>Ga0209510_1000003_pt1 | contig 665116 bp, 572 predicted proteins | sample BiotimSIPDNA_FD_185749 | JGI IMG/M metagenome (GOLD analysis project Ga0209510, IMG submission 185749) | Anaerobic biogas reactor microbial communites from Washington, USA - Biogas_R1 time_0 SIP DNA (SPAdes) (version 2) | ecosystem: Engineered > Bioreactor > Anaerobic > Unclassified | place...
TTCGAGATGCCAATAACAAGCTGGTAAGTGCACAAGGTCCAAGGGGTCCTCAAGGTTATGCCGGTGCCCCCGGCACTCAGGGTCCTCAAGGTGAAGTCGGTCCTACCGGCCCTCAGGGTCCGAAGGGTGACACGGGCGAAGATGGCGAAGCGGGTCTTACGATCACTGAAACAGAAGATGCTTTCATTATCGTTTACAAAGGAGTAACATTTACCCTTCCCAAACCACCTCCGCCTCCATCCATGACCATTTCCCTAATTACCTCTAGCAGCGTAGGTGAAAGCATTTTATTAAATATTTATGCCGACTATGCAGACCAAGCAGATGTTTGGATAGACCTCAACAATAACGGCCAAAAAGATGCAGGCGAAAGTGATATTCTGTTTGGTGGTTATAAAAATTACACTATTGGTGCACAAACCATTACCATCTATGGCAAGGTGACTGATCTAGATTGTTCAGCTAATAATCTTACTGCTCTTGATTTAACCGGGAACAATGTGTTACAAAATTTGATGTGTTTAGGGAACTCTCTCACCTCGCTTGATATAAGCAAAAATACAGATTTATCGTTTTTAAATTGTTCCTACAACTCACTCCCTACGCTTAATGTTACCAAAAATACACATTTAACTTATATGTATTGTTCCGACAATCAACTCACCTCACTCGACGTAAGCCAAAATATAGCGTTAGTGGAACTCGAGTGTGACGAAAACTCTCTCATCTCGCTTGATGTGACTAATAATACAGAATTGGAATACCTTTATTGTATCGGCAACCAAATCAAGCAAGCACAAATGGAGATTCTGGTGAATAGTCTTGTCAATAGAAATGGTAAAACTTACGGTAAGTTTTATGTTCACGACCCCGATAACCCCACTAATGTCATTACTCAAGAACAGGCACTTAAAGCAGAGAATAAAAACTGGAGGGTACTTGATAGTGATGGCAATGCCTACGGGGGCGTAGAACCTCCTCCTGCAGTTTCTTCCATGACCCTCACCACCACCAAGAACGTAGGTGAGACTATTTCATTATATATTATTGCTGCTGAGGCCGACAAAGCCGATGTTTGGATAGATCTTAACAATAATGGAACAAAGGATCCGGGCGAAAGTGACATTCTATTTGATAGTGATAAAGATTATACCCTCGGTGCACAAACCATTACCATCTATGGTAAGGTGACTTATTTGGATTGTTCAGACAACTCACTAACCGCGCTTGACGTAAGCCATAATGCTGCATTACAGAAGCTTGGGTGCTATTACAACTCACTCTCTACGCTTGATGTCACCAAAAATACTGCATTAACGTATCTTGATTGTGGCTATAATTTACTCCCTACGCTTGATGTCACCAAAAACACTGTATTAGAGGAATTGCTTTGTGACGAAAACTCTCTTACCGAGCTTGATGTGACCAATAATACGGAATTGCTTTTTATATTTTGCCCTGCCAACCAGATAGAAGGAGAGAAAATGGAGACTTTGGTCAATAGTCTGTTCGACAGAAAAAGCACAACCGAAGGTTATTTTATTGTTCATAGTAGTACCACGCCCACTAATGTCATTACACAAACACAAGTAGCTAAAGCAAAGGCCAAAAATTGGTGCGTTCTTGATGATCAATATCATGACTACGATGGCATTTAAGGTGATTTTCTTCTGTTTCGTTTAACAACAATTGTATAATATAGATAAATAGATATGAAAAAGTTTTTTACAACAATAACTCTCTTGTCGATGTTCCTGGTTGTGGGCTGCGTTGACCTTGATGAGCTTTGGAATGAGATTGATTTCCTGAAAAAGCAAAACGCGGAGAAGGCCAGGGAACTGGAGGAAGAGAATGCTAAGTTCGCTGCTTTTGAAGAGTTGTATAAGAGTGTGGAGAAGCTGACGAGCAGTGCCAACTCTGAGATCACCACCCTCAAAGGATTGATTGATGCCCTCTCCAACAGATTGAGCGTTGTCTCTTATAAAGAATTGGAAGATAAGAGCGGCTACGAGCTTACTATGAGCGACGGCAGCAAGATTACCCTTAAGCATGGCGCAAAGGGTGCCGCCGGTAAGGATGGAAAAGATGGAGCTGAGGGAGAGGCCGGTATCGACGGAATTACCCCTGAAATCAGTGTTAAACTACATACCGACGGCTTGCTCTACTGGACACTCAACGGCGAGTTCCTGCTTGATGCCGATGGCAATATGATCCCCGCACAGGGCAAGGATGGCAAGGATGGAAAAGACGGCAAAGATGGTGCAGATGGTGCTCAGGGTACCCCCGGCAAGGATGGCAAGGACGGTAAGGATGGAGCTGCAGGTGCTGCCGGCACCCCCGGCAAGGATGGAGTCACCCCGCTATTGAGGATTAACTCCGACTTATACTGGGAAATGAGCCTTGACGGCGGTCTGAAGTGGCAACTTGTGACTGACGCCAACAAAAGACCCCTAAAGGCACAAGGCCCGCGAGGTTCTGCCGGTGCTGCCGGTCAAGGTATTCCCGGTCCGCAAGGTCCTACCGGTCAGCAAGGTGCCCCTGGAGAGAAAGGTGAGCCGGGTAAAGATGGCGATGCCAACCTGACAATCACTGAAACAGAAACTACCATCACCATCATTTATAATGGTGTTACCTTCACCATTCCCAAAGGTGAAATGCCTCCTCTCAAGATGACCCTCACCACCACCAAGGACGTGGGCGAGACTATTAGATTAGATTTAAGGGCAGCTGTTGAGGACCAAGCTGATGTATGGATTGACCTCAATAACAACGGTAAAAAAGACTCCGGGGAAGATAATGTTACATTTGGTGTTTTGGCTTATTACCCCCTCGGTGCGCAAACCATAACCATATATGGCAAGGTGACTATGTTGGCTTGTTTCTACAACTCACTCACCACGCTTGACGTAAGCCATAATGCTACATTAGATAGTTTGTATTGTTCCGACAACTCACTCACTAAGCTTGATGTCACCCAAAATACTGCATTAACAGTTCTTAATTGCGGCAACAATTCACTCTCTACACTTGATTTAAGCCATAATGCTGCATTAACGTATCTTGATTGTTACGGCAACTTACTCACCACGCTTGACGTAAGCCATAATGCTGCATTAGAGGAATTGTGTTGTTCCCAAAACTCACTCAATACGCTTGATGTCACCAAAAATACTGCATTACAGGAATTAGATTGTGACAAAAACTTTCTTACCGAACTTGACTTAACCAAAAATACTGTATTAGAGTTTTTATATTGTGAAATGAACTCTCTTACCAAGCTTAATTTACCCAATAGTACTGCATTACAGGTCTTGTGGTGTAGTGAAAACTCTCTTACCGAACTTGACGTCACCAAAAACACTGCATTACAGGGCTTGCGGTGTAGTGAAAACTCTCTTACCTCACTTGATGTAACCAATAATACAGAATTATGGAAACTTAATTGTTGCGGCAACCAAATAACGGGAGGACAAATGGAGATTTTGGTGAGTAGTCTGGTAAATAGAGATGGTAAAACTGAAGGTTGGTTTTATGTTCACGACCCCGATAAACCCACTAATGTCATTACTAAAGCACAGGTACTTACAGCAGAGGGGAAAAATTGGCGAGTCATGGACATTGATGGCAATGACTACGATGGCGTAGAACCTCTCAAAATGACCCTCACCACCACCAAGAACGTAGGTGAGACTATTGGATTAGATTTAAGAGCAGCCGCTGAGGACCAAGCCGATGTATGGATTGACCTCAATAACAACGGTAAAAAAGACTCCGGGGAAGATAATGTTACATTTGGTGATTGGGCGAATTACACCCTCGAAGCACAAACTGTTACGATATATGGTAAAGTAACTTGTTTAAATTGCTCAAAAAACAGTCTCACTGCGCTTGACGTAAGCCATAATGCTGCATTACAGGAATTGTATTGTTACCAAAACTCACTCACTAAGCTTGATGTCACCAAAAATACTGCATTAACTTCTCTTGATTGTAACACCAACTCTCTCACCGCGCTTGATGTACCTAATAATACCGCATTAGAGAAACTCTATTGTTACGGAAACCAAATAAAAGAAGCGGAAATGGGAACTTTGGTTAGTAGTCTGGTTGACCGATCATCATTCACAACTGCCGGTGAGTTCCGGGTGTACAGTTCTGCTGTTCCTAATAATGTCATTAATAAAACACAGGTAGCTAATGCCAAGGCAAAAAAATGGAATGTGCTTGACAATGAGGGCAACGACTATGAGGGCACAGAAGGTGCCTATACAGCTACTTCTATGATTCTTACAACTACTAAGAACATAGGTGAAATGATTGACCTGTTCATTGGAGCTGAGGAAGCCGACCAAGCGGATGTGTGGATTGACCTTAATAATAACGGAGCAAAAGAAGCAGGCGAAAGCATTACCAATTTCACCGGTTATGTGGAATACACCATTGGATCAAAAACCATTACTATTTACGGTAAAGTTACTAAGTTGTTCTGTTCCACCAACGCGCTTACCAATATTGATGTGACCAATAATACAACATTACAGAAATTAGACTGTCCAGACAACTTGCTAAAAAGTATCGACTTGAGCAAGAACACCGAATTATTCTATCTTCATTGTAATAATAACTTAATTACTGCACTTGATTTCAGCAATAATACCAAGTTAGAGAATATGTGGTGTTATAGTAATAAAATAAAGGAAGATGCAATGGGCGTAATGGTAAATTCAATGCCAAATCGTCAAGGAAAGACAGAGGGAAAGTATATGATTGCTATGGAGGGTATTGAAGATAATGAATTTACTGATTACCATAAAAGCATTCTAACCTCAAAGAATTGGATTCCCGGGTTATAATCGCTTACTCCTTATGAATTTTAATTTGTATAATAATAGATAATCAATATGAAAAAGTTTTTTACAACAATAACAATTTTGGCGATGTTTCTGGTTGTAGGCTGCGTTGACCTTGATGAGCTTTGGAGTGAGATCGATCTTCTGAAGAAGCAAGGTGAAGAGCAAGCTGATGAACTTGCGGAAAGGAAAGCCAAAATCGCAGAGTATAAGGCTTGGCTGGAGAGCTTGAAGCAGGTGACAAGTGATGCAAACTCTGAGGTTAGCTCCATCAAGGGGTTGGTGGATGCCATGACCAAAAAGGTCTATATCGTTTCTTATACGGAATTGGCTGATAAGAGTGGTTATGAGCTCGTTCTGAGTGATGGCACCAAAATGGTCTTGAAACACGGTCCAGCCGGTGCCGATGGCAAAGATGGCAAGGATGGAGCTGAGGGAAAGGCCGGTAACGATGGAATTGCGCCGAAAATCGGCGTTAAAAAGCACAGCGACGGTTTGCTCTACTGGACTGTCAACGGCGAGTTCCTGATAGATAGTGATGGCAAAATGGTGCCTGCACAGGGTAAGGATGGTGCCGATGGCAAGGATGGCAAAGATGGAGAAGATGGCGCCCCCGGTACCGATGGCAAGGATGGCAAGGATGGCCAAGATGGTGCTACCGGCGCCGACGGTACTCCGGGTAAAGATGGTTTCACTCCGCTTTTGAGGATCAACAATAGCTATTATTGGGAGATGAGCCTCGACGGTGGTAAAACCTGGCAACTCGTCAGAGACATCAACAATAACCCCGTATATGCACGAGGCCCGCAAGGCACTCCCGGCGCCGATGCCCCGGCCGGTAGTGTGGGTCCTCAAGGCCCCACAGGCTCCGAAGGTCCTGCCGGTCCAAAGGGCGAAACAGGTGATCCCGGTCAGGATGGCGACCCCAACCTCACCATCACCGAAGCCAACGGAGTCGTAACCATCGTTTACAAAGGCACAACCTATATTATTCCGAAACTACCTCTAATGTCGCATAGTATGACATTTACTACCACCAAGAATGTAGGAGAAAGCCTTCGCCTAAAACTTGATGCCGCTGAGGCTGACCGCACCGATATATGGATTGACCTCAATAACAACGGTACAAAAGACTCCGGGGAAGACGAGATTACATTTGATGATTTTGTGTATTTTAACCTCGGAGCACAAACTGTTACGATATATGGCAAAGTAACTACTTTTAATTGCTCAAACCAAAATATCACTGAGCTTGACGTAACAAAAAATCCGGTATTACAGGCACTTAACTGTTCTCACAACTCACTATCTACGCTGGATGTAAGTAAAAATACCGGATTAATGAAACTCTATAGTCATATGAACAAAATAAAAAAAGCTGCAATGGATAATTTGGTGAACTCCATAGTCAATCGCACAGGAAACACTCCGGGAATATATTATTTATATTATGGATCATTAGACGAAAATGAATTCGAGGCTTCCCACGCAAGTACTCTCGCTGATAAGAATTGGCAGAAAGGTAGTCTGGGCTAGGTCACAAAATGAAAATGCGGTCCGAAACGCTCGAATGCCGCTCTGTCCAGTTCCTCTCTTGCCTCCGGATGAGCAATGCTGATGATAAGCTTGGCGCGCTCCTGGAGGGATTTTCCATAGAGATTTACTGCACCATACTCTGTCACCAACCAGTGGATGTGGTTGCGGGAGGTAACAACACCTGCTCCTGGGGTCAGTACCGGAGCTATCTTGCTGATACCCTTATTAGTAGCTGATGGCATCGCTATGATTGCCTTGCCACCTTCTGACCTGGAGGCACCATAAGTAAAGTCCATCTGTCCGCCTACGCCGGAGTAAAATTTGGTGCCGAGTGAATCGGCGCATACCTGACCTGTGATATCTACCTGGAGTGCGGAGTTGATAGCGGTTACCTTGGGATTTTGTGCAATAATAAAGGGGTCGTTGGTGTAAGCGACATCCATCATGAGTACCATCGGGTTGTCATCTATAAAGTCGTAACAAGTCTGCGAACCCATAAGGAAAGTGGCTACCATCTTCCCTTTGTCGATCGCTTTATTTGCTCCATTTATAATACCTTTTTCCACAAGAGGGAGTACTCCGTCTGCAAACATTTCGGTATGGATGCCGAGGTTCTTATGATTACCAAGTTGCGCTAATACTGCATTAGGAATAGCCCCGATACCCATCTGAAGGGTGGCGCCATCCTCTATGAGATTGGCACAGTGGATGCCGATTGCTTTCTCAATTTCGTCAGGCTCGGAGAAGTGAGCCGGTTCAAGAGGAGTATTGTCTTCGACAAACAAATCGATCATCGATACGGGGATCATCGCATCACCCCAGGAGCGGGGCACATTTTTATTTACAACAGCTATAACATGCTCTGCACATTCGATTGCAGCCAGAGTAGCGTCAACTGAGGTGCCGAGGGAGACATAGCCGTGCTCATCAACCGGAGATACCTGGATCATTGCTACATTACAGGGAAGATATCCGCCTCTGTAGAGTTTCTGTGTCTCGCCAAGTAAGATGGGAATGTAGTCGGCATAACCGGCCTGAACACTTTTGCGCACATTGCTTCCCACGAAAAATGCCTGGTGAAAAAAGATGCCTTCATATTTGGGATCAGCGTAGGGGGCTTCACCCTCGGTATGGAGGTGGTGGATACGTACATCCCTGAGTTCGCCCGCATCACCGCGGCGGCAGAGTGCCCTTATCAGGATTTGGGGGGCACTCGCAACGCTGCTCAAATGGATATGGTCACCCGATTTTACCACTTTTACTGCCTCGTCGGCGCTGATAAACTGAATATTTTGCATTGTTGTTGTTTTTAATCTATTTAGTTGTTTTGTTTGAGTGGCAAATTTATGAAAACATATCCGATTTGGGAAACTTTTGGTAATTTTGCCATGTTTAACACCAACCGCCAATGAAGAGAGATATAAGATTAGAGGCATTTGCAAGACTCCTCGATATCATGGATGAGCTTCGTGCCAAATGTCCCTGGGACAGGGAGCAGACAATGGAATCCATCAGACCGCTTACCATTGAGGAGACTTATGAATTGAGCGAAGCCATTCTTGCGGGTGACTCGCGTAATATAGCAAAGGAGCTGGGCGATATCCTGCTCCATATAGTCTTTTATGCCAAGATAGGTAGCGAAGAGGGCACATTTGACATTACTGATGTCATCAATATGCTCAACGAGAAACTCATTTACCGCCATCCGCATGTCTTTGCGACTACTTACGTAAAGGATTCCGATCAGGTGATACGCAATTGGGAGTCCCTGAAACAGACTGAAAAAGATGGCAACAAGACCGTACTCTCCGGAGTCCCCGAATCCCTGCCTTCGCTACTCAAGGCCTACCGGATGCAGGACAAGGCACGGGCAGTGGGATTTGACTGGGAGGAGAGATCTCAGGTATGGGATAAGGTTGCCGAAGAGATAGGGGAATTTCGTACAGAACTCGACTCTATGGATGCTTCCGATCCTGAGTCGGTAGAAAGGGCCGAAAGCGAGTTGGGAGATCTGCTCTTTTCTATAGTTAATGCGGCACGTCTGTATGATCTCAATCCGGATACTGCTCTGGAGATGACCTGCCGCAGGTTTAAGAAGAGATTTACCTATCTGGAGCTTAAATGCAGGGAGCTTGGATGCAATCTGAAGGATATGACACTCGAGGAGATGGATGCTATTTGGGACGAGGCAAAAAGTAAGGGACTCTGATATGTGGCAGGAGAGGACAGAGCTGCTCCTGAATCCGGAGCAAATGGATCGATTGCACAATGCACATATAGCGGTTATAGGGCTTGGAGGTGTAGGTGCCTATGCCGCCGAAATGCTTGCTCGGGCCAGTGTGGGTTCATTGCTGATACTCGACTCTGATAATGTCTCTGTTTCCAACCGAAACCGCCAGTTGCTTGCGCTGAAGTCCACCACGGGTAGGCCCAAAACTGAAGTGATGGCCGAACGTCTTCTGGACATAAATCCCGATCTTTCACTTACCATTATCAATGATTATCTCACTCCGGAAAATGTGGAGCAGCTCCTCGCCGGACACCCTATTGACTTTCTGGTAGATGCCATTGACACACTCTCCCCAAAGATAGCTCTCATACGCTATTGCGTTTCACAACGGATACCACTCGTCTCCTCCATGGGGGCGGGAGCCAAATTTGATATGACTAAAGTGAAGATAGCCGACATTTCAAAATCATATAACTGCCCTCTTGCCTACATCATGCGTAAAAAACTCCGCAAGGAGGGTATTACAAAGGGTTTTAAGGTGGTTTATTCAGAGGAACTTCCCGATCGCGAAGCCATCATCCCCGTAGAGGAAACAAACAAGAAATCACAGGTGGGTACCATTTCCTATCTTCCGGCAGCTTTCGGGCTTGCATGTGCCCAAACAGCAGTTGCATTTTTCATTTAATGATGCTATATTTGTCGTCTGACAGACATAATTGCAATTTCCAATATATAATTTTTATAAATAGTTATGACACTAAAAGAGATAGTCGCCCTTGTTGAAGGGAAGGTGGTGTGCGGAGAACATAATCTTGACGACTCTGTTGAGTATGCCTTTTCTTCCGATCTGATGAGTGATGTGCTAACACTGAGAATCACAGATTTTCTGCTTGTTACAGGACTTAGCAACATTCAGTCCATAAGGACGGCCGAAATGTCCGACCTTAAATATATTCTTATTGTGCGTGACAAGAAAGTCACCCAGGATATGATAGAACTTGCTGAGGACAATGATATGACCATTATTACTACCGAGTTCTCTATGTTTAAGACTTCCGGTCTGCTCTACAACGCAGGTCTCAAACCTGTTTATTGATTATGGAACTTGTTTATAAAGTTGAAGGCGGTGATTTTAACAAAGCCGGCCATGCCTCGTCACAGATCAAGAGGGTACTCAAACAACTTGGAGTGCCTCCTGCAATAATCAAGCGTGTGGTGGTTGCCCTCTATGAAGCTGAAGTCAATATTGTGGCTCACGCCTGGCGCGGAGTCATCACCGCCGGTGTTAATGAGTCCGGTATCCGGGTGGTTCTCGATGATGAGGGTCCGGGCATCCCAAATATAGCACAGGCTATGGAAAAGGGCTACTCTACCGCCTCTCCGGAGGTGCGCGATATGGGTTTTGGTGCCGGTATGGGGCTCCCTAATATTCGTGCCAATGTGGATGAATTCAATATCACCTCTGAGGTTAACAAGGGTACTGTTTTGGATTTTTTCATTAGATTCTGATAACTTATGACAGAGGGTCTATATTGTAGATATTACCGTGGGCTGGAGATCATGACGGATCTTTGCATCGGTTGTTCACACTGTATTAAGGTGTGTCCGACTGAGGCCTTAAGGGTGAAAGAGGGTAAAGCTACAATCCATTCCGACCTCTGTATCGATTGCGGCCGTTGCTATCGTGAATGCCCCACAAATGCGATTAGGGTGGTAGATGATGATTTCGATCATATTTTTGATTACAAACATCGTTTACTGCTGGTACCGAGTCTTTTCTATTCCCAGTTTGAGGATATAGAGATTAATGAAATCAATCGTATTATTGGCTCGCTGGGATTTACGGAAGTAAGCCCGGTGGAGTTGGGTGTAGATTATCTCATAGAGGAGATGAATCGTTACATCGAAGAAGCTCCGCCTGAAGAAAGACCTGTGATTTCCTCCTATTGTCCCGCTGTTGTACGTCTGATTCAGGTGCGTTTTCCCTCACTGGTGGACAATCTGATGACGCTTTTGCCTCCTCTGGAGATTACAGCCCTATACTATAAGAATAAGTATCGTGAAGTAGGAATTCCTGAGGATGAGCTGGGTATATTTTATCTTACGCCCTGCGTGGCCAAGATTGCTGCGGTTAAAGACCCTGTTGGAGGATATGTTTCTCCTATTACAGGAGTAATCAATATGGACTTGGTCTATAGTAAAGTGATGATGGCACACCGTAACCACACTGTTACCGAAAACAATATTCGTGTTAACGAGGAGATTACCTCCAATGCTATCCGCTGGTCTACCACTCGTGGAGAGGCCAATGCGACACGCGGTGTAGCTTTGTCTATTGACGGTATGGGCAATGTAATAGAGTTTTTGGAAAAGGTGGAGAATGGGGATATCGAGGGTGTGGACTTTCTGGAACTTCGCGGCTGTGATGAGTCTTGTTCAGGAGGCATACTTGTGAGGGGTAATCGTTTTTTAGTGGCTGACAATCTCCACAAAAGGGCTTCTACCGCCCCCTGGGTTAACCCCTACATTAAGGATTTTCGCAAATATTGCGCTGACTATATGATGTTTGATAAGGTGCAACCACGTGCCTTTATGAAATATGGCAGGGATATCAAGGAGGCCATCCGCAAGATGGAGGAGGTACGTACGCTCAAGCAGACGCTTCCCGGCATAGACTGCGGTGCCTGCGGTTCTCCCGGCTGTGAGGCTCTCGCCGGAGATATAGTCAATGGTAAGAAAAGTATTAACAATTGCGTATTCATGCAGCTTGTCAATCAAAAAAGGGGTAAGCTGCAGGTGGACGAGGCCATCGCTATGATGGAAGAAATATGGGGTAAAAAAAGATATGACTATTAGACAACTTGTAAAAGAAATGGACCTTCAGGTATTCTCAGGTGAGAATGGACTTGACAGGGAGATTGAGGGCGGATATGTATCAGACCTGCTCTCTGACGTTATGGGCTTTTCACAGGAAGGTGAGGTTTGGGTAACTCTCCAGACACACAAAAACATAATGGCAGTGGCATCTCTCAAAGATTTGGCTGCTATCGTGCTTGTTAAAGGGCTCAAACCCGATGAGGATGCAATGGAGGTTTCAAATGAGGAGGGACTCCCAATTCTGGGTACTGATAAATCCTGTTTTGAATTTACAGGCAAACTCTGGTCTCTCATAAAATAACAACCGTGGAGCTTGGGTCATACAGAGGGGATTTGCATAACCACACGTTTCTCTCCCCCTGCGGTGACATCGAGATGACTCCGAGGTTCATCGTCAGCCGCGCCCGGGAGAAGGGTTACAGCATTGTGGGCATAACCGACCACAATACCACCCGACAATGTCCTGAGATACATGCTCTTGGCCAAGAGAACGGTATTCTGGTGCTCTGCGGAGCTGAAATCACCACACGGGAAGAGGTTCATTGTCTCGCTTTTGTAGAAGACCTGGAACGGCTCGATAAGTTGCAGGAATATCTCAGCAAACATCTTCCTCCTATTCCCAATGTCCCTGAAAAATTCGGTTACCAACTATGGGTTGACCGTGATGAAAATATCCTCGGCGAAGAGGAATATCTTCTCATCTCAGCAATTGACCAGTCTTTGGAGCAGGTAGAGGCCTTTATCAGGAGTCTGGATGGAATTTTTGTGCTGGCGCATGTCGACAAGAGCCGTGATTCGGTGATCTGCCAGCTGGGATTTATTCCATTCGACCTCAAACCGGACTCACTGGAGATTTCAGCCCGATGTGACTTTAATCAATTGCTCCAAACGCATAAATACCTTTCGAAATATCGTTTCATTCGTTCTTCGGATGCCCATTATCAGGAGGACTTCCTCTCTTCGGGATGCACTTTTCATATCAGAGAGCTCTCCTTTGCGGAGGTTGCGATGGCTCTCAGAGGGCAGGAGGGACGCTTTGTTTCACTTGATTGAATCTTGACATTATGAATGATCTTGCAATGCATATTCTGGACATTGTCCAAAATTCGATTTCGGCTGGAGCCAAAAATATATGGATTGAGGTACTGGTATCGGTAGTACGCGATCTGCTCTCTATTTCAGTCAAGGATGACGGCAAGGGGATGACTCCCGAAATGGTAGCCAGGGTGACGGACCCTTACTGTACCACCCGTACTACCCGTAAAGTGGGACTTGGACTCCCACTCTTAAGGCAGGGTGCCGAGCAGGCGGGTGGCTCGCTCTCCATTGACTCTACAGTCGGAGTAGGTACTACAGTTAAAGCGGAATATGGCCTGAGTCACATTGACCGTCCTCCGATGGGAGATCTGGCGAATGCTTATGTGCTACTGCTCGGAGCCAATCCTGAGATCAATATAATCTTGAACTATATTACTGACGAGAACGATTTCAGTATCAGCACAAGAGAGCTCGATGAGGCTCTGGAGGGGTTGCCTCTTAACGATCCTCAGGTGATGAAACTTATTTATGAGATGGTTAGCAGCAACCTCTAAACATTTCTTTTTGTTTATGAGAAATAATATGGTTATTTTTACGCTTTATTTTAGGAAACCCTTGTTTATTCTGTTAAAACAATAAACATTTTATATAATAAAAACTCTCAAATATTATGAACAAAATTAAATCGCTTGATGATTTGCGCAAAATGAAGCAGAGCCTCAAGTCGGACATTTCAATCCGCGAGAAAAGTGACAAAGCGGAGGAGATGGTCAGAGTGAGGGTCGCAATGGCAACTTGCGGTATTGCCGCCGGTGCGCGCGAGGTGATGAATACGCTTATACGTAAAGTAGAGCAGGATTCTCTCCCCGTAGTTGTTACCCAAGGCGGCTGTATGGGCTACTGCTATGCTGAGCCTACCATCGAAGTTACTGTCCCGGGCAAAGATCCCGTAGTTTTCAGTCATGTTGATTCAGCCAGAGCGCTGGAAATCGTTGACAAGTACATTGTCAAAGGAGAACTTTTAGACGGTATCATTCCGGTTAATTACCAGACAATCCAGGAAAAGCTTTAGTCGTATGGTACAGATCAAAATGCATTTACTGGTATGCGGCGGCACAGGTTGCCGTGCATCCGAGAGTGATCGTTTAGTTGAACAGCTCAACCATCATTTGCAGCTCAACGGGCTTGCAGAGGAGGTTAAGGTGGTTACCACCGGCTGTTTCGGCTTCTGCGAGAAGGGACCCATCGTCAAAGTGATTCCCGACAATACATTCTACACTCAGGTTACACCTGAAGACGCTGAGGAGATTGTTAAAGAACACGTACTTAAAGGTAGAAAAGTGGGACGTCTTCTCTACGAGGATCCTGAGACACTGGAACATGTAAGTGACTCCAAACATATGGAGTTCTATCAGAAACAGGTTAGAATAGCACTGCGTAACTGCGGATTTATCGATCCTGAAAACATTGACGAGTATATCGTAAGAGATGGTTACGCAGCTCTTGGTCAGGTGCTCGCATCAGATCCCAAGGAGACCATCGAACTCATTAAGAAATCAGGTTTGAGAGGTAGAGGAGGCGCAGGCTTTCCTACAGGTCTTAAATGGGAGATTGCAGCCGGCAATAAAGCTGATCAGAAGTATGTGGTTTGTAATGCTGACGAGGGTGACCCGGGAGCATTTATGGACCGTTCCATCCTCGAGGGTGACCCCAACTCTATAATTGAGGCTATGGCCATCTGCGGCTACTGTATCGGAGCTACCAAGGGCTTGATCTATATCAGGGCTGAGTATCCTCTTGCAATCCGTCGTTTGGAAATTGCTATCCGTCAGGCACGGGAATACGGCCTTCTTGGCAAGGATATCCTGGGTAGCGGATTTGATTTTGATATCGAACTCCGTCTCGGCGCCGGAGCATTTGTCTGCGGAGAGGAGACCGCATTGATCCATTCAATGGAGGGATTCCGCGGAGAACCTACTATCAAGCCGCCTTTCCCTGCACAGTCCGGATATTTAGGCAAGCCGACCAACGTAAACAATGTTGAGACTTTTGCCAATATTCCCCCTATCATCCTCAAGGGATGGGAGTGGTTTAATTCCATCGGTTCTGAGAAGTCCAAAGGCACAAAGGTATTTGCACTCGCAGGAAAGATCAACAACGTAGGTCTTATCGAGGTTCCCATGGGTACCACACTTCGTGAGGTAATCTTCGAGATCGGAGGTGGTATCAAGGATGGTAAGCGCTTTAAGGCTGTTCAGACCGGAGGTCCTTCCGGCGGATGTCTTACCGAGAAGCATCTCGATACCCCCATCGACTATGAACATCTTACTGCAGCCGGTTCGATGATGGGATCCGGAGGTATGATTGTGATGGATGAGGACGACTGTATGGTATCGGTGGCTAAGTTCTACCTTGAGTTTACAGTTGAAGAGTCTTGTGGCAAATGTTCACCTTGTCGTGTAGGCAACAAGCGTATGCACGAGACTCTGGAAAAAATCTGTCAGGGTAAAGGCACGATGGAGGATTTAGACTATCTCGAGAATCTTGGAAAGGTAATCAAAGATACCGCCCTTTGCGGCCTTGGACAGACATCTCCCAACCCGGTGCTTTCCACCATGAATTACTTCAGGGATGAATATGTTGCCCACGTGGTAGACAAAAAGTGTCCGGCCGGACAGTGTAAAGCTCTTAAGAGTTATGTTATCGATCCCACCAAGTGTATCGGATGTACTCTTTGCTCTCGCAGTTGTCCCACCAACGCCATCATCGGCGACAAGAAGGTACCTCATGTTATCGACCAGTCGAAATGCATCAAGTGCGGTGCCTGTCATGAAAAATGTAAGTTTGGTGCAATTCAAATACGCTGATAATTATGGATAATAAAATAAAACTTACTATAGATAATAAGCCTGTTGAGGTTGCTAAAGGAACGACTATCTTTCAGGCCGCACGTCAGGCGGGCATCAACATCCCCGCGTTGTGCTATATGAAGCTGGATAATCTGGGCGTTGAAAACCGCCCCGGTGCATGTCGCATTTGCGTAGTAGAGGTTGAGGGACGTCGCAATCTGGCCCCTTCCTGCTCTACTGACTGTACAGAAGGAATGGTGGTAAAGACTACCTCTCCCAGGGTGCTGAATGCACGCAAAACCGTGATGGAGCTCATTCTATCGGATCACCCTCAAGACTGCCTCGTATGTCCTTCAAATGGAAAATGCGAGTTGCAGGACCTAGCGGCGACTCTCGGTATTAGAGAGATTCGTAAGGTGGAAAATGCCGCAGTCTCTACCTATCGCAAGGATTACTCATATTCGTTGAAGAGAGATATGGATAAGTGTATCCTCTGTCGCCGTTGTGAGTCCATGTGTAATGATGTACAGAGCGTAGGTGCTCTTGGAGCAATCAATCGCGGCTTTACATCGATTGTGGCTCCTGCTTTTGAGCAGAATCTTTCTGATTCACCCTGTGTGTTCTGCGGCCAGTGTGTTGCAGTTTGCCCCACAGGAGCTCTAACCAGGACCGATGACACCGGTAGAGTCTTCAAGGCACTTGCAGATCCTACAAAGACCGTTGTGGTGCAGACAGCTCCCGCTGTTCGTGCTGCATTGGGCGAGGAATTCGGAATTACTCCCGGAACAAGTGTTACCGGCAAGATGGCAGCAGCCCTGCGCAGACTTGGGTTTGATAAGGTATTTGATACCGACTTTGCTGCTGACCTCACCATCATGGAGGAGGGAACAGAGCTTCTCGGACGTATCGGAGCCTTCTTAAAGGGTGACACTTCGGTTAAACTGCCGTTACTCACCTCCTGCTGTCCTGCCTGGATCAATTTCTTCGAGCAGAATTATCCTGATATGCTGGATCAACCCTCTACTGCCAAATCTCCTCAGCAGATGTTCGGAGCGGTAGCTAAGAATTATTTAGCTAACAAGATGGGTGTCAAGAGAGAAGACCTTGTAGTCGTATCAGTGATGCCTTGTATTGCTAAGAAATATGAGTGTACCAGGAAGGAATTTTCAAAGGATGGCAATCCTGATGTGGATATCTCCATCTCTACAGTTGAACTTGCTTCTATGATAAAGATGGCAAATATCGACTTTGTTTCGCTTCCTGATGAGGACTTTGATCATCCTCTGGGTGAATCAACCGGAGCTGCGGTGATTTTCGGAGCTACCGGAGGTGTAATGGAGGCTGCCGTACGTACTGCATATGAGGTGTTTACAGGCAAGACTCTGGAGCGTCTCGATTTTAAGGAGCTCCGCGGATTTGAAGGCATACGTACTGCAAGTGTAGATTTCAACGGCACTACAGTCAATGTTTGTATCGCACACCAGTTGGGCAATGCCCGTAAGGTGATGGACGGTATCCGTAAAGGCGAACTTAATTTCCACGCAGTGGAGGTGATGGCTTGTCCCGGAGGCTGTATCGGTGGAGCCGGTCAGCCCTATCACAAGGGTGACTCATCCTTGCTAAAGGCAAGAGCACAATCACTCTATCGTGAAGATGCCAACAAACCTTTGCGTAAGTCTCACGAGAATCCTTATATCACTAAGCTCTATGAGGAATTCCTTGGCCAGCCGATGAGCGAACTTGCACATCATCTGCTCCATACACACTATTTTGACAAACACCATAAAATATAGGATATGAAAATAGAATTAAAGGATAGCCAACTCAGGCAGATTAAAGATATATGCGACTCATTTAACAATGATCCGGGTGAGTTGATTACTATTCTGCATAGGACACAGAGCGTGTTCGGATACCTCCCTGAAGAAGTTCAGAGGGCTGTAGCCCACAATCTCGGGATTCCCGTAACCAGGGTTTATGGTGTTGTGAGCTTCTATTCATTCTTCACAATGACCCCTAAGGGCAAATACCCTATTTCGCTCTGTTTGGGAACTGCCTGCTATGTGCGCGGAGCTGAAGATGTGCTGGATGAATTTAAGAAACAGCTGGGAATAGAGGTTGGTGGAGTGACTCCGGACGGAAAATTCTCACTGGATTGCCTTCGTTGCGTAGGAGCTTGTGGACTTGCACCCGTAGTTATGGTTGGAGATAAGGTCTATGGCCGTCTTTCACCCTCTATGGTAAAGGAAGTTCTCGCAGATTATGAATAATAGATGACGGGACGTCAGGTACGTCTCTGATCGATACTTAATTTGTGGCCGGATGATTTGACGACAAGAGTTGTCAAGTCATCCGGCTCAATTATAGGAGCCCCTTTTGTCTTAAACGCACCCCCTTTCTTCAAAAATGATTAAATTTGCACAATGAATAATATTATAGATTTACAACGCAATTATTTCAATACGGGTGCCACTTTGGGCTATGATTTCCGCATCAACCAGCTCAAAAGACTTAGGAGCATCATCCGCAAATATGAGCCGGAGATTCTCGATGCATTTCTTAAAGATTACAATAAATCCTCATTTGATGTAATCTCAACTGAGATCGGTTATGCACTTACCGAACTGAACCATATCATCAGGCGCCTCAAAAAACTGATGAAGCCACAGAAGGTTAAAACCTCTGTTATCAATCGTCCTTCCAAAGGTTACATAGTGCCGGAGCCTTACGGAGTGAGTCTGGTGGTAGCTCCATGGAACTACCCCTTCAACCTCTCCATTGTCCCCCTTGCTGCCGCTATGTCTGCGGGTAATACAGTAGTGCTTAAACTCTCTACAAATACTCCCTCTCTTTCGGGGTTGCTCTATCAAGTATTGATGCAGAACTTTCCCAAAGAGTATCTCTATGTTACCTGGGATTCTACTGCTGAGAGGGAGGCGCTTTTCGGATGTAAATTTGATTATATCTTCTATACCGGATCCCCTGCGGTTGCCCGAGAACTGCAGTTACGGCAGGCTAAGGATGGTCGTCTTACTCCTATGACTCTCGAGCTCGGAGGTAAATCACCTTGTATAGTGGATAAAGATGCCGATATTGATGCTGCAGCACGCAGGATTGTATGGGGCAAGTATTTAAATGCCGGACAGACCTGTGTTGCGCCTGACCACGTTTATGTGGAGAGGAGTGTCAAGGAAGCACTCGTATCTAAGATGATTGGCTATATCAAGGAGTTTTATTACAACAAGAAGGGTGGAGAGTATACTCTGCGCGAGGATTTTATATATGTGGTGAATGCCAAGGCCGTGGAGCGTTTACAGAGATCTTTGGAGGGAGCCAGAATTCTTTGGGGTGGAAAGGCGAAGGATCGTATGATGGAACCTACAATTATAGACATGGTTACTGGAGAGAGTCCTGTGATGAGGGAGGAGATATTCGGTCCCGTGCTGCCCGTGCTGCCCTTTGACGATATATTTGCCCTTGTGCGCAAAATAAAGAGTTTAGAGAAGCCTCTGGCATTTTATTTCTTTGGCAAAAGGTACGCAAAGATGATGATGCGAGAGTGCCATTTCGGCGGAGGATGCATCAATGATACAATCATGCATTTGACCGATCCTTCCATGCCTTTCGGAGGAGTGGGCCAGAGCGGTATGGGAGCCTATCATGGAGATAAGAGTTTCGAAACCTTCTCCCACTACAAGAGTATCCTGGTCAAACATCCCCGAAAGGAGCTTAAACTGAAATATCCGCCTCATAATGCTTTTAAACTTCGTCTTTTAAGAAAATATACAGGTCTATGAAAAAGATAGTGTTATTGCTGCTGCTGACAATGTTCTCCTTTAGTGCCATCGGAGCCAATAAGGGGAATGTAGATACGACTTTGGCGCGTGTGAGCTCTGAGTTTAATATCGAGTCGGTAAAAATGGATGGTTCCCTTTTCAGAATGATGATGCCTCTGATGGGAGTCGACCGTAAGACCAGAAAGGCTTTTAAGGCAATGAATATTGAGGAGATCATCATTACCGATTTAAAGGATGAGCCGGAGGAGATTGCTTCAAAAGTGATTGGTGATATTACCGGAGCCCTCGAGGCAGACGGCTATGCAAAGGGGCCACAAAAGGAGTCGGCCTCTGAATCTGAAGCTGAAGAGATCAAAGCGGATGCGTTTGCTCTGGTAGAGGAGGAGATAGTGCGTGGTCTGGCGATTCTCACCTATTTTCCAAAGGCCGGCTTTCTCTGTATACGCTGTTCAATGAAAGTTTCGGAACTGGAGGAAATTGTAAGTGCATTAATGCCTGAATGATCTTTTTTCTCCCTAAAGGAAATAGTGTAGAATAAATTCTTACCTTTACAAGTTACAATTAGAAACAAGAAATGGCAATTTTTGGAATATTTGGCAAGAGAAAAGCTACTGCGGAGGAGGCCGAACAGAGAGATGTAGCTCTTGAAGAGGGTCTGAAGAAGACCAAAACCTCCATTTTCAATAAAATTACCTATGCCATAGCTGGCAAAAGCATAGTTGATGATGATGTGCTGGACTCCATAGAGGAGGCACTGATAACATCCGATGTTGGTGTAGAGACTACCCAGAAAATTATCGAGCGTCTTGAGGCCAGAGTGGCCAGGGATAAATATCTGAATACATCCGAACTCAACCAGATTCTCTGTGAAGAGATTGAGGCATTGCTTGATGTTGCCTCAGGATCTCAGGTAGAGCCCTTTGACTTTTCCAAGAAACCCTATGTGATAATGGTGGTTGGAGTTAACGGAGTTGGTAAGACTACTACTATAGGCAAGCTGGCAGCTCAACTCAAAAACGAAGGTAAAAAGGTGATTTTAGGTGCTGCAGATACTTTCAGAGCTGCTGCAGTAGATCAGTTGGTGATCTGGAGTGAGCGTGCCGGAGTTGATATAGTCAAGCAGGAAATGGGTGCGGATCCAGCCTCCGTGGCTTTTGATACGGTTAAATCTGCCGTGGCCAAAGAGGCAGACGTGGTTATTATCGATACAGCCGGTCGTCTGCACAACAAAATCAACCTGATGAATGAACTCACCAAAATCCGCAATGTGATGGGTAAGGTCGTACCGGAAGCACCTCATGAAGTGCTGCTGATAATTGACGGATCCACCGGACAAAATGGATTTATCCAGGCTAGAGAATTTGTAAAGGCGACGGAAGTGACCGCACTTGCAGTAACCAAACTTGACGGTACGGCAAAAGGTGGTGTGGTGATAGGCATCAGCGATCAGTTCCACCTTCCCATCAAATTCATAGGGGTGGGAGAGAAGATTGAAGACCTCAAACTCTTCGATAAGAAAGAGTTCGTAGAATCCCTTTTTAAATAGCGAAAAAACAGAAGATATATGACAGTTTCCTACAATTGGCTTAAAGATTATCTAAAATTTGATCTTCCGCCGGCAGAAGTTGAAAAGATATTGACCTCAACAGGTCTTGAAGTGGAGCAGATGAAGCATGTGGAGCAAATTCCCGGCGGACTCGCAGGAGTTGTAGTTGCCGAGGTGGTTGAATGTTTTGACCATCCCGATTCTGACCATCTCCATGTGACTAAGGTTAATACAGGTGCTCCGGATCTCCTGCAGGTAGTGTGCGGTGCTCCCAATGTTGCAGTCGGACAGAAGGTTCTCCTTGCAACTGTCGGCACAACGCTCCCCAATGAAGATGGCAGTGGATTCAAGATTAAAAAATCCAAAATACGCGGAGTGGAGAGTTTTGGAATGATCTGCGCTGAAGATGAACTCGGTATCGGCACTGACCATGACGGCATAATGGTGCTGGAGCCCGAAGCTGTCGTTGGTACTGCTGCCAAGGATTATCTCAGGCTCAAGACAGATACAATATTCGAAATAGGTCTTACACCCAACCGCATTGACGGTGCATCCCACATTGGGGTGGCACGCGATCTCTACGCATATTGCAAACTGAGAAACATACCTGTGGAGTTTGCACTTCCATCGGTAGAAGGTTTCTGTAAAGGAGAGGGGGAGGCTATTCCTGTCAGGGTTGAGGCACCGGATCTGGCTCCCCGTTATATCGGTATCACCATCAGCGGCGTTAAGGTGGGTCCATCTCCCGATTGGCTCAAAGAGCGTCTTATGATGATAGGCCAGCGTCCCATCAACAACATTGTAGATATTACCAATTTTCTCCTCAATGAGAATGGACACCCGTTGCATGTGTTTGATGCAGCAAAAATAGTAGGTCGGGAAGTGGTGGTGCGTAGAAGCACACCTAATTGCAAATTTGTTACTTTGGACGGGGTGGAGAGAACCCTCTCTTCCGAAGACCTAGTTATATGCAATGCCAAGGATCCGATGTGTATCGCCGGAGTATTCGGCGGAGAAGATTCAGGAGTAACTGAATCCACCACCGATATATTCCTTGAGAGTGCCTGTTTCAATCCGACAACTATTCGCAAGACCTCAAAAAGGCATGGTCTTAAGACTGACGCCTCATTCAGATATGAGCGTGGAGTTGACCCTCTCAATACGATGTATGCTGCAAAACGTGCCGCAATGCTCATTACAGAGGTTGCAGGAGGACGTATAGTGGGAGAAATTCAGGAATCCTATCCAAAGAAATTCAGTGAAGTACAGGTTGAACTCGATTATGCGCGTATCGAATCATTTATCGGAAAGAGAATAGATAGTCAGACTATCAAAGATATTTTGGTGTCACTCGATTTCTATATCAGAAATGAGAGCGAAACCGGTTGTCTGGTGGATGTACCCTCATACAGGGTAGATGTTACCCGCGAATGTGATGTTGTGGAAGAGATACTTCGCATCTACGGCTACAACAATGTCGAGCTTCCCCTCAATATGAAGGTAGGCATCAACAGGACTCCCAGTCCCGACCCTGAAGCACTACGTTCACGCATATCGGATTTTTTGGCAAATAACGGTTTTGTGGAGACAATGAACAACTCCCTTACAAAGAGTGATTATTATTCAAAACTTAAAACATACCCTTCGGAAAAGCTGGTGAGGCTGCTCAATCCTCTTAGTCACGATTTGGATTGTATGCGACAAACTTTGATTCTTAATTCTCTTGAAGTTGTGGCATATAATCTCAATCGTCAAACCACTGATTTAAAGATCTTTGAGATAGGCAATGTCTATTCCTATGTTCCAAAAGAGGGTGAGGAGGATCCTGCTTCCAATCTCAAGTCTTATAAGGAGGAGATGCGTATTTCTATGGCAATTACCGGTCAGGGAGCCAAATCGTGGCGTAATGAGACAGGACGCGGTCACTATTTTGCACTCAAAGGATATCTAGAATTGCTTCTTAAGAGACTGGGTTGCAATATCTATGATCTTGAGACCGATGCTGCTCCTTCGGATCTTTTCAGTGAGGGCCTTGAATACAGGCTCCAGGGAAAGCAGGTGGCGGTTTTAGGTCCAATTCAGCCGACTCTGGCCAGACATTATGGTATAAAACAGCCCGTGTTCGTAGCGGAACTCAGGTGGGATGGCATAATGGAACTGCTTAAACGCAATAAAGTAAGATATAAGGAACTTCCCCGATATCCCGAGGTTCGCAGAGATCTTGCATTGCTTCTTGACGAAAGCGTTACATTTGCTGAACTTCGCAAATGTGCCTTCCAGACAGAGAAAACTCTGCTCCGTCAGGTGATCCTCTTTGATGTTTATCGTGGTGACAAGATTCCTTCCGACAAGAAGCAGTATGCATTGGGCTTCACTCTTCAGCATCCCGATCAGACTCTTACCGATGCTGATGTAGAAAAGGCTATGGACAAACTATACAAGGCCTTCCAGACAAAATTCGGTGCTGTTTTGAGATAATCATGTGCGGTTTTTACAAGAAGGTTGTTCATTATTTTTCGCTGGTAAAATTTTCACACACCCTATTTGCGCTTCCTTTTGCGCTGATAGGTTTTGTGCTTGCCCTTAAGGAACCCGGAGTAGATTTCGGATGGCTGTTGCTTTTAAAAATTGTAGGCTGTATGTTTTTTGCGCGTAACAGCGCAATGGGATTTAACCGTTATGCCGACAGGGAGATAGATGCCCGTAATCCGAGAACCCTTTTCAGGGAAATTCCTTCAGGAAAAATAACACCGCGGCAAGCTCTCACCTTCGTGATTATCAATATAGTACTCTTTCTTCTGACTGCTTTGAGTATCAATCTGCTCTGTTTTATCCTGGCATTTCCGGCTTTGGCGGTTCTGCTTGGTTACAGCTATACAAAACGTTACACCTGGCTCAGCCATTATGTGCTGGGAATTGCGCTTGGTATCGCTCCTTCTGCCGCTTTTGTAGCTATGACAGGCTATTTTACACCGGCAATTCTGGTACTTTCGCTCTCTGTTTTTCTCTGGTCCGCAAGTTTTGATATCCTCTATTCTCTTTCTGATGAAGAGATAGACCGTCAGCAGGGTCTCCACTCAATACCTCAGAAGTTCGGGCGTGTAAAAGCAATGCGTATTTCCCTGATAGGACATCTTCTCCTATTTTTTTTGATACCGCTTTTCGGCAGGCTTATTTCGGGCAGCTGGCTCTTCGTCATTGGTGCGTGCATATTTCTTGCGCTGCTGATTTATCAGCACGCAATTATATCTCCCACAAATCTAAAAAGATTAAATGCCGCTTTCTTTACATCAAACGGCATTGCATCACTACTCTTTATGCTATTCGTGGTAGCTGACCTTCTATTTTTGCAATAGATTATTTTTCGGGTTTTACCCTGAGGAATCTGAATGCTTTGGTAATGATCTTGGGCAGAGGCTTACGGTCATCTTTTCCGGCAAGGTTGAGATAGATACCGAGTTTCTTGTGGATAGGCACCTTGTAGGTCTCCACGAACTCAATCAATGTGCCGTCAGGATCCTCGATGTAGGTGAAATGACCATTGGCTTCGCCCATACCGAAGTCCGATCCGCTGTCGCAAACGAAGGGGTGTCCTGCCGCTTCACAATCTTGGCGGATGGCTTCCATATTGCGTACGTCAAAGCAGAGATGGATATATCCGGGGTCGCCCCAAAGACGGTCCTGATAGAGTTTGACAGGAGTACGGTCAAGCGACTGCACTAATTCCAGATGGGTGGTACCAAGTACTTCGCTGAAAGGACCCTGAAGAGACTGGGAGCGCTCCAGCATCACACGACGTAATTTCTGTTCAGCACCGGGAACTCCTTTGATGTCTTCAAACACGCCTTCGGCATCAGCTGTCTTGCGGTCATAACCGAGCAGTTTGCCATAAAAATCAATCGATTTCTCCATATCTGAAACTCCCAGTACAACTCCGTTGGAGCCACCTGTAATGGCGCCTTTTACCTTTGTGAACTCAAAGTAGTCTTCCTCTATTTCGAAGATATTGCCCCAGGGATCTTTCATGTAGAAGTGATCCAGTCCGGCAAATGACTTACATGGAGCGCTGAGCAGATCCAAACCTCTTGATTTATAGATATCATAAGCCAGTTGTACATCCGGACATTTCACTTTGCAGATGAAGATGCCGGTATCACCCAAAAGTGGGGTAGAGGCAGGCCAGTTGAGCTCTCTGCCACGAGGCTCCCAAATTTCAAATCCTCCGCCTCCGCGATGGTTGAGAGCCAGAATGGCAAATCTTGGCTGTGGTTTGCCGCCGGTGTAGGGCAGCATCCTGTCAGCTACTCCTTCGGAGGCAAGTACTCTTATATCAATTCCAAATTGTTCGATATACCATTCCCAGGCAGCTTGTGCATCGGGTACTCCAATACCTACCTGCTGGATGGCGCTGATAACTTTGATTCTCTCTTTCATAATCTTTAAACGGGATCAGGTGGCGGAAATCTTCTTAGCCAGTTTCCAATAGAGCCACGGTGTGTATTTATAAATATAGCACATCAGCAGTTCAATTCGTCCGATGAGCTTTCTGTGTTTTCCTTTGGCAACAGCCCTTACTGCGGCTTTACCGCAAAGATAGACATCCATACCGTTTGCCTGGCCGGGATCCATTTTGGCGTAAGGTTTGCCGTCAGCCAAAACTGCACTTTTGCTGATCTGGGTATTGACACGTCCGGGAATAATGAATGTCACTTTGATATTGTCATTCTCTAAGTCCAGCGACTCGAAAAAGCCGAACAGAGCTCTTTTGGAGGCACAATATGCCGATCTGAGGGGAAATCCGAAGAGTCCTGAAATAGAGGTGTTGACACCAATATGTGTGCATTTGGCTGCCTTGAGCATCGGAGCAAGCTTTTTCGTCATGTAGACCGAACCGAAATAGTTGATGTTCATAAGTTTGAGGTCTACGGAGAAATCTGTGTCAAGAGCGAGTGCCCTCTGTGAAATACCCGCATTGAATATTATGACCTCAGGTTTCAGATTTTCCTTCTCCAGAAATGAAACCAGGTCATCAATGGTCTCCCTATTTTCCAGGTTAAATTCGAAAGGCCACGCTTTTACACCATAACGGCGGCATTTTTCGCATACCCTCTCCAATTGGTCCATACCCAGGCCGGTTACAATTACATTTGCGCCGTTTTTGGCCATGTTACAAGAGATAGCCTCGCCGATGCCGGATCCGGCACCTGTTACAAGCGCTGTCTTACCGGTATAAAATTTCTTTGTTCTCACGTCGTTCTATAGTTTTTTCAAAACACACAAAGTTAACAATAATAATTTGTTATTTTTGTATCCGTATTAAAACTTGAGGATATGCGAAAATTGAAGATTGTTTTTCTTGACTCGGCAACAATAGGTGAGGATGTTTCCCTACAGCCCATCTCTTCTTTGGGGGAATTGACAACATATCCATCCACAGCTCCGGAAGAGGTAATTAAACGCATAGACGGATATGATGTAGTTATCACAAATAAAGTATGGGTAGGTAAAAAAGAGATGGATTCCAATCCGGCTCTGAAACTCATCTGTGTGGCTGCTACAGGAATGAATAATGTGGATTTAGTCCACGCCGCCTCCAAAGGGATTCCGGTACGCAATGCAGTCAACTATTCTACTGAAAGTGTGGCTCAGGTGACTTTTATGCACATTCTCAATCTTGTAGGCAAGGCTTCCTATTTTGACAATGTCGTCAAAAGTGGCCACTACAGTGCAGCCGGATCTTTTACCGATGTCACAAATCCCTTCTATGAACTTAAAGGTAAACGTTTGGGCATCATAGGTCTTGGCAATATCGGTTCCAGAGTGGCGCAGATTGCAGAAGTCTTCGGTATGAAGGTTTCTTATTTTCCTACTTCCGGGAAGGCACATTCTGACAGATACCCGGCTAAAGAGCTGGGACAACTGCTTGCTGAGAGTGATGTAATATCGATCCATGCACCGCTTAATGAGCGCACAAAAGACTTAATTACACACAAGGAATTGAAGTCGATGAATCCTAATGGATATATTGTCAATATGGGTAGGGGAGGTATCATCAATGAGGCGGATCTGGCTGCTGCTCTGGATGAAGGAATAATTGCCGGTGCAGCGGTGGATGTTTTCACTAAAGAGCCTCTACCTGCAGAACATCCATATTTGATAATGAAAAAGAGGGATAAGCTGCTGCTTACCCCTCATATCGGTTGGGCCAGCAAAGAGGCCAGAGAAGTGCTCGTGGCTATGATTGCTGACAATATAAAGTATATCTAAAAATATTTCACTTCCTTTTCTTCCAGTGCAGAAAGGATGTTGTTTGCCATCCGGCTTGCTCCGAAACGGAAAAGCGCAGGAGTGAGCCATTCACTACCAAGCGTATCACGCACGATATTGTAATACACCAACGCCTCTTCAGGCGTAGAGATTCCACCGGCAGGCTTGAATCCAACTTTGCGTCCGGTCTTGTTGTGATATTTTGCAATAGCCTTACACATCACAAGGGCGGCCTCAGGAGTGGCCGCGGGGGAGATTTTACCTGTAGATGTCTTGATAAAGTCCGCTCCGGCCTCCATTGCGAGCATGGATGCCTGCTCTATCTGAGCTGCATCTTTTAATGCGCCTGTCTCCAGGATAACCTTGAGGTGGACATCGGAGTTTATCGCCTTTACAGCCTTATTGATTTCATAAATCTCTCTTGAGGCTTCTTCCGGACGCCCGTCTAGAAATGAGTTTAGTGCCAGGACAATATCTACCTCGTCAGCTCCTTCGGTCACCGCCTCGGTGCACTCCAGCACCTTAACTTTGAGTGGGCTCTGAGATGCAGGAAAGCAGCCTCCAACTACTGTAATACGAATATCCTTGCTTTTGCGAGCACCTGCTATAACTCGTGCAAAATTGGGATATACGCATATCGAAGCGGGTTTGGGATAGTTCGGGAAAACATTATTGAAATCGTTTACCTTCTCCACCATAGCCTTAATAGATGCAGGAGTGTCAGTAACTGTAAGAGATGTCAGGTCGATCATCCCCAGAATATTTTTGTAAATCTCTTTCATATCTGTTTTTCTAATATTTGTTTTTGCTATCAATAATAATGGTCACGGGGCCGTCATTAACCAGTGCAACCTCCATTTCGGCTCCGAATTCTCCACACTTTACTTCCTTTCCGATGCAGTCGGAGAGAGTTTTCTTGAATTTCTCATAAAGAGGAATGGCCGTTTCCGGCTTTGCCGCAAAGATATAGGAGGGACGGTTGCCCTTCTTTGTAGATGCGAAGAGCGTAAATTGGCTTACTACCAGTACTTCACCGCCGGCATCAACTACGGAGAGATTCATTACTCCATTTTCATCGTCAAAAATTCGCAATGCAGCAATCTTTCGGCACATCCAGTCGATATCCTCCTGTGTGTCCGCTTCTTCAAACCCTACAAGCACCATCATGCCGTAACTTATGGCTGCTACCACTTCGCCGCCTATGCTGACACTCGAAGAAGAAACTCTTTGTATAACAGTTCTCATATTGTTTAGTTATTAGTTCCAATGCTTAATATTCAAATAACACGGCTTCGAAAATACAAAAATTTTCTACGCCCGTGTTATTTGAATATTTCACACTTCATACTCCATATTTCATACTACACACTATCCGCTAATGCGGATCTTTATTCCCGCTTCCTTCAGAGGCTCAGCGGCTTGCTCCATCTCCTCTACTGAAACCTTTTCCAGTGTAGAAAGCGGAGTCTCCCTATCAATGGTGTAGAGCATCACTTCACGCGGGCGTAGTGACAGTACCATTTTTTGCCAACCCTCCAGCAGATCACTCCTCATCGAATCCACTTCCACGCCCTCCACAACTCCGCGCAAAAACATAGTCTGCAGTATGAAATTCCCCTCAAACCACTCCAAATGTGAAATTACTTCGCTGATGTTGTAATTGGGATTTTGGGGACGGTCGATAAGCTTGACATAATCCCTATCCACACCATCAAGTTTAAGAATCGGATTCTCGATCTTACGCAATGCCTCCTTGACTCCCGGTCTACCCAGCATTGTGGCGTTGGAGAGCACCGAGATGACAGCTTTCGGGAAAAGTTCATCCCTAAGGAGTATCGTATAATCTATGATTTCAGGGAAATTAGGGTGTAGGGTAGGCTCTCCGTTGCCGGAAAATGTGATGGAATTCACAGGAATATTGTTACGGTGACACTCGCTCAATTTACTCCTGAGGGCCTCGCGTACCTCTTCTACCGTAGGAGTTTTGTTATCTGAGTGTCCCTCTGAGTTCCATCCGCACTCGCAATAAACGCAGTCAAAAGAGCAAATCTTGCCCTTGAGAGGCAGAAGGTTTATTCCTAGCGAACTGCCGAGTCGTCTGCTTCTGATAGGACCAAAAACTATACTGTCAAAATATATCGCCATTATACTTTATTATAATATTCTTCTAGATCTGCTCTCCCTGGTAAGCACCATCTTTTCGTAATCAACATTGTCAATAAGAACTATGCCCGGTCTTTTGCCGGGTGTAAACGATCCGAAGCGCTCTTCCACACCGACAGCACAAGCTCCGTTGATACAACACCACTTTAATATCTCCTCAAGCGGGATATGTGGGAAGTGCCCCTGGATGCAGCGGACCTCTTCCACTATCGAAAGCTGCAGGTTGCTCGAAAGACTATCGGTGCCGACACAGATGGTGAGATTGTTGGCCATCAATAGATCGAGTGGGGGCAACATCCTATGTATAAATATGTTGGAGAGTGGACAGACTGCCCAATAGGGGTTTTTGAGGACTTTAAGTGCCTCATCAATGCTTTCCTGGTCAGTAACCGTATTATGGACCAGTAGTACACGTCCCTCAATAGGAGCCTTCACTTCCTTCTGTAGATTGTCAAGAAAATATTTTAGAGCGGATTCGCCCGTTACCGGTGGCATTGAGCAGCCGCGTGCTTTGTAATCCTCTGCAAGCTCCCCCGTGCCGTATCTTATCATATCCTCCTCCTGGTCGCTCTCCTGGTTGTGGTAGGAGATATATCCTGACTTAAGTCCCTCAGCTGCCGATAGACGGTTGAGCAGCGGACTCATCGTATAGGGAGAGTGGGGGGTAGGTGTGGCATCAAGTCCCATATTTGTGGCCTTCTCCTGGAGTTTAATCGCTTCCGCAAGTATCTGCGGGGCATCTTCCGGCTCAGTACCGAACACTTCCAAATAGGTGCGTGTATAGATAGGAGAAGAGGCTTTACATTCGAAACTCTCGTCGCAGTTGCTTATATCAGCCATTACCGAGACACCTTCAGCATACATTTGCTCCATCTGCTCTGTCAGCGCAGCGATTCGTTCTTCCTGACTTACTGTCAAGCGCAACGCATTGATCTGCTGTATGAATCCATCCATACCTGTGCCCTGACGGAATAGACCCTTCATATGAGAGAGTTCGACGTGGCAGTGAGCATTGGTAAACCCCGGAACAAGTATACCTTCCAGATATTCTGCCGACATTATACTTTTTGTACCAATACTCTCCTCAGAACCATAAGAGAGGATTGTACCCTCTTCGTCAACTTCCACATATCCGTTTTTGATTGGTTTTCCGTCAATTGGGAAAATATAATCGGCTCTATATATCATTTAGTTTTTTGTTGTTTGAATTTTTTACTGAGTTCAAGGAGTTCTTCTTTGGTCAGACGCTTTTCACGGGTGGTGATGCGACGATTTTTAGTATCGGGTAATTCCTGAACCGAGGTATCCTGAGCAGAAATATCCTGAACGGAGGTATCTTGATCCGATGCCTCCTGTTCCGGAAATGCTATGTGCTCCTCGACGGGTGCTCCCTCATCAAAATCGACAGCCTCTTCCATAATCCTTCTATCTTCATCCACACCCGGTTGCTGCAGTTCGGTAAGATATTGTTCGCGCTCTTTTAGCTTTGTTTCTACTGCTTTAATCATCTTGAGGAAACGCTCAGGATCTCTAAGGTAAAAATGAATTGAATTGATAAACTCTTCTTCGGTATAGCCGTATTTGTCAAGCAGAGGGGCATAAACCCTCATGGAGTCACTCTGGGCTCTCATTTCCGGATAGTAGTCGACATAGTTGTCCAGAAGAGAGATCTCATAATAGATCTGTATCATCTTCTTTTCAGGGATATCAGCCCTGGGACCACAGGAGAGAGCTGTCAGCAGGAGTAAGAGTATAAGTATGCCTGTACGTTTCATCACAGAAGTTTTGCCATTTAAACTCCAAATATAGCAATTTTTATACCTATCTTTGTCAAAATTAGTTTCAACTGATATGAATATCCTTGTATTGGGTTCGGGCGGAAGGGAAAGTGCTTTAGCCTGGAAATTATCCCGCAGTCCTCTTGCAGGGCATCTTTACTGTATGCCGGGTAACCCCGGCACTGCCTCTTTTGCAACAAATGTGAATTGCAGTCTTTCAGATTTCGAATCTATCGCGCAACATATTTCCGACTTGTCGGTCGATATGCTAGTCGTGGGTCCTGAAAACCCCCTTGTTGAGGGGATTACTGATTTTCTCCACGAGAGGATGCCTTCACTTATGGCTATTGGTCCCGGTTGTGATGGGGCAAGGCTTGAAGGCAGTAAGGATTTTGCCAAGGCTTTTATGACAAGGTACTCTATTCCTACTGCTGCATACAGGACTTTCGAGAGTTCTCAACTCGAAGATGCTAATGTTTTTCTGGAGCAGTTAAAGCCTCCTTATGTTCTCAAGGCAGATGGTCTTGCTGCCGGCAAGGGCGTAATAATCAGCGATTCCCTAGAAGAGGCCCGTCAGGAGCTTGCCTCAATGTTTGAAGGCCGTTTCGGTGATGCAGGTGCTAAAGTGGTGATAGAGGAATACCTTTCCGGTATTGAGCTCTCTGTTTTCGTTTTGACTGACGGCAGTGATTATCTGATGCTTCCTAATGCTAAAGACTATAAAAGAATAGGCGAAGGTGATACGGGGCCCAATACCGGTGGCATGGGGTCGGTATCCCCGGTTCCTTTTGCTGATGATCTCTTTATGTCTAAAGTCGAAGAGCGCATTGTAAAGCCTACTGTGCGCGGTATTGCAGCGGAGGGAATGGATTATTGCGGCTTCATATTCATAGGTTTGATGAATTGCGCCGGTGATCCTTATGTGATAGAGTATAATGTTAGGATGGGAGATCCTGAATGCGAGTCAGTCGTTAGGCGTATTGACAGCGATCTGCTGGAGCATCTTCAGGCCGCCGCAAAGGGTACTCTCTCATCGGAGAAGATAGTGGTATCGCCTAAGAGTTCGGTTACAGTGATGGCGGTTTCCGGTGGATATCCGGGAAGTTATGGCAAGGGATTTCCGATTTCGGGACTAGACACTGACTCCGGAGAAGATGATATTGTTCTGTTTCATGCTGGTACTGCTGTTTCAGGAGCTGAAGTGGTGACATCCGGTGGCAGAGTGCTGGCAGTTACATCCCTGGCTGATTCTTTGAAGGAGGCACGAATAGCCTCCTACAGAAGGCTCTCTGATATTTCATTCGAAGGCATCTTTTACCGCAACGATATAGGCAGCGACTTGTTGGATTTCTGATAATGAGAGGGTAAAGTGAGTACATCAAAGATAAATGGAAGGACGATAGTACTGCTGATTTTGGCGGTATTGCTCTACGTGAGTGCCTTCTTTGTCGATACGGGACTTATGGATTATGATGCAGTGCTACCCTTTGGCAGTCAGGGTTTTCTTGACACGGTATTCGGTGCTACCACCCTATCCTATATTCTATCGGTTGTTTTTCTAATAATTACAGCAGTCAGCATCTATTCGTTTAATATGATGTACACTACCGGCATCAACTATCTGCTGCCGGTGCTTTATGTCTTCCTTGTGGTATACAATCCGAGGGTGATCTTTTTCTCGCCCTTTCATATTGTGGCGCTGCTGCTGCTTTGGTCGCTCGTTTTCTCTGCCCGATACCGCAATTCTGTCCAGTATTTGAGCAATAACTTTGTTTCGTTTTTTCTATTTAGCACTGCATCTGTCTTCTTTCCACCCCTGGTGTGGCTATTTCCTTTGATAATACTTGTCAATTTGAGGGCTTCAGAGGAGAAGTTTAAATATATATTTACCTCATTGCTCGGAGTGTTCACTCCGATGGTGATGGTTGGTGCAATATGCTATATATTTGGTGGAAATAAACTTCTGAATGGATTGACAGTCTCTTTCTGGGGTTCGATGAGTGCTTTTGGCAGACATTCTTTTGATTTTTCTGCGGTAGAAATAGCAACCGCTCTTTTCCTTATCAGTTTTGCTTTGATCGCAACGTTTTATGTGCTACGCAATCTCAACCGTTACAAGATTATTCATTCAAATACTTGTATCAGAATTATATTTTTTGCGATACTGATTTTACTTATTTGTGCGGTTTTTGTTACCGATAACCGAGATCCTTACGGCGTGATGCTTTATGTGCCTGTTTCACTGATTCTTTTTGAATATCTATCCTCACCTAAAAACAACAAGGGTGCTATGATATTCTACATAGTGGTTTCCGGTCTTGCAATAATTTCCAGAATTATTGTCTTCGTACGCTAGATACCATCCATAAAGTCGAAGCATCCGTCATGAAAGCCTTTGAGGTCCATGGCCTTGTAGATTTTTTGAATTTCACGAAGATCCGCCATTGGGTCATCCGTCAGCTCAAATCTCTCCCCGTATCCTATAACTTTGCGTCCCCAATCAAAATAACCCAGATAGACCGGGACACCGGTTGCTTTTGCAATGGTATGAAATCCTAGTTTCCATCTTTTGACAGCCTTACGTGTTCCTTCGGGAGCAAGTGCCAGATGAAATTTTTCGCGGGAATTAAAAATATCAATCATCTGTCTTATGACTGAGGCCCCGCTGCTGCGGTCAATAGGGACCCCATGGAGTTTTTTTAGCAACCAACCCAGAGGCCAGAAAAACAGCTCCTTTTTGATCATGCATTTTGCTTCTCCCCCGATCGCCATGTAATAGAGATAAGAGACAGCAAAATCCCAGATGGATGTATGGGGTACCCCCAGTATGATGCATTTGTCTTCAGGTACGGGGGTATCGTGAGTAACTTTCCAGCCCAGACTTTTCAGAAGAAATTTACAGAATTTGCGCCACATTATTGAACTTCTTCGGTGTTGTTGATATCGGAACGGAGATTGTTCCTAATGAATTTCTGTCTTATGGGTGTGTTGGTGCCCATATAGAACTCTATTATATCGTTGATATTCTCCTCCTTTGTAAGGCGTACTGCTTCAAGACGCATTTCCGGTCCTATAAAGCCCTTAAATTCTTCTGGAGAAATCTCTCCAAGTCCTTTGAAACGCGTTATTTCAGCCTTTTTGCCTAGTTTGCTGACAGCTTTGTCTTTCTCTGCCGAATTGTAGCAGTAGATGTTAGTTTTCTTGTCAGTTACCCTGAATAGCGGAGTTTTAAGTATATAGAGGTGCCCCATACGCACTAGATCCGGGTGGAACTTTAGGAAAAAGGTGAGTAGCAGCAGACGAATATGCATTCCGTCCACATCGGCATCAGTGGCGATTACCACATTGTTGTAGCGCAGGTTTTCAATATCCTCTTCAATACCGAGTGCAGACTGTAATAGGCAGAGTTCTTCGTTACGATCCACATAGAGGTCCTTTTTGGAGGCCTTGGCGCAGTTAAAGGGTTTACCCTTGAGGCTGAATACAGCCTGAGTGTTTGCATCTCTGCTGGAGGTGATGGATCCTGATGCTGAATCACCCTCGGTAATGAATATTGTGGTCTCTTTTGCCTGAGGATGCATTTCGCTTCTGGTAGTCTTGTCATTATAGTGGACCCTGCAGTCCCTGAGTTTTTTATTGTAGACGTTGGCTTTTTTGAGACGTTCCCTGGTCTTTCTGCTCACTTTTGAGATGGCAGTCCGCTCCTGTTCCGACTCCTGTATCTTTTTTAGGATAATGTCTGCCACATCCAGATTTTTGTGTAGATAGTTATCCAGTTCAGTCATCAGAAAATCGGTCATCGTCTTTGATATAGTTGGACCGTGGGTGCCATCCTGTTTGTTCTGCCACATATATTTGGATCCCAGCTGCACCTTTGTCTGTCCTTCAAACTCCGGTTCCTGAATGCGAACACTGACTGCGCCTATTATTGATTGGCGAATGTCCACAGGGTTAAAGTCTTTTTTGTAATAGTCTCGGAGTGTCTTAGTCAGTGCCTCTCTGAATGCCGAGAGGTGTGTGCCGCCGAGTGTTGTATTTTGTCCGTTTACAAAGGAGTGTATATTCTCTCCGTAATCATTGCCGTGAGTGAAGACTATCTCGATATCCCCGTTTTTCAGGTGAATAGGGGGGTAGAGCGGCTCTTCGACCAAATTGTCGTTGAGAAGATCCAGCAGCCCGTTCTCGGATTTGTAGTCGGTGCCGTTGAAACTGAGTTTGAGACCTACGTTTAGATAGGAATAGTTGCGGAGCATCGTATCGATATACTCCATGTTGTATGTATAGGGTTCGAAGAGTGTATCATCGGGCACAAAAGTCACCAGAGTTCCGTTTTTCTCCGTAGTTGGTGCCGGAGTGAAGTCCGGAGTGGTGAGAATGCCCTTTTCGTATTCAAGAGCAAGAGTCTCTCCGGAACGAAAGGATTGTACTGTGAAATGTGAGGAGAGGGCGTTAACAGCCTTCAGGCCGACACCATTCATACCTACCGATTTCTGGAAAGTCTTATCATCAAACTTTGCTCCTGTGTGGAGTTTGGTCACAGCTGCGTCAAGTTGGTTGACACTCTTGTCTTTCTCGCTAAAGCCGAAAGGAATACCACGTCCATAGTCTCTTATATGGATTTTCTTCTCTTCGATCTCCATGTTGATTTGTTTACCGTAACCCATGGCAAACTCATCAATGGAGTTGTCAATCACCTCTTTCATCAGCACATACATTCCGTCGTTCGGTTCGGTACCATCTCCGAGGCGTCCAATGTACATGCCCGGCCTAAGTCTTATATGTTCAAGGTCTTCCAGAGTGACGATGCTGTCATCATCATACACATGATTATTAAGTTTATCTGTTTGTTCCATCTATTGTTATTTCATTTTTACAATATGAGCGCAAATATAGCACTTTTTGTACCTTTATTGAGAAGAAAATCGTATTTTTGCAAGATATTCAAAGGTAATATCTAAAACAATATAATAAAAACTTTATAATTTATGGCTAACAAACTTTTTTCTGAATTTCCTCCGGTTCCTACCGAGAAATGGGAAGAGGTAATTATCAAAGATCTGAAGGGGGCCGACTACGACAAGAGACTTGTATGGAGGACCCATGAAGGGTTCAATGTGCGTCCCTATTATCGTGCTGAAGATCTGAAGAATCTTAGGTATATGGGTAGCAGACCCGGATGTTTTCCTTTTGTCAGAGGAGCAAAGAAGGATAACGAGTGGTATATCCATCAGGGTATCCCAGCTTTCGACGGTAATTTTGCCAAGGCTAATTCCGAAGCAAAGGTACTGTTGACAAAAGGTCTCGAATCCATTGGATTTTATCTTGATACCACCAAGGTTCATACCAAAGAGGATTACGCACTCCTTCTTAAGGGTATAGACCTGACAGTTGTTCCCGTATCATTCTGTGGGTGCTCAATCCAAAATATTGAGTCTCTCACCGGATTCCTCGCTTATGTTGATTCTCTCGGAGTTGACAAAGAGGCAGTCAATGCAATATTTGATTTTAACCCTTTGATGACTCTTACCACAAAGGGCTATTTCTGTGAGGAGACCTCTTTCGAGAAACTTGCCGAGTGTGTGAAAGCGACGCAGGAATACAAAAATATCCGTGTTATCACTGTAGATGCGACAACTTTCAATGGAGCAGGTGCTTCCTCCACACAGGAACTTGCATTTGCCCTGGCTGAAGGCAGCGAATATATTTCACGCCTGACGGATCTGGGACTTTCACCAAAGGATGTTGCTAAAAAGATGCTATTTGTCTTCTCTGTGGGTAGCTCATACTTTATGGAAATTGCAAAGTTTCGTGCAGCTCGTATGCTTTGGGCTAATGTTGTTGAGGCGTATGGCGTTGACTCCGACTGTGCAAAGAAGATGAAGATTTTTGCATATACCAGCGAGTGGAACCAGACAGTATATGATTCATATGTGAATATGCTTCGAGCAACTACTGAAGCGATGAGTGCTGCTCTCGCAGGTGTCGATTATCTCGAGGTAGTGCCTTTTGACTTCGCTTATCAGGTACCAGGTGAATTCTCCGGCAGGATTGCACGTAACATACAGAGTATCCTTAAGGAAGAGTCAAACTTCAACAGGGTTGTTGACCCTGCTGCAGGTTCTTACTATGTCGAAAACCTAACCAACTCTCTGGCAGAAGCTGCCTGGAAACTTTTCAGAGATGTAGAAAGTGCCGGTGGATATGTGGTGAAGTTTAAAGAGGGCTTTATCCAGTCTGAAATTAAAGCTGTTTCCGACAACAAAGACAAGAACATTGCTACCCGTAGGGAGACCCTCCTCGGTACAAACCAGTACCCTAATTTCCTCGAAGTTGCTGAGGAGAACATTACAAAGGAGATTGTTTCCAGAGAGATCCCCACTCTTATGGGTATGAAGATAGAAGAACCTTGCTGTTGTGGAAAGAAGATAGCTGAGCCACTCAGACCCTATCGCGGAGCTCAGGCATTTGAGGCTCTCCGCTTGGCTACTGACCGTAGCGGCAAAGAGCCCAGGGCATTCATGCTCACATTTGGCAATCTGGCCATGTGCCGTGCAAGAGCACAGTTCTCATCCAACTTCTTTGCCGTTGCAGGCATTAGAATTATCGACAACAACCGTTTCGATACTATTGAAGAGGGAGCAAAAGCTGCTCTTGAGTCGGGAGCTGAGATAGTGGTTGCCTGCTCCTCCGATGACGAATACGCAGAGGCAGTACCCCGGATTGCAAAGTTGCTCGGTGACAAGGCTATCCTGGTTGTTGCCGGAGACCCCGCTTGCAAAGAGGAATTGATTGCCGCGGGCATAAATAATTTTATCCATGTAAGAAGCAATGTTCTTGAAACTTTGAAAGAGTATCAGAAGATGCTTGGTATTTCAGAACTGTAAAAATTGAAAGATATGAGACCAAATTTTAAAGATATCAAATATACAGGATCCTCTGCAGAATGTTGCATTAAAGAGCATATGACTTCCTGGAGTACTCCGGAAAAGATAGAAGTGAAATCGATCTATACTGAAAAGGATCTCGAAGGTATGGAGCACCTTGGTTATGCGGCCGGTATTCCACCTTATCTCCGTGGACCCTATTCTACAATGTACGTTATGAGGCCATGGACAATTCGTCAGTATGCAGGTTTTTCCACTGCAGAAGAATCCAACGCCTTTTATCGCCGTAACCTGGCAGCAGGTCAGAAAGGCCTTTCCGTAGCATTTGACCTCGCTACACACCGTGGATATGACGCAGATCACCCGAGGGTGGTAGGTGATGTAGGCAAGGCAGGTGTAAGTATCTGTTCCGTGGAGGATATGAAGGTTCTTTTCGACCAGATTCCTCTCGGAAAAATGTCTGTGTCAATGACAATGAACGGTGCTGTTCTCCCTATCATGGCCTTCTACATCGTGGCTGGTCTTGAGCAGGGTGTGAAACTCGAAGAGATGGCAGGTACTATCCAGAATGACATTCTCAAGGAGTTCATGGTGCGTAATACCTACATTTATCCCCCTGAGTTTTCTATGAGAATCATCGGTGACATTTTCGCCTATACCTCCCAGTTTATGCCTAAGTTCAATACCATCTCAATCTCCGGCTATCATATGCAGGAGGCAGGTGCCACCAGCGATATTGAGATGGCTTATACTCTGGCTGACGGTCTTGAGTACCTTCGTACAGGTATCAAGGCAGGTATTGACGTAGATGCTTTCGCACCCCGCCTTTCATTCTTCTGGGCTATCGGCATGAATCATTTCATGGAGATAGCAAAGATGCGTGCAGCACGTATGATTTGGGCCAAACTGGTCAATCAATTTAATCCCAAGAACCCTAAATCCCTCTCTCTGAGGACACACTGCCAGACTTCAGGCTGGTCCCTCACAGAGCAGGATCCATTCAACAACGTTGCCAGGACCTGTATTGAGGCGATGGGCGCTGTTCTGGGCCACACCCAGTCACTCCACACCAATGCTCTCGACGAGGCTATTGCACTTCCTACAGATTTCTCCGCACGTATTGCACGTAACACTCAGATCTATATTCAGGAAGAGACAAATGTGTGTCGCTCCATAGATCCTTGGGCGGGTTCATATTATGTTGAGAGCCTGACCAAAGAGATAGCACATAGAGCTTGGGGTCTTATTGAGGAGATCGAGAAGCTCGGCGGTATGGCCAAAGCCATCGAGACCGGTCTTCCCAAACTCCGTATCGAAGAGGCAGCTGCCCGTAAACAGGCACGCATCGATTCAGGCCTCGAGAAGATCATCGGTGTCAATCAGTACAGACTTGATAAGGAAGATCCTATCGAGATTCTCGATGTTGACAACACCAAGGTTCGTGAGTCACAGATCAAGAGGCTCAAAGAGCTTCGTGCCAACAGGGATGAGGTAAAGGTAAAGGCTGCTCTTGACGCTATCACACATGCGGTAGAAACCAAGTCAGGTAACTTGCTTGCATTGGCGGTTGAAGCAGCAAAGGTACGTGCTACCCTCGGTGAGATTTCAGATGCATGTGAGAAAATAGTAGGCAGATATAAAGCAGTTATACGTATGAACACAGGTGTTTACTCTTCAGAGGTAAAGAATGACTCTGATTTTGAAAAGGCAAAAGCAATGGTTGCCGAGTTTGCAAAGAAGGAGGGCCGTCAGCCCCGTATTATGGTTGCTAAACTTGGCCAGGATGGTCATGACAGAGGTGCTAAAGTGGTTGCTACAGGTTATGCCGACTGTGGTTTTGACGTGGATATGGGACCTCTTTTCCAGACTCCAGAAGAAGCAGCAAAACAGGCAGTGGAGAATGACGTGCATGTAGTGGGCGTATCATCACTCGCAGCAGGCCACAAGACTCTTGTTCCTCAAATTGTGGGTGAACTTGCCAAACTCGGTCGTGAAGATATTCTCGTGATTGTGGGTGGTGTAATCCCTGCACAGGACTACGATGAACTTTACAAGGCAGGAGCGATGGCTATTTTTGGTCCGGGCACACCGATTGCAACTGCAGCCATCAAGATGATGGAGATATTAAACCAGAGGTTTTAACAATTAAAGGGTTCGAGTCGCGAACCCTTTAATTGTTAAAGGTGCGTGGTAGCCCGCACCACGAAACTCGTATCGCGCAACCCGAATAAATAAAAAAGAAGCTCCCTTCGAAAAGGGAGCTTCCAGCTATGAAAACGGTTTATATATGATTTTTTTGCAAAAATCCAAAGTTATTCGTCGAGTTGTTGCATTTTCTGAACATAGATAGCCTTTTGCTTTTGGGCCCTCCTTTTTACAGAAGGTTTCTCAAAGGTCTTACGTTTCCTGAGTTCGCGCAATGTGCCCGTCCTTTCAAATTTGCGTTTGAATTTTTTTAATGCTCTTTCAATATTTTCACCTTCCTTTACCGGTACGATAATCATTGTTCAGTAACACCTCCTTTTTTTTGTGGCCACAAATATAAGCAGGTTTTTTGGTTTGACAAATTATTGGAGAAAAAAATGTATTTTTGTAAGTAACATACAAAAGAACAATAACATAAAATGGAAAATAAGGAATTGAAACGCTTTCGGGAGTTGGTCGTGCAGGGAATTCCTGCCCAGCTTCCACCCCCTGCAAAATATGACAACGAAATCAGCCACGCGCCAAAACGTAAAGATATACTGACTAGAGAGGAGAAAGTACTTGCTCTTAAAAATGCTCTCCGATATTTCCCAAAAAAGCACCACAAGGAACTTTCGGCTGACTTTGCACGAGAACTCGAGAGCTACGGAAGAATCTATATGTATCGTTTCCGTCCTGAATATACTATAACTGCGCGTTCGATAGATGCCTTTCCTCATCAATCCCGCCAGGCAGCTGCAATTATGCTGATGCTCAGCAATAATCTAGATTATGCCGTAGCACAGCATCCGCACGAACTTATCACCTATGGTGGCAACGGAGCAGTTTTCCAAAACTGGGCGCAGTATCTTATCACGATGAAGTATCTCTCTCAGATGACCGACGAGCAGACTCTTGTACTCTATAGTGGTCATCCGATGGGACTCTTTCCTTCTCATAAGGAGGCTCCCCGTCTAGTGATTACCAACGGTATGGTGATACCCAACTACTCTTCAAGGGATCATTGGGAGAAGTTCAATGCGCTGGGAGTGTCGCAGTATGGACAGATGACTGCGGGCTCCTTCATGTATATAGGTCCCCAAGGTATTGTGCATGGTACTACTATTACTGTACTAAATGCTGCAAGGATGAAAAATAAAGGCAGTGACGACGTTAGAGGCAAGATCTTCGTAAGCTCTGGATTGGGAGGTATGTCAGGAGCCCAACCCAAGGCGGCAGTAATTGCCGGAGTGGTGGGTATAGTGGCTGAAATCAATCCTAAAGCAGTTAGCAAGCGTTATAAACAGGGTTGGGTGGATGAGGTATATACGGATTGTGATCTTCTTATAGATAGGGCGCTAAAAGCAAGTGCAGCGCGTGAAGCAGTCTCTCTCGCATATCAGGGCAATGTTGTGGATCTTTGGGAGCGTCTTGCCGATAGAAATATAAAGGTGGACCTGGGCAGTGACCAGACCTCGCTCCACAATCCATTTGCAGGCGGTTATTATCCTGCCGGTTTATCCTTTGAGGAGTCAAACAGGATGATGGCACAGGAGCCAGGACGATTTAAAGATGAGGTCTATAAGACCCTTCGCAGACATGTAGATGCGATCAACCGACTTACCGCCCGCGGGATGTATTTCTTTGATTATGGAAATGCTTTCCTTCTGGAGGCATCCAGGGCGGGTGCAAATATCATGACAGCCGACGGCAAATTCCGTTATCCTTCCTATGTGCAAGATATTATGGGACCTCTTTTCTTCGACTACGGATTTGGTCCTTACCGTTGGGTCTGTACATCCTCAAGAGCGGAAGATCTGGCTGTCACTGATGCTCTTGCGATAGAGGTGCAGGAAGAGATTTTGCGCACAGCACCTGTAGAGATTCAACCGCAGCTTAGGGACAATATCCACTGGATCAGGGAGGCAGCAGCAAACAACTTGGTAGTGGGCTCACAGGCACGCATACTCTATGCTGATGCAGAAGGACGCATAAAGATAGCTCTTGCAATGAACAAAGCAATCCGCGAGGGAAGAGTTAGTGCTCCTATTGTGCTGGGACGTGATCATCACGATGTTTCGGGTACTGACTCTCCTTTTAGGGAGACTGCAAATATCTATGACGGATCTTCCTTCACAGCTGATATGGCTGTACACAATGTCATAGGAGATGCTTTCCGTGGTGCCACATGGGTTTCAATCCACAACGGTGGCGGAGTAGGTTGGGGAGAGGTGATAAACGGTGGATTTGGAATGGTGATAGATGGCAGTGAGGAGTCGGATCGCAGGATCAAAGCGATGCTTCACTGGGATGTCAACAATGGTATTGCACGCCGTAGCTGGGCACGTAATGAAGGTGCTATTTTCGCCATCAAACGTGAAATGGAGCGCACTCCTCTGCTTAGGGTAACTCTGCCCAATATCGCAGATGACGATTTGGTAGAGAGCTGTTTCTGATCATTTCATGAAGATAATTGATTCATTCATCGATTGGCTCGGAGTCCAGAAAAGGTATTCCCCGCGCACACTGGTTCTCTACCGGAATGCGGTGGGTGAATTTTATGACTATATATTTCCAGAAGGCGAAATAGAGGCAGGAGAGGAGATCTCTGTTCTCACTCCTCTCAATATTCGTGGTTTCATCGCCATAGGACTTGAGAGCGGACTTTCCGCCCGTACAATGAATTTGAAACTGGCGGCTTTGAGCAGCTACTGCTCATATCTGATGAAACAGGGAGTGATCCCATCAAATCCTGTCAAAAAGGTATTTCGCCCTAAGGAGGATAAAAAGCTTCCGGAGTTTTATACCGAGAAGGCAATGGGTAATTACTTCGAATCTTTGACTGAAGAAAAGAAAGAACAGGAAGGGGAGGAACCCTTTTCGGTTTTGCGTAACAGGACCATACTTTTGTTGCTTTATAGCAGTGGAATTCGCCGCGCAGAACTTTGCGGTCTGAAAATCACTGACTTCGATCCGGAAAGGTCGGTAATAAGGATTTTGGGTAAGGGTGATAAATTGAGAGAAATACCAATTCCTTATGTTATATGTCAGGAATTATTGTTATATTTGGAAAGAATTAACAGGGAGTTTCCAGGCAACAGTGACGGATACTTCTTTTTGACCGATGCCGGACGGCAACTTTATCCGGCTTTTGTTAATAATGTAGTCAAAAAGGAACTTGAGAAGGTAGAAGGTTTTACGGGGCGCAAATCGCCACACCTGCTGAGGCATTCACTTGCGACACACCTGCTCAACCGTGGTGCTGACCTCAATAGTATCAAAGAGATACTGGGCCATTCATCCCTTGCTGCGACACAGATTTACACACACAATTCGTTCGAACAGCTAAAGAACGCATACTTAACAGCTCATCCAAGAGCAAAAAACGGAGGTAATAATGGAAATTAAAGTTCAATCAATCAAATTCGATGCAGACCAGAAGCTGCTTGATTTCATCGACAAAAAGGTAGGTAGGATCGACAAGTACTACGAAGATATCGTGCGTACCGAAGTCAACCTCTCATTGCGTGCAGACCCACAAAACAAAAATGTCAAGATTATCGTCTACATTCCGGGTACAGAAATTATTGTAGAAAAGAATGCCGACACATTTGAGGAGGCTATCGTAGATTGCGTAGGAGTTCTCAAAGGTGCTCTTGTATCGGCTAAGGAGAAACGATTTAAATAGTTTTAGAAAAATAATAGCGTCAGCTCCTCAGGGCTGATTCCGCAAAAATAGTCACCGGCTGCCACTTCATTGAGGCGGCCGGAAATTTTTTCAGGAGTGTGCTCTATGCCGCACATCAGATTACAGAACTCCTCCACGGGTTTATTAAAAAAGAAGTCTCCTCTTATTTCCAGGGCGGAAATTTTTCCGGAGGAGACATCAAAAGAGATCTCTACCAGACCGGCGGGAAATTTTTTAACCTTGTTTAGAGCATATTTGGGCGAAGCTCCAAAATTCCAAGAATCTTTGCGGTATTTTGACTCCGCAATGGACTCAATTGAGCGCAAATCCTCTTCACTCCATCTATAGGGTATATATTCGCGACCTACATAATCTGCCAGATAATCCATAAATTCTACAACATCCATCTTTTCGGAAAGATGCTCAGCAATGTTGGTAACTCTTGAGCGGTGAGACTTGACTGCTTTTCCATCAAACTTTTCCGGACGCTCTTTTAGTGCATTTGCCAGGGAATTCATTGAGGCACTGAAAAGCAGTGTTCCATGTTGCATCACGCGGTCTTTTGAAAAGCACATCGCATTGCCGGAAAACTTTTTCCCATCAATCACCAAATCGTTGCGTCCTTCCAGATATGCCTCAACTCCTAGAGAGTGGAGTGCATCCAGAATAGGTTTGGTGTAACTGCGGAACATCTCATTACTCTCCTGACGAGAAATTCCACTCTCGAAAAAAGAGAAATTGACATTGCCGAGGTCGTGAAAAACCGCACCCCCTCCACTCAATCTGCGCACCACAGGGATTCCATTAGCAGCAACCCATTCGGTGTCAATTTCAGCATAAGCGTTTTGGTTACGGCCAACAATAATTGAGTCTGCATTTCGCCAGAGACGAAAGACACTCTCACTGAAATTCTCGAGGAGATACTCTTCAGCAGCGAGATTCCAGCTGGGATCGGTAGTGATATCGTGTATCAGGAGCATGCTTTTCTTAAAATGGTTTTGTAGATGAGCCAGAATAGATATGCAATCAGCAGGCCTAGCAATGCACCACCGATGATGTCTGCCGGATAGTGCTTACCCACATAAATCCTGCTGTAAGACACTAGTGTTGCCCAGACGAAAATCAAAATTGAGTAGACTCTTTTGCGGATAATCAGTGCAGTAAGAGCTGCAAAACAGAAGGTATTACAGGCGTGTCCGGAAACAAACCCGTAGAGAGATCCATGAGGTTCGAGTATCCTGACACTATTCGCCAACAAAGGCTCTTCGCATGGTCTAAGGCGTGCCACACTATCTTTTATGAATACAGATATGTGCTCGCTGGCGAGGTATGCCAGCACAATTACCGCTACTGCCAGTAGTGCAACTTTCCACTTCCTGGTAAAGAAAAGATAAACCAGTACCGCTAAGTAGAGCGGCACCCAAACCCATACTTTTGAGAGGAACACCATTATCGGATCAAAGAAATCCGAATGCCACCCATTTAACAGGGTGAACAATTTCATATCAAGTTCTATCAATTTCTCCATCGGCGTTCAGAGTCTTCCAAAGCATATCTTTGAGTTGAGGTATTCCTTCACCGGTAAGCGAAGAGATTAAAATATTAGGAATCTTATTGGGGAGATGCTTTTTAATCTCTTTTTTGAGTTCGTCATCAAGCATATCGGACTTAGTCACAGCCAAGAGTCGCTCCTTGTCCAGCAATTCCGGATTGTATTGTTTGAGCTCATTTAGTAATATCTTATACTCTTCGGCGATATCCTTGCTGTCAGCCGGTATCATGAAGAGCAGCATGGAATTGCGTTCTATATGCCTTAGAAATCTCAGTCCGAGACCTCTGCCTTCATGAGCTCCCTCTATAATGCCCGGAATATCCGCCATCACAAAAGATTTGTCATCGTAATAATTTACAATGCCTAGATTGGGCTCAAGCGTAGTAAATGCGTAGTCGGCTATCTTGGGCTTAGCTGCTGATACTACGGAGAGGAGAGTAGATTTTCCTGCGTTGGGAAATCCCACCAACCCCACATCGGCCAGTATTTTCAATTCGAGGACAAACCATCCCTCGATACCCTCTTCACCGGGTTGGGCATAGCGAGGTGTACGATTGGTGGGGCTTTTGAAGTGATCGTTGCCAAGTCCGCCGCGACCACCCTGAGCAAGAATCATCTCCTGCCCGTCATCTACTATTTCAAAGAGTACTTCACCTGTCTCGCCATCTTTAGCTACCGTACCAAGGGGAACTTTAAGAATTATGTCTTTACCATCAGCTCCTGTGCGTAGTTGTCCACTGCCGTCACCCCCGTTTTCGGCTTTAATATGTTTGCGGTATTTGAGATGAATCAGAGTCCATAGTTGCTTGTCGCCCCTTAATATTATATGACCACCCCGTCCTCCGTCCCCACCGTCCGGTCCGCCTTTTTCCACATATTTCTCCCTGCGAAGGTGAGTGGAACCCTTACCTCCGTGTCCCGACTTGCAAAAGATACGGACATAGTCTATAAAATTGGAGTTCTGACTTTTCATGATGATTATGAAAGCCTTTCAATCAGGAGGGATATTTTGGCAAAAATGTCCTCAATCGTACCCTCTCCGTCAATTTCGTGGTATTTTTTCTGTTTCTTGTAATAGTCGATTAAAGGCTCAGTCTTGGTATGGTAGGTGGTGATACGGTTTTGTATAATCTCATCTTTCATATCATCCTTGCGGTCTTCAATCATTGCACGATGGTGGATTCTATCTTTTACCGTGTCATCACTTATGATAATGGAGATCACACCGTTCACATGCATTCCGAGACTTTTTAGATAAGATTCGAAAGCAGACGCTTGTGCGGTTGTACGGGGAAATCCGTCAAATACGAAACCCGAAACATCCGGATTCTGAGCGATCTCATTTCTGACTAATTTGAGGACCATTTCGTCCGGGACAAAGTTGCCGTCATCAATAAGGGCTTTGGCTATCTTTCCTAGTTTGGTGCCGGCTTTTATTTCGGCACGGAGAAGGTCTCCGGTGGAAATGTGTCTCAAATTATATTTTTCCACCATCAGCTTGGCTTGAGTGCCTTTTCCAGCGCCAGGCGGACCAAAAATTATAAAATGTTTCATAGTAGATATGTCGTAAATAGTGTGTTAAGATTGTTTGTCAAGGATATAGATGTCTTTGCAGTTGCGTCCAAGCTGGTTATAGTCCAGACCGAATCCCACGAGAAAACGATTTTCAACTTCCATGGCCACATAGTCTAAAGGCAACGATTTGTCGTAAACCTCGGGTTTAAGCAGGAGCGTGCAGATCTTAATATCGTTTGCTCCTGCTATAGTGAGTGTTTTGTGGATGTCGTAAATGGTGGTTCCGGTATCGACAATATCTTCTACAATGATCAGGTCTCTGCCTTTGATATCGGCGGTAAGTCCAAGTATTGTCTTAGTTTTGCCCGAAGAGAGTGTGCCTTCGTAAGAAGCCAACCGGATACTGGTAATCTCACAGGGGAATGTAATTCTTTTCATCAACTCGCCGGTAAACATTATAGACCCGTTGAGTACACAGAGCAGGATTGGGGGCCTTGTACGTCCGCGGTAGTCGTTATTTAATTTTTCAGCCACTACATCAATGGCCTTGGAAATCTCTTCATAGCGGATGTATGGTACAAAATATTTGTCGTGAAGCTTAATTCTTTCCATCTGTAAGATTATTTTTTTGCAGAGGCAAATTTAATCATTATTTTTGGGACATTATACAAAATGAAACAATATGAGACCGCTAGTAAGTATTATAATGGGAAGCACATCCGATATGCCTGTGATGCAACAGGCCGCGGAATTCCTTGATATTATGGAGATTCCTTTCGAAATTAATGCTCTTTCGGCACATAGAGTTCCCCATCAGGTCATGGAGTTTGCTGAGGGAGCTGCAGGACGTGGAGTCAGGGTAATCATCGCAGGCGCAGGTGGAGCGGCTCATCTGCCAGGTGTTATTGCTGCCTACACTCCTCTGCCGGTTATTGGAGTTCCCATCAAGTCCTCCAATTCCATTGATGGATGGGACTCAATACTCTCTATTCTTCAAATGCCTTCAGGTATTCCGGTGGCAACAGTTGCCCTCAACGGTTCAAGGAACGCAGCCATTCTTGCAGCACAGATGCTGGCGCTCTCCGATGATGCAATGATGAAAAAAGTAAAGGCTTTTAAGGCTGATCTTGCCTCCAAGGTAGCAAAAGCTAACGAGGAATTGGCAGACATCAAATACAAGTATAAGACCAATTGAGAATATGCACTTTTGATTTTCATAGTATTTATTTTTTAGGATATGAGGCGAGAGATTGTGGGGTTGGAAAGAGCTCTGGTTGCCATCGCCGTAGCGGTGGCAATTTTTTTTAGTATAGCATTAGATTGTGCGGCACAGCATCAGCTGCCACATCAACTAATTAGTATAATCGAGGATATGGCCTCCTCAGGCGGGGAGGAGGCCGCACTTGAGCTCCAGCTCAGGTATGAGGAGATGTTCTCTTCGCCACTTGAGATCAATTTGCTTACCAGAAAGCAGATGGAGGAGTGTGGTCTGCTTACACCGTTCCAGATAGAGAGCATTCTGGATTACCGGAGGGAGTATGGCGATATCCTTTCACTTTCAGAGCTCGCGCTGGTGGATGGTTTCGGTCCCGAAGCGATAGAATTGGTGAAACATTTCTTCAGGTTTTCCTCAATTCAAGCCATTGCATCTCCTTTTGTTGAGGAGAGTTTCAGCCATCGTTTTTCGGCCAAAGTCCGCAAGAAAATGAAGTCGGAGGGGATCTCATTTACCTCAAAATACAAAATAGAATATGGCAGACGGATTACTGCCGGTTTGACTCTCGACAGTGATGCGGGAGAAAAACTTACCAGTTACTATCATCCTGATTTTACTTCTCTGCATTTGGCATGGAGTCCTCGTGAAATACCTTTTGAAGAGAAAAAGATAAGATTCCGTAAAGTGGTGCTGGGAGATTATGTGGCCAGATTTGGTCAGGGGCTTGCATTGTGGAAGGCATTTCCTGTCTCATTTTTCGGAACACCTTCATCACTCATCAAACGGGGGAGCGCGATTGCTCCCTATACCTCTACAGATGAATCAAATTTCCTGCGGGGAGCAGGGGTGACATTTGGTTCAAGGGAAATGGAATGTTCGCTCTTTGCCTCGTACAACGGAGTAGATGCTCGTGTGGTTGGGGATAGTTGCTACACCTCAATAATCACTGACGGACTTCACACTACTGATGCGGAACGGGCCACACGCAACAGTATGCATGAATATCTCTTCGGAGGACATTTCTCTTACGAATTTCCTCGTCTGCAACTGGGAGCGACCGTTCTTTGCTACGGCTACGATAAATGTAATGCACGTCGAAAACGGGAATACAACCAATACCAGATGTATGATGGCATATGGGGAAATCTGGCGCTGGACCTCTACTCTTCCTGGCGCAGTTTCCGTTTCTTTGCCGAGGCCGCACTGGATTTCCGTCCGGCAGCAGCGCTTCTCTGCGGACTCTCCTGGAACCCGGATTACACGCTGGAGATGGCTCTGATGGTGCGTGCTTATGGAAAGGGATATACTGCTACTCATGCAGCCGCTTATTCCACTCTCTCCAGTTGTTCAAATCAATATGGAGCCACTGCCAGCGTCAAATATCTTCCCTCAAGGGGTTGGACTATGCATCTCTCGGCAGAGTACAGTGCATATCCCTGGTCGAGATACAGGATTGATGGAGCATCGTGGGATTCCAGAGCACGACTGGATATTATTAAGGAATTTCAAAGTGGCTCACAGCTCAGGATGCGGCTCGACTGGCGCCACAAAAGCGAGTCAGGCTCCACTCTCAAGGGGCGATTGCACGCAAGTGCAGCACTTTCTCAGTGCTGGTCGCTCTCTGCGAGGATTGAGGGAGGCCTAAAAGGCTTTGCTACCTATGGAGAGCTTGGGTTCCGTACCACTGACCGCAGATGGGATATCTGCGCAAGGGGTACATATTACAATACCGAAGATTGGAATTCGAGAGTCTATATCTACGAAAGGGGAGTACCGCAATCATTCTCGGTGGAAAATTACTACGGCAAGGGTTGGAGCTGGTACTTCCTTGTTAAATGGTCACCGGCCGGATTTGCGGATTTATGGTTCAAATATTCGAAGAACTATTGTGCCTTCTTTATCTTGATTACCATTCCGGGATAGATCCTGGTGCTTTGGGTAAACCCGTTAAGCTTGAGCAGGGAGCTGAGGGTCACACCGGAAAATTTATTTGCAATACCGGAAAGAGTATCATTTTTCTTTACCGTATAGGTAACATACCCATCTTTCGTAGCAGTTGTTTTATTGCTGCCGGAGGTTGAACCTGATCTGGTAGTTGCAGCGCTGCCTCCTATACGGAGTTTCTGGCCCACACGAATCATATCGCTCCTGAGGTTGTTCCATCTCTTTATGTTGGAGACTGTGGTGCGATATTTCCTGGCGATGCCGCCCAATGTCTCACCCGATCTTACGGTGTGGGTGATCATGCTGCCTTCAGTGCCACCCTTATCCTTGACCTTTTTTATGGCTACATCGCTGAAGAAGAGTGTGTCCTTGTAGCTATAAATAGAGTCCTCATTATTGACAAACTGCATAGTATAGTTATGCGGAAGTCTGAGGATATAGGTTTTTTCCTTTCCGGGAACGATATCGTGGAGATATTGAGGGTTTATCTGGCGGAGTTCTTCCATGGGTATGCCGATAACATCGGAAATTTGCTGGAAATGGAGCATTTTATTGACATGAATCGTATCTACATGGGCAGGAAGTGAAGATTGCTGGGGCACTATTCCGTGCTCGGGATAGTATTTCAAAGTATAGAGTGCGGCAAAGAAAATGGGCACATAGCCACGTGTCTCTCTCGGCAGGTAGTTATAAATCTCCCAGAAGTCAGTCTTTCCGCCTGAGCGACGTATGGCCTTGAGCACATTTCCTGCACCACAGTTATATGATGCGATTGCAAGAGACCAGTCACCGAAGATATTGTATGAATCCTTTAGATACCTTGCTGCTGCGTGGCAGGATTTATAGGGGTCATATCTTTCATCTACAAACGATGTCATTTCCAGATCATACTGTCTTGCAGTATAGTGCATGAATTGCCACATTCCTCTCGCTCTAGCCCTCGAAACGGCTTTAGGATTGAAAGCAGATTCTATCATTGCCATCGCTTTAAGCTCTTTGGGGAGGTCGTACATGTCAAATATTCCCTCTATTATAGGGAGATAATAGGTTGAAAGAGAGATTATGTTGGCGGTCACCTTTGGCATCTTTTCCGTGTAAAGGATGATGTTGTTCCTCACATAGTGGTTGAACTGAATCGGAATGAATGAATTCAACCTGTTCAGCCTTTCGATATAGACGGAATCGGGAATGGATGACTTGAGAGTATCCCTTTCAAGCATTTCAAAATCGGGGTTGAAAGCTTCGGCCTGCTTGTGCAAATACCAAATATTGCGGAGAGAGTCAATGCTCTCAGGTGTATAGGTTTCGGGTTTGAATACCTCTTCCAGAGTAATCTCTTCTTCCACCACTCCTGAAACCGGTTCAGCAAGCAGATTGTATTCGACAGTGAGGGAGTCGTAAGCATTTTGTAGTGAATCCAATCTGCGTGTAAGATCCTCTATGATTTTTTTTCTGTTTCTGATCTGTGCCCCTGCTTCCGGTAGGAAACTGAACAGGGCAATGAGAAGAATAATTGTGGAAAATAAAGGTCTTGCTTTCATAGAATTAGAAATTAAGTGTCATCTGGAGTCCGAATGAGGGCATCGGAGTGTATGTTGGAGAATAATAGGGGGTGAGCGGCTCTATTATAGCAGGCTCAAATTGGAGTGTGGCGAGATTGTCGCTCACATCAAAATCCGCCATGTGTGCGAATACATTGCCATCTATCACATTGAGTGCATATACAAGCACGAAGGCTACTATTGAATAGTCGCGGAATCGTCTGTAGGTGTCTCTGTACCACTCCGCCTGGCCGGCTGTGATAGAGCCTATATAGCCGCTATTTGGGTCATTGTCCATCTTGCAGATATATCTGAACCGCTTGTACTGTATATCGTTCTGGTGGAAGAAGTAGCCGCAGGCCACAAATCCGGTCCACCAGATAGGAATTTTCCAATAGTCGCCGTTGTAGGCTTGTCCCAGGCCGGGAAGAAGGGCTGAGTATATAGTGGACTTTGCTGCGACAGGAACTCTGACCTCTGTCTTGTAGGAGATTGTGGCATCCAGAAGTGAACCCCAGTAGACAAGTCCTGCCCCTATATATCCGAGATTGCGGTAGAGTTTGTACTTTTCGTCACCGGTCTGCTGGTATTTTATGTTATTGGATATGCCGGTGTAGACTCCGGCTCCTATGCCTCCGTAGATAATAGGAACTTTCCACCATTGTTTATTGTAAATCTGGCCGGCTCCCGGAACAATGGCTGTCCCAAGGAGCATATAACCCGGTTTTAGAGTATCCCTGCCCATATAACCGCGAATAAGAGCCTTCATTGAGAAGCCGGCAGTAGTGTCGGCCTTGACATCGCTTTCCGGATTGACCTGTGTGCCTGTTTGCATATTGGAACCAGGAGGTCCTCCCATTCTGCCCATAGTAACATTGCCCGAGCGCTGAAATTGTGCCTCAGCGCTTAAACAAAAGACTATGAGCAGGATTATTACGGAAAGATATCTCTTCACTATGCGAAATCTATAATTGTTTATCTTCGATAACTTTGAGGAATGCGTCGAGTTCGTTATCATTCTTGAAACGGACTGTCATTGTACCGCCTCCACTGCTTGTGCGTTTAAAGGATATTCCTCTATCAAAATATTTGCCAACAATATCTGCGAGGCGGTAATAACTCTCGGGATAATTGTCTTGCTCATGGTTGATCTCCTTCACGGGTGGGGGAGTATTGCTCTGACGGACTTTCTCCTCAAGCTGTCGTACGTTGAGATCCTTGCGTATGGTGAGTTCACATAGTTCTGTTTGGAGTTCGTGGTTATCAAGCGAGAGCAATGCCTTGGCATGGCCCATGCTGATCTTGCCTGTCTTTACAGCCTTCTGGATCTCTACCGGAAGTTTGAGCAGGCGTAGATAATTGGCCACAGTTGCTCTCTTTTTGCCAATCCTGGAAGCCATCTCCTCCTGGGTGAGGTTGCATTCTTCCATCAGCCGCTGAAATCCAAGCGCTGTCTCTATAGCATCGAGGTCCTCTCTCTGGATGTTCTCCACAATGGCCATCTCAAGCATAAGGGTGTCGTCTGCCTCGCGGATATAAGCTGGGATTGTCTGAAGGCGGGCCAATTTTGCAGCTCTGAAACGTCTTTCACCACTGATGATTTGGTATTGTGAGGGACCAATCTTACGTAAGGTAAGGGGCTGAATGATGCCCAGAGTACGGATTGAGTCAGCCAGTTCCAGCAGACCCTCTTCGTCAAATGAGAGGCGCGGTTGCCCGGGGTTAGGTACAATCTGGCTTAGAGGTACTTCGCAAATGGATGCAGGATTGCTCCTTTCGGGGGGAGGAGTGGGTCGGTATTCAGTATGTTGACGGATATCGCCGGTGTCTCCCAGGAGTGCTCCGAGTCCTCTTCCTAATGCTTCTCTTTTTGCCATGACTGGTTCTTTTTTATTATTTCCTTCGCGAGCTCCAGATAGTTTGATGCTCCGGGTGAGCCTACATCATATAGGATTGCAGGCTTGCCGAAGGAGGGAGCTTCGCTCAAACGAATGTTTCTAACAATAATCGTGCTGAAGACCATTTCTTTGAAGTGAGTCTTGACCTCTTCTACCACCTGGTTGTGTAAACGGAGGCGGCTGTCAAACATCGTAAAGAGGAATCCTTCTATGTTTAGAGCAGGATTGAGGCGGTTCTGGACAAGTTTAATGGTATTAAGCAGTTTGCCGAGTCCCTCAAGGGCAAAAAACTCCGGCTGGACGGGAATGATGACCGAGTCGGCTGCAGTAAGTGCATTTACAGTGATTAATCCCAAAGATGGAGCGCAATCCAGGATAATGTATTCATAACGGTCACGTATCTTAGCTAGTGCGTGTTTAAGCACCGATTCTCGATTTTCGACATTGAGCATCTCTATCTCTGCGCCCACAAGGTTGATATGGGAGGTAATGAGGTCAAGATAATCTAACTCTGTGGGCATAATGGTTTGCTCGATATCCTTTTGTCCAATAAGAACCTCGTAGAGAGTATTACCGGAGTCGGAATCGGGGTTGAAATTGAGTCCTGAGGTGGTGTTGGCCTGAGGATCCGCATCAATCAGCAGGGTTTTCCTCTCCAGCACTGCCATTGAAGCTGCAAGGTTAATAGCTGTGGTGGTTTTCCCTACTCCTCCTTTCTGATTTGCTATTGCAATAATTTTTCCCATATATGCTCTGAATTTGTTCCAAATAAAAAGCAAATTTACAAATTCTTTTTCTTAGGAAAGGTATTTATGTTAAATTTGTCCGAAAATGATTCTTTGAATAAGTATGTCAGACTCCTGGAAAGTGATAGTAAGTAGCTTGTCGGGCAGCGGAAAAGCCGGCAGCGAGTGGCCTAAAATAGAAGACCGCCTCGAGGCCAGAGGTATCTCATATACAGTTTCTTTTACCAAATACCGTTTTCATGCTCGAGAAATTGCAATAGAGGCTCTGAAAGAGGGCTTAAGACAGATTATCGTTGTGGGAGGGGACGGGGCGTTGCACGAAGTGCTTTCCGGTATAATGTCACAGAGTGAAGTTCCTTCCAATCAGGTAACACTTGCTATAATTCCTGTTGGTTCGGGAAATGACTGGGCCCGTCTTCACGAGATTCCGAAGGGACTTGATGATGTCACTGATGTCATTGCCAGAGGAAAGAGTGTGTTGCAGGATGTAGCAAAAGTTGAGTCCGTTATGAATGGTACTCCTTTTGTCTCATACATGGTAAATATAGGGGGATTGGGATTTGATGCTCAGGTTTGTCACAATTTTGATCTGGAAAAAAATGAGGGTAAGGCAGGTGACGCTCAATATTTAAAATGCCTTCTCAAAGGGTTTATGGGATACGATTCGCGCCCGTTCCGTATAGTGACAGATGGTAATCTCTTCTATGAGGGTGATGTTTTCTCGGTTGCAATGGGTATAGGAAAGTATTCCGGTGGTGGCATGATGCAGACACCCGATGCTATCTTTGATGATGGTCTGATTGATCTGACTGTCATCAAAGATATCCCTAAATCAAAGATTCTGCGTAAAATACCCACTCTATTCACGGGGAAAATCCATGAGGTAAAAGAGGTCATGCAGACCCGGGCTCGAGTTATTGAAATATCGGCGAACCCGGAGTCATTTGTCGAGGTAGACGGCGAGGCAGTCGGTTTCAGCCCCATACGTGTAGAAGTAATTCCCGCTGCAATCAGAGTCATCACAAATCTGTAAGAGTTTACATTATGAAGAATATTCTTGGAAAATTGAAAAAATTGCTGCCCTATCTTGTAGCAGCCGCTATTTTTATCATTCTTGCTGTGGCTTACTGCTACCCTGTCCTTTCAGGCAAGGCTCTCCGTCAAGGTGATATCTATCAATGGAAAGGAATGGCACAGGAAACTCTTCAATATTACGAGCAGACAGGTAAATGGTCAGCATGGACCAATTCAATGTTCTCCGGAATGCCCACTTACCAGATAGCCGGCGGTGTCAGTAATGAGGTGACTTGGTATACTAAAATATGTTCAGCATTAAGTGTTTTTTTCGCTAAGCTTACCCATCTGTTTTTTAGCAATAATGTTCTGATGTTAATAATCGGATATTTTGTAGGATTCTATATTTTGCTCTCCTCTTTTAAGGTTGACAAATGGCTTTCGATTGTAGGTTCCATTGCTATTACATTGTCGTCCTATTTTTTCATTATAATAGTGGCGGGACATGAGTCAAAGGCACTAACTCTTGGCCTTATGGCTCCTGTAATAGCGGGATTTTATCTGATATTTCACAAGAAATACCTCTGGGGTATATGCTTGACGATGCTTTATACAGCATTCGGACTCTATAAGCATCCTCAGATGTCATATTATATATTTATGATGATAGGAGTGTTTGCCATTGCTGAGATTTGGCAGCACATCAAAGAGAGACGCTTCAAGGATATGATAATAGCTATCTCTTTATTTGCACTATCAGTCCTGATTGGCGCAGGCACAGGTTACGGTAAATATAAGTCCAATGCAGACTATATGAAAGAAACTATGCGTGGGGGACACTCGGAGATCGTGAGAGAGGAGGCTGTTGCAACTTCAAACAATGACTCAGGGCTTAGCTTTGACTATGCTACACAGTGGAGTTACGGTATCGGCGAAACCTTTACCTTGATGATACCTAATTTCAGGGGAGGAGCCTCCGCTTCGAATATCGGCACTGATTCGCGCTTTGCTGAAACTCTCAAATCCAGGGGTGTTGATCCTCAAACAGTTAAACACCTTTCTTCTGCGGCTCCTACCTACTGGGGAGAGCAGCCATTCACATCAGGACCGGTCTACATTGGTGCTATAGTCTGTTTTCTCTTTGTGTTGGGCATCTGTATTGTTAAGGGGCCCTACAAGTGGGGATTATTAATTGCAACCATTTTCTCGGTGCTTCTCTCCTGGGGTCACAATTTTGAGTGGTTTTCCAGACTCTTTTTTGATTATTTTCCTCTATACAGCAAGTTCAGGACGGTATCCTCAATACTAGTGGTAGCCCAGATAGCGATGCCTTTGCTCGGTTTTCTCGCACTGAAAGAGATTTTTGAGGGTAAAATTGATGTCGGGAAACTCAAGAGGGCACTCCTAATCGCATTCGGCACTACCGGTGGCATAACACTATTCTTTGCGCTATTCGGAGGGCTCCTCTTCAACTTCACATCTTCCGGGGATGCCTATATGGTTGCTCAACTACCCGACTGGTTTATGGAGTCACTCATAGACCAGAGGGCTGCAATGTTCCGGAATGACTGTTTTAGGTCTTTCGTATTCATTTTGCTTGCAGCGCTTCTGATTTTGCTTTTTGCAAAGCAAAAAATCAAACCGGCACTTTTTACTCTCATACTTGGAGTGCTGGTTGTGGCAGATATGTGGCCGGTCAACAGAAGATACTTTAATGAAGATCATTTCGTTACCCAAAAAGAGAACGACTCCTATTTCCAAAAATATGCATACGAGGAGGAGATACTCAAGGACACTGATCCCCATTTTCGGGTATTGAACCTTACTACCGATACCTATAACGAGTCCCGTACATCATATTATTTTAAGTCCATAGGAGGCTACCACGCAGCTAAACTTCGCAGATATCAGGACCTTATAGACGAACATCTTTCACAGATGAATCTCAAAGCGTTCAATATGCTCAATGCCAAATACATTATCGTTAATCAAGATGGATCTCCTGTGCCAATGCTTAATGAGGAACGTTTGGGTAACGCCTGGTTTGTGGATGAGATAATGCTGGTTGACACGCCCAACCAAGAGAGTGATGCACTCAGAGTCATTGAACCTGCTACAGTTGCTGTGACCGACAAGATATTTGCTGATTTCGTCACTGCTTCAACAACACCTACGGACCCCACTGCCCACATAGAACTAACTTCATATGCACCGGATATGCTGACCTACACGAGCCATTGTGCATACGACAAAACGGCAGTCTTCTCAGAAGTCTACTATCCCTACGGATGGAAGGCCTATATTGATGGCACTCCGGTTGAGCATTTCCGTGTCAATTATCTCTTAAGAGCCCTAAATGTGCCCGCAGGTACCCACGAGATCCGCTTTGAATTCCGTCCTGATTCGGTGATAAAAGGCTATAAAGTTTCATTGGCTTTTTCAGGTATATTGTATTTTATACTTATTGGTTCTATTACATTTGGTTTATACCGTTTTTTTGTAAAAAAAGAAGATGAATAAAAAGATTTTTGACAGGATTCTAATAACCGGAGGAGCAGGTTTTATTGGTTCTAATATTGCTTTGAAACTACTGGACAAGGGGTATTCCGTAACAGTACTGGATAATTTGAGTCCGCAGATCCACGGAAATGACCCTGAAAACACATCACCACTTTTTCGTAGTATAAAGGATAAAGTACAATTTATCCGGGGGTCTGTTACAAAAAGAGCAGACTGGATTCGTGCACTCGAGGGGCAGGAGGTTATCATACACCTTGCTGCTGAGACCGGTACCGGTCAGAGTATGTATGAGATTGAAAGGTATAGCAATGTCAACATCGGAGGCACTGCATTGATGTTGGATCTATTAACTAATTCAAAACATAGCGTTAAAAAAGTCATAGTGGCTTCTTCCCGAGCAATATACGGCGAAGGCAGGTATAAATGTGAAGTTCACGGTGAGGTTTTTCCCGCGAGTAGAAAGGACGAAGATATGGCCAGGGGTGATTTTGAGTGCAAATGTCCGGTTTGTGGGGCAGAGGTAATGTTGATGTCCACCACGGAAGAGAGCAAGATACATCCTACATCTGTTTATGGAATATCCAAGCAGACTCAAGAGCAGCTTGTAATGACAGTTTGTCCAACTATTGGCATAGCTCCCGTGGCCTTCCGCTACCAGAATGTATATGGTGCCGGACAATCATTGAGCAATCCCTACACTGGTATTCTTTCGATATTCTCTACCCGCATCAAGAATGGAAATGGAATAAATGTCTTTGAAGATGGACACGAAACAAGAGATTTTGTATATATAGACGATGTAGCAGATGCTACCATAGCAGCTCTGGAAACATCATTGGCGGATGGCGAAATATTCAATGTCGGAACAGGAGTGCAAACCGATGTTTCAACAGTAGCACAAACACTTGTCAAATGCTATGGAGTTGATGTTCCTGTAACTGTCTCCGGCAATTATCGTCTCGGGGATATCCGTCACAATTTTGCAGATATTACTAAAGCCCGGACTCTGCTCGGATTTGAACCGGTCTATGATTTTGAAAAGGGCATCAGGAAATTTTCTTCCTGGGTAGACTGCCAGCAAGTAATGGAAGATAAGTATGAGGAGTCGATTTCTGAAATGAAAACGAAAGGGCTATATAAGTAATTGTTTGATGGTAAGGGTTTTAATTATATCTTCTCCTTTTTTCGATTACCAGAAAAGTGTAGGTAGAGCTTTCGGGGAGCTTGGCTATGAGATCCGCATTGAGACCTACGATGAGCCTATTCATCCTTTCAAGGGAGTATTGAGATGGCGACATAAACTTGCCTCTTCAGCAAGGAAAGAGGTGCTCAGGCAACGGAGTAGAGAGCGGTATGATGACTATATCCGCTCGGTATTCAAAGAGTTCTCTCCAGATATAGTTTTTAGTTACAACGGAACCATCCTGCTTGATGAGACTCTTGATTGGTTCAGGCAGAGTTCCAGGGTGATTATTTGGATGTACGATAGCGTTCTTCGTAAGGATCGTAAAAGGTGTCGGGACCATATAGATCATGCAGATGCAGTTTTCTGCTTTGAGAAAAAGGATGTGGAGTACTATGAGTCAGTTGGGAAAAAAGCCTTCTTCCTGCCTCTTGCTTGTGATACAACTGTCTATTGTCCTCCTAAAAATCCTCTCGGATGGGATGCGAAAGATATTGATATTCTATTTGTCGGTACCATTTATACCAGTCCCCATCGGGCAAAAATCCTAAAAGAAATTGTATCCCGTTATCCTGATAGGAAAATAGTCGTTTATGGCCACTATAAGCCCTATTTTAAGAATCCCGTTAAATGGTTTTTCCGTGAAAAACGAGATATCTTCAAAAACCGTAATATATCACCTAAAGAGGTTAATGCTCTCTTTGCAAGAACCAAAATAGCTCTCAATATCCATCACAAACAAACTTCATTCGGAGCAAATCAGAGGGTGTTTGAAGCCTCAGGTGCCGGTGCATATCAGATTTGCGACTGGAACCCTTTTATTGAGTCACTTTTCCCCAATGGAGAAGCGGGACTCTATAGGAATACGGAAGAACTATTCGCCCTTATTGATGATGCTCTCGCTAACGATAAGAGTGATTGTGCATTAAAAGGGTATAAGATAATCACTTCATATCATACCTTCAAGGTGAGGGTACAGGAGATGCTGAAGACAATTGGCGTTAATTAACCTTTTCCCAGGCTCCACTCTGTGTGTTATACTTTTTAATGACTCTGGCCGGACTGCCGACAGCAATGCAATAATCCGGAATATCACGAGTTACAACTGAGTTGGCTCCTATAATGCAGTGCTTGCCAACAGACGCGCCTATGATGCAGACATTTTCACCAATCCAACTGCCATCGCCGATAGTAACCTGTGCAAGTTGCCTGATAGGCTGTTTGAGGATAGGTGTCTCAGGGTCTTCATAGCTGTGAAGATTGTCAGATATATAAACTTTGTCGGCAGTAAGCACACATTTGCCGATATGTATGGAGGAGGTGGAGTATATATGGTTGAAGTTTCCTATGATGCATCCATCATCGATGACAAGTTTAGGTGTCTTGCAACCGGTGAGCGGTTTACATCCAAGCCAGGTGCGGTAATGGATATGGACATTGTTGCCTATGCGAATATTTTTTCTGCCTTCCAGCTTTAGCGGTGCATCTATTCTGCTTTTTTTGCCAAACTTTCCAAATTGGAATCTGTAAATACAAACAGCCAATAACTTGTAATATACTTTGAAAAGAAGTGAATCGACTACCATATAACGGGATTATTATTTGAGGGTTGGTTCAGAAGTAAGAAACTCTTTTAGCACATCCGGATTGAATTTCCGGAAGAATAGAGGCTCGGTTTTATGTAAAGGAGAAGCAATGATGGCATCCAACTCATCTATGCTTTCGAATAGATGAAGATTTGGATGATCAAAACAAGCATCTTGCCATAAATAATTTGACGCCTTTAATATTGCTACTTTTGCCCCTTTGTCAAGTGCTTCATACTGAGCGGTAGAATTGATAGCGACAACAAGTCCGGCTACATCAAATAGGGAGGAGGTGTCTATTTCATTTCTGACCACCTCCACATTGTTGTTTGCGCTGAATTTCTGTATAATTTCATCATATCTGAAAAATTCCCCGGGATGGAGTTTGAAGATGATTTTAAACTCAGGATGGGAAGATGCTAAGTCACGAGCAATAGGGAAGAGGAAGGCACCGTGTACAATCGATGATATGAATACAATAGTGTTTGAATCACGAACAACATTGCCGGGTCCAATAAAAAAGCAGCTGTTACCTAATGGAACAATTCGAGTTGGCATCTTGAAGTCTTTACTCCATTTTGGACCGAAGGTAAAAATCACATCGGGATAAAACTGATCGGCAATGTTGTCTATCTCAGGATAGTGGTATAAGACATGCTGTTTGCCATAGACAGCATGTTGCATTTCATAGATGGGAATACCACAAATTCTGGCAGCGGCTATCATGCCTTTTTGTACACCATTCTGTACAAATATTATCCTTTCAGGGGATACTTTTTTGAATAACTTTGTGTAATAGGCTCTTTCTTGTTGGAATGAACGGTATTGTGAGTTGAGACACTCATAGGGGATGGAGAGTCCGGGTACATTATTAGTGTATGCATCTCTGATTTTTTGATATGTATTCTCAGAGAGGTTAGAGTAATCTTTGTGAGTAAATTTGAATATTGGAAGAGGGTTGTATAGGACTTTGTTTTTGTATTTGTTGCCGGGTTTTAAGTCGTCAAGGTCAAGCAGGCCACCTTGATGTTTTTTGAAAAATCTCCCTATATCATCACTTGCCTTATCATACCACAATCCATCTTTGTCAGAATATCTGTTTGTGGAAAAGAGCAATGTGCTACATTTTTTTTTGTTTAACTCAAAAAGAGATTTGAATAGAATAGGTGCAAACTGTATTAATTTTTTCGGTGTAAGTTTAATCCTCTGATTCTTGTTAATCGGCGTGGCAATCCTTATTAGAACCTGGTGCCTGAACAAATCCCAGGGTGCAGCGCAATCCTCTTCTTTGAGATCAAAAAGATTGTATTCTTGTTCAATTTTGTAGAATATGTCTATTGCGTTTTCCATAGGGGTTTGAGTATTTTTCTGATAATGCCATTGATTTCTTCGGATATTCTGCTAAAATACAATGCTACAAGAGAGATACTGCCGAATAATGCAGTCCTGATAATACAATCTATGATGGTTGCCAGCAGTGAGTTGTCAAAAGAAATTTGAATAACTGGTGTTAAATGTCTGTTCCAGAAGAAATTAGCAACAAACAACATAATCATTCCAACAACTATTATAAGATGATTCCAGGTCAGTACATTTACGCCTACCTTCCATTTGACAAGAGCCAATTGTAGTATAAAGATTAATGCATAAGAAATAAGGGTGGCAAAAGAGGCGCCTTCCATTCCATACAAAGGAATCAGGAAAAGGTTTAATATTATAGCTATTCCTGTCAGTAAGAATGAAAGCAACAATGAATAATAGTAGTAGTTTGAATAACTCAGCACGGAACCGCTGATATTCAAGGTTGTGAATATTACTTTTGATATGCCAAGTATTAAAATAACATATTTGCCTTTACGGTACAAATCACCATTTGGGAGAATATCAAAGAACAAATCTATATTAATCCATATCAGAAGAAATACAAGTGTAGAGATAATAAGTTGGTGACAAGATACTTTCTTACTCAACTTATCAGCCTCCTCCATCTCCTTGTTCCGGATTGCCTGGGAAAGCAGAGGTTGAGAAATGTTGTTCAGAGATATATATGCCATTCCTATGACTGATGTTACATAGGTTGCAATGGTAAAGATTCCGGTTGATTCAAGCCCCATTTTTGCAGTCACAAAAAAAGAGTTGATGCTGGGTGTAATCAATCCACCCAAGGCCGCAAGGATTAGAAACAATGTGTACATCAAGTACTCTCTTCTGATTTCTTTCGTTATGAATTTGAAGTCAGGCTTGAATGATATCTTTCTGAGCGTGAGTAAATAAATGATATTTAGTAGAGTTGCAATGGCATAAATGACGCAGAATGATACCATCATTCCGTCCAAAGAAATTATCTTGAATCCATATAGAAGGTAAGTTGCCAGGAGCATTATCCGAATGCCCACCTCACGTATCAATTTTGGAACAGCTATTCTTTGCAGTACATTGGAGTTTGTTTCAAAAACTGTTGTGTAGAGCATAAAGAAAGCTAAGGGAATAACAAAATAGAAGTAATCAACAAATAATTGCGAATTCTCTGCAAAAAAATTACATATGGGTACTTTTAAGAGCACAAAGAGGATGCTGTAGATCAAAATCCCAATAAATGGAACCAAGATAGTCCAGAAAAAGAACCCATGGTCCCCATTTTTCTCATCATTGAAATGAGGAAAGAAACGCATAATGGATGTGTTGGTACCCAGCTGGCCTAAGCCTGCAAGTAAAACCGCTGCATCCATCATTACTTTGGTCAACCCAACCTCTTCTGCAGTAAGGTACCTGGTCAGAACAAAAAAGGTAGTACAGAAACCCAGCGCTGCCCCCAAATAGGTAACAACAGTTCCCTTAATGCTTTGTCTGACTATTACTCCCATGTTAGTATATGCTAAACAATTTCCAGTATCGTACCGCCCCAGGAATAACCTACTCCAAATCCGGAAAGCATGACTTTGCCCTTCAAGTCGCCCGATTTGTGAGCTTCTAATAATGCTATCGGTATTGTTGAGGATACGGTGTTACCCACATTATCCATAAAGTAGTAAAAGCTTTCTTCATTAATTCCGATTTTCTTTCTAAGGAAATTGAGCATATACTTATTCGCCTGGTGAAAGATAAATAAGTTGATTTCATCTTTGTTCAATTTGTGTTTTACAAGGAGATTATTTACCATTTCAGGGACAACACTTTGCGTGAAACTGAAAATCTCACTACCGTTCATATAGAGAAAATCATCGGAAATAGGGTTTCCATTCTCATCATAAATGCACTCGCCGGATGATTCTTTCTGCCTGAAAGCTCCGGTTTTGGTAATCAGATTTTGAGCACCGATACCATCTGTTCCAAGAATAAATTCTCCTATTCTCGCAAAACCATCCGCAGACACAAGTGTAGCAGCTGCTGCATCGCCAAAAATTGTTCTATTTCCCTTATCTTTGGAATGCAGATGTTTGGTATAGGTTTCTGATGTAAGAAGAAGTACATTACGGGCAATTTCAGACACAATGAGTCCTTTAGCGAGAGCTAGACCATAGATGTATCCGGAACAACCAAGGTTAAAGTCTAAAGCTCCAGTGGATGTAGGTATATTGAGCCTATCCTGAAGAATGCAAGCAGTAGAGGGGAGGAAGTAATCCGGTGATTGTGTGCAAAGCATCATAAAATCAATATTAGCCGGATTGATGTTGTTTTCTTCAAACAATTTATTAGCTGCTTTAAATGCCATATCTCCTGCAGTCTCGTTTGGAGCGGCAATATGGCGCCGGGAAATACCGATTTTTGAAGAGACTTTCTCAACACTCCACTCGGGGAATTCTTTGACTAGTTCTTCGTTGGTCAAAACCTTTTCAGGTAGATAATAAGATATTGCTTTGATATATGCTTCCATAACTATATGCAGGTATAACCTCCGTCAATTACTATATTTGATCCTGTCATCCAGGCAGTGGCATCAGAGAGCAGGTAGACAGCAGTCCAGGCGATATCCTCTGGTTTGCCATATCTCTTAAGAGGGTAATTTAATCGGTCCTTTTCCAGTTGCACATCCGAAACAATTCCGTCAGCCATAAGTGCTGTGTCAACCATGCCGGGACTGATACAGTTGACTCTTATGCCTCTTGGAGCCAACTCAAGAGCCAGGGATTTTGACATTGCAGCTATAGCACCCTTGGATGCAGAGTAGCTACTTATACCAACGTTAGACACAAATCCTCCCATAATAGAGGAGATAAACACAATAGAGGCGTTTTTGTTTAGCTGTTTGCGTTTAATAAAATGCTGGGTGAGTGTAGTGGGTGCAAAGAAATTTACTTCCATTACAGAATCAAGGTACTCTCTGTAGTTGAAACGGAACGGTACGTGTTTTACTATACCGGCGCAATTTACCAGACCGTCAATGTTACCTGCAAATTTTGCCAAGGCATCAATATGAGAATCATCCGTTAGGTCTGCTATGTACATTGCATTGTCAGCACTATCCATCATAGATAATGTTTCTGCTAGACGCACATCGTTTCTTGCAGTAATAAGTACCTGTGCGCCCATTCTGGAACATTCGATAGCAATAGCTCTTCCGATGCCTGAAGAAGCCCCTGTAACCAGGACTCTTTTCCCTTTTAATGAAAATGGATTATAGGATTCTTTGCTCATAAATCAATATAAAATGGTATTATTTTCTGCTTTCAACGAGATCAAAGAGATCTTGTATTGTCTTAGAATTGCGGATGTCATCACCCTTTATTTGGACGCCGTATTCTTCATCAACCATAGCGATTATTGTCAGAGCAACAAAGGATGACCATTCATCTAGTGTCTTGAACTCGGTCTCAGCATCGAATAGAGAAGAATCAGTTTCATCAAACTGAAAAGCGAAATTTTCTATAAACTTTTTAATATCCATAATCAAAGGTTGTTTGTTTATTGTACAATATTTCTGGTCTACTTTTCTGTTTTGCCCTGCTTAGAATTTAAAAATTGTAGCTGGGTTTCCTACATAAGAATTCCCATCTTTTACCTTTGTCATCAGTACACTTGATGCGCCCAGACGAACTTGGTTGCCTATTTTCATTTTTTGAAGGACTACACTAGATACACCGAAAAAGTTACGATTACCAATTGAGACATTTCCAGATATTTTGACTGAAGGCATTAGTGCATTGAAATTACCTATACTTACATCGTGTCCGATATTAATTCTTCCATTGAAAATGTTAAAGTCTCCTATTTTTACATTACATGAAAAACTACAACCGACACATATGATATTACCTTTTCCAAAGGAAATATTGTTTTTGTCCAGGAATACTGTGTCCGGAGAAAAGAGGTTAGGGAAAACAATGTTGTCATTTTTAATTTCGCTGGCAACTTTAAAAACAGATTCTGGATTGCCGATTGCAATCACAATGTTCAATTCACTTTCCCAGGCATTTAATTCAGGAATATCGCCTAGGACCTTACCATATTCATTTTCTTCACCAATCTTCTTATCCCTATTGAAAAAGCCAATAAAATTCCAAACAGGTTCTTTTTCATTGATACAGTTTATCAGACAGGCTATTTCCTTTGAAAACCCGCCACCTCCATATATTGCAATATCCTTCATAATATCAATTCTTGTTTAAATTACTAATATGAGATAAAAAATGTCGCTATTTCAATCAATCGAATTAGTTGTTACTTATCCACAATATGCCTTACCAGTTCATTGGCTTTCTTGTAATCTTCGTTTTTACCGATGTCGATCCAGTAGCCTGTGATTGGGAACCTGACAACTTTTGAGCCACGTGAAATTAGAAGTTCAATCAGATCCGTAGCATCGAAATACTCATTGTCTGGTATCAGTGAGAGCATTTCTTTCTTTATCAGATAGATGCCGGCATTTGCGTAGTAGTTGTAAGTCGGTTTTTCTGCAAGAGCCGTAATCGAACCTTCTTCAATTTCCAGAATCCCATAAGGGATAGAAACGGAGTAGGGGATAGCAGCGACCGACATATCTGATTCACGTCTAACAAAGTCGAGATAGAAATCCTCGTAATTGATGTTGGTGAAAAGATCTGAATTCATTACCAATATTGTGTCATTATGGAATGTTTCCACAAACTTAACTGATCCGATGGTTCCAAGAAATTTTGGCTCTCTAATGGTATTGATTGTTACGCCGTTTCTTGGCTTGGAGAAGTGCTCCTCCAATTGTTCTTTAAGGTAATTTACTGTAACTGAAATGTGTTTGATGCCGTACGATAGCAGACGGTCAATATTATGGTCAATGATGGTTTTATCTCCCACTTTGAGAAGCGGTTTGGGAGTAGTGTCAGTTAAAGGTCTTAGACGTTCTCCTTTACCACCTGCCATTAACACAGCATCTACAGGGAGCATAGACTTTTGTTTAGCAGTGTCGATAATTCCAACCAGTCTCAACTCCTGATCAAGTATTGGAATGACTTTTATTCCCCTTTGTTTGATCTTATGAAATGATTCTACCGTGTCACTCTCATTAGATGAATAGAATGAGAATTCGTTGTTCATAGCAGTTGTGACGCAGTCAGTCAAAGCTCCTCCTCCAACCAATCTTCTACGGATATCTCCATCGGTGATTGTGCCGACAACCCTGTTAGAGGGGTCAGTCACAAACAAAGTAAGTCCGATAACAGTAAAATCGTTAAGTAACTTAAGCGCATCCAGTATTGTAGCTGAGTTGCTTATGGCATTATTCTTTATCATTGTATTATATGGCTGTCCAGCCGCCATCTACGGCTATATTTTGTCCGGTAATATATTTAGCCCCGTCTGACACAAGGAAGAGGCAGATTGGAGCGATATCATCAGGATTACCCATCCGTTTCATTGGGCATTTGTGAGTGTATTTCTTAACAAATTCCTCTCGTTGATTGTCAAAGATGCCTCCGGGAGAGACACAGTTTACTCTTATATTGTACTTCCCAAAATATGAGGCGAGGTAACGTGTAAAGTTGATTATTGCACCTTTTATTGTGCAATATTCTGCAGGAGAAGTTCCGTTGTAATCCTCGTATATGGTAAAATCATTTCCAACAATTCCATAGATGGAGCCGAAGTTGACTATAGAGCCATATTTCTGTTCCTTCATAACTTTCAGGACCTGCTGGTTGAGGTAAAAAATAGGATTTATCTGAAGATTAATGTTGTTTTCCCAGTGGGAAAAAGGGGAGTCTTCGAAATAATACTTTCCCCAATCTTGTGTGCGAGGATAGGCGGCATTTACAAGTCCGTCAATACGTCCATACTTTTTAATAACAAAGGAAACAAGAGCGTCAATAGAGGAATTGTCAGCAAGATCAAGCTTGAAAGTATTATTTTCCGAGGAGGTTTCATTGGCCAAATCCGCATCTATTACAATCGAATTACTTTCCTTGAACTGTTTTACAATTTCTCTTCCGATTAATCCTCTGCCGCCGGCAACAATTACTATTTTATTCTCAAGGTCTTTCATAATCCAGACATAATTTCAAAATCTCATTTGCAAATATAATATCATTGAAAGAATCTTTCTCACTATTTGAGACAAGATCGAAGAAGTACCTCATCTGCCCGGTATAGGTATCAGCAACACTTTGCTCTGACTGGAAAATTACAACCCCATTAGAATTGGTAATAGAGTTTTTAGCCAGGTCCATCTTCCATGTTACCGTATCAAATAGAATCTCAATCTCTCTTTTGTAGTCCCTTCTAAAGTAGTTGAGCGTTATGTCGCAGGTAAAATCTTCATAAAAGAGAAGATATTTTGCATAATCTATTGCGTCAATCGCAAGAGATGATTTGCTCCGGCAAAAGGCCTTGTGACGCTCAGGCACTCCAAAAATCCAGCATATATAGTCGAATTCGTGAATCAGATCGAGGTGAACACCTCCTCCCATTTCCGGCTTAGCGCTATATGATTCCCTAAAATCGGTTCCGGGACGCCATTCCGGAAGATAGGAACCACAATATACATTAACTTCATTGATTCTTCCGGGTGTGTTTCCCGATTCGACACGTTCTTTTAAAAATTGCATAACTTCAAGAAATCGAAGGTTACAGGCTACGTATGTCAATATTCTGCTCTCTTTGATGCTATTTATGAGATCGTCGATGGGCGAGGAGGCTACCGGTTTTTCTATAAAGAGTGGAATTTTGAATTCCAAAAGCTTTTGTATGGTGTGTTTATGCTCTGATGTTGGATTGGATATTATGGCAAAATCAAAACCAATATTTGATGCCTCATCAAATGAGTAAAGATTTGTGATTCCGTCATAGGCCTGCGCATTGTGTTGTGACCTCAATGCGTAGATTGAAGCATTGCTTTCAATAGAACGTATTGCTGCAATGTGCTTTTTTGCTATGGAGCCAAGTCCTATAATCAGAATTTTCATTATAATTCAATTCGTTTGATTGATACCAGGAAAGAGAGATAGTCGTAGTCGTGAGGTTCGTCCAGATCAAAACAGATATGGTCCATTACATAGGCTTTTGTTTTATCAGTCAGAGGTGTTGAGGAATCTGTATCGAAAAATGGACGCCGATAAACATAAATAGAGGCATTCATATCGTAAACTTTAGGTGCAGTCTGCCTTGAGAGATACTTGCCTTCAATTACAAGTTTGCAATAACCGTCCGCTTTCTCCTCAACTTGATTAAAATAGGGATTTCTGGCACAGTGATTAACCGAAAAGACCGTCTTAAGTTCGCCATCTTCATTAAACATATTGAGACAATTGATTATGTCATCAGTTGTTCTTATCGGTGAAGTAACATCCAGGTCCACCACAAAATCATATTTACAGTCATTCTTCTTTTCCGAATAAAGCACAAGATCTCTAATGGCGTCCACTTTGCCGCTCGTATCGTTAGCCAGATAATCCGGGCGTTGGTAGTCGGATTTCAGACCATACTCTGCTGCACATTTTCTTATTTCCTCCGAATCGGTAGAGAGCTCAATATCAACCCTGCATTCGGATAATTTCTCTTTTACACGTCTGGCTGCTTCAATGGTATATGCTATAAGGGGTTTTCCGTTTACTTCCTTGATGTTCTTACCCGGGATGCCTTTTGAACCTCCTCTTGCACAGATTGTAATAAGTATATTGCTGTTATTTTTCATTATTTCAAATCATAAAAACTCTTGTTAGTGCAGTTTTGAAGATCATAAGATGAAATGATTTCGTAAATGGTCTCTGCACACCGCTCTTTTTCATATGGGTTGATACTATTCGCAGAAAGTACCTGATGTTCCGGGGATAAAACATGCTCTATACCCTTTGATATGGATTCTCTGTCATTGGCGCAGTGAACCACACTCTGGGAAGCGATACGGCCTTTCTGACGGTCACCTATATTGAGAGTAGGGATTCCGAATGAGGGTACTTCAACAATTCCGCTTGAGGAATTGCCTACAACCGCCTTGACATACTGCAGTACTGAAAGATAGCGTTTTACTCCCAGAGAAGTGAAGGCTTTGGAGCTATCCGGATGTTGTTTTACATACTCTTCAATGGCTTGCACAATCGGTTGATGGCCGGTGTCCGAATTGGGCATTGTAAATATCATTCTAAGCTCAGGATATTTCGATATAGCTGCGAGCAACTCACGAATACCTGTTTTAGAATCACCTCCAAGAGTTTCAGGATGATATGTGACAAGTATTGTGCGGTCATTGAATTTGAAATTAAGAGAGTTCTCAAGCTCTTCTTTCTCCATCAATGGGATTTTCTTGATATTCTCCACTCCAATAGAACCTACATTGAAGACTCTATCCGGATTCTCGCCAAGTTGTATGACACGCTTTCGATATTCTTCGCATGAGGTGAAATGAAGTGAGCTCATCTTAGTAATGGAATGTCGGATTGCATCATCATAAGCACCCTCAGTAACATCTCCTCCATAAAGATGGGCTATCGGAATTCTGGAAATCAATGCAGCAGTTGCAGCAGAAAGCATCTCATATCTGTCTCCAAGAATGGCGATAAGGTCAGGTTTGAGCTCCGAGTAGGCTATTCCAAACCTTTTTAGTCCCTTTGACATTGCTTTCAGTGTGGAAATAGGGGAGTCCTCAGCAGTATCATCAATTATCGGGATTTTTTTATCAATCCTGAACCCATCATTTTCAATTTCTCGATAAGTTTCACCGAATTTTTTTGAGAGATGCATGTTAGTAGCAATAATCTGCAATTGCAGGTTTGAATCCTCCTGTACTAGGCGCATAAGGCGGCTTAAAAGGCCATATTCGGCACGAGTTCCTGTTACAAAGCAGATTTTCCTCATATCTCAATCAATTGGTCTTCCAAAAAATCTCGTTTAGCCGTGAGTCCTATCACTTCATCCCATCTCATTGGAGAGATACCGGTACCGGGACGTTTCACAGTGAGATTCTCCTCTGTGAATTGCTCTCCTGCCTTAATATCTTTTGCTGCCACAATGCTTTTTCTTGCAATGGCAATATTTTTTCGTTCACTGATGGTGACAATCTTTTCATCGCTACCTAGGGCTATTTCGATATTTCTAATAGCATCTACCATTGCCTTCAACTCATGCGGTTCTAGTGAAGCAATATGGTCAGGTCCGGATAATGTCTTGTCAAGGGTAAAGTGTTTTTCAATTATTTCCGCTCCCATAGCTACAGCAGCAATTGGAACTTCAATTCCTTCGGTATGGTCAGAATATCCTACCTTTACACCAAATCTCTCTTTGAGGGTATTCATTGCCCTTAGATTGACATCCTGCATAGGAGTAGGGTACTCGGTATTGCAATGGAGAAGTGAAATGCTTTCCAAAGAGAGTCCATTATCAGTCAAGACCTTCAATGCATCTTCTATTTCTTTAAGCTCGCACATGCCAGTAGACATGATAACAGGTATGCCCAGTTGCGCAATTTTACGCAAATAGGGGAGATTTGTAACCTCCCCAGACGGGATTTTAAAATAGTCCATACCAAATCCACTAAGAAAATCCACTGATGGCATATCGAAAGGCGTAGAGAGGAATTTTATTCCTATCTCATTACAGTAACTTTTCAATTCAGTAAAATCGTCGAATGTGAGTGATATCTTTTCAATCATTTCAAGCTGACTTTCCTCACTACCCACATTCTTCTTCTGGTAGTCTGCCATTACTGCAAATTTGGATATCAGTAACCTTGGAATACCGGTCTGAAACTTTACATAATCTGCTCCAGCCTCTTTTGCGACATCTGCAAGTCGTTTGGCCATTTCAAGACTACCGTTATGGTTTACACCTGCCTCAGCTATGATAATAACTTTGTTCACTTGATCTGATTTTTGGATAATGAGTGTATATTTACACTACTTGGAATATTTACAACCCTATCTGCAAGCCATTCGGTGTTCTTAAGTCCGTCTGTCTGACAGTTGCGGAACATCGGAAGCCGGTTCATAAGCTCCCAGATGGGGCGTGTCATAATCCCGTTGTTGTTAGTATATTGGAGGAAACTGTCACGGGTTTCCCTATCTTTCATAATCAGCGCATTGAGCCAATAATTTGAGCGGCAGCCTGCAGGTTCGGTAAAAAACTCTAATCCCTCAATATCTTTGAAAAAAGCAGCATAAGAGGAGGCTGTTTCTCGTTTGTTAAGCACAAATTGTTCGAGGTTCTCCATCTGAGCGCATCCGAGGGCAGCATTGATATTGGGCATACGGTAATTGTAGCCCACTTCGTCGTGATAAAATTCCCATTTATGGGGTCTCTTTGCCTGCGTAGTGAGGTGTTTTGCTCGGGTGGCAAGTTCTTCATCATTGAAAAGTAGCATTCCTCCACCTCCGGTGGTAATGGTTTTATTTCCATTGAAGGAAATTATACCTATTCGGCCGAAAGTACCGGTATGTTTTCCTTTGTAAAATGAGCCAAGACTCTCGGCGGCATCTTCTACCAGTTCCAGATGCCATTTGTTGCAAACCTTCATAAGTTCATCGAGGTGTACGGGATGACCGAATGTATGCATCGGTACGCAACACTTGATCCTGTGGCCGGTATTTTTATTGAAACACTCTTCGCCGTGTAGTTCAGCGTTGGCATTTAACCAGCGATCCACCGCAGTAGGGGAGAGCCCCATTGTATCTCGGTCAACATCGATGAAGATGGGGTGGGCTCCGATATAACTGATCGCATTGCAGGTAGCAACAAAGGTGAGAGCCTGAGTGATCACTTCATCATTGCGCTTCACACCTGCAAGCATCAGAGCCAAATGGAGGGCATTGGTTCCATTAACACAAACCACAGCTTTTTGGGCGCCGGTGTAATTGGCAACCATTTCTTCGAACTGATCAACGAACTTTCCTACGCTGGAGACAAAAGTGGAATCGATACACTCCTCCAGATATTTCTTCTCATTACCTGTAAAGACCGGTGCGCTGAGAGGAATAAAATCCTGTGAATTATAGAGTTCCCTGATATATGCCGCAATCTTGTCAAACATCATTCGTTACATTTTCTGATCCAGATTCTTGCCCTTTTCTTCATGTTCGAAGTTGGGGAGAATAGTACATAAAGTCTTGACGATACCGGCTTTAGTACACTCAGGAGACCTAAAAAGATACTCAAGTGTAGTGAGGTGTCCGGATGTTTCATCAACTGTGCAATGCCTGTTATATTTGATTACTCCAAGCGATGTAAAACTCTCCATATCTACCTTTTCTCCGGGAACGAAAAACTCCTCGAAATCCTTTTCTCCGGTAGTGTCGCTCTTAAAATAGAATACGGGATATTCCTTGTCGCCCTCTTTCATCTGTGAAGCATACAAACGCGCTTCATTCTCGTTGCTAAATTCTTTTTTTGTATAGCCAAACTCCTCTACAAACTTATCGCAAATGGCAGAAAAAGTGGTCATTTGCTCTTGTTCCAGTTTCGGGAAAAAGATCTCTCCACTCTTTCCAAGAATGCATGCCAACATACATATCTCTCCACTTTCCTGAGGTGAAACGAAGTACCTCATAACATCGGATGGAGCTACCAAAGGCTGTTTTTTCATCATTCGGCTGATCCAACTGTCGGGGAGTGAACCATTAGAAAACGCAACATTGGCAAATCTGGCAGTGGTTACCGGAAAACGGTCACAGTATGACATCACCAGCTTTTCCATCAGAAGTTTACTGGCTCCCATAATATTGACGGGATTTGCCGCTTTGTCTGTTGAGACACAGAAAAAATGTTTAGGAGGATATTTGGATAAGAGCTCCATCAGCTCTTTTGCCTTGAAAACATTGTTTACAATAAGTGCCTGTACGGAGAGAGTGTCGCGTTCGCTACGGACATGTTTGTGGGCAGAAAAATTTGCAACAATGTCAAAACCTTTCTCACGAAGGAACAACTGTTCAAACAACGGGTCGGCAAAGTCAAGTGTGTATGTACGGTAATCATCCGGTAAAAACATACTTTCAGTTGACCTGAGGTCTCTGGTAAGTTCTACAAGACCATTTTCACTTAAATCAATGACCACAAGGGAAGATGGTCTGAACGGGAGCAGGGCTTTAATGAATGAGGAGCCTATGCTTCCGGCACCTCCGATTACGCATACTCTCTTATCACGGATTGCCTCTTCGAGCTGATGCCGATTGGCTTCAATGTCTTTTATAAAAAGACTTTTATCCCGTTTTGTTATGTATTTGGAAATGAATTTATTGATATCAAACATAAGGATTTGCGCGTTTTATTCTTAACTTTCAAAGTTAGTAATAATTTCTTGCAAATCATCGACGAAGAGCGTAAAACCGCTTAATACCATTTGCAGCGCACTTTATTCAGTAACAGAGTTTTCAGTTTCAAAATTGATTCTTTCTTCCTCAATTACCAATGGTCTTTTCATAACACGTGTATTTACACTCATTACATATTCACCTACCAAGCCGATAAATACAAGTTCGACGGCATGAAGGAAAAATAATCCTATCAACATAGGCATAATACCCGCAGAAAATCGGTCCCAATAGATTAATTTGAGTACTAAGTATACTAAACCTACCAATATTGACAATACGGCTAGTATAAAGCCTGTTATTGTCACAAGATGCATCCCAACCTTCGTATATGAGGTGAAACTTAGCATAGCAAACTCAAACAAATCCATAAAACTGTTTTTTGGTTTACCGGCTCTTCTTTTTGCTTGAGTATATTCAATCGAAACTCTTTTATAACCCAATTCCGCGACAATTCCTCTTAAGAAAGGAGTTGGATCCTCTAAGTTTCTCAAAACATCGATAAATGACTTGTCATATAGTCCGAAGCCAGTAAAATGCTCAATCTGTTCTATTGAAGACATCTTTTTGATGATCTTGTAGTAACATGTTCTTATAAAACGCATTACTTTATTTTCCTTGCTTTTTGTTTTAATGCAAGAGACTATTTTTGCTCCCTTTTCCCACTCATCTACCAAAAGAGGTATCATCTCCACAGGATCCTGAAAATCACAACATAACAAAATTGTACAATCTCCACCAGTTTGTAGCAATCCATAATACGGACTGTTGACCGGACCGAAGTTTTTAGCATTGAAAATAGCCTTAACCTTGGGATTTCTCTTACAAATTTCCCGGATTAGCGGGCGAGTACTATCCTTAGAGTTATTGTCAATAAAGACTATTTCGTAATCGTAATTGGGCAGATTGCTCTTGATTTCATTCGATACAGCCGACGCTATCTGTACCACATTCTCTTCCTCGTTATAGCAAGGAATCAATACACTTATTTTTTTCAAAATCTCTTTATTCATTTTCATTAATCTGTGGAGAAGGTTGGTTTATGGGTCTGTTATATTCCAATTTTGGGGAGACCGTCGTCAGGTCATCTATTTGGTATTCGTAAAAAATATTATGAATTGCCAAATCTTCCTTTATAGTACTCAAAGATTCTTCATTTCTTGCAATGTAATTTAACCCATAAGCTTTTGCAATTCCCTTATAATCAGGATTTAGGTAACCGCTGTGGGAAGTGGTCCCTTTCATTCTGCCATCAAAATATAATGACTGAAATTGGGTTATCATACCCAGCGCATTATTGTTGAGAACTATTATCTTAATATTTAGATTATATTGGGAAATGAGCAACAACGACTGGATAGAGATATGGAGTCCCCCATCTCCTGTTATTGCATAAATGGTTTTATCAGGACTGGCGAATGCCATTCCTATAGCCACGGGAAGCGAAAATCCCATTGGGGCCAGGCCGCCGCTGGTAATGAATTTCTGTCCTTTTTTCAATTGCACCATCTGAGCAGCCCACATTTGATTTTGGCCAATGTCAACTGTTATTATATCATCTTCCTGAGTGACATTGTTCAGTGCCTGAATAAATCTGTATGGTGCTTTGTTTTCCACAAACCTTTCAACCTCATTATATTGATTGTACTTGGATTTGAGTTGTCGTATGCGTTGAATCCAATCAGCATTTTCCTTTGGAGACACCGAATATTGCATCAATTGTTGTAGGAATTCTTCCACAGGCAAATTCACCTTGATACGATTGCTCAATCTATGATGCTCAAGCTCATTTTTATCAATATCCACATGGATAATTTTTGCTTTCGGCAGGAATTCCTCCACCATAGCACCCGTCTGTCTGGTGTCTAATCTTGTCCCAAATGCCAATAATAGGTCAGACTCCGCAATGGCCATGTTTGCACAACGATTTCCATAACTGCCGATCATGCCCATGTGATTGATATATGTTTCATCAACTGCACCTTTACCCATCAATGATGTTACAACCGGAATTTGTGTCTGCTTTATAAAAGCAGTTAGCAACTCTTTACTTTTTTCACTCTGACATCCTCCGCCTGCGAGTAACATTGGTCTTGATGCAGAATTTATGAGAGAAACCACATCTGAGAGATTATAACTATCAAATTTTTCAACTTCCGGCACATAAGATTTCAGTTTAAAAGGATCAATTTCCGCTCTGGAAATATCCATCGGCAAATCTATTACAACAGGTCCTTTTCTTCCTGTAGTGGCAATATGAACAGCTTTTTCCAATTCGTAACGCAAATTATAAGCATCATCAATCATGACAGCATATTTGGTGATTGGCTTTACAATACTTACGATATCCGTTTCCTGAAAACCTTGCTGACGAATCGGCTTATTATATTTATACTCGTGAGTGTTAACTTGTCCAGATATATACAACACAGGTATTGATCCGAAATATGCGTCTGCTATTCCTGTCATCATATTAGTGGCGCCGGGACCACTTGTACAAATGGCTACACCTAATTTTCCGCTTTCCAAAGCATATCCTTCCGCCGCAATAGCCGCAGTTTGTTCATGATAAGTTTGAATATATTGTACGTCCTTAGAATTTGCCAGAGAATCCACGAGGTGAGTTATCATCCCGCCGATATATCCGAAGACGACATTTACTCCTCTCTCTGAAAGAAATGAAACTATATAATCAGATGCTTTCATTCTCTTTTGTAAGTAATGTTTGTTATTGTTTTGTAAATAGGCCTATCTGATTACAATGTTTTTCATTATGTAAAAAAAAGAAATTTGTTTCTACCGTATTTTCATCCATAGTGTTAAAAGGTAATAGATGATCTTTATTAGTAGTAAAACAAGAATATCCTAAATCTTTAAATAAATATATTATATCATTTGGGTGATAATTAAATTTAGCACTCCATTTTCTCAACATTTCTGTAAAAATAATCGGACAATCTCTTTTAATGGTATTGATTCCGCCTTTGTAAACCAGTAATTCAGCACCCTCAACATCACATTTAATAAAATCCACACTTATTTTCTGTTCCTGTACAAAGTTATCTAATCTTTTTACGGAACACTCAACATTAGAAATCTCTTTATCTTCAGAGACATTAGCCAGGCTTGCATTAACGGAGAGTTTGGGATTTAAATAAAAATTAAATACACCCTCATTGTCAGAAAAACCAAAATTAAAAGTGATGATATTCGTAAGATTATTCAGAGAGACATTTTTATTTAAAAAATTAAAAGTATTTGGAATAGGCTCAAAAGAATAAATATGAGCTTTAGGTTTTTCTTTTGCAATATGCATTGCATACCAACCATAATTGGCCCCGATATCAAAAACATTATGATCTTCTTCAATTAATTTAAGTTGCATTGATAATTCGTCTTGTTCGTAATTTCCAAAATTTAAAGTCTCCAATGGAGCTAAACGTTTGTCATTCCTCGAACAAATGAAACGGATTCCCGAATCACGAAATGTCATCAAAACCTCATTATCAATAATTTCAATGGAGGAGATATTCGTTTTATCGATATATTCGGCGTAGTCAAAAAGAACAGAATGGATACAATACATTTTATCAATATAATTCCACTTATCAATACCCCCTGTGTTGAATTCTTTAAATATATCAATCAGCTTATTCATAACTTAATATTGTTCTATAAAATCCTAAATCCATATTTGTTTGGGGAGTCCAGCCCAAACTGTTTATTTTAGTTAAGTCCGGGCAAATTCGGGATACATTACTTTTTAGGTACCCGGTATTTTGTTCTTCGTTTATAATTACTTTTAATTTTTTTTCGGGAAATAAAGTTACCAATTTATGGGCTAAATCATATACGCTTATCTCACATTCTTGATTTCCTACATTGTAAGCTTCACCAATTTCACCCTTCAATAAAACAAGGAAAAAAGCGATTGTCGCATCGGATATATAACAAAAAGCCCTTTTTGCACTTCCGTCGCTTTTTAAAACAATATTGCGATTATTGACAATATCCGAAACGAAATCAGCATATACTCTTCCATCATCTAATGCCATCCCTGGCCCGTAAGTATGGAAAGGTCGAACAATCTTAATTGGTACATTATGTTGATGTACCCACGAAACACATATAGTTTCCCCCATCCTTTTGCTCTCAGCATAACATGACCTGACATTTGTTGGATCCAAATATCCGAAATCATTTTCCTTTGTAGGTATTTTGGTGTCATCAAGAGAACCATAAACCTCACCGGAACTGAAATATAAAAAAGATTCGACGGAATGAGTTTGTGCTAATTTAAGCAAATTGATTGTACCTAATGTATTTGCACTCAATGTTCCCACAGGATCTAAACCATAATATTTCGGGCTTGCCTGACTTGCAGCATGAATAACAAAATCAATCTTTTTGTCAATTTTTACGGGCTCACATACATCCTGTACTATAAATTCTAAATTCTCATTATTCAAATGACATTTAAACCTAGATTTCGCCTTATTAATATTCCTTACCACTCCTATGATTTTAGCACCATTGATCAAACCTTTATGATTCAAAAACAGCAGGGTCTCTACAATATATGCCGGCAAAAACCCATTTGCACCACTTATCAATATGGTTTTGTTATTAAATCTGCCCCAATCAATCGGTGCATTTGTTATTTGATTTAAATCCTCTAATATAATTTTATTGTTCGTCATTCAGTTATATTTGATTTTCTCAAAAACCACTTTATCTCCTCTCTACAGAGGTTGTAAACAGTCTCATTTTTATATCTTTTATACCAGTCGGCCGTGAGGGAAATTGTTTGTTTTGCATCAAGACGTGGGTACCAGCCGAGACGTGTTTTGGCTTTGGTAATGTCAAGCATCAGTATGGAGGCTTCATGTAGGGCGTTGGGATTTGATACATCCTTAAGTTCACCATATCCGAAATTTTCTACCATTGCTGTTGCTATCTCCCAGACGGTAAGTACCGAATTCACTTCAGGACCGAAGTTCCAACCCTCACAATATTCAGTAGGGTTTTCCCACATTTTTTGCGCTAGCAATAGATATCCGCTCAAGGGTTCTAAGACATGCTCCCAGGGACGTACAGCCTTTGGCGAGCGTATTTCTATCGGTTTTCCGGCTTCAAGTGCACGTATGCAGTCCGGAATTATGCGGTCGAGAGCCCAATCACCACCACCTATCACATTGCCGGCACGAACAGAGGAGAGGGACATGGTATGTTTTGTGCCATAATCTGCCGGATTGAAATAGCTATTTCTCCAGGATTGAATTGCCAATTCACAGGCTCCTTTTGATGAAGAATAGGGGTCATAACCACCTAATGGATCCTCCTCCTTATAGCCTGTCAGTTTCTCCTTGTTGTCGTAGCACTTATCGGTGGTAATCATTACACCCACTTTTACACTCTTGGTGGCGCGTATTGCTTCCATAATATTTATGGTTCCCATTACATTGGTTTCGTAGGTCTCAACCGGGATTTCGTAGCTCAATCGAACAAGAGGTTGTGCTGCAAGGTGAAACACAATTTCAGGCTGGTATTCTGCAAAAATCTGCTTCATACATTCGCCATCGCGAATATCTGCACGAATATCTGCTTTTATTCTGCTGCCTATACCGGAGAGTACAAAGTTGTCAAGGTCTGAGAAGGGCTCAAGTGCAACTCCTATCACCTCTGCACCAAGTTCGTGAAGCCAGATGGAGAGCCAGGAGCCTTTGAATCCGGTGTGGCCGGTCACAAGGACGCGTTTGCCTTTATAGAAGTTGTTGAAAGGATCAATCACAATTTTTAATATTTAGGTACAGCTTGTTCCCATTTTTTCCAGGGAGCCTTATCCTCAAGTAATAGTCGCTCCAGCATCATTTTCTCACGAATATTATCCATACACTGCCAGAAACCTTCGTGTACATAGGACATCAATTCTCCCTCAGCTGCAAGTCTTTCCAACGGTTCACCCTCAAGAGACTGGTGGTCACCATCCAAATAATCAAAAATAGCAGGTTCAAATACCATATATCCGGCATTTATTGGAGCACCATCTTTAATGTTTTTTTCGCGGAAAGATTTTACTGCCATCTCTTTTGTTATGTCAAGCACACCCTTATCCAGTCCCATTTTAACAGCAGTAAGAGTAGCTTTTTTGCCATGACTTTTGTGAAAGTCAATAAGTTTATTGATATCGACATCACAAACTCCATCTCCGTAAGTCATCAAGAATGTTTCGTTACCGATATAAGGTTGAATGCGCTTGATACGACCACCCGTCATAGTATTGTAACCGGTGTCAACAACTGTAACTTTCCATGGTTCACAAGCATTTGTGTGTACCGTCATCTCGTTCTTTCCGTTACGATAATCAAACGAAATATCGCTCTTGTAAAGAAAGTAGTTTGCAAACCACTCCTTGATATACTCCTGCTTATAACCGGCACATATTATAAACTCTGTGTGACCGTAGTGCGCATACTCTTTCATTATATGCCACAGGATAGGCATACCGCCAATCTCAATCATTGGTTTTGGTTTAAATGCCGACTCTTCGCTTATGCGAGTACCAAAACCACCGGCTAGAAGAACTACTTTCATAATTATTTTGCAATATTTTTGTTACAGAATTCTTTAATTGAGTCTATCATATATTGGAGCATTTCCGGGGTCATCCCAGGGTAAACGCCAATCCATAAGGTGTTGTTCATTACGAAATCGGTATTCTTCAAATCGCCAACTACACGATAGCCTTCGTCGGATGCACGCATCTCGTCAAATACAGGGTGCTTGAGGAGGTTGCCCGCAAAAAGATTGCGGGTTTGAATCTTCTTGCTTTCAAGATATCCGGAGAGCTGGTTGCGTGTAAACCCAGCATTTTCCTTTACCGAAATGAGGAATCCAAACCAGGAAGGATTGGAATTCCCGGTAGGTTCAGGGAGAATAAGTCCCGGGGTGTCAACCAGTGCGTCATAGAGAACTTTAAAATTGCGGCGGCGGGCTTCAACTATTTTGTCCAACTTCTCAAGTTGGGCACACCCTATGGCGGCTTGCATGTCTGTTGCCTTTAAATTGAATCCGAAATGGCTGTAAACATATTTGTGATCGTATCCCTTTGGGAGTTCTCCGTATTGTCCTGTAAAGCGTTGTTTACACGTATTATCGACACCACCAATACACCAACAATCGCGGCCCCAATCCCTGAAAGATCTGCAAATACGGTTAAGCTCCGGGTTGTTGGTATATACTGCACCGCCTTCACCCATTGTTATATGGTGGGGAGGGTAGAAGGAGCTTGTCCCTAAATCTCCCCAAGTGCCGGTCTTTTTTGTGATTCCATTTATTGTGAATTCAGACCCAAGAGCATCACAATTATCCTCAATCAGCCACAGCCCATGTTTGTCACAGAAAGATTTTACGATTTTAAGGTCGAAGGGATTTCCCAAAGAGTGGGCAATCATAACAGCTTTTGTGCGAGGACTTAATGCCTCTTCAAGCTTTGATACATCGATGTTATATTCAGGGATAGTTATATCTATGAATACTGGCACAGCACCAAATTGAATGATAGGCGTAACAGTAGTAGGGAAACCTGCCGCTACCGTAATCACTTCATCACCCTTTTGAATGCGGCGGTCACCCAACTTGGGCGAAGTAAGAGTGTAAAATGCCAAAAGGTTGGCAGAGGAGCCTGAGTTGGTCAAAGCGCAATGCTTTATACCAAGCCATTCAGCAAAACGGTGTTCGAACTTGTTGGCCCAGGGACCGGCAGTCAACCAGAAGTCGAGCGAAGAATCTACTAGATTTACTATTTCCTGCTCGTCAAAATAGCGTCCCCCGTAATTGACAAATGTCTTTTCGGGAACAAACTCCTTTTTTTGTCCATGTACTTCTGAGTAATACTCTCGCGTAAGATCCAGAATCCGTTTTTTAAGTTCTTCTTTTTTGCTCATAAGTTAGTCGTTGTACTTTTTATCAAAAAATTCAACTCTAATATCAAATTCCGCTTGCAGAGCCTCTCTATATTTTGTCGAATTTATCCGATAATAACACTCACGTAATAATGTTTTAGCATATTGTTTCGCTTCATCATTGATAAAAATACCTATTGAAGGTTCACCGGGGGTGGCATCTTTTTGATTGTATCTTTCAATAAGATACTCCTTTTGGTCAAAAAATTTTCCAACATTTACCATCATGAAACATTTATCCTGATATCCTGTAGCAATTTTATATAAACCGGCCCATGTGTAAAAATTTGACAATGTATTGAATTCCGTCTCTGCTACGATTACATTTCCCTGTGGCATCGGAGTGTTCTTGAACATTGACACAATGGCATCGTTTTGATGACTGTAATAAATAAATTTAATATATTGTGAAAAAGAATAGGTCATAGACACGGATACACATAACACAAATATCATTCTTCTCCATTTTTGTCCTTTTACCACGTAATTAATCAGTAAAGCAACGAAAGTAACAAGTACAAAGGGAATAAATATGCCATGTCTGTCATCCATCGTATCAAATTCGGGGATTTTTCCAATTGCCACATAAGCACCGATAGCTGACAAGAAGAGTAAAACAAAAATAATGAGTGTTTTTGAAGTTATTTTCTTTTTTTGACCATCAAAGGGACCCTTCCTAAATACGAGCCAAAAAGCGGATAATACCAGTAAAGCAACCAATAATAATAGTTTTGATGATAGTATACCCGTGAATTGGGTGAATAGAGCCCTAATCGTATTGGTAAAAGAGAAGAGTATGTTGAGCGGAAGCAATATAAGAGATTTCAATGTTATTTCATTATATGCTTCTGTTGCATATATTTCCTGTGGATGCCAGAAAATAGACTTGATTGCAAATAATACAATACAAGGTATAAACCATAGAAAGTTATATAATCTGGTCTTGTTGAAAATATAGCTTATTGTGTTTTTAAACGAATCCGGTATAATAATGTCTTTATAGGTGTATACAAATAAATAGCCCAGCCATAACACGATGCTCGAGTTTAGAAACATAGTTGCAAGGAACTGTGAACAGGCAAATAGGGGTATTATGTATAAACGCTTATTCTCATTGTAAAAATGGAAGAGAAGGATTGAAGTAAGTTGTAATAGCAGACCTACCTGATATACGAAACAACACATTTCAATATGTGCATATCCAAGAGGCCACACTGCATACAACAGCGTTGAATAAAAGATAATTTCCTTATTCAAATTCCAATACTTCAGAATTGCACGAAACAATAAAACATTCAGCAATCCTATTATAAATATCAGAATGCGATAGGGAAGAACCATGTCTATTCCCAAAAAATGAGATAAATTCAACATGGACAAATGAAAGCCAATTCGCCAGGGAGCTCCAACACCTGTCAATATCTGCCTTATTCCTTCGGGATTTTCATAAAAAGCCCAATCATCCCAGAATACCCCTCTGACAAACAATATCAGTACGTTTGCAACCAAATAGGCTAACACCGGAATGGCTTGTTTTAGACGGATATAATTACTCTTTTGCATAATTATTCATCTTTTGACCTGTTACAGTCTATGATTGGAACTCTTTCCTTTTTCATTTACTCTCCCTTATTCATTTATTAGTTGTTACCCCACCAAATTCTTCGTTACATTCCATCTGAACCTGACAAGCATGTTGCCGCGGCTGGGCTTGAATTGGATTGCATACCAACACCACAATACAAGCGTTCCACCCCATTTGATAAGTTCTGCAAAAAGACGTTTAACGTAGCAACTTTTAGATATTTTCAGAGTGCGGATTTTTTCGCTTGCACCTATACCACACGTGACACGGTGGAAATAATCCTTTTCCAGCTTATATCGGGGGATTTTGTGGTAGAGGATACACTGTGGCAGATATTTGAACTTAATCCCTGCAGCACTCATCTTTCTAAATATGTCTTTTTCTTCACCTCCCGCTACGAGCATACCTCCGGTACGACCAAGGTCGATATCGTAGAATCCGACTTTGTCAAATACTTCTCTGCGGTAGGCCGCATTTCCTCCGCCCGGGTAGTTATTGAAAGGGAAATTGCGCTCTTTATCCCCGAAATATAGATAAGCAGTAAGGAGCCTTCGTATAAAATAGGTCATCCATTCCGGCTCTTCACCATCTTCGTAGTCGGGGAAAATTGGTCCGCCGGCAGCATAAATATTGGGATTTGCTTCAAAGAAAGCTGCATATCCGGCAATATATTCCCTGTTAACGGTAGCATCGTCATCCACAAAAATTAATATGTTACCTATGGCCTCTTCAGTTCCCCGATTGCGTGCATAAGCTACGCCCTGATTCTTCTCAATAAAATTCCGGAGCTTCACATCCGGATAGTCAGCAGCAAATCGTGCCACTTCAGCCTCTGTATTGTCCGTGCTATTGTTGTTTACCAGCACTATTTCATATTTTGATTTTGGATAAGCATTTAGCGCAATGCTTTGGAGTACACCATAAATATATTTGTCCCTGTTGTAGGTGCAGATAATAACTGAAATCATTGTTGTAGTCTCTATTGGCCGTTTCTCTTTATCCCACAAAGGTAATATTATGAATTGATTCAACAAAACGATTAGAGTGCTCCTCTAAACCATTTTATATGAAAAATAGTTACCTTTACGATTTATGATTGAAAAGTTATTAAAAGAGAGGATAGTCATACTTGACGGTGCGATGGGGACCATGCTGCAGAATTCTAGGGTAGCTAGGCACAATCTACCTCTGAATGATCTGCTCAACGAAATCAATCCCGATCTAATTGAGGATATCCACCTACAATATATTGACGCAGGTGCCGATATCATTGAGACCAATACTTTCAATTCCAATGCTATTTCCCTGGCGGAGTATAATCTGCAGGATAAGGCTTATAATCTCAATCTTGAGGGTGCGCGTATTGCATGCAGGGCAGCTGCAAGTGCCACTGCGAGGCATAATCTGCGTAAAGTATTCGTTGCCGGCTGCATGGGTCCTACCTCTGCAATGCTCACTCTCTCCCCGGACATATCCCGTCCGGAGTATCGTGCAATTTCCTTTGATGATATGGCGCAGGCATACTCGGAGCAGGTGAGGGGCCTAATTGATGGAGGTGCTGATTTACTTCTTGTGGAGACAGTTTTTGACTCTCTCAATGCAAGAGCGGCCCTCTATGCTATCTCTTCGGTACAGCAGGATATGGGCACTCAGCTGCCGGTGATGGTCTCTGCGACGGTGAATGACCGCGCTGGCAATATCCTTACAGGACAGAGCGTGGAGGCCCTATACCACACACTTGCCGGACATAATTTGCTCAGCTTCGGGCTCAATTGTTCATTTGGAGCCAAGGATTTAAAGCCTATTATTCTTGATCTGGCGAACAAGCTTCACTGCGCAATCTCTATATATCCCAATGCCGGACTCCCGAATGAATTAGGGGAATATGACGAGACTCCGCAAATGACTGCATCCCTCCTAAAGCAGATGGCACTTGAAGGATTGATCAACATAGCGGGAGGCTGCTGTGGTACTACACCTGATCACATCCGTGCTATTGCTGAAACACTTCAGGGCGTTGCTCCGCGCAATATCCGGGGAAAGTGCACTACAGGTCCTTTGATTGTTACCGGACTTAGCACGGTTGTCGTCGACAGGCAGGAGCAGAACTTTATCAATGTCGGTGAGCGAACCAATGTCGCAGGCAGCAGAAAGTTTGCTCGTCTGATCAATGAAAAACAGTATGAAGATGCGGCTTCCATAGCCAGAAAGCAGATAGAGGATGGCGCATCAATCATAGATATAAATATGGACGACCCTATGCTTGAGAGTGCGGTGGAGATGGGTAAGTTTGTAAGATATATTTCCAATGATCCTGACATAGCCAAAGCTGCCTATATGATAGATTCTTCTGACTGGGAGACCATTCTGGAGGGTTTGCGCTGGTCGCCCGGTAAGTGCATAGTAAACTCCATTTCACTTAAAGAGGGTGAGGAGGAGTTCCTTCGTAAGGCGACCGAGATACGTAAGTTCGGAGCTGCAGTGATAGTAATGGCTTTCGATGAGGAGGGGCAGGCAGTTACGTTTCAGCGTAAGATTGATATCTGTCACAGGGCTTATGACCTGCTTACGAAGAGAGCCGGATATTCACCGAACGATATCATATTCGATGTTAATATCCTGACCATAGCGACCGGTATCAAGGAGCACAATCGTTACGCTTTGGAATTCATAGAAGCTGTGCGTTGGATAAAGGCCAATCTACCAGGAAGTCATACCTCGGGTGGTGTTTCCAATATCTCTTTTGCTTTTAGGGGTAACAATATTATCCGCGAGGCAATGCACTCAGTCTTTCTTTATCACGCTATAGAGGCGGGTTTGGATATGGCAATTGTCAATCCGTCGATGCTTAAGATATACAGCAGTATAGAGCCAACTTTGCTCAAGAGGGTAGAGGATGTGGTATTTGATCGCTATCCTGAGGCAACAGCCAATCTTGTGGATCTGGCCGAGAAACTCAAGGCGGAAGCACAGGGGTCACAACACCTTTCCGGGATTGAATCAAGGGTGGAAAAGTGGCGTGAAGAGAGCATTGAGGGGCGTTTAGCCCACGCAATTGTTTTGGGTGAGTCTGCATTTCTTGAGGAGGATATCAGGCAGGCACTGGAGAAATGTAGCCCGCTGGAGATTGTTGAGGGGGCACTTCTAGAGGGTATGGAGCGTGTTGGAGAGCTTTTCAGTGAAGGAAAGATGTTTCTTCCGCAGGTGATTAAGTCCGCCAAAGTGATGCGTAACGCGGTAACCATCCTTCAGCCTTTTATGGAGAAGGATCAGGGTGATATTCCCCGGCTCCGCCGAAAAATGATTCTCGCAACAGCAAAAGGAGACGTACACGACATTGGGAAAAATATTCTCGGCATTGTACTAAGCTGTAACAATATCGAGATTATTGATTTGGGTGTGATGGTGGATAATGAGACAATAATCGAGGCTATACGATACCACAAACCAGATTTTGTAGGAGTAAGCGGACTTATCACACCTTCTTTGCACTATATGGAGGAATTGTGTCGGATGCTGGAAAAGGAGGGACTGGATCTTCCTCTATTTGTAGGTGGTGCTACTACATCGGCACTTCATACTGCAGTAAAACTTGCTCCGTTGCGTACATCAGTTGTAATCCATACTGCCGGTGCTTCGGATTGTGCTAATATGCTTAATCGCATTGCACGAGAACCACATAAGAGCATTGAGGAGGTAATGGCATCTCAGGAGCAGCTTCGGGAATTGTACTATAAAAGCAATGAAAGCTTCGTTTCCATAGAAGAAGCACGTGCCAGGGCTGAAAAATATCCTCTTGAGAGTTATCGTTTGCCCGAAGGTTTCGGGGAGGATAATCTCCATGTACGCTTTTTGCCTGTGGAGACTCTCGTAGATAAGATTGATTGGAATATGCTACTTGCATTCTGGGGATTTAAAGGAGGCTATCCGGCTATTGTTTATAGCAATCCTGAAGCACAAAAATGTTACGAATCCGCAATAGCTGCAATAGATTCTATAATCGTAGATCAGAGTGTAGATATCTCAATTGAGGTGCGCTTTTTTGATGCACAAAGCAGAGAGGAAACTATTTTGCTGGATGGAAAACACCGATTTGAGATGCCACGTTCCACTTCAGAAAGGACCGACTACAGGTCGCTGGCCGATTTTGTTGCTCCAGAAGGATCAGGAATTACATCCACAGTAGGCCTTTTTGCCCTAAAGGTGGAAGATTTGCAGAAGAGTGAAGATTTCAGAGATTACGAACATTTGCTTAGGGAGAGCATCTGTGCTCGTTTTGCCGAAGCGGCCGCTGAGTGGATGCAGGAACAGGTTAGCGGAGGTACGGTGCTAATTAGGCCCGCTTTCGGTTATGCCGCCTGTCCGGACCATACTCAGAAAAGGCTCGCTTGTCAACTCCTGGATGCTTCAGGTCGTATAGGACTGACATTAACAGATACCTGTGCGCTTGTTCCAACTACTTCGCTTTGCGGAATGCTAATATCACACCCAAAAGCCCATTATCCCCATATCAGAAATAAGAAACAATAGCCAAAATGAAGGTAATTGACATAATAAACCGTAAAGGCAAACCATTTCCATCGCTGGAATTTGTGCCACCGATAAAGGGTAGCGACATCAACCGTCTCTACTCTTCAATTGAGCCATTCATGGAATTTAAACCTCCTTTTATAAATATTACTTGTCACAGGGAGGAGATTGAGTACAGAGAGAATTCGGATGGTTCGATATCAAGATATGTTTTAACCAAACGTCCAGGTACAGTGGCTATTGCAGCAGCGGTGATGAAGAGATTTCCCATCGAGGTAGTACCTCATATTATTTGTGGAGGAACCAACAGGTTTGCCATAGAAAACGAATTGATAGACCTCAATTTTCTCGACATTCAGAATGTAATGGCCCTTCGTGGTGATGCACCTGCTGGTAGTAAGATATTCAAGGCGGAACCAGACGGTTATAGCTACAGTAACGAGCTTGTCTCACAGATTAAGGCCATGAATGAGGGCAGATATATCGATGAGTCCATCAAAGATGCAGTTCTAACCAATTTCTGTATCGGTGTTGCAGGTTATCCCGAAAAGCATTTCGAGGCACCAAATATCGAAGTTGATATAGACAATCTCAAAAGAAAAGTGGATTCGGGTGCTGATTATATCATTACCCAGATGTTTTTTGATAACAACAAGTATTTTGAATTTGTTGCCAAATGTCGCGAAAGAGGAATCACCGTACCTATTATTCCAGGCTTGAAACCTCTTTCCTTAGTTTCTCACCTGACAAAACTGCCGGAAACATTCTCTATTGACATACCGCAGGACCTTGTCCGTCTGGTAAATGACTGCAAAGATGAAGGCCAGGTCTATCAGTTAGGCGTCGAGTGGTGTGTTGCCCAGAGCAAGGAATTGATTGCAAAGGGAGTTCCCGCCATCCATTATTATACGATGGGACGCGGCAATAATGTCACTGAAGTTCTCAAAAGAGTATTCTGAGACTATTTATCCAATGAACCGGTAATTTTGAGGTTTATGGCACGGACGCGGTCAGCGTCTGGTTTAATCACTTTGCGGTCATAGGTCATAAGGCCGTTTACCTCGATTTCAACGTCAGTGGTTTGTGTATAGATGGCGCCTGAGAATCCACGGGCAATCATATCATAGAGCATTTCTGCATATTTGACATATTCATCGGTCACCTCGGCGCTGCTGTTGAAACGGATATAACCCCAGTTACGGTCGGGCTCCCAGAGATGGCCTTCCATAGGCCATCCGATGCCACCATATTCTCCCATTACATTGACCCTGTAGGCATCGTAGAGATACATTTTTGGAGTAGGATAGTGATGAAGGTCAAGTACATCTCCTGTCATAAAATGATTGCCGCCACTAGCTGCGTTGACAAGGCGTGACGGGTCGTGGCTTTTAGTCCATTCTGCTATTTCACAGGTCTTAAACTGGCCCCACCCTTCATTGAAGGGAACCCACATTACGATGGAGGGATGTGAATGGAGATAATCCATAATTTCACACCACTCTTTGCGGTAGCCGGCTTCCGATTCGGGGCTTCTCTCCAATTCGTTATAATTGAAATAGTGGGTCATGTCCCATTTTGGGGTTTTGTCGCCGCTGGGCATATCCTGCCATACCAGCACACCGAGTCGGTCGCAGTGATAATACCATCTTGCAGGCTCCACTTTGACGTGCTTTCGGATCATGTTGAATCCCAATTCCTTTGTCTTGATAATATCAAAGGCCAAAGCTTCGTCGGTAGGTGCAGTATAGAGGCCATCGGGCCACCATCCTTGGTCAAGCAGACCGAAATGGAAAAGAGGTTTGTTGTTTAATTCCATTCTCATTATTCCGTTCTCATCAGCTTTATAAGAAATCTTACGCATTGCAGCGTAACTGTGCACAGCATCCACCTTTTTGCCCCCTGACCACAATACCACCTCTATATCATAAAGGAAAGGGGAGTCAGGACTCCAGAGTTTAGGCTCGGATAGAGCAATCTCCACTTCTTTGCCGGCGAGTGCTTTGCCTGAAGCCACCTTAACGCCCTTGTCGAAAAGTGAGACCTCTATTATTCCCTCACTATAGTCTGAAAGCGATGCCTCCACTCTGAAAATTCCCTTGTCAAGGTCGGGAGTGGTGCGTAGACCTGTTATATGGCGAGCAGGTACAGGCTCCATCCAGACAGTTTGCCAGATGCCGGTCACTGAGGTGTACCAGATGCCTTTTGGTTCAGCCACCTGCTTGCCCCTGGGTTGCCATCCGGCATCGGAAGGATCCCATACTCTTACTTTGAGAGTATTGTTTCCTTTGATAAGAGCATCTGTAATATCTGCTGAAAAAGGCGTGTAGCCGCCTTGATGACTGCAAACCTTTATATCATTGACCCAGACGTCACACTCACAATCCACCGCTCCAAAATGGAGTATGATGCGTTCTTTGCTCCAGGATGATGGGATGGTGAAACTTCTGCTGTACCAAAGGTGGCACTCTTTACCGACCTTACGGCCCACTCCGGAGAGCGATGATTCAGCGCAAAATGGGACAAGGATCTCACCCTGCCACTCTTCCGGCTGCTTTCCGAAAGGTACTATTGAGTAGTTCCATAACCCGTTGAGGTTACTCCATCGGTCTCGAACCACCAAAGGACGGGGATATTCGGGCAGGGGGTCGGAGGGGTTGACCTTTTCAGCCCAGGGAGTCTTTATTTTGTCTCCTACAGGCTTCCATTGGGCATGGCCCATAATTGTTACTAACAGTAGAAGTGCGGTAATCAGAGATTTTTTCATAACTTTATAGTTCATAAATAGTACAGATTGTACTCACAAAATTATAAAGAAAATGAAGCCATTCAAAATAATCGGGATGCTTTCGCTGGTAGCGGTTATAGCACTTTCCTGTCAAAGAACCCCCAAGGTCGAGATGATTACAATTTCCAACCACAATGGAATGTCTGCTACTTTTACCAATTACGGAGCACGAATTACTTCTTTGATTGTGCCGGCGTCAGACGGTACATTTAAGGATGTGGTATGGGGTTACGATACTGTAGAGGAGTATTATGATTCAAATGATCTCTATTGCGGTCCGATTGTGGGCAGATATGGCAACAGGATAGGCAAGGGGAGGTTTGTTCTCGATGGAAAGGAATATTTCCTTACTATAAATGATGGCGAAAATCACCTTCACGGTGGTTCCGGAGGCCTTAGTACGAAGGTATGGAATATGGAGAAGCTCTCTGATCGCGAGGTAAAGATGAGCATACTCTCTCCTGACGGCGAAGAGGGCTATCCGGGGAATGTGGAGATAACTGTCTACTATACCCTAAATTATGACAATTCCTTTGATATAAAGTATGAGGCGGTTACTGATGCTCCCACAATTATCAATCTGACTTCACACGCCTATTTCAATCTCCATGGTACCTCTAAATATTCTACAAACAGTCATATTCTGAGAATCAATGCCAGCCATTTTACGCCAACTGACGAAGGTCTTATCCCGACCGGGGAAATTGCTTCCGTTGGGGGTACACCGTTGGATTTTCGTGTTCCGACAGCCATTGGGGAGCGGATTGATGAGGTTTCTTTTGAGCCTATTGCTTTTGCCGGTGGTTATGACCATAATTGGGTGCTTGATAAGGAGAGGGAATTTTCTCTGGCGGCCGAAGTTTTTGAACCTTCGACAGGTATCGTAATGCAGGTATGGAGTGATCAGCCCGGTCTGCAGTTTTATAGTGGAAATTTTATGGATGGCAAAGATATAGGACGTGGCGGTGATATACACGGATATCGTACAGGGATAGCCCTGGAAACACAGAATTATCCTGATGCCCCCAATCATCCTGATTTTCCCTCACCGGTCTTAAGACCCGGAGAGGTATACAAGCAACTTACTCGTTATTCTTTTTCTCTGAACGCTTTTTAGGAGGATTGACGGCTACTTCCACATGGATTAATCTGTTCATGTGTTTGGTGCCGTTAAGCGCAGCAATGGCTGCGGCACCCTCTTCATCGCTCATTTCTACAAATCCGTAGCCTCTGGATCGTCTTGTTTCGGGGTCGACTATGATACGTGCAGATGTCACAGTACCATACTGTTCAAACAACTGCATCAGGTTTTCCCGCCTCGCCTTATAGCTGAGGCCATAGATAAAAATCATCATCGTTAACTATTTCTTGGTTGGGTGGTTTCATGGTTAAGGGGCTTTGTGTAAACCTCATCCGCCTTCGCCGGTACCGTCAAAGCAATGCGTACACAGGGACTCTTTTGGAAGCCCTATGGCATGCACTATATCTTCTACACTGTTAAAACGGAGAGTGCTCATATTGAGGCTGTTCTTTATAAATTCCACCATACGGGTATACTCAGGGCAACTCTGGCAAGAGTATCTGTGCAAATCTACAGGTTCTGCTTTCTCAACTTCGTGGATGAATTTTCGTGTGATCAACTCCAGAGTTGACCTGGATGAAGAAAAGTTGAGAAAGGGGCAGGGGTAAATTATTGGTGGGCAACTTATCCTGATATGGACCTCCCGGGCCCCGTGATTGTAAAGAGCTTTAACATTGTTCTTGAGCTGTGTGCCACGCACTATGGAATCGTCACAAAAGGCTACTTTCTTATTTTTTATTATGGAGTAGTTGGGGATAAGTTTCATTTTGGCCACCAGTTCTCTGGTGTGTTGGCTGACGGGAGTGAAACTGCGGGGCCATGTAGTGTTATACTTGACTAGTGCTGCCCTGAAGGGGATACCCTTGCCGCGTGCGTATCCCACCGCCATACAGGTTCCCGAGTCAGGGATTGATGAGACCACATCCAGCGGAGTGTCATCTTTGGCACCCATTATGCTGCCAAGTCTGTTTCGTACATCATCTACATTGATACCTTCGTAGTTGCTGGTAGGGAAGCCGTAGTAGATCCAAAGGAATGAACAAATTTGAAGCTTCTTCTGTGGTGCAAGCAGTTGTGTTATACCTTCCGCAGTGAGTAATATCGTCTCACCGGGACCAAGTATGTATTCACTCTCAAAACCGATGTTGGGGAATGAGCAGTCCTCGGAGGCTACTGCAAAGCCTTCTTTATTGCGACCTATGATTAGCGGAGTGCGACCATATTTGTCCCTGGCTGCTATGATCCCCTCTGATGTAAGGATTAGCATAGTAAGGGAGCCTCTGATACGGCTCTGAGCATATGCTATGCCTTCGGCAAATGTATCCTTTTCGGTGACAAGGTGTGAGGCGAGCTCAGTTTGGTTAGTCTTCCCTGAGCTGATTTCGGCGAAATTTTTATTTTGGGCAAGAAATTCCTCTTCAAGCTCTTCAATGTTGTTAATCTTTCCGACCGTAGCAATAGCAAATCTGCCAAGGCGGGAATTGATCAGTATTGGCTGTGCATCGGTATCACTTATGACTCCGATACCGGAATTGCCGTCAAACTTGGCAAGGTCGGGCTCAAATTTGATTCTGAAATAGGAATTCTGTATGTCGTGGATGGAGCGCGCAAAGAATCCATCGCGGTTGATAACTGCCATTCCGGCACGTTTGGTGCCGAGATGTGAGTGATAATCTGTTCCGTAAAAAAGTTCGGTTACGCATTCGCGTTTGGATATTACTCCAAATAAACCACCCATAATTTCAGATTTGTGATTCAACCTGCAAAGGTAGCATAAATTAAAATATAAACTACTCCAAACCGGCGATAATGGCGATAATTTCATTCAATAATCTCACCGTAAATTGTAAAATAGAAGCTGCGAAAGTGCCTGCTGTGGGTATGCTTTTAGTAATTATCGCAACGGCAGTTAGATAGAGTGATGCTCCTGTGAGGGGTATTGCCAGAATGTTTGTGATGAGAAAATATGCGGGAAAATGTCCGAAATATAGATAGGCGATGACTCCGGCGGTCATCTGACAGCTGATACTTATACAGACGCTGTTCCATAATTTCTCCAAAAGTCGGATGCGGGTATGCATCAATCCTTTCATAATTGGGTAGATGGTGAAAATAGAAAATACGGCAAAGAAAGAGAGCTGAAATCCCACTTCACGAGGGGCTTCAGGGTTGAAAATTGTGATTATCAGTGCGCTGGCAGCCAGGGAGGTGAGCCCGTCCCTGTCGGAGTAGCGCCATCCCGACAATTCGTGAATGGTAATCATCAGTACTGCCCTGAAGATGGAGGAGCTGAGTCCGGTGATAATGGCAAAACTCCACAGCAGAAACACTATTATAAGACTCTTGAGCCTCTTTGCAGCGATTGATCCGCCAATAAAGAAGAGCATAAGCTCCACTAGTTTGTAGATGATGCCAACATGAAGTCCCGAAAGGGCCAAGAGATGTGCTGCTCCGCTTTTTCTATAATTGTCCCTCAATTCGCGGTTAATATCGCTCTTGTCGCCTGCTGTTAGAGCACGTACTATAGCCAGTTCGTCCCCTTCGCTGAGTATCTCTCCCAGTGATGTTGAGAAATCTTCTTTGAGAGTGGCTGCAACATGACCAATCACAGTTATTCCGCTTTCGATGGGAATTCTGGAGATTTGGAGAGATGCAGCTCCCAACAGAAACAGTGTCGCCAGCAACAGTATACCGTTCTGATATACCCTTGCTGTTATAGCACAAACTATTGCCGCTACGAAGAATAGGAGAGGTGACAGAGTCAGCCACCCTCCAAACAAATCGCCCGCTATAAAGGCGAGCGAACAGAAAAAAAGTTTCCTACCTTTCCACATAATCCTTCCCTTCGTATTTCAGATTGCAATGTACAATTATTTTTTGAAAGGTCGCCTATAATGACTATTTTTGTGGGATAAATCCGACAACAATAACCATATATAATATTATGATAATACTTGTACTAAATTGCGGAAGTTCCTCTTTAAAATATCAGGTGCTTGATATGAGGAGCGACAATGACTATTCACTTTTGGCCAAAGGCCTTGTTGAGCGCATCGGTGAGCCGATGGGTATTTATAACCACCAGTTGCCGGGCAAAGATAAAATCACTGTAGAAAAACCGGTGCCCAATCATACTGTAGGTATCTCCAAGGTGCTCGAACTTCTCACTGACAAATCTCTCGGAGTTATCTCTTCACTTAAAGAAATAGAGGCTGTTGGTCACAGGGTGGCACACGGCGGAGAGTATTTTTCAGGCAGCGCTGCAATTGATGATGACGCAATTGCAAAGATTGAGAAGTGTGGCGAACTCGCTCCTCTTCACAATCCCGCCAACCTGCTCGGTATTCGTGCGGTGCAGTCTCTTATGCCGGAGATTCCCCAGGTGGCTGTGTTTGACACATCATTCCATCAGACGATTCCCGACTATGCATATATGTACGCAATCCCTTATGAGTACTATCAGAAATATAAGATTCGTCGTTACGGATTTCACGGAACCAGTCACAAATTTGTGGCAAAGAAGGCCTGCAACCTTGTAGGTATGGATATTTCCAGGTCCAAAATTGTTACCTGCCATCTAGGCAACGGCAGTTCTATCACAGCTATCAAGAATGGACGTTCCATTGACACTTCGATGGGATTCACTCCCATGGAGGGTCTTGTTATGGGTACCAGAAGCGGTACTGTTGATGCGGGTGTGGTAACATTTCTCGAGGAGAAAGAAAAGCTCAGTGCTGCCGAGATCAATACAATTCTGAATAAGAAAAGCGGACTTCTCGGTGTATCACAGGCCTCTTCAGATATGAGGGATATTGAGTCCGGTGCAGGAAGTGGCAATGCCAACGCTGCACTAGCACAGGAGATGCTCTTCTACGGTATCCGCAAATTTATCGGGGCTTATGCTGCAGCAATGGGCGGACTCGATATGATTGTCTTTACCGGTGGTATTGGAGAAAACTCCTCAATAACACGAGAGCAGGCTTGCGAAGGTCTGGAATTCCTGGGTGTAGATTTTGACAAGGATGTTAATAGATCCGTCAGAGGTAAGGATGTAATCCTTTCTACCCCCTCTTCTAAAGTTAAAGTGGTAGCTGTAACCACCAACGAAGAATTGGTAATTGCACAGGACACAATGAATATTGTAAAAAACAAATAATTAAACACTGATAACAATGATTACAAATTTCGAACAGATTTTTACGCAGTTGCGTTCAAAAAACAGAAAGCGCCTTGTTGCAGCCTGGGGTGTTGACGATCATACCATTACTGCTGCTCGTCTGGCAGTTGACAAAGGCATCGTTAAAGCTATCCTCGTGGGTGATGCCGATATGATCAATGATGTTTGCAAGGCTGAGGGTATTAATCCCTCAATGTTTACCATAGTTGATAACAAAGATGAGCTCCAATCAATAGCACAGGCAGTAGATATGATCAATGCCGGTGAGGCTGATATCCTGATGAAGGGTCTTTGCAGCACTGACAAATATATGCGTGCCATTCTCAATAAAGAGCGCGGACTCCTTCCTCCCAAGGCAGTTTTAAGCCACGTTTCCGTACTTGAAAATCCCAACTACCATAAACTCATTATTCTAGGCGATATGGCAGTAATCCCTGCTCCGGACTTCAAGCAAAAAGTTGCTATTACCAGATATCTTGTGCAGACCGCACATGCTCTAGGTATAGAAAAACCCAAAGTAGCTGCTATCGCGGCCACTGAGCAGATGTTAGAGGGCATGCCCGCTTGTGTTGAGGGAGCAATGCTTGCCAAGATGGCTGACAGAGGTCAGATTAAAGGGTGTTACATCGACGGTCCTCTCGCACTTGATGTAGCTATTTCTAAAGAGGCTGTTGAAATCAAGAAACTTGAGAGCAATGTAGCAGGTGACGCCGACTGTCTCTTGTTCCCCAACATTGAGTCTGCCAACGTCTTCTACAAGGTTAATTCACAGCTCTCCGTAGGTGTGAAGCAGGCTGCAATTGTAGCCGGCGCTAAGGCTCCCTGTGTGCTTTCAAGCCGTGCTGATAGCATCTACACCAAGCTCAACTCTATAGCACTTGCAGCTTTAACTGCAAAATAAATCCTAACGATGAAGATTCTTTGCCTCAATCCCGGATCTACTTCTACGAAGATCGCTGTTTTTGAAGATGGAAAACAGGTCTTTATAACCAATATCAAGCACTCTGCGGAAGCGATTGCTAAGTATAAATCGGTTATAGACCAGTACAAAGTCCGCGAGGAAATAATCCTCAGGACTCTTGCCGATAATGGCATTGACAAATCAGAATTCTGCGCCATTGTAGGTCGTGGAGGCCTTGTTAAACCGATTCATTCCGGTACTTATGAGGTTAATGAGGCACTATTGGCCGATCTTCGTGCATCTGTTGGTGGTGACCATGCTTCAAATCTTGGCGGTATCCTTGCCGATTCTATTGCATCCGATATCCCTGGCTGTCGTGCATTGATTTCCGATCCTGCAGTCGTGGACGAGCTTAGTGATCTGGCCAGGGTCGCCGGTCACCCTGAGTTCAAGCGTATCTCCATTTTTCACGCTCTCAACCAGAAAGCTATTGCCAAACATTATGCCCATGAATTAGGAGTCCCTTATGAATCCCTAAATCTTATTATTGCACATCTTGGCGGAGGTGTTTCAGTAGGAGCACACTATAAGGGTAAGGTAGTTGATGTCAATAACGCTCTCAACGGAGAAGGGCCTTTTTCACCAGAGCGCTCCGGTACTCTACCCGCACAGCAGCTGGCTGACCTCTGTTTTTCCGGTAAATATACACCTGACGAGGTTAAAAAGATGATTTGTGGAAAAGGCGGAGTAGTTGCTTATCTCGGAACTAATGATTTTTATGAGGTAGAGCTCAAGATGGCAGATAATCCCCGCTTCAAGTTTATCGCAGATGCATTCCTTTATAATGTAGCTAAAGCGATAGGAGCAATGGCTGCTGTTCTAAAAGGTAAAGTAGATGCAATCCTGATTACAGGGGGTGTCGCTAAAGGCAAGGGAATGATGGATGATTTGACAGAATATGTCAAGTTTATTGCTCCCGTCAAAATATATCCCGGAGAGGATGAAATGGCAGCCTTGGCAATGAACGGATTTGCCGTTCTGGAAGGCCGAGAGGAGGCTAAGGTGTATAGTTAAATGATGCGTGTTGCGGGGTACGGGTTGGTTTTGAGTTACGTGGTGTTTATCGTGAACTTGAGTTAGGGTTAAGCTCAGAACTGGCTTAAAGTAAAAGTAGGCCATTTTTGGCTCTCTAAATTAAAAAAGGGGGACGATTTGTAAAAATCGTCCCCCTTTGTGTTTTTTGCTATCTGACCCGCACCCCGTAACTCGTAACACGTACCCCGTTATCTCTTGGTTAGTGTGGCTGCGATCTGGTGTGCCATCATAAGGAAGTCATCGGCAATTACGGAGTCAAAAGTGATGACTACATTGAGCTGGATGTCATCTACAATTATGGCTTTCTTGTAAATGTAGGTGTCATCCTTGTGGCCGATAATGTAAAATTCATCTTCTGAGATAAGTGTGTCGTCAATAATATATCCTACTTCTTTGAATCCTTCACACTTTTCCTCAAAATGCTCCTGGAGGGTCTGATTGAACATCAGCGTGCTGTTGTAGCCACCGTAGGCATAGAATCTGGCAAGACCGCTATCCGAAATGAATAATTGTCCATCTCCATTCTCCGGTTCCCCTTGACCGGTGAAGTTGAAAGGATACCTGATGGTAAATCCAAAACGTTCATTATAATAGCATCTGTCCATCACCAGGTCAAGCTGGTCAAATCCACCGAAGCCGTCCCATTCAAGATGGCCTACTTTCTGGTATTCATCGCCTCTTACATAGACAGTAATGTCTTTGCCTTTCTGGGGCAATTCTATGTAGTAGCGTGTTGCATCAGGAATTGAGGCTGCAAGTGCGGGAAGCGGTTTGAGAGTCTGCTCTTCAATGCGGTGTTCATAAAACATTTTAAGCACATGGACATTCTCTCTTAGGATGACGCCCACTATACGTCTGCCATCAGGTACTTTCCAGTAGCACATTTGGAGATTACCCTCCTGCTCACCGGAAACGCCTGCGCGCATATAGCCATTGCGTTTGTCCATTATTACATAGCCGGTAGGGTCATTGGCGACCTCTATTTCGTGATAGACATTGTATGCCATTTGCAATACATCGTTCGAAAATGCTGTGGAAATAACGTTAAAGTAGTACTCAATATCCGGAACGGACTGGTCGGGAAGGGGGATGACCTTCTCTTGCCAGATCTTTTCAATCTGGGGAAGATCTATCTTGCCGGCGAAAACGGATCCTGAAATCAACAGCGCCGACAGTGTGCTGACCAGGATTATCAGTCGTTTCATGGTATATATGTGGTGTTGGTTGTTTCAGTTGGCCGTTGGCTATTTGCTGTTAGCTATTGTCAATGACAATTTATGTGTTATTTGTTTCGCCGTAGTTGAGATCTTGCTCAATTCCAAATATACAAAAAATATTTCAAATCATAATGCTTATCTTTGCACGGAAACAACAATTATTTTTATGGCAGAGAAGATACCTGTAGAGCTTGGAACTGAAAAGATTGGCACACTGCTGAGACAATATGCAGTACCGGCCATCATAGCAATGACTGCATCCTCGCTTTACAATATGGTGGACAGCATATTCATAGGTCAGGGAGTAGGACCTCTTGCCATATCCGGTCTGGCGGTGACATTTCCCCTAATGAACCTTTCGGCAGCATTCGGCACTCTTGTGGGTGTCGGAGGTGCTACGCTCGTATCGGTTCTGCTGGGACAGCGCAACTATGACATGGCCAAGAAGGTGCTTGCAAATGTCTTTATCCTCAATGTCATAATTGGAGTGATCTTCACGATTTTATCTCTTTCATTCCTCAATCCTATTCTTAGGTTTTTTGGAGCGAGCGATGCAACTCTTCCTTATGCCAGGGAGTATATGACAGTGATCTTGTCAGGTAATATTATCACCCATCTCTATTTCGGACTGAATGCCATACTCAGGGCGTCAGGGTTTCCAAGGAAGGCGATGACGGCTACAATCTTGACTGTCGTGCTCAATACCATACTTGACCCGATATTTATCTTCGTCTTTGATATGGGTATTCAGGGTGCGGCAATAGCCACTGTCATTTCCCAGACAGTATCGTTGGTGTGGGTTTTCAGAATGCTTTCCGATAGAAGGAAACTGCTCCATTTTTCCAAGGATAAATTCTCTCTTGACTGGAAGATTGCTCTCCGTTCGCTTTCGATAGGTATGGCACCTTTCCTGATGAATATTACCTCTTCCTTAGTTGTGATTTTGATAAATAACCAGCTCAGGAGGCATGGTGGGGATATGGCAATTGGTGCTTACGGCATAATCAATAGAATTGTATATCTTTTCATTATGATAGTTATGGGATTTACTCAGGGTATGCAGCCCATTGCCGGATATAATTATGGTGCTAAACTCTATTCAAGGGTGACTGAGGTCTTTCGTTTGACCGTCTTTTGGGCAACGCTGATAACTACACTTTGTTTTGTGGTGGGAATGTTTTTTCCCGGTGTTGCGGTATCGCTCTTTACCGGAGATCCTGAACTTAAGGCGATTGCCATGCGCGGTTTAAGAATCGATGTATGCCTTTTCCCGATAGTGGGATTTCAAATGGTAACCTCTAACTTTTTCCAAAGTCTCGGACTTGCCAGGAAGGCGATTTTCCTCTCTCTTTCACGTCAGTTGCTCTTTTTGATCCCCTGCCTTGCAATATTTCCGAGTTTTTTCGGAGTTGACGGGGTATGGATGAGCATGCCGGTGTCAGATGCAATAGCGACCATAGTGGCAGCTCTGATGCTGAGCTCTTTAATTCGTACATTTAGGGCAGAAACCATCCTGCAGAATGTTGTGAAAGAAAATGATAATTGATAAATTTGTTGCTATATGAAGCCGAATTTTGTAATAACCATAGGACGCCAAATTGGCAGCGGAGGACTTGCTACGGCCTCTATTCTCTCCGAACAGCTCGGCGTGCCGATGTATGACAAAAATCTCTTGCTTGAGGTCTCGAAAGAGAGCGGACTTGCCTGTGAATTATTTGAAAAAAGGGATGAGAAGGCAGCTAAGAGGCCTCTGGGCCGATTTTTCGGCCTTAGATCTACAATGCAGGGTAATGACAGCTTCTCTGCATTTAATGCAATCTCAGATGAACAACTCTTCAAAATTCAGAGTGAGGTGATGCGGAATATTGTAGAAAAGGAATCCTGTATTATTGTGGGCAGATGTGCTGATTATGTTCTTCGCGACCATCCCCGCCGCCTGTCTGTTTTTATCAGCGCATCAATGGAGGACAGAGTGGCGAGAATTGTAGCAGGACAAGGTGTATCCGAAACTGAGGCCCATCGCATAATAGAGCATGGAGACCGAAAACGCGCTAATTATTACAACTATTACACCTTCAAACAATGGGGAGACTCCTCAAGTTATCATCTCTGCCTTAATTCCTCCAAACTCGGCAGCATAGAAAATGTGGTGAAGGTAATACGCAATTATATGGAAATAATTAATTTTTGATATATCATGGCTGACGAAAAAATCATCTTTTCGATGAATGGGGTGAGCAAGATTCTCCCACACAACAATAAAGTAATCATCAAGGACATCTATTTATCATTTTTCTATGGTGCAAAAATTGGCATCATAGGTCTGAACGGATCCGGTAAATCAACGGTGTTGAAAATAATTGCCGGCGTTGAGATTCCTACTCAAGGGGAAGTGGTATTTGCTCCGGGCTATAGCGTGGGCTATCTGGAGCAGGAACCGCAGCTTGATGACTCCAAAACTGTGATTGACGTGGTGAGAGAGGGAGTTCGGGAGGTAATGGATCTGCTGAAAGAGTACGAAGAGGTTAATCTCAAATTTATGGAGCCGATGGATGACGATGAGATGAACGCTCTGATCGAGCGTCAGGGCGAACTCACTGATAGAATTGAACAGGTGAGCGGTTGGGATATTGACTCCAGATTGGAAAGGGCAATGGATGCACTTCAGTGTCCCGAACCGGATGCCTCCATAGCTACACTAAGTGGTGGAGAGAGGCGCAGGGTGGCACTTTGCCGTCTGCTGCTTCAGGAGCCCGATGTACTGCTGTTGGACGAGCCGACCAACCACCTCGACACCGAGAGTATTCAATGGCTCGAGGCGCACCTAAAGCAGTACAAGGGAACGGTCATCGCGGTGACTCACGACAGATATTTCCTTGACAATGTTGCCGGATGGATACTTGAACTTGACAGGGGAGAGGGAATCCCCTGGAAGGGAAATTACTCCTCCTGGCTCGAACAGAAGAGTATTCGCCTGGCGATGGAGGAGAAGCAGGAGAGCAAACGCCGTAAGACCCTTGAGCGAGAGTTAGAATGGGTTAGAATGGCTCCGAAAGCGCGTCACGCTAAATCCAAGGCCCGTTTGGGTGCATATGAAAAGCTCTTAAGTGAAGATGGACGCCAGAAGGAAGAGAAGCTTGAGATCTTTATTCCCAATGGTCCGCGTCTTGGTAACAAGGTGATAGAATTTCAGGGAGTGAGTAAGGCATACGGAGACAAGATACTCTTTGAGGATCTGAGCTTTAAGCTACCCCCGGCGGGTATTGTAGGAGTTATTGGACCCAACGGCTCAGGTAAAACCACACTTTTCAGGCTGATAATGGGCTATGAGCAGCCGGATTCGGGGACATTTGAGATAGGGGAGAGCGTCAAGATAGCTTATGTGGATCAGCAACACAAGCAGATAGACCCTGATCTAACCGTCTATGAGACTATTACGCAGAATTCCGAATATGTAAGACTTGGTAATCGTGATGTCAATGCACGTGCATATGTATCAAGGTTTAATTTTAGCGGGGCCGACCAGGAGAAACTATGCGGAGTGCTATCGGGAGGTGAGCGCAACCGTCTGCACCTCGCACTGACCCTAAAAGAAAATGCCAACGTGTTGCTGCTTGACGAACCTACCAACGATGTGGATATCAACACTATACGGGCTCTTGAGGAGGGTCTCGATAATTTTGCAGGCTGTGCGGTAGTTATTTCCCACGACAGATGGTTCCTGGATCGTATTGCAACCCATATCCTTGCTTTCGAAGGTGACTCACAGGTCTATTTCTTCGAGGGGAGCTATTCGGAGTATGAAGAGAATAAGAAACGCCGTCTGGGTAATGCGGAGCCCAAACGCTTCAAGTACAAGAAATTGATAGGATAAGAGACCTTTTCTGCCTGGTTCAGGCGAGGTCTATACCGTGTTTATAACACTCAATTCGCATCGCTTCCGGCCAAATGCTGCTCTGGATTTCGCCTATATGGGCTTTTCTGAGCAGAAACATACAGAGGCGCGATTGACCTATACCGCCGCCTATGGTAAGGGGCAGTTCTCCGGAGAGTAACTTTCGGTGGAAATAAAGTTCCGACTTCCACTCCTCTTTCTTCAGAGCGAGTTGGTGACGTAGTGCCTCTGCATCCACTCTTATGCCCATAGAGGAAATTTCAAAGGCGCTTTCCAGTACCGGATTCCATAACAAAAGGTCACCATTGAGTCCCTGATACCCCTCCGAATTAGGGGTACTCCAGTCATCATAGTCGGAAGCCCTTGTGTCGTGTGGCTCCCCATCAGAGAGTTCTCCTCCGATGCCGATGATAAATACCGCCTTTTTCTCCTTACATATCGCATCTTCCCTCTCTTTCGGGGAAAAGTCGGGATACCTTTGCAGCAATTCTTCCGAATGAATAAAGAAGATTTCCTCCGGTAATATTGGCTTAATCTGTGGAAAGTCCACATATATCTTATTTTCGGTCACTTTTATCGCCTCATAGATGCGGCGGACAATCTTTTTGAGGAATTCCAGATTTCTTTCGGAACTCTCTATGACTCTTTCCCAGTCCCATTGATCTACGTAGATAGAGTGGATGTTGTCCAGTTCTTCGTCGGGGCGGATTGCGTTCATGTCGGTATATATACCGCTTCCGACAGGAGTTTTGAGGGTTGCCAGCTTCAGACGTTTCCATTTGGCCAGAGAATGCACTACCTCGGCAGGGCAATCCTGCAGATCTTTTATGGGAAAGCTAACCGGGCGTTCAATTCCGTTGAGGTCATCATTGATGCCGGTTCCTTTCAACACTACCATTGGTGCTGTAACACGCAGAAGCGAGAGTTGAGCGGAAAGGTTGAGCTGAAACATATCTTTGACCACTTTTATGGCCTTTTCAGTTCTGATGACCGTACCGAGGATATTGCTGTAACCGGCAGGAATATTGAGTAACATAGTCTGTATTTGATCTTTTTATGGTTCAAATCTATGCCAACTCTGACAATTATCCAAATATTTATATCTTTGCCATTTAAATGAACCCCCGTTTCTGCATAGTATGAGGAAAATTTCAAAAGAATTGAAGAGGTGGCACGAAAATAATATTGACACCCTCGGCACACTCTTCGGGTATTCAACCACGAAATATAGTAATAACAAACAGTCTCAGGTAATAGACGGGGAACTCTATTATACTTACGGTTCATTTAAAGAAAAGTGTGAGTCAATCTCAAATCAACTAAGTCAATACGGCATAGGAGCAGGTGACAAGGTGGCAATTCTTGCCCACAACACTCCTAACTGGACGGTAGCTTTCTTTGCCTGCGTACCATTTGGCCGCATTGTCGTACCCATCCTTGTTGATTCTTCAGAACATGAAGTGACCAATATCCTGCAACATTCCGAGAGTAAAGTGCTTTTTATCACCAGGAAACTCCTCTACAAACTCTCGCAGGAGGCTCTATCCGGGATGCGTCTGGTGGTGGATATTGATACTTTTGAGACTATACAAGCTGATGATGAGGTGTTGACCTGTGACAGTAGAGTGGCAGTACCGAAGCCTGATGATATAGCTGCGATTATATACACCTCCGGCACTACAGGCAGTGCCAAGGGGGTGATGCTGAGCCACCGCAATTTTATAGCCAACATAAAGACCTGTTATTACACCCACAAGTGTACGGATAAGGATAGTTGTATATCAATCCTACCGATGGCCCATACATACGAACTTTCTCTCGGAGTGCTCTATCCGATCTATTGCGGCGCTACCGTCTATTATCTCTCCACACCGCCGGTACCCTCACTACTGATGGCTGCTATGCAAAAAATTCGTCCTACGGCGCTCCTCACCGTACCGTTGATTATTGAAAAAATCTACCGCAACAGCGTTCTGCCTGCCATTCGAAAGAGCAAGATCCTCTCCTGGTTGAATGAGCATCACCACGGGCTTATGTGCCGAATTATAGGATGGAAGCTCAAAAAGAGTTTTGGTGGCAGGCTTAATTTATTTGGTGTTGGCGGTGCCAAGCTAGATACTACAGTCGAGGAGTTTCTCTGGAAAGCGCGCTTTCCCTATGCTATCGGCTACGGACTCACTGAGACCGCTCCTCTTATCGGCTACGCTATGGGTAAGGACAGATACCCCGGATCTATAGGATATCCCATATACGGAGTGGAAATGCGTCTGGACAATGTCAATCCCGAAACTGGTGAAGGGGAAATTGTAGTTAGGGGGGACAATGTGATGCTCGGCTATTATAAGGACCCTGAGCGCACAAAGGAGGCCTTTACTGAGGATGGTTGGTTCAAGACAAGTGATATCGCCTATATGGACAAGAAAGGGCGGTACTTTATCAAAGGTCGTGTTGGGAATATGATTGTCGGCCCTACGGGCGAAAATATCTATCCTGAAGAGATAGAGAGTGTAATCAATGATATAGAAGGTGTAAACGAATCAATCATTGTTGAGCGTAAAGGTAAATTGGTGGCACTTATTCAGTTTAATGAGAATGTTATTGACTGGGGGTGTGAAGGTGAGGCCGAATTTTATGAGACACTTGAAGCCATAAAAGATAAGGTGATGAACATTGTCAACAAAAAGGTCAGCAAGTACTCCAAAATAAACTATGTCGAGGTAATGAAAGAGCCGTTTGATAAGACCGCAACCAGGAAAATACGCAGATACAAGTATGAGGAGAATTTTGAAGATATTTAAGAGGATGCGTGAAAATTATGTTGACACTCTCGGCAACCTCTATGAGTATTCAACAACGGTATATCGCGATAATAAACTATCTCAGGTGATTGATGGAGATCTTTATTATACCTACGGTTCATTCAAAAAAAAGTGCGATTCTATATCAAAGAAACTTAGTCAGTATGGTATCGGAGCGGGCGACAAGGTGGCAATTCTTGCCAATAATACACCCAACTGGACGGTAGCTTTCTTTGCCTGCGTACCCTTCAGCCGCATTGTGGTCCCCATTCTTACTGACTCTTCAGAACATGAGGTAACCAATATTCTGCAACATTCGGAGAGCAAGGTGCTCTTTATCTCAGGGAAACTCCTCCACAAACTCTCTCAGGAGGCTCTCTCCAGGATGCTGCTGGTTGTGAATATCGATACTTTCGAGACTATCAAAGCAGATGAGGAGGCATTTACCTGTGACGGTAGGGTAGCGGTGCCGATGCCCGATGATATAGCGGCCATTATATATACCTCCGGTACTACCGGCAGCGCAAAGGGTGTGGTCCTGAGCCACCGCAATTTTACATCAAATGTAATCTCCTGTTATCATTCTCACAGGTGTAATGAGAGGGATAGTTGTATTTCTATCTTACCGATGGCCCATACCTACGAACTCACTCTTGGAGTACTATATCCTATTTATTGCGGCGCAACCGTCTATTATCTCTCTACCCCGCCGGTACCTGCGCTCCTGGTGGCTGCTATGAAGAAAATTCGTCCAACGGCTCTTCTTACTGTACCGCTGATCATTGAGAAGATTTATCGTAATAGCGTTTTGCCCACAATTCGAAAGAGTAAGACCCTATCCTGGTTGAATAAGCGTCACAATAAACTGATGTGCCGTATTATAGGGTGGAAACTCAAAAAGAGTTTCGGCGGCAGGCTCAATTTTTTTGGTGTAGGCGGTGCCAAACTCGATACAACAGTTGAGGAGTTCCTTTGGAAGGCGCACTTTCCCTATGCTATCGGCTACGGACTCACCGAGGCTTCTCCTTTGCTCACCCATGCCGTTGGTAAACAAAGATACCCGGGCTCCATAGGATATCCGGTCCATGGGGTGGAAATGCGTCTGGATAATGTCAATCCTGAGACAGGGGAGGGGGAAATTGTGGCCAGGGGGGACAATGTGATGCTCGGCTATTACAAGGATCCCAAACGTACTAAGGAGGCCTTTACTGAGGATGGTTGGTTGAAGACCAAAGATGTGGCTTCAATGGATAAGAAAGGTCGCTACTATATCAGAGGGCGACTTGGTAATATGATTGTCGGCCCTTCGGGCGAAAATATCTATCCGGAAGAAATCGAGAGCGTAATCAACGATATTGAAGGTGTGAATGAATGCATAATCATTCAGCGTAAAGGTAAATTGGTGGCACTTGTACAGTTCAATGAAAACATCATCGACTGGGATAGTGAAGGTGAGGCTGAATTTTACGAGAAACTCGAAGCCAGAAAAGCAGCAATAATGAATATTGTCAACAAAAAAGTAAGCAAGACCTCCAAAATCAACGATGTTGAGGTAATGAAAGAACCCTTTGATAAGACGGCAACCAGGAAAATACGTAGATTTAAGTATAAAGAGGAAAAAGAGGAAGAGTAGATGCAACCTTTTGCTTTTTTTTGCATCTAATATATAGATAGTTCTTTGATATCTGCTGATGTCACATATGGGGATGTCTGGTTTTGACAGCATATGATGACGGATGGCAAGCATGCCGAGCTTCGTGACCTGGCTCGTTAATCTCAGATCTCAAGCCATTAACTGGCAATAACAACTATGCACTCGCTGCGTAATCTAGACTAAGTCAGATTCCTTAATCGAGCCGGCCAGGCCGGTATCGACGAGTATCCCGCCGGACTTTAAGCGGACTATGTTCGGTAAACGGGGTATCATCCAAGTTCGCTGCACGCGACTACTCCTCTACATCGCGTTAAGAAACCGAGGATAAGGAGGCGGTGGCAGGCCTGCAAGCAGTCTCCTCCCGACAATCAACAGCAGGATAAGCATGTAGAAAACCCTCTGGCGCTATGTTTGGACGGCGGTTCGACTCCGCCCATCTCCACAAAGTTGTTTTAGGTGAAAAAATTGACGCAGAACTTTACGCTGAAAGGCGTGGGGTTCTGCGTTTTTTCGTGGTACGTGTTGCGAGTTAAGTAGTGCGAGTTAGGGGTTATAGCGTGTTAGGGTAGGAGGATGATAGTAGTGCTCCAAGAACTGTTACAATCTCAATCGTTTAGGTTGCTGATAAGGTAATAATTTTACTTATCTTTGCTTACAAAACAAGTTTCTGGTGATGAAATAGTTGAAGTATATGGCATAAGAAACTTATTATTTGGAATAATATTATGATCAATGTATTTAATAAAATGGCTTTTGCCTGTTTACTCTTATCGGTTCAGATTGGAGTATTTGCTCAAAAAAATGTTATTCTCGAGCCTGCTATTATAGAGTGTCGTTATCTTGATAGATCGATGAAGGATACACTGACCGGTCAAATAGAGGCTGATACAATGATATTACGCATAGGGCGAAATGTTTCCTGTTTTTACAGTAAGGACGTTCTGTTTAGCGATTCCTTAAAGCGGACACCTAATGGAACCACTAAATGGATAAACCTTATGGGTCAATACGCGAGAGAAGGTCGTAGTCGAGATCTGCTCTGTAATGATAGTGACTATTATTATTTAGATTATCCTGAACAGGGTCAGATAACAGTGAGGACAAAAGTTAACAATAAAGGGGTTGAATATACGGAGGAACGAGAAACTCTTCAATGGGAGTTCCGAGATTCCGTTAAGACTGTACTAGGGTTTGAGTGCTATTTGGCTGAGGCGAATTTTCGTGGCAGAAAATGGCTAGCTTGGTACACACTTGAAGTTCCTGTTTCACAAGGACCTTGGAAACTATGGGGGTTGCCTGGCTTGATCTGCGAGGCTTATGAAGATCAAGGTCAATACAGCTATTCGTTAGTCTCATTCACTCCCAATCCGGGTGGGGATATTATGTTGTATAATTTGTTTAAGTCATACGAAAAGAAGAGCCGTTTTGAGGTATTTGAGGCCCTTGTACGGCACCGGGAGTTAATGATAGAAGATGCGCGTCAGAGCGGAAACTCTTGGATGATAGGACATGGACGCTCCCCTGGGCGTAAAGAATTGGATTGGATGCGATAATATAAATCACCATGCTAAAGATTCGCCTGTTTCTGATACTTGTTGCCTTGTTTTACTTGGCAACAGCCTCTGCCCAGAGCGTAATCTCAGGTACAGTAAGGTATGCTGAGGAAGGTGGGGGACCTGCAGCCGGCATAGGCGTAATGATGATGTCCGTCGACGGGAAATCTATGTTGGGCTTCCAGAACTCAGACTCGGAAGGTGCGTTCTCACTAACGTATCGTGGCAATGCTGACTCACTGCTGATACGCTGCCACGCGCTTGACATTAAGCCCCTGGAACGGCGGATTGCAGCAAGAACGCAGCAGTTGCAGCTTGTAGTTGAGTCTGCACCATTATCCATAGCGGAGGCGCGTATTAAAGAACCTCCGATGCGACAGCGAGGAGATACGCTTATTTATACTGTGGCACAATACCTCGATAGCACCGATCGGGCAATTGCCGATGTGCTAAAGAAGATGCCGGGCATCTACGTGGAAAAGAGTGGCAAGGTCTCTTACAATGGCAAGGAAATTATCCGTTTCTATATAGAGGGGATGGATATGCTTGGCCGTAACTATGGTGTAGCAACAAACAATATTAAAGCATCGGATATAGCCTCGGTAGAGGTATATGAGCGTCACCAGCCTATACGGGCACTCGAATCACTGGAACGTCCCGACCAGGCGGCACTTAATCTGAAGCTGAAAGAGTCAGCTCGCGGAGCCTGGACGACAACCCTTCAACTGGGAGGAGGATACAAGCCTTGGATGTGGAATGCAGAGGCAGTGGCTATGTATTTTACCAGAAAAGTTCAGACAATGCTCACTTACAAAACCAACAACGAGGGAGACGATGTGGTGATCTCTGAACTGATTTCGTTTGAAATACCACTAATTGAAGGTGCTGCGTCACTGTTGAACTTGCGCATACCCTCAGAGCCGCCGGTTGATCGTTCGCGCTATCTTATGAATAATGTCCATGCGGTCTCGACCAATGTACTAACACGCCTTCGTCCTACCATTGATCTTTCTGCGCGGGCATCATATATCCACGATCGTCAGACTGCTGAAGGTAGTTCGCTGACCCGTTATTATTTCCTGCAGGAGCAACCGGTGGATGTTGAGGAACTCATCTCCTCACAAATTCGTACAGATCAAGCTGAAGTTTCGATACGACTCGTGAATAATAGTGCAACTCACTATCTAGACGAGCGGCTGAACATTACGGGACGGCTGTACGACGCCAACGGCACGGTAGGGAGCATCAATCAAAATCTATATCGTCCGGCCTTTTCTATTGAGAATCGTTTCTCTGATATGATTCGAAAGAACGAACGGATTTATTCCGTCAATTCCAATACTTCCTATACGGAGGGGAGCGCCACGCTTAAAGTCTCGCCGCTGCCTTTCAATGACCTGGCCACTGAATTTGCTCCTAATGCCGTACAACAACTTTACACGCGGCGGCTCGATAGCCAAAATAATCTTCGCTGGTCACAAAACATAGGTTATTGGCAGATGATGGTACGGGCCTATTTCAATGCTCGGATCGAAAACATGGAGTCAACCTTTTTACTCGCTGATAGTGAATTCTATACTTTTCCTGCTGTAGATTCGATGACCAATGACGTATCGCTCCGTCGTTTCGATGTAATTCTGGCACCCCGCTTCGAGTATAACTCCGGTGAACGGATTAAAATTTCCCTCGATTTGCCTCTCGACGTCCGATTCACTAGCTATGCAGATGAGGATGAACATCGTTTCCATTTTCTACCGAGACTCTCTCTTTCGGGAGATATCGCTGGAGGTCTGCGCTACAACCTTGATGCACGTCTCACCTCCGGTGTGGGAGGTGTAAATAGTCTCTATATGGGCTATCTGATGACGAATTATCGCAGCATCGGTCGTCGCAGCGGACAACTCCTGCATAGTTCAGGTAAGACTGCTACCGTCGGTCTTGAATACAAGAATCCATGGATTGGGATGATTACATTATTGCGTGGCACTTGGTCGCGTAATGAACAGGACTTGTTGATGGGCTCAGTCATCGAGGGTATATTGGTACGACAAGAGAGTCTGCCAATTGCACACCATTCCGATCGCTACGGTTTTGAACTGTCATACAGTCAACGTATAAGCGTACTGGCCACGACTCTGGGCATTGCGCTGAACCGTACATGGCAACAAGCCCAGATCCTACGGCAAGAGCAACTTATACCCTCGCTCCGTGGCTTATGGCAAGGAAGGCTTACCGCTACGACTCGACTTTCCGATAAGGCACAGATATTTTATCGGGGGAGTGGTTCACTAGTAACGAGCCGAATGTCCGGAGGAGAGGATATTTCACGCTACACCTATTTGCAACAGAGTCTTTCCGGCCAGTTCGTGCTTGGCCGCGGCTTCCGTCTGGACGGCTCCGTTGAACATTACTTCAACGACGCCGTCTCAGGCAGTCACCGCCATTTGGTCTTTGCAGACCTATCCTTTGGCTGGCTCCATAAACGCATGGAATTCCGCCTCGAAGCTCGTAATCTATTCAACCACAAAACATTTAACTATATCAGCAGTAACAACCTCATTGATATATCAACTATGAGCCCTCTTCGCGGCGCTTCAGTGGTGTTGAAGGTGCGATTTAGTATTCTTTAAAAAGAATACTTTTGAAACTATCTTTATTTTTCACGGATGAACTAAGTTGGCCCGCCATTTTAGACAGATACTATTTATCCTCTAAAGAAAAAACAGCGACACTCCCGCGATACTGATGATGGCGCCAACAACCTCTATAACTTTCACTTTTTGCTTAAAAATCAGGTAAGATGGTAGAATAATGAGAACCGGTGTCAGCGCCATAATGGTAGAAGCTATTCCGGCGTTGGTGTATTGCACTGCCATCAGCGAGAGAGACACACCGATAAAGGGTCCGGTAATGGTTACAAGGGTGGCATAAAGCATTCCACGGCGATCATTTAGGGCATGGACAAGCTTTGGACCTTCCTTCCTAATCAGAAGGATTAATATAAATCCAATGGCACCCATAACAGCTCTTATAAAGGTCGAGGCGAAGGGAATCATTGTGCTCACTGTAGTGGCATTCTCAGGGATTGCAGCATGATAGTGGCCCATACCTACCTTACTCAGTACCAGCCCCACTCCTTGACCAACTCCTGCGCCTATTCCCAGCAAAACTCCTTTTATAGGAAGTTTAAAAGCCATTTTGTGCCTCTGACCCTTACTGAGGATAGACATAGCGATGCCAGAGAGAGTTACAATCATACCCAGCAGACCTTTCCAGGAAATGGTCTCTCCGAGTAACGCCCAGCTCGTGATAGCCGCCACCGGAGGAGCCAGAGTCATAAAGAGCTGTCCGAGACGCGCTCCGATTATCAGATAGGAATTAAATAGGCACCAGTCGCCAAACACATAGCCTACGAGTCCAGAAAGAAGCAGCCAAAGCCAGGTTTGGCCATCCGCAAAGCTCGGCCAGGGTGCTCCGGTCACTATCCAAAGTGTTGCACCGAGCATTAGCAGTGACAAAACCATTCTTATGATATTAAGCTGTAACGACCCTATACGCTTTGTGCCGATCTCGGCAAAAAGTGCAGTCGCCGTCCAGCTAATAGCCACCGCCAATGATATGAGTTCTCCGGTGTATCCCATAATAAGCGGCAAAGATAGTTATTTTTAGTTTTGAGTGGGGAGTTGGGAGGAAGTCGTTGGTACGAGGTTCAATAGGGAGTTATTAGTTGGACAAGGACCGTCATACCTTTACGGCAGTTAAAAGATGAATCGCTTTTACTGATAAATTTAATTGTAGCTGACTAATGCCAATGAAGACTTGAAAAAAGGGAGCTAATTGTGTACTCTGGCGTGGTTATCAAGCATAATTGGTCTGAAATATTATGATAAATAATACTAATTTTGAGATTATGCGAACCAAGCACTATTTTCCTAATGTTGTTTTTGAGGTATGGTCCAATTTTTTTGTTAAGTTTGTTCGTTCGATTGACGAAATTCAGCGAAAAAAGTGTATCTTTTCAATGTTCAGTAGTACGTCTGGCCGAACTACAAACAGTTTATTTGATAATATGACCTTGAAATTGTTTGAATGGAATCACAGGGAGTTAGTCAAATCTCCTTTAAACTATATGGGGGGCAAGTTTAAGCTCCTTCCTCAAATTATACCTTACTTTCCAAAAGATATAAATACATTCGTAGATTTATTTGCAGGTGGGTGTAATGTGGGTATTAACGTAATCTCACGAAAGGTCATATGTAATGATATTATTAATTATTTGATTGATATATTTAAACTCTTTAAAAATAATACTAAAGAAGAGTCTATATCGTATATTAATTCCAGAATTTATGAATATGGATTGACCCCAAAAAACGAAGATGGATTTAAACTTTTGAGAAACGAGTATAATACTTCGCACCGTCCATTGGATTTGTTCGTTTTAATAGCACACTCCTTTAATTATCAAATAAGATTTAATTCAAAGCACATATACAATACTCCTTTTGGCAAAGAAAATAGTACATATAACGATGTGATGAAAATGAATTTAGACCAATTCATCGACCGGCTTCATGAAATTGATATAACTTTTACTAGTAATGATTTTCGTGATGTTGATCTGTCAGGACTGAATACTGATGACTTTGTATATTGTGATCCGCCATATCTAATTACAACGGGCTCATATAATGATGGCAAACGTGGTTTTAAAGGTTGGGGAGACAATGATGAGTATGATCTTCTTAACCTACTTGATAACCTTAATGAAAGGAATTTGAGATTTGCGCTTTCCAATGTCTTGTGCCACAAGGGTAAGACAAATGACATACTGATTGAATGGGTTAATGTTCGAGGTTATAACACATATCACCTGAAGAAGAATTACTCTGCTTCTTCGTATCAAACCATAAATAGAAATAAAAACGCAAGTGATGAAGTTCTTATAACCAATTATTAGAATTAATGAGATATATAGGTAATAAAGAAAACATTATTGAAAAGATTGATGCAATACTTACAGCAAATGCCGTTGTAGGTGAGTCTTTCTTTGATTTCTTTGCAGGTACCACTAATGTTGGAAAGTATTATAAGCGAAAAGGATATAAAATATCTTCTTCAGATATGATGTATATGTCATACTGCTTACAAAAGGCTTATATAGAAAATAATGAGGAACCTCGATTTGATCGTTTAATTGATAGTTTGCCGCCAATAAATACCTCTCGTCTGTTCTCTGATCCATTTGATCACGTCCTATCTTATCTTGACAACTTGGACCCGGTTCATGGGTTTATTTATAATAATTACACGCCTGGTGGAACAAGTAATCTAGAACAGCCTCGCATGTACTTCAGTAGCGAGAATGGATCTAAAATAGATGCTATACGTCAGAGGATAGAAGAATGGTGGGAGAAGAATCTATTAACAGAATCTGAATATTTCATACTGCTTGCATGCTTAATTGAAACAGTCTCTTTTTATGCCAATGTAGCTGGCGTTTACGCAGCCTTTCATAAAAAATGGGATCCAAGGGCGGTGAAGCCTATTCAAATGAGACGTATTGAAATTATTTCTAATAATAAGGATAATAACGTATATTGTGCAGATAGTTGCACATTACTTGATATTATCGATGTTGACATATTATATTTGGACCCTCCTTATAATGAACGACAGTATTTGCCTAATTATCATCTTGTTGAAACAATTGCTCGGTACGACAATCCTCAGATAAAAGGTGTGACAGGAATGCGTGCTTACGAGAACAATAAGTCAGATTTTTGCAATGCAACAAAAGCAATTGAACAACTTGATATTATTGCCAATACTGCAAAGTATAAGTTTTTGGTAATGAGCTATAATTCAGAAGGAATTATGAAGACTGATGATATTATTGACACATTATCAAAGTTCGGAGAAGTGAAGTTAGAGCAGTTTGAGTACGCAAGATTTAAAAGCAACAATAAGGGGCTCTCTAAGACAAAGAAAACAGTTTTTGAGGAATTATATATATTAAACCATACACAATAATGGCTGCATCAAATCTATGGATATTGACCGAAGAACGGCCAAAGACTAATGTGCTTCAAATGATTTTCTCATTCTTTGCTAAGGATATGGGTTGTGGGTTCTTTGGAACCAAGCTATGCATTATTCCGATACTGAATGAGAGGAAGTGTTTCGATTTCACCTACAAAGTAGTTGGTTTCACCTGTGAAAGAGTCAAGAATGTTTTCATCAAGACAGTTTCTGGGAATTCCAGTTTTACCGACTTTCTGATTTATTACCAAGATACTCTGCCACAGGTTGAAGATGAGCCCCTATATGCTATAGAGGAGACAAAAACTGACGATAGTGAGAGTCGGAACACAGGAGTTTATCAACGATGCTCAAAATTCGTTTTCATTCAAAACTATTATCCAAATTGTAAGAAGATAATGCTTTATGCCCTTCAAGTTGACCAAAAGGAAGAACCTACAGAAACGTATATCTTCGGTACAAGACTATTGTTAACGATGGGTGTCCAGATACTTGGAAAGGAATTGGATTGCAATATATTTCGACCATTCAACAATATTCAGGAAGTTATAGATGCGAAGAGAAAAATGCGTCGTCCACCTGCTGGTAATATCCCTATTTTGATTACGAGGTATCCAGATAAAATAACAGTTTCTGGTAGACTTGTCAAAAGCGGTAGCCTTTCCCATGATCCAAATATTGGGGCTTTAAGCATAATCTCTGCTGTTCTAAGAAAACTTGGTTGGAAAGGTCGTATTATTATTACTCAGCACGGTTTAAAGCAGTCTCATATTGGTAAAAAAAATAAATTTATCCAGATAGCAAATAAAATAAACATTGAATTGGATGGCCTCACGATGCCAGTTGCTACTTTTCCTAGAGATTACTGGCGGTACGATATGTCAGGAGAAAAATTAGGTACAATTTTTATACATATTGCAGTTGAGAATTTCACAACAGGGTATTCAATCTTTGAGAATCACGCTGGGTGTGAGAAAGGATATTTTCAAACATCAGTTGGAGAGCATATCCCATTAGCCAAATATGTTAATAGAGAAGCATACAAAGCAGGTGATAAAGGCCAGATAGTTTTTATACCAGATCTAGTGTTAATTGATATTGATGAAAGAGAGGCTGTAACAATTGAGGGTAAGCGGTATGACAATATGATTAGGGGTATCAAGGAACTTAATAACTTTGATGCATTCGATGACATGTACCTCAAGAAATATTATCCTAAGTTTAAGATTGTAAGAACAGTGGTGCTTTATGGTGGCTTTGCTGAGAGACTTATTCAGGTTGAAGTCGGATTTTTGCTTAATGAAAGAGGCAAGCTTGTATTGGGACTAAAGGCGCCAAAACTTTTTACTAAAGCTATAGAGAACCTTATTGACTACTGGAAATAGAAAACTTGTTTTCTATGGAATCATTTTTTCAATACGGCGAAAAAGAAATGTCATGGCTTAAAAACCGGGACGATAAGATGGCTGCTATAATTAGCAAGGTTGGACCTTTGAAAAGACGTGTAAATCCCGATTTGTTCGCTTCCCTTGTTTTTTCTATAGTTGGCCAACAATTGTCAATGAAAGCCCATAGGTCGATATGGAAAAGGGTAATAGAAAAATGTGGACCAATTACACCATCTTCTATCAATGATGTGCCAATTGAGAATCTTCAAATATGTGGTCTCTCATTAAAGAAAGCTAGGTATCTCAAAGGCGTAGCGGAAGCAATCATATCTGGCGAGTTAGACCTTGATAAGTTAAGAACGATGAATGACGAAGACGTTATTAAAGAACTTACAGTGTTCAAAGGAATCGGCATATGGACCGCTGAAATGCTTCTTATTTTTTCCTTAGAGCGACCAAATGTTTTCAGTTTCAAAGATGTAAGCATAATTAGGGGGTTAAAAATGTTGTATCACCATATTGAAGTATCTGAAAATCGCTTCGAAAAGTACAGAAAGAAGTTCAGTCCGTATTGCACGATAGCTAGCTTTTATCTGTGGGAAATCGCAAGTGGCAATGTTGATTTAACCGACTTATAAAAGATTTATTTCTTTTTATAAGGTTTTGGCTGTTATGTACACTTCAAGCAATCAAGTTTCATATACGGTTATCCACTCATTGTTCACTAATTTTGCAATAACGACATCATTATCATTCTCTTCTAGTTCCATCGCTAAATTCATAGCCTCTTGATGTGATAGATAACTGTCATTAGCTTCTTCTCCGTCCCTATAAAATACAGTATAGACTATTTCGTCTCTGCCTTTTACCGTCATATTTTCACAGCACTCAGGATTTATTGTTCTTGAGTTGATGTCAACTTCACTTCGAGACCGTTCCATATAGATTATTTGTTGTTTTCAAATGAGTAATATTAAACCATATTTCATATTATTACTTGACTACAAATATACTATAAATATAATATAATTAAATAAATATTGACAATATTATTGTATAATTTTACATAGATAGATAGATAGATAGATAGATAGAGCGACATGAAATATATATCTTTGCATTGGTCCTATCCGAAAGGTTAAGACCCCGCCTCAGGAAGATTTCTTTATTGAAGTCTTCCAGTTGTATTCTGTATCCTTTCCTCAAAATTCCATTTCTCGTCTATCTTGTGTCATTTTCTCCTCTTTTTTCCTATTGTTGCAATATGAAAAGAGTTGTTTTAATGGCGGTGGTGCTGCTAATGGCGGTGGGTACTGCTGCGCAGGAGAGATATCATAAAGTAATTCCTCCCCGGCGTTATGAGGAGGCTAATAAAGAAGTGAAAGTGCGACCTTTAGCTGTATTATTCGGAGATTCTATTACCGATGCCTGGCCTATAATGAGTCCAGATTTTTTTAAGCTTAACAATCTGATTGGTCGCGGTATCAGCGGAGAAACTACCGGAGATATGCTGATTAGATTCCAGAAAGATGTGGTCTCCCTGAGGCCTAAATATGTGGTTATTCTTGCGGGAACAAATGACATTGTGATGAACGCTGGGCCTATCTCTTTGGAGCATATCCTTGACAATATTATCAACTAACAACTTCTGGGGTGTAAAGGTTTCCCCTACTGTTAAATTATCTAAAACACGCTCTAAAAAATTCTTACCATACTTATCTCTAAAATATTGTTAATTTTCAGGTAATGCGTTCCATTTGGCAAGAATCCGTTCTTCATCTTCTTTGTAAGGCTTCCTGTTTTTTAATATTATTCGTTTACTATATATAGTAAATAAATTTATTGAGTTTTTAAATACACTCTATTAACAATTGCCTTTACTCCTGAATTAATTACAGTTTTTCCAGGACCATATTGATATTTAGTCTCATACTGTTCAGGTTGAAAAAATGTTTTTGTTACATAAGTTTGTGATCCCGAAGTGTATGTTGAAGTTGTAGGTTTAAAGTAGCCCATATCCCAATCTGATTCAAATCTATTTTGTAATTTGCCGTTAAGATAAGTTTCTGATACGTATTTAGGCCCACTTTTTCGAACCTTCCATGATTTTACAGCATCTCCTTTGATATATTCAGTCTTTGACATTTCATTAATTTGTGCTTTCAAAATTTCCAGCCACTTATTGACTAATTTAATTTCTCTTTTTCCATATATTGTCATATATGGAAGCCCGTTGTTTTCATAAAGCATAATAGCTTTGCAATTAAGTTTGTTCGCAATATTGAACATTTCAATAAAGTCTTTTTCGATAGTATGCAATGTAATAGAATCAGTTTGTGTTTGAAACCTCACTCGAAGTGTAGAGCCATCCTTTGTGTAAACAATTTTACTTTGGGCATTAGCATTGAAGCTTATTATAACTAGGGCTATGACGAAAATAATCCTTTTCATAATATATTAAATATAAGGTTTGCGATATATCAAAGATACAAAAGTGTAGTCAATTCACAACTATGATTACTTTGTGTCCCATTTATTTTCAAGTTTTTTAATTTTATTTTCCAGTTCTTTGGTTTTCTTCTCATTTTTCTTCTGGATGCTCATAAGTTCTTCTTGTCGAATGGAAATTTGTTCGCAAATTTTTGCAAGCTCCATTATGTTCTTATATATTTTCGTAAACTTAGTTTCGCTCTCTGCGCCTAATGTTTCATATTCTTCTTCAATTTCTGATTCTTTGAACCGGTCAGCGTACCATAGTTTCAGAAATCTTATCACAAGCGAAACAGCAAGTATGACTATAAGTATTACCGTAATTACAGTTCTGGTATTTTGTGTCATTTTTTAATGTTTAATAATCGTTATCATCCATATTTTCGCAATAAGCCTTAGCCATGGGTGCTGTTTATTCATATTCTTTCTCGATAAGAGTTTTGACTTCGTGTTTTACTCTTGTAAAATTTTTATTCACTTCATGGCTGTTTGCGATAGATCAAAGATACAAAGATCTAATCAGTTAATAAATCAATATTGTTCTTTTGGAGAAAAAAATATATATTTGTAATGTTATGCGTGATATTCTATCCAGTCTAGTTGACCTCATTGTTGCAGCAGGGCCGTTTCTGACGACATTTGCTATAATCGTTGCTTATTTCTCCATTCGTTGGCTAGTAGGATATATCAAATGGTGGGATGAACACCCCAATGGAGTTTAACCTCTTTTCCCCCTTTTTCCGTAGTATAACAAAAATATTCCAAACAAAATACCGATACAACAGGTGACTATTGAGCCTTCAAGGCCATTACTGCCACCTGTTAAGATATAAGGTCCACTAATCTCAGGGATGATTAAATTGTATTCCTTGGGGTTGCCGGAAACACTACTGCCAAAGATGGGACCTAACATAAAATTCCATGCCCAATGAATGCCGATTGGAATCCATAAAAAGGCAAAATTAAGAAGTAGTGCAACCCAATTGACTTGTATGGACTCTACCCTATAAATACCTATTATAGCAAGCACGCCGACTACCGTAGCAATGAATAGGGTGCCTATGGCAAATCCTGTCAGCAAATCAGGTAATGCCCTGTTTATCTTTAATTCCGATACTTTTCTCTTCTCAATTTTTTTTATGTGGAGTGTATAAAGTACCAAAACTATGAGCCCAACAAGAAGTAGAAGAGCAGCCTTAATCCATGGTTTATTGCTGAAAGTGCATGCAACAGGAGCAACCTGTGACAGCACAAAAAAGAACGCAGACCCAAATACAATCAGTAAAATCCACTTCCACAATGGAGTGCGTTTTCTCAAGTTATTCATAAAACGAAGGCTACTCAATCCCCGTCAATAGCATTCTGCTTGTCAGTTTTCCTTTTGCGTCGTAATGTTCAGTTTTTACTACTCCGAGACCTTTTCCTATCCAGGTGATGGTGGTGCCTTGTTGTGTGCCGACTATAGGATAGTCAGCTGATACGGTTTGTATAAGCTTAAAACATACGAACTGCCCAACGGGAGTATCTACTATTTCTGCACGAACTGCTTTTCGATTAAATATCTGGAACTCTAGTGGTGGCATATCCATTACATCCGTTCCGGTCTCCATTTTCATTTTCAACGTGGCCTTGGCGTCAGGAAGGGATTGTCCTGGTTTGAGTTTTGTGGGGATCACCATATCGTTTCCGGTCATGCTGGCATCGAAGTCGGCTCCTTCCAATCCTTTTGGCGGTATAACGTCAAGCATATTCACGTAGAAATTGCCGCTTTGTGCACGCATCGTAAAGGTACCGCCATTTTGAACCCGTCCTTTTGCATCGGTTATTTTGCCTGATACAGTGGCTTTCACGCTAGTCTTTGTTCGGTTAAGTTCTATGACCTCTGATTTGTTGTATCCCTGTACTTTGCCTTTGCCATTGTACATGGTGTAGGTAATTACTGCTCCTTTTTTTAGGGCATAATAGGGTTCGTTATTGTCCCAGTCGGAGGTGTTGTCAGCAGGAGTACCCGTATCAGCCGGTTCAACGATGGAAACATCAGGTTTTTTTTGCTTTTTCTGTTTCGCAAGTTCTTCAGCTTCGTCGAAGGCTTTATCCACGGCTTTTTTCGTTTTTTCCTGGACCTTTTCTTCGACCTTTTGTTTCGCCGCCTCTTCCGCTTTTTTGCCCAATTGCTTCATCCAGCTCTGGGCACTGACTTCACTGATGTTCCCGACCGCCAATAGCAGGACGAGAACTAAAGTTAGTTGTCTTGGTTTCATTTTGTGTGGTTGTTAGATTGTTTGACTGCTTTATTCTTGTGGTTATGGTTTGCAGCTTTTTTTTCTACAATTCAAAGATATATAAATATATGTAATTCACAACGTTAGTATTATAAAAAGTATTATCTTTGTACTGGGGACCCCCCCACCTGCGACTTTTTGGTGGCCCTTCGGCTTACGCCGTCGCCACGCTCGCACAAGGGCCTTCGTCATCGGAGGTCCTTATTTTATTACTATTTTCCTTTGTCTGCTTATTCTCTTTTTCCTATTTTTGCAATATGAAAAAAATAATTTTAATGGCGGTGGTGCTTGTAATGGCGGTGGGTACTGCTGCGCAGGAAAGATATCAGAAAGTAATTCCTCCCCGGCGTTATGAGGAGGCTAATAAAGAAGTGAAAGTGAGACCTTTAGCTGTATTATTCGGAGATTCTATTACCGATGCCTGGCCTATAATGAGCCCTGATTTTTTCACCATTAATAATCTTATTGGTCGCGGTATCAGTGGAGAGACAACAGGCGATATGCTGTTGCGGTTCCAGAAGGATGTGGTCTTTCTTAAGCCGAAATATGTGGTAATCCTGGCGGGGACAAATGATATTGCGATGAACGCAGGGCCGATCTCTCTTGAACATATCCTCGACAATATAATCTCGATGTGTCAGATTGCCAGGGCCAATCGCATCCTACCCATACTTTGCTCTGTACTGCCGGCTTATCTCTATAGTTGGCGTCAGGAGTTGACACCTGCAGAGGAAATAGTGGAGTTGAATGAGATGATCCGCGCTTATGCTGAGAGTGCCGGTATTCCCTATGTGGATTACCATTCGCAGATGAAGGATGAGCGTAACGGACTTCCGGAGAATCTCGGGCCGGACGGTGTACACCCCAATCTTGAGGGTTATCGGATTATGGAGGAAATACTCATCGATTTTCTTAAGTAGAGTAGTATGACCGCTGACATCAATATACGCCAGGCGACAAAAGAAGATATCGCTCTGATTCGCAATTTGGCGCAAATTATATTTCCCCACACCTATGGGAAGATGCTCTCTCAGGAGCAGATCGACTATATGATGGGGTGGATGTACTCTCCTAAAAATATTGCAGCAGGATTGGATTCGGGGCAGGAATATTTTATTGTGGAAGTTGAAGGGGAGGCGGTAAGTTATGCAGGAATTGCGCCTCAAGAGGATGATCCCGATGGCACCAAGGTATTTGAATTGATGCGCCTATATATTCTTCCGGAATATCAGAAAACAGGGCTTGGCAAACTATTGTTCGAGCATGTTTGCGAGCATATTCGCAGCAAGGGCTTCAAAAAGTGCAGAATGATGCTACATGTCAACAGGGAGAATCCAGCGGTGCAATTCTATTTGCATCAAGGGATGCAAATCCTTTATAGCAAGGACTTTGATATAGGTCACAATTTCTGGATGACCGATCATATCATGGGGATGTATCTCTGACTTTTCACAAACGTATCATGCCTTTGGAGTAGAGACATGCGGTGCCGGAAATGAGGACGCGGTCGCCGCAATCTTCGCAAAAGAGGGTTCCGCCGCGGGGCGAAATTTGTTTGGCAGTCATAACCCGTTTGCCGAGACGTGCACTCCAGTAGGGGATAAGAGTACAATGCGCCGAGCCGGTCACGGGATCCTCCAAAATGGTGCTCTGCGGGGTAAAGAAGCGGGATACGAAGTCAACTTCGGGCTCTGAGGCGGGGGCGGTGATGATCACTCCACCCGGATCCATATTGACCCTATCAAATAGGTTGCGGTCGATCTCTATCTCTTCGATCTGCTGTTGTGATGCATATATGAGCAGGTAGTCGCGCTCCTTAAGGACCTCCAGTGGCTTGATGCTCAAAGAATCATAGGTCTCTCTTGGGAGTGTTGCGGGTAGTGCGGGTCGTGAAGGGAAGTCGAGCGTAAAGAGGCCATTATCCACAACTACCCTCAATTCTCCGCCTGCGGAGGTAAAGAGTATCTCACCAGTAGGATCCTCGAAGATCGTGGAGATGACAAAAGCTGTTGCCAAAGTGGCGTGACCGCAAAGATCCATCTCGATGTCGGGGGTAAACCAGCGTATGGAATACCCCTCCGTACAACTGTTTTTTATGAAAAATGCTGTTTCGGCTACTCCATTTTCGGCAGCTATTTTCAGCATCAAATCATCTTTGAGCCAATTGTCAAGCGGTATTACACAGGCGGGATTACCTTTGAAGAGCTCGTCAGTAAAAGCATCGACATGATAAGAGTAAAGTATCATAACCTATAGTTTTATTATTTGCTAAAACAGCGTTTTTTCTTCATTTAAATTGACCTGTACAATATCGTTGTCTTTGAAGTACCAGATATATCCGGTAATACCCGGAAGGCCGATTTGCCCGAGATGCTTCATATAATCGCCCACCTGCTTGCGATATTTTGTGTCATCGTGTTTGCCGAATTTATAATCTATCACAATTGTTTCATTCTCTCCTATAAGAATCCTGTCGGGGCGTTGTGTTTCCTCATTTTTAATAAGGATCTCCTGCTCGTTCAGCACCTCGTAAGTACCATCAAACCAATGCCTTTTGGTTATCGATTTTATCCTATTTGCAAGAAAATTCTTTGCATCCTTACACTCGGATTTCTTCAGGTCTCCCTGAATGATTGCTCTATCAATGGCTGGCTCAAGGTCATCTAAAGTATTAATTTCTGAAAGAATATCGTGGAGTACCAGGCCTTTGATACGGGGACTCTCTAAAGGATCCTTTTCAAATTCAAAAAAGTCGCGTGAGCGGAATGACTGCTCGAGTCTGTCACCAATAGGGATTGAACGGAATGATTTGACTGTTTTTGTCTCAATGCCATTTTCGAGCACTTTAAGTTTTGGGGTTGCTCCTTGTTGTTGTTCATTGGCTATTTTCTTGGCATCACTATAGCGCCATTGGCCATCGTTGGCCCGTGCTTCAAACAAATAACCATTTTCGCACTCCTCTATTTTTCCATCTTTCCCGCGTTCCTTTACAAAAGAGCTGAGTTTTGTCGCCATGCTATCATCTTTTGATTCATCAGGTGAATAGATTACCATCTCGAAATAGGCGCGTGTCATTGCCACATAAGCGATGTTCAGGGTATCTATATGGGTCTCTTTTTTCTCTTTCTCAAACTCTTCGTCGAAGTCCGTATATCCTTTGGTCGTGTATCTTACAGGAACCAGGCCTATCTCTTTGAGCTTTTTATCTTTTGGTATGCACCAGAGATAGGGAGCAAATAGACCGGTTTTGACTGTGGTCTTTTCTTTGAAAAATGGGATTATGACTGCTTTAAAACCTAGTCCCTTAGCCTTATGGATTGTCATCACACAGACAGCATCCTGATCGGATGATGAACTGATTTTAACATTCTGACCTGTTTCCTCCCACCACTCCAAAAATGCGGGCACATCAGACCCCTTGCGTGTCATAAATGCATTTACCTCATCCAGAAATGATTGTACAAACTCTATTTCATAATCAGGTACCTGATCAAAAACAGTCCGGATGATTTCTTCACAGCTTTCATAAAGCGAGAGAGTTGCCAGATCGGGCATTTCAGGAATATTCATTTCACCGTTTCCATTTTCAGTGAAAAGATTTCTGAGCATCAGCCGGTTTATTTGGTCATCCGGATTGTCAATATGTTTGAGAAGAGTAATAATTTTGAGAACGGCTCTGGAATAGCCAAGCATAAGTACATCTTCTGTGACTACGTTGATTCCTTTTGAAATCAGTTTGTCCACCACCATTTTGCCCTCATTGTTTGTACGCACAAGGATCGTGATATCTTTCAACTTATAACCATCTTCTTGTAGACGTCCTATTTCGCCAAAGTCACTGCTATCTTCGGCTTCCCCGGCAAGAGCATCCAGAGCATTTTGTTCCCAGGCTTTTTTGTCTTCTTTATCCACTTCGAACAATCTGACTTTAACCGCACCGGCATTATAGCGGTTGATATTGGATTTGTTTATCTTGATATCGGGCATTTTCTGGCGACAGTCGCTATATATCTCTTTTGCGTAAGGGTCATCTTTTGTTATGGACTCAAAGAAATCGCTATTGAATTTAACTATCGTCTCAGCACTGCGCCAGTTTTCCTCTATTACTCTTGGTTCAACATTCTTGCTTTCGGGTAAATTTATCAGAAGTGAGGAGTCAGAACCTCTGAATCTGTAGATGCTTTGTTTGACATCTCCCACAATGAGGTTGCCATTGTCCTGGGAGATATTATTGTCGATCAAAGGCTCAAAATTCTTCCATTGCAGCTTCGATGTGTCCTGAAATTCATCCAGCAATATGTGGTCTATCCTGTTGCCGATCCTTTCATAGATAAACGGAGTGTCGCTCTCGTCGATTATCCTATTGAGAATGTCCGCAGTCCTGCTAAGAAGGATAAGATTGTTTTCCTTTAGATAATCATTAATTTCCCGGAAAATATCGGCTGTGAGTCCGAGAAGGTAAATATTCTTGCGAATGATGATTGCTGTGTTGTATGCAGTATAATTGTCGGAGAAATATTTTTTCAACGTATCGGCTTTATTCTTAAGTTCACGGGCATAATCGGCCTTGTACTGCTCAACCATTGTTGTTTCTTTTCCCGGTTTAGGGGATTTACACCATAGATAAGCATCGTTATATTTTTCGCAATAAAGCTCTCCGGCATTATTGAGGTATGTACCTTGGGTGATTTTTACAAATCCATTTCTAGGAGGAATCTTCAATACCGGAAGAGTGTCATTTACTCTGTCATAGTCGCTTATTATCTCCTCTGCCACTCTCTTTGCATCCTCTTCAAATTTTTTAATAAAACTATTCAACATCTTGAGGAAATCATTTACTTTTTTGGAATCCGTAGCACTTCCACCTTCCGAATCGTTCTGATAGAGAGACTCAACTTTACCTCTCTGAAGGAGAAAATCCTCTTTAAAAAGCAACTCCGAAAAAATGCAGAGCTCTCTGCGCACATCCCATGAACCACCCTCATTGATGACACTCAGTGAATAGTCCACAAGCCAATCCAATAAAGGTTTGTTCTTTTCCTCCCCAAGAGTATCCATCATACGATCCACTGCCTGAGCAATCACCTCTTTTGTATCAAGCTCGACATTGTAGGAGCCATATTGACCAAGTTCCCTGGCAAATGTCTTCATCACTACCTGGAAAAATCTGTCGATGGTGCTTACATTGAATCCCGAATAGTCGTGGAGAATGTCCTTTAGGAATGTTTCCGACTCATGGTCACCATCTGCTGCCTTAATAAAGAGCTTCTCCAGGATACGTTCTTTCATCTCGTCTGTGGCTTTGTTTGTAAAGGTTACCGCGAGAATATTCCTGAAAGGACGTGCATTGCCGGAGTTATAACTCTCTTCCAGCATTTTAATGTATGTCTCGGTCAGAGTATGGGTTTTGCCCGCACCTGCGGAAGCGACAATTATCTCAGGATTCTGTTTCTTGTTGGTCATTTCGGTGGGTTTTACAGGATTTTGCAAATATTGCGGAAATTGCAGTAGCGGCAGGTGCCAAACTCTCCGTCGTCAAAGGCGACTGCCTTGAAATCTGTTGTATCATCGAATATTTCCGTGATTTTTTCTCTGACTTTCTCTTCAAATTGTTTCATGATATCCTTAGTCAGTCCCTGCTGAGATCTTATGGGATTATCTTTGTAGAGATCCCTGAGTGAAAAGACGGCGGGGGTGATATTGTCTCCATCGCAACCACATTGTTGAACATACAGCATTTTATAGAGCATCAGCTGGAAAGAAACGGAATTTTTTACACAGGATCCATCCTTCTGTTCCTTGAAAAGGTTGTCAATCAGCACCTCTTCACCGGAAGCTCTATCACTGAGTATTTTGTCACTTACACTACCGGTCTTGTAGTCGATAATCCTGATTTGGCCATCCTTTTCATCAACTCTGTCGATAGAGCCTTTGATGTTGATAGTACCTATACTGTCAATCTTTAACCTGTGGTTAACTCTCATTTCAGAGGCCTTGAATGTGAAAGGGGCATATGCCCGGTCAATTTCCAGAGTCTTATCTACAAAGGATGTTATAAGAGAAAATACTATTTTTTCCTGACCGGAGAGATCCTCATATTCATACAGGATTTTTTTACTTTCATAATTGTATCCCCGTTTTTCCCTCGCTTTGGCAAATCCTTCAAGTATCAACTCTTCGATATGCTTTTTGTCTTTTCTAAGGGACCCGATCTGTTCGGTATCCCATCTCAATGCTCCTTTGCTGCGATCAGGCATATAGAGTTTCTCCATAACATAGTGGAAGATAGTGCCGAATTGTGCACCGTCAACTTCGTCCACCACCTCATCCTCTTCACTTATACCCTCGACATGTTTTAGATAAAACATCCTCTGGCATTTAAAATAATCATTGAGCGTAGAGGCGGAAAAACTTCCGTTAAAACTGCCGTCGGCTTTTTGAAGATATTTATCCCGGAGTTTTTCCATTATAGATTGACTCTTTTTGATATCTCGGCTATAACTCTCTTTGTCCTTCATATTGTAGGAAACAGCGCTCTGATTAATATTTAATCTGCGTTTTCCACTTTCATCGGGTATGTTATATCCATATTTCAACTGGTGGATATAGCGGCTTGGCTCTCCGACTTTAGTTCCCTCAGTGCGGGAGTCGAATATAAGCCAAATGTTTTCTGCCCTGCAGATGCTGCGGTAGAAATGGTATGCTGAGATGGAGTCCTGATACTCATAAGTGGGGAGTCCGAAGCCAAGGCGAAGGTTGTATGGTATAAAGGAGTTGCTCACATTTCCCGAAGGGAAGATTCCTTCGTTGCAGGAGAGGATTATCACATTTTTGAAGTCGAGCACTCTGGTCTCGAGAGGTCCCATAATCTGGATGCCTTGCAGAGGTTCGCCCTTGTAGGGAACCGAGAGCAGTGAGACGATCTGCCTCAGGAGTCGAAAATAGGTTCTAATCTCCATTGTAGGTAGTCCGAGGTCTGAGAGGCGTCTTACCGCCTTTAAATAGTGGTATGCAGCCTCTCTATCGATGCCATTCAGATGATCCTGTATCAGGTGGAGTGTCTTTTCAAGCCAATTGCCTGCCTCTTCCGAATCCCGGCAGGGATAGAATATGGTCTCCAGTAAATCATCGCCCGAGAGTTGTTCCAGGGGTATATATACGAGGTTTCTGCCGATAATCTCATTTTTGATGCTTTCAAGCCCCTCCTCGGGGAGCACAGCAGTAAGGAAAGGATGGCTTAGAAGTGCCATTACGCTTTTATGGTGAAATGAAATATCACCACTCTTTTTTTTGCGGGATTTTTTATGCAGCTCTTCCAGCTGGGCAATAAATGTGGCAGTGTGTGAGTTGATCAACGGATAACCCATTGTGACATTGACCTTATCAATACAATCCGGAATGGAATTGAGCATCGGTTGGAGCAGAGTTTCATCCGGTAGTACTATGGCTGTCTCTTCCAGATCGGGGTTGGGGAAAAGAGTCCCATTTTTATCACAGTAAATATCTTCCAGTATTTCCGTTACATATCTCGTCTGACCCACAGCAGAGGGGAGACTTATAATATTGATTTTTCCTGGTCCGAAATCATCATCGTGAGTCGGCTTAAGAGGAGTCCCGTAGGGCTCTATTGATTCTTTTTGGGCAAATTCCACGACGTTTCCGTAAGGTGTTTTTTCCTTACCTCTGTATCGTAGCATAAACTGCGATGATTTATTGGACTCGTCTGTGAGGATATCCCCATAATAATCCCAGATAAAATCCACCTCAATACCACTTCCGGGTTTATTCAAGTGCCTGAAAAGAGACTTTTCACACTCATTTAGAGCGTTGAGACCCACAAAAACTATTTTATCGTATTTGCGACATTTGTTTAAAATATCTTCTTTCTTCCGGTTTTTCTTCGATCTTTGGTCCTTATCTTCCAGCGATTCTGCTACTTCTCTATACATCATTCCCTCATACATCAAACCTTTCTCCGCCAAAGCTTCGCAGAATGAGGTGTAGAGTTCATACATTTTATCCCAGATAGTGTAAAATTCCCCCTTGATATCTATTTTTTCATTTTCTTTTGTCACGTTTGTTCCACTTTCCCAATTTCCACAAAACTCCTTGATGGCATCTTTCTGCGCCTCACTCATATAATCGTTTTCATCTGCAGTCAGTTTTTTGAGTTCTCCAATATTGGAGAAAAACTGTTTTGCATTGACCAGATATTTATCGATATCATCGAAATCATTGAGAAAAACATCACCCCAATAGACAAACTCGTCAAATGTGCTTTTGGCATTACCCTCTTGATCAGAAAAGAGTTTGGTATACTGCTGGTACAATATATAGAGAGCTTCAATCTTGTCAACCAACTGGCCTTCGGAAAGCTCCAGAAATAAATCATTGATAGTAATCATCCTTGGAGCTAAAAGCGCCTTGCCCTCAATACATTTGGTCAGATACTTTTTGAAAAAGATCGATGAGCGCCTGTTAGGAAAGACAAAACAGAGCTTATTCATCTCATTTCCGTATTGTTTGTAAAAATGGCGTGCTACACAATAGAGGAATTTATTTTCCATGTTTCTCCTGTTTTACAATATTATATGGCGTCCGGTTATAAACATTTTGTATATTTTACAAATATACGATTTTTAAGGTGAAAAAGTTTTTATATCTTTGTGACGGTTTTTTCTAAAATGGGGAAGGTATTTACATTCGGTTACAGGGATGCAATTTGTGAAATTGTTGAGGGAAGAGGCTCTATTGCTTCTGTAGGTACTCTTGTCGGTAAAGAGCGCAATGTGCTTGCGGTAACCGATAGCGGTGTACCCATACAATATGCCGAATCTGTGATTGCGCAATTTTCCAATGCATCTCTTTTGATAATTCCCCAGGGGGAGGAGAGTAAAAACTTCAATACCCTGGAGGTGATTATTTCCGCTTTGATGCAACAGGGGATTGACCGTTACGGTGCACTGATAGCGGTAGGAGGGGGTATGACCGGTGATATCGCAGGTTTTGCAGCTTCTTGTTACAAACGTGGTATTGATTTTTACAACGTGCCCACTACGCTGCTTGCTCAGGTTGATGCTTCAATAGGGGGCAAGACTGCCCTCAATTTCGGCAATATCAAGAATATGGTCGGGACCTTTCACCACCCCAAGGGAGTCGTTATAGACACGGAGACTCTTAAAACGCTTGATTCGAGGCACTTTTATAGCGGACTGGCAGAAGTAATCAAGATGGCTGCTACTTCTGATGCTGATCTCTTTGCAATGCTCGAGTCAGATAAGCCTCTAATGGAGGTGTTGGATAAAATTGTTGCTGCTGCATTGCACATTAAATGTGATGTAGTCCTTAAAGATCCTCTGGAACAAGGCTTGCGCAAAGTTCTTAATTTTGGACATACCATAGGCCACGCTATCGAGGTTGTGTCTAATGGTAAGCTCACTCATGGAGAATCTATTGCAGCAGGAATGACCTATTTCTGTTCTGACGAGATGCGTCAGAGGCTTGAAAAGATACTGAAGAGATATCATTTACCAGTCAAATCACCTTTTACAGGCGATATACTGCTACCATTTATCTCTCAGGATAAGAAGTGTAATAATGGACTAATTACCACTGTTTATGTTGAATCTCCCGGCACATATGAGTTTAGAAAGATGACCCCTGAGGAGATTGCAGACCTGATTTCAATTAGTTAGAATTTTATGAAGTACAGTGAACTGGAATATGGACTTATAGGAGAAAAGCTTGGGCATAGTTTGTCCGGTGATATACATAGGAAGATCTCATCCAGCCCTTATGAATTGTGTGAGGTGCCCAGGTATGAACTTGATCTGTTTTTCCGTGAATCGAATTTCAAAGGCATTAATGTCACGATACCCTACAAGCAAGCGGTGATACCTTATCTGGATGTTATGTCTCCTGTTGTGATGAGTATAGGTTCAGTCAATACTATAGTGCGGAGGAACAATGGGCTTCTATATGGTCACAATACCGATTATCCCGGGTTCAATTCCCTTGCTAAGTATTCCAATATAAGCTTTTCCGGCAAAAATATCCTCATTTTTGGTAAGGGTGGTGCTGCAAAGACTGTCCGTGCTGTAGCACTGGCTGCCGGTGCAAAATCCGTTTTATTCGTTGTCAGAAAAGTGAAAGGGGAGGATCAGATAGCATTATCAGATCTGGAAGAAAATCCAAAGTTGCGCAAGAAGACACATATCATAGTCAACGCAACTCCCGTGGGCATGACTCCGGATGATGAGGGCAGAGTAGTCGATCTTTCCATATTTCCTAATTTGGAGGGAGTGCTCGACTGTGTCTACAATCCATTGCGTACCAACCTTGTACTAGAAGCACGCAAGCTTGGACTCAAGGCAGAAGGTGGACTTCCAATGCTCCTTGTTCAAGCTTGCTTTGCACAGGAACTTTTTCAGGATAGTGTCAATGACCCTGTCTGTGATTATGGTAAAATAGCCTCCCTGCATCGTGAACTTCTGCGAGCAAAAGAGAATATTGTGATAACCGGAATGCCTTCCAGTGGCAAAAGTTCAATCGGAGCTATGCTTGCAGAGAGACTAGGAAGGGAACATTATGATACCGACAAGATGATAGAGGAACGGACCGGTTCTGATATCAGAACTATATTTCTTGAAAAAGGAGAAAATGGCTTCCGCGAAGTTGAGAAAAGTGTTGTGCAGGAGGTGTCGCTGCGTCAAGAGATTGTCATATCAACCGGTGGGGGTTGTGTGCTTGACCCGCAAAATATTCACCGTCTCAGGCGTAACGGACGTATCTATCTTTTGGACAGAGATCCTAATCTGCTGGTATCTTCAGCAGATCGTCCCCTTGCATCTGACCAGGGCCAACTCTTCAATCTGTATGATAAACGCAGGAATCTCTATTTCGATACAGCCGACTCTGTTATTGATAACAATTCCTCTATGGAAGATGCAGTGGAGAGGCTCCGTAAAGCACATTTTCGCCTTTAGAATCTCCAGCCTACCGAAATAACGGGAGTAAGATAAACCGGCCAGCTGTAAAAAAGTTGGGCTCCGGCTTTGATTATCAATCCATAAGGGGCCTCATAGCGATAGAGCAAAGGAACAGTCGCTCCTATAGGCCCGAACAATGTTTTAAGTTTATTACCCGGCTCCTCTCGGACAAACTCCAACCGTGAAATCAATCCCAGACCGAGCTCCAGATGGTGATTGGAATTCATGAAAAAGACATATGAAAAGCTTATCGGAAATGTGACTATAGGTGCCGTTTCACCACCTATTCCGGCATAAATCTGCCATTCCCTATGGCGACCGAGGGAAATCCCCAGATTGGCGCTATATAATTCGTGTGGGATCAGGGGAGTATGTGTGAGAGTTAGAGAAAAACGGCTTTTATTGTAGGATTTTTCGATATGGGGATCTTGTGCTGACGCAAAGAAAACTCCTGCAAGAAGTAGAAAAACCACCGCTCCTGCCTTTGCAAATGATAATGCGTTTCTCTTCACCATATCTGCAAAGTTAGGAAAAAATCTCTTCTCCTATATGTCAGTATATAACGAAGATTTTTTCGAAATTCCAGTTTTCGACCCGGATGAAAGCTTTGCGGGTGACAATATCGAGTTCAAGGTATATGTCGGCAAGGCTTTCGGCCTCGAAATCATAACCCGATTCTTCCATATAGCGTCCCAGAGGTAGTGTGAGCCTTCCTTGGGAATTAGTCGTCTCTTCATTGACACCATCAAGAATAAGTTCCATCATGATGGATGCATCGCCCTGCCTGGGTATGCGAACTGAATATTCTCCGACAGGAGTGGCTTTGGGTACCATGCATTCGAACTTTCCCGGGAGGGGTTCCAGAGTCTGGCGGTCTATGCCTGTAAAGTTGCCTTTCACTTTCATCTGCACATTCTCGAGTCTGTTGTGTCGGCCACTCTCTGCATTCTCTACGTTGCTTTCTTTGATATGTACGGTTGTGAATTGTTTATGTGCTTCCATAAGTACATAGGCCTTTTCGCCTGTGGCTTCTATTGTTGTGCTGAATGCATAAAGGGAGTCGGCCTGATTGCCTTCGGTGACAATCAGGGGCTCTTTTCCTTTTTTCGAAAGAACACCGGATATCCGGATACTTCCTTTGGAAACACTTTTCTCTCGGATAGTCTCAATTAAATGTGTAGGGATGGTCTCGTTGAAGTTGAAGTCTTCTCCTATAAGTATCACATCATATTCACCATTTGCCATCCGGTGGACGAAATCATATTTAAGAACTTTGGAGTAGTCCATTGTCAAACGACAGGGACATAGTGTCCTATCTTCTAGAATAGTGCAGCCACAAAGGAGGAGTGTCAGGAATCCGGTTAAGCTCTTTCTCATTTGAACAATATTAACTTAATACATAAACACGATAGGGTGTCTCATTTTGATTATAAATGGTCAGAATTCTTCGATAATTTCACCGCCTTCTTCCCATGGAGCGACAGTAATGGTGGCGTCAATAGCGTCAGTTGAAGGTTTGGTCTCAGGGTCATTTGAGCCTAGGTTTCTGATGTTCAGGGAGATGTCGTAAGCAGTATTGCGTGCAAATGAAGGGAGTGTGACAGGGTAGTAGTAGGTGTTGCCTTGAATCTCAGCTACAACCACGAGACGTGTTTTTCTGGCAGACCAGTTTGTAATGTCGGTAGAGTCTTCGGTAGTCCCATTTGCGTAGCCATAAAAAGGGAAATTTGGAGTGTCGCTGTTTCCTACGGCGATATTCCTTTCTGTTGCATTACCAAGGAGTGATTCTGGCGCCTCGGATTTTGTGGTGCCGTCAATCTTAGTGCCTGAATTGCGCCCCATCTTGTTGCTCCAGTTGCTTATTTCTGCAGTACCGGCAAGATTCTGGTTGGATACAACATTGTCAAGCATTACATATTTGATCTTGACTGTACCGTATCCGGCAGAAAGACTGTTGGTCACCTTTACAAGCCTGGCACGTGCGACCAGTCGCGAAATAGTGATTTCAACTGATTCTGTGCCTGATGCTTTCACTTCAACCTGGCTCTTTCCGGACATCACAAATCCACTGGAGGAGGCATTCTGTGCCAGTGTAAGGGCCTTTGTCTTGAGGGCGCTTTTTGTGACTGATGCAGATAGTGCTTCGCCCAAATTGGCTACAGCCCATACTTCGTACGTTCCCGTTTGTACTCTGTCAATGGTTTTTGAGAGGGTCGTACCATTGTCAAAATAGTATTTGCAGATCTCGCCGTCGAAAATAAAAATCTGAATGTTGTTTACTGTTGCCTCGTTACCGAGTAAATCGGTGACGGCTTTTGTCAGGATATCTCCTTTGACGTTAATTGTGAGACTGCCTTCGCCACTTCTATCGGGCTCGATGGCGTTGCAGGCTGTAAAAAGCGCTGCAATTGTCAGAATGGATAGGATTTTTTTCATTGTTTTTGTTTTAAATTGTTGTTATAAGTTTGTAAATTGTGAATAGTTGGTTTCTTGAAAACGGTTTTCTATTACACGTCGTCATCTATTTCTCCGCCTTCATTCCACTCGTTTATTTTTATTTTAGTTATAAGAGTTCCGGGTTCTGTAACAGGTTCTTCGGGGTGGGAAACACCTTCACGTGTAATTGTTATATCATAAAGATAGTGGGTGTTGGAGAGCGTCTCTTCCATCGTTACAGGGTAGTACCATAATTTTTCTCCTAATGTAGCTTCAATCACTAACCTTGTCTTTCTCGCACTCCACGTAGTAAGGTCAAAGCAATCTGTGTTAGAGTTTGGATAAGGATAAAGACTATCGTCAATAGCAAGTGAGTCCTTGTTATTCATGCGTCTGTCGATCAAACTTCCACAGATTAAGTTGTCGCAGGAACTTTGCTGATACTCCATTTTATTATACCAAAGACCCTCATCTCCCTGCATAGCAGTGAGTGCGTAGTTGTTCTTACCTGTAACGTTGGTCAAATATATTCGGTGGAGTGTGAATGGCATTTCAGCTAAGTGCGAATTACCAAATTCTGTCCTGACTATGCACTCTACTTTAGCCACCATCCTTTGTACAACAATTTCCAGCTCCATATCAGAGTCAATATCAGCAGTTGCGCTGCCTGTCATCTGAAATGAGCCCCTGCTGTTGTTCCAGAGGAAGCTTTCGCACTTAAGCAATTCTTCTGAAGATGAAGGAGCCACCGGCAGTTCGGGAGCGTTGACGAAGCAGTAAAATGTACAGCATCCGTCAGGGAGGATCACTTCATATTCGTCCCTGATTCCGGTTATCCTTTGTGTCAAAGTCCCTTCGTTATTGAAGATATAGAGTTGAACGCTATTGATCCGAGTCTCTTCCTCGACTCCCAGGGCACGTGTAGCCAAGAGTGTTGCGTGGTGCGTGTTACGGGTTGCGGGGTAGTTTTGAGTTCTGAGTTCCGAGTGTGTAGTTAAACAGGGTGCGGGTTGCGAGGTACGGGTCCCGGGTGCTATGGAGGTAGCAAGGGAGATTGTCACTTTATGCAGTTTATACTCATCACAAGGAATAGGGTCGTTGCACGCCCACAATAATGGGAGTAGTGCGGCTGTTAGTATCAAATATATTCTAATCTGTTTCATTCAAAGTATCGGTTTAGGTCATACATCCTTACAAGTGCATATATTTCAGGATCGAGATTTCCCCTGTGTATAAATTGGCTATCCTCTCTGCAGGCTTTTAGATAGTATTCTGCCGCGCTTTTGCTCTTGCCCTGGCGTGCCTCAAGCAGAGCCATCAGATAGCTTACCTGTGGGGTGGAAGGGAGCTCTGAGAGGAGATTCAGTGCTGATGCATTGTAATCGGCTGCGCAGTAGGCGACAGCGGTGTTGAAGTCTCTGTAGGGTGTAAGAAGGTTAGCAGCCAGGTTGTAATTCCTGTCTTTCAGCGCTTGAACTCCTGCCATATATATGCTGTCAATTATGGTGGTATGGATGGTATCCTGCACCATATCTTTACGGTGGAGATGGAAGTCAAATCTGACTGTGCGCAGCCTGGGATAGATCTCGTAGGTAAGGTGAGGATAGAACTCTTCCATCGAGAGCAGCTTCTCACGCTTGTCCGCATTATTTTCTCCTGAGAGCAGGAAATACCTCTCCTTCTGCAGTGATGTAAGCACCGTATCTGCCATTACCAATCGATTAAGGGCACTCCAGTCTTCCGCTATGTTTCGTGAAATGAATTCGACATTCGCCTCAGGTGCCTCTTTGTCGGGCTCCGCAAGAACTTTATCTATATCAATGGAAAAAACTCTGTTACGAGCTGAAGAATCGCGCCACTTTCCGATAAATCGCTCAAAATAACGGCTTACTGACGCACTTCTGCGCTTGCTTAATCTGGAATTGTACTCCCAGCTCCCTTCAGGGGAAGAACTGGCGGTGACTACTATTGAATCAAGGTCAAAATCTCTGTTCTCGAGTAGTAAACTTAAGGTTCGCCGGATACGAGTTATCTCATGATAATTGTTTGAGAGCCCTTCCACTACCTTATCGCAGTCTTTTTCAAATTCTATGTAGCAGATATCGTCTGCTTTAACCCTTCTTGATATGACTTGTGTCAGATATCTTTCGCGCTCTTCGGCGAATGTGCTGAGAGAGGAGATGTAAAAAGTTAGAGGGACACTAGGTTCGATGGTGTAGATTCTATTTTCCTGCTCATAAATCTCTCCCTCAAGCACTATATCTACTTTTCTAAGCTGAGGTAGTGTTTGTATCCTTTGTATATAGTTGTAAATAAAATCTCCACTTGCGTTGCGCATGACGGTGTCGAGACGGAGATGATCGGTAACTATCGGTGATTTAACATAACGGTCATACATTCTGCCGATGTTGGCTTTTTTCCATTCATTGTGACGCATTCGCAAACCATAGGTATAGTGCTTTAAGGCATCCTTCGCGCTTATTCCGTAGTGTGAGAGAAAGAGTTCGTCCGTAACATAAGCGGAATCCGTGCGGTATCTGTAGAGTTCAGGGATATTTCTTTCAATGAATACCTCCAGCTGGTGCTTATCGATGAACCTGGTGCTGTCTGTAACGATGGAGTTGATAAACCTGCGGTATTGCTGATAGCCGCGCAACTGACTTTTGCGGTAGCTTTCACCTGTTATAAGAATCCTGTCCAGATCCAGGGTGTCTTCAAGGATATACATTATCGGCATCATTCTCAACTGCCATTTGCTGTCGCGAAGCTCTTTTGGCACCAGTACCTGAAACTCAATCTCAACTTTTCCTCGTCGCTCGGCCACATTGCGAAATCGGGCAGTCACTACAGCAGCTTGCAGCTCTTCAGTAGCCACCATTTCCCCAGTTCCATCATCTCTTACTGCTCTCATGAGGTGATATGTGTTGCCCTTATCATCTTCAATCACTGAGGTGTCGCGCATGACCTTCGGTATGGAGATTTCCTGAATAGTGCTTCTCTTTTCCTGAGGAAGGGAGATGGAGGCCGGATAGTTGGCAAGAGATTCCATTCTTCCGGAAAGGCTTCCGCAGCAGGAGAGGGAGAGCATGATCGAAGCGGTGAGTATTGTGATTCTATATTTCATTATCTCTATTTAGATTAGAAAATGTAAACTAGTGATACTATAAGTTCGCCGGGAATTACAAACCATCCGTGAGCATTATCTTCCGAAAGAATAGTCCCGCAGCGTGGGCAATCGTAACGCGTGTACCATCTGTGTCCTCCCCAGATACCTGCTCCAAACTCGATGTTGAAGCGGCTGTGGATCATGTAGGAGTACCCAAAAGCCGCCTCTGCACCCACAGCAATCCCTTCTTCGGTAATCTGTCTCCTGAAAAGTCCCCCGCAATTGTATTCGCGTACCTGAGTGCGCATTCCGAACCACCAGGAGGAGAAAATATTCCATGGCCAGTACCTCACTCCGAGCGAAGCCTCACGTTTGCGATTCTGAATAAAACCTTTCTCTTGTGAACCATATTGCCAGGGATTGTATCGTACTCCGGCGTTGACCGAGATGTGACGCGAGGCGGCAACCGAAAGCTCTCCGCTCAAAGTGCCTAGATTGGCTATATCCGCTAGGTTGGCAGAAACAGCTATGCGCTGCGCGTTCGCATTAAAATTCGTAAAGAATATAATAACTATTATTGTAATCAATCTAACCATACCCATCGCACATTAGTTATTTTACTGCAAAAGTATATAATATTTATAAAATACCAAAAATAAATCACTAAAAATATAGTTTAGATTGACAAAATAAAGATATTACAATATCTGTGACTAAAATCTACCTATTAATAAATACTATGATATCCAAATAAGAAGAAACTATAGTGCAGCAGATGTTGGCCACATACCAGATATGTTTCTTGTCTATCAACAGAGCATACGAGCTCTTGAAAAGTGATTAAATTGTTATTTTTGCAATATGGATACTATTGCAATTATTATATCGGCGGTAGTGGTGCTGCTTACCGGTATTATCGTCTGGATGGTGGCCAGAAGACATTTTTCCTCAAAAATAACTGAAAAAGAACTGACTATAGTGGCTCTGCAAAAGGATCTCGAGCATACAAATGGACGTATAGCCGATATGGAACAGACTCACAATAAGTTCCTTGAACAGCTCGAAAAAAGCCACAAAGAGAGTCTTTCTCACCAGCTGGAGACTCTTAAGGCTCAGATGGTCGCACAAAATGAAGAGATATTAAAAGGACGCGAGGCTGAATTTGACAGACATGCCAAAGCCTCATTTGACTCCATTGCCGAACAACTCAATAAAGAACTCAAGCGCATGACGGATTCCTTTGATGCAGAGAAACGCAACCGAACCGAGACATCCAGTACGCTTAGGACACAACTTGAAGAGGCAGTTAAGAATATTAAAGACCAGTCCCTAAATATCGGGGACAAAGCCGACCGGCTTGCAACTGCAATACGTGGGAACAACAAAATCCAGGGCTGTTGGGGCGAGACCCAGCTTGCCAACCTCCTGAATGCCGAAGGACTGATCGAGGGACGGGATTACCATAGGGAAGAGACGCTGCGCGACGAATTGGGACTTGTGCAACTCCATGACGAATCAGGTCGCAGGATGCGTCCCGACTTTATTCTTCACTATCCCGATAAAACCGACGTGATAGTAGATTGCAAGGTTTCTCTTGCAGCACTTTCCGACTATACGGAAGCAACTGACGAAAAGGCGAGGGAAGATGCCTCCGTGCGAAATCTTAAGGCGATCCTCAATCATATAAAAGAACTCTCCTCAAAAGACTATTCCTCTTATATTCCGAAGGATCGCAAAACCCTTGGTTATGTGATTATGTATGTACCCAATGTCAACGCGATGATCCTGGCTCGTCAGAAATCCCCCCAGATAGTCAACGAGGCTTTCACTAAAAATGTCCTGATTACTACGGAGGAAACTTTTATGCCATTTCTAAGGCTTGTAAGGTCAGCCTGGATCAATGTCGAACAGGCACGAAATCACGCAAATATCGTAGATGCGGCACGCAGAATGCTGGAACGGGTTGCCGATTTTATAAAGTATCACGAAGAAATGGGCAAGGCACTAAAGAGTGCACAGGAAAAGTATGAATTATCGGACAAGAAGATAAAAGATGGGGGACAGAGCATTGTCAAGGCAGCAAATGATGTTATCCGTTACGGAGTTACACCGGGCAAAAATAAATCCCTGCCCTTTGAGGATTGATTAGATTTGAAGTGCTTCTAAAAAATGATACTTTCTCTTAATGGTTGAGATGGAGATATTTATGGATACATTGGTTGATTTGGATAGAGGTACTTGTGAAAATCCATTATCATTCTTACAATCATCTTTTCGTGTGCTATATCCTCATGAATATATTCTACATCGGCATTTATCTCATTTAGATAAGAGTATAGCTTATCCCCACAAATGGAAGGAACATACAGGTCTTTATGACAGTTGTATAAACGAACTTTGACGTCAGGTCGCCAATCATTGGGTATGGAGTGTTTTTTCAATGCCTCCATAACCAGTTGACGGTATGGATTCTCTTTATTTTGTAAAAAATCCTCATCGTAATAGTCGTTAAGATCGGTGCCTATATAAGATGTAACATCCATAACAGCTCTGGATCCATCGCACAATCCGGGAAATTCCTCCAACAGTTTGCCCTTAAAAATCTTGGTGAAATCCAGATTTAAATTATCATAGTAGTTCAAAGACCAGAGTATAAAGGGGCCTGAGGCATATTCGGAATAACGGCTCTCAAATAAATCCTCCATGCAGAGGTCCGGGTAGTAAGGGCCTCCTCCGACAAAGATATCTTTCACACTAATATTCGACTCTTTATGGATGGAGAGGTATCGGGCCAGCGACCAGGTAGCGGAACCACCGAGGGAATAGCCAAAAAGAATAATCCTTCCAGGCAGTTTGTAGTGATAGCGATTATAGATAAACTCTCTGGCAGCCAGATAAAAATCTACTCCTATTTCAGCTAAATTTTCGTGTTGGATTATGGACATCGGCTGATTTGAATTGATGCCCATGCCAATCCCATCCGGTATCAAACAGACATAATCACCCGCCACAGCTAATAGGGATTCCACACTATATCGATTATCGGTACCGCTTTCACCTTTGCTCTTGAAAAATGGGTAGACGAAGATTACGCCTTTAGGTAACCTGTTTTGCGGACAATATAGCAGCCCCGATGCTACGACAGACTCACCGAGGGGGTCTTTAGTATTATATGCAACACCATGTACGGTATAGTCCTTCGAAAGCGCAACATATAGGTTAAGTCTTTCCAGCAATTGTTGTGCTTGTATCTCGTTATAACCCGCTTTTAACAACATTTCTTTAGGAGTGGCTCCAAACTCTCTGGAAGCCCTTTGCATAAGCTCTCCCATCCTTGTATTCTCTTCGAAGAGTTGATGGCTGTATTTAACATATTCAATTTCCTCAAAGACCGGCTCTCTCTCACAGCTTATAAGAGAGAAGGCTAAAATGAATATTGTTAAAAAAGAGTATCTCATCCCTGTAGAAACAAATATACTTTTATCACAATTCAAAAATAATATTTTAAATGCAGTGTGCCTACTATCCCATCCATTGAATAAGATTGACCTAAAGTATAATCAAATAGATTAACCATCAAAGATAGGTCAAAATTCTTAAAAACATGGTAGTTCATTTCTGCGCCAACATAAATTGCTTCCTGATCGTGGAAGTATGCTATTAAGGAGCTTATTGAGCACAAGTTGGAAAAAGGATAATATAATTGTCCTGCAAAACTCCAGCGAGATGTAGTCAACTCTCTCACAGAGCCTTTCATGGGTAGATATGAAAAGAGAATATCCGATATGTCATATGGTTTATTTGTATATAAGACTTCAGTTTGTAAGATAAGGTTGTTTGAAAATATTTTATCAATACCCAAAGAAATCTGAACTACATCAGGCTTATCACTGACCTTTCGGTAATCGTGAAAATATGAACCCTCGAATCTGATATTAACATTTTTCAGTTCAGTAGTAAAGCCTCCTCCCGCAAAGAGATAATGGCCTTTATATACTCCTCCCAACAATTGATAATCTAATTTTCGGAAATTATTCCGGTGTAATAAAGCTGCGGTAGGGGACCCATCTCTGTCAGCGGATAAAGCAATTTCACTGGTAGCAACTTCGCTGTGATAAAATGTAGTACGTATAGCATCACAGCCCATTTTCTCAGGGTAAGTGAAACTAATAACAGGTGATGAGTCAAAGATATCATTTGGGTTCCACAATATTGTATTTCCCCAGTTAATCCTCTGCCGACCCAGAGTAATTTCAAATTCATCAGTAGCCCACCGTAACGCAAGCCGGTCCAAAGCAACCCCTAACCATTTATCATCCTTGTCTACCATTGAATAGGATAGTTTCATCAGATTGTTATCGTCAGTTGAGGTCTCTTTGATCAGGTTTAGAATAGTACTGTTTCCAATAGAGAAATTCGTCCGGCTACTGATGTATATGTCAAAATTATTATTGATACTCCAATTAAAATTAAATCTTTGTGAGGTCATATTCTGCCATAAAGTCTCTTCAAAAGGATCAGGCCTGGTCTCGCCAAGCAGGGAGTAGTTGTTTATGTATCCCGTGAGGTTGACTTGAGCATTTGCACAGCAGAAACAGAGATGAAACAAGGAAAATGCTATGATAAACCTACCGAACATATGTTTCATCCTTTGTTATCCTACCATCTTCAAGGGTGATAAGTCGTCTGGCCTTGTTCATCACACGTGGATCGTGAGTTGAAAAGAGGAAAGTGATCTTCTCCTTTTCGTTGAGTAAAAGCATAGTGTTAAGCAATGTTTCCGCGGCCTCCGTGTCAAGGTTTGCTGTGGGTTCATCTGCAAGAATAAAGAGAGGTTTGGAGGCCAAAGCACGTGCTACGGCAACCCTTTGCTTTTGACCACCGGAAAGAGAGGATGGACGAGAGTGAGCACGATCTCTCATACCAATCACTTCAAGCAGTTCGGCTGTTCGCTCAATTCGTTGCTCTTTGTCTGCTCCCTGCAACTCCATAACAAATCCGATATTCTCTTCTACCGTCAACACAGGAATTAGATTGAGTAATTGGAAAACAAATCCAATATTATGCAAACGAAAGTTTACCAGCTCTTTATCTGTAAGCTGATTTATATCCTTTCCCTTTACAAAAACTTTTCCTGAAGTGGGCGAGGTAAGTCCTCCGATCAGGTTGAGAAGGGTGGTTTTTCCGGAGCCTGAAGGACCTACGACAGCAGTAAACTCTCCACTTGTAATAGTCAGGTTGACGCGATCCGTTGCTTTAATCACCGACTTGCCGTCAAGAAACGACTTGGAAAGGTTCTCTGTTCTTACGATTATGGATTTATCATTATCTATTAACTCATTCATAACTATACTTTATTTACTTCAGAACCTTTTTAATAGGCGATATGGTTGTGAATATACCAATAGCTGACACCAATACAAAGATATGAACAAAATCTATTTTATCTATCATGGGATAAACAACCGTACCAAAACCATATCCTGATTTACGATCAAATAAAAATGTGATATCTATACCCGATTTAGAAGAGATCGATACGGCAATCACACACAATAACAAACCTATCGAAGTAGCAATTAGTGTGGTAAAGAGTGTTTCTATGATAATCATGAGCCCAATGCGGTTTTCACTCATTCCAACTTTGTTCAGCATTCTAAACTCACCTTTTCTCTCTAAAACCGACATCATCATAAAATTTGTTGTGCTAAGCCCTAATGCGATAAAGAAAAGTAGTAAAAAGAGAAAACTGGCTATCCCATGCCAGGCATTCACTAACTGCATAAGGGGATATATTTCATCCCATTTTTTAATCTCGTATTCGGGCAATAGTTGGGATAACTTTTGCTTGACATTGTCACATTCCCGCAAATCGTTCACGACAATAGCAACTTCATGGACTGCTTCTCCAGGAATATTTAAATAAGGCATCAGGTCAGACTTTTGCACAAAAGCCGTTGTGTTGTCAAAACTTTTGCTATTAGTTTGAAACAATCCTCCTATCCTGAACATGACCCTTTGAATCTCTCCGGATGAGTCTTGTAGAGAGAGAATGATTCTCGACTTTATATCTACATTCAGCCTTTCAGCAGAACGTTTACTTATAATTATGGGTCTAACGATATCACTTTCGAAAAAGCTTCCATCGCCACTCTCAATAGTGCTGTAAACAGAAGAGACCTTCATTTCTTCCTCTCTATCGACTCCAATCAGGGTGAGCCCCACGCTTGTGTTAGCGGTAGATAAGAGCGCATTGGTTTTCAACCGATAAGAAGCATAATCTACTTCACCGACTGCATCCAAGGCCTGCTGAACCACGTTCTTATCCATAAACTCAGTCACCTCGTTTGCATTCGAAAATTTATTCGCGTGAATTTGCAAATACGAGGTTTGCATATCAATAAATTCCCTGTAAACACCCTTCGACCAGCCATTGGCAATGGAAACAGCAAATGAAGCCGCAAAAACACCAATAGCAATAACAGTTACCAATAAGCTGCTACGGCCTTTCCTGCGGAAAATATTTCTAAATGCCATTTTATAGATTATCTTCATTTGCATCTCTTTTACTTAATCCCTCATCTACTTTTAAATGTTGTATAAAAGCAATCGGATATGTAGCGAATACCAGACATATACCCAGAACTATTAAAAATTGTTTTATAAACAGAGTGAAGTCCAATGACATATATAGTCCCGAATATATGGAGAATTGTTTCAATGTTGCGACTGCTTCACCGTAAAGTGGTATAGGATGAATAGTGAAATAGTGTACTATAGGCAGAGTTATGATAACAGCCAGAATCACACCCAGGAGAGCAACTATAATAAGCTCATAAAATAGGCTCTTACTAAGTTTATTGCGTGACATTCCAATAGAAATCAAGACTGAAAATTCAAGTTTTCTCTCTTTTGTCATCATGATGATAGTGCCTAGAATATTTGAACCTACAAGTATGTAGAGAAAAAGCATAATAATGAATCCGATAGCATCGGCAAATCGAAAATAAAATAAGTACTCCTCTATGATCGACTTCCAATCCCTTATCTCATATTCTTCAGAAGAAAACTTGTTTTGAATTTGGGATTTTATAAGGTCCACTTTATCCAGCCTTTCTGACATTATATAGATTTCGCTATAGCAATCATCTGCCTGAAACAGTTCCTGTGCAGCAGATAGTGTTATGAATATAGTGCTTTTGTCAACCGTTGATACCGGTATCCTGGCAATACCTTGAATCGGAATTAATCCAACGGCACTGGAGCCATGATAACCCATACCCATTACTGCCAAAGTATCACCAACTCCCAGACCCAGCTGTTCTCTCATATTTTCGCCTAAGATTACTCCTTTATCACATTTTGAAAACCATTCTCCTTCAACCATTTCAGAGACCGTTAGTATACGATCCTTTTCAGCTTCCGGATCTATACCAATAATAGCCACCGCTTTGGTTGAAGGCGATGATGAATGAGATATGAGCAGATAGGATTGAAGAACGGGCAAAACACTCTTCACATATGGGAGCATTGAGATAGAATCTAAAGTTGCCGAATCAAGATACATGATGTCGTCAATAGAACGGGTTTTTGAGTAACTTTTGGATCTTATCTCAATATGTCCTCCGGATAATTTCAGAATACTATCGATAGAAGAGTTGAGTATTCCATTTTTCGTGGAGCCGAAAAGGATAGAAAAAAAAGCGGCTATAAATACGGAAAATATAGTTAACAGAGCACGAGAGGGATTCCTATGCAAATTCAACCAGGCCAATTTCATCATAGAAAACTATCAGTTTAGGCGTCTCATATTTTGCAGAGAGAAAAAACTCTCTTTGAAAGATGTGCTATAATCCCAGTCCAATATTGTAACAACAGTCTTATGTCCCTCTTTGTCAGCAGGAATGACCTCTAAATGAAGAGGTACATAATGTCCTTGTATTTTTTTTATATTGTCGGAAAAATATGTTCTGATCAAAACGTCATCTTCATCATAGTACTCAATCTTGCGTTCCACAAAACTTGTCTTGCTAATCCAAACAATTACCTTATCCCAGAGTGTGGTGCTTTCCGGATGTGGTATCAATACCAATTTATAACAGAGATCTCCTTCAACTTCCTCTTCTCCAGATAGTTCGTGGCTAAAATCGGATAAAAAAGAGGAGCTGTTCAACATATCATCGATCGTGAAATCGCTTCCCTGCCAGGAGGTGCCGGCAGCAGATGCTGCTATTTTTACTGTCCTTTCTATTACAGGCTGCCAACTCCACATATTATCGTCCCTTTTAAGAAATGCCTGACCTTTCTCTTTTGGCGGAGATACAATGAGTATTAAGCACATTTCCCTTGTTTTCAGCCAAGTTTTAATCCCAATGGAACGTTGCCAGGTAGGTCTGTAAATTGTCATGTCAGCCCTGGCTTGGAAATTGCCGAGAAAGCGGTTATTGTAGGCTTTTTCCACAATCTTATAAGCGTTGGGCGACTGAGCTGAAACCGGCAGTATCCACAATAGCATCAGTGTTATTATGTGTATTACTCTCAAAATCATATTATATCCGTATGCTTGGGCCTTTAGTAAAAAAAATCATGTACTGCCGTAGTAAAATAATGGGTAATTGGTTAATTGGGAATATTGTCAGAACAACAACTCTCCCTATCGATTGATAGAGAGAGTTAGTGTTATTCTTTAAACATCTATATTGCTTCCGGAAATTAGAAATAGTACGCTGCTCCCAGCATTAGATTATTTCCATCAAGATCCAGACCAAATCGGGTAAGTTTGATGTCACCATCTGTGTTTCTGAAATGTTGGAATCCCGCAGAACCTATCTTTGCTAAAAGCTTTACACTATCGCTAATGGCAAAAGAAACACCAGGTCTCAGACAGAGTTCCATAGAGAGATAATTTGTATCGGATGATTTATCCATAATGAAATTAAAACCTGCAACTGCGTCAGCAAAAATTTCAAATCCTCCCTTTCGTACCACGGTGTAGCGAAGATATGGTGCCAGACGTATTGCATGGTAACCACCATCATCTGACTGGGTGTCCGCAGCTGTACTAATAAGCGTACTTAACAAAGCTTTGTAATCTGCTATATCAAATGAACCAAGTGCAGCATATCCTTTGATATAACCGAAACTGGCTCCAACAGCTGTGCTGAGGGACAAATGATAACCTATTTCAGGAAGAATTTTAAAGGAAAAACCCTTATCAGCAGGTGAAGCTTCCGGATTATTATAATCTTCATAATCATCAAACCCTCCCAGATCCGTCATTCCGCCGGCTCCTTTTAGGTTACTGTAAGAAAAACCAAAAGTGCCACCAGCATAGAATTGTGCGTATCCTTGAGCACAAACAAATACGAACACTAAAGCAATAAGTAATTTTTTCATAATAAGTTAGTTTTAATAAAGTTCAATTTTATTTGACAAATGTACAAAAAGTTAAACTATCCTGCAACATGTTTTTAAAATCATCGTCTAATAGTTGTGATATGTTATAAATTATTAAATAACTAATAATTCAATAAAAAAAGTCGATGAACACAAGTGATAATTTTGTATTAAAAATGGGTATAATAGTCGTCCTGATAATCAATTCTTTTATCGGATGTGCCCAAAATGTAAATTTAACTACACTTACAACTTCCGAAAAGGAAGGAATCCTGTTAATGCGCGAAGAAGAGAAACTGGCTCATGATGTATATAGTTTTTTTGCGCAAAAATACAATATCCCAATTTTCAGGAATATCACAAATAGTGAAGTAGAGCATCAAAAATTGGTGATTCAGCTGATGGATCAGTATGGGATTAAGGACTCTTCGTATGAAGAAGAGAGTAAATTTCATAATAAGGAGCTACAGGAACTGTATGATCAGTTGACAGTACAAGGGAATACTCTAATTGATGCATTAAAAATAGGTGCTTACATTGAAGAGCTGGATATTCATGATTTAAAACAATTGATGAAAGAGACGGACAATGAAGTTATTTTAGGGACTTACGACCCTTTGTTGTGGGGATCGCAAAATCATTTGCGGGCCTTTGTCCGTAATCTTACAAACAGAGGTGTGGAATATCAGCCGGTCTTTTTATCAGCAGAGGAGTTTTACTCTATATTGAACAAATAGCTATTTATTGTAAAGTTATCAGTCCGGATAATGTGCCTGTGGCGGTAGTGCTTCCAAGACCATCATCAGTGGTGTATGCGGCCGTAACGGTCACGCCGGTAATAGTGTATTCCTGATCATCGTATAGCTGACTATAGGAGACGCTGTTGCCATTGATGACTCTTGTGCCACCGTCGGAGTGTAATATGGTGATCGTCCATAAGGCAGATGATGTACATTCTGTCATACTTTCATCACTGTATGTAGCCACAGCGGTAAATGAGATAGATTGTCCCGATACAAGAGTCACTCCCGACGGGGAAGTAAAATTATTGTCTGATGGAGTGATTTGTACTTCAACCGGATATTTCGGTCTGACATTTAAAACTTTCATATCTGTAACTGTTACTCCGCCGAAAGAATAGCTGACTCTGACAGTGACCTGTTTGTATGTGTCAGTACCATTTGACGCTTCGATTGTATTGCCTATGAGATTTGCGTAGGAGACATTTTCTCCTTCCATTGAGTAGGTGACTCCGGATGAGGTAAATGTTTGGGTGCTGCCATCACTATATGTGACCATAGCAGAAAGTACACATTTGCTATCACCCTGAGCGATTGTGTGCCTATTCATATACAAAATAATGTCCGAAGCCGTAACAACCTCTTTTCCACTAATTGTAACAGTTGTGTGATCCGTTAAAACGGTTTCTCCGTATGAGAATGTTCCTCGGATAGTTACATTTTGGGCAGAGGATTCGCTGTTGTTTCCCATGAGAATACCGTTTTCTACCTGATGGTTATATACATATTCCTCTCCAGAGGTAATAGTATAGTTGATATCGGTTTCAGTAGTTACTGAGCCGTCGCTCCATATAACACTTGCTGAGAGTTGAGTGGTCCCGTTCCATGCGATAGTCGAAGGGAATGCATATATTGAGAGTGAAGTAGGACTCTTTGTTGCTCCTTCTACTGAGAGGTTTGCTGTGGCGCTTATATTTGAGAATGTAGCTGTGATGGTGCTTACCTTCATGGAGGATGTGGTGTTGCATCCCGTTGCCATCCCGTTGCTTATAGTCGCTGCTTCGGTATTCGAGCTGCTCCATGAACAGAGCGATGTTACCTCTTGCGTTGTTCCGTCCGAGTACGTTGCTGTTGCAATAAATGATTGGCTTCCATTTGACGTGATAGTGGCAGAGGTAGGGGAGAGTATCAGGGATGTGATGACAGGAGCGCTTTGCGGTGTTATATTCAAAGTAGTATATCCTGCTGTGCTGCTATGCGCCGCTTTAATTGTTGCATTACCTGTAGCCAAAGGGTTGACCTCTCCGGCAGAAACTGTAGCCTTGTCGGGATGGAGACTGCTCCACTCAGCAGAGGAGGTCACATCAGTATAAGTTGATCCCGTGTTCACTCCATTGACGAATGCTGTAGTGGTTAATATAGCTGTAATCTGCAATGAGGAGCCAATAGTTACTGTCGCAGATTTGGGATTAAGGTTGAGTTCATAGTTGTAATATGTATAGCCATTACGATAACATTTGATCAAGGCAGTATCTCTTATACCGTAGTATTCTGCATAAATAATAGCATCTACATAATTTTCATTTCCGGAGTAATTGTTTCTAACCAGAGCTGATGGAGAGAGTGAAGCTGCATCCGGTCTGGTGTTTGCCCATGAGCATTCTTCAGTGATATCACTTGTGGAACCATCAGACCACAATGCTATAGCGTTAAGTTGCTTACTTCTTCCATAGAATAGTGATACAGACCGTGGTTCTACAGTAATCTTTGTTAAGCTCACTGAGGGTACTACGTTGATTTGTAGTATGCTGCTCTTTTTCTGGTCAAGCGTACCGGCAGTCAAGGTGGCGTTTATCGGTGTTAAGGTATTTGAGGTGCTGGTGATAATGACTCTTTCTCCTTCATGTGTATAGTTTAGCTCTCCATTTTCAAACCTTTCACTGCCCCTCAGTGTTATCGGCAGTCCGGCAGGGGAGAGTACAAGGCATACAGTATCTTTACTCATCGAAAGAAGATTCAGCACAGACGGTTCCCAGCTGATGCTTCTATTGTCCTCCACAATTCCTGGGTCCACTTTCCATGACTCCGTGGAAATGGAATTGTCTGAAGGAAAGAAAGTGAGTGTCTGAATTGTGTTTCGTGTAATGTCGAATGAAGAGGTATTGTCAGCTCCAAGATAGATTCTAAAGGTCATTTTATTCGAATTAAGTCCTGTTGAAACACCTCCTCCGATATATTTTCCCTCAATTTCGAGAAATGTGCAAAGATCCTTTACCGTGGGAATGTTGTCGGGGATTTTAGCCCATGGATCGCTGTTGTCAGGAAGAAGATTTCCCTGGAGATTTTCATACATGTAGAAGGAAACGGCCGATCCTGCATTTAGTAGCTGAAGATCCGATATCGTACTCATATCACCGTCAAGGGCGGCAGTTGCAGCCCTGGAAGAAAATGGGAAGGCACATGCGGCTGAGTTGCGAAGTCTTACTCCCGTTACCTCAAAACTACCTTCCAGGTTGCTGCGATCTATCACAAGGTCATATCTTGCAACAAGACGTATGAATTCCATCGTGTAGCTGTTGTTGCCCTTTACAACTGTAAGAGTCCCTGTATGGGCCATCGGAAAGCCATCTGAAGTTATTCCTGCCACCCCCGGCCATGCTATGGAAATCTCTCTCATCGCACTTTCAGAAATGGGCGGAGTGAGTCCTATGACGTTGGCAAGTGCATATATTGTATAACTCTCTCCGACAGGCAGATCAATGGAAATCTCTTCTCCATTTGAAAAACTGTATGATCCGGCTAGTATCCCCAAAGTATTATAAAGGGATATCTTTATAGTCATTATTGCGGAGTCATCCACATCTATACTGCTCTTTGTGGCTATTTCCTCTTTTACTACAGAGAGGAATGTCACGTTTCCGGTGATCTTGCTGCTCTCTGAATCTTCCCGACACCCGGCCACAATCAGGGCTACAGTCAGTGCAAATAACAATTTTTTCAGTGTTTTCATTGCAAATGTTTTTTGATTTGACCTATTTTTGACTGTGAATATCAAAAATATTTACCAAATAATAAAATACACTTACAAATGTTGCTCAGTTAAAATGGCCCTAGAGGTTATTTATAAGGTGGTTCAAAAAACCGAGAAATAATTTCCTCTGTTTCCCCAATCAGGCATTTACCACTCTGAACTCTCTCAAAAGTCTAAGTCGCACTGCATTGCTTTTTTTTGTAAAATGAGATATATACCGATAAACGCAAATAATCCACAAAACAGATCTTCGGGTGCCTTTTCTTGTGAATTCAATGCTTTTCTTTGTCTAAAAACCAATTAGAATCAAAAATATAGAGAGTTATGACAAAACTTCTTACAATTTCATTTGACAGCACAAATGGAGATTTCTGCGTAGAAATTAACAAGGATGAACTTCACTCCAAAGAGCTTATTGCTCTTGGATTGAATTCACTGTACAAAGAGTTACCTGACATCCTCCCATCATCCATTGCGCTCGCCCTCTATATCTCCGAAGATCCCGACTATTTTGCCGGTATTCTTAATTACCGTGTTCATAGGATTATTTCCTATTTGGAGGATTACTCGATATTAAATCCAAAAAAAATATAATAAAATCAATAAAAACAGCAAAAAAGTTAAAATAAATTATTAAATGATGCTTTTTTTTATTAAATTTGTTCAATAATATATATAAATAATAAAGAAAAGCATATGGCAAGAAAAAGGCAAAGCAAAGTATCTACTCTAGTAAATCTTGACTTCATCGCTCACTTTCTAAAGATGTCAGGTGAAAATGTCTCTTCATTTTCCCGCAAAGCGGGTATATCAAAACAGTCCATGCAGCAATGGTTCGAATATGATGATATGACCATTGCAAAGATCAAGGAGATTTTCGGCAACTACGGATATGATTGGGACTATCGTCTCGTATCAAGACGAACACCCAAGGAGGTAGAGATGCCCAAACATCTTGAGATTGAAGTCGCAGAACGTGCATATCCCCGTCTTGACGCCTCTAAACGCCTTTTCGAGTTGCGTCGTGCCATTGTTGATGCAGGTTATACTAACAAGGATTTCATTGAGAGGTTACGCAAAAAAGGTCTTGCTCACAGTGGTATGCCCTGGTGGACCAACTGTGTCAAGGTAGATTCCATATATTTGAGCGATCTTCGCAACATGGCTGAGGAGCTTGATTGTGACCTGAAGATCAGTATCAAGCCCAGGCCCAGGGCGGAGGATTAAGATTTCTTTATTGGATCGCAGGTGAGGTCAACACCAAGTTTTCGGAAGATCTTGCGGTCCACTTCACTTAACATTACTGTTGAGTGCACTTGACAGCCGTCGAGTTCGGGAAGTTTTTCCAGAGCACGGCGGCAATTTTCATTTGTAGTGCTAAGCATTGACAAAGCAACCAGTACTTCATCCGTATGCAGACGCGGGTTGCGACCGTGAAGGTAGGAAACTTTGGTCTTCTGGATAGGTTCGATCATACTTTGGGGTATCAGTTTTACGCTGTGGTCAATACCTGCCAGATGTTTCGTGGCATTGAGTATTAATGCGGCGCTGGGACCCAGAAGATCACTTGTTTTTGCAGTAATGATAGTGCTGTCAGCCAGTTCTATGGCTGCAGAGTGAGCATTTGACTGCTCTTTTCGCTCCCTGGCCGCCACGGTAGTCTTGCGGAAGGCAGTGGTAATTTTTGCCTGTTTCATCACCAAAGCTATCTTTTTGACCTCGGCATCGTTGAGTGCTCCATCTGCAAGTTTACCCAAAGCAGTGTAATATCTTCGGATGATCTCATCACGTGCGGCATTACTGCAAACTTCTTCATCGCTTATGCAGAATCCTATCATATTTACCCCCATATCGGTGGGTGATTTATAGTAGTTTTCACCATAAATGCCCTCGAACAGGGTATTGAGTACGGGAAAAATCTCTATATCGCGGTTGTAGTTGATTGCAACTGTACCGTATGCCTCCAGATGGAAGGGGTCCACCATATTGACATCATTAAGGTCAGCTGTAGCTGCCTCGTAAGCTAGATGTATTGGGTGTTTGAGGGGAAGATTCCATACCGGGAATGTTTCAAATTTTGCATAACCGGCCTTGATGCCTTTCTGATGGTCCTGATAGAGCTGGCTAAGGCATACTGCGCATTTTCCGCTTCCGGATCCGGGGGAAGTTACTATCACCAGAGGACGTGAGGTCTCCACATAGTCATTCTTGCCAAATCCTTCATCTGATTCAATAAGTGAAACATCGTTCGGGTACCCTTCGATGGTATAGTGGTAGAATGTGCATATACCCATACGCTCCAGTCTCTGGCGGTAATGGTCCGCACTGGCCTGACCGTTGTAGTGAGTGATGACTACCGAACTCACAAGAAAACCCCTGCTTTCAAATTCGTGACGAAGACGCAGTACATCCTCATCGTAAGTTATTCCGAGGTCGCTGCGAATTTTATTTTTCTCAATATCAACTGCACTTATGACAATTATTATTTCTGCATCATCGCTCATTTGCACAAGCATTTGAAGCTTGCTGTCAGGCATGAAACCCGGCAGAACGCGGCTTGCATGATAGTCATCGAAAAGTTTCCCTCCGAATTCGAGGTATAGTTTATCGCCGAACTGGGCGATACGCTCCCGTATGCGTTCGGATTGAATTTTCAGATATTTTTTATTGTCAAATCCAATAGTCATTACGGGATACAAATTTAAGGATTTTTTGGATTTTATTCAAATTAATCAAAAAAATGGTGTGAGTTGCAAGTTGCGGGTTGCGGGGCTAGTTCTGAGTTTCGGGTAATTTTTTTAGTAATTAGTTTGGAGTTAGGATTTGCACCAAATATCTCATCCTCTTTTTACCAATAAATATACACTCAACTCTTAATCTTCAACACTACACACTCCTTATTAATTACTACATACTACACAAAAAACGGGTATGACTTTTATTGTCATACCCATTTTCTTTGTTTTATGTTGTTTCTGAATTAAATATTTAGTTGAAGATATAACGTATTCCGATCTGGAATTTCCAGCACTGGTCATAGTGGTAATTGTAATCATAGGATTGGGTAAGGTAGTTCCCATCCTTCTGGTACATAGAGAATACAGGCTGTTTCTTATCATTCTGACCCTCATATTTGAGAATCGCGCTGTTGTTGGAGATGGAGTTGATCTGGTAAACACCCCATTTTGAATTTAAGAGGTTGCCGATATTCATGAAGTCAAATACGAGCTGAAAGTTGTGTCTGGTATTGCCGATATTAAATGCAAAGTCCTCAGCAATGCGGAGGTCGAAACGGTGAACCCAGGGAGAGCGTGCAGCGTAAGCCTCAGCATACTCACCTTTGTGGTTTTTCAGATATTTATCCTGCTCTACAAATTTCCAGAATGCAGCACGGTCGGCATCGGTTTTGAAGTTGATTTCGCTATCGTTCTTGGGAATATACATGAGGTCGAGGTTGATTCCATCACCGTTCATGTCATTGAAATAAACATGGCTATAACCATTACCTGAAGATCCGCTATAGAAGAGATTGAGGTGTAGACCCTTGCCACCAAATATCTTGAAGGGTATGAAATAGTTTACACTTGCAATCAATCTGTGGGGAACCACATATTGTGAGCGCTGTACGGTGCCGAAGTTGGGACCGTCAATAGTAATAAGGCCTTGCCAGGTGGATACCGGGTCGCTGCCGGGCAGTCCGGAAACCTCTTTGGACTCAGTCATCGTGTAAGCCAGCATAATATCGAGGTTTCTTACCGGCTGAGCATTTAGAGTGATGTTGGCAGTGTAACCGTAACCCTTATTTGTGTTGGTCAGGACAACAGCGTTCTTGCCCTTGTGGATTGCGTAGTCTGCAGGATAGATGAAACGGTTGTCAGCACCGCGGAAACGCTTCCAACTCATGTTGTTCTCAATATTTATATTATCGATTGTTACTCCGGTAACAACTTTATTAAACATGAATTCTCCGGTAAGAGTCAAGGGGAATGAAACGGGGAGCTGCCAATCGAGAGCTATTGATGATTTCCAAATCTGGGGCATCTTGAAATTGGGGTCAACGCCTGAAATCTTGGAACCTGCTACGTGATTGCTCTCATTGAGTTCTGCCTGGAGCCCCAGTGCCTTAATAGCGTCCTGAACATTAGTCATAATACCGCCGTTGAACACATCGAGGCGCTTGTCATATCCTGTGGGAACACCATTCTTGTAAGAAGTTCTGAACTGTACTGAATTCTGAACGAGACCGGCATTAGTAGGCATGTTTGTAAAGAATACCAGCGGCAGACGTCCTGCAAAGAGACCTGTACCTCCACGGAGCTTGAGTGATTTGTCACCCTTTACATCCCATATGAAACCTATTCTGGGAGATACCTGGAGGTTTGCCTTAGGCCACGCACCTGTGTCAATCTTTTCACCATCTCTAAAAGTTAGATCGTGGATTGCTTTGTTGGTGGCGATATCGCTGTTGTCGAATATGAGTTCGTCAAAGCGGACACCATAGGTGAGTTTGAATTTATTGCTTATGCTCCACTCATCCTGCACATAGAGACCGATCTGGTTAAATGTTACGCGGGCATTGGGATTGGGTTCGCCATTCCAGCCATAAGTGATAGCAAATGACTCCGGAGTCCTGCTATTGAGGAAATCGTCGAGACTATTGTAGCGATAGTACATAGTACCGTTACGCATATATGCGTTGTCGGCAAACTGGTACTCATAGCTCAGACCTGCAAGGACCTTGTGGTTCCCTTTCAGCCAGGTGATGTCATCTTTGATTGTGAGGATATTGTTATGTACACCGTTATTCCAGGTAAAGAGTTCATAACCGAGCGACATATAGGGTTCCATAATCTGGTTGCCTTCACTATCTTTTCCGGCCATTATATCAATATGGGGGAAAGGGGCTGACTTGGAACCTCTGACGTCATCGATTTTTGAGAAAGTAACGAGAAGTTGATTGGAGAGGTTGTCCGTAAATCTGCTGTTTAGGTCGGCGGATATAGACTGTACCTTATTATCCATTGAATACATATTGTTAGCGAAAGCCATCGATTGGTTGCCCACGCGGTATGTTTTGTTTAGACGGTATCCTGTATCGGATGAGTTGCCGTTAGGGGCATTCCAGGCAGTATTCTTGGTGTAGTTATAGCGAAGATTGAGTCTGTGGTTGTCACTGATATTCCAGTCGATGCGAGCCAGGAGCTTCATATTTGACTGGTCACCGGGGAAGTCAGTATAAGAACCTGTATCGTATCCATATTTCTGCATCATGAAATCCTGAACTTTCTGCATGTCTGAAGCGAGTGTACGGGATACATTGCCCTCAGCTGTCTCTCCACCCTTGTTGGCGCGGTAATTAATCACCTGTCCCGGAGTTTTGTCCATCTCAAAGTTAGTGAAGAAGAAGAGCTTGTTTTTAATGATAGGACCACCAAAAGTGAAGCCGTATACTGTCTGCGACTCTTTGGTTCGTTCATCAAGTTCCTTACCGTTTATGGTATTGCCCCTCATATTCTGGTTGCGGTAATAGGTATAAGCCGTGCCCTTGAAGGTGTTGGTACCTGATTTGGTGATTGCATTGATACCGCCGCCGATAAAGTTTGTCTGGCGTACATCAAAAGGGGCAACAACAACCTGAATTTCATCGATTGCATCCATTGAGATAGGGTTGCCGCCTCCGGGAAGATTGGGATTAAGACCGAAGTTGTTATTGAAGTTGGCTCCGTCAACAGTGAAGTTGGTGGAACGTCCATCACCGCCGGCGAAGCTCATTCCGTTTGCGTAGGGTGAGATGCGCGCAATGTCTGAGATACTGCGGTTGATAGTAGGCATATTGCCTATCTGTGAAGAACTGATATTGGTAGCCGCGCCTGTCTTTTCATTGGAAAATTTTGAGCTGGGTGAAGCGACTACCACTACCCCTTCAAGTTCTTCCGTAGAAATAACAAGAACTGCGTCTTGTGTGAATGTTACACCGAGCTGCAGTACTATATCCTGAAAAAGGGAGGTCTGATAGCCAAGAAGGTGTACTCTGATCTCATATGGTCCACCCGGACGCATACCTTGAATGGCATAACGACCGTCGATGTTGGCTACTGCATGGTAATTTGTGCCTGACGGTACGTGGACTGCAATAACGGTGGCTCCGACGAGCTTTTCACCGGAATCACTGAGGATTTGACCGTTTATGCTTGAAGTAGTAATCTGCGCACTTGCACTGAAAGAGAATAAGAGCAATGCTACAAGCGGCAAAAGTTTCTTAATTAATTGATTCATAGTTGTATATTAAAAATTATCATTGTTTTTAATTTTGCTAAAATACGAAAGTATTCCATTCCCTTGAGAAATTCCGTATTACAATTATGTTAATTTTGATGATTACTTATAATATAATATAATATAATATAATATAATATAATATAATATAATATAATATAATATAATATAATATAATATATGGTGGAGATTCCTATACAAAAAAAGAGGACCACCGCGGTGATCCTCTCTGTTGGCTATTAGCTATTGGCTGTTGGCATTTTGCTTGGCCATTGCTACTAACTTTCGTGCCTACTAAATACTCAAAAGTCAATACTCAATACTCAGAGCTTCATAATCCTTACTCATAACTCCATATTCAGAACTCTTCACTCAGAACTCCACACTCCTCTACACCCATACCCTGCACCTCGTACCCTGTAACTCGTAACTCGCAACCCGTAACACTACACCTTCGGTCCTGCGGATACAAGTGCAGCACCTGCGGGGTTACCGGTAAATTTGTTGAAGTTCTTTACAAATTTTCCTGCAAGATCACGTGCTTTTCTATCCCATTCACAAGAGCAGGGATAAGTATTGCGTGGATCGAGAATATTTGTGTCAACATTAGGAAGTGCTTTGGGTATCTCGAGGTTGAATACGGGAATAAACGAGGTCTCTGCTTTGTCAATTGCCCCGTCAAGAATAGCGTCAATGATGCCGCGGGTATCCTTTATGGAGATACGTTTACCGGTGCCGTTCCATCCTGTATTAACCAGATATGCGGTAGCTCCGCTAGCCTTCATCCTCTTTACGAGCTCTTCACCATATTTTGTAGGGTGGAGGGAGAGGAATGCCGCTCCAAAGCAAGCCGAGAAGGTAGGAGTGGGTTCAGTGATTCCTCGTTCGGTCCCTGCCAGTTTTGCAGTAAAACCGCTGAGGAAGTAGTACTGTGTCTGCTCAGGGGTAAGCTTGGATACTGGAGGGAATACTCCGAATGCGTCGGCAGTTAGGAAAATTACCTTTTTAGCATGACCTGCCTTGGAGATAGGTTTCACAATGTTGTCAATGTGGTAAATGGGATAGGAGACACGGGTATTCTCGGTCACACTCTTGTCGGTGAAATCAATTTTGCCGTTTTCGTCAACAGTAACATTCTCGAGGAGTGCATCGCGCCTGATGGCGTTATATATATCGGGCTCGGCTTCTTTACTGAGGTTGATGACCTTAGCATAGCAGCCGCCCTCAAAATTGAAAATGCCGTCGTCGTCCCAGCCATGCTCGTCATCACCTATAAGCTGACGCTTGGGGTCGGTGGAGAGGGTAGTCTTGCCTGTTCCGGAGAGGCCGAAGAAGATAGCGGTTTCGCCATCTTTACCCACATTAGCCGAGCAGTGCATCGATGCGATACCCTGGAGGGGGAGGAGATAGTTCATATAGGTAAACATACCCTTTTTCATTTCGCCGCCATACCAGGTATTGATAATTACCTGCATATTTTCGGTAAGGTTGAATACCACTGCAGTTTCAGAGTTGAGACCTAGTTCTTTATAATTCTCAACCTTTGCCTTTGATGCTGTAAGTACCACGAAATCCGGCTCACCAAAGTTTGCAAGTTCTTTTTCGGTGGGGCGTATGAACATGTTTTTCACAAAGTGTGCCTGCCAGGCAACCTCCACGATGAAGCGAATTTTAATGCGTGAGTTTTCATTTGCCCCGCAAAAGGCATCCATCACATAGAGAGTCTTCTCTGAAAGTTGCTTTGTTGCAATCTTTTTAAGTTCCTTCCATGCCTCAGGAGTAACCGGTTTATTGTCATTCAAATATTCATCTGAAGTCCACCAAACTGTATCTCTGGTAACATCGTCCATTACCCAGAATTTGTCCTTTGGGGAACGCCCGGTGTAAATACCGGTCATTACGTTGACAGCACCAAGTTCGGTCAGCTGACCGGCCTCGTAACCCTTGAGGGAGGGATCCAGTTCAGCTTTGTACAACTCCTCGTAACTGGGGTTGTGAATTACTTTTTTAACATTGATGATGCCGTACTTTGATAAATCGATATTTGCCATAATTGTCTATTATTTTCTTTTGTTGTTAGTCGCGCAAAGGTAATAATTATTTCACACGCCCATAATTTTGTACAAAAAGTTTGCCATATAATTGCTATTTTTGCGGCATGAGAGAAACTTTGAAAAAGTACTGGGGATATGACTCCTTCCGTCCAATGCAGGAGAACATTATCGCCTCTGTGCTGGAGAGGAAGGATACTCTTGCCATACTGCCCACAGGTGGCGGCAAATCCATCTGTTTCCAGGTTCCATCTATGATGACGCCGGGAATATGTATAGTGGTATCCCCGCTGATTGCGCTGATGAAAGATCAGGTAGAGAATCTCAATGGCCGCGGAATTCCCTCTCTTCTTGTTTGTTCAGGTATGACCTACCGTGAGATAGACATCACTTTGGACAATGCTATTTATGGTGACTACAAGTTTCTCTACCTTTCCCCCGAGCGTCTCAGAACAGAACTTTTTCGTGTGAGGGTGGCCAGAATGAATGTCAATTACCTGGTGGTGGATGAAGCACACTGTATTAGTCAATGGGGGCATGATTTTAGGCCGGAATATCTTCAGATAGCCGAAATAAGAGAGATTATTAGCACGGAGCGGCGTGTGCCGGTCATTGCACTTACCGCTACGGCCACAGAGAAAGTTGCGGATGACATTATGGCAAATTTAAAATTTGAGGTTCCCAACAAGATTACCTCATCTTTCGAAAGGCCCAACCTCTCATATGTTTTCCGAAAATGTGAAGATAAGATGGGACAGTTGCTCTCCATCTGTCATAATGTGAATGGGAGCGGCATAGTCTATGTCGGCAAAAGAGGTACTGCAGAGCAAATCGCCTCTTTTCTTCGAAGCCAGAAAATTGATGCAATAGCATATCACGCCGGAATGGAGAGGGATACACGATCTCGTAGACAAGACCAATGGAAGAGCGATCAGACCCGCATCATTGTCTCCACTAATGCCTTCGGAATGGGTATAGACAAGCCGGATGTGAGATTTGTCTGCCATTTTGATATGCCTGACACAGTCGAGGGCTATTTTCAGGAGGCGGGTAGAGCCGGTAGGGATGGAGACCTGTCCTATACTGCGTTGCTTTGGAATGACAGCGATATCAGGCGTCTCCAACAGATTACGCGTGTGACATTTCCTCCTCTGGATTATATCCGTGATATTTACCAAAAGGTCTTTATCTTTCTTGGAATACCCTATGAAGAGGGCAAGGGGCGCAGTGTGAAGTTTGATCTTGATGCTTTTGTAGGCCATTTCAAGCTCCACTCTGCTACCGCATATTATGCAATCAGATATATTGAACAGGCAGGTTACTGGACACTTTCTGAAGAGTTGGAAATCCCTTCTAAGGTCCGTTTTGATGTTTCAAGAGATGAGCTCTACAAAGTTCAGCTGGGTTCGAATGAGATGGATACCTTTGTAAAAGTGCTTTTGAGGATGTATACCGGTATATTTTCCGACTATGTTACAATTGATGAGGAAAAAATTGCCAGGGTAGGACGTTATGCAGTGGATGCAGTTAAGGCAAAACTAATCTCGCTTTCAAACCGACATGTGATGAGTTATGTGCCTAAGTTTCGTTCGCCGATTCTTACATTCTACAATGAAAGGCTATACGAGAAAAACCTTCGTTTGCCGGAATCGGAATATAAGGAAAAGGTGGAGCGTCGTACTGCCGGGGTCAATGCAATGATATCTCTGGTCACTGACAATTCCACCTGTCGCAGTGTTTCGCTGCTGCGCTATTTCGGCCAGCAGGAATCTGCCCCCTGTGGAAAATGTGATATTTGTATTGAGAAAAAAAAGTTGATTATGTAGTGTGTGATGTCTGAGCGAACTTCAAATAACATGAAGCGTAGAAAATTTTTGTTTTTTCGAAGCTCATGTTATTTGAAGTGGTACGAGTTGGGTGTGTATTTATGAGTCCAAGTGAGGATGATGAGATATTAATTAAGTGTTAAAATGAGTATAATTATATAATAAAGAATAAAAATAAATGAGGACTGGAAATATGTTTAAAAATATCAAAGCATTTGTATTCGATGTTGATGGAGTATTTACTGATGGATCTGTTTTGGCGATGCCGGATGGAGATCTTCTACGTACATTCAACGCAAAAGATTGTTTCGCCGTCAGAATGGCAGTTGACAATGGTTACCCTGTAGCTATAATTACCGGAGGCTGCTCCCAGAGCATTATTCAAAGAGCTATTTCACTTGGTGTGGAAGCAAAGGATCTCTACCAGCTTTCAAGAGACAAACGTCCCGATTTTCTGAAATTTTGCTCCGATCATGGTTTGCAACCCTCAGAAGTGGTCTTTGTAGGAGATGATGTCCCGGATATACCGGCCCTTCGTGAGGCGGGCCTCGCTGTCTGTCCCTCTGATGCTGTTGCTGATGTAAAAGAGGCCTGTAACTATATTTCTCCTTTCCCCGGAGGTAGAGGCTGTATTCGGGATATTGTTGAAAAGGTACTCAAAATGCAGGGGAGATGGCAGTTTGACCCAACGGAACCTATAAGCGCCAAATATCCCGATCACATAACAGAGCTTGCAAATAAAACCGGAAGAAATGTTTGATGGATATAGATTCATTCTAGCTTCAAAGTCTCCTCGCCGGCGCGAACTTCTGGCCGGACTGGATTTGAAATTTGAAGTAGAGACGGGCCCCGAATCGAAGGAGGGATTTAACGAAGATATTCCCCACTCACAAGTTCCGGAATATCTTGCTAAACACAAATCTATAACATTCCACAGGCCTCTTGAGCCTGGTGAAGTGCTTATAACAGCTGATACCTTAGTGTTTGGTCAGCAGGAAAAACTTGAAAAAGGAATACTCTCGGAAGTGACCCTTCAAAAATGCGCAATCCTTGGCAAACCAACTGATAGGGAGGATGCATTTAGAATGCTTTCCCTGCTCTCGGACAATACCCACTATGTGCTGACAGGGGTATCTATCCGAACTCTTGATGAATTGCGCTCCTTTACTGCAGTTACCGAAGTCTCCTTCAAGAAGCTCTCTACGAAAGAAATATCCTACTATATAGATAACTATGCTCCTTATGACAAAGCAGGTGCCTACGGTGTACAGGAGTGGATCGGCCATATAGGAATTACCTCCATTAGCGGATCTTACTATAATGTAATGGGACTTCCCGTGCAACGTCTTTACACTGAACTCTGTGATCTTTGCGGTAAAAAATGATTTCAGCTTCAGTGAGTGTCCGGTAATATGGTGTTGTGTATAATTAGGGATAATTTACCGAAATTGTTTATTTTTGCAGTTTGAATAATTGACAACAATAAAGCAAGATTTATATAGATGGAACTCCCCAACAAATACGATCCTTCCCTGACGGAAGATAAGTGGTATTCCTACTGGCTTGAGAATGGATTTTTTCATTCGGTACCTGATGAACGTGAACCATATACCATTGTAATTCCGCCACCCAATGTGACAGGTGTGCTCCATATGGGACATATGCTCAATAACACGCTTCAGGATGTATTGGTGCGTCGTGCCAGAATGACAGGCTACAATGCCTGCTGGGTGCCGGGCACCGACCATGCTTCCATAGCGACCGAGGCAAAAGTTGTAGAAAAACTTAAAACCTCAGGTATCGAAAAATCAGACCTGACACGTGAGGAGTTTCTAAAACACGCCTGGGAGTGGAGAGATAAACATGGGGGTATTATACTCGAGCAGCTTAAAAAGCTTGGTGCATCCTGTGACTGGGACCGCACCAAATTTACGATGGATCCCGATTTGAGTGAGGCTGTAATCAATACATTTGTCTATTTCTACAAAAAAGGACTCATCTATCGTGGAGTTCGTATGGTTAACTGGGACCCTGAAGGCCTGACTGCAGTTAGTGATGAAGAGGTAATCCACAAAGAGACTGATTCCAAGTTCTATTATTTGAGATATAAAATAGCAGGTGGCGTTGCCGGAGGAGAATGTGATTATGTCACAATTGCTACAACACGCCCTGAAACCATTATGGCTGACGTAGCGGTCTGCGTCAATCCTGAGGATGAAAGATATTTTTACCTGCGGGGTAAAAATGTCATTATTCCACTTATCGACAAAGAGATTCCCATTATAGAGGATGATTATGTGACAATGGACCTTGGTACAGGATGTCTCAAAATCACTCCCGCTCATGACATCAATGACTACGAAATAGGTCTGCGCCACAAACTTCCCGTGATAGATATTATCAATGATGACGGAACACTCAACGAAAAGGCTCAGATCTTAGTTGGAGAAGATAGGTTTGTCGCTCGTAGAAAGATAGTGAAGATGCTCGAAGAGGCAGGACTTCTGGAAAAGGTAGAGGACTACAAGTCTCAAGTAGGTCATTCGGAGCGCACAGATGCTGTTATCGAGCCTAAACTCTCCATGCAGTGGTTCCTTAAGATGGATGATCTGGCACAAGATGCATTGCAAGTGGTAGAAGATGACTCGGTAAGGCTTATACCCGACAAATTCAAAAATACATATCGTCACTGGATGGAAAATGTTCGTGACTGGTGTATTTCACGACAGTTGTGGTGGGGCCAGCAAATTCCTGCTTATTATCTCCCGAACGGGGAATTTGTAGTAGAATCTACATTTGAAGAAGCTCTTGAAGCTGCCCGTAAGATTGATCCTTCCATCAAGGAGGAAGATTTGGTTCAGGACGAAGATGTACTAGATACATGGTTCTCATCCTGGCTCTGGCCGATATCGGTATTTGACCCCGCAAAGCCCGGTTTTCCTGTTAAAGCACCCAATGCTGATCTCGCATATTACTATCCCACAAATGATCTCGTGACTGCTCCCGAAATTCTCTTTTTCTGGGTAGCGAGGATGATTATGGCAGGAGAAGAGTTTTGTCAGGATATACCTTTCCGTAATGTCTATCTGACGGGTATAGTGCGCGACAAACAGGGCCGCAAAATGTCAAAACAGCTTGGTAACTCTCCCGATCCCTTAAAATTGATGAAGGAGTATGGAGCAGATGGTGTGCGTCTGGGAATGCTTCTCTGTACATCTGCAGGTAATGATATCCTCTTTGACGAAAGTCAGGTAGAACAAGGTCGTAATTTCAGCAATAAGATCTGGAATGCTTATCGTTTGGTTAAAGGTTGGAAGGTGAGTGAGACTATGCCACAAAGTGATGTTAATCTACTTGCAGTCTCCTGGTTTGCGTCGCAGCTTAACAAAACTATCGACAGTATTAATGAGGATTTTGACAAGTTCCGTATTTCGGACGCAGTCATGACTATTTACAAACTCTTCTGGGATGATTTCTGCTCCTGGTATCTGGAGATTATCAAGCCTTCATTCATAGATGGTGTTCAGGAGAGCATTGACAAGACAACTTTTGATGCAACCATCTCCTATTTCGACTCACTTCTCAAGATACTCCATCCTGTCATGCCTTTCATTACCGAGGAACTTTGGCAAAATATTGAGGAACGTGAAAAAGGTGAGACCATCATGCTCCAGCAGATGCCTATTTCCACCGGTCATGATGTAGCCCTTATTGTCGCCTTTGATAAGGCAATCGAGACTGTTGTCTCTATCAGGGCGCTCAGACAGTTAAAAAATATTTCTCCAAAAGAGCCACTCTCAGTACAGGTCAAGAGCACTTACTATCCTGCAAACATTACTCCCGTAATTTCCAAGATGGCCAATGTCCCCGATTTGCAAGTTGTGGAAGAATTTGATACCACATCGGCAGGACAATCCTTTATGGTGGGTACTATAGAGTATTTTGTGCCCCTGGAAGGTATGATCAATATGGATGAAGAGATAGCAAAGATCGAAGCCGAAATCAAACGTTACGAAGGCTTCATCAAAGGTGTTAATGCCAAACTGGGCAATGCGGCATTTGTGGCAAATGCCCCCGAAAAGGTTGTAGCTCTTGAGCGTAAAAAACTCTCCGATGCGACCACAAAAATAGAGACACTCCGGGCACGCCTTGCAACAATGAAATAATTATACAGACTAATATTATAATACACATACAAAATGAGAAATTTGTTATTATTCGGATCATTCGGCTGGCAGGAAATTCTGATCATTGCCTTCATCGTACTACTTATTTGGGGTGGTAAGAAGATTCCCGAGCTTATGAAGGGCCTTGGAAAGGGCGTCCGCAGTTTCAAGGAGGGCATGAAGGAAGTGGAAAATGAGGTGAAGGAAATGGACGATGAACCCAAGAACGGCGATAAGGAGAAGAAATAACCCTTCCATACTGCTCTTCTGATGGGAAACAGCAATATGTCCTTTTGGGAGCATCTCGACGAGTTGCGGAAAGTTCTTTTTCGTTCAGTCGCAGTGCTCGTGGTGCTGATGATCGTCGCCTTCTTTTTCAAGGAGACGATTTTCGGTAACATCATATTTGCGCCCCTGACATCTGATTTCTGTCTCTATCGATGGTTGGATGCCCTGCTTGTCCTTATGGGCTCGGAACCGATAGGGGAGTTTTCGATTGAGCTGATAAACATTGAGATGGCAGCTCAGTTTTTCACTCATATCAGGGTATCACTCTATGTCGCATTGATTGTAGCGATGCCTTTTATCTTTTACCAAATATGGACATTTGTGCGCCCTGCACTCTACGACAATGAAAAAAGGGTTATAAGGCGTGCATTTGGATTTGCGGGGATTCTTTTTTATGTTGGAATTGCAGTCGGATACCTACTGGTTTTTCCTCTGACTGTGAGATTTCTCGGCACATATCAGGTCTCTCCCGATGTCCCCAATCAGATATCCCTCAATTCCTATATCGGGATGTTTGTCTCGTTGATCCTGATTATGGGTGTCGTTTTTGAAATGCCGGCACTTGCGGCAGTACTTTCCAAACTTGGAATCATAACAAAAGAGTTTCTTAAGAAATACCGTAAACATGCCCTGGTGATACTTCTCATTCTTGCGGCACTTATAACTCCTTCCGGAGATGCAGTGACGATGTTATTTGTGGCAATTCCACTCTATTTTCTTTATGAGGTTAGTATTCTGGTCTGCAGGTCAGGCAAATCCGATGAGGATGAAATTGCGGCAGATGCCCCGGGAGGTGAAGAGTGATATCGATTAGCGATCTTACTGTTTCATACGGAGGATTCACTCTTCTGGACAGTATCAATTTTCACATAAGTGACAAGGAGAAAATAGGTCTTGTCGGCAAGAACGGAGCAGGCAAATCTACCATTCTCAAACTTATTATGGGCATCCAGTCTCCTACGTCGGGAAAGGTTTCGATGCCTGCTGATCGAAAGGTAGGATATCTTCCCCAGATCATGAAGCATGCCCGCGGAAAAAGCGTTATTGACGAGGCTATGACAGCATTTGCAGAGCACAATGAGCTCGATATGCGTATGGACCGGATATCGCACGAGCTGGCAAACCGCACCGACTACGAATCGGAAGAGTATCATAAATTGATAGTCGAGTTAAATGATATAACAGATCGACTCAGGATCTATCCCCCGGAATCCCCCCGTGTACAGGCAGAGAAAATCTTGATCGGACTCGGTTTTCGCCAAGGTGAACTCGACAGAATGACAAGCACATTCAGTCATGGCTGGAACATGCGAATTGAGTTGGCAAAAATCCTCCTGCAAAATCCCGACATACTGTTGTTGGACGAGCCTACAAACCACCTCGACATCGAATCTATCCAGTGGCTTGAAGAGTATCTGAAGAGCTTTTCAGGCGCAATGGTGCTGATATCCCACGACCGAAGGTTCCTCGATAATTGTACAAATCGCACTGTAGAGGTTATGCTGGGTAAAATCCATGACTATAAAGTACCCTATTCCCAATTTGTGGAGTTGCGAAAGGAGAGAATTGCCCAGCAACGTGCTGCATATGAAAACCAGCAGCGCATGATAGAGAAGACGGAGGAGTTCATTGAAAAATTTCGCTATAAACCCACAAAGAGCAACCAGGTACAATCCAGAATCAAACAATTGGAAAAACTCGAGCGTATCGAGATAGATGAGGAAGATCTGAGCACAATTACCGTCAGGTTTCCATCTGCGCCGCGTTCTGGGGATGTAGTTTTTTCGGTCAAGGATGCCACTATAGGCTATTCCAAACCTAAGAAGAAGATTGTGTTGCGCAGAGCTAATATGACCATTAGAAGAGGGGAGAAAGTGGCCTTTGTGGGGCGAAACGGAGAGGGAAAGACCACAGTTATGCGTCTGCTCACAGGGCAGCTTCAGCCTTTCGAAGGTGAAGCGGTGGTTGGGTACAATGTGAAGACCGGCTATTTTGCACAGAACCAGGAGGATCTACTCGATAAGAAAGATACTGTTTACGGTACTTTGGATAAGGTCGCAGTGGGAGAGGTAAGGACCAGGCTGCGCGATATTCTTGGTGCTTTCCTCTTCAGAGGTGAAGATATAGATAAGAAGGTAGCGGTGCTAAGCGGAGGAGAACGATCACGGTTGGCCATGGCGAAACTCATTCTGCACCCTTACAACCTGCTGGCGCTGGACGAGCCCACCAACCATATGGACCTTCGTTCGAAGGATGTGCTAAAACAAGCACTGCAGAAGTATGATGGGACTCTGATTATAGTGTCGCACGACCGAGATTTCCTCGATGGATTGGTGGAGAAGATCTATGAGTTTGCCGACGGGCAGGTGAAGGAGCACCTAGGTGGAGTGGATGATTTCCTCTATCGAAAGAAGATAAGTTCGCTCAGGGAGATAGAAATCAAAAAGCAACCCCCTTCCCAGGCTGCACCCGAACCTAAAAAGGAAAAAACATCCACATACGAGGAACAGAAATACCTCTCGAGAGAGGAGCGCAAAATGAAAAACCGCCAGCAACGGCTGGAAAATGAAATATCATCTCTGGAAGAAGAGATCTATGAAGTTGAAAAAATCCTATCATCACCCTCTCCGGAGGATGATATAGTGGATCTTACACATAAGTATCATGACCTCAAATTAAATCTTGAGAGTAAAATGGATGAATGGGCATCCCTAACAATATATTAAGACAATGGAAGAAAAGAAGCAACACTATCTCTTCGGTATGCACCCTGTACAAGAGGCAATAAAAACAGGTAGAAAGTTTGAAAAGATTCTATTCAAGCAGGGACTTGAAGGCGATAGATTCAGGGCACTCTTTGACCTGGTAAAACAAAACGAGATTCCTTTTCAGTTTGTACCGGGTGAAAAGATGAACAAAATACATCGCGGCTCTCATCAGGGTGTTATCGGCTATATGTCGCAAATTGACTATCTGCCATTTGAGGATGTTGTCGAAAAAGCACTTGCAGAGACCTCCAGCCCCATATTCCTTATGCTGGATGGAGTAAGTGACGTGCGCAATTTCGGTGCGATAGTAAGAAGTGCGGAATGTGCCGGAGTAAGTGGTGTTATACTTCCAGCCAAAGGAGGAGCAGCCATAAATGCAGATGCTATTAAAACATCAGCCGGAGCTCTCCTAAGAGTGCCCGTCAGCAGAACTCCTAACCTGCGTATTCCATTGTATTATCTGATTGATGCCGGTTTTCAGGTTGTGGGTGCAACAGAAAAGGCCGGCGGGTCCATCTACGATGTAGATTTCACTCAGCCGACCGTAATCGTTATGGGTTCAGAAGGTAAGGGTATTTCCGACTCCGTACTTTCGCTCTGTAATGTTCAGGCAGCGATTCCAATGTCAGGTAAGATCGGTTCCCTCAATGTTTCCGTGGCTACTGCCATAGTGCTTTTCGAAGCAGTAAGGCAGCGGATTCCATGATTTTAACTAGTCAATTCGGCGAAGACTTGATCCGCGGCTAATCTCCGATGTGATGCTTATTGACTTATCTGTCCTGTAGGTACAGGAAGATGCTCCTGAGCACTCTACATCAAGACTCCTTGTCACGTAAATGCTTGCCTTAGATGCGCCTGAAAGGTCTAGTTCTACATCTTTGGCGGTCAATTTGTCTGCTACTATACTGCAGACGCCGCTTCCTTCGATAGCTATCTCATCAACAATACCGGAGAGGATAGCTTTGGATGCACCACTGCACTCAAGATCTACCTTTTCAAATTCTCCCTCCACTTCAGCTTTTGATGCGCCGGAAATCTCAATATCAAGGTCATCTGTCGTGAGGTTAGCATAGATTTTGCTAGCTCCGGATACTTTTACGTCGGCATCGACAAAGTCTCCTTTAAACTCTCTGATGGTGGAGGCTCCGCTTACATTAATAAGAGCATCCTTTGCAATAACATTCAATCCATAGACTAAACTGGCACCGCTAAGTTTCATCACAAATCTCTCATTTCCGCAATCAAATGTATCAGCTGTATTGAATTTGGATGCTCCGGAAAGCGTAAGTTTGTTGAGTACCGGCATTGTGATCGTTGCTTTTGCTATTTTGTTCTCGTTTCTTAAAACTCTTTTGGTGGGATTGTCCAGTCCTATGTAAAGAGTTCCTTTGGAATTCTTTACAGAGAGATATTTCTCAAGATCGTCACTGATCGTAATGACAATAGAATAGTTGTTGTCCTGTACGACCTCTACATCAAACCAATGAGAGATGTCCAGCCCCTCGAAATCTCGATAGTCAAAACTCTTTACTGTTTGTGCGCCGCTTGTAAGCACAAAGCCCATAATTGCGGCAAATGTTAGGATAAAACGTTTCATGTTAGTTGTTTTTATTGTTCTTATTATTATTCAGTTGTAAATTGTGGATATCTCAATTAACGATCGATGCAACGTATTTTCGAAGTTCAATCACACTTTCCACCCTTTTATTGTAGTATTCTTTGAGTACTTCTGCCTTTTCTTGTTCGCTCATCTCTTCAGGAAGGACTTCCAAAAGGGGGACATGTTCTAATGTAATACTCTCCAAAGTGTTGAAATGTTCGCTCACTCCATTCTCGGGGTCATAAGCTGTGAGAGAATAGAGATATTCGTAACTTTCTCTGACCACATCCATATAGGCGCTGTAGATCTCCTGCGGATCTTCCATTGCAGCCACAGTCTCGGAGAAACTCACCTTACTTGCATTCAGACTTTTAATAAGCAAATTAGCGCCAAAAATCAGCATTATCGATGCGGCAACAGGGAAGAGTACCGCTTTCCAAAATATCCGTTTACGTGGAGTATTTCTGCGGAATTCAACCCTCTTCGGGGGATTGGCTTTCTCCATAAACCTTTCGAAATGGCCCTCTGCAGGTTCCATATCGTCAAGAATATTCCTGATGTTGTCTAATTCTTTCATTGTTGCAATATTTTTAATAGTGTTGCCTTTCCTCTGCTTACCTGGGAACGTATTGTCACTTCTTTCTGCCCTGTGATCTGGGCAATCTCCTGATAATCCATTCCCTCGAAAAGTGAGAGTGTCAATACCAGTCTATAAGGATCTTTCATCGTTTCCAAAGCCTCTTTGACACGTTTAACCTCTTTCTTTGTGGAAAGTGCTATCTCCGTACTCTCTTCGGCGGAAAGGCTTTCCGGTTCTTCATAGCTATCTTTGAAAATGCGCTCCCTTTTGATAACCCTCAATCTGTCAATTGACCTTCTGATGCAGGTGCGTATAAGCCAGGCAGAGACTTGGGCAGGTTCAGCGGGAGGATCTTCCATTTGCAGAAAACGAAGAAGCGTGTCATGCATTATCTCTTCTGCGTCAGCACCGTTGCCTACTATTCTGTAACTAGCGTTGAAAAGCCGCCTGTAGTGAGTGTCGTAAAATTTTTTGATCTCTTTTTGTGTCATCACTCTCTTTTCTATCTATAAGACGGAGCGTTGCTCCATTTGTTGCACAATTTATCGATAATTCGTAAATTTGACCATTATTTATGTAACCTTAAAATATTGTTGAGATTTTATGATATTCCTATTGGATTCCCACTGTGACTCCCCGCTAATGCTGGTTAAGGGCGCAGATTTCGGGCAGACAGTCCAGCAAGGCTATACTCCCGGCAAGTTTCCTGTTACACACGTCGATTTTGCTAAAATGAAAAAGGGAGGGGTTAACGGCTCTTTTTTCGCGATCTATACATCAAATTCTCTCTCTCCTGACGAATCCACCAGAAGGGCTTTTGAGCTTATATCCAGGGTTTACGATGCCGTTGAGCAGAACCCCGACAAGGTAGCTTTTGCCACCACTCCTGCACAGGCTAAACGCAATAAAAAGAACGGATTGATCTCTATTTTCCTGGGTATGGAAAACGGTGATCCAATACAGAAGGATCTCTCCATGCTCAGAATGTTTTACCGCCTGGGTGTAAGGTATCTCACATTGACACATGCCGGTAATAATGAGATTTGTGATTCCTGCGCTCCAAAAGAGAAACGCTGGGGAGGTGTGAGTCCCTTCGGAAAAGAGGTAATTGAGGAATGTAATCGCCTGGGAATGCTAATTGACGTTTCTCATATCTCCGATGACTCCTTTTGGGATGTTCTAAAATATTCAAAGGCACCGGTGGTGGCTACGCACTCCTGCTGCCGTGCACTTGCCTCTCATCCCCGCAATATGAGCGACGAAATGATCATAGCTTTGGCAGAGAAGGGCGGTGTAATACAGATTAATTTTTATCCTGCTTTCCTCGATAATGAGTATGCAGCATCCGAGATATGGGATCTTGAGGACATTTTCGATGAAGCAGACAAGGCTTGGCGTAAGGACAAGTCCAATGTTGACCTCCAGAAGCAACTTGAAAAATCTGTCATTGCTATGAATGCTGTAAAAAAACCTTCTTACAAGAGAGTTGTAGACCACATTGACCATGTTGTAGATCTTGTGGGTGTGAAACATGTAGGACTAGGCAGCGATTTTGACGGTATAAACACTTGTCCAAAAGGTCTCGAGGATATCAGCAAAATACAGCGCATAATAATCGAACTTCGAAGACGCGGCTACAAAGAACACGAAATCAGGGCGATTGCCGGAGGCAATTTCTTCCGTGTGATGGATGCAGCTCAGAAGTTTGCATACGAAGAATAATCCCATTCACAACAAATTATAATTACAGATATGAAATTTTTCATTGACACTGCCAATCTCGGGCAGATCAAAGAGGCTCAGGCACTCGGAGTCCTGGACGGAGTTACTACCAACCCTTCACTTATGGCAAAGGAGGGTATAAAGGGCGATGCAGCCATCAAGGCACATTATCAGCAGATTTGTGAAATTGTCGATGGTGATGTAAGCGCAGAAGTATTCGGTACAGAATATGACGATATGATTCGTCAAGGTGAAGAGCTTGCTGCACTTCATCCTCAGATTACCATAAAGCTCCCCTGTACAAAAGATGGTATTCGTGCCGTAAAGTATTTCTCCGAAAAAGGTGTCAAGACCAATTGTACCCTTGTTTTTACAGTAGGACAAGCACTATTGGCAGCAAAAGCAGGAGCCACTTATGTCTCTCCTTTTGTAGGACGTCTGGATGACATTTCGAGCGACGGAGTTGCTCTTGTAAAGGAAATTGTAGATGTTTTCAACTACTATGGCTATCAGACACAAGTACTCGCAGCTTCAATACGCCATACACAGCACATAATCGACTGTATGAAAGCAGGTGCCGATGTGGCCACTTGTCCCCTCAAAGCTATTCTCGGTCTTCTCAACCACCCTCTGACAGATAAGGGCGTGGAAATCTTCGTGGCTGATGCCAAAAAAATGGAAGGCTGATGGGAAGCTCTAAGGAAAAATTTATGCACCTGGCAATTGATCTTGCTACTGAAAATATTAAAAACGGGGGAGGTCCTTTCGGTGCCGTAATCGTAAAAGATGGAGAAGTAATCGCCACAGGTTGCAACCGTGTGACCGCATCAAATGATCCCACCGCCCATGCCGAGGTGAGTGCAATCCGTGCTGCCTGTAAGGATCTTGATGCTTTCAATCTGGAAGGATGCGAAATTTACTCTTCTTGCGAACCCTGTCCGATGTGTCTGGGAGCCATTTATTGGGCACATATCGACAAAATCTACTATGCCGCCAATAAGCACGACGCTGCCGATGCCGGCTTCGATGACTCCTTTATCTATAATGAACTTGAGCTTACACCCGAAGATCGACGTCTCAAAACCGAGGTTCTGTTAGAAAAAGAAGCCCTCCGGGTTTTTGAATCCTGGAAGGCTAAAGAGGATAAGGTTGAGTATTAGTTATTCCAGAATATTATTAGGCTAAATTCACTTCAAATAACATAGGCGTAGAAAATTTTTGTTTTTTCGGAGCTATGTTATTTGAAGTTATGGTGTCTATGAGGAAGTTACGAGTTCTAAGATATTTCGATATGTGTTGAAACTCTTAACTTCTATAGCCCCAGGGCTCTCTCTATCGGTTGTATTGTAGCGTAGGAGTCTAGGTCTTCCCGGTTAGAAAAGAGCAGAATAAGTATTTCTTTCTCAGGGTAGCGTGCTGCTATAGATTTAAACCCGCCGTTGCTGCCGGTGTGATAGATCTTTAAGGGTGTGGAGTCGGTTTCGGGTTCGATAAACCAACCATAACCATACCAGGTGTTGGGGCGATTTTGATAGTTGCTGTATTTGCTGCCGCTTATCTTTATTTGAGGAGTATGTGCGGCATTCTGAATTTCTTCCCCTAGTACCGTATGGTTGCGGAGTGCTTTTTCCCAAATCACAAACTCATGAGTTGAAGTGTATAGGCCACCGTCAGCCTTTGTTGCAAAAAAGGTTTCTTCGCCGTAGTCATACTCGCGCCATTCTTTTTTGCTTTCGATATTACCTTCATTTTCATTGTTTTCTTCAGAGATATTATCAACAGATTCAAACCTATATCCACAAGCCTTATTTGGGATAAGGTGCTCTTTATCAGGTTCAAAGAAGATACTTTGCTCCATTCCTGCGGGAGTAAAAATATTCTCATTTACATAATCGACAAATGACATTCCTGAAACTTTTTCTACAATTGAACCAAGCATCAAAAAAGTCGGATTGATATATTCGTACTCCGTCCCGGGTTCGAAATTTATGAAGTTCAGGTCGGGTAGATATTGCATTACATACTCCTCATTTGCAAAAATGCTGCGCTGTTTGTCGCTTCTGTCACGTGCGTCTGGTATGCCCGAGGAGTGGGATAGGAGGTGTTTGATCTGAATTTTCTCATAAAAATCCGCCTTATATTCGGGAAAATATTTTGTCATATTGTCCTCTAGTGAAAGTTTGCCCTGTTCCGCGAGCTGAAGGATAGAAACTGCAGTAAACTGTTTAGAAATTGAAGCAATGCAGAAAGAACTATTGCCATCAATAGGTGTACAGCTCTCAAGGTCTGCTAAACCATAACCTTTATCAAAAATAATTTCATCGCCTTGCATGACAAGTACTGCCGCACCGGGCTCGTCTGCCGGAAATAGTTCGGAACAAATGGAATCGATCTGTTTGGCTATCTCATCCTTGGAATTGGTGGAACAGGCTGCTAAAAATGTTGCTGCCATAATAAATACAATTATTCTTTTCATAATACTATAGTTTGCTGTTGGCCGTTGGCTTGGCTTTTAGCTTGGCTATTAGCTGTTAGCAGTTAACCATTGGCTTTTGGGTGATTATAATTTATTAATAGTTAACTTTTAATTTACAATTGCTCTTCTCTCCAAATCAAATTTCTGAACCCCACATTCTCTTTCTACTATGCACTTAATACTTAGAACTCAGATTTTTTTACTTAAATCCACTACCAACTCCACACACTACACACTACACACTCATCTTTCTCTATTTCCAGACGGAGGAGATTAAGAGCATTGGAAGCAAATCTCTCTATATTTGTCATCCTGTCAGCTGAAAATTTAACCTTCTTGGTGATCACGCGATCTTTAGTGGCAACTGCAAGCCATGCAGTGCCTACAGGCGTAGTTGGAGTGCCACCGCCCGGGCCTGCAACACCTGTGGTCGCTATCGCATAGTCGGTATCAAGCAATCGTATCAATCCTGTGGACATTGCTATCACTGTCTCCTCACTTACAGCACCATGAACTTTTATTATCTCTATCGGTACTTTGAGGAGGTTGGTTTTAACCTCATTCGCGTAGGAGATCACCGATCCTTTATAATAGTCGGAACAGCCAGGTACCTGAGTAATCAATTCTGAAATACGACCACCGGTACAGGATTCGGCCACAGCAAGTGTCCTGCCCATACTCCTCAACTTACGTCCAATGACCGTCTGCAGATTATCCTCTCCTTCACCGTAAATTGCATCACCTATAATCTCTTTCAGGGAGGAGATGTAAGGGGAGAAGTCAGGTACGCCCTCTCCAAAGTGGGAGAGTCTCAAACGTACACCGATCGTGGGGTTGGGCAGATAGGCGAGCTTTATATTTTCCGGAAGAGCATCTTCCCAGCTCTCTATCTGTTTGGCAAGTGTGGATTCGGGGATTCCAAATGTTACTATTGTATGATGCGTGATATACTCCAGATCAAAGTGAGTACGGATGTCATCCATTACCTTCGGTAACAATCCCTTCGTTTCAAAAGGAACTCCCGGGAGCGAATAGAGCGTAGAGGTGCCTTTAGGGCCTAATCCGCGGAAAACCATACAGGGAGCTGTGCCCAGTTCGTTGGGGATTACCTCACAGTTGTCAGGAACGCTAGCTTGCTCTCTGTTTGATTCAATCATAGGTATACCCCTGGCGTTCATAACTCTTTCTATTATACGGTATTGTTCCTCAGAGCGCACAAAAGATAAAGCTCCTGAGAGCTCCCTTAGAGCAAGTTTGGTAATATCGTCCCGGGTTGGGCCGAGACCTCCTGTAACTATCACTATATCTGTCTGCTCAAGGCACATCTGTAGCCTTGAGACAATCTCCTCGTGTTGATCACCTATCGAGAAATGATACCGGACCCTTATGCCGGCTCGGTTGAGAGCTTTTGAGATCTCTGCGGAGTTGGTATTGATTATTTGGCCAATGAGTATTTCATCGCCAATCGTACATATTGATGCTGTAGTCATTTTGCGCTGGAAGGTGTGTTTTCAATAGTGCTTGCAAGAGCCCTCTCTTTCTCCACATTGCGCAGATGCTTGAGTATCTTCTTTATATATCCGGGGCCGTTGTATATGAATCCAGTATATACTTCTATTAGAGAAGCACCGGCATCCAACATCTCCCGGGCTTGTTCCGGGGTCATTATGCCGCCTACACCTATAATAGGTATGGATCCGCCGGTTTTGTCATGGATGTATCGCACCATTTTTAGTGATTTTTCAAAGAGGGGAGCACCGCTAAGTCCTCCATCACCTATATTCTTTACATCATCGTATTGAGTAGCGAGTCCCTCTCGGCTACGTGTAGTATTAGTAGCTACAATGCCATCAATACCGGTTTTCTGTACCAGGTCGATGATCTCATCAATCTGTTCAAAAGGGATATCAGGAGAGAGCTTTAGTAGGATAGGGTGGTATTCATCGTTGAATTTGCGCATAGTTATTATTCTGTCCAAAATATTGGAGAGCATCTCTATGTCCTGGAGTTCAGTAAGATCCTTGACGTTGGGACAGGAGATATTTAGTACGGTCATATCCGCAAAGTCATACATCAATGTAAGAGCCTTTTCGTAATCATCTGCAGCTTCTTCGTTAGAAGTGGTGGCGTTTTTGCTGATGTTTGCAGCAATTATAACATCTCGGGGAGGATGTTTCCGCAAATTGTCGATCGCATTTCTGACTCCAAAGTTATTGATACCCATTCGGTTGATGATAGCGTTGTCTTTAACAAGACGAAAGCAGCGCGGTTTTGGGTTTCCGATCTGTGGTTTGGGAGTGAGAGATCCTATTTCTATAAAACTAAATCCAAAGCAGGCAAGTTCATTGTAACATTCAGCGTTTTTATCCAGGCCTCCGGCAATACCCACAGGATTCTTGAAGTTTAAGCCGAAGAGGTTACGTTCCAGGGTTGGAGTCTTAACCCTGTAGGTGAGTCGTATCAATGGTAGGAGTCCCGGAATATGTCTTGAAAATCTAAGTAAGGAGAATATTATTTTGTGAGCCCTTTCAGGATTGAAAAGAAAGAGAAAAGGTCTAATCAGAAATTTGTACATGATCTGTAATGCTTATCATTACAAAAGTAGTCATTTTTCTTCAAACGTGCCATCGTTGTAAAAAACGGTGATACGAACTATCTGTTTATCTCTTTTTGTGGGCGAAATATGTTGGCTGGTGGTAGATGAGGGTTCAATAATACGATTCTCAGAGGGTTGAGATGGCTCAGAAATCCTTGTAACTTGCTGAGCTACAGCGGGGGTCATCGGTGGTTCCTCTTGTACATCATTGAGTGCGCTCTGAGGTGAAATGACTTCGATTGGTCTCTCAATTGGCGTTTCCGAAACATATTTGGGTAAGTCGAAGAGTGATTTCTGGTTTTGTTCAGGAAGTGTATCAAATAGTGTGACAGGGGAAGATGGAGTTTGAGTTGTCGGTGAGTTGATTGGAGTTGGCAAAGTTGTATGAGTGCTCGTTGTAATTGGAGAAGGTGAGGGAGTAGATGTTTGACTCCTGTATGGTTTACCCTTACCGAGAATCAGCCAGTCAGGATTGATCTGGGGAAAATTTTTTAGTATCCCTTCAATGAAATCAAAACTGGGTTTATTTCGTCCTGATAGGAGATGGGAGATTCCCGAGCGCTGGATCTGTAATATATCGGCCAGTTTTGATGGAGTGAGGTCCTCGAGCTCCAAAAATTGTTGTAAACGCTTATCCATAATTTTGTAAACATAATTTTCTACAAATGTAATACTTATTTTGATTACAAATGTAACGAAGTAAAGATATTTTAGCGATTACAAATGTAAATCACATAAATAAACAATCTACTTTTAACTGAAATGAGTAATTTAGATAAAGCATCGTTATAGATAAAACTACTAAATCACTGGGATTCTTTATATTATAAAGTATACAATCTATTTTTACAGCCTAATAAACCTTCAAACAACCATTATTTAACATTGTATACACTAATTTACTTTATATAAACATGTATAAATACTTGGTTTTCAACCAAATAAATATCTAAATATTTTAAAATAACTTTTAGTTATTTCCCCATGCTAATAATTTTCAGATCATACGCACTATACAATTGTAAATCTAAATTATTTAACGACTTGATTAGGTATTGATTACAGTTGTAAAACAAGAAGGAATAAATTGTAAACATCTGTAAACAATGATTAGGTTGACAAATATTACCAAATCATCATGGTTCAATTATCTCTTGAGGTTGATAGAAGAGATATATTCAGTTAAATAAACCTCTTAAATCGCTTAAAATTGGCCTTTATTCAAATCTAATGATTTACCTTTGTAATGAACATTGAATTTATGATTACAGACAAGATTAGAATTGAAGAGTATGACTATCCCTTACCTGATGGGAGAATCTCAAAATTTCCTCTTCAGGAGAGAGACTCTTCCAAGCTGCTTCTTTTTACAAGTAAAAACGATTTTCTTCCTAGTGAGGAGAAATTTTCTGATATTCATCGTTTTTTGCCTGAAGAGTCGCTGATTATTTTTAATAATACCAAAGTAATCCCTGCAAGATTGCTTTTTAATCGCCATACCGGTGCTATAATTGAAATATTTTGCCTGGAACCGGTTGATCCTGAGGATTATCAACTCAATTTCTCATGTACGAAACAATGCCGCTGGAAAGTTATTGTAGGTAATATCAAAAGATGGAAGGATGGTCCCATATATCTTATTAATCCTTCTGATGATCGGACTATTGCAGAGATGGATCTTACCGCGGAGCTGGTGGAAAGGGCAAGTAACAAGATTGTTGTGCAATTTTCCTGGAAAGGAGACGATTCATTCTCCAAAGTACTGGAAATGTGCGGTAAAATCCCAATTCCCCCCTATCTGAAGCGTGATCCGCAGCCACTGGACAAAGTACGTTACCAGACTTGTTATGCGCGCATAGAGGGCTCTGTAGCTGCGCCTACGGCCGGACTCCACTTCACAGACACTGTTCTTGGCAAAATATCTGAAAAGGGGATAAAACAGGGTTATATCTCACTTCATGTGGGTGCTGGTACCTTTCTGCCGGTAAAAAGTGAGTATATATCCGAGCACAATATGCATAGCGAACCCTTTTCTATTTCTATTGAATTGATCAAATCCCTGCGTGAGTATGCTTCAAAGCATATAATTGCTGTCGGCACCACCTCCACCCGCTGCCTTGAGTCACTCTATTTTCTCGGGGTACAGACTATCGAGAAAAAAGTTCCTACTTACGTTTCACAATGGGAACCTTATCGCGAAGAGGGCTTTAACTATACCCTGGAAGAGGCTCTGGACGCTCTTATTCACTATCTGGAGCGCAATTCTCTTGACAATTTGGTCTCCCGTTCAGAGATAATCATAGTGCCAGGATATCGTTTCAGAGTAATAGATCATCTTATTACAAACTTTCACCAGCCTAAAAGTACGCTGTTATTGCTAATCTCAGCTTTTGTGGGTAAATCCTGGCGCGATATCTACAATTTTGCACTTGAAAACAACTTCCGCTTTCTCAGTTATGGTGATTCTTCCTTATTGGAAATAAGAAAGTAAAAATATATATTTGTAAATTAATTACGACTAAAACCTACAATATTATGATCAAGAAAACCATTATTGACCATTTCGAGCAGGCTGTTGCACAATTTCCGGACAACACTTACCTGCTTGAAAGCACAACAGGTACTTTTGAACCCACTACCTATAAGCAGGCAAGAGATGCTGCCTATAAATTCGGGGCCGGTCTTGTACTTGAAGGGGTCAAACCGAAGGAGAATATAGCTATTCTGGCTGAAGGTTGCAATATGTGGATAATCAGTGAGTTGGGTATGTTTTACGCCGGAGGTGTGAGCGTACCTCTCTCCATTAAGCTAGAGGAGTCCAACGATTTGCTGTTCCGATTGATTCACGGTGATGTAAAGTATATCATCGCCAGTTCCCGACAGCTTAATAAGATACGTCTTATAAGAGATCAGCTCCCCTTTGTGGAGAAGATCTTTGTCCTTGATCCGGTAGAGAGCTACGAGCCCGGGGAGATTGCTGCTGAGGACCTTATGAATCGTGGTGCTAAATATCTGGAGACCAATATGGAAGAATTCCTAAAAATCGGACAATCCATACAAAATGATGATATTGCCACTATTACCTACACATCGGGTACCACCGCAGACCCCAAAGGCGTGGTCCTGACCCATCGCAACTATACTGCAAATGTGGAGCAGTCACTCTCATGCATCAATATTGACGAAAATATCAAGATGCTTATAATATTGCCGTTGGACCACTGTTTTGCACATGTGGTCGGAATGTACGCAATGATGGCAAGAGGGGCCAAAATAGCCACTGTGCCGCAGGGTAAGAGTGCTATGGAGACTCTCCGCAATATTCCTATGAGTATTGCTGCTGTCAAACCCAACGTGATGCTCTCTGTGCCTGCCCTTGCCAAGAACTTCAAGAAAAATATTGAAAGTTCAGTGGAGAAGAGTGGTAAGAAAAAAATCTTCGATTTTGCACTTAAACTTGCCATCTGGTACAATCAGGAGGGCTGGAATAGGGGCAGAGGACTTAGAATTTTTGCCGCACCGCTGGTTAAACTTTTCGATAAACTTATATTCAGCAAAGTACGCATGGCTATGGGCGGCGAACTCGATTTCTTTATCGGTGGAGGAGCTCTTCTGGACATCGATATTCAGAGATTTTACTATGCACTTGGGATCCCCATGTTCCAGGGATATGGTCTTTCTGAGGCTACTCCCGTGATTTCGACCAACACCCCTAAAAGACATCGTTTGGGCTCTTCAGGCATCCTTGTGAAGCCGATGGATCTCAAGATTTGCGACGAAGATGGCAATGAGGTTCCTATCGGGGTAACAGGTGAAATTGTTATCCGTGGTGAAAACGTGATGGCCGGTTACTGGAAGAATCCGACTTCAACCGCCGAAACCGTTAGGGATGGGTGGCTTTATACAGGAGATATGGGCTATATGCATAAGTCAGGTTTCCTCTATGTACTTGGCCGTTTCAAATCCCTACTTATCTCAAGTGACGGTGAAAAATATGCCCCTGAAGGCATTGAGGAGTCTATAATTGAGAATTCGAAGATCATTCAGAATATCATGCTCCACAATAACCAGAATCCCTATACCATTTGTGTTGTTCAGGTGGACAAAAAGGCTCTCCCGAAAGGCGAAGCCGGTATTATGGCTATTAAGGCGGAGTTTGACAAATATCGTTCAGGAGGCCAGTTTGCGGGAACATTCCCCGAAAGATGGCTTCCCACCACATTTATCATCGCCGATGAGCCTTTTAGCGAGGCCAATAAGATGATCAACAGTACAATGAAACTTGTGAGAAATAGGGTTGAGAAGGCTTATGCGGAGAGAATTGACTTTGCGTTCACCGCAGATGGCAGAAATCCTGTTAATGAAGCTAATCTCGCTGCTCTTGCAAAGATTGACTAACACAATTACACAACCTCTATGAGAAAATACAGATTATATATATTGATTGTAGCAGTAGTGCTCTCTGCACTGGCAGCATATGGTATTTTTACGGCTCCTAGAGTTGAATCCACGGATTCTGACCGTTTTTCTGCTGAGAGAGTGGCTGCTGATATTAAGGTTATTAGCCGTAAACCTCATTCTATAATTCATCCGAAGGAGAGAGCTGAAGTCAGAGACTATCTGGGCGATCGTTTAATTGCCCTCACAGACTCTTCTGTGGTCTTTTATCCCTATGAAAACGCTACGGAGTATGAAGGTAAGCCGATTGATATCACCAACATTTTTGCACAGGTGGATCCCGTCATTAAAGATCCGGACCACCCGGATCCTTCATATCTGATGCTGATGGCGCATTACGATTCGAGATACCCTCAGAAGGTGCTTGATAAGACTGTACTCTCATATGGTGCATCAGATGACGGTTACGGATGTGGTGTAGCTCTGGAGTGCCTCAGACAGGCTTTGCGCTATCGTGGGGAGTGGAGACAGGGTATTAAAATCCTACTTACAGACTCAGAGGAGTGGAAACTGGCCGGCATCAATTCTGCATTGGATCACAATCCTGAGATTTTTGACAATGTCGGACTAATAATCAATCTTGAAAGTCGCGGCAATAAAGGTCCCGTACTGTTATTTGAGACCGGTAAAAACAATTCTAAGGTACTTTCACTATATGATAAGGCTAAGGCTCCCTATACCTACACCTTTACCACAGTTGTTTACGAGTTTATGCCTAATTTCACGGACTTTACGCCACTGAAGGATTCCTATCCTGGTATGAATTTCTCCAATCTGGACGATATCAACCACTATCATACCGATCTGGACAATTACGATAATATATCACTTAAAACAATACAGCACTTTGGCACCCAATTGGAGCCTATAATCGAAGAGTACCTTACCAATCACGAATATCGTGATCCAAAGGCTATGGTATCGGACAAGTCATCGGTCGCTTTTACCATTCCTGTTATTGGTCTGCTAAATTTCTCCAAAGGAGGGTATCTGCTGGCCAATTCCATAGTTTTAGCCCTTTTCTGTATCATTTTCAGCTTTGCACTGATTGGTGGTAGAATCAGACCGCTCAAGGTACTTGTAGCCTCTGCAAAAGTGCTCTTATGGGCTATTGTGGCTTTCGGTATAGGTGAACTCTTAGCCTGGGTGATTTCTTTGATTACAGGCTCGAAATTCTCTTTAATGGGTATCGTTCGTGGAGTACAGTATGATGAGTGGGTTATGATAGGCACAGCAGTTATCACGGCACTAATAGTTACAATTTGCTACTTTTTCGGCAGGAAAAAGTCGGCTGACCGTATTTCATCGACGGCTATTCGCAAGAGTGCTTCTGCCAGTGGTGCTACAAGGTATTCCTACAATCTCCTCTATGGTGCAATGTTGTTACTGCTGTTCCTTTCAGCAGTTTTATTATTCACAATAGGTGAAAATTTCTTCTTTGCATTGCCTTTGGGCATAGCTGCTGCCTCGGTTTTCCTTTGGAAAGTTACAACCTGGCGCGGATGGCTACTGGTTGCAATTGTAGTTACCTTATTACATGCATTTTCATTCCTTTATATAGTGATAATTGCCCTTACTATGGGTGCTCTGGGTCTACTGCCGCTCTTTATAGTAATCTATCTGGCATTGCTTTTGCCTCTGGCTGATCTATATACCCGTAAAGAGAAAACTATCTGATATAGTGTTTAAAGATATAAGGCCATATAATGACCGGGAAACAGTCGAAGCACTTGCGAGGGTGGCAGACCATCCTCTAACAGGAAGTATCTCCGCATATTTTTATCCTGACAAGGAGAGGGGATATCTCGGAGAACTCCTCAGGAGTGTAACCGGTACATATGATTTTCAAGCAAGAGTCATGTACCACGTCATAAGCTTTGTGATGCAAAACACTACTGACGGAGTCACCTTTTCGGGCCTGGAATACTTCACAGAGGGGAAGAAAAGCCCTTTTCTGCTGCTCTCTAACCATCGGGACATAGTGCTTGACTCCGCATTCATACAATTTATCCTGGAAGATCATAAACTGCCTTTGACCGAAATCGCAGTAGGGGATAATCTTATTGCAGACAGTTATATCGAGGATATTATTCGTTCCAACCGTATGATTAAAGTTGTTAGGAGTGAAAATCCACGCGAAGTGTATAACAGTTCACAGATCTTCTCACAATATATCAGAAGCAGTGCTTCAAACATCTGGCTTGCACAACGCAACGGCCGAGCGAAAGATGGTATTGACACCACAGAGCAAGGATTGCTTAAAATGCTGGACATGAGCGGTAGAGGAGACTTTATCTCAAACTTTGCTGAACTTCATATCATGCCGGTTTCCATATCTTACGAGATAGAGACTTGCGGTATGGAAAAGGCACTTGAGACCTGGATCAGAAAAAGTACCGGTGCATATAAAAAGACTTCGGGAGAAGACACAGAGAGTATCCTCAAGGGTATAAAACAGCCAAAGGGGGCTGTACATATCTCATTCTGTCAGCCATTGACGCTTGAAGAACTTCAGGAAGCAAATTCATTTTCAAGAAATGAAAAATTTCAGTATCTTGCGTCAATTATAGACAAAAAAATCCTTGACGGATTCAGGCTTTATCCTTCTCATTATATTGCGGCTGACATTCTGAAATGCGGGGAAAGGTTTTCAGATAATTATTCTGTAGCTGAGAAAAATGCCTTTATTGCCTATATTGAGAGGGAAATATCAGGAGTTCCGACATCTGCTGACCACAGTGCTGTGATGGATAATCTCCTGCATATTTATGCGAATCCCGTTTACAGGAAATATCAGTATTGAAACAACTATTTAACTTTAATATATTAAACATGAAAAAGATTCTAACTATTCTTTTTTGCCTATCTCTCCTGTGCACCGGATGCGGTAGTTCGTCAAAGGCTTCCAAAAGTGCAATTATGGGCGACGGTAGTGCTGTAGGAGCTGGGATAGATTCACCCGGTGGCAAGGACACCAAGAAAAAATCCTCCAGTAAGTCAAGTAAGGAAACCAAGAAAACCAAAAAAACAACGACAAGTAAGGAAACCGAGAGAACCACTTATGATGAGCCGGTTGGTGAGGACGCAGTATCTATTATCGGTTACATTATGGAGCAAAAGGCATCAGATATGTCCGGGATCGGAGATGTCAGTGTCGAAACCATAACCGATTCAAGGGGATACGAGGCTATTAAGGTTACATTTGACAGCGGTATTCTCTTTGAAACCGGTAAATATTCCCTCAATGAGGATGCTAAAGAAGCTCTATCTGCGTTTGTGGAAGAGATGAGAGAGCTTCCTGAAACTAATATCACTGTCTATGGTCACACAGATAACACCGGTTCTGCAGCAGTAAATGAAAGAGTCTCTCTTCAGCGTGCAAAATCTGTTTCAGACTACCTGAAAAGACTTGGCATTGAAGCCCACAGGATAGTCCACGAGGGCAAATCCTTTAGAGAGCCTATAGCGGACAACTCTACTGCAGAAGGCCGCAGAATTAACCGCCGTGTAGAGGTATTTGTTTATGCAAATGATAGCATGATAAGGCAGGCTAAAGAAGGAAGTCTTTAAAGGTAATGAAACAATTATTTGATATTTACAACATGAAAAAAATTCTAACTATTTTGCTTTGCGCATCTTTTATATTGACCGGATGCGGCAATATGTCCAAAGCAGGTAAAGGTGCACTAATAGGTGCCGGTAGTGGCGCTGCAGCCGGGGCCGGATTGGGAGCGATTATCGGTAAAGATGGTAAGAGTGCTGCAATCGGTGGAGCTTTAGGTACAGCAGTTGGTGCTGCAGTAGGCGCTGTTATCGGTGATGTTATGGATAAAAAGGCAGCCGAAATGGCGGAAATTGAAGGTGTTCAGGTTGAAACCATTACTGATATAAATGGCCTGGATGCTATTAAAGTAACTTTTGATAGCGGTATTCTCTTTGAAACCGGAAAATATGCTCTTACTGAAGTTTCAAAGGTGTCTCTGTCAAAGTTTGCAGTAGAAATGAGGGATCTTCCTGAAACCGACATTACAATCTATGGTCATACCGATAATACCGGTTCGGCTGCAGTTAACGAAAGACTCTCTCTCCAGCGCGCACAGGCTGTTGCTGACTATCTTAAAAGCCTTGGCATTGCAGGTGAAAGAATGATTTATGAGGGCAAATCCTATACTGAGCCCGTGGCAGACAACTCCACTGTTGAAGGTCGCAGACTCAATCGCCGTGTAGAGGTCTTTATCTCCGCAAACGAAACTATGATCAAGCAGGCTGAAGAGGGAACTCTTTAAACGTGATGAAATTTCTTTTCCCGAGAATAATAATAGCATGCTTCCTTCTCCTTACTTCTTGTGCGAGAATTAACACGGGCAGGACTGACGGGACCTTTTTTTACCCTTTGGAATCATTTACCGGAGTTAAGGTGGGGGATGATGTCTTTACAAGGATTTATGTGCAGGAAGGGGAGCCCGGTATTGAGATTACATGTGACCAAAATATACGCAATCACCTCTATGGAAAAATCCTGAACGGGGTGTTGCATTTTGGCGTGAAGAGAGGTGTCGTACTCGGGGCGAGCGTGGACATGGAAGTTAGGATATACACCGAATCGCTGTGCTATCTCGAAGTTGCTGACAATACACCAGTCGGTATTCATGGGGATGTTTCCGGAAACCTGGAAATCAAATTGACCGGTCACAGCAGTGTCAGATGCAACTCCATTGATCTGGACACTCTGATTATGGATGCCGTTGGAGGTGGTGCCGTATTAAAAGGTAAGGCTCGCAAAGCGGTTATAAATTGCTCTTCCGGGGCTTCTGTTAAGGATTTTACTTTATCAATAGAAGATCTTATCATTCGTATGTCAGGTGCCAGTAGAGCTGAATTTACGGTAAACAATACGATTAATGCAGATTTGAGAGGAGGTAGCACTTTCACCTATAGGGGCGATGCTTACATACAATCGGAAAAGCTTAGCGGAGGCTCTGTGCTGAATAAAGAGTAAAAATTCTTGGAAATCGTCATGAATTTGATTAATTTTGCGGATTGCGTTAAACATAGTTTAACAGGTCCGCAAAATTGCTTTTATTAGAACAATTAAATTCTCTATAAATATGAAAAAAAACATTTCTCTTAAGGATGCCGTTGCAATGGTTAAAGACGGCGCTACAATTATGGTTGGAGGTTTTCTCGGTACCGGGGCTCCCGCGCAATTAATTGATGCTCTTGTGGAGAGCGGAGTCAAGGATCTTACTGTTATCGCTAACGACACAGTGTTTGATGGTAAGGGCTGGGGCAGGTTGATCGAAAATCGCCAAGTAAAGAAGATAATAGCCTCATATATTGGCGGTAACGCCGCATCTATAAACCAGATGAATGCAGGTGAAACAGAGGTTGAGTTCGTTCCTCAGGGCACTCTCGCAGAGCGTATCCGTGCAAAGGGTGCAGGTCTTGGCGGCGTATTGACACCCACAGGTCTTGACACTGTCGTTGAGCAAGGCAAGCAGAGGATCACTATTGACGGAAAGGACTATCTTATAGAGAAGCCCCTCGGTGCTGATTTTGCATTTATAGGCGGTTCAATTGTAGATGAGTCGGGCAATGTGTTCTATAGAGGCACCACGCGCAATTTCAATCCCACGATGGCTCAGGCCGGTGATGTTGTGATTGTAGAGGCCGAAAAATTGGTTCCGGTAGGTGAATTGGCTCCCGAGGCTATACATACCCCTTCCATTTTTGTGGATTACATCTATGTAAAACAATAATCAGACATAACAGATATTAAAAGAAACTATTTATGGCAAACAAATCTATTATCAGAGTACGTATGAGCTCTCAGGATGCTCATTACGGCGGTAATTTAGTTGATGGCGCTAAAATGCTTCAACTTTTCGGTGATGTCGCTACCGAACTTTTGATTAAACGCGATGGTGATGAAGGTCTCTTCAAAGCTTATGATATGGTTGAATTCTTCGCTCCAGTATACGCCGGTGAGTTTATCGAGGCAGTAGGTGAGATTGTTTCAGAAGGCAATTCTTCCAGAAAAATGATATTTGAGGCGCGTAAGGTGATTGTTCCCCGTCCCGATATCAGCGATTCAGCTGCTGACTTCCTGGAAGAACCCATCGTTGTATGCCGTGCAAGCGGTACTTGTGTAACCCCTAAATCCTGCCAGAGAAAATAATTATGGATAAGCTAATTATTACAGCCGCCATCTGCGGCGCCGAGGTTACTAAGGAGCAAAATCCTGCGGTTCCCTATACTGTTTATGAAATTGTACGTGAGGCCAAATCGGCAGTTGATGCGGGTGCAGCCATAGTGCATCTCCATGTACGTGAGGATGACGGTACTCCCACACAGAGCAAGGTACGCTTCAAAGAGTGTATTGATGCAATCTACAAGGTGTGTCCCGATGTCATACTTATCCCTTCTACCGGTGGTGCGGTAGGCATGACGGCAGAAGAAAGACTTCAGCCCACCGAACTTTTCCCCGAAATGGCTACCCTCGATTGCGGTACCTGTAATTTTGGTGATGAGGTCTTTGAAAACACAATGCCTATGATGCGTGCGTTCGGCAAAAGGATGCTCGAAAATAATATTAAACCTGAGTATGAGTGTTTTGAAATGGGTCACCTTGAGACTATACTCAATATGGCTCGCAAAGGTGAGGTACCCGGTCATCCGATGCATTTCAACTTTGTTCTTGGTGTACCAGGTTGTACCTTGGCAACCATCCCGAATCTCTGTTGGCTAGTGAATGCAATTCCTGCAGGCAGTACCTGGTGCGCTACAGGTATCGGTCGTCACAATTATACCCTTGTTGCACCGGCAATTTCCATGGGTGGCCATGTGAGAGTTGGATTTGAAGACAGTCTCTATCTCGGTAGGGGAGTCCTCGCACAATCCAACGGCGAACTCGTTGCAAAAGTTGTGAGATTGGCCAAAGAACTTGGCCGTGAGGTTGCAAACCCGGCAGAAGCACGCCAAATCCTTGGGTTGGCTCCAAGACAGTAATCATTTTAAAACAATAATCTTATTAAATACAGTAAAATAAACGATGAAAAAAGGTAACAAATATGGAACGCACCGTGTAATTGAGCCTAAGGGCGTTCTCCCTCAGCCGGCAGACAAGATTGACAATAATATGGATGAGATCTATGACAACGAGATCCTCATTGATGTTCAGACTCTAAATATCGACTCGGCTTCATTTACCGATATAGCTAATTTCTGTAATCACGACAAGGAAGAGATGAAGAAGGAGATATTACTCAATGTAGAGCTCCAGGGTAAGCACCGAAACCGTCGTACAGGTTCCGGTGGTATGCTTCTCGGCAGAGTTGAGAAAATCGGTGATGCTCTTAAAGGCAAGACCGACCTCAAAGTTGGTGACAAGATTGCCACTCTCGTATCGCTCTCACTGACTCCTCTTCGTATTGACGAGATTCTTGAGATCCGCGAAGATGTTGACCAGGTGGACATCAAGGGTAAGGCTATTCTCTTCGAGAGCGGTATCTATGCGAAGATTCCCACCGATATGCCGGAAAAACTGGCCCTCTCGGCTCTCGACGTTGCAGGTGCTCCTGCACAGACAGCAAAGCTCTGCAGACCTGGTGACACTGTTCTAATCATCGGAGGTGGCGGGAAATCAGGTATGCTCTGTTGCTACGAGGCAAAGAAACGCGTAGGTGTGACAGGTAAGGTTATCGGTATGGGGCATAGTGAAAGGTCAACCCAACGTATGCGCGATCTCGGTTTTTGTGATGAGGTATTTGCAGGCAACGCTAACGACCCCATCGCAATGTATGAGAAAATTTACGAACTCACTGACGGCAAAATGGCTGATGTGACCATAAACAACGTAAATGTTCCCGATACCGAGATGACCTCTATCCTTTGTACCAAGAATGATGGTATTATCTATTTCTTTTCAATGGCAACCAGCTTTACAAAAGCAGCCCTAGGTGCAGAAGGTGTAGGTAGTGACGTAACTATGATTATCGGTAACGGCTATACCAAGGGACATGCTGAAATCACCCTCCAGATACTCAGAGATAGCGAGAAATTGAGAAAGATATTTACCGAACTTTATGCATAAATTGAGGATATGAATGTTTCAAGAAGAAAAGAACTCTTTCCTGAGGTTACCGATTTACAGTGGAATGACTGGAAATGGCAGGTAAAAAACAGGATTGAGACTCTTGACCAACTCAAAAAATATGTTAAACTTACTCCCGAGGAGGAAGAGGGTGTCAAAAAGACACTCTCTACCCTCAGGATGGCAATCACCCCCTATTACATTTCTCTCATTAACCCTGATGACTCCAATGATCCAATTCGCAAACAGGCAATTCCTACAGGTGCAGAGACGCATCAGGCAGCAGCGGATCTTCTCGACCCTCTCCACGAGGATGAGGATTCCCCAACTCCCGGTCTTACACACAGATATCCAGACAGAGTGCTGCTTCTTATCACTGATATGTGCTCAATGTACTGCCGTCACTGTACCAGAAGGCGTTTTGCTGGACAGAAGGATGCAGAGAGCCCCAACGAGAGGATTGACAAGGCTATAGAGTACATAGCCCGCACTCCTCAGGTGAGAGACGTTCTGCTTTCAGGAGGTGATGCCCTTATGGTCAGCGACGCGAAACTAGAAGATATAATCAAGAGGCTACGCGCAATTCCTCATGTGGAGATTATCCGCATCGGTTCAAGGGTACCTGTGGTTTGCCCCCAGCGTATAACCGATGATTTGGTTAATATACTGAAGAAGTATCATCCCATATGGCTTAACACACACTTCAATCATCCTAACGAGGTGACTGAAGAGTCTGCCAGGGCTTGCGCCAGACTTGCGGATGCAGGTGTTCCTCTCGGAAACCAGTCTGTACTCCTGCGAGGTATCAATGATTGTGTTCACGTAATGAAGAAACTTGTTCACGAGCTTGTGAAGATACGTGTGCGTCCCTATTATATCTACCAGTGTGATCTTTCTATGGGTTTGGAGCATTTTCGTACCCCCGTTTCAAAGGGTATTGAGATTATGGAAGGTCTCAGAGGTCATACATCAGGTTATGCAGTGCCTACTTTCGTTGTGGACGCTCCGGGTGGTGGCGGTAAAACTCCCGTTATGCCTCAGTATGTGATATCGCAGGCTCCGGGTAAAGTCGTCCTGCGCAACTTTGAGGGCGTAATTACCACCTATACCGAGCCGGAGGAGTATCACTTTGAGTGCGATTGCGAAGAGTGCAGAAAAGAACGTAAGAAACCACTTGAAGGGGTTGTTTCACTGCTGGAAGGTCAGAAGATGGCAATTGAGCCTGCATTCCTCCAACGCAAAGAGCGCAGCAAGCACTAGGATTATGCCCTTTATAGATGAGATACTCAAATACCGGAGCGTATCTATTGTCGGGCTTGAGAAGAATACAGGCAAGACTGAGTCTCTCAACTATATCATCAACAGGCTGCCAACCTATTATTTTTCGGTGGCAGTAACATCAATCGGACTTGACGGGGAGTCACTGGATCAGGTGACTTCCACCGCCAAACCCGAGATTACCATGAAAGAAGGAATGTTTTTCGGCACTAGCGAAAAACACTATCGTGAAAGAAAGATTCTTTCGGAGTTGTATGATGTAAGCGATTTGACCACAGCTTTGGGGCGTGTGGTAACTGCAAAAGCACTTCAGGAGGGCAAAGTTCTTCTTTCCGGTCCATCTTCCGGAAGTGCGCTTAAAAGATGGATGAGTTCATTGAATAATTTCGGTATAGATCTGATACTGGTGGACGGAGCCCTTTCGAGACTCAGTACGGCATCCCCTGCTATAAGTGAGGCGATGGTACTTTCGACCGGAGCTGCTCTTTCAGCCAATATCAAGGATTTGGTGGCAAGGACATCGTTTGTTGTAGACCTAATCAATCTTCCTTTATTTGTAGGTAAAGAAACTGAAACGGAGATTTCTTCATTTTCCGACCTCGGTACAGATGAAATCAGAAACCATACCGTGATAGGGGTGGAGGGGGCACTGACGAACAGATTGCTTCAAGCGGTTAAGAAAGAGCTTCCAAAAGGAGAGAGAGAGTTGGTGATTCATGACTTTACCCGCATGTTCGTCTCTCCGGAACTCTACAGATCCTTTATTAGGAGGGGAGGCAGGATATCGGTGCGGATGAAGAGCAAATTGATAGCTATCTGCGTCAATCCGGTGGCTCCTAACGGCATCGTGCTGGATTCCGACCTTCTCTGCAGCACACTCTCCTCAGCTATAGGTCTGCCCGTATATGATATTGTGAAGGATAGAGAAAAATATGACATTTAAAGAGATAATAGATATCCCATGTGGTATTCGCTACTGTTTCGATTTGCTTGAACTGCAGTCAGGGTATGCGCGTAAATATCTCCTCGACAGCAAGATGATGACTACTGCCGAAGAGATAGTGGAGGTTTATGCTTCTTTAGAGAAGTTCACTTCTTTACTGGAACGAGAGCCTTCCCTGATTCAGAAACTTCAATTCAGACTTCAGGGATTACGCAACATCTCAAATACTCTCATTTCACTGGAAGAGGGCTCTTCACTGGATGATATTGAATTTTTCGAAATTAAGCACCTTGCCCTGCTGGGAGATGAGGTACAACAATTATTCTCCACGTCGGAAATCGCCGATGTGTGGAGTAATTTCGACCTCGACAATATAATCCGTATTTTGGATCCGGAAGGTCTTAAAATAGGTACTTTCTATGTGTATGACTCTTATTCAATGGAAGTTCGTAAGCTGAGAAGAGAGTTGGAGAGTGACCCCGACAATGAGGATCTTAAAGAGAGACTACTAAATGAGGAAGAGAGGATTAAAAGAGTTCTATGCAACCTTCTAAGACCCTACGCAACGGAACTCACAAACTTATTACACTCTCTTGCAGAGTTGGATATAGTTATTTCAAAGGCAATTCAGCGTAAAAAAGAGTCTTTTACAATTCCGACCGTAGGAAAGAGTACCTCCTTTGAGGGTCTGTTTCATCCGGAGGTCAAATCTATCCTCGCACAAAAAGGCAAAGTGTTCCAGCAGCTTTCATTCCGCTACAAACCCGGGGAGCCCGGTATCATAATCGGTGCCAATATGGGTGGTAAGACGGTTGCCCTGAAAAGCCTCTGTCTCTGCCAGTATCTTTTCCAATTCGGGTTTGCTATCCCTGCCCTAAAAGCAGAGATGGTGCCGGTGGAAAACATCGTTTTCTGTTTTGGTGACGATCAGGACCAGCAGAAGGGACTTTCTTCCTTCGCAGCCGAGATACTGCGTATTGACCGTATGATTGCAATGGTTGAGAGCGGTGCGACAACCCTTGCGCTTGTTGATGAGCCGGCACGCACCACTAACCCTACGGAAGGGAGCGCTTTGGTCTCTTCTCTTCTTAGAATATTGAGTGATTGTCCCAATCTCTCTCTGATACTCACTACCCACTACAATGTAGATAGCAGCGCCAGATGCTGGAGAGTCAAGGGATTGGTAGATGATGAAAAGGGGTATGACGGGCTTAAAATGGATTATTCGCTAACTGAGTCAGCTGACAACGAGGTTCCCCATGAGGCTCTCAATATAGCCCGTAAATTAGGGGTCAGCCCAAGATGGCTCGAAGAGGCAACAAAAATCCTTGACACACACTAACTACACACTACACACTACAGACTATTTTATTACTACAAACTACTAACTACATACTACAGACTATTTAATTATGCAAAGCAAATTAGGATTGGATTTCAAGAAAGTCGATTATGCACGCTCTCTGGCGAAGAATATCGCGGATGACGTGCAGGCTTTCGTAGAGTCTTATACCACGGTTGCAGTGGAAAGGACTCTGTGCCGACTTCTGGGCATTGACGGTGTGGATGAAAATCAGGTACCACTCCCGAATGTCGTGGTTGATGAACTAAAGGGCAAAGGTGTTTTGAATCAGGGTGTGCTTTTCTATATAGGCAACGCAATGGTTCAAACCGGACTCACGCCTCAACAGATTGCAGAAGGTGTTTCCTCCGGTACTATTGACCTTGTAAGAATAGAAGTAGTTGACAAAAAGAAGATTGATGAGGTCCTGAAACCGGTAATTAATGGTTCGATTGACCGTATCCGTGCCAGACGCGAGCGTCGAAATCATTATTTGAATACTATCGGTGAGGGTCCTAAACCCTATATATACGTGATTGTAGCCACAGGAAATATCTATGAAGATGTGGTTCAGGCCGAGGCTGCAGCACGTCAGGGAGCGGATATTATCGCTGTGATCCGCACTACAGGGCAATCGCTCCTCGATTACGTGCCTTATGGAGCTACTACTGAAGGTTTTGGAGGCACATATGCTACACAGGAGAACTTCCGTATCATGCGTGAGGCTCTTGACAAGGTAGGAGAGGAGTTGGGACGCTATATCCGCCTCTGCAACTACTGTTCAGGACTCTGTATGCCTGAAATTGCTATTATGGGTGCTTTTGAAGGCCTTGATGTTATGCTCAATGATGCTCTCTATGGAATTCTTTTCAGGGATATCAATATGCAGAGGACTTTTGTAGACCAGTTTTTCTCACGTGTTATCAACGGATTTGCAGGTGTTATAATAAACACCGGTGAGGACAACTACCTTACCACTTCAGATGCGGTGGAGGCCGCTCACACAGTTCTTGTGTCTGATTTAATCAATGAACAACTCGCACTGCTGGCAGGTCTTCCTGAGGAGCAGATGGGCCTGGGACATGCATTCGAGATGGATCCTGAACTTGAAGACGGCTTTCTGTACGAACTTGCACAGGCTCAGATGACCCGTGAGATTTTCCCAAAGGCTCCTCTGAAATATATGCCCCCCACCAAGTTTATGACTGGAAATATCTTCAGGGGACATATTCAGGATGCACTCTTCAATATGATCGGTATCTGGACCAATCAGGGTATCCAGCTTCTGGGCATGCCGACTGAAGCCGTTCATACTCCATTCATGAGTGACCGTTATCTTGCCATCGAGAATGCCACGTATATATTTAACAATATGAGAAATATCGGTGATGAGGTTGAATTTAAAGAGGGTGGTATTATTCGTAAAAGAGCTGCAGAAGTGCTCAATGAAGCAGTAGTGCTTTTGGAAAAAATAGTTGCCGAAGGTCTTTTCAATGCTCTTGAAAAGGGAATTTTCGGTGATGTTAAACGTCCTAAGAATGGCGGTAAAGGTCTTGACGGCGTATGCCAGAAGGGCGAACATTATATGAATCCATTTGTAAAATTAATGAAAGGAGTAAAATAATATGAGTTGCGGATTATATTCAATGTCTGACAAGGAATTTGACAAGACACTTGATCTGACAAAGGTAAAACCCTATGGCGACACAATGAATGATGGTAAGGTGCAACTTAGTTTCACTCTTCCTGTTCCTGCCGGTGATGAGGCTATTGAGGCTGCAAAGCAGCTCCTGAAAAGTATGGGTTTTGAGAACCCTCTAGTGGTATATTATCGCGAGCTTACTCCGGGATACACCTTTTTTAACTGCTATGGCAGTACAGTCCATACAGTCGATTACACGTCGATTTATGTTCCAAAAGTGGAGTCTACCGTAATGGATATGAACGAGACTGATGACTTTATCCGTGAGAATATCGGCCGTAAATTGGTGGTTATCGGGGCTTCTACAGGCACAGACGCTCACACTGTAGGTATTGATGCAATAATGAATATGAAAGGCTATGCCGGACACTTCGGACTGGAGCGTTATGAGATGTTTGAAGCCTACAATCTTGGCAGTCAGGTCCCTAATGAGGAGTTTCTTGCTAAAGCCATTGAACTGAATGCGGATGCACTGCTTGTTTCCCAGACAGTCACCCAGAAGGACGTTCATATCAAAAATATGACGGAACTTGTGGAGTTGATGGAGGCTGAAGGTCTGCGTGACAAGATGATCCTTGTGTGCGGTGGTCCTCGAATTTCACACGAACTGGCCAAAGAGCTGGGATATGATGCGGGATTCGGCATGAATAGTTATGCCGATGATGTTGCATCCTTTATTGTACACGAGTTTGTAAAGAGAATGTCAGTAAAATAATGATTATTAATTTATAAAATAGCTATACTATGATGGACAGAAATCAAATGAGAGAGGTTATTGCCAGAAGGGCAGCTCTCGAACTTAAAGACGGTGACGTTGTAAATTTGGGTATCGGTATTCCCACCGCCATTCCCTCTTTTCTTCCCGAGGGTGTCCATGTGACACTTCAGTCGGAGAATGGTCTTGTAGGTATGGGACCCGCTCCCGAAGAAGGTAAAGAGGATAGGGACTATATCAACGCAGGTGGTGGTTATATCACCTATAATCCAGGTGCTTATGCTTGCTCCTCAGCCGATTCATTCCTTATCATCAGAGGAGGGCATGTACATGCAACTTTCCTTGGTGCTATGCAGGTGGACGAGAAAGGTAATCTAGCCAACTGGATGATCCCGGGCAAGAGGACTCCGGGTATGGGCGGAGCAATGGACCTTATCGTTGGTGCCAATCATGTGATTGTTACAATGGAGCACACCGCTAGAGGCAACCATAAGATTATGAAAAAGTGTACACTTCCTCTAACTGCAGCAGGACAAGTAAATATGATTATTACCGAAATGGGTGTGATGAAAGTAACTCCTAAAGGACTTGTTCTTACTGAGATTAATCCTCTCTATACAGTTGAACAGGTACAGGAAGCGACAGAGGCAAAACTTATAATTGCTGAAGATTTGAAACATATGTGTTAATTATTAAATTTATATAGTTATGAAAAAAGTATATATCGTAGCAGCAAAAAGAACTGCAATAGGTAAATTTTTAGGTTCAGTAGCCAACTTCACTCCCGGTGATTTGGGTGCAATCGTTATAAAAAGTCTTTTAGAAGAGACCGGTATCAAACCTGAACAAGTTGATGAGGTAATCGGTGGTAATGTGCTTTCAGGAGGTCAGTTCCAGGGTGTCATTCGTCAGGCATCGATCAAGGCAGGTATTCCCGCAGAAGTTCCTGCTTACGGTATCAACATGGTGTGTGGTAGCGGTATGAAGGCTGTTATGAATGGATACAACGATATTCTTGTCGGAGATGCAGATATTGTTATCGCAGGTGGAACCGAGGTTATGTCCAACGCCGGCTTTATCTTAGGTGCCAATCTTCGTGGAGGTGCCAAGATGGGCGATCTTCAGGCTGTTGACCATATGGTTTGTGATGGTCTTACCGATGCTTTCAACAAATATCATATGGGTATTACTGCTGAAAATGTAGCTGAAAAATATGGCATTACCCGTGAGGCACAGGACGAATTCGGTTTTGCTTCACAGCAGAAAGCCATTAAGGCAGTTGATTCCGGTGTATTTGCAAAGGAAATTGTGCCCGTGGAAATTGTAACCAGAAAAGAGACTATTATTTTCAAAGATGACGAGTATCCCAACAGGACTTCTACTCCGGAAAAGATGGCTAAACTCAGACCTGCATTCAAGAAGGATGGCACAGTAACCGCCGGAAACGCTTCAGGTATCAATGACGGTGCATCCTTTGTTATGCTTATGTCTGAGGAAAAGATGAAAGAACTCGGCCTAACTCCTATGGTTGAAATCATTGCAACCGGTCAGGGTGGCGTAGATCCTTCAGTAATGGGTCTCGGTCCTGTTCCCGCTATCCGTAACGTCCTCAAGAAAGCCGGCAAGAAACTTCAGGATATGGAGCTTATTGAGCTTAACGAGGCATTCGCAGCTCAGTCTCTCGGTGTTATTCACGAGCTTATCAATGAGCATGGTGTTACAAGAGAGTGGATCAATGAGCGCACCAATATCAATGGTGGTGCTATAGCTCTAGGTCACCCTATTGGAGCATCCGGCAACCGTATCATCGTTACCCTCCTTCACGAATTGATCTCAAGCGGCAAGAAACTCGGTCTTGCATCACTCTGTATCGGTGGCGGTATGGGAACAGCAATTATTTTACGTAACTGTACTAAATAACATAAACACACAAAATGAATTTTAATCTGACAAAGACTCAAGAACTCTTCAGGCAGATGATCCATGAGTTCGCTGAGAAAGAGGTAAAACCTCTGGCAGCGGAAATTGACGAGCAGGAGCGTTTCCCTGAAGAGACCGTAAAGAAGATGGCCAAACTCGGCATCTTCGGCATCCCGGTGCCCAAAGAATATGGTGGAGCAGGTGGTGACAATATCATGTATTCCATAGCTGTGGAAGAGTTGTCACGTTGCTGCGCCACTACAGGCGTTGTGGTTTCAGCACACACTTCTCTCTGTATGGTTCCTATTTTGGAATTCGGCACAGAGGAGCAGAAGAGAAAGTATCTGCCGAAACTCGCTTCAGGTGAGTGGATAGGTGCATTCGGCCTTACAGAGCCCAATGCCGGTACTGACTCTTCAGCGCAACAGACCACAGCAGTTCTCGATGGCGATGAATGGGTGCTCAACGGAAACAAAATATTCATTACCAATGCAGGTCAGGCAGAGCTTTATTTGATAATTGCTATGACCGATAAGTCTCAGGGCAATAGAGGTATTTCTGCATTTCTGGTAGAGGCCTCCACTCCAGGATTCTCAGTAGGCAAACAGGAGCTCAAGATGGGTATCAGGGGTAGTTCTACAGCAGAACTTATCTTTGATAACTGCCGTATTCCTAAGGAAAATCTCCTGGGACAGGTTGGCAGAGGCTTCAGGATTGCTATGAAAACGCTTGACGGAGGCCGTATCGGTATTGCTGCACAGGCCCTCGGTATTGCACAAGGTGCTTTGGACGAGACTGTCAAATATACTAAAGAGAGAAAGCAGTTCGGTCGCGCTATCGCAAAATTCCAGAACACACAATTCCAGATGGCTGATTTGCAGACAAAGATCGAAGCTGCCCGTCTGCTAGTTCGCAGTGCAGCCTTCAAGAAGGATGAGGCCATCAAAAATGATAGGATTGCTTATTCAGCCGATTCTGCTATGGCGAAGCTCTATGCTTCTGAAGTGGCTATGGAGGTAACGACAAAAGCAGTTCAATTCCACGGTGGATATGGTTATACCCGTGAGTATCCCGTTGAGAGGATGATGCGTGACGCAAAGATCACTGAGATCTACGAAGGCACCTCTGAGGTTCAGCGTATGGTAATCGCAGGTAATTTGTTTGGAAAAATCTGATAGGAGGAAATGATATGAAGATATTGGTATGTATAAAACAAGTTCCTGATACCACAGAGATCAGGATTGATCCGGTAACCAAAACTTTGGTCCGTGAAGGCGTTCCTTCCATCATGAACCCCGACGATAAAGGTGGTCTCGAGTTGGCTTTGCAGCTAAAGGACAAGTTTGGCGCAGAGGTGACGGTTATAACAATGGGTCCTCCTCAGGCTGATGTTATGCTCCGTGAAGCTTTTGCGATGGGAGCAGACAGAGCTATTCTCCTTACTGACCGTAAGTTTGCGGGTGCAGACACACTAGCAACTTCTTACGCTCTTGCCGGGGCGGCAAGAACTCTTGACTGGGATCTTATAATCACAGGTCGTCAAGCTATTGACGGCGATACTGCACAGGTAGGCCCTGAAATGGCGGAGCACCTCGGTCTTCCTCAGGTTTCCTATGTGGCAGGCCTAGAGTATGACGGTAAATCTTTTACTATAAAGAAGCAGACTGAAGATGGGTATCAAATTTTACAGTTTGAGGGCAAAGGTCTTCTCACGGTTCTTGCTTCAGCTTTCAAATCACGTTATATGACTGTTGGCGGTATCGTAGATGCTTATAACAAGGAAGTTGAAATCTGGGCTGCTGACAAGATTGACTTTGATGAGTCCAGACTCGGTCTTAAGGGCTCTCCGACAAAGGTTGTCAAATCATTTGCGAAGGAGCTCAAGCAGCCTGGTGTTATACATGAAGTCGATGCCGAGCAGGCAGTAGAGTTGATTGTAAGCAAACTTAAAGAGAAACATATCATCTAACCCGTTAAATTTGACTGAATATGGATAATACACAATATAAAAATGTTTTTGTCTTTGCAGAGCAAAGGGACGGTGTAGTACAATCTGTTGCTCTTGAACTTATAGGAAAGGCACGTGACCTTGCAGCCGATCTTGGTGAAAAAGTATTTGCTGTGCTTCTGGGCAAGGGTATTGCCGCTTCTGCACATAGGCTTATAGAGTATGGAGCAGATACAGTGATTGTTGTGGACGATAATAATCTAAAGGATTATATAACCGAACAATATACACAGGCAATGTATCAGGTAGTTGTGGAGTATAAACCCTCCATACTTCTCTTTGGTGCTACAACCATCGGTCGTGACCTGGCTCCCCGTATAGCTGCACGCCTTGGCACAGGTCTTACTGCAGACTGTACCAAACTTGAGATATCGGAAGATACGAAGGAATTTCAGATGACACGTCCGGCATTCGGAGGTAACCTGATGGCCACTATTATGTGTCCCAATCACAGACCCCAGATGTCAACGGTTCGGCCCGGTGTAATGCAAAAATGTGCCCCTGACGCTTCACGTAAGGGTGAAATCATCAATTTTGCTCCCAAGTTCGACTCATCAAAATTCAGCGTGAAACTTATTAAAACCGTAAAAGAAGAGAAAGCTAGCGTAGATATCTCTGAAGCCAAAATACTCGTTTCAGGCGGCAGGGGAGTGGGTTGTGTAGCCGGATTCGACAAACTTCGTGAACTGGCAAAAGTAGTCGGTGGAGAGGTTTCATCTTCACGTGCAATGGTTGACGCAGGCAATATGCCTCACGACCGTCAGGTAGGACAGACAGGTAAGACCGTACGTCCCGATGTCTATTTCGCTCTAGGTATCTCTGGTGCTATACAACACCTTGCAGGTATGGAAGAGTCGGAATGCATCATTGCTGTCAACAAAGACAAATTTGCACCTATTTTTGCAGTTGCGGATCTGGGTATCGTATGCGACCTTAACACTGTCGTTCCGCTACTCACCGAACGTCTCAAAAAAGAGATGGCAAAATAATTCTTAGTCTCTAAGTGATATAATTTGAAGAATAGAGCCCGGTACAATTACCAGGCTCTATTTTTTTAACAATGTTAAAGCGCCCAGGCTGTGTGGGCATATTAGTTTTAGCTCGTTATTTTGTTTTAATCAGGTAATAATATGGCGAATCAGCACCCAAATTGGTGAAAATTAATGTATCGTTCTGAATTCTATCAAATACAATAGGAGGAGATCCATCTGAAAATTCTGCAACATAAACGTATTCGTTATATCCTCCGTTGCAGCAATAACACTCTTTATACCACCTTATTTTAGTGTTCTGATAGTCGGCAACTCCGTCTCTGGAAACAATCATCCGATTGTTTTTTGTGAATTCCATATAATAATCATCCCAATATTGAATTCTGGTTGCAATAAAACCTCCCTTTTCATATACAACTTTCCACTTGCCCTGAATACAATGCTTAATAACACTTAAAGGCTGGTTATAAAGAGTAATATTTCGTCTATCGGCCGGCATTTTTTCACAACCCGCTCCGAGAATTAGGGTGGCAATCATCACGAATAGGACTATTCTCGTCTTCATTGTGCTATATTGTTGCTAATAAACCAAGTACTTACCTATAAGATGCAAAAAGTAGCAAAAACGCTGCATAGGTAAGAGGCTAAAATGAAAAAGTCTGGTGTCATACCGAGCTCAATTTCAATACTGTATCTTAAATAACATTCCTCCGATGTTATCGCGGGAGGCTCCGGTAACGGAGGAGAGGCAACTTGGCTGGTCTGCCATGTAGAGTGCCCCTAAAAGAGCGAAAATAAGGGCTTCTTTGTATTCGATGATGATTGGGTCGGGAATTACTATTTCGCAGCCTGTAAGGGCTGAAATACGCTCTACAAGGAATTTATTGAATGCTCCGCCTCCGGTAATGAGTAAACGCTTGCCCGGTGATGTGACGCGAGAGACCTGAAATGCAGCATGTTCGCAAAATGTACGCAGCCTGTCAGCTAAAGACAGACCATATTTATCAATCATAGGGAATATAAGTTCCTCAACCCACTCGCGTCCGAGTGATTTAGGGCCCTCTGTATGATAGAATTCGAGGGCATTCAGCTCTTCGAGTAGGGGCTGGCAGATATCTCCGCTGCGTGCAATATCGCCATCCTTGTCATATTCGAGTCCGATCTGACGAGTGTAGCGGTTGAAAACATAATTGACAGGACTGATGTCAAATGCCACCCGTTTCTCCTCTTTTTCAAAGGAAATATTGGAAAAACCGCCGATATTGAGACAATAATCGTAATCCGAAAAGAGCATTCTGTCACCTATAGGCACCAGCGGGGCCCCTTGGCCACCCAACATTATATCCAATCTGCGGAAATCCGATACAGTAGGGATGCCGGTTTCAGCGGCAATTGCAGCGCCGTCACCGATTTGATACATAACCTTTTTATGTGGCTCGTGGAATATGGTATGACCGTGTGAAGCTATGATGTCAGGCCTTACTCCAAATTCCTCCATAAAGAGATTGACTTTTTCCCCGAGAAACTTCCCATAAGCACTGTGAAATGTTATAAAATCGACTGCACTCATCTGTTGTGCACCTGTTCCAAGGATATATTTCATATCGTCAGGATAGCTGTAACCCCGGGCACAGTCAATCGTGAAATCCCATTTTCCATTTTTACGAGTAAAAGTACAGCAGCAGACATCGAGACCGTCAAGCGAGGTGCCCGACATCAGGCCGATGGATTGTATTTTAAAATCGGGAGTCATAATCGTTTCTTATTATATGTTAAATTTTACAATATAATCGCTCATTTCTTGGGTAAAGTGCGAGATCTATCTTTATTGAACGTGGTGTCTATTATATTGAAGCATTGCTTCTAAATATAATAGGCTGCCTGTAGGATTTTTTGAACAAGAAGAGGGTTGAGAGTTTCGGAATATTGCTCCAGAAATAGCTCTACCTTATTTTGGGCCTCTTCGGAATGATGTCCTCCAAGCAATGCGGAGCACCAGTTGGTGGGGAAGAAGATATCTCCGGTGATTTGTATTTCTTCAAAAATCTCCAGTGCGGGACGAATATAAGTAAGGGCTTCCTTTTGTCTGAGCGGATGATTTAGAAGACGCAATAGTGTCAAAGCCCAGGGCTCAATTTCGCGGTTTTCTGCTTTTAAAAGTGATTGGAAACATTCCCGACGAGCTTCCGGTGAGGAAGCGAGTGCAGGTGCTATATATTCAAATTGTTCAATAAGATCAGGGTGGGAGAGGCGTTCACGCTGTTTTGCGATGATATGAGGTGCGATCTCCTCTTTTCTGATTGCGAGTTGCTGACAAAGTTGCGTAAGATCAGCATTTGTGAGATGGAAGCAGGTGAAACTTTCAGGTTTCATAAAAGCAGCGAGAAACATCTCGGTAGTGGATTCAGAGTGCGGAGCATTCAGCAGTGCGCTGAAAGCGGATCTACGACAGCTTTCGGCTTGAGAGTGAGATATAAGCCCTGTTAAACGACCTTCCCATCCTGTTTCCTGAAGATATTTCTCTTTCCAGAGAATGCTTCTAAGTTGAGAAATAGCTCGCTGAAACACCAGTATATTCTGCGAAGATTCCTCTTTTGAGAGTGATTCTAGACAATCGAGTATGAAGGAGGTATAATCGCTACCGGAAATCCTTTCGTTGAGATAATTTTCATAAAGAATAATTAGTGCAGAGGCCTTTTCAGAGGGTGATAAAGGCTTTTCCACAACATTTTTCATCAAAGTGGCAGAAACCTCGTCTGTGAGCTCGTAGAAGCCGTAATTAAGCCCATTCAGGTCAATCTGTGTAAGAGAATTCACTTTATAATGAGGCATTCCGGGTTTGTGAACCCAGTCATGGCTCCATGCGGCAAGATCTTCATCGGTATATTTGTCAAGAATAGCCACAAGGCCCTCCCAATCGGCATTTCCGTATGCGTATTCGGTTAAATATTCGCGAATTCCGTTTTTAAATGACTCAGGATCCATTTTCCTGGCCAGCATCTCCATTACAATTGGAGCTTTGTTGTAAATGATATTGCCATATATAAGGCCGGCATCCTTGAGATTGGCAAGTGGTTGTTTGATGGCATTTGCCCCTTCTGTACGATCAACCGAGTATGCTGCAGATGCATAATCGAGAAATGCGAAGGAATTATCCACATCGGGGTATTTCTCAGCTGTGATCAGGGCTGCAAAATAATTGGCGAAAACCTCTTTTGTCCAGACATCATCAAACCATTTCATTGTCACATAATCTCCAAACCACATATGAGCCGTTTCATGTGCAATCAGACTGAATCTGTTCATCCTTTCCGAAATACCGGCACCTTTCTCAAGAAATATGCGGCGGTCATTATAAAGCGTAGCTCCGGTATGCTCCATCCCTCCATACTGGAAGCCGGGCAGGACTATGCAGTCATATTTTGCGAAAGGGTAGGGGATAGCTGTATATTCTTCAAGCCATTCCAGGGAATAGAAGACGCCATCCAGTATTTCATCTATCTGTGCAAGTTTGCAGGGATCGGTTTCTCTATGGTAAAGTCCGATTGTACAGCCTGAATCATCGCTTTTCTCAGCCTTAACGAACTCTCCTGCGACAAAAGAGAAGAGATATGTGCTCAGAGGCTCTGTGGGCTCGAATATATGTGTAACTGTCTGATTGTCTGCATTTGTAACACTTTTGTTAAGCGGACTATTGGCTACTGCAATCCAACTATTTGGTACTGTGAGAGTTAGAATATAAGAGGCTTTGAGGTCGGGTTGGTCAAAACAGGGAAAGAGGGTCCGTGCTCTGTCAGGTACCAGTAACGTATACATGAAATTATCCCTTCTATTCAGGGATTGTTTTCCTGAGGAAAATGTAATTGTTATTTCATTCCTGCCTTCCTGAAGAAGAGATGGGGGAATGATAATATGTTCATTTTCAAATAGATAATCGCAATATTCGTTATTTAACTCGACAGAATGAAGAAATTCAGCCTTTTCTTTGAAATCCAAAACAACAGGGTAGTTGCCCACTTTTTTGAAATCGAATGAAATGAGGATTTCCGATGAAATATCTTCATCTGCATTTTCCGGAATATCAAATCTCAAGTCATAGTTGAGATTAGTAATTGTAGTTTTCCTTAGATCAGCAAGTTCACGACTGACACCAGGCTCGGATATTTTTGCTAAATCCCATTTTTGACACCTTGCCGTCAATAGGATCAGGGCTACTGTCACAATTATCACACCTCGTTTTTTCATAGTAAAATATTTTCTTTTAGTCCCGAGTTCAGAGTTACGAGTTCTGAGTAAGTTTTTAGTTCCACTGCTTAATATTCAAATAACACGGCTTCGAAAATACAAAAATTTTCTACGCCCGTGTTATTTGAATTTAGTTAACCTATATTTTTCCACACTCCGCACTCAATACTCATACCTCGATACTCCATACTCATAACTCATAACTAACCTTCGAGATTCCCAAAACATAGTTGTTGATTACATCAAAAGTTTCGGCAGAGAAATCGGATTTGAATCCCTTGATGTCGGATGTTCTGACAACCTTGAGATACTCTTTGAGATAGAGGTCGGAGAGGGGATAGTAGCTCCAATGCCACTTCTCTTCGCCATGTCCGGCGCTGCGTCCTCCGCTGTATGGCTGGAAGAATCCATATTTGTGTGCATTGGCCTGAAGCCAGGCGTATGCCTTTTTTCCCTGAGCAGAGTTCCAGTATGAGAGTTGTTTAGAGATAAGGTCTATATCTGTACCCCAGTGATGTCGTGATGTGCCGGGGAGAGAGTTGTATTTAAGTACCCTTTTGGCACACTCAGTGCGGTCGGAATATTTCTCTGTGTATTCTTTGATTTTTCTCTCCCAGATATATTTCTGGGTGTAGAAGTTGCGTGAGGCTGATGTGACTCGCAATGTAATCCCGTCCGTCTTTGCGTCAGCATACATTTTCTCAAAGGCTGCCAGGACGGGTTTCTGGATATAGGAGTTCTCCCTGCTCAGTCCGGTGTATTGAGATGGAATGTTTACAAAATTGGGGTCTTTACTGTACGTATGTTTGCCTATGAGGAATTCCTTCGTCGGGTATGTGGAGTCTTTCCAAAGCAAATCGGTATTATTATCTGACTTTGAAACCTCTTTATAGGGGGTTACAACAAGGGTTCCGTCATCAAGTATTCTGATCAAATTATTTTTGATGTCATTCTCAGAGAGTTTTTTTATCAGTTGTGCCACAGAGTTTGTAGGGTCAGGTTCCGGGCCTGCTCCGGGTTTCATCTTGAAGGAGTGTATTTTTCCTCCGAGCAGTACTCCATTGCGATCAACTTGCATTTCCAGGATAGGAGAGTGACCCCTGTTGCCGGTAACATTCATACCGGTGGTAGTGCAGAAGTTACCCAAACTGTAAGCTATGATTCTGCCCTTGTAGCCCTCTACTGCACGTGTCACGTGTGGACCGTGACCAAATACTATATCTGCACCCAGATCGATGCACAGGTGTGCAAACTTTCTTAAGTCACCCCTGTTTTCTCCGTGAAAATATTCTGTACCGTAGGGGAGAGTATTGCAGTGGCCGCCTTCCTCACCTCCGTGAAATGAAACTATAAGTATGTCGCAATCGGCTCTTACTTCCTCGATAATTTCGCGTACGATTTTTTCATTGGTGTGTTTGAGTACATAGGAGTTGTAGCCAAAGGCGCAGAAGCCGAATTTTACCCCTTTAACCTCTTTAAAAGCGCTCCTGCATTCGGGAAGACCGGCATATCCTATACCGACCTTATCAAGGTTGGCCATAGTCTCGGCCCTTCCCGTAGCGGAGAAATCATTTATATGGTTATTGGCCAGACACATGAAATCAAAGCCGGCATCGGCGAGGTGTCTGCGATATTCCGGCGGCATTTTAAACGCATAAGAGCGATTGTTGGAGAGGCTTTTGGTGCAGGTTCCGCCTACACACATAGCCCCTTCAAGATTACCGGCGGCAATGTCAGCCCTGCGCAGGATATCACGTGTATGGTCAAACAGATTGTTTCCGCCATTCGCGGGAAGGCGGTTTTTAGGATACGTATTGCCGAGCATTATGTCACCCACCAGAGCAACAGTAAGTGTGTCCGTAGTTGCCCATAGTGGTATTGTGAGCGACAATAAAGCCAGTAATATTGGAAGTATGATATATCTTTTCATCTCTTCAATTTGTCTGAACTACAAAGATACTTATTTTTCACCTCTTATTCTCATGTGGCTACGAAGTGGTCTGAAAGTTGTTTGTATCTTATATCTCTATTCAATCTTGCCGTATGGGTATTACAAATTGTTTTGTTCACCTATTGTTATTACATTTGTAGACATTTTGAACAAATTATGAAAGGAATCGTTCTGGCAGGCGGCAGCGGCACCCGCCTTTATCCCATAACCAAAGGGGTGAGCAAACAGATGCTCCCCATCTATGACAAGCCGATGGTCTATTATCCGATATCAGTGCTGATGCTGGCCGGAATCCGCGAAATTTTGATTATCTCAACCCCGCAGGATCTTCCGGGATTCAGACGTCTTTTGGGCGATGGCAGCGACTTCGGAGTGCGCTTTGAATATGCGGAACAGCCATCACCCGACGGAATCGCGCAGGCATTTATAATAGGAGAGGAATTTATCGGTAAAGAGAGTGCCTGCCTTGTGCTTGGTGATAATATATTCCATGGAGCGGGCTTCACCGGAATGTTGAAAGAGGCAGTACGAGCTGCTGAAGAGGATGCTAAAGCCACGGTCTTCGGATATTGGGTAGCGGATCCTCAGCGCTATGGTGTAGCTGAGTTCGATGAAGAGGGTAACTGTCTCTCCATTGAGGAAAAACCTGCAAACCCAAAATCCAATTATGCAGTGGTCGGACTCTATTTCTATCCCAACAAAGTGGTGGAAGTGGCAAAGAATGTTAAACCCTCGGCACGCGGCGAGATCGAGATTACTTCTGTCAATCAGCGTTTTCTCCGGGATGGAGAACTCAAAGTTCAAACACTCGGACGGGGATTTGCCTGGCTTGACACCGGTACACATGATTCCCTGAGCGAAGCATCCACATTCGTAGAGGTCATAGAAAAGCGGCAGGGACTCAAAATAGCTTGTCTTGAGAGTATTGCGTATAATAAAGGCTGGATTTCTGAAGCAAAGATGCGTGAAGTGGCTCAGCCTATGATCCGTAACCAATACGGACAATATTTGATCAGGATAATAGAAAGTAAGAAATAATTACAAAAACAATATGCAAAGCATCATCATAACAGGTGGAGCCGGATTTATCGGATCGCACGTGGTGCGTTTCTTTGTCAACAAGTATCCGGACTATAGGATTATAAATGTGGATAAACTCACCTATGCCGGCAATCTGGCTAATCTCGAGGATATCGAAAACGCCCCAAATTATCGTTTTGTGCGTGCCGATATCTGCGATTTTGATGCAATGTGTGCCCTAATGTGGGAGGAAAAGGTTGACGGCATCATACATCTCGCTGCTGAATCTCACGTTGACCGCTCAATAAAAGACCCCTTTACCTTTGCACGCACAAATGTTATGGGTACGCTTTCGCTGCTCCAGGCGGCCAGGCTCTGCTGGGAATCTCTTCCGGAGAAATATGAGGGCAAACGCTTTTACCATATCTCTACGGATGAGGTATATGGTGATCTCGAAATCACACATCCCGAAGGAATAAAGTCCCCTTTCGCCGATATGGCAGCCCCTTCAGGGCATAATCTTGCATATGGTACCGATTTTTTCCTCGAAAGCACTCCCTACGATCCACATTCGCCCTACTCTGCTGCCAAAGCGGCTTCAGACCACTTTGTACGTGCATTCCACGATACCTATGGTATGCCGACCATTGTTACTAATTGTTCCAACAACTATGGGCCATATCAATTCCCTGAAAAGCTCATTCCGCTCTTCATCAACAATATCCGCAAAAGAATACCGCTTCCCGTATATGGAAAAGGTGAGAATGTCCGCGACTGGCTCTACGTTGGAGATCACGCCAGGGCTATTGACCTGATTTTCCACCGCGGTGAGGTGGGAGAGACCTACAATATAGGTGGATTCAATGAGTGGAAAAACATCGACCTGATAAAGGTCATAATCGCAACTGTGGATCGCTTATTGGGCAATCCTGAAGGACACTCGCTGGATCTTATAACCTTTGTTACAGACCGTGCAGGCCACGATTTGCGTTATGCCATAGATTCCAGGAAACTACAAAAAGAGTTGGGATGGGAACCTTCACTGCAATTTGAAGAGGGTATAGAACTGACTGTACGCTGGTATCTGGACAATCAGGAATGGATGGACAGGATCACCTCAGGCGATTACGAGCGCTATTACGAGGAGATGTACAATAAAAGATAGGGGAGAGGTATTATTCTCCGAAATCGATACGGGGCTGACAAAGGTCTCGTAAACGTGTTTCAAAGTCCAGCATATAGGAACATCCACGGTCACAAGGGCGCGCCTCGCGTGCACCTGTCATACAAAGGTTACCGTTAAGAAAGAGGCAGCTCATCCTGTGAGCTTCCATAGCAAATCTGATAAATTCTTCCTTTTTCATATATGCTTTTTGGATGGACAAATATATCTCTTTTATTCCATTTCTACAAGGGAGAAATGAGGTCTATTCCCACTCTATGGTAGCTGAGGGTTTGGGTGAAATGTCGTAGCAAACGCGGTTGATATGGGGGACTTCATTGAGAATGCGTTCCGTTACATGCTTTAAAAACTCCCAGTCAAGAGGCTCGATGGTAGCCGTCATGGCATCTATGGTGTTGACGGCACGGATAATCACCGGCCAATCAAATGAACGTGCGTTGTTGCGTACACCTACCGATTTAAAATCGGGAACAACCGTAAAATATTGCCATACTTTCTTGTCCAGACCTGCTTTGGCAAACTCCTCACGGAGTATTGCGTCGGATTCGCGAACCGCTTCCAGACGGTCGCGTGTAATGGCTCCAAGACAGCGTACTCCCAGACCCGGGCCGGGAAAAGGCTGACGGAATACCATTTCGTGCGGAAGACCAAGCTCAAGACCGCAGGCGCGTACCTCATCTTTAAACAGATGTTTAAGCGGCTCTACAAGCTCGAATTGCAGATCTTCCGGCAGACCGCCCACATTATGGTGCGATTTGACACATTTTGCGGTTTTGGTGCCGGATTCTATAATATCGGGGTATATCGTACCCTGAGCAAGAAAATCTATTCCTTTAAGTTTGCGGGCCTCTTCTTCGAATACCCTTATGAATTCAGTGCCGATGATCTTTCTTTTCTCTTCCGGATCTGCAACATTTTCAAGTTTTGAAAGAAATCTCTCAGTGGCATCAACATATATCAGATTGGCACCTAGACGGTTACGGAAAAGGTCCTCTACATTCTCTGACTCATTTTTCCTCATCAGTCCGTTATTGACATGTACGCATACCAGACGGTTGCCAATGGCTTTAAGCAGTAGAGCAGCAACAACTGAACTGTCAACTCCACCCGAAAGTGCCAACAATACTTTGCGGTCACCTACCTGTCTTCGTACGAGTTCAACTTGATCGGCAACAAAATTGGCCATATTCCAGTTGGCTTCCGCCTTGCAGGTCTCAAAGACGAAATCTTTGAGTGCCTTTTCGACAGCTGCTTCATCGGATGTAAACTCATCAAGTTTTTCATCGCATAGAGCCCTGTTGTGTCCGGCTGCAATTATAGGAAAACCTATCTTATAAATCTCCGGCAGGACATCGATTGCTACCCCATCTATAATATTATTGGGACCTCCGTTGATGATTATGCCCTTTACGTTTGGGAGCGCCTTGAGTTCCTCTGCCGTGATATCGTGCGGGTAAATCTCACTATAAACGCCCATTGCACGGATAGCTCTGGCCACTACCGTGTTTTCATGACTGCCAAGGTCGAGGATTACAATCATGTCCTGTTTCATTCTGTTGGTATTAAGCATTGATATCGGAAATCTGTCGCAAAGATACATTTTTTAGCGCTTACAACAGTCGCTTTTGCAGATAATCCACAACTTGTATGTCAGCGGGAAGCCAGTCAATAATATCCAGCTCCTGAAGGCTTACCCACTTTGCCGAACTATGTATCAGTAATCGAGGAGCTCCGAATAGAATCTTGCATTCGTAACAATGCATTATAAGATGAAATTCCGGATAGTCGTACTCTATTGTAAGCAGAAATGAGTCAATGGAGATTATAATCCCCAGTTCCTCCATTATTTCCCGTTTGAGGGCTTGTTGATGTGTTTCACCTGCCTCAATCTTTCCTCCGGGAAACTCCCACTTGCCGGCCATATTGCCACTACCGCGCTTGGTAGCCAATATCTTTGTCCCGTCAAAGATGACGGCGGCCACAACTTCTATAATTCGTCTATTCATTTTGCAAAGTCAGCGCACAAAATTAATAAATTCAGCTTATTTTCCTATTTTTGCTAAATGAACAATACATAATTATGAATATGGAAATAAATTTCTTTCACAATTTACTTGAAAAATGGGGGGTAGGAGAGCGTTTGATTCACGAGTTGGAATTGCTCTTTTTTGCAGTTGCGGTGACGCTTCTCATCCTTTTTGTCAATCTGATCTGTCGTAGAGTGATCATACCCATTACAAAGCGCCTTGTCAAGAAAACCCGCAATAAATTTGATGATATTTTACTTAATGATAGGGTACTTAAAAATCTTGTGCGGACTTTGACGCCGATTATCATACTTATTGCACTACCTTATGCAGTTGATGCATTTCCTCTGCTCCTGATAGTTTTCAAGAGGTTGGCCATGGCATGGCTCACCCTTTCCATAATAATACTTATATGCTCCATCTTTGATGCGATCTATAGTTATATGGCTGCCATGGATGTGGCACAGCATCATCCAATAAAGGGCTTTATGCAAATGTTTAAGATAATAGTGGTCTGTATAGGTATTATTATCATCATAAGCATCTTGGTTGACAAGAATCCAGGGGCCATACTAACTGCTCTTGGTGCCTCTGCTGCAGTGCTTATGTTGGTCTTCAAGGATACCATTGTAGGCTTAGTGGCAGGTATCCAGCTTTCAGCCAACGATATGCTTCGCCCCGGTGATTGGATCAATATGCCCAAATATAACATCGACGGAGATGTGATAGAGGTTTCACTTACCACCATTAAGATACAGAACTTCGACAAGACCATCTCTACAGTTCCTCCTTATGCACTTATCAGTGATTCTTTCCAAAACTGGCGTGGAATGCGTGAAGCCGGGGGCAGACGTATCAAGAGACACATTCCGATAGATATGAATACGATAGGATATCTGACGAATGAACAGAGGGGGGATTTGGTATCCAGAGGATGGATGGAAGCCGATGCACCGGCAGATGTGGTCAATCTTAAAGTTTTCAGAGATTACCTGCAGAACTATCTTCGCTCTCATACTCAAGTGCACCAAGAGCTTACTTTGCTTGTCAGAGAGTTGCAGCCTACTTCTGAGGGTATCCCGTTGGAGCTCTATTTCTTTTCAAACACTACCGTATGGGCAGAATATGAAACCATTCAGTCGGAAGTTGTCGAACATGTGCTTTCTGTAATGCCCAAGTTTGGTCTGAGAGCCTTCCAGCGTAGCTCAGGTTCACTTTCAAGCCTGGACAACCCTATCAGTATTCTTAAGAAATGATTTCTGCCTTAGCGGCAAAACATTATTCCAATGAAGGCTCTCGGCCCGATAAGGTCCGAGAGCTTTTTGTCATTTATTTGCATAAGATAATCGACGCGAAATACTAAATGTATCACTTCCGTAAGGGCAAACTCAGCTCCAATAAACGGGTCAACACCCACAAAGAAGTTTTTGTGAAAAAATGCATTCTCCTCGGGTTCCCAGTCTGACATCGAGCCCTCGAATATCAGAAGATTTTTCCGTGAGCCGGCCCCTATGGTAGCTCCCGTGAAAAACGACCATCTTCCTCTCTCCAAATAGAAGTCTGACAGGACTCCACCCCAGGAAGAGGCAATATAACTCCCTTCGGACAAATCATCGTTCAATGGCATTGTAGAAACATAACCTTCTATTCCTACTCTCAAATATTCACCAAAACGCACTCTGGCAGCGCCGCCTAAACCTTTTGTAACACCTGAAGCCCTATATGTAAAGGGGATATCCGCACTCCCGGGCTTATCTGCGGGAGCACCTGAAAGATATCCGGCGTGAAGCATCATTCCCCCCTGGAAACCATTATATCGAAACACTCTACTCTTCTGCGCATCCTGTGCAAAAAGAGATTGAAACGAAAAAACGATTAAGGTACTAACAATGATAGTTAAAAATATATCTCTTCTCATAGATATTCCTCCTAAATTCTGGTCATATTCACTACATTCTCTACATGATGGGTGTGGGGAAACATATCCACCGGTTGTACTGCCGTGATCCGGTAGTGCTGCGAAAGTATTGCAAGGTCGCGTGCCTGAGTTGCGGGGTTGCAACTGACATATATTATCTCTTTTGGAGAGGTCTCCAGGAGCACCCGGGCCACATCCGGATGAATACCGGCTCTCGGAGGGTCAAGTACCACAATGTCAGGAGTGCCATTCTGCCGGATAAATTCGGCATTTAGGAGATCCTTCATATCACCCGCGAAAAAGGCGGAATTCTCTATTGAGTTGATTTTTGCATTGAGTTTTGCGTCTTCGATGGCTTCAGGTACATATTCAATTCCCACCACTTTTGATGCCATAGATGAGAGGAAAAGCGCAATGGTACCGGTACCTGTGTAAAGATCGTAGATTACAGGTTTATAGCCCTCCGGCATCATTGAAATGGCCTCACGCGCATACTCTCTCACAACTGAGTAGAGACGATATGCTTGCTCCGAATTGGTTTGATAAAAGGATTTAGGGCCTATTTTAAATCGAAGGGACTCCATTTGCTCATAAATGGCATCTTCTCCTTTATAAAGAATACAGTCAAGGTCATTTATTGTATCATTTCCCTTGGGGTTAATCACATAATAAAGGGAGTTAATCTCAGGAAATGCCTCTGAAAGTGCATCCAGGAGGGCATTACGCTTACCGGAAGCCTCGCTCTCTTCATTATCCTCAGCCTCTTTGCCAAATACTACGATAACCATCAATTCCCCTGTAGATGTGGTGCGTACAATAAGCGTACGCATAAATCCGTGCTGTTCGCGGAGGTCAAAGAAACTCAAATTGTGCTTTAGCGCATACTCGCGTACAAACAGGCGCAGTGCGTTTGTTGGCTCGCGCTGCAAGTGACATTTGGTGAGGTCCAGCACTTTGTCAAACATTCCGCTGATATGGAATCCTAGTCCGCAAAGTTCCTTTTCAGAGAGTGATTCGGGTTCCTCTTCTGTTAGTATCCATCTGCGGCTGGAGAAGGTATATTCCAGTTTGTTACGGTATTCGACGGTTTTATCGGAACCCAGGATAGGGGAAATTTCCGGCAGATCAAGTTGGCCGATTCTAACAAGTTGATCTACGACCTGCTGCTGCTTGTATTGCAATTGCATGGGGTAGGGGAGTGCCTGCCATTTACAGCCTCCGCATCTGCCAAAATGGCAGCAGAAAGGCTCTATACGATGTGGAGAGGGGCTTATCAGGCTGGTGACATATCCCTCAATATAACTCCGTCTAATGCGAGTGATTTGCACATCCACCACATCTCCGGGAATTGCCTGAGGCACAAAAAGCACTTTGCCATCAATATGAGCCAGCGCTTTGCCTTCGGCAGCAATTGATTCAATCGTAATATTCTGCAGCAGCGGTTTTTTCTTTCTCGCCATTTGGTAAACTTTTTGAGAATCGCAAAGATATTAAGAATCTTTTGCACTATAAAACAGATTTGTTATTTTTATACTTATAAATGATCCAATTTTCACGGTTATGAAAAGGTTATTCTCCATATTACTTTTGTCATTGCTCTCAATGACTGCTTCCTTCGCTTACGTGGAAACTGAGAAGGAACAAAATGATTTTTTTGTCATATACGGCAAAATAATCGATACAGATACACGATCTCCGCTTTATTTCGCTTCCATCAATCTTGATGGCACCAATATAGCCAACGTGACCAATTCCGAAGGTTTTTTCTCATTGAAACTGCCCCTGGACGTCTCCGGTGAGCGCACTATTACGACTAGTTACCTCGGATATTTGTCAACTACACTAAAAGTATCGGATTTCTTGGGCTCAAGCGACTCTAAGCCATTGATAATCAGTATGAAGGCCGTTCCATTATCTCTTGATCCGGCCACAATCCGCGGTTACGATGCACGAGCGCTTTTTTATGAGGCATACAGCAATATCAAACACAATTATCCCCAGAAAGATGTCGGAATGACTGCATTTTACCGAGAGATGGTCAAAAAGGGCAGTAGTAGGTATCTTTCTCTAAATGAAGCAATTATAGATATTGAAAAGGCTGCATACGACGACTTTTTCTCGATGGATAAAGCAGCCGTTTATAAAGGTCGAGGTAGTATCAACTATAATTCAAGCGATACCTTATTTATTCATTATCAGGGTGGTATAATGTCAGCACTCTATGTTGACCTGGTAAAACGACCTTTCGCCGGAGTCTACTTTGAGTCCATTGACTATTATTACAATTTTAAAATGGGCCAGTCGACCATAATTGATGACAAATTCTTCTATGTAGTCGAATTTGACCAGAAAACGAAAGATCCTGATGCATCGATTTTATACCGAGGACGAATCTTCATAGAATCCGAATCGCTCGCAATTGGTCGTATAGAGTTCGCAATGAATGTGGAAGGCCGTAAGGATGCGGGTAGTATTTTTGTCCCTAAAAAACCGGCAAATTTACGTGTTGACGTTGAACAGGCAACATATATTGTCAACTTCAAAGAATATGACGATCTGTGGTACTATGATTATGCACGCCTGGAAGTAAAATTTTCAACCAGACGTAAACGCGCGATTTTTCGCAATTATTATTCCGTACTTTCTGAAATGGCTGTAACCGACCATAAGGTAGAAGGATTTAAAATCGATCCGGAAAAACGCATACGTTATAAAGACGTACTATCTGAAAGAGTAAAGGATTTCCAGGATGACGGTTTCTGGGAACATTACAATATTATCGAGCCTGATGCCTCGATAGATGCCATTATCCGTAGGATTATACGACAATTGAATCGTAGAGAAAAGAATTAGTGCGTTTTTAACACAAGTTATATTATGTTAAATAGGATTTTGCAAACTCAAATGAGAGGCAGAATCCTATTTTTCTTTATGTAGCTGAAAAAAAACAACCACTCTCCCGCTCTACCTCGTTTTGTGGTAATCACGAACTTTACTTTCATATCTGCAGTTAAAATAAATAGTTTACAGATAAGATAAGAACTAATAATCGCTAAGTGTTGCTTTCAGAAAAATTATTCACAAACCTCAAACAAGCTATCAGTTCAGGGAAATTAGCTTAGTTTTGACTATTTTTGTAAAAACAATAGACTAAATGGAACAAGATACAATATGTGCCCTGGCAACCCCTTCCGGTAGCGGCGCGATAGCAGTTATAAGGGTTAGTGGCAATAAGTCGCTGGAGATAACGGACAAAATCTTCAAAAGCGGCAGAAATGACTCTCTGAAGGCTGCGGAAGGCTATTCCGTCAGATATGGCACAATCTTCAATGAAGAAGAAGTCATAGATCAGGTGCTCGTCACGGTATTTCGCTCCCCGGCCTCATATACAGGTGAGGATTCGGTAGAAATTTCCTGCCACTGCTCCCCTTTCATTGTCAAAGAAATCCTGTCGTTGCTGGTAAAAAACGGCACCAGAATGGCTGCTGCGGGCGAATTTACCCAAAGAGCCTTTCTCAACGGCAAGATGGACCTTGCGCAGGCTGAAGCGGTAGCCGACCTGATAGCCTCCGAGACTGCCAGTGCGCATCGCGTGGCCCTCTCTCAGATGAGGGGCGGATTCTCTTCCGAACTCTCCTCTATGCGGGCCAGTCTGTTGGAAATAGTGGCGCTGATGGAGCTGGAGCTGGATTTCAGCGAAGAAGAGGTGGAATTTGCCGACCGAAAACATCTCCGCTTACTGCTCGATGAAACACTGGCCCATATAGGAGAACTGATTTCAGGCTTCAAACTCGGGAATGTGATTAAAAACGGCATACCTGTGGCAATTGCAGGCGCCACAAATACCGGTAAAAGCACCCTTTTGAATGCTATCCTGGGCGAAGAAAGGGCTATCGTCTCCCCTATCCACGGCACTACACGTGATTTTATAGAAGATACTGTAAATATAGACGGTACTCTCTTCAGGTTTATCGACACGGCAGGTATTAGGAAAACTCAAGAAACTCTCGAAAACATCGGTATCGAGCGTACTTTCGAAAAGATCCGCCAGGCGACCGTGGTATTGCTGATGCTTGATGCCACCCGTCCCGATAATTTCGATGACTCCATCCACACGCTCACCCTAAAGGTTGACCAATCTCACCAAAAGGTTATAATTCTCATCAATAAATGCGACCTTGTACTTGATCTTCCGAAATCGGGCTCAGGCAGAGACGCCATATTGGTAAATGAGACAACATCCGGAAAAGATACGACATTGGGCGAAGATGAAATAGAAGATGAAATATCGGGTAAAGATGCAAGGTCGGCCAAGTATGCTGATGAAATATCGGGTAGAGATGCAATGTCAGCCAAGTATGCTATCGAAGTCGATGATATCGACGCAATTCTCGGCAAATATGTGGAGAATGTAAGGGAATATTCCTCTTCTGCAGGCCTCTCCCCCATCGCAATTATCCCCATTTCGGCAGGTAAACGCCTTGGACTCAATTCCATTAAGAAAACTCTACACTCTATTTGTTCAATCGGTGTAACTAACAGTAATTCAGTACTTGTAACAAACTTGCGACATTTTGAGGCACTTCAGAATGCGCATTCCGCCCTTACCCGCGTTGCAGAGGGCCTGGAGAGCACTCTACCCACTGATCTCCTGACTCAGGATCTCCGTGAAGCCCTCCACCATCTCGGCACAATTACAGGTGCAATTACCACAGATGAGGTACTCGGGGAGATATTTGGAAGGTTTTGTATAGGAAAATGAATGTGGAGAATAAAGAAGAAGTTATAGAAATAATAAACAAAATGAAAAAAACAATTTTACTGCTTTTCCTGATAGCTTTAATAACAGTAACAGGATGTGTTAACAACTCAGAAAAAGAGAATCAACTTAATCGAGTACGCCAATATGAGGCCGATTCAATATCGAAGAGCTCTAAAGATACGATATCTGAACTTCCATTTCATTTTGAGTTTGGCATGACAAATGAAGAAGTGAATAACAACCTTAATCGTTTATTGAAAGACAGTACCATTACTAGCAACTATCATAATCTCTATTATTATGATTATGTCTTGGAGACTGGTAAAACCATTCCAACTATGATAAAATTCGGATTTTATAAAGATAGCTTGTATGCACTAGTCTTTTCTTTCAGCGAAAGCCCTTTTAATGATCTTAAAATAGATATTAATCTTATATCTGAAATTGATAATGATATCAGCAGTAAATTAGATTCTACCTACAATCGTATCTCATACTATGAGAAAATTGGTATGGATACCTCTGTATTTACTAAGTGGTACAAGGGAAATCAGTATATTTATTTAAGACACTTATCACGTCATAGTAATGACATAAACTTTGTTAATGCTCCTGTTCATAGGATTGTATCAGATTATAAGATAGAAAAAACATTAGATGAAATAGGCTATAAAGCAGGTGTGAAAGTGGAAAATAGTCCATGGGATGGTTCTGTTTACCAGGTAAAAAACCACCTAAAGAATAATCTTAAAGATCCAGATAGTTATGAGGGTATTGAATGGAGTACTGTTGTTGAAACCAAAAATGGTTATACTGTAAGGCATAAATATAGAGCAAAAAACAGTTTTGGTGGTTATGTGGTGGAAAATCAGATTTTCTACCTTGATTTTAAAGGCAATGTCATAAGTGTATCATCTACTAGCTATTAAGTACACGGCTTGTTGTTCAGTACTAACGTATAATCTCTTTATACATTAATACCCAATAAGGACGCCACCTTCTTGCTTTAGGCTCTGTGCCAAGGATACGAACACATTGTAGCAATTGAAAGGGATAAATAAGTATCTTTGTCTAGATTAATGAAAAGAAAGAGCAAATTGAGGCTATACTACCTATAATACTAATTATTGCACAGAAAATATTCCATCCCCTTGACTTGAAATCAAATTGCGGATTTATTAATTTAATCGGATATTGAAACACAATGCGAAGGGCTACGCATATTCCGCGGAAAAAGTGTGAAAATATATTCCACCATTGTGATAACATCTTTTTGAATTCAATCTCATACTCAGCAATGGTGGAAACAACTTCTTTTTCAAGAAGAGACACATTATTGGCAAGATCTCTTGTATTATTGTTCATTGCCGAAATCACGATATCATATGTGGAAGGTTGATAACAATGTGGCAGCATCAACCGAAAGACTTTTTTGTAATTCGATAAAATATAATGCCACTCTTTGTTGGAATTCTTACCCTTGACGTTTTTATTATAAAACTCAATTACATTATTGCGAAATTGTAGAATGTCATCTTGTTTTTTTCTGATCGACTTCAGCTCTATGATAAATGTAATAATACCAACTAAAATTAAGGAGGTAATGATAATAATGAGTAGTATAATAGTATTCATAAGTAACCATTTGTTTTATTTAAAAGCCAATAAGGCACATTGATACCTCATTATACGGAGAATGTACCCCCAGTTTTGTCGTGGCTCTGGCCTTTATCAATATTAAGTAACTTTAACGATTCACCTTCCTCAAATATGTATTTTTTTAAATTCTTATGAGATTTAGAAAATGCTTTATCGTCAGTTCCGGGATATATTTTGTTAATATAACTAACATATTTTGTTATTGCATCTCTTCTTGCGCGGATTTCCTCATTTGGAAGTTCTTCAAAATCTGTAATAAGAGCATTATATGACTCTCTTACATCCCATAATTCATTTGCTGCATCAGTATGCGCTTTTATATCTTCTGGAAGATTGAAATTTAAAGAGTATAAATTTAATGCTAGAGCAATAGCAGAAGTTAAACCTCCTACCCAGCTGAGCCATGGAATTTCTGCTATCAAAGAAGTAAGAAAACCTCCTGTAGATATTGCTGTTAAAACGATTTGTGTTATTTTAATGTTTTTTTGCCTTGTTTTAAGACGTTTAACAATAATCCAATGGGCATTATAAGTGTAAAGAACATTTCCTGCAGCATCAACAATTTGTCGAAATAGTTTTTTTTTATTTGTTTCCATTATTCTACGATCTTATTTAGAACTTTACCCAAAACCTCCCAATCATATGCATTAACCTGTATGCCACTTCCTGGAGCATATATCATAGACCTAGGGACAAGTTTATAATAATCTAATAATGACTCTTCGTATGACTTTGAGTGATCACTAACTTGTTCTCCGTCACGCAGCCAATGCCAGTCCCTAATTGCTAAGCTTACAAAAGCATCTATTAAAATACCAGATAAACGATAACTTGAAAAATACTCCGCTTTGATGGCACGAATGTGCTTACATGTGTCGTACAAGAGACCATTACTATAATTGTAGGCATTCTTTTTTGCCATAGCTTCTTGTTCTGCCTTTGGATCAGTTGTAAGCCAGTTGCCTCCCATATTAGAATCAGGGTAGATCTATCTTCCATCCCATATCCCATAAATAAGATTTCGAAATGCAGGAAGCACTTCGAATCTCATCCCGTCTGAAAATGATACAACAACAACTTGAGCATCTCCGCGAATGTCGGTTCTCGGATATGTGTATAGAATTGCTTTCTTTATACTCTGAAGTAGTCTAGAAGGTCCATTTCCTGCCAAAGATTTGAAATGTTCATATTCTTCATTGGGTAGTTCAATAAGGACATCAAGATCACTAACATTAATCGCTGTTCCTCTACCATATGACCCGACATAACGACTATGATCAGTCTCAGAATCGGAATCCCAGAACTCTCTATTTATAGCTTTGGTGATGGTTTTATATCTCAAAGATATGAGAGATCTTGTGTCAACATCAATTGGATGATTGTTTTTAGTGACTTTTAGCATTTGTATTATATTTAATTACCACAATTAGTATTATGTAACTACCATGCCATTTGTGCTTTATCCCTATTTTTGTCAAATTTGCTTCAAAGATTTCAAAGCCGAGCAATGAAATATAATAACTTCTGCCAAAATGACAGTTTAAATTAATGCATATCATTTGTTTTGAATAACAAGATAGTGTTGAAAATTCACATCTTGGAATTTAGGCAAAAACAATATGTTTATAAATTTCTTTACCCCTTAAGTCATTTAATGCTATACTGGTATTATATCTCTTCCGTTTAGTTATCCTTCTTTAAGGCATGAACCAGTTTTAACTATTTTATTAACTCTATTATATAATTACTGATATTAACCATTATATTTGTCCCATGTAGAAAAGATCCTTGTAATTGTTCTTCTTTATAGCAAATAATTCTAAATAAAAGATTAGGACCAATGTTAACCTATTTTAAACTTGATTTATTCTACGTTGTTATCCTCCATCGATTAAGATATGGACACATTTATAATAATTAGTATGAAAAAAGTTCTTATCACTATTTTCTCTTTACTGTTTCTAGTTGGATGCTCAAATTACCTCAAAAGTTACCGTGATTATAATTACGATGGGCATTATTTTGTTGTGGAAACCCGTGAATCAATTCCTGTTAGGTGTACTTTTGTAAAGTTTGATGGGGTGGATGTTCTTCGTATTTTTCAAACAGATGAAGAAGGAAATATTGTAATCGGTTACGGTACTGACATTATTTTCTACACACAGGAGAAAGAGCGCCTGCGCTTTGAGGATTCTAAACTTGTTCTGAGGGACAAAAACGGACGTAATGTTCGTGACATGATTAATCATGGTCTTATCGGAAGTGGAAGTATTTTGCTATATGGTCTCCGACATGAACCAGGTTTAGGTTTAAAAACAACTGACCTTTATTTTTTTAAAGGTGAAAAGAACGATCTCTCAAAATATTTTAATTAAACTACACGATCAAAAAGCACAAATATGACACTATAATTTATTTGGGGCTTTTTTGATGAGCCGTGCACTATATTGAGCTGCTTTGCAGCGGGAAATGCACGGAACTATAAGCAACATTGTTTTCAAGCCAAGTTTGCTTGAGCTTTATTAAGGCCTATTCTTAATTAAGTTATAGCACGAATTTGCCAATAATAAAGAAAAATGTAGCTAAATAATTTTTGTTTAATGCATTGATTTTAAATTATTTATCATAATGCATTGTTTTCGACATTTTTTGCTTTTATTCAAATAATTATTATATTTGTCGTATGAATGATTGACCACACACGAAAACTAAATACACGACCAAACAAGCAATAACGAAAACGACATTATTATGGGAACAATCCAAAAAAACATTAGGGCCATTAGAAACAGACTGGGTTATACCCAGGAAGTGGTCGCTGATGTTCTCGGTATAGCAAGACCGACCTATACTGAGTATGAGACAAAAGATGTTAACATTCCATTTGAAACCCTCGAAAAACTCAGTGACTTTTTTGGAGTAGAGCTTGCTTCTTTCTTTGCGGAAAATGAGGATCAGTTGAAAGACCATTTGGTGTGCGCATTTAGGATGGAGAATGCCTCTATCGATGATTTAAAAAGAATTACACATTTTAAATCCATCGTGAAGAATTATATTAAAATGAAGAGGATAGAAGGATAATGGCAAGAATACCGGAATATCAGTACGAAAACGAAGCCGGCAAATTGCGGGCGAGATTTCTTCTTGGAGACAGGCTCCCCATAGATGTGGAGAGCCTCCTTGTTGATCAGGGGATACTCACGTTTTACACTCCAATGAGTGATAATTTCTCTGGAATGTGCTTGAAGTATGACGAAAGCACAAACTTTATATTAATTAATTCAAACATGGTCATGGGCAGACAGAATTTCACGGTAGCCCATGAACTGTACCATCTCTTTGTTCAGGATCCAAAGTTTTCTAAGGTTCATGCTTGCAACATAAGCAATCCACACTCCCCTATCGAGCGACACGCAAACTCTTTTGCGTCATACTTTCTCCTTCCTACCGCAGGTGTCGTTGACATAATGCAAAGACTGGATTGTACAAAGAGGAGCATCAATCCTGCTCATATTATCACCATGTGCGGGTATTTTGGTGTATCGTATCAGGCAATGCTTATTCGTTTGAATAAGATACTGAAATTGCCTAAGGATAGATTCAACGAACTTTGGTCTATCCAGCCTGTAACTTATGCAGAACAATGTGGTTTGAAGACAGATGTATTTTTAGTTCCTAACAGGGACAACGTCATCGTTGGTGATTATGCCTCCAAAGCGCAGGCCTTATACGACTCCGGCAAGATTTCCAAAGGCCATCTTATTGAATTGATGTCTGATATTAAATTTGAGGAGAATGGGAAAGATAAAGATAGTTTTGGACTCAGATGTCGTGATTGATTTCAAAGATGCAAATCGCCTGTTTGACCTGCCTAAAGTGCTTCCAGGCTACGATTTTGTAATTCTTGACATAGTTCTTGATCAAGAGTTGGCAAAATGGCAGTCAACAAAAGAATACATCATGAAACATATCGAGTGGATAAAGACCGGACCGAAATTATCAATCATACCCTGGCAACCTGATCGGGAAACATTGCGTATTTATGCTGAACTAAGACGTACAAAAGGTATTGGCGAATCTGCTTGCATGGCATATTGCCAAACACATCATGATGTTCTTGCCAGTTGTAATCTTAAAGACACAAGAGCTTACTGTGAAGAAAATGGCATCACCTATGTAACTTTCCTTGATTTGGTATGGTATGCCTGGCAAAATGGCGTAATGACAGAGGCTGAATGCAATGAATGTATTCAAGACGCCATCGCAGCAGGCAACAAAGTTCCCAATGTTGCAATTTCACTATATACCCCGACCATAAGTAATCTTTAGCTTTTATACTACGTAAAATGTGTGTACAATTATTGTAATTACATTTTGTGTGCTAATACATTAAAGCATTTATTTCAACGCCTCAAACAACCTCTCATAAAACAAATCTTTTCGCACTATTCTGTAGTGGGGGTCGTATTTGTCGCGGAATTGTTGGCTATGATGAAGGGCGTATTGACCGGCATTGAGCAGGCTGTCGATTGCAGCTCGGTCGGCTTCATAACCGGTGAGTTGCAGATTCATTGATTCAATGACACTCTCGATTTTGTGCCATTTTTCTGCCCATTTTGATATTTCGTCACTTTCAACCTTTCTGGCCCCTGAAATGAAAGCATCGAACAGCTCATTTCTGGAAATCCTTCCGGACTGAACTGCCCAAAGATGTACCCTGAAAAAGGCACTGTCAGCCCCGATGGGTTCATACATAATATCTGAATTGTCCGGAATTAGCAACTCCGAGTCAAGATAGCGTCCGGCTGATGCTGTATCGGCAATGATATGTTCAGGTCCGAATTCGGCCTGAAAAAAGGCCTTATAAAGGTCTAGTAGCCTTGCTTCAGGATAGAACGACATCTGGCTATTTACGGCATCTTCAATCTTAGCAGTATCATTATTTGCACAATAAGCAAGAAGAATAGTTAAAATCAATAATATTATCGTAGTGAATCGTTTCATGGAGTTAAATATTTTTTGCAAAGTTAATCAATGCAGGGTATTTCGCATACCCCATATTTTCGCTAACTTAGCATCATTAAATGGAGATCGTATGAATTATAAGAGACTAATCACTTTCTTTCTGTTTGCTTTCTTACCGATGGTTGGTGTGGGATTATTCCTTCATTTTAATGGTGGGGCAACTGAACAGACAACTACCGGTCCTGATAGTATGCTAATGGGACTCGTATTCCTTACCGGTGCCATGCTTATTCCCCTGTTGGCTGTCATTTTTACTCAATTGATATTCAAAGAGCCCGTACTAAGGGGGCTCGGTATTTCCTTCAAGATCAATCGCTGGTGGTTTATTGGCTGGTTACTTATGCCTGTAATTGCCCTTGCTGTTTTGGGCGTTTCTCTTTTGATGCCGGGAGTGCAATGGACAACAGAAGGCGAAGCGATGCAGATGGCTTTGATACAGATGCCGGATGGTATTGGTCCCTGGGGTGTCATTGCTATTGGCCTATTGAGTGGACTTATCTCAGGAGCCACAATCAACGCCTTTTTTGCTTTCGGCGAAGAAATCGCCTGGCGTGGATTCCTGGTAAAGGAGTTTAAGGGTAAGAAATTTCTCACAGTCTCTCTCTTAATCGGTATCATTTGGGGCTTCTGGCACTTCCCTATTATACTGAACGGGCACAACTATCCTGACCATCCCGTTGCGGGAGTCTTTATGATGGTGTTGATGTGCGTTGCACTCACGCCAATGCTGTTGTATTTTCGGCAGAAGTCCGGTTCGGTCATCGTACCTGCCATCATGCACGGTACATTCAATGCCGTAGTCGGTATCACTCCTTTGCTCGTTACGCCGCACAATGACCTCCTTATCGGTGGTCCCGGCTTAGCCGGCCTCATTGTTCTACTGCTGACCGATCTGTTTCTGTTCCTTTACGACCGCTTTATCTCCCGCGAGAATTTATTCAGCAAGGTTATTGAATTAGATTCTGATGGTAGTATAGAGGATTCCAAGCGTTTAATATGACTTAGCACAAACGGCCTACAAAAGTAATTTAAGTTTAAATGAATGAGATAGTACAATCAATTATAGAGGTTTTACGCTATTACAAGTTTGAGGATGACTGCCCTTTTGAGTATGGGACAAAAGAGCATTTCTTTTGGCATTCTGAAAGACAATTCTTAGAAGCCAGCTCAAATAGTGACTCTTTCTATCATGGTTGGCACATTGAAGCTCAACAATACGCTAAATCTCACCTTAAAGAGAAAAATCCATTAACAGATCCAGATACGCCGGAGGCCACTAAGGCAATAATAATCTACATTGATGCGATGCTGGAAAAATGGAGGCCCCAAAACAGAGATTATGTTTTGGGATATTAGAATATATAACAACATAAACTAGTATATATGGGAACCGGAAAAGAATATGTTTGCAAGAAGTGTGGTGCAACCTGGATGCAGATGACAGGGATTGGTATGAAGAGTAGCCCCGATGAAGTCGAACAGGAACTTAAGCACCCTGGGACAGTTAATAATCCTGAGCCCGTTTGCCCTGAGTGTGGGTCAAAAGAATATGATGAAACAGGTGCAATTTGCCATTGGGATTAGTTTTCCATAAACAGCTCCCCTTTAAGGATTTCAACGCTTTTTAGGACGAATTTGTAGCCGCTGGAGCCGGGTTTGGCGACGGCGAGGTATTTCTCGTACCATTCGAGGGCCGATTTATATTCCTTTTTCTGCTCATAGCAGTAGGCTATTGTGGAGAGCGCTGAGATAAACTGCGGATTGTAATGATAGGCTTTCTTATAATGTTCTATTGCCAGATCCCAAGAATCCTGTCTATAGTAGCCAAGGCCATATTGTTGGTGGATCCTGGATAGTGTGGCAGGATCGGGCTCAAGCATTGCCAACGCCTTATCCAGCCAGAGTTTAATGTCACCAAATGATCTGAATGCATCTGCCAGCACTCCTGCTATTGAATAAGCCAGATTGACGTCGCTGGAGTCCAGCTGCCACGCGGCCTTAAGTTCTCGCTCAGCCCTATAAAGTAGCAGAGTGCGCCAATAGCACTGGCCAAGATAGTAATGTATGGAGTAGGTGTCGTTGCCGAGTTTCAACTGTTTTTCGTAGATATCAATCGCAGGGTAATATTGACCGTTCAAATAGAGCGCAAGCCCTTTTACCGGAGCAATATTTGTATTATCAGGAGAGAACTCCAGAAATGCGTCTGTTAAATCAATTGCTGCCGGATAATCTTTTCGGTCAAGATAAATCTTCGCTGCTTTGCTGACTACGCTCTCGTTAAAAGGTTTGAGTATCAGCGTTTGGTGGTAATAGACCAAAGCGGAGTCATATTGCCCCATTTGGTTGTAAGAATCGCCTACAATGGCCGCTATCGCGGAAATGGAATCAATTTGAAGTACCTCCTTCCCTACTCCGACTGCTTGCTCAAAGGCTTTCAATCTATAGAAAATTGCCACCTGGCGCACTTTATAGAGCAAATTATCCGGCTTTATAGTAGCTAAAAGCAGATAGGTCCCGGCTGCATTTTCAAAATCACCGTTCTGATAATGGCAGTCGGCAAGTTCCGAGAGGACTTCTTCGTCGAAAGTTGGTCCAACCAAAGTCGATAAAGTATCAATTGCTTCGTCAATCTTGTAAATGCTTTTAAGGTATTTCGCAGCGTTGATTGTGTTTTGGCGAGTAGCCAAAGAATCCATTTCCTGCGCTGTTACAACAGTCGGTAACAGCGCTAGGAAAACGGAAAATAATGCTAATTGCGTAAAATTGCGGAATTTGAGCATCTTAACGGGCATCTTTAGCGAAGCTGGAATAATACCGGAAAAATGTAGGTAACATTGACCTGTTTTCCATTAATTTTACCCGGAGTCCACCTTGGTGAAGATTCCACAGCGCGAACGGCGGCGGCGTCAAGAGAAGGAGAAACTCCCCTGATAACCTTCACATTAACAACTTTACCCTCTTTATTAACAGTAAATTGAAGCAGAACTCTACCTTGTTTTTCTTCCTTCTTTGCATCTTCAGGATAAACAAGTCGGGTATTCACCCATTTGGCAAAATCACCTGCATCCCCTCCATTGAATGTGGGTTTATCAGTTACTTCCGCAAATGGGAACGTATCCTCCTCCTTAGTGGCATCCTCTACCTGGATCTCCACCGTAGCAGGAGCTTTGGTTTGATCAGAAAATTCAATCTCTACACCAGGATCTGTCGTCTCCTCCTTCTGTTGATTGCAAAAGGAGAGGCCAAATGCCATAAGTGGCAGACAGGCAAGATAGAGAAGTCTCTTAAATTTGTTGGATTTTGTAGATTGCATCATTGTAATACGATTTTTTAGTTTCGCGTGATTAAAGCCGTTGGCCATTTGGAAGAGATGAGCTCCCACAGCTTTTTTCACGAGAAGAAGTTGATATTGTGTAGCATCGATGCCTTGTTTGATAACGGCCTCGTCGGCCTCATATTCGTGGAGCATTTTCAATTCGGTGCGGAGAATCCAGACAAGCGGATTGAACCACTGAATAATTGTAACAACAGCATAAGACAGAACACTTATACTGTGCATAAATTTCACGTGCTGCAACTCGTGGCTCAGTATTACCGGATTATTCTCATAATCTTCACGGCTGATCACTATATTACGAAAAAAGGTGAAAGAAGGGATTTTCTCATCAATAATTGTCAATTTGCACTCCTTGAGATTGACCCTCTCCCCTTTCTTAATAATCGAAATGGTCCTGAATATTGAGATTAAAGTGAAAATCAGAACAATTGCTGCTCCTACTAAATAAATGGTTAAAAGAATGGAGTTCCAATTGAGAGTGCTTACCTCTACTCCTGCTCCCTGACCATTGACTACAAGTGTAGGAAGTTGTATTGTGGGCATTACCTCTACCGGTACTATAGTACTGAAATCGAACAGTGGCAGTAAAAAGCAAATAGAACCACCAAGTGATAGCATAATGCGATTAAACACGAAGAAGGTGGTCTTCCGCATAAACAGCAGATAAAACAAGTAGAAGATCGCGAGCAAAAGCCCGCTTTTAAATAACCAGGCTATCATTTTCTTCTCTTTTCTATCTGCGCGATAAGCTCCTTCAGCTCCTCAAGGTCCATTTTATCATCCTCTACAAACTGAGATACCACACTCGCGTAGGAATTATCATAATACTTTGATACAAGCGCACCGACGCGTGTCCCGCGATACTCTCGCTCAGAGACAATTGCACGGTACTGAAAAGAATTCGCCATAGGTCGCCTTTCCACAAAACCCTTCTCCTCCAGAAACTTAACCTGTGTGGCTACGGTATTGTAGTTCGGCTTGGGCTCGGGCATTAGAGCCACTATATCCCTGATGAACATCTCCCCATTTTCCCAGATGATATTCATCACCTCTTCCTCTTTCAATGTAAGTCTTTGTTTCATATCCATTCAGTTATTTATTGCAAAGATAGATAAAAAATTTTAATCTCCTAATTACTTTAGGAGTTTTACTAAATAATTTAGTGATCTATTGTTAAAGATAAAAAATCCGGCCTCGTATTTAGAGTAATCTGGAATCAATATTTCATTAGGGTAGGGATAAAAATGAAAATGGTAGGGAGAAAAGTGTAATATTTTTTAAAAAGTAGGGAGTAACAGGTAAATGGTAGGGTAAAAAGTAGTACTTTTGCAATAATAAGTAGGGAGTAAAATATAAATCATGGAAAATAAATTAGAGAAACTTGTGGCCAGATACAGAGCATTAGGTATTGACAAGCAGATAAACTATGACAAATTCCAACTCTATTCTTTGATTACTCACTCAACGGCAATTGAGGGGTCGACTATCACAGAGGTAGAAAATCAGATATTGTTCGATCAGGGGGTAAGTCTTAAAGGAAAGAGCATTGAGGAACAGAGCATGAACCTTGATCTGAAGGCTGCATACGAAAAAGCGATTGAACTTGCCAGTAATCACTCGACTATCACTACTGAAACACTAATTTCACTATCTGCACTGGTAATGAAGAATACAGGCAAGGAGTATAGAATTCCGCTTGGTGATTTTTCATCTGCCCGTGGAGAATTGCGTTTGCTCAATGTAACAGCCGGATTTGGTGGTCGCTCTTATATGAACTATAGCAAAGTACCGGCTAAGTTAGCCGAATTCTGTGAACAATTAAATGCTGCTCGTAAAACGGCAGCCGAAAAGACAATGTATGAGCTATATCAGATAACATTTGATGCTCATTATAATTTGGTAACAATACACCCCTGGGCTGATGGTAACGGCCGTATGGCACGGTTGGTAATGAATATGTTGCAGTTTGAATTTAATCTTATTCCAACATTAATATTAAAAGAGGATAAAGAGGAGTATATCAAAGCTCTAGTTGAAACACGCGAAGATGGCGACCTTGACATTTTTCGTGAGTTTATGACATCGATGATGGAAAGAAATTTATTTGCCGAAATCGACACTTATCTCAAGTCCATTGGCGAAAAAGACAAAAGTTGGGAGAAAACCTCAAAAGGTAGGGAAAAATCTATTAAAACCAGAGATAAAATTGTCGCATTTCTCGCTGAGGACGGTAAACTTAGTGCTGTAGCTCTTGCCGATAGGATTGGCATTACAGCAAAAGCAGTTGAAAAGCATCTTGCAAAGTTAAAAGCAAATGGTGTTATCGAACGTATTGGCCCACCCAAAGGCGGTCACTGGAAAGTAAAAATATAGTTTTATCGAAATCTACCAGACGAAAGGTATCATTTTATACTTAACTTGCTTTTTGTACTCAATATAGCCGGCCAGTTCCTTTTCAAGGAGGATTTGGTTTGTGAGGGATATAAATGGAACTAGTGAGTGGAGCTCAAGAGTTCCATTTCTATAATTATTGGCTTGTTTTTGAGGTCAGTCAAGAACTATTTAGCGAAAACCCCACCCAATACCAGACCGAACGCTAGAATAATGACAAGAATAACGATTAGATTTACAAATGAGATTATGAATCCTGCGATAGCAAGACCTCGGGGACGCTTGAAAAGTCCGATGAAGGAAAATATCAGACCAAAAACCCAGAGAATCTGACTCACAAACGGTAACCAAAAGACAATAGCAGAGATCAATGCAATCACAAAGCCCGCAGTTCCACATCCATTGGTCTTTCTCTCAACCGGTCTGATAACAACCTGCGGCTGCACCGTAGAATTCCTTACATTCTGATCATAGGTCAGCCATTCCCCGCAATACTTGCATTTTATTGCCTTATCGCTGATTTCTTCACCACAGTATGGGCAGAGTAGTTTCATGGAGGGGTATCGGTTAATTTCAAGCACCGAATTTAGCAAAGAAATTGGAATAATGGAAAAAAGATTCAGGAAGTTGTAGATTTCAATTTAACTAGGTTTATAAGTATGAAACATAGCACCTTTTATGAATCTTCCCTAATTTTTCTAATGTTTGAAATAAAGGTATGGAGAAAAGTCGAAAAGGTAGGGTAAAAAACATGGTGTTTTTTGGAGAAGTAGGGTAAAACATGCGATAAGTTGGGTAAAAAGTATTACTTTTGCGAAAAAGGTAGGGAGAAATTTTTAAAAATTGGAACAATGAAAAATAAGTTAGAAAAAATGGTGAACCGATACAGAGAATTAGGTATTGACAAGCAGATAGACTACGACAAATTCCATCTCTATTCTTTGATTACTCACTCAACGGCAATTGAGGGGTCGACATTAAACATCCACCCTCTTCCTCCCTACTCCCTCATCCACGATAACTTGCTCAGGTGGTGTCAGTAACTGTTCCGGATTATTGCTAATTCTGAAAGCTGATCTGATCGAGGAGGCGAAGTAAAAGCCATCAGCGATCCGCTCATCAAAGGTAAATTTTAGTCGTATGGTCTTAAATGTTTGTAATTCGCCTGAACGCCTGGTTATGTGCTGTGTGGATTTTTGACCCATAGCCATAAACATACTACATGTCCCAACTTCATAAAGGTGATGATATACCGATTCAGTGCCAATAGAACCAAGATTTGTCAAAAAGAAACTTGTGTGCCATGGACTGATTTCTTCAAGTGCACGTGGTAAAATGCCCATTTTGTCCATCCAGATTAAAGTGGAAGAGAGAAAACGCATCGAAAATGGAGGTAAAGCGCTTAGAAATTTCGAAATCTTATCGGTTTGGTTTTGCTGTCCTTCTTGCTGATTCTCCTCTAATGCTTTTTGAACTTTTCTAACAACATCATACAATGTATCCGTTGGCAGAAAATATAGTTTAATCAACGTTTCCTCACCTTCATCAGTCAAAGATCGTTTCACCATAAGTGATATATTTATGTAGTTGCGGGCATAAATTTTTTTCCGCATCACGAAACGGTTTAATTTGGGGCGTTGAGAAAAAACCCTCACTATAGAGGCGATGACTATATGCATAAGAGATAAGCCAGGCATCTCCTCCTTGTGTTTTTTGATAAAATCCTCAACTTCATCAATGGGGATTGTCGCATCAAAGTAAACCTGAGAATCTAATCTTTTCCGCATGAAATAGGGCATTATAGCAAAAAAAGGGTCAACATTACGTACTCTCCAACCGTCGCGACGGTCACCCCATTCCCGAGGAAAATACTTTAGTTTATATTCATTGCATTTATTCATGATCAAGAACCCATAACTTCAATTAAACTATACTTAGCGGCAGTAAAGATAATTGAAGTTTTTGGAAATAAACCGTTTTGCTGTATAAATACACCAAAACGGTTTACACATAGTCAGGAATCATTGCACATCACAACTATTGACAACACCCTTCTAGGAGCCATGCACTAATTATTTTCCCGATAAGACCTTATCCTTTGTTTGAAATTCTTACGCAGGCAATCACTATAAATCCAGGGTTCGATGCCATGATAATCGCCGACATTCAATATGTTGAGAATATTGGGCAGAAAACTGCCGTCAAAACCCTCTAGAACCAATACTTTATATTCCGTATCGAGCGTAACGGTAATGGTATCATATAAAATCGCAGGAGTGGAATCGGTTTTCCAATTAACCGGATTTATGCACATTACATTGGAATCACATACAATCGGCTTTACATATTTTACATCAGATACGGAATTATAACAAATGGTAACTCCGGTATCAAGCGAATCCTTTGCCGGCACAATCCACGGGGCGACAGAAATATCCCCGGGAGTCACTTTATACCCAAGCACATAAGCCGCCACCATTCTCTCCCTCAAATCTTCAGGCATACTCTTCATCAATTCTACAACGGATTTTGCGCCCTGACTAAAGCCCGCCAATATAAATGGCCGCCCATTGTTGAAATGCTCTATAAAATGGTCGAAAGCACTCTGTACATCAACCAAAGAAACACTTCCGTATCTTCTCGCTATTGTATCATTATTGAGAGTTGCCCAGGAATCGAGTGTCATATGACGGTAAAATGGTGAGTAAAAATTATTCCCTTCTGCCATATAATCGGCGACCCCTTTCATTTCGATGGTCATATTATCGGTATGTGCTTGATTATAGACATCGGCATAATGAGAGATTTTACCATCTTCAGTAGTCCAATCAAACTCCCAGGTGGAAGGAATATAGAAAACATCCGCACCCTCCCCGGTTGTGTCGTTGAGAACATTGTACCACATACTTTCCCGGGTATAATCGGGCGCTTGCGGAATATGAGTTGGTTTTTGTGATTCCTTACAACCTCCGGAAAATAAAATGACTGTGGCGGTAATAAGCGCAATACCTATATAAGACCGCGAGAGAATCAGTGTTTTTGGATATTTCTTTATGTGCATAAATATAATTTAGAGCTCAATCGGTTATTTTATCTTCAACGTTGCTACGCAAGGAAAATGATCTGATATGTCACCAAATTCAGTGGCAATTCGTGAATCTATCAGCTCGAAATGTTCGGGATTGAAGAAAATGTAATCGAAACGTCTATCAGGATTATCTGCCGGGAATGAACTGGGTGACGCAGTTTTGTCGTTTTCATCGATTGCACAGGAAATCAATCTCTCATCATTCAGGAAGAGGTATATTTTGGCTTCGGGATCCTTGAGATTGGAGTTGAAATCCCCCAACAGGATTACCGGAAATTCTTTGTCCAGCTCCCAAAATAGCTCATAAACAAAATCAAGCTGTTTAACGCGAGTTTCCGCCTCAAAGGCCTCTGCATGTATATTGATTACAACAATCGGCTTCACAGGATGATCCAGGGTCACTACTTGTGCCAAACGACTTGCATAAATTTCTCTATAAAAATAGGAACTGCCCTTTACACCCTCAAACATGTGCACCTTATAGTCTGAAATAGCAAATTTACTCACAACGGCTTGTCCCGAGATAACCTTTCCAAAATGCAATCTGGGAGGCCAGTAAGGGAAGGGTACGTAGCGTTTATCCCAATTAATGGCAAAAGCGCCGTAAGCATAGAGCGAATCACATATCATTGTGCCTTGGTTGGTGCCATATACACGACTACTGCCGAATTCAATCTCCTGGAATCCGACAATATCGGCATCCAGAGTTCTCAGAGCCTCTATAACTCTCACCTCGTTATTGGCAATAAATTCAGGTGAAGCGTAGATAGGGAGATTGTTGGTCATCCCCGACAGGTAACCGATGTTGTAGGTCGCAACTAGTATCGTACTGTCCGTTTCGCACGATTCGTGTGTCACCTCGGATTGATAGAGAGTATTGTACTCCGATTTGTCAACATTAGCGGATCTTGCCCAAAAGAAAAATCCAAATACAAGAACGGCAAGAATGACTATCACCAATAAAATGATACCCCAAACTTTACCGCATCTGGAACATTTTTTCCGGTTTTTATTACTCGTTTTCATAATTGTATTAGGTAAAAAAGTTAAAAATCTTTATTCTATACTATGACCATGAACCAATAATGATCCTGCCTGATAATGGTCATCCGTAAAAGCTTCATTACAATGGCTCAAAATTACAAAAAAACTCTCATTAAAGAACTCAAATTAATCACTATCTTTACCCCACTATTCTATCAGCACACTCAACCATTATGTCATCTATAATTATAGCACTTTTAATCCCCCTGCTGGGTACAATCCTGGGCGCCGCATTTGTTTTTGTGATGAGAAAGGAGATGCCGGCGCTGCTGCAAAAGGCATTGCTTGGCTTCGCTTCGGGGGTAATGGTGGCAGCATCCGTGTGGTCGCTATTGATCCCTTCGATAGAGATGGGAAATGGCAAGACGGCCATTATTCCTGCGGTAGTCGGACTCCTGCTGGGCTTTGCATTCCTTCTGCTCATAGATTATATAACCCCTCATATACATGCGAGTGGTAGTACAGAGGGGCCTAAGAGCGGACTTTCGAAGACTACGAAGCTTGCGCTGGCAGTCACTATCCACAACTTCCCGGAGGGTATGGCGGTGGGAGTTGCAATCGCAGGTGCGGCTGTTTCTGATTTCAACATTGCCGGTGCTTTAGCCCTCTCGGTTGGAATAGCGATCCAGAACATCCCGGAGGGTGCAATTATCTCTATGCCCCTGCGTGCCGCAGGAAATAGCAAATGGCGTTCCTTTCTAATTGGTGCTGCAAGTGGAATTGTGGAACCGATAGGCGGAGCACTAGTCCTCTTGTTGGCCTCCAACATTCTGGGAATCCTGCCCTATATGCTCTCTTTCGCCGCCGGTGCAATGCTTTATGTAGTGGTGGAAGAGTTGATCCCGGATGCCTCAAAAGGAGAACACTCCAATATCGGCACAATTGGTTTCGCTATCGGTTTTGCCCTGATGATGGTGTTGGATGTGGTGTTAGGATGATAAATGTTTCTTTAAGATATGAACGCTGCCCTAAAACAATACATCTCTGAAACTATCCTCCCTCGCTATGACTCGTTTGATGCGGCACATCAGAGGGATCACGTCCTGAAAGTAATAGTGGAGAGTGCAAAATTGGCGCGGTATTATGACGTGGATACCGATATGCTATATACAATTGCTGCATATCACGACCTTGGAGTGGAAGTTGACCGGGAAACACATCACATAGAATCGGCGCGTATAATCCGCGAGGATAAAGTGCTCCAGAAGTGGTTTTCTCCCGAGCAAATTGAGATCATGGCTGAAGCAGCGGAGGATCATCGTGCATCAAATGAGCACGAACCCCGCTCAATCTATGGAAAAATCATTGCGGAGGCAGATAGGGATATTGACGGAGCGACCATCATTAGGCGCACTATCCAATATGGGCTCAAACACTACCCTACCCTCGATAAAGAGGGACAATTCGAGCGATTTCTCGAACATATGGCCAAGAAATACGCAGAAGGCGGTTATTTGAAACTTTGGATCCCGGAATCTCCTAATGCTGCCAAACTGAAAGAATTCCGAACTCTCCTCAAAAACCCTAAAACCATCCAAAAACTCTTCAATCAAGAATGGGAAATGCAAAGGATAATTAACGAAATAAGGGCTTATATAGACCCTGAAAAGACTCGGATTTTGCCGAGGTTTTTCAAGACCGGAAAGGGTGAGTATGGCGAGGGCGATAGGTTTATGGGTGTGACTGTGCCGAATATCCGCAAGGTGGCTAAGAGTAACAAGGATGTTTCGCTGGATATGGTGGAAAAGCTGCTTCAGAGCGAATGGCATGAGGTGAGAATGTGTGCCGTGCTGCTGTTAGTCGAGAAGTTTAAGAAACAAGATGAGGCGGTTCTCAAGGTTTACCTTCGCAATACCGATAGGATCAATAATTGGGATTTGGTGGACCTGAGTGCTCCGCAGATTGTTGGCGGTTATTTGCTGAATAAGGGCGACCGTTCGCTTCTTTACCGTTTGGTTAAGAGTGAATCTCTATGGGAACGGCGCATTGCCATTGTAAGCACTCTAACTTTTATCCGTAATGGGCAATTTGAGGATACTATTGCTATTTCAGAGATGCTGTTGGGTGATTCTCACGATTTAATCCAAAAAGCCACAGGTTGGATGCTCCGTGAAATGGGCAAAAGGGACCTCTCTACTCTGCGTGCCTTCCTAAGCAAACACTCCGGCAAGATGTCATGCACCACTTTGAGATATGCCATCGAAAAAATGGGTCCGGAAGAAAGGAAGTTTTGGATGAATAAGAGGGATTAGATTATATCCTAACACATACAAAATCGTTTCTAAAGCTTAAACTATATGCATTCGCATATAGTTCTGAATACTTGGCTTGCTTTATATGCATTTACATATAATTTCACTTATTTTTCTATTTTTATATGCTTTTACATATAATTACTTATATTTGCCAAAAATAACTGCAAAAGCATATAATTATGACATTGAGTTTAGCTGCATTTGTTAAAACAAAACGGAAAGAGGCCAATCTTACTCAGCAGGAATTTGCCGACAGAGCCGGTGTGGCTCTTACCGTTGTTAGAAAAATAGAGCAAGGGAAAGAAAACCTCAGCTTGGAAAAAGTCAATCAGGTCCTGATGATGTTCGGGCACAAACTCGCCCCCGTTAACCATAAAAAATTGAGTCATGAGACAAGGTAAAGTGTTTTATAAAGATAATTTTGCCGGAATAATCACTGAGACGGATGATGGCGATTATTTCTTCGAGTATGATAAGGAATATATCAATCTCTTCCCCAATCAGCCGCTTACCTTTTCTATGCCTGTTTCTAATAAAAAATATAAGGATAAACGCTTATTCCCCTTTTTTGATGGATTGATTCCGGAGGGTTGGCTGCTGGACATTGCATCCAAGAGTTGGAAACTTAATCAGAATGACCGTATGGGTTTGCTTTTGGCCTGCTGTAAAAACTGCATTGGTGCGGTGAGTGTAATTCCTATAAACAATGAAAGCAATGCATAAGAAGTGTTTATATTGCTATAAAGCGTTGAATGCAGAAGGTGACTTCCACCCCTCTTGCAGTGCTCATTTTTTTGGAACTCAAGAGCCACCTACCTTAGACTATACAATGTCGGAAATGGCAGAATTAGCTAAAGAAGTTGTTGAGCAGTCGATAACCGTTCCAGGTGTACAGCCAAAACTATCGCTAGGCGTGATTCGAGAGGTTTTGCAAGATGGTAGTAGAGGACGATTGACTGTAATGGGTGCTTTGGGAGGAAATTATATTCTCAAACCTCAAAATGAAATGTTTCCCCAAATGCCCGAAAATGAGCATTTGACTATGAGAATGGCCGGGCTTTGCGGTATTTCCGTGGTTCCATCTACTCTGATTAGATTGAAATCGGGTGAGCTCTCCTACCTTACAAAGCGTATAGATCGTACCGAGACGGGAGAAAAAATCCATATGCTGGACATGTTTCAGATACTGGAAGCCTTTGATAAATATAAAAGCTCTGTAGAAAAGGTTGGAAGAGCCGTTGCAAAACACTCTTCCAACACATTACTGGATTTACTGAGACTTTTTGAAGTAGTGCTTTTCAGTTATATCACAGGCAATAATGATATGCATCTGAAAAACTTTTCGCTTATTTTGGAAAAGGAAGATTGGATGCTCTCTCCTGCGTATGATTTATTGAATGTCAATCTGCATCTTCCAGAAGATACTGAAGAAATGGCACTCACCATCAATGGTAAGAAGGGGAAGCTGACAAAGTCTGACTTTATTAAACTGGGATTAGGCTTCCAATTAACAGAAAAGCAGATTTTCAATACCTTTAAGCGATTTGTCGAGGCAGAGGAAGCAATGAAAAATGAGATAAAATCCTCATTCCTCTCTTCTGATAATCAGGCAAAATATATTGAATTGCTTGAAACCAGATTAAATTTATTCAAAAGTTGAACCACGTAGTCTTGTTGCAATTATAATTACTGTCTGCATATTATCTTCTAATTTCACCGAAATTATTACATTTGCACAAAATATTTAACTGAATATGAATAAGGTAGCGGAAAACCCTTCAAAAAACCGCACAGTCCCCTATCCCATCCCATTGGTGATTGTCTCTGCGGTCTTCGTGACACTCTATCTGGTGTCCAATATTATGGCAGTAAAAATCGTAGGTATCGGCAAATGGATCTATTTTGATGCCGGCACACTTACATTTCCATTCGCCTACATGCTGGGTGATGTACTTACCGAAATATGGGGCTACAAGACTGCCAAACGTGTGATTTTGCTCACTTTGACATGCAATATACTTTTGGTGCTATGTACCTGGATAGGCGTATTTCTCCCTGTACCCGATTATAATGATGCCATTGCCTCGGCATATAATAGAGTTTTCACTTATGTCCCCCGTCTCGTATTGGGTTCCATCGCCGGCTTTCTCTGCGGAGAACTCTCAAATGCCTGGCTTATGGTGAGAATAAAAAAATGGACTGAGGGGCGTTGGCTCTGGGTGCGTACAATTGGCAGTTCTATTGCCGGCCATCTCTTCGACACAGTCCCTTTTGTGCTGATAGCTTTTGCAGGTGTAGTGCCCTGGATTGACATTCTGAAACTGATAGCATTTCAATTTGTGGCAAAACTCGCCATCGAAGCTATAATGGGAACACCTCTGGCCTATCTCATCCTGGGATGGATGCGCCGATTTGGAATAACTAGTCAGTCCTGAGTTCTGAGCATAGAGTTTCGAGTAAGTAATTAGTCCGGAGTTCTGAGTTCTGAGTTCCGAGTAAGTTATAAGTAAATAGTTATTAGTGTTGAGTTATAATTTGTCCTAAGAAATTGTGAAGTATTGATTTGAAGAAATAACTCGTTTAATTAATTTAAAGAACATGAGCGTAGAAAATTGGCTTTTTCGAAGCCATGTTCTTTGAATGTTAGATGTAGAGCGAAGAAATTTTTTGTCATTTCGGAGCTGTGCTATTTGAATAATCCAGAGTTGCGTATTATGAATTATAAGACGAATAAATCTTATATTTGTATAAAAAGGCAAACAATATAGATATGTTTAAAATAGTCAACAAAATAGCCCTAAGCGTGTTGGTGGCCCTAATCACGCTAACACTTTCGGCGCAAAATTCCGATTCGGTCACATTTGTCACAGCTAAGGCAATAGCCACGGCTGAGAAAGATGGAATAGTATTCAATAATTATCTCTTCGAAGGGAATTTATTCAACTCAAATCAGTGCATTTCAGTACTGGAAATACCGGCAGGATTCCATTTTGACGTAGTCATAGCACCGGAAGGAACGCTTGTAGGGACATCTACCCTTGCGGCTGATCTCAATGCTATAGCTGCCCTGAACGGCTCATTCTTCAATATGAGAACTCCCTACGGAGGCGTTACTTATACTAGAGTGGACGGAACCACAATCTCAGATAACAACAAAGATGTACCCACTCCATTCTGGTCACGCAGCATCCGTCAGAATGGTGCGATAGCGATACTCTACGGCGATTTATATGTAGTTAAAGCCGATCAACTCAGGAATTGGGAAAAGTATATCTTCGCTGAAGATGTACTCACTTCGGGCCCCATACTGTTTGTGGATGGCGCACTTGAACCTCAGGCGCCTGATAAATTCAACACTACCAGACATCCTCGTACTGCAGTTGGAAAACGCACTGACGGCACAGTTGTTTTCGTGGTCGTTGATGGCCGATTCCCCGAAGCAGCAGGAGTTTCCACTACCGAATTGAGTCTGATAATGAGTTGGCTGGGATGCCGCGATGCACTCAACCTCGACGGCGGCGGCTCTTCAACAATGGTTTTCGATGGCAATATCGTAAATCACCCTTCCGACAATAAAAAATTCGACCACCAAGGCGAAAGAGTAGTCGCCAACGCGATACTAGTTCGGGATGCGGACTAGTCATACCTTCCTTTAAGCATTTTTTGCATTTCTTTGCAAAATGTAATAAATTTATTACATTTGGCCTGAGACAAATACATTACAGTAATGAGACCAAAGATTGACACAGACAAACTCAAACATCTTCCTACCGCCGAGGAGATGTTTAAAGATGAGTACGGAGCAAAAGGCACTGCTTCGCGTGATGAGTTCGATGCGAAGTCTCGTGCCTGGTATTATGCAGAAGTATTGAAAAATGCCCGCAAATCTGCGGGAATGACCCAGAAGCAACTTGCCGATAAAATAGGAAAAAAGCGCGAATATATTGCTATGCTCGAAAAAGGCGAAACCGATATGCAACTCTCTACATTTATAATGATTGCCGATGCTGTCGGCTTAAAATTCGCCTTAACCTATTGAATACTTATTACTACTTGGACTAAAACATACTCGAAACTCAGGACTCGGAACTCAGAACTTTTAGGTCAAACGACTTTCCTTACCCTACCATCCCTGACCTCCAATTTCGCACTAATTCTATTGCGCAAGGCGGGAACGTGGCTGATTAGACCTACCCTGCAGCCATATCTCTTGAGATCTTCAAGTGTTATAATTACCCTTTCGAGAATATCCTCGCTTAGGGTACCGAATCCCTCATCTATGAAAATAGTATCAACTGCAAGGCCCTCTTTACCGAAGGTCGAAAGGCCGAGTGCCAGTGCCAGCGAGACTACAAAGGATTCTCCTCCGGAAAGCGTACTGGTGGCTCTGGTGTAGCCACCCTGCTCAAGATCCCTTACGAGTATAACCATGGAGCCTGGTTCGTTATGGAGCTGGTAGTGCGGTGCAATATGCCTTAGACTTTCATTGGCTCTACCGAGTATTTCCCTGAAGAGCATCCGCATGGCTGCGTCGCGAAAACGTTTGCCTTCAGGACCACCAAGAACGGCATCGAGACTCTTCCAACGCGCTGCAAGCTTGATCTTGTTCCCAATCTCTCTCTCAAGTATCTCTGCTTTTTCCAGTGCTTTACGCTCTGATATAGCACTCTGAGTGAGTTTGCCTTTTGATTCGAGCCATTTATTTTTAAGAGTCTCGAGGTACTCTTTGGGAGTCCGGAGAGTGAGTTGGGGCTCCCCTTTCAGATAGAATTCGGGGTTTTCTATGCGAGGATATTTCTTTTTAAATGAATCAAAACGCCCCTGTGCCTCTTCTTTCTTCTTTTGTATCCTCTTCATCTGTTCCCTTGCAGTTTCCGTACGGGAAATAACGGTTACCCACCTGCTTAAAATCGGCTCTGCAGCGACTCTTCGCAGATCGTCAGAAGAAAACTCTGCTGCATCGAACTCGTCGGTTCTCTTTTGAATATCGGGGTAAGTTTTAAAATACTCTTCTCTTTTAAGTTTTATTTTATCTAGCTCATCGCCTAAACTATCTACTTTGAGTTTTAGGTCTTGAGAATCCTTTTTTAGCTTGTTATAATCGGCTGTTTTCTCTGATAATTGTGTGAGAAATTCTTCCCTATTGCTATTCCATTTCTCTTTCCAATTCGCGATTGTGATATACTTCCCGGCCGTCTCAATGTAATTGTCCCTCTCCTTTTCCAACCCGGTAAGAGCGCTTTCCAGAGCTGCGATACGGGTTTTAGCCTCATTTAGCTTTTGTTCTACCGCTTTAACGGATAGCTCAGTTGGACTCTCCTCATTTTTCCTAACCTCATCAATCCTTTTATGCATTCCCGCAATCTCTTTCTCAATAGTCTCTATGATTTCGAGGGTTTTTGAGGCCTTTTCTAACTCAGCAAGTGTTTCGGCTTTGCGTTTGCTTATATGAGCAGAAAGATCTCCCATATCCCAATCAAACTGACAATCAGTCAGAATTCTATGGTTTGTCTCTTTAAAATGTGAAATGGCTTCAGATTCACTTTGCAACTCGTTTTCCAATTTTTGCAGAGTTTTCTTATCTGCATCCAGGAGCCGGTATTCAGTTCCGTATGCCGTTTTAGCATCGTTCAATGACTTTAGACTATCATTCCAAGCCGCTTTTGCATTATCACGCGATTTTTCAAGGTGCTGCAAGGATGCATTAATCGCATTATCATCAAAAGAATCCAATATTTCCTGAGTTACTTCTCTGCCACAAACAGGACAATTATCATCTGCTTTGACAAGGGCCCTAAGCGCAGCCCCATTTTCATTTAGTCTGACAAATTGCTCCAGCGCTGTGGCAGTTTTATCGTAAAGCTCTTTTGCCGCCCCTTCCTTAGTAACAGATGTGTTATATTTTTCAAGAAGATCGGTTACACTATTTTTCTTCTTTTCTAACTCCGATTTCTTGCCTAAAAGCTCTTCCTGTCGGCTTTTCAGAGCCTTTTCCTTCTCAGCCAGGATACTAACCACTCTCTCCACCTCCCCTAACTTGACACGTAAATCTTCTAGTTGACGCTTATGAGCCTTCCTTTTCTCAGGTTCCAGTTTAGCAAGTTCTTTCTCCTTTTGAGTGTACTCTTCCTCTAAACCGACTATTTTTTTTCTAATTGCTTCACGCACCTCTTCTTTCGCCTTCTTCTCAGCCTCTATCGCCGTCAGTTGCGATTTGGCAGTTTTCATTTGCTCTTTATTCTGAGAGATTTTTTGTTCCAAAACAGGTACTTTCTGTAAGCTATTCTCGATAAGATTCCAGTTCTCATACATTGAAACATCCGCTGAAAGCGAATCAATTTTGGCTTGCATCCTCCGATGGGAAGCCTTATGTGCTTCCAACTCTTTCAGACGCTCTCCCTGAAGTATTACAAGGGCAGCTGCGGTTTTCACACAAGCCGCCTCCGTTGAAAGTTGACCCTCATATTCCTCATCTGCCTCTCGAATGCTCTCTAAGGCCTCTTTTGCACCAATCAGCTCAGTCGCCACAACTGCTTTTTCCTCAAAATCTTTTGCCTCTTTTTCAATTTTGGAAATCTCATTACTGACGACATTAGTATAATCCTCAAAACTATTTTCTTCCGGATTGTATTTCAGGCCACATATAACTGTTCTTCCCAACACATCTTTATCAAGTTTGACATCATAGTCGGCCTTATTTTTAAGAATGTTAATCTCACTCCCCACAATTCGATAAGCTGTATTGCCGGTAATCTTTTCAAGAATTTCACATTTCTCTTCATCATTAGACTTCAGAAAATGAGTAAATTCCCCCTGAGCCAGCATCGCAGTCTTGCAAAACTGGTCATACGAAAGACCTGTAAGGTCATCCAGATTGTGCCTTTCCGCCTCGTTGCGAGCATTGGGTTTGATTAAAATAGAGCGGCCATCATCTATAAGTGTCCATTCAGGGTCTTTTATCCCGGTACTGCCTCTAACACGGCTCACTTTCCATTGTGCCGTATAATTTTTATCGTTTGCAGCGGTAAAAAAAAGTGAGACTTCCCCCTCTGAGGCATCCGCCTTGAGAAGCTGTTTTGTGTCCATTATATTGACAATGCCGTCTCCAAGTGTGTAAGTCGGCACTGTTTTCTGTGTTCTGGAGTTGTCCAGACGAGGAGTACGACCGTAAAGCGCAATACAGATGGCATCCAAAATTGTAGTCTTGCCCGAACCTGTCTCACCGTAGATTAGGAATATGGATTCGGTCGCAAAAATATCCTTTGTAAAATCGATTTCAGCTTCAGATATTGAAGCAATGTTTCTTATATTTAATTTGAGAAGTTTCATATCTGACTAATTTATCTGCTCACTCACATTTGTCACTGCCTGGTCAAATAACTCAGCGTATCCCTCTTCCTTCTTTTCGAAGAGTTCCGGTACGATGATTTCAGCCATATCACGCGGTGATAGTGCACCTACTTGAGCCGCTGTCAGGTAAATGCCTTCGCCTTCTAAAGGTTTGTCGGGGATTTCCTGCTTTACAAGACAATATCGAGCCTTTTTGCCCGTCAGAGCCGTTTTAACAAGCTGAATATAGTCCGGGGGCAGCTCACCCCTCTCAAGTACTTCAAGCCTGATATAGGCCTTTTTATGGGCAGGATAAGCCTCTAAAACAGAAAGAAGATCCATGCAACTGCGTTTTCCTTCAGGAAGATCTTTCGCGGAGAGCGTTTCCATTTTAAAGATAGGTTCAATTGGAATCTGCCTCACTTGCGGCATCTCTCCTCTCTTTTCAATCTCAACTATATTTACAAAGTGCTCATAGCCCTCTTCGAAGTTCATAGGAATTGGGGATCCGCTGTATCGGGCTCTGCCGTTGCTCCCTTTAATTTCCTGCGGGAAATGAATATGTCCCAGCGCCAGATAGTCCCAGCCGCTGCCGAAGGTGCCGAGATCGGAGTTATCCAGCCCTCCGATTATCAGCGCATCATGCCCCTTTATATTGCTTCCGGTCACCAGCGTATGTGCGGTCATTATCACAGGAAGCCCTTCAGTATTGAGTTCCGCACATTTTTCCAACAGTAGACTGATGAATCTTTTCATCCTCTCCTGCTTGCCATCCTCAGGATTGATATTGGGGAAATTCTGGGGGTAGCAGTGAGGAACCGCCACCACATAGCCCAAAACCTCGCTTTCTCTGGTTTTCCTCACAGGAATGATGTGTTTGGAGAATACGTAATCGTAAAATTCCGTATTCTTAGGTGATTCGTCATTATCTCTGGGCACCGCACCCACTACATCCGTGTTGAAATATTTCCACAACAGCCCATCAACATCCAGTTTGGAACTACTGTCGTGATTGCCCGCAATCAGAACTATATGCATCCCCCCGAAGGCGAGAGCCTCATCACGCAATTGGAGCAAAGATTCATTGTAAAGCTCCTGGGCGGATATTGAGGGCGCAGAGGTATGGAATAAATCCCCGCTGACAAGCAACAAGTCGGGTTTTTCATCCTTCACTATCTTTTTTAATTGTTCAAAAAAATATTTGTGCTCCTCCGTCCTGTCATAATCGTAAAAAGTCTGGCCTATATGCCAGTCGCTGGTATGCAATATTTTCATATCGATCTCTTCTCAGTATGATTAAATTTTAAAGTTAAGAATTATTAGGCAAATTAAGGCTGACAAACTCCAACTCTTTAGTTATCTTTGCATAATAAACAAATGATTTATGATGCAACCTCTGGCAGAACGGATGAGGCCTTCCAGGATTGAAGACTTTGTGGGACAGGAGCACTTAGTGGCGCCTGGGGCAGTGTTGCGTAATATGCTCCAAAGTCAACAATTGAGCTCATTTATCCTTTGGGGCCCCCCGGGAGTGGGAAAAACCACCCTCGCACGTATTATTGCCGGTAGTCTTGATCGAGAATTCTACACATTATCCGCTGTAAGTTCAGGAGTTAAGGATGTGCGTGAGGTGATTCAGCGCGCTGAAAGCGGCAGAATGTTCGCTAAAGGTGCGCCAATCCTCTTTATTGATGAAATCCACCGATTTAACAAAGCACAGCAGGACGCATTGCTCGGTGCGGTTGAGAGCGGTACAGTGGTGCTTATCGGAGCCACTACCGAAAATCCCTCTTTCGAGGTAATCAGTCCTCTCCTCTCCCGTTGCCAGGTGTATGTACTCAAATCCCTCGATGTTGAGCACCTCAAGGTACTGCTCAAGAGAGCTCTGAAAGAAGACAAGATTCTGAAACAACGCAAAATAAAGGTTAAAGAGAGCGAAGCCCTATTCAGATTCTCCGGTGGTGACGCCCGCAAACTCTATAATATCCTCGAGATTATCATCTCAACTTTCCCTGAAGAGGGTGAAATCATAATAGACAATGATGTAGTGACCGATCGCCTCCAGGAAAATATAGCTCTATATGACAAGGATGGTGAGCAGCACTATGATATTATCTCCGCATTTATCAAAAGTATTCGCGGTAGTGATCCCAATGCCGCTATCTATTGGATGGCAAGGATGCTTGCAGGAGGCGAAGATCCTCTCTTTATCGCAAGAAGAATGCTCATCCTGGCTTCTGAAGATGTGGGGCTGGCCAATCCCAACGCTGCTCTGCTTGCCCAGAGCTGTTTTGATGCCGTCCACAAAATTGGAATGCCTGAAAGTCGCATAATACTGGCACAGACCTGCATATATCTGGCCACCTCACCCAAGAGCAATAGTGCCTATATGGCTATAGACGAGGCGATGGCACTCGTAAAGAGTACCAGTGAGGCACCGCCTATTCCCTTGCACTTGCGAAATGCTCCTACCGAACTGATGAAGGAGCTCGGTTATGCTAAAGATTATAAGTATGCTCACTCTTTCGAGGGCAATTTCGTAGATCAGGAGTTTCTTCCTGACGCCCTCAAAGGGCGAAAATTCTATGAACCCGGGCAGAATGCCCGTGAAAATGAGATCCGAAGACGTCTGCAGCTCCTCTGGAAAAAATATGATTATTAGTTGAGACTAAAAAACAGAGGATTCGGAACTAGCCGAACCCTCTGCCACCATTAATGAAACCCAACTAAAATTATTTATACAAGAATCTTTTTATAGATCTTTTCGGTGTCTTCTCAAATTCGTTTTTACGGAGTTCTATCCTGGCAATACGGCTATAGAGAGGGAGCATCAGATTGAGTTTGATGCGATTCTCCTCCATAAGTTTAGCCAGATCATTCTCGTCCATTGAGGCCTGAGATACCCTGTCATAATCGGGATAGACCAAAGCGACGATTCGTTTATCTCTTTCAATAACAACCGATTCCACCACATAGGGCTGGTTGTTGAGACGGTCCTCAATCTCCTCAGGATAGATATTCTGACCATTGGCACTGAGGATCATATTTTTACTACGTCCTTTGATAAAGATGTTGCCTTTTTTATCTATCAAACCCAGGTCGCCTGTACGCATCCAACCATCCTCTGTAAAGGCAGCTGCGGTAGCCTCCGGATTTTTATAATAGCCCAACATCACATTTGCACCTCGTGCCTGGATCTCTCCAACCACATGTTCCGGATCCTCGGAGTCAATTCTTAGCTCCATCCTATCCACAACTTTACCGCAGGATTGCTTGGCAAATTTCTTCCAGTGTTCATACGCAAGGATCGGGGCACACTCAGTCATGCCATAACCTACTGTATAGGGCAGACGGATATCTTTCATACAATCCTCCACTTCTTTATTGATAGCGGCACCACCAATGATAATATGTTCGATTTTGCCGCCGAAAGCATCCAATATCTTGCTTCTTACCCTATTCTTAATGAGTCTTGAAAAGAAAGGAACTTTCATCAAAGCTTTAATCGTCGGTTTCTGAATTGTAGGAAAGACGGTATTGCGGAAAATTTTCTCAATCACGAGAGGTACGGTAACAATCATAAAGGGTTGTATCCTCGCAAAGGAGTTGAGAAGTACTTTTGGAGAAGGCACTTTACCGAGGAAATGAACATGACAACCATCCGCAACCTGGTAGAGGAACTCAAATGCCATTCCATACATGTGGGCCAATGGAAGCATTGAAACAATATTGTTCTTCGGAGAATTGGGAATCGTGTCAATGGCATAAGTTGTGTTGGAACTGACGTTACCGTAAGTCAGCATCACTCCTTTGGGGTCACTGGTAGTACCTGATGTATAATTAATCAGAGCCAGATCGTCCAAATTGTCTGTAGGATAACGTACATCCTTGATTGAGAAATTGGGGAACTTGGTAGAAAAAAGAGTCTCAAGATTAGCAAGACAATCCTCCAATCCGGCTCCGATTGTGTTATACAATATTGTGTAGTCTTCTACATTTACAGCTACCTGGAGAAGGGGCATGCTCTCAATATCGAGCTTCTGCCAGATCTCTGTATTTGTGAAAAGTAGTTTACTTTCCGAATGGTTTACAAGTGCTGCAATGCTCTCGGGATGAAAGTCATGGAGCAAAGGCACAGTTACTGTTTCATAAGCTGTAGAAGCAAGGAACGCCACGCACCACTGTGCTGAGTTTTTTGCACAAATAGCAACTTTATCACCCTTTTTAAGACCTGCAGCCTCGAAGAGTATATGTAACCTCTCGATGTTGTCGCAGATCTGACCGTAAGTATATGAGATACCGTCGATGTTGCTCAGAACCTCTCGGTCCCAATACAAACCCGCACTATTTTGAAAATAAGTGAAAAAGTGTGTAATTTTGTCCCTCGCCATTTCTCATTAATTTGAGCGCTAAGATATCTTAGCGCCTTTATATATTAAAAATTAAGGGATAGAATTAGCGACAAAGTGGCGAAATTGCACCCCTTGGGGTAATTTTATGGAATATGGGGTAAAAAACAATAATTATGCGAAGAAAAAAACCTATTGTAGCTCTCATTTATGATTTCGACGGTACGCTTTCACCGGGCAATATGCAGGAATTCGGGTTTATACAAGCCATCGGAAAGACTCCGGAAGAGTTTTGGCAAAACAGTGATGCTGTTTCGGCCGGACAGGAAATGAGCCATATTCTTGCCTATATGAAGCTGATGATAGATGAAGCAAAAAGTGCAGGCATTTCGCTGAAGCGGGAATCCTTCGTCTCTTTCGGCAAATCTATAGAGCTTTTTCCCGGAGTGAGGGAGTGGTTCTCACTTATAAACGAATATGGACGTAAAAAAGGAGTGGTCGTTGAGCATTACATCAATTCCTCCGGATTGACAGAAATGATTGAAGGAACTGAGATAGCAAAGGAATTTAAGAAGATATTCGCCTCTTCTTTCTGGTATGACCAGGACAATGTAGCTGTATGGCCCGCAGTAGCAGTAGATTTTACCGGCAAGACACAATTTCTCTTTAAAATCACAAAGGGTATCATGGATATCAGCGATAAGACCAGGGTCAATGAGAGTCAAAAGGATGAAACTAAGCTTATCCCTTTCAATAATATGATCTATTTCGGTGACGGCGAGACAGATATTCCCTGTATGAAGATAGTAAAGATGTTTGGAGGCAACTCGATTGCGGTATATCAGCCTGCACGAAAGGAAAAATTCCGCACGGCTCAGAAATTGTTACGTCAGGAACGTGTCAACTTTATCTGCAAGGCTGATTATTCTAAGGAGAGCGAGATTTGGACTGTAGTGACCAGCATCATAGACAAAGTCAAAATGGAAGATGACTTCACACGTCTGCAGCGCAAGATGCGCAACAGGTCATTATAATTAAGTACTAATATGAGAATCTTTTCAAAAATACTCTTTCTCTTATATATAGCAGCTTTGCTGTTTCTCTCCCTTGCGAGCTTTGCAGGCATAGACCTTGGTATTAAACGTACCGATATTCTGGGGATACCTATTGATAAATGTATCCACTTTCTGATGTTCCTCCCCTATCCTTTTCTCGCGTACTTTGCTTCTCCGAGGAAGAATTACTGGAGAACTCTCTTCTATGTCGGAATGACAGGAATTATTTTAGCATTCCTCCTCGAATTGTCACAAGGATTGTTCACCGCAGACCGTGTAACAGATATATGGGACCTGGTAGCTAATGTGATTGCAATCCTGATTGGAACTGCAGTACTTCTTTTATTTAAACGAAAATGAGCGTGATACGGGGAAGAGTCCGAAGATTCCTCCGGTATGGATAAAGAGGATATTCTGTGACTTTTCAAATGCTCCGCCTTTGCGCAACTCACAATCCAGACCATATGTAGCCTTTCCTGTGTAAACGGGATCGAACACAACACCTTCCAGAGTGGCAATACGCCTAATGTGCTCCAACTCTTCCGGACGGCTCTTAGCATATCCTATGCCTACATAGCCGTCAATATATTCAAAATCGGAAGGTTTCACCTTTGATGCAAACTCCTCAGCCTGTTTGCGGGTGATTTCTCCCTGCTCCACAAGATACTCCAGCGCTCCCGGAGTCATTTGCATAGCGACATTCTGAAAATAGGCGTTATCATCACAAACAGCCATACCTACCACCCTTTTTCCTAGGCCCAGAAGCATATTAGCCAGTGTAAGGCCGGTATGGGTACCTCCTGAACCGGTAGCCACAACGATGGTATCAAAAGTAATACCCATCTTCTCTTCCTGCTCTACAATCTCTTTCATACAGTAGAAATATCCCAGCGCACCCACCGGATAAGAGGCACCTTCGGGGATAATATAAGGTTTAAATCCTTTTTTACGATACTCCTGAGCCATTTCTTCCATTATCGCTGTGCGGCTGTTACTATATTCGGGACGGGTACAGAAACGCACATCGGCACCCATAAGACGGTCCAGGAAATAATTGCCTTCCACAGGGGGCTCCTCTTCTATTCTCAACAACACTGCGGCTTTCATGCCTAGTCTTGTAGCCGCAGCAACGGTGGCTCTGCAATGGTTGCTCTGTATGCCTCCACAGGTAATCAGCAGGTTGCACCCCCTGTCACGTGCCACGTGAACGGCAAATTCAAGTTTGCGAATTTTGTTGCCGTTCCATTCACTTCCTGTCTGGTCGTCGCGTTTAATATAAATATTTACTCCTTTTTCTGCGCTCCAACGCACAAGCTTTTCGATTTTAGTGGGGAGATTTGCAAGTGATAATTTTCTCATTGTAAGTTATTTTAAGTCTGGACAAATATAACTATTTTTGCCCCAATTATTCAATGAAATGAGAAAACTAATCACCATCACTATTTGTGCGCTGCTTTTCCCTCTTGTGAGCCAGGCACAGCGCAGTTCCACTGCTGAAGTATTCCAAAATGTAACCGATTCAATCCAGAACTATCTCTCGGCGGAAGCCTCGATAATGGGCCCTATCGCTGTGGATAGGGCTATAATAAGCAAAAACAAGCTAAATATTCGCTTCAAACCCTCAATCAGCGAGTATCCTCTCCGAGAGCGGCACGTAAAGGACATTTATGCCATTGTAAAACTTCTTATGCCGGCTAAATACGCTGCCTACAAATCCTCATTCACCCTTAGTGCCATAGGACTTCCTCTCGAGGAACTGGTTTCCGGTTATTTTAGTGGGGAAACCTCTAGCGAGGTGCTTAGAGAGTACCGCCGTAAGGTCTCCGATAATAATAAAAGACCCTCTGTCCCTCTGGTAACCAACCTCTCCAAAGGCTATAAGGTGACCAAAGGTCTTGAAGGAAGCCATATCGCCCTCTGGCAGAGTCACGGATATTATTACGAGCAGTCATTAAAACGCTGGGAATGGCAGAGAGCGAGGATTTTTGAGACGGTAGAGGACCTCTACACTCAGAGTTACGTCCTCCCTTTCCTTGTTCCCATGTTGGAGAATGCAGGTGCTAATGTGCTGTTACCTCGCGAACGTGATCACCAATTGCACGAAGTGATTGTGGATAATGATAAGCCTGGTTCAGGATATTCTGAGGATGGCAAATGGAAATCCTCCCCCGATTCAGGTTTTGCCCATATGAAACCATACTATGTCTATAAGGAAAATCCTTTCAAACTCGGTAGCGCTCGTGTGGTAGAGGCAAAAGTGGTAGGATCTCGCAGAGGTACCTACAGCACTGCTAAGTGGATACCTGAAATACCGGAAGATGGCGATTATGCGGTCTACGTCTCCTATCATACGCTCAAAAACAGCACCGAAGCAGCCCAGTACGAGGTACGCCACAAAGGTGGCTCCAGCCGTTTTTCTGTCAATCAGACTATGGGAGGCGGCACCTGGATTTATCTGGGCACATTTCCCTTCGCAAAAGGTTCGAATAACTCTAAGGGAGTCTTCCTTAATAACAATTCTTCGAGTAACAAAGATGTTATAACCGCTGATGCAGTGAAGTTTGGAGGAGGAATGGGTAACATAGCCCGTAAACCATCCGACACAGACAAAGAGGGTAATCCCGTACTACCCAACTTCGACGTAGAGCCTGAAATCTCAGGTTATCCGCGTTATACAGAGGGCTCAAGGTATTGGTTACAGTGGGCGGGATTTAACGATACCATTTATTCGGTAAACCGTAACTTTACCGACTACAACGACGACTACCAGTCACGCGGAATGTGGGTAAATATCCTCACCGATGGCTCCTATTTAAAGCCCGACCGTGTAGGATACAACATACCAATAGACCTTTCATTCGCATTCCATACAGATGCAGGTACAACACTCACCGATTCAATCATAGGTACGCTTGCAATCTACACACGCCTTTCTATGGATCAAGATGAATATCCCTATGGAGTGAAAAGATCCATTGCCCGTGATTACAACGACATAGTACAGACACAGATTGTAGATGATATCCGCGCCCTCTTCGAACCTGAATGGTCGCGACGGGGAATGTGGGATAAAGCCTACTCGGAGTCTCGCTCACCGGAGGTACCGGCAATGCTGCTCGAGCTCCTCTCCCACCAGAACCTGGCTGATATGCGCTATGGACTCGATCCTGCATTCAGATTTGTGGTTTCCAGATCAATTTACAAGGGTATGCTCAAGTATCTATCATGGCTCAAAGACACTCCTTATATTGTCCAACCATTGCCTGTACGTGCTTTCTCGGCTGAAATCACCGAATCAGGCAAAAAATATCAGGCGCAGCTGAAATGGGAGCCACGCGTTGACCGTCTGGAGAGTACTGCAAACACACGCAGTTATATGCTCTATACCAGAGTCGACGACGGTGGATTTGACAATGGAGTGCCAGTGAATGGCAATTCCTTTAGTGTGAATATCGAACCAGGGAAGATCTATAGTTTCAAAGTGACTGCTGTCAATGAGGGTGGCGAGAGTTTTCCCTCTGAGATACTCTCCGTGGGTCTGGCAGACTCACGCTCTACGAGAGTGGTTGCCAAGGGTAAGACCGTGCTTGTGGTGAATAACTTTGACAGGGTTGCAGCCCCTTCCTCTTTCGCTACCCGTGACTCCACCTATGGAGGATTCCTGGACCATATCGACCGAGGAGTCCCCTATATTTACGATATTTCCCATATCGGATCGCAGTATGAGTTCCGCCGCGCAATCCCCTGGATGGATGATGATGCTGCGGGCTTTGGCGCCTCCTATTCCGATTATGAGACCAAATCCTTTGCGGGAAATACCTTCGATTATCCCTATTATCATGGTCTGGCGCTGATGCGGGCAGGTTATGACTTTGTCTCGACCTCCCGTGAAGCATTGACCTCCGGTGCTGTAAATCCGGATAAATATCCGGTACTCGATCTTATATGCGGAAAACAGATCACCACTCTGACCGGAAGAGATGGTGCAAGTAAATTACGCTATAGCGTCTTTCCTGCCGATTTGCAGGAGACTCTGCGAGAATATGCCGCCTCCGGCGGAAATATGCTAATCTCAGGTGCCAATATTGCGACAGATGCCTGGGATAAGATATATGACTACCAGATCGACTCCGTAATGATGGCAGACGTTATTAATCCTATGCGTGATTTTATCACCGGCGTACTCAAATACAAATGGATGACCAACAATGCTACTGTGGGATGTGATGTTAAGATGGTTCAGAATCCTTTCGGACTGCCATTATCCTCTTATTCATTCTTCACTAAGCCCAATCCTCATCGTTATCAAATAGAAAGTCCGGATGGACTTGTCCCTGCCGACAAGAATGCATATACTATTTTCAGATATTCTGACAATAATATCTCAGCCGGAGTGGCATATGAGGGGGATTATCGTGTAGTATCACTGGGTTTTCCCATCGAAACGCTTCAATCACAAGAGCAAATAGATATGCTTATTAAGGAGTTGATGGAGTTTCTTGATAAGTAGTTTTGAGTCTGCTAATTAGACTTCAAATAACATGAGCGTAGAAATTTTTTGTTATTTCAGGGCCGTGTTATTGGAATTCAAACGGGTAATATAACCCACATCGCTTAGGACTACAGCAATTCAGCACTGCGTTTGATAAATTCGCTGAGCTCTTTGCCTTTGAGCATATTGTTGGCGAGCAGAGCGAGGTCGGTCACCTGTTTGAGTAAAACATTGTCTGCGGTGAATGCCTCAGTGCCTTTCTCTTCCATAATGCGCTTAATCAGGGGATTTTCAGCATTTATTACGATATTGTAAGTCTCTGGCAGCTCTCCATAGAAGTTCAATCCGCCACCGAGGGCAGCCATGTCGCGATAACGCCTGAGAAACTCGGTCTGGGTGATAAGTACTGGCTGAGCCGTATCACCGAGATTTTCAACTGATACCCTGTATTTGTGCTCCTTTGGAAGCATTTCTTCAAACAAAGAGTCAAGTCGCTTCTGCTCTTCTTCGCTGATCTCATATTTCTCAACCTCTGATTTGGCTATAAGCTTATCGATGGAATCCGCGTCTACACGGGCGAAAGTGGATTTATCAAGCTTTTGCTCCAGCATGGATACGAAATGCGAATCCAGCGGGGAGTCAAACAGGAGCACATCGTAACCTCTGTTTTTGGCGGTTTCAATGTACTGATACTGTTTCTCTGCATCTGTGGCATAGAGATAGACTACTTTTCCATCCTTATTGGTCTGCTCAGTCTCAATTGCCTTGCGGTAATCTTCATAGTTAAAATATTTACCGTCGGTATTCTTAAAGAGCGCAAAGTTAAGAGCCCTTTCGTTGAATTTTTCGTCAGTAATCATTCCATACTCAATAAAGAGCTTTAGATTATCCCATTTAGATTCGAATTCCTCCTTATTGTTTTTGGAAATCTCTTCAAGACGGTCTGCTACCTTTCTGGTGATATAGCCTGAAATCTTCTTAACATTGGCGTCTGACTGGAGATAGCTCCTCGAGACGTTCAGGGGGATATCCGGAGAGTCGATCACTCCGTGGAGAAGTGTCATAAACTCAGGTACTATATTCTCCACAGAGTCTGTAACAAACATCTGGTTACAGAAGAGTTGTATTTTGTTACGAACTACGTCTATTTGATTTTTGATTTTAGGGAAATAGAGGATTCCTGTCAGATTGAAGGGATAGTCCACATTAAGGTGGATATAGAAGAGTGGATCATCTTGCATCGGATAAAGCTCACGATAAAACTCCATATAATCTTCATCCTTGAGTTCAGTCGGCATGACCGTCCAGAGAGGTTTTATGCTGTTGATGATATTATCTTCATCGGTATCTACATATTTGCCATCTTTCCACTCTTTCTTTTTACCCAGAGCGATAGGAACGGGCATAAACTTGCAATATTTATGTAGCAGTTCACTTACCTTGTGCTCTTGAACAAACTCTTTGGACTCATCATCAAGGTAAAGAGTGATTGTAGTTCCCCTGTCCTGCTTATCCGAATCACTCATTGTATACTCGGGATCTCCCTCACACTCCCATCTGACTGCCTTAAAGCCTTCTTTCCAGGATAAAGTGTCGATGGTAACCTTTTTAGAGACCATAAAGGCAGAATAGAAGCCCAGTCCGAAATAACCGATGATGCCGGCCGCCTGATCCTTATATTTTTCGAGGAATTCGCCTGCGCTGGAAAAAGCGATCTGGTTGATATATTTGTCCACCTCCTCCTCTGTCATACCAATACCGCGATCGGTGATTTTCAAGGTACCCTCCTTAGGATCCAAGTCGATCCTGATGGTCAAATCGCCCAATTCACCTTTGAATTCACCACTGTTAGCGATCGTATTAAGCTTCTGGGTGGCATCAACTGCATTAGCCACAAGCTCGCGTATAAATATTTCGTGATCTGAATAAAGAAATTTTTTAATTACCGGAAAAATATTTTCGGTAGTTACTCCAATTGTACCTTTTGCCATAATTTTATATTAAAACTGTTTATATTATCATTTGTTTTAACCTAAAATGGGCAAAAAGAATACCAATACCCGAAACTGACAAAATGTCTGTTTCGGGTAAGTTCCGAGTTTCGAGTGTGTAGTATGTAGTATTGCGTAGTGCGAGTCGCGTGGTGCAAATTGCGGGTTACGAGTTGGTCGCGAGTTACGAGGTACGGGGTACGGGGTGCCTGAGTTTCGAGCAATAACCAACGCTAATAGCTAATGGCTAACGGCCAACGGCTTTTATAATAACTATCGGATGAGTGGTCTCTGTGCCGTTGAGTTTCCATTTATCATCGACCTCGTGAAGGGTATGATTATAACGTCTGCTAAAATGAATACTATCTCTCGTATTGTTCTTCCAATAAATAATGAAGTCAGTCTCATAATCCTTTGCTACATGTATATCTATGGTGCCGAAATGGAGAAAATATTGACCATCTTGATTCATTAATAAAAAGCCTATATACCTTGACACAGAGCTCTTAATGTCAACTTGTGGTATTATATAGAGCTGATATTCGCTACCTCTATGTTTAAGCATAGCTCCTTCAGCAAAAAAACATTCCGACTTAGGATCGAGCAAACTCCTTCCTGACTCATCTACCACATAAACTCTCATTTCTATAGGAGGCCAACCGCGACCCATATCCTCGGGATCGTCAGGATCAATAGTAGGCTCACATGAGGAAACGGCCAAGATTGAAACAAGCAATATCGAAACAATTATTATCCTTTTCATTCGGTTAAGGTAAACTAAATTGGGTGGATTTCTTTATGACTATCGGGAAATCGGTTTTCTTGCTGTTGAGTTGCCATTTATTGGTAGCTTTTACAAGAGAATAATTTACACGTCTCCGTAAGTGGATGACATCTTCCGGCATATTATTGTTCCAGTGGATTGTAAACTTGGTATTGTAACCCTTTCCACCGTCCAGCTCTCCAAAATATAAATAATACTTACCATCCCTACACTTGAGCAAAAAACCTTCGAACCTCGGAGAGGCTTCTTTAGTTACCACACTATTGAGAACCAAAGGATATCTCTCACCCTCATATTCCAGTTCGGCATTTCTTCCCAGAAACATATCCGATGCAGGATTTAGCAGATCCTCCCCCGTCTCGCTGCTTTCAACATAAACCTGGAGAGCGATAGGATACCAATCTATAACTTTAAAATCACAAGAGGAAATTGCAAAAATTGAAACGAGAAGTAGAGAAATGATTTTAATCTTTTTCATAATAAAGTCTATCAGTATTATCAAATATTATGAGTTCCGTTTATTATATATACGCAGTAACTCATAAAATACTGCCATTTGCTGTAAAATAATTATAGATAATAGATGGCCAAAAGCTAACGGCCAATGGCCAACAGCAATAGCTAGACTCTCACCACACTACTATTTCATCGGCGAACACCCAACCTCTAACAGCGGGATTGATGGTTGCGGTTATGCGGATAAATCGGGCTTGTTGGGAGCCGTTCCATTCAAATGATTTAAAGAATGACCCTGATTTGTCGTTTGTGATGCTGTTATTGAAGGTGGCTACTTTTTCGAACTCTCCGTCCCTATCATTGGAAAGTGCAATTGTAATCTCTTTTGGAAGCCAGATTTCAGCGTTTGCGTTTTGTAAAAAGTGGATGCAGACATGACGAAGCGAATCCGTTTCGCCTAAGTCTATAATGACATCAAAAGGGGCTCCTATAAAGCCTTGCCAAAAGCCGTCACTATGCGAAAATCCGCCATATAAACCGTCGATCAGGCTATTTTCTCCCTTTGCAGGGTAATATCTATTGTATGGATTTATATATTTTATCGTTTTCCCTATCGCTTTGTGGTAATCAATTCTTTTTTCGACTACATCACCTAACGGTTTGCCATCTCTGAATAACTGGGTTTGAAGAATTGCAGAATCCCTGACCAAAATGGGACCCTCGTACAACTGTGACTCATCTGTAACTACTGTTCCATCTATAGTATATCTTATTTCTGCCGGGGAGATTTCAGAGGTTAAAATAATAGTAATAGCTTGATTGAGAGAGTCATTTGCCATATAAATCGCAGGCTCTTTACTCAAAGTAAAGGTATTATAGCCCTTTCGCTCCAATATCGGGATAGATTGATTTACACGATATTTAAATGATTCCCATGATTTGTTCCTGGAATTGTTCCAAGCCACCTCTGAGAGAGCCAGCAGACGGGGATAAAGCATATATTCTGCATGATCTTCGGTAGGAATATATTCCGTCCACAGACATCCCTGAACGCCCCAAATTGTCTCTATATCATTTGCAGAAAGTGTGTCGGGCACAGGATTGAAAGTATAAACATTCTCCAATGGTAAGAAGCCTCCCATGGCTTCCGGCTCTTTTTCTGGTGAACTTTGATAGCTGTTAAAATAAGTGTATTTTCCTGGTGTCATAATAACCTTATGTCCGATTTGTGCTGCCTCAATTCCAATCTTTTCATCGCGCCAGTTCATTACAATCGCGCTTTTCTCCAATCCTCCTTCCAGGATTTCATCCCATCCGATGAGTTCTCTTCCTTTCGAGTGCAGATATTTTTCTATTCTCCGGATCAAATAACTTTGAAGCTCGGCTTCATCCTTTAAATTCTCATTTTTAATGCGCTCCTGACATTTGGGGCACTTTTTCCAATGCTCTTTACCCGCTTCATCTCCGCCGATATGGATATATTTCGAAGGGAAAATATTCATAATCTCATCCAGCACATTTTCCAGAAAAATAAAGGTCTCTTCATTACCGATGCAGAACTCACTGCTGGTATAGGGCTTTCCAGTACAGGCAAGATGCGGATAAACAGCCAAAACTTCCTCGGAATGCCCCGGCATCTCTATCTCAGGAATAATTGTGATCTGTCTTTGTGCGGCATATTCAACCAACTCTTTCGCCTCTTCCTGAGTATAATAACCACCATAAGCATTCTGGGCGACTTCATTTGTATATTTTCGTCCTGAAGCCCACCACTCCTTCCAAAGCGAATGTGTTCGCCAGGCGGCAATATTTGTCAACTCGGGATATTGTTTGATTTCAATTCGCCAACCCGGTCCGTCAGTGAGGTGCCAGTGAAAATAGTTGAGCTTATAATGCGCCATCATATCGATTTGCTTTTTCAGAAAATCTAGCGAAAAAAAATGGCGCGAAACATCAAGATGCATTCCTCGATAAGCAAAACGTGGGTTGTCTGCTATCTCAATGAAGGGTAGTTTTTCCGGATTTTGCTCCGTAAGTTGGATAAGCGTCTGAATGGCATAAAATAGCCCTGCTTCCGATACTGCACCTATTTCTATTCCTTTTTTGTTGACGGACACAGTATAAGATTCGTCCACAAAATCGGAATTATTAGAATTTTTTGGATTATCTGAACTATTCGAATTGTTCGAATAGTTCAAGCTGTTTGAGTTTTGTAAATTATTGAGGTTCTTTGGACTATTTAATGAAAACTTCACCTCTGTTCCGGATTCGGAAATGTTTAATGGGCTTAATGCCAAATAAGCCGTAAGATTGCTAACTATCTCAGCAGAGCCCATATTGTTCTCTATTTCCGTGCCGAGCTCAGCGAAATTGAATTTAAACCCCGCAGATATGTCAAGCGAATCCTGGCCAACTTCAATTTTGTTTGGAAATGGGATCAACCGGACAATATCTTTCTGGCTTAAATTGTCTCCCGAATTATTGCCACAACAAGAAACAATTATAAAAACTAGCAGCAGCAAATAGTATTGTCTCTTTTCCATGTAGAAATGCTTTTAATTATTTCAAATTGCTGTAAACGCAATTTTTCTTCCAGGAAGCCAATATTGCGATTCAAATTGGATATCAATGTCATCGAAGACCTCAAAAGAGCTTAAACCTCATTATTTCTGAATCCAATCCTGGAGAGGCAGCATTTCGCCGAAGGTGGCTTGTATCACTGAAGTAACCATGTCGTGCCCATTTGCACTATTGGTAAAATAGACGATGCCGCGACGATCTTCCGGACGGAAGACAAAAAGTGCCTTGAAATTTCCGTTATCCCCCCAATGATAATAGTAGCGAGGGTCCTCCCCTTTCTCGGCGGAAGTTGTATCAGAATAGATTGCTCCCAGTCCAAGAGCCCACCAGATGGTGGAATCGCAATCGCGGTGATTGTCCGCATAGCGAATAGCGTGTACATGCGGGGCGAGCATTTCTGCGTGTGAATCAGAGCTGAGACCTTCTCCCTCTATAAGAGCCATCAAAAAGCGAGTGTAATCAGATGCAGTTGTGCGTAGAGTATAGGCACTGTTCTCGCGAGGGTGACGTCCTTGTCCTCGATTTTCGGCAGCACGGTTAAAACCGTCAAGCGCAATACTGTCATAATGCGGCAGCCAACCATACGATGTTGAATTCATCTCCAGCGGGATAAATACCTCTTCATGTGCGAGTTCATCGAGAGCTGCACCACGAATTGCCTCCACAGCGCGCTGCAAATAGGAAAAGCCCTCACCAGAATAGGAGAAACAGGAATCCGCAGGATATTTGAAGCGAATAGCACTCGTTGGCCATTCATCCGATGAGGGGCCGGTAGCCCAGTTGGGAAGCCCGGTGGTGTGTTTAAGCACCATCCTCGGAGTAATAATAGCGGCCATCTCTTTATCCTCAAACCGATCCATATCGGTATATTGGCAAATCGGCATATCAAGGTCTATCTCTCCTCTATCCACCATTTTCATTACAATGTATGCAAATATTGGCTTGCTGAGAGATGCCGCTTGAAAGATGCTGGATTCATCGGCGGGCTGGTTATAGTTATAAACACTATCCGCTAGAATGACTCCCCCGACCGAAACATCCTTCTCAAAAATGCAATATTGGAACACCGGAATCTTAGCGGATTTGACATCCTGATAAAACTCCGAGACTATCTGATTTAACTCTTCAATACTCGCCTTAGGGCTATTACAGGCAAAAAGAAGCGTACTCATAATTAAAATAATCGAAATTTTCTTCATTATATTTTGGTGGTTTTAAAAAAGTATCTATATTTGCAATCCCAAAACAAAAGGGAGCATAGCTCAGCTGGTTTAGAGCATCTGCCTTACAAGCAGAGGGTCATAGGTTCGAATCCTATTGCTCCCACAAAAAACTAAAGTGACCTTCGGTCGCTTTATTTTTTGGGAGATCGCTTCGCTCCGAATTATTTAACCAACTCTGTTGCCTTTTCTCTTTGGTGGGGACTTCAATCCGCCTTTACTACACACTACATACTACATACTCAGAACTAAACTTTGGTCCCCTTAGGGACCTAAGCATCGCAGAAGCGCTGCCTCCAGCTTTGCTGAATTGTTTTGCTGTCTTCCGGTTGTTCCTCGTTTTTATTTCCACACTCCATGCACATCTTAACTCATACCCGTCCCCCGCACCTTGCATCCTACTCAACTACACACTCGGAACTCAGAACTTCCTCGCAACTCGTAACACGTAACACGCAACCCGCACCTCAGAAGTAAAAAAGGCCTCATTAGAGGCACTTTTTTACTTCTTCACAGGCTTCTTGCCCTTTTTGGCACTACTACGACGTGACTTGGATATACTCCTGCGCAGTGCAAATATGAGCAGCAATACTACAAATGCACTGATTATTACAATAGTGATGATGTTGCTTGAATCACTGCCTTTAACACGACTCCACATCGAAATCAGTTTTGGAGTCTCATCACCCCAGTCGTGCAACATTGCACAACGGTCAATAACACTCTGATCAGGGTAGAGAACAGGATTGGCGCGCACCGAATCAGCTTCGGGACCAAAGAAATAGGTCAAATTCAGAGGCTCATACTCTTCGTCTTCAATCGCTTCAAGTACGGCCTCTCCGCCGATAGCAGAAACATAACCGATGAAATCCATATTCCTCACTGCGTTTTCAGGCATGCAAAGGAAGTTGATGAAGTATTTTGCAGCTTTTACATTCTTGGCATATTTGGGGATTACCCAACCATCAAACCATACGCTGCTGCCCTCGTAGGGAACGAAATAATCGAGTTCTACACCCATCGGCTCTGCCTCATCCATTGCCCATACGGCATCACCACTCCAGGTGAGATTGATCCAGCCACGCTCCTGTGTCATCTGGTCCTTGCCAAAATCGGCTTCCCAGCCGGCAACAATATTTTTTACCTCTTTCATATAGGCCTCAACTGCTGCTATCGATTCATCCGAAGAGTCATACATCAACTCCTCGAGTGTGATTCTGCCCTCTCTCAGCTCGTCACGTTTGAGATAGATCAAAACAGAGCAATAAACATCCCTTGGAGCATCTTTGATGAAGATTTTATTAGCGTATTTGGGATTTCTAATAATATCCCATGTGCCCAGATCCTCTTCTGCTACATATTTTTTATTGTAGAGAATACCTGTTGTACCCCACATATAACCTACGGAGTAATCGTTGGCATTTTTGCCACTGCCGTCAATCTTGTTAAAGCACTCAATAATATAGGGCGAGATGTTGTCATCGATATAGTTGGGAGTATTGCCGAAATCCCTGTCTATCGGTAAAAGAAGGTCCTCGCGGAGCATACGTTCAATGATATAGTCCGATGGACATACCACATCAAAATCCTCCTCTCCCTTTTCGATCTTGGAGAGCATAGTCTCATTGATATCAAAGGTTTGATAGATGATTTTCACCTCTTCACCGGTCTGTTCGTAATACCATTGTTCGAACTCGCCGATAAGGGACTCGTCAATGTAGTCGCCCCAGTTGTAAACTTTTAAATACTTGTTCCTGTCACTTGTACAGGATACAACAAGCAGCAATGCTGCAAGAAGGGTAAAAAGTCTTTTCATTATGCAAGTTGTTTTTCAGATTTTGCCTTCCTGACATTAAAAATCACAAGAAGGATTAGGATAGTTAAGAAAATAATGGTCATAAGGGGACGCAATTCGGGAGTAAGACCTCCTTTACGCGCATCGGCGTAAATATAAGTAGAGAGAGTCTCCAGCCCTATTGTGCCTCTGGTAAAGAATGTAACAACAAAATCGTCAAGCGACATTGTGAATGCGAGTATAAAACCCGATATCATACCCGGGCGTAGCAGAGGTATGAGCACCTTACGTAATGCCTGCATAGGAGTGGCACCCAGATCGAGTGCCGCCTCATAGATATTGGGATTCATCTGAGTCAGTCGCGGCATTACGCTAAGTACCACATAAGGAGTACAGAAAGTGATATGCGCCAATACAACTGTAGTATATCCTTGCGAAATGTGTAGAAACACAAAGAGCAAAAAAAGCGCTACACCTGTTATAATATCCGGATTGATTATCGGAATATTGTTAAGGAAGAGCATAATGCTCTTATTACGGTTACGCAGGTTGTAAATACCTATGGCAGCGATAGCACCGAGAATCATCGATACAAAAGCCGATATAAGGGCTATGATCAGCGTATTGTATATGGCCTTAAAGAGTGATGTGGCGCTGGCTGCCTGAGGCGAAAAGAGATTTGCATATAGGTTGGTAGAAAAGCCGGTCCAGTTGCCCAGTACCCTTGACTCCGAAAAAGAGAAGATTGCTATAAAAATAATTGGCGCATATAGGATTATCAGCAGAAACCAGATATATGCTTTTGCGAAAAACTTCTTCATATCCTATATAAGCCCTCCTTCAACACTTTTACGATCATTAGAAAACAATGTTGTAATACCGATAATGATAAGCATTATCAGAGCTAGGGCAGCGCCGTAGTTCCACATCGAAGAATTAATATTCTCCTGGATAATGGTACCGAAGAGCTTTATCTTATTGTTGGTCAAGAATTCGGAGATTGCGAAGGTTGATACAGTAGGCATAAAGACCATCATCACTCCGCTGATTACTCCGGGAAGAGAAAGCGGTACTGTCACTTTCCAGAAGACCTTCCATGGAGTAGCTCCCAAATCCTCAGCTGCCTCAGCATATGAAGGATCCATTCTGCTGAGAATGTTGTATATCGGATAGATCATGAACGGAAGGTAATCGTAGGCCATACCAAATAGCAGTGTACCCTTGCCCAATGTAACACCAAACACATTGAAGAGCTCAGCCGTCGCCAGTGTCCTCATAAGGGCATTTATCCACATAGGAAGGATGAAGAGCACCACAGTCACCGCGCTGCGGTTATATTTCTTGTTGGCAAGAATCCAAGCGGCAGGATAACCTAAAAGAAGGCATATAAGGGTATTCAAAATGGCAATCTCAAGCGAAAGAGCGAAGGTGCTTAATGCATCTGCATCCGAGAAAAACCTCGTTATATTTTCAAGCGTAAAGTGACCCTGAGCATCCTGGAAGGCATATATTAGCACCAGAATCAGGGGAAGCACCACGAAAATGATCATAAAGATCAAATATGGCAGACTCCAACTGCTTCGTTTGTTCATTGCAACGGGGTTATCTTTATGTGTTTTGCAGAAAAATTTATACCAACAAGGTCGCCTTTATCCCAAACGTCGTTTGTATCAACCCAGATATGGTAGCCCTCATCTGTAAGTACAGTTATATGGTAGTGATTTCCCTTATAGATCATGAAATAGACAAAACCGGAGAGTGTTCCCTCTTCTTGGTGATCATAGAGATCAACCTTGTCAAAATCTACCTCGACTTTAACCTTCTGCCCTTTCTCGAGTCCGGGCTGTCTGGGACATTCAAACTCACCGTCCAAAAAACGCACATGAGTTTCATCCACCATTTCTCCCTCAAAGGTATTACGGGTGCGCTCTTTGTGCATAACCTGAATATCCTCAGGCCTTATCACGAGACCCACCGTTGTACCCACCTCAAATGCATTGTAGTCCTGCACCATTAATTCGTAACCGGTATCAGTCTCGACAAACATCTTGTAGTGAACTCCCTGGAATACGCAGGATTGGACAACGCCGGTAAACTGGGCACCCTCGGTGTTTTTCATTATATAGATATCTTCGGGACGAACTACGACATCAACAGGGATATTTTCTCCGAAACCCTCATCTATGCAGTCAAAATCGTGGTAGATAAAGCCCACCTTGCGATCGCTGAACATCTTGCCATTGAGAATATTGGATTCGCCTATAAAATCAGCCACGAAGCAATTTTCGGGCTCATTGTAGATATCAGTAGGAGTGCCTATCTGCTGGATTTTGCCCTCATTCATCACCACTACGGTATCGGAGAGGATAAGTGCCTCCTCCTGATCGTGAGTGACATAAATAAAAGTGATGCCGAGTTTTTTGTGCATCTCCTTTAGTTCTATCTGCATATCCTTACGCATCTTGAGGTCGAGTGCCGCCAGAGGTTCGTCAAGGAGCAGTACTTTGGGTTGGTTGATCAACGCACGTGCGATAGCAACCCTCTGCTGCTGTCCACCTGAGAGAGAATCCACATCCCTTTCTTCATAGTCGGTCATGCCCACCATCTTTAGCACCCTGCGCACTCTTTTGTTTATCTCTTCGCGAGGGATCTTCTGAAGTTTAAGGCCGAATGCGATATTATCGTACACATCCAAATGCGGGAAGAGCGCGTAGCGCTGGAATACGGTATTGAAGGGACGTTTGTAAGGAGGAATATCGGAAATATTTTTGCCTTCGAAGAGGATTTTACCCTCATCCGGAGCAAGAAAACCTGCAATCAATCTAAGAGTGGTTGTCTTACCGCAACCCGAAGGACCGAGAAAAGTGACAAACTCTCCTCTACGTACATCTATAGTAATATCATCCAGTACTTTCTTATTGCCTAAGGTTTTGCTCAGATGGCGGATCTGGATGATCTTGTCTGAAGCTGCCATTTTTTACCAAAGGTTAATAAGAAAGTTATACCTGATACCTACGGAGAAGGTCAAATTCTGATCACCGAAATTATTGTCATAATTGACGTATGCATGTAGCCTGAGGGCATCACTATCCTTCAAAGGATAGTAGTGACAGATAAGGCCGGTATTCCATCTAGTGAGATCAAAGGGAATCATTTTAAAGGTCCTGGCATGCAATCCCCTCCAGCCAAGCTCTAATTTGTCTGAAGGAGCCCAGGTAACTGCTGCATTCAGACCCAAACCTTCCCTAACTTTAAGTGATTCTGCATTGACTTCGTAATTATTGGACACATCCAGACTTAAAGTCCAGTCACCGAGATGGAATCTTTGACCAAAATAAAATACAGGATAGTACCAGATATTACCTTCCGCCCTTCCTTCCGGTTCATAAGCCAAAATACTAGCGCTGGCGATGATGTCATAAACCTCACCATACTTGCAATACCTTGCGGAGGTCGTAAAAAGGTTGTTTGTGAAAGGTCTTTCTGCATAAGGTGAGGTAGTCGCCTGTAGCGCAAACTCATGACCCTCATTCGGAGTAGTGTATGTGACCTTTCCTCCCCACTGGTAGACGGGAAGCCCATTCCAAAGAGAAGTTGCGAACTCGGGATGTACATCCCAGTCCCAGTCATCGAATTCGAAGCCTCCCGTAAGGATCATATCTTTACCCAGTGTAATCATCCAATTGCCGAACGTCAGGTCAATAAAACACAAATCGATCCAATTGGTAGTGTTGGAATATCCGAGGGAAGTATAAGGCCAGCCATACTCGAACTCATCGTCGTCCAAGCGGCCTGTACTGATCCAGTGATTGGCCAGTGTCCAACTAAAATGCTCCGATGCGGAGCCCTCGAAAAGTGTGTAGATTGAAGAATTGCCGTGGCTGAAACCCCACGCACCGTCTGCTTTGCTATAATACGGTGTAAGATCAAGACGCGGAATGAGAGTCAGTCCGGCATAATTTGCCGACGACTCAGAGTCCTGAGAGAAGGCCTGGAAGCATAACATCAAGGCCACGAAGGAAATTAGTAGTTTCTTCATTTGAGTCCATAAAAAGAACATTGGTTAATATTAGCGGCGAAAATAGAAAAAAAACTAATATGATGTAACTTTTGTCGGAAAAAAGGACTATTTTCGCAACTTTACCATACTATTTATTAAAGAAATATTAATTTATATAATGAATTATTTCAAACTCATGATCACCGCGGCACTACTGACAGCCTCTGCCGCTTTGCTCCAAGCGCAGAGCGTATCGGAAATAGTTCCCGTTCCCCAAAATGTCATTAAACAGGAGGGATTTTTTATTGTAGATAGACACACTATCATTATCCCCGATAGTGAAGGGAGCTTTAGTGCATCGTATCTTCAGCAACACATCAGCCCTATATTTGAGTACGGCATTGCACTTGCCAAGGCCTCTACCCCTCCAAGGGAGAATGCCATTGTGCTAAGCAAATCAGAGGGGTTTAAGCCGGAGAGCTACTCGCTTACTATATGTAATAAAGGTGTGACAATTAGATCATCAGATGATGCCGGACTTTTTTATGGAGTCCAGACTCTGCTCCAGATGTTCCCTCAGGAGGTCTACAACGGTGATAAGCTTCGTTTGCGCGAATATCCGTTGCAAAAAGTCATTATTAAAGACTCACCGCGATTTCCTCACAGAGGCTTTATGCTTGATGTCTCCCGAACATTCTTCGATAAAGAGTATGTCAAACAGTTCATTGATTGGATGTCTATTCATAAGCTCAATTTTTTCCAATGGCACCTCACGGATGACAATGGGTGGAGAATAGAAATAAAAAAATACCCGCAATTGACTGAAAAGGGTGCCTGGCGAGGGCGCAACGAAGTTATTCCTCCCACCTATCTTTCGGGTAACGAACGCTATGGGGGTTATTATTCTCAAAAAGATATCAAAGAAATCGTGACCTACGCTGCACAGCGCAATATCACCATTATTCCGGAAATCGATCTTCCAGGGCATGCACTCTCCTCTACCGCCGTTCTGGATGGTGTAACCTGTGGTACGAAGACCGACAAGGCAAGTGCCTGTGGAGAGTTTGACAATGTATGGTGTGTAAGCAAAGAATCCAATTATAAAATCCTCGATAATATCTTTAAGGAGATAGCTGCGCTCTTCCCCGGTCCCTATATAAGCATTGCAGCCGACGAAGTGGTGTGGGACTATTGGGCACAGTGCCCCAACTGCCGTGCTCTTATGGAGAAAGAGGGCTATACAGAAGTTCCTGAGCTATTGGGCCATTTTGTCCGCAGGATGGAAAAAATTATAAATAAACATGGTAAACGTCTTGCCGGCTTTGATGATATTCAAGATGCAGGTGGAGTCGGCACGGATGCGCTGGTAGTAGCCTGGAGAGGCTATAAGAAGGCTAAGGAGTCTGTTGGCAAGGGTTATCCCACTGTGATGCAGCTCAGCGAGTACTGTTATCTTGACATGCAACATTCACCGACTGAGAGAGGTCACAACTGGGCTGCAGTCATCCCGCTCGACCGCGTATACAATTATGACCCTACCTCCGGTCTGGGAGAACTTACTCCTGAGCAGGAAAAGCTCGTACTCGGGCCACAGGGAGGTCTCTGGACTGAATTGATGCAGTATCCTCCCCGATTTGCAGAATATCAGGTATTCCCCCGTTTAGCAGCACTTGCCGAGGTAGGCTGGAGCAGCAGGGAGAAGAGGGATTATGAGGATTTCCACCGCCGTCTTGTAAGCAGTCACTATCGCCGTCTTGACAAAATGGGTATCGCTTTCCGTGTTGAGCCTCCTGTTGTGAAATATAACGACCAAGAGATAGATGTTCTCCTACCCTATCAGGGAGCAGTTGTACGTTACACAACCGACGGCAGCGACCCTGTACGCACTTCGAAAGTAGTAAGCGGCACCATCGTCACTGACTCACCTGAAAAGTTCCGTTTTGCGACCTTCTGGGGTGACAATTTACAGAGTATTTCCGTGGCTCCCGAAGGTGTGGTGCTTAATCATTGGCTCAAACCGGCAGTAAGGGTAGAGTCCGATATCAAGATGAAAATCAACAATCCGCTCACTAATATTACAGGTTACAATTTCCGTCAGATAGCGCGAAGTGACAAGCGTTTGGAGGCCGGGCAGACTCTTACATATATTTTCGACGAGCCGGTAGAGTGCAGCAAGATCGGAGTTCCCACAGGATATGCCCATATTCCCTTTTATGGTGTAAGTGACGGCTACGTAGAGTACTCCTACGATGGAGAAACCTTTATAAAGGGGCCTGAATTTGTGAGATATTATGCGGAAATCAGTGGATTCGAAGCACCGGTAAAGGCGGTTCGCATTGTTATTACAATGCCCAACGACGGATCCACCTGCTGTTTCCAAAACCTTAGAATAGAATAGTGGTACGAGTTGCGGGTTACGAGTTACGTGTTGCAGGTTGTGGGTTACGGGGTGCGTGGTACGTGGTATAGTTCTGGGTTTTGGGTTGTTGAGAGGTGTGTAGCTGATTAATTAAGGGGTAATATTCGTTTAAATATTGTGATCATTAAGTAAGTTTTATTGTGAATTGTGAAGTGTGTAGCATATATGTATTATGAATAAAAGAAATATAACACTTATCGTAGCGGTTTTGGCCATTTTTGTGGCATTCGTTTCAGGGAAAAGGCAGGAAAAGGTGGAACCTGAAAAAGTTGAACCTGACAGGGTAGAAATGATTATAGAGAAAATGTCCCTTCGAGAGAAAGTGGGACAGCTCTTCATTATAGAATACAGCGACAGATATGATCTTGAAGATCCCTATTTTGACAAACTCATAAAAAAGGACAAAATAGGTGGACTGATACTTATGGAGATGGATATCGACAACTATATAGAGAGAATGAACCGATTCCAGAAAATATCGAAAATCCCTCTATTCATTTCAGTGGACGGAGAATGGGGAGCCTCAATGCGCTTCGATACTCTTACCCAGTTCCCCCGCAATATGCAATTGGGAGCCCTCTCCTCACCCGACCTAGTATATCAAGTGGGTAGCACAATGGCAAAACAGTTTGTACGCCTGGGTATTCATATCAACTATGCACCCACTATTGATATCAACAACAACCCTCTCAATCCCGTTATCGGACAGCGCTCATTCGGTGATGACCGTGAAAAGGTGGCACTCTACGGAGCTGCTATAATAAAAGGGTTGCAGGATGGCGGTATACTGACTTCAGCGAAGCATTTTCCGGGTCACGGAGATACCGAAATAGATTCACACAAATCACTGCCGGTGCTTGCCTTTGATCATATGCGCCTTGATTCTCTGGAGCTCTATCCCTTTAAACATGCAATAAAAGAAGGTGTGGCGATGGTTATGGTAGCCCACCTTAGCGTCCCCTCGCTAGACTCCACCGGAGTCCCCAGCTCCATCTCTTACCCCATCATCACCGAATTGCTTAAAGATGAGCTTGGATTTGAGGGAGTAGTGGTGACAGATGCCCTTGGTATGAAGGGTGTCATGGAACATGTCTCTAAAGAGAGGGTAGCAATAGAGTCTTTCAAAGCGGGATCAGACATCCTCCTTATGCCTCCAGGAGATAAACGCAAGTCCATAGCTGCTTTCCGCAAAGCCATTCGCAAAGGAGAGATCTCAAAAGAGCGTCTCGATGAGAGTCTGCGCAAAATTCTAAAGATGAAAGAGCAGGTAGGCCTCCTTGACGGCACTCCCTATATTGATCCGGATGATGCTTTTACCCAGGTAGAAACTCAAGAAGTACTGGATATCATAAATAGAGTGGCAGAGGAGTCGATGACTCTTGTCAAACATCCCGACTGGGACCCTGACCAAAACCTTGAAACTCTCACCGCCAATGGAGATGCTGATACCATAATTTTACCTAGGAAAATTACGAAAGAGCTCCTTGAAAATGCGCGCCAGCGGACCGAAGGTCTGGAATTTGTTATACTCTATCTTCCGGAAATGAGAGCTCCGAAAAATGACAGGGAAAATTATGCAACTATCCCACCTCAGGAGATTTACGACTTTATTTCAGCGTGGGCACGCGAACAAAAAGTAATTCTGGCCATTATGGACAATCCCTACGCACTTGACAAAATTGATATAAAGGCTTTTGAAGGCATCCTGGTGGGCTATAGTTCATCAGAGGCCAATCTTTCGGCAGCCGACAAAGTGTTTCGGGGAATAATTGAAGCCCATGGAGTGCTTCCGGCAGCTGCAGGAGGATTCCCCACAGGTTATCATGTAAAATAGTGTTGCGAGTTCCGGGGTGCGGGGTAAAGTATTAAGTATGTAGTATAAATAAAAAAATGTAAACAAGATGACAAAGTATCCACTAAAAGATATTGACAATATAGAAGATCTGGAAAGATTGCTAAAGGTAAAAAAAGACGACATTATCGTCCATTGCGTTTTTAATACTCTAGACTTCTTTCAAATATATAAGCAGATTAAGGATTTTAAATTTTCCGATTGTATGTTCCTTGGATGTGAGATTCCCAAGGAGGTGAAAGATAATATTGATCAGACCTGCGTTATCTTCCCCAAGATGAATGTGCCTTACAGGATCTACACCAGCGAACTCTACAATCCTTATTCATTATACGAAGGGTATGATATCGAGGATTATGATACTTTGGCCACGAGTTACGATAAACGTGCTTATCAGCGCTACATAGCAAAAGGCAAATATGGACGTGACATTTATGAGACTCTCGCACGTTCGATCCACGACCATGCCATAACAGACGCAATGTACGATCTGATCGATCAATACGACCCTAAAATGGTAGTTGCAATAATGGGCGGACACGCAATCCTTCGCTCCGATCTCATTTACAGAAGGGTTGTCTATTTGGGCAAGCTGCTTACCGAAAAAGGGCGTCTTATAGTGACTGGTGGTGGTCCCGGCGCTATGGAGGCAGCTCACCTTGGTGCATGGATGGCCGGCAGAAGCAATTGGGAAGTGGAGGATGCCATCAGTATGGTGGTAAAAGCACCCTCATACAGGGACCGTAATTGGCTTAAGACAGCATTTGAAGTGCTTGAAAAGTATCCACAGACACAATTCAGGAGTCTTGGTGTACCTACCTGGTTTTACGGTCACGAACCCGCCTGTATCTTCTCCACTCACATTGCAAAATATTTTGCCAACAGTATACGTGAAGATGGTATCATCACCATTGCACACGGTGGTATCATTTATACACCCGGTAGTGCCGGTACAATGCAGGAGATATTCCAGGATGCGGCCCAAAATCACTATTTTATGGATGATGAGTCGGCTCCAATGATATTTTTCGACACTGATTACTGGACAAACAAGATTCCTGTTTACCAATTTCTTCAGGATTGCCTTGAGATCAAGAGTTACGCCAATCTACGCCTTTCATTATCAGACGATATTGAGGAAGTTTACAGAATTTTGGAGGAGTATGTCAAGATGTTGGAATCCTCTGAGGAATCAAACAAGCCTCAAATGGCCCAAAATCCCTTGAGTCAGCGCTAGTAAAAACATTTTACCCAATAGAAGTATGCGGCTCTCTTTTTAAACTCTTTATTCTTCATTGCCGTTGGTGAATCACTCTGGTGTACTTTTTGATTAACAATGAAAACGATTTGAGCGGTTTTATTCGTACCTTTGTCAGATAAATAGTACGATCATCTAATTTAGATATTTATGAAACTCGATGGAAGAAGGGTCAGCAGCAATGTTGACGACAGACGCGGCTCCAGCCGCGCTATGAAAGCAGGCGGACTGGGCCTTGGTGGTATCATCATTATAGGCCTCATTGCCTGGCTCATGGGAGGTGATCCCGCAGAGGTTGTTGATCAAGTCTCAAATATGACGACCAACACCCAGCAGACTGAGTATATTCCTTCAGCGGAAGAAGAGGCACTGGCTACATTTTCAGCACAGATACTGGCCTCTACAGAGGATGTTTGGAGTGAAATTTTTAGGCAAAACGGTCATACCTATACCCCTCCCAAACTTGTTCTCTATACAGATCAGGTGACTTCAGGTTGCGGTGGTGCATCAGCCGAATGTGGTCCTTTCTACTGCTCAGCTGACCAGTCTGTCTATATCGATCTTTCATTCTTCATGAATATGAAACAACGACTTGGCGCTGACGGCGATTTTGCTTATGCATATGTGATTGCACACGAGGTGGGACATCATGTCCAATATCTGCTGGGCACATTGCAACAGGCACACTCGCAGATGCGAAATGTTAGCCAGAAGCAATCCAACGAGATAATGGTGCGTCTTGAGTTACAGGCCGACTTCTACGCCGGTATCTGGGCTCATTACGAAAATCGCCGTTTCCAATCACTTGAAGATGGAGACATAGAAGAGGGCATCAACGCTGCATCCAAGATCGGCGACGACTATCTCCAGAAAAAGGCCAGAGGCTACTCCGTTCCCGACTCATTTACCCACGGCACCTCCGCACAACGTATGCGTTGGCTCAAAAAGGGCATTACCACAGGCAGAATCTCCGATGGAGACACCTTCTCCCCTGCTTATTCATCACTTTAATTATAGAACCTAATATGCATTCCAAGATTCAGAGAATCATCCTGCTCACTTTCGTTGTCCTTACTGCAGTTTCCTGCAAAAAGGTCACTATTGAGCAACAGATCGACAAGATCTACAACTATTTTCAGAATGAAAACACAACCGCCGTCGCTACTCTGGAAAGGGTCTGCAAGGATTATCCTGCAAGAATGTCCGGTAGCGAAAACAATGATGAAGTAATCGATTACTTTACATATGTTCTGGCAGAAGAGGTTGGTATTAAACATATCTGGCACCAGGAAGTAGAGGTACCTAACTGGGATCCCGGGGTGACGAAAGTCACTATGAATCTTTCTGACGGCACATCAGTCGAACTCCCTGCTATTGCCCTCGGACTAAATAACGGCACCTCTGGCGAGGATATCATCGCACAAGTGGTAGAGGTGACTAGCCGTGAAGAATTGGAAACTCTCCGCTGCAAAGACAAGATTGTCTTCTTCAACGGTACGATGGAAGACGGTAACAGTTACAGTAAACATGCGTGGCAACGCTCCAGAGGCGCCTCGCTTGTTACCGATAAAGGTGCTAAAGCCGTCCTGGTCCGCTCAATAAGCAACCATCCGGGAGATACTCCCCACACAGGTGCCTGCCACGATGGCGAATCTATTGTCTCTGTTCCGGCAGTAGCAATCTCCACTAATGCTGCTGATAGACTCTCAGAAATACTCAAACAGGACAAAAAACTTACTGTTACCATCAACTCCACAGCTCGCAACCTACCCGAACCGGCAATCGGACGCAATATTGTAGCTGAAATCCCCGGTAAAGTAAATCCTGACCACATCATACTTCTTTCTGCGCATGTTGACAGCTGGTTCAATAGCCAGGGAGCTCATGATAATGCAGCAGGTTGTGTTGCCGCCATTGAGGTACTTCGTGCATACAAAGAACTCCGTATGAAGCCGAGAAACACCCTCCGTATAGTACTCTATCAGGATGAGGAAATGAACCTCTCAGGCCTAAAAGAATTTGCACGTCTTTCCAAAGAAAAACACGAAGGTTTTCTCTTTGACCTTGAGATAGATGCCGGAGCTGGTAAACCTGCCGGATTCTACATTACGGAGGATAAGTTCTATTTCAAGCAAATGGAAGAGGTTCTTAACCCCTACCTTGAGCCTCGCGGTCTGACACTGACACTCAATACTGGAGAGAGAAACTGGCCCCTAAAGCCTTATTACTCATTCATAGCAGACAGGACCGACTATTTCAAATATCACCATGGCTCACTGGACAACTTTGAAAACATCAATCCGGATACATTCAAAGAGACTATAGCTGCGATTACGACCTTTATTTTTCTGATGGACTAGTGAGTGGTGAAAGGTACGCGTTCCGAGGTACGTGGTATTCTTAAATGTTGTTGGGTAAGTGGTACGGGGTACTACACACTACACACTCAGAACTCAGAACTACCCTAATATTCTTCGTAGGCGTAGTCAATGGCTCGGTTGAGAATGGTATTGAATTCGGTGCAGGTGGCAAATAGGTCGGCAGCACGTTTTGCGAGATCGGGCTCCAGGATAAAAGCATCATCCAAATAGCGTGTAATAAGTATTTTCTTCAGTCGGAAATAATCGGCATATGGGGAGTCCTGCGGAAAACCCCGGGGGATTTTCTTCAGGGCTCCGTCCCATTCCATTTCAAATCCTTTGGCCTTTGACATTGCTTTCACCAGAGCTTCACCGTTGAGCATAAACTCTTCCCTAATGCTGCGCATCACCTTTGGCTCCGGAGCGTAGGCACCGCAGCACATCAAATGACCGCCCAGGTAGCCCGCATGAGGGGGTTCTATATGGAAATAGTAACCGGAATGGCCGCTGCATTTACCATCTTTAGCAATGAAAATGCCGAAATGCTTCTTGTATGGAGTTTTGTCCTTACTGAATCTTAAGTCTCTATAGAAACGGTAGGTGCAATCCTTTAGAGTGAGACCTCTGACTTCGGGGTCAAAACTCTGCACACGCTCCAAAAGATCTGAGGCGAAATCGTTGAAAATCGCCTGTGCTTCCTTATAACGTGCCTTATTGGCATCAAACCAGGGTTTGTTGTTATTCGGAACAAGATCCGTAAGAAACGATAAAACTCTTTTCATAACTACATATTTAATACTTTCAAGTCAGAAGTAAACTCGCATTTCTCAACAACTCAATACTCGGAACTTACCTCGCAATACGTAACTCGTACCTCGCACCAACCAACTCCACACTACTAACTCCCGACTAAAGACTAGGAACAATGTGCTTGGCATAATTGTAGCCCAGATGGTCGTAAAGTGCCAGATGATGCTCCATACGATCTAAGAAGTCCTCATAATCACGAACCTCTGCGGGACGCCACTGTACCTCACATAGGGCAGCCATACGGGGCAAAGCCATGTATTCTACATGGTCGGTAGTCTTGATATATTCGCACCAGACATTGGCCTGAACACCCAGTATATGACCGTGTAATGAAGGATCTACCTCCTCGGGGAAAGGATTGAACTCATAAACCTTCTCCACAGGGATAAATCCTCCAATAGCCAAAGGCTCGTTGTCTCTATCTTCACTCTGATAATAGTCAAAATAGAAGTGGGAATAGGGAACCATAATTACATCGTGTCCCATATTTGCAGCGGTTACACCACCGGTAATACCTCTCCAGGACATTACTGTAGCATTTGGAGCGAGTCCGCCCTCGAGGATCTCATCCCATCCGATAATTCTGCGACCGTGGTCATTGATATATTTTTCAATCTCCGATGTAAGCCAGCTCTGAAGACGCTGCTCAGCGGTATGGCCATCCTTTGCGAAGAGTTTCTCCGCCTTAATACGAGCCTGGCAGTCGGGACAAACCTTCCAGTGATCCTTGGGACACTCATCACCTCCTATATGGATATACTCCGAAGGAAATAGAGCCATTATCTCATCCATGACATCCTTTAAAAACTGTACGGTATGGTCTTTACCCGGGCAAAGCACCTTCTCAGTAATACCCCAGCGAGGCCAAACTTCGTATTGTTCGCCTGTACAGCCGAGTTCCGGATATGCAGCCAGAGCCGCCAGCATATGACCGGGAAGGTCTATTTCAGGGATAATGGTGATATAACGCTCTGCAGCATAGGCCACCACTTCCTTTATATCATCCTGAGTATAAAATCCTCCGTGAGGTGTCTCGTCGCTCGACTCGAAATCCTTTCCGACTACAGTATGACTTCTCATAGAGCCGATCTCAGTCAGTTTGGGATATTTTTTAATCTCCACACGCCAGCCCTGGTCATCGGTCAGATGCCAGTGGAATGTATTGATGTTATGAAGAGCTATGATATCAATATATCTCTTTACAAATTCTTTATCGAAGAAATGACGTGAAACATCAAGGTGCATTCCACGGTAACCGAACAAAGGAGTGTCATTGATTTCTACCGGATCGAACCCAACACTGCCGAATCTGCCTATGGGAAGGGACTTCCTAAGGGTCTGGATACCGTAAAAAACGCCATCCGGAGCCTTGGCTACAATGGAGATTCCGTTTTGATCAACTGTCAGAGTATAACTCTCATCAGACGGCATAGATGCCTCTGCATCAACTGATATAACAATATTGTTACCCAAATTTGAGCCATCAGCGGCAACACATTTGAGATTTAAGCCGGTAATCTCTCTAATATATTCTGAAAGAAAAGCAGCGTTACGCTCCATCTGAGGGTCATTTGCATCATAGAGGATCTTTGTCCTGAAGTTGAGAACAAAGTCTTCACCATCAAGTTCGTTTATAGATTGAGGAAGAGGAACGACATCATAGTCCGCCTCTCCCCTTTCAAAATTGCAAGAAACTGCAACAAAAGTAGTTACTACAAGAAAGAAGAGTTTTAAATACTTCATAATTATTTTATATCTGTTTTAATTTATATTCTCTTTAGAAAGGATATCCTATACCGAAATGGATGGCATAACCATTTTTCCGGAACCACATATTTGGGGTATGCCATTGCTGCGTAACCGGATCGTATGCCTTTATACCGGCATCCAAACGTATCAGTAACATATCGAAATCCAAACGTAAGCCCATTCCCCAGTTAGCAGCAATACTCTTACCAAAATTCTCAGCTGTAAAAATACCGCGCTCATCCCTGGCCACTCCGTCCAGCGATGCACGTTGAAGATTCCAGACATTACCTACATCTATGAAAAGTCCGCCTTGCAACTTCCAGAAAAGGGGGAAACGAAATTCGAGGTTAGCCTCCAGGCGCATATCACCGGTCTGATTGGCAATAGCAAAAGTGGAGTCCATAGGCGCAGATCCCGGGCCCACAGAACGGGACTGCCATCCCCTCATACTGTTTGAGCCTCCGGCATAGAAGAATTTTTCGAAAGGAAGTACATTGGAGTTACCATAGGCATAACCGACTCCGGCAAGGAATCTTCCTGCCAGAGCGAGCCTCTTTTGTTGACCGAAGCGCAGAGTCTCAACCAATGAGATCTCGCTGCGGACATATTGTGAATAGGGTACTCCCCAGATCAGATGGAAGCCCTTTTCATCCTTTTTCAGCCCGCTATTGAAGAGCGATAGCATATTGCCCGCAAAATCTGTTTGCAATCTGAGGTAAAAGTATGTATCCTTAGGATTGGTTGCGCTATTGGTGGTAAAGTACAACATTCCTCCACCGCCGAAGTCAAAGTGGTTGCGGTAGGAGTTGATCAGATAAGGGTCCCTGAGGTTTGAGTAGAAATCCTCATCCATATTGTAAATACGCACCACATTAAACTGGAGAGGGTTTATCTGGTAATAAAATCTCTTATTGCGATTCCAGTTATAGCCGTAAGCTGTGGAAACAATTATACGGGTGTACTCCGGTCGATTCTGATAGTTATAGGAAAGATTGATGTCAGTACGCGGGAGTGTTTGCTGGAATAGGCTTACAGGCAAGAAAAGAAACCTTGGGAAGGTTATGGAGGATGAGATTGCAAACTCGTTGGAGCGCGTGGGATCCTTGAATTTGAACTGAAAGTTGCCCCTAAATCCGAGAGAAAAGTACTCTCCTCCACCAAAGATATTCTTGTGATAATATGAGAGAGAAGGAGTTACTCCAAAAAGTCCTGATGAGTTGAACGACCCCTCAAGATTAGCCCTCACCCCCTGAAGTTTGGAGGGAGAGAGCATTATACGGCAATCCACCATCGAAGAATCTGCTTCACTAAGTTGCATGTTGACACTGCTGAAGAGCCGGATGCTGGAGAAACGTTCGTAAGTGGTATTAATTACCTGTTCATTGTAGAGTTCACCCGGTTTTACAGTATTAATCTGCCAGAGAAACTTCTCGCGCACCTTAAGTCCTGCCATCGGGGTAATTGAGACTGATCCGATGTTATATTGTTTATGAGGCCTTGCACTCTCTTCCGATTCGTTGCGAGTATAGTTTTCTAGAGATACGATAAGATCAGCTTTATCCTTCTGCCTTACTGTATCTGCATAGAAGAAAAAATAGTTTTTTGTAAAACCATAATAGCCGTTGCTACGATAGAGACCGGCGAGACGTTCCGATTCCTCCTCCAATTGCTTCTCAGAAAGGATATCACCCACATTTACAGTAAAGTTGGCGGAGTCCGCAGCCAACAATTCGCGCATATTCGTGTCAGGAATTTCATAGCTTATGCTGTCGATCAAATATTGTTTTCCAAGGGTTACATCGTAATTGACTCTTGCTTTCTTATCCTTTTTTAGTATGGAGTGCGAAATATCCGAATCATAATAGCCTGAATATTCAAGGTGCGAGAGCATACCCTTTTTGCTGGCATCTATGGAGGTGGAATCGTAGATCACCGGAGCAACTCCAAGCTTCTCAACAAATCTGTCCCATCCCGTACCGCGTCCGGAACTCCAGTTGTAAACATAGAGGAAGGGATTCCACCGACCGATATAATAATCGTTCGGTTTCTGTTTGATGTAGGGTTGAAGCGAAGAGGTGGGATAGCCGGCATCATTTGTTATGACTATTTTGTTCTCCACAAGTCTACATTCATCCTCCTGCAGAATCCTTGTGGTACTGCAAGAAGCGGCAGCAAGTGCCACAATCCATATAAATGCAAGACTCCTCTTCATATTCCTGCAAATTTAGATAAAATTATTATTATAATCAGGTTAATTGTTACCTTTGAATATGATTTCTAAGAACGAAATAAAACTCATCCGTTCACTCAACCGCAAGAAATACCGCGATGAAGTGGAACTTTTTGTCGTAGAAGGAGAAAAATCGGTGGAGGAAGCGCACCGTTCGGGATTTGAGGTTATCAAGGCATTCAGAATCTCTGAAATTGGTGAAGAGGCAATGGCCCGCATCACACTGCTAAGCTCACCTTCTCCCGCTCTGGCTTTGGTGCGCAAGCCTGCGGTGCCAGACGTATCTCAGATTGCCGATCTGATAGCTGCCCGACCGCTCTCACTGGCACTCGACTCTATTCGCGATCCGGGCAATCTGGGGACTATCATTCGGCTCGCCGACTGGTTTGGAATAGGGACAATCTTTGCGTCGGAGGATACTGTCGATTGTTTCAACCCAAAGGTAGTACAAGCCAGCATGGGCTCCATTTTCCGAGTGAAGATTATCTATTGTGACCTTCTTCAGATTGTCTCAGAATTCCGAACCGCCGGTATGCCGGTATTCGGCACCTTCCTCGACGGGAGATCTATCTATGAGGAGAATCTGGGCTCCAGCGGAGTGATAGTGATGGGTTCCGAGTCAAATGGTATCTCTCCTGCTATGGAGAAGCTTGTTACACACCGTCTCTCCATCCCTCGCTTCTCCCCTGCCTCAGCCAATGCGCCGGATTCTCTAAATGTAGCTATAGCCACCGCCATCATCTGCTCGGAATTCAGGAGAAGGTAAGAGTTGTTGGATCTATATTTGAAAAATTAAATAAAATATCTTTCTTTTGTATGCCAAATAGCCGTTAAGAAACTTATTGTATTCTAATAGCCCTCATTTCTTATGACTGCAACTATTATTATTCTTATCGTAACCGCTGCACTGCTGGTTTGGGGTAAAATTCGCTCCGATATTGTGGCACTTTGTTGTTTGTTGGCATTGGTGCTGACAAAGGTTCTTACACCGACTGAGGCTCTGGCTGGATTCTCCAATTCCGTTGTGATTATGATTGCCGCTCTATTTATCGTGGGAGGAGCGCTTTCACAAACCGGACTCGCCGGTGCGGTAAGCAACCGATTGTTGAAACTTGCAGGAAACAGCAGTTATAAATTGTTTTTGTTGGTTATGCTGGTGACCGCTTTCATAGGTCTCTTCTTGAGCAATACCGGCACGGTAGCACTGTTGATGCCGATCGTGGTAAGCATGGCTTTCAAATCAAAGACAAGTGCAAGCAGGCTTTTGATGCCGATGGCTTATGCGAGCAGTATCGGAGGGATGATGACATTGATCGGTACTCCTCCGACTCTGATTATGCATGACACCTTGATTGGAGCAGGATATGAGGGATTGCAATTCTTCACCACTTTACCCGTAGGAATGATCCTATTGGTTTTGGGAATTTTATTGCTTTGGCCCTTGTCAAAAATGCTCGACAAAAAGGATAAGAAAGATCAGGGTGATGGAAGAACTACCGTTAAATCACCGGAGCAACTCGCTTCCGATTATTGTTTGATTGAAAATTTATACAGAATTGTAGTATCGAAAGAGTCCCCCATTGCAGGTAAAAAACTTTCTGAAATTGATATATCCAAACGATACTCGGTTATTATCAGTGAGATCCATATCCGCTCTTCTTCTCCATTGAGCCGCTCCGTACGCGCCGTATTGCCTAAAGCGCAGACTTTATTGGCCGAGAATGACATACTCTATATCATAGGTGAGTACAAAAATGTGCTGAACTTTGTGGAGGAGAATGCTCTTTCTTTCCTGGACACTACAACTGAAAAAGAGATTGAGCGTCCGAAGTTTGGAGGTAAATTTAAGTTCGATGAGATAGGAATGGCGGAGGTTGTTATTCTTCAAAACAGTCGCCTACACAACCGATTGGTAAAAGACTCTCAATTTCGCGACAATTACAATGTAAATATACTGAGTATCCAGCGTAAAGACCATTATATCGTTCAAGAGATAAAAGATGTAAAAATGCATGCCGGTGATATGTTGCTGGTTCAAGGAACATGGGAGGATATAGACCGTCTCAGCCGTCTTGAAAGAGATGTTGTTGTCATTGGACAGCCTCAGACCGAAGCATCCAAGATAACTCTCGACCACAAAGCTCCTTACGCAGCCATCGTTTTGATATTGATGGTCCTGGCTATGGTTTTCAATTGGTTACCCCCTGTGATCGCTGTGCTGATAGCAGCTGTTCTGATGGTGTTGGGCGGCTGTTTCAGAACGGTTAGAGATGCTTATCGTACGATAAATTGGGAGAGCGTTATTCTTTTTGCCGGAATGATGCCTTTGGCAACTGCAATGGAGAAAACAGGAACTTCTGCATTGGTAACCAACGGTATAGTGGATGCAGTGGGCTCTTACGGGCCTTATGCCGTCCTTGCCGGAATTATGACAGCTTCCTCTCTGCTGACTATGTTTATAAGTAATACCGCTACCGCCATTCTATTTGCCCCGATAGGCTTACAGGCAGCCATATCCATGAATGTAAGCCCCTATCCTTTCCTTATCGGTGTGGCGGTTGCTGCAAGTATGTGTCTGGCCAGTCCCTTCTCAACACCGCCCAACGCAATGGTTATGTCGGCGGGAAAATACAATTTCATGGACTACATCAAAGTAGGCCTCCCCTTGCAATTGCTTTTCCTGGTGGTAATGATTTTCGTATTGCCGCTTATTTATCCGTTTTAGGCTTTAAATCTGACGATTGGACTGCGCCCTCATTCTGTGAGATGATCCTAAAGCAACAATTGGAAATAACTTCCGTTATTTCCAATTATGCTTTCATTGAGTTATAGAATTACTTTTAGAATGCACTACTAGAAGCCCCACTCACTTTATCAATTTGACGAAATCGAGCATCAGTTTCAGAACCTCTTCTGAAATAGTCTCTTCAATAGTAGTATATTCAGTCGGAAGACCTGTTTCAGCGTGCTGGAAGAGATGGTTTAGGCCATCAAGTTCCACGATCTGCATATTGTTCCTTCCTGTTTGCGCAGCTATTTCACGGAAAACCGGAATATTCTGATATGATACCACCTGTTTGTCGAGGGTGCCATTGAGAATCAGTGCCGGTACGGCAACTTCGCGAATGGCCGGAGCCGGATCATACTTTAGGAAATAAAACATCCATGGAGTAGTGTACTGGTCAATCATAGCGGTTGCTGCATCATCCGGAACTCCCATTTTAGCCAGATAACCGAGAGCATCTTTACGGAAGTTCTCATCCGGAGCATCGTATCGCTCCACAATGGCAAAAACTTGCTCTGAAACCACTCTGTTTTGCTCAATGGCCTGCTCGGGCATACCCATTCCTCTATATATCTCGGTCTGCTGGAGTTTTAAAACCTCTGCACCGGTTACAGCCGGACCGGCGAGGGAGATCAAAAATGCAACGTCGGGGCGTCTCTGAGCCACCATAAAATTGACATAGCCACCCTCGCTATGGCCGGTTATGCCGCAAAGTGAAGGAATGACCTCTTTTCTTGAAAGCAAATAGTCAAAAGCCGCCTCCGCATCATATGAGATATCGAAAGAGGTACCATCGGACTTACCGGGCTCGGATGAAGCAACCCCACGGTCATCATATCTGAGGACTACCACTCCATTGCGACTAAGATAGTCTGCAATCACGGCAAAGGGCTTGTGATCCATCAATTCCTCATCACGATTCTGAGGACCGCTACCACTAACCAATATCATAGCTGGGAAAGGACCCTCTCCTTCGGGAATAGTTAGAGTGCCGGCAAGAATGAAATCTTCTCTGGTATTTTTGAAAAAAACCTCCTCCGATTTATATGGAAAGGGAGGTTGTGGTTCCTGTGGACGTTTGGGTTTTGCCGCCTTTTCACCTTTGATAAGAGTAAGAGGCAGCGTCATACCCATCTGAGTAAATTCACCCACTATGTTATTGAGCACAAATGTGCCTTCGTATGTAGCATTGAGAGGTGCTATTTCCATTTTCAATTTCATCATATCAAAGGAAATGGATGTAACGGGAATGTCGTATGCCCCCTGAGCGGGGACATCAAGTGTAGCTGATATAGTACCGTTTTCTTCCTTTATGTCAAAATAGAGTTCGAGCTCGGTCGGGCCTAAACTAAGGGTACCTTTCCAGTAGCCCCTAATATCCTGGGCAATGCTGATATTCGTCAGCATGTATAAAATTGTAGAAATTAAAAACAAACGCTTCATTGTGTAGTTATGAGTTATGAGTGTGTAGTAGTGTGGGTTGCGGGTAACGTGTTAGTTTATTATTTGTTTGGAAATGCTTCAAATAATATGGCTTGAAAAAACAAAATTTTGCTACACCCATGCTATTTGAATGTTGAATAGTAAAGTTACGAAATATTTAATAGTAATTCGAAAATCCAATATTACAAAAGTGTTATATTTTCACAAAGTACCGCTACACCTCTTTGCAACCTGCTTCATCACACACTTAACACTAGGAACTGGAAACTTGGAATTACACCAAATTAAGCCGCATATAATCGCGGGCGCCGACTTTGAGGCACACCCTCTCACCTTCCCTTTGTAAGCCAAAAAACGAATAAGCTTCATCAGGGATATTGACCTCTATTTCCACCGGTCGATCCTCAAAATTGGCCACTACAAGCATACAGGTGCCCTCATAACCTCTCATAAAAGCAAATTGGCGATTGCCGTCGAATAGTTCCGAATCGGGATTGGCATACATAAGATCATAAGTCTCGCCATGAGCAAAAATCGCATCTGAGGTAGCTATCTTAAGCAAACGACAATACTCCTTATACACCACCAGCTCATCCAGTGTCAAACGATCAAGCAGCCAGCGTCTGATCGAAGGCACATAACAGTAATCAAAGATTGAAGTGCGCCCATCCAGACCGCTAAAACCCTCTTTCACCATACCTCGTTCACCGAACTCCTGCCCGAAATAGAGCATAAAAGGAGCTTTGTTGAATAATAATGATACCGCAAGGGCAGGAAATGCTGCTCTGCCCGAACCTGCGAAAAAGTCCGAGGCAATACGCTGCTCATCATGATTTTCCAGAAAATTGAGCATCTTTGGCTGTAGATCACCAAGAAATTGCCATTCTCTCGTGAGCAGTCTGGCACTCGCTCCATCGCTGATGATACCTCTCAGAGTATCGTAGAAACCCGATTTGTCATATAACAGGTCAAATCCTCCGGTCTCATGATACTTTCTGTAATTTTCCTTACCGTAGACCTCTGCAATAAAAAAAGTATTGGGATAGATACGCTTTATCTCACTGAAAGCCCAGCTAAAAAACTCCGCCGGCACCATCTCCACCATATCGCAACGGAAACCGTCCACCCCCTTTGCTGCCCAAAAATTAAGCACCTCCAGCATCTTTTTCCAGGTATCAGGATTGTCATAGTTGAGCTTGACGGTATCGTACCAGTCATTTATTGAGGGAGATCTATGGAAAACATCGTTACCGGTAGCTTTAGCGGGGTTTTCGACATAGTCGGAATTGAGAGATTGCGGTAGAACAAGCGGTCCGTCCAGAATATAAAAATTGTCTCGAGTAAAGTAGGTATCGTACTGCCTAAACACGTGATTCGGCACAAAATCGATGATAACCTTAATTCCCGCCTTATGGGTGCGGCGGATGAGCGCCTCAAACTCCACCATCCGATTGTCATGGTTGTTGGCTAGCGCCGGATTTACATCGAAATAGTTGCGGATGGCATAAGGAGAGCCCGCCTCGCCTTTAACTATAGAAGCGTTGCAATCTTTTATACCATGAAAATGGGTCTTAGTGGCATGAGAAACAACTCCGGTGTACCAAATGGCGTTTACCGAGAGTTTTTTGAATTTCTTTAGAACATCCTCCGTGATATCGTCGAACTTACCGCTGCCATTTATATCATAAGAGCCTCCGGAAACATACTTACGTTTACCGAAAGCTCTTAATAACAATTGGTATATTACAACCTTGCCCTCCACTACCAATTGAGAATCTTGTGGAAGTCGTACTCTTCAGGATTGCTGAGATACTCCTTCGCTGCCTCATAGTCGCTGGGAGTGATATAGTGTACTATATGTTTGTAGATACCCTGTGCCTGGTCACCTTCAATGTCAACACGACGTGGGGGGATTTTTCCGGTCTTGGGGTCCTGGAAGTCTTTCAGATAAAGGGGCTTGATACGACCGATTGTATCCACATAGACCATACATCCCGACTCTCCGCGTGCAAAGAGCTCATAAACTCCACAACCAAGCTGAGTGCAATAAAGCAGGTCATATGAGATTGGAGCTTGGCATCTGATGTCATATCCGATCTCAATAGGACGCATCTTTATATTCATTCCAAGCTTTTTAAGCTCAATCTCGAGAATATCGTTGAAGAGCTGGGCCTTGGAGATTTTACCAAGTTCGGGGTGCCCATGCTCGTCAAATGTAAATTTTACGCCTGTCGCCTTCAGCTCATCTTCATCTAGAAGGTGGAATACTCCCTCTGAGAGCATTATACCGCCGTAAGGTATACCCATCAATTTTCTCTTTACGATTGAGGATATTGAGAGTTTTATGATTTTGTCAACAGTAATTTTGGACTTGTTGAACATTTCGGGTATTATGATCATAGGATAGTGGCAGGAAGAGCCGATACCGATGGCCAGATGGCCTGCAGAACGACCCATCGCAGCTACGATAAACCAGTTGCCCGAAGTCCTCGCATCCTCATACACTGTGGTAGCAATACGGGTACCCTCTGCCTTTGCTGAATGATAGCCGAATGTGGGTGTGTTAAGAGGGAGAGGAAGGTCATTGTCGATGGTCTTCGGCACGTGAATATTTGCGATTTTGTAATTTCTCGCCTGAAGGAATTTTGTCACCCTGTTGGCAGTAGAAGCAGTATCGTCACCACCTATCGTTACAAGCAATTTAATATTGTTATCTTGAAACAACTTATAGTTAAAATTTCCTTCATAGTCCTTTTCCGTGGGCTTATATCGGCTCATCATAAGGTATGAGCCACCTCTATTGAAAATCGAATCGGCCATCACGAAATCTATCTCAGTATAGGATGGATTGGGAGTAAAAAGCCCTTTATAACCCCCATGGAGACCGAGTACCCTGTATCCTCTCGCTATAAATGCTTTTGTTATGCTTCCTATAACCGTATTAATTCCGGGAGCGGGTCCTCCTCCTGTCAAAATTATGATAGATTCTTTCATAAAAAGTGTGTGTTTGTTTTTCCGGTTGCAAATGTACTACTTTTTGACAAAATTGTACTATTTTTGTGAGTTATTAGCGAAATAATCGGATATGGCTAAAATTTCTAAATCATTTGCAAAGGAGAGGATAAAGCAACTGCGTCATGAGCTCGAAGAGCACAACCGCAATTACTATGTGCTTGCTACTCCTATTATATCCGATTTTGAATATGATATGCTGATGTTGGAACTCCAGGGTCTGGAGGCCAGATTTCCCGAATTTGCGAGCGAAGACTCCCCTTCCCGCAGGGTCGGCAGTGACCTTACCGATACAAACGAGGGATTTGTACAGGTGGAACATCGGTATCCGATGCTTTCTCTCAGCAACACCTACAACGAAGAGGAGTTGTACGAATTTCACCAAAGGGTGGCAAATGTAGCCCAGGGTCCTTTCTCATACTCATGCGAGTTAAAGATAGACGGTACAGCCATTTGTCTGATCTACCGCGAGGGAAGACTGGCGCAGGCCATCACCCGCGGAGACGGTCTCAAAGGTGACGATGTTTCCCGCAATATTGTCAGCATCGAATCCATTCCTCACATTCTCAATGGAGATAATATTCCTACAGAATTTGAGATCAGAGGCGAGATTTTCATGCCTTATGAAGCTTTCGACCGCCTCAATTCGGAAAGAACAGAATCCGGTGAAACACCCTTTGCCAACCCCAGAAATGCCGCTTCCGGCTCCCTTAAATTGCTGGATCCCGCTCAGGTCAATGAACGCGGACTGGACTGCATCCTCTACCATCTCCTTGGGGATGATCTCCCCTTCAGCACGCACAGTGAAGCGATCGAAGCAGCAGGATCCTGGGGATTTAATGTGTCTGATAAGAGCATTGTAGCTAAGAATATAGAGGAGGTTATCAACTATGTGGAAGAGTGGGACGAAGTGAGGAAAAGACTTCCCTACGCCACTGACGGCATAGTAATTAAAGTCAATCAGCTCGACCTTCAGCGGCAGTTGGGCTATACGGCCAAATCCCCTCGTTGGGCAACCGCATTTAAATTTAAGCCCGAAGAGGCGCTCACCACGGTACTCTCCATAGACTACCAGGTGGGTAGGACCGGAGCTATTACTCCCGTAGCCAATCTCGAGCCCGTACCTCTCTCTGGTACTACTGTTAGACGAGCTTCTCTTCACAATCTAGATCAAATGGAGTTGCTGGATATACGCGTCGGAGATCTGGTATTTGTAGAGAAGGGAGGTGAGATTATTCCTAAAATCACAGGCGTGGAGTTTTCCAAGCGCCATGCAGATGTTCAGAAGCCCGTTTTCCCATCCGCTTGCCCCGATTGCGGTACTCCACTGGAGAGAGATCCCGAGCAGGCACGCCACTATTGTCCCAACAGTGAGGGCTGCCCCACTCAGATCAAGGGGCGCTTTATCCATTTCGTCTCCCGCAAGGCAATGGACATACTTGCAGGTGAAGCAACCATCTCACTTTTCTACGACAAAGGGCTGATACGTACTTTACCGGATCTATACCGTCTGAAGGCGGAAGATATATTGGGACTCGAAGGATGGCAGCAAAAATCGGTTGACAACCTTCTTTCGAGCATAGAACAATCCAAACAGGTGCCCTTTGAAAGGGTACTTTATGCACTTGGCATCAGACATATCGGTGAGGCTACTGCCAGAGTAGCCGCTAACGCTTTCGGCAACATTGATGCTTTGGCTTCAGCCTCGCGGGAAGAGTTGATGCAAATAGATGATTTTGGAGAAATAATGGCTGATAGTGTGGTTGCATATTTTGCGAATCAGACCAATAGGCGCATGATTGAAGAGTTGCGCGGTTTCGGGATTCAGTTTGCCCTCTCCGGAGAGAAAATAACCCGGCTTTCAGACCGACTCGCCGGGATGACAATAGTTATTTCAGGAAATTTTTCCATTTCTCGCGAAGAAATGAAGGCTCTTATAGCCGCCCATGGCGGCAAAATTGTGAGCTCCGTCAGCGGGAAGACCACATATCTCCTCGCCGGAGAAAAGAGTGGCCCTGAAAAGCTTAAAAGGGCTGAAAAACTCGGAATAAAAGTGATAACCGAGGAAAAGTTCCTCAAAATAATCGAAGGAGAGTCATTATGAGGTTATTTATCCAAAGGATCAAAGAACTTTACCGGATTATCTTCAAGTTTCTTACAAGAGATATCTGGAGACTCGATTTCAGCGAGTTTGGAAAGGCCCGCAGAAGGGCCATACGCTATCTCAAGGCACTTATTATCACCTTCAAGGGCTTTTCGGGACAGAGAATTGCACGTGAAGCTGTCGCTTTGAGCTACTTTGGTTTAATGGCCATAGTTCCGATCGTGGCGCTGATACTATTTGTGGCCAGTGGCTTCAAACTTGACACAATGCTCTCCGATCTGCTCTACTCTGCCTTCCCTACAAGTTCACAGATGATTGATGCAATTCTCAACTTTGCCAATAACATTCTTGTTACAACGAAGAAAGGCACATTCGGATGGATCAGTTTCGGGGCATTTGCCTGGTTAGTGATCTGGTTGATGATAAATGTGGAGTCTGCATTCAACCGCATCTGGATGGTTAAAGAATATAGCGGTATTGGTAAGAGAATAGTTGCTTATCTGGCCATTCTCCTGCTCTCACCTTTCATGATAATACTATTTCTCTACGGATGGGGATATTATATAAGATTCCTCTCCTCTGTCAGCGAAAATCTTGGTGCCTTCAGCTTCCTTACGACCAACCTTTTCTGGGTGGTATTCTATGGAGTGGCCGTACTGGTATTCTCACTGCTTTATAAATTCATTCCCCACACGAGAGTAAGATATAGCTCAGCTATAAAGGGTGCCATCGTGTCCGGGGCGGCATTTGTAGCGATACAATACCTCTACCTAAATACACAATTGATGGTAACACGACTGAGCGGTGTTTATGGAGCGCTCGCAGCGATCCCACTGCTGATGATCTGGATGAATCTCTGCTGGGGCGTTATCCTCTTCGGATCCCAGCTTTCATATGGATTCCAGCAAGTTGATTATGAACATCCGGTAAATCCCCTCCCTATACAGGAGAGTGATGAAACCGAAAATAATACTGAATTACATTTTAAAACAACAATCGAAAATGGAAAAAAAATACATTGATTTCATTAATGAAGCTCAACTTCATTCCCTGATAAGGGAAACAAAAGAGGACAAGGAGGCAATAAGGGCTATATTTGCCAAAAGCAAAGCAAAAGAACCACTAACTCTCAACGAATGTGCACAGCTGCTCGCAATAGAGTCCGATGATATGAAACAGGAGCTCTTCGAAACTGCAAGGGAGCTTAAAAGATCAATTTACGGTAACAGGATAGTACTTTTCGCACCACTCTATATAGGCAACCACTGCATCAATGATTGCAAATATTGCGGCTTCCGTCGTTCGCTGCGTACCGCAGTGCGCAAAACGCTTAGCGACCAGGAATTGATAAACGAGGTAGTCAATCTCGAAAATATCGGTCACAAACGCTTGATACTGGTATACGGAGAGCATCCTATGTACTCCCCTGAATTTATCGCACATACGGTAAGACTCTGCTATCAGACAAAGGTAGGCAATGGAGAGATCCGCCGCGTTAATATCAACGCCGCACCTCAGGAAATAGAGGGCTACAAAATAATTAAAGAGGCAGGTATCGGCACATATCAGGTATTCCAAGAGACCTATCACCGTGAGACCTATGCCAGGGTACACCCGAAAAACACCCATAAAGGAGACTACATGTGGCGACTCCATGCGATGGACCGTGCATTTGAGGGAGGGATTGATGATATGGGTATCGGAGCCCTATTCGGACTCTACGACTGGCGCTTCGAAGTACTGGGACTCGTAGCTCACGCAATCCACCTCAAAGAGACTTATGGAGTTGGGCCTCACACTATCAGCTTCCCCCGCATCCAGCCTGCCCACGGACTTGAAATGGATCTCCCCTGGCGCGTAACCGACGAACAGTTCAAGATGCTCGTGGCCATTCTGCGTCTGAGCGTACCCTATACCGGACTCATCATGACCGCCAGAGAGAACAGCAAGGTTAGGGATGATGTGATAGATTTTGGAGTTTCCCAGATAGATGCGGGCACCAAGCTCGAGATCGGCGGCTACCAGAAAGAGGAATATGAGCAGCAACTCGACAAGGAGCAGTTCCAAATTGGTGACACACGCGATCTTGACCAGGTGATCAGGTGGCTCCTCACGAGGGGATATATTCCCAGTTTCTGTACCTCCTGCTATCGTCTTGGACGTACCGGAGAACATTTCATGGAATTTGCCATCCCGGGATTTATAGGTAATTTCTGCACCCCTAATGCAATCGTTACCCTTGCTGAGTATCTAGAAGATTACAGTTTGGAAGAGACGAAAAAGGTGGGATATGAACTTATTGAAAAGGAGCTCGCCAAAATGCCTGCCGGTGAAAGAAAAAATCTAGTCGCACAAAGACTTAACATGGTAAAAGAAGGTATTAGAGATCTCTATTTCTAATTTAAAATAGAATATGTTTACAGAAGAGGATTACAGAGTCATAAATAAGGAATTTGAATCGCTGAAGAAGTTTAGCCTGAAGCGCTGCGCCAATCAGGAGGAATTTGAACTGGTGCTCAAGGCCTTTGATTTTGCCAATGAGGCTCACAAAGGTGTACGGAGACGCTCCGGAGAGCCCTACATTCTTCACCCGATTGCAGTAGCAAAGATTGTGGTACAAGAAATCGGACTGGGAAGCAAATCCATCTGTGCGGCATTGCTGCATGACGTGGTGGAGGATACTAACTATACGGTCGAAGATATCAAAAACCATTTCGATCAAAAGATTGCTTCACTGGTTGATGGTTTGACCAAGATCAAGACTGCTTTGGACAGCGACAACATTTCCTATTCAAAGAGTATGCAGGCTGAAAATTTCAAACGGATTCTGCTAACTCTCAATGACGATGTTCGTATAGTACTCATCAAACTAGCTGACCGTTTGCACAACATGCGTACTATACAGTTCATGCCCGAATATAAAAAGGAGAAGATCCTCAGCGAGACGATGTATATCTTCATCCCTCTGGCACACCGCCTCGGTCTCTACAGTATCAAATCAGAGATGGAAAACATTTGGCTCATTCATAGGGAACCGGAAGCACACAAAGCTATCGAAACAAAACTGGAAGCGGTGATGGAGGAGCGTTCCGGCAACATAGACAGTTTCGTTGTGCCTATCAAAAAGGATCTCGAAACAGCCGGATACAAAGTTGAGATACTCAAACGTCTTAAGACCCCTTACTCTATATGGAAAAAAATGACGTCCAAGAATGTTCCATTCGAGCAAATATTCGATATATATGCAGTGCGTATCATTTTCGAAGCAAAACAGGGTATCAGCGAGAGGGAACAGTGTTGGCAAATATTTTCACTTATCACCGAAAAATACCAATACAAGCCCGACAGGACACGAGACTGGGTTAAAGAACCCAAGAGCAACGGATATGAGGCATTGCACCTGACCGTAATGGGTCCGGGAGGCAAATGGATTGAAGTACAGATCCGCAGCGAAAGGATGAACTCCATTGCTGAGAGAGGTGTTGCCGCACACTGGATGTACAAAAAGGGAGAGGATTCTTCTTCCAGGGAAGTGGATATCGATATATGGCTCAAGCATGTACGCGAGATACTTGAAGATCCCGACTCCAATGCACTGCAGTTTCTAGACAGCTTCCACAAAGAACTGCTCAGTTCCGATATCTATGTATTTACGCCCAAAGGGGAATCAAAGAGTCTGCCTAAAGGCTCTACCGCACTTGATTTTGCTTACAACATCCACACTCAAGTGGGAGATAAAGCGATAGCAGCGAAGGTGAATCAGAAACTGCTACCCCTTTCACATGTCCTCTCCAACGGAGATCAGGTGGAGATAATCACCTCGGATAGCAGCAAACCGAAGAGGGAGTGGCTGGACTTCGTGCGCACCAATAGGGCGCGAACCTTTATTCTGGACTCAATCAAGGCGGAAACTAAAAACAGTATAAAGGAGGGAATGCACTTCCTCACTTCCAAACTCAAGGAGAGGAATATCACAGTCAGAGGCCGAGTGATAAAAAAACTCATTGACTACTACAAGGCAGGCAGCAAGGACGAACTTTACCACAAGATCGGTATAGGCCTAATCGACCTTTCTGATCTTGATACTGCACTTAAAACCAATGTAGAGAAGCGTAACGTCCAGATGTGGGGCGTAAAACTCCTCACCCCTGAACGCAATACCGGCAAAATCGACAAACAACAAGAGTATGAACTTAGGGAGGACCTCACCAAGGGTACTTTAACATTTACTATTGCCGAATGCTGCTCACCTATTCCCGGTGACAATGTTGTGGGATTTATCGAAGATGATGGAAGTGTCCTTGTTCATAAGAAAAGCTGTCAGCGAGCCACTGACCTGGCTGCCAAACAAGGAGACAGAATAGTCGCGGCAAGATGGAGCAAACACTTCATGATGTCCTATCTGGCACGGATTTCCATTACAGGTCTGGATAGGATGGGTATTATAAGTGATATGTCCAAAGTCATCTCACTGCAGCTCGGTGTAAATATGCGCAAAATATGTATCGAAACCCATGACGAAATATTTGAAGGGACTGTCGATCTCTATGTGCGTAATACAGACGACCTTGACAAGCTCATCAAGTCCCTTTCGGCCATAAAGGGGATCGAAAGTGTCAAACGTGTTGAACTTAACCTCTAACAGCAAGTAAACCAATAGTAATGCAAGAGAATAGAAGAGTATTGACGACTGCGCTGGCCCTGATAGGGTTTATATTTTGTCTACTATTTTCAAAATCATGCGCCAATACCACAACGCCCCCTAGCGGAGGCCCTAAAGATACTATACCACCCATTCTTCTAAAGATAACTCCCGACTTCAATGCTACAAATTTCCCCAGATATGATGGCAAAATCGCTTTGGTCTATAACGAATATACGATAGTGAAGAGTGCCTCAGAGATCTATCTCTCTCCTCCGATGAAAAAGAGAATAACCCACAAGATAAAGGGTAAGAGTATAGTTTTTTCAATTCCCGATACGCTTGCTGAAAACAGGACTTATACAATCGATTTCGGGCAAGGTCTTGCCGACAACAATGAGGGCAATATCGCTCCAAGACTTGTCTATGCTTTTTCGACAGGCGATACTATAGATTCACTCTATATCACCGGTAACATTATAGACTGCCAAACTCTTCAACCAGTTAAAAGGGCACTTGTAGCCCTCTATACCGATCACTCCGATTCCGCCTGTTTCAATGTATTTCCCGATGCAGCTGCAAAGAGTGACGATTGGGGCTTTTTCGCTATCAGAAACATTGCAGACACACTCTATCGCATTGTTGCATTTACAGATAGCGATAATGATAGCAAATATGATCCCACAAAAGACCAGATTGCCTTTCTGGACACACTTATCCAACCTGTAGATGTAGTCCGCGACTCAATATACGAACTGGAACCTTTCGACATGAAAGACACGCTTGCATGTCAGGCTAGACACTCCATGTATGAACTTTTGATGTTTACGGAAGTCCAAAGCATCCAGTTTCTTAAAAATAGTGGCAGAAGAAGCGAAAAATCGGGATTCCTCTCTTTCAACGCTCCTGATGTCGAGATATCAGGTTTGGATTTTTTCGGAGTAGCGGACAGTTGTATAATAATCCAATATGCCCCAAGAAAGGATAGCCTGGATTTTTGGATCAATACACACTATAAGCTAGAGGACAGTTTACTGCTAAAATTGAGTTACAAGTTTACAGACTCTACGGGGCATCTTCGTGATACGATAGAAAATCTCTCTCTGGCAGTGCCCTTGCCGGAGACTCCCGACAGCCAACAACAGAGACAAGAACAGCCAAAAGATACCGTATTCAAATTTAATGTCGTTGCAAAAAATGAAAACATTGCACAAGACGGTATCAGTCTCACCTCTGCACTTCCGATAATTCGATGGAATAAAGAAATGCTCTTTCTGACCGTGACCAATCCCAGACACCAGACAGATACAATTTCATTTAAGTTTGAACAGGACCCTCAGGAAATAAGACGTTTCATAATGCACATGGACAGGGAAATTAGGGATGGACACGAATATGAGCTCACGGTACCCCAGGGCTCCTTTTTTGATCTTAACAATCTCCCCAATGCTGAGGTAAAGACCAAATTTAACCTTCCAAAGAGCGAGGATGCCTGCTCCATCACTATCGTGTTGAGTGGTGTCGATACAAGATACATAGTAGAGCTTGTGGACAAGGATCGTAAGAGTGTCTTCCGAAAATATAATATTGAGAGGGACACTTCGCTACTTTTCCCCTATCTCAAACCACAGGAATATTCAATACGAATCACTGAAGACCGTAACAAGAATGGATTGTTTGACTCAGGCAACTTCCTCGATAGAAGGCAGCCGGAAAAGGTACGTATGTACCAGCCCTCTCCCGGGGTCTATATCTTGACACTTCCCGAGATGACAGACCTCGAGCAAACTATCAATATTAAGGAGATGTTCAAATGAAAAGGCTACTTTTGACACTATTTGCGACACTGCTCTTTTTCCAGTCATACAGCCAGGAAAATATAATCATCGCTGATCTAGACGATGATTTTGCCAATATCGACTCAATTGCACCTCAGCAAAAATTTAAAAGCATCCATATGCTAGGAGTCAGATATGGTTATAGCTTCTGTACGGTGAGCTCCTCCCCTACAGTCGGTGAAGAATATCTTCAGTGTCCAATGAACTTCTCCCTGCTCTACACCTATTACCACGCCCTATGGGATCAGCTTTTCAACTTTGGAATACAGTTTGGTGTAAAGTACGGTGAGGAGGGTTATTCTTCAAAATACGAACAGTGGGGTGAAAGGTATGAGATTATCGAAATTCCGCTGGTTTCACAGTTTAAAATAGACTTTTCTCGATTCAGACTATTGGTGAATGCGGGTGGATATTACGGATACCGTATCTCGACGGCAAGGGAAAGCGGATGGGATCAGTATGATCTTCGCCATGACTATGGGATCCTGGGAGGTCTAGGTCTGGCAGTGGTCTTCAAGCCCTTCGAAATTCAGATTGAAGGCAACTATAAATTTTCACTCTGCAGTATCTATCATACCAATAAATTCAGCGACCAGTACTGGATGTTGTGCTATCCGCGCAACATAATGCTAAGCGTCGGACTATTTGTCCATCTTTGGTGAGTCGGGGTACGAGGTGCAGGTTACGGGTTGCGAGTTGCGCGGTACGGGGTGTGGGTTAAGCGTTGCGGGTTACGGGGTGCGGGTGTGAGTGTGGAATAAGATATATTAATAATATCGGGCCATTTGTCCCTCTTCGAAAATATAGGATAATATGGAAAGAGTGTCATTTGAAATTGGAGGAGTACGGATCGGAGGAGGTGCTCCGGTTTCGGTCCAGACAATGTGCAATACCGATACCCGGGATATCGCTGCATCCGTAGCACAGTGTCGTGAAATGGCTGCTGCAGGAGCCGATATCATCCGTCTAACTACTCAGGGACTCAAGGAAATCGAAACACTGCGTCAGATAAAAGCCATACTGCGCTCTGAAGGCATAATGACACCTCTAGTGGCAGATGTTCACTTTTCAGCCAATGTAGCTCTTGCAGCGGCGGAAGTTGCGGAGAAGGTGCGTATTAATCCGGGTAATTTTGCGCCGGTGCATGAGGAGGCTTGTAATAAGTTCTCCCTACTACTGGACAAATGTCGAGAATATGGCACGGCTATCAGGATCGGACTCAATCACGGCTCTCTCGGCACACGAATTACCGAACTCTACGGTAATACCCCTTCTGCGATGAAGGAAGCTGTGGTGGAGTGGCTGCAGATGTGTATAGAAAAAGATTTCCATAAGGTGGTTATTTCGCTCAAAGCAAGTAACACAAGAGTTATGAGCGATGCATACCGCCTTGTCCATGAAGAGATGGTAAAGATGGGAAGGATATATCCTCTCCACCTGGGAGTTACCGAGGCTGGCAACGGCGATGAAGGACGCATCAAGTCAGCTGTGGGCATTTCCGCGCTTTTGAGCGAGGGCATTGGAGATACCATACGTGTATCACTTACCGAGAATCCGATCAATGAGATCGCTGTAGGAAAAGAGATTGTCAATTCCTGTCAAATGGCCTCTGAGGGCCCTGTGAGGGCAGAAAACTGGAATGAATGGATAATACGCGCCTCCTGCAAATATGGGCCGACACTGCTCGACTGCAAGATTGATGATATCGACCTGAGCGGAGCTACCATTGCCGGCGAGCCATTGGCAGTAGAAAAAACGGAATATTTCAGAGATCTTTTGCTGCAAGCCTGCCGCAGAAAATTTACCAGACCAGAGTATATTGCCTGTCCGGGTTGTGGTCGTACTCAATACAATTTGGAAGAGACATTCAATGAGGTGAAGCGACGTACCTCTCATCTTAAAGGTGTCCGTATCGCAATAATGGGCTGTATAGTAAACGGTCCGGGTGAAATGGCAGACGCCGATTGGGGCTATGTGGGTGAAGGAGGCGGTAAAGTGACACTTTACCGTGGAAAAACACCGGTAATGCGCTCTGTCCCTCAGGAGGAGGCTATCGACCGACTTCTCGAACTCATTGAATCAAATTAACATCCTGTCGCGAAAAGCATCACGCAATTCGTCACTGATACCAAGGGCTTCCCTGAAGAAATTTTCAGTCGAACCGTAATCACTCTCGATTGCCTCAAATACGCCTCTGATATAATTGGGCTTTGCGAGAGATCCACGCCACACCTTTCTCGCGGCAACCCTATCTTGTTTGAAGAGAAATACAAGTACAGCGTACTGTATCGCTTTGGATCTTACGGCTCTGTTGGTATAGGTATAATCTTTCACAATCTCCGCCATACCAACACCCAAGAGGGAAAGAAGAAAAGCAGCCAGGACCCCGGCTCTATCCTTGCCCCATGAACAGTGAAATAGAGTTGACTTCCACTCTAGAGTATTGGAAATTACCTGTCGCATGACTTTGCCTGTCATCTCCAAAACAGACTTTTCTTTCATCACATCTATGTAGAGTTTTTCAATATCCGGAAGATGGTGCCTTATCTCCTTTCTATTATATTTGCGAATAAGATATTTACCAACACTAGAGCCTGAATCTCTGGTTATGCCCATCAATGATTCTTCGAACATAGGCATATGGAGATACTCCACTCCTTCGGGTAGAGTATAGGGCTTCTCTTCCGCTTCATATTGTGTGCGAAGATCAATTAACATATCTATCTCAAACGGGGTTCTAAATCGAAGCATCTCCTCTGCAGAGACCTTCACCGGTACTTCACTACGAAATAGAAATCCCTTTCTAAGATGCTTATCCCCAGCTTTGATACCACCGAGATCACGAAAATTTTTCAGTCCTTTTATACTCATCTTATAAATACATATTACACACTACACACTACACACTACACACTACACACTACACACTACACACTACACACTACACACTACACACTACACACTACATACTACATACTTCTAATAAATATTTCCAGGATTCGGCCTTTGAGCTCACGCCAACGGGCCATAACGGAGGCAGCAAACGAACTTGTATGTTGATTGAGCAACTCTTCTACCTCCTCGTTTTTGCCCTCTTTGAGTAGAGCTACAGCCTGATCTTCCAGCATTGTAGAAGCCATCATACTTCTTTCGTAGGCAGCCATCTCCGGCTCTATGATCTTTCTGGTCTTGTCCCAATTGATTGCGGCAATGCGATTGGTCTCTCTGAAGGCCCATATCGCTGCATCTTCACGATAGCGATGCTGTCCACATACTCCAAAACTCTGAGGCAGCTCAGTTGCGCCTGCATAGATTGGAATTCTGGGGGTTTGAGCAGGGTTGTCAAAGGCAAAGTAAGCCACACCACCGACTTCATCCGGAAGCCAGTTGCGGAGTCTAATGATATGTGAATAGGAGCATCTCACAAGGGCGATAGCACGATATCTCCCAACAATACCGGGTTTGATCTCGTTGAGCAAATTCTGAAGATCATTCGGCATAAATGCAGATATAGGATAGACTTTCTCGTCATACTCCTTGTATATGCCATCAGTCTGGCGCACGCGTCTATGTGCCGTGTAGGAGAGATCCTTTACTATGTCATATTCGGTGCCCTCGTAGGTCGAACGGTAGAGCTCAAACATCTTTTCAGGTGTCACCTTCTCGTCAGGTTTGACGGAGAAGGGAAGTTCTTCAGCATCATAAGTGAGGCCGAGCGAAGGTGCAAGAGTGGATAATACGAAAAATTCGCGAATAGAAAAAGGTTTTCTTCCCGATACTATCTTATGAAATATAAAATCCTCTTTGCCGTCCCAAAAACCGGTTTTCTTGGCTCGTTCCTTTATGTCACGGCTATACATAAAATTTTCTTTATCATTGAAATCCACCTTTCCAATTCGGGGAATGTTGGCAGATATCCCTACGTGGTCATCAGGAATCCTCTGTGCTACCCAGATAGCGCTGGGGTTGCCCGGGCCCGAACCATATATTTCGAAGTGCCATACTTCATTTTTATCAGCCACAGTAAGACATTCTCCCCAATCTGCATAACCATACTCTTCACCCAGACGACCCATCAATGCGATGGCTTCGCGGGCTGTTTTGCAATATTGAAGTGCCATTCTTTGGAGCTCCTCAATATAAAACATACCGGCTTTGTTGCGCAGTTCAGGACGTCCCTCAGTAGTGGTTTCACCGATGGCAAGCTGTTTTTCATTAAGGCAGGGATAAGCCACATTCAAAAATCTATAGGTCTCTGTCCCAACCACGGGAATACGTCCCTTTTCCACCACATTGCGCATATCCCAGGGCTCCTCGTTATGCATCATACCTTCATAGACAGATTCCATATCACCAATTGAGAAATTCTTTCGTGGCTCGATAGTAAGCCAGGTGCGGTAGTTGGAATCACAGGTGTGCCCTATCATCACTGAGCCGTCGGATGAAGCTCCGGAGGCTACCATAATGGAGGTACAACTCTCCTTGTACTGATCATCCATACGATCGTAAAGCTCCTGTGCGTAGAGATTCGTGCTCAGGAAAAGGAGTGATATAAGCAATAATGTGGAATTATTAAATTTCATATCGCAGTATTTTTCTAATTAGTGGTAAACTGATAGGTGGGCAAAAATAGTGAAAAAATCACACAAGTCACAATGAAATGACTATCTTTGCACAATCTTAAAACGCATCATACATGCAACTGCTCAACAGATCCCTATCTAGCGTTCAATTGGATAATGGCCTTGAATTTCAGGGCTATTCGTTTGGTTATATGGCACCTGCGGATGGCGAGGTGGTATTTTCCACTACTATGACTGGATATCCTGAGGCGTTGACCGACCCCTCTTACGAAGGTCAGATACTCTGTGCAACTTATCCTCTGATAGGTAATTACGGAGTTCCTGAAGCGATAACTATTGGAGGAATTCAGCAACATTTCGAGTCTGAGAGAATTCACGTCCGTGGGCTGATAATATCCGACTATTCACTGAAATACAGTCACTGGAGCGCAGTTAAAAGTCTTGACCAGTGGCTTCGCGAAAATAGGATACCTGCCATTTACGGAGTCGATACCCGGGAACTCACAAAAGTTATCCGCGACAATGGATCGATGCTCGGAAGGATTATTCCCGAGGGCTCATCACCCGAATGGGATGTGGAAGATCCAAATACCACCAGCCTGGTGGCCAAAGTAAGCTGCAAGGAGGTCATCACCTACCCTGCTCCCATCCGCTCAAAGAGAGTGGTACTTATAGATTGCGGAATCAGACATAGCATACTTCGTTATCTCATATCCAAAAACATCGAAGTAATCAGAGTCCCCTGGGATTATAATTTCAACGAGGGATCGGTCGGCCGTTACGACGGTCTGCTTATATCCAGCGGCCCGGGAAATCCTGAATTTTGCACTGCCACGATTGGCCATATTCGCCATACAATGACTCTCGGCAAACCTATATTTGGCATCTGTATGGGGCACCAGCTACTTGCAAGGGCTGCGGGAGCAGAGACATTCAAGCTCAAATATGGTCACCGTAGCAACAACCAGCCCGTACAGGCTACCGATAGCAAGAGATGCTACATCACTACACAGAACCACGGTTATGCTGTGGACACAACCACACTCGGCAAGGATTGGGAACCCATTTTCACCAACCTGAATGATGGTACTAACGAAGGGATCCGACACAAGAGTAAAAAGTTTTTCTCTACCCAGTTCTTTCCTGAGATGACCGGAAACCCCAAAGACACCAGTTATCTTTTTGACATTTTTCTGACAGCACTATGATAGATACAAGTATCAAGAAAGTCCTCCTGCTGGGTTCAGGCGCACTCAAAATCGGTGAGGCGGGCGAATTTGACTATTCGGGTTCACAGGCCCTAAAATCCATGAAAGAAGAGGGAATACATACAGTCCTCATCAACCCCAATATTGCCACAGTTCAGACATCCGAAGGTGTTGCAGACAAAATATATTTCCTCCCCGTAACCCCATATTTCGTAGAGAAAGTAATAGAGAAAGAGCGTCCCCAAGGTATCCTGCTGGCATTTGGTGGTCAGACTGCCCTCAATTGTGGGGTAAAACTTTATCAGACAGGAGTTTTTGAAAAATACGGCATAAAGGTACTGGGAACGCCCGTTCAGGCAATTATAGATACTGAAGACAGGAATCTCTTCAACAAGAAAATGGAGGAGATTGGCGTTAAGATTATCAAAAGCCACGCTGTGGACAATATTGAAGATGCACGCAAAGCGGCTTCAGAGCTTGGCTATCCGGTTATTCTTAGGGCAGCGTATGCGCTCGGAGGCCTCGGCAGCGGATTTTGTGACAATGAAGAAGAGCTCAACCTCCTTGCGGAAAAATCATTCTCCTACTCCCCACAGGTATTGGTGGAGAAATCACTAAAAGGGTGGAAGGAGATTGAGTATGAGGTAGTGCGCGACAAATATGACAACTGCATCACAGTAGCCAATATGGAGAATTTCGATCCCCTCGGTATTCATACAGGAGAAAGTATTGTGGTGGCCCCCTGTCAGACTCTGGACAATCACGATATCTCTATGCTTAAGGAACTGGCAATAAAGATAGCGCGTCATGTCGGTATCATTGGAGAATGCAATGTACAGTTTGCTTACGACACTCTATCCGACGACTACCGCGTCATTGAGATCAACGCACGTCTATCCAGGAGTTCCGCACTCGCATCCAAGGCCACAGGTTATCCCCTGGCCACAGTTGCTGCAAAACTCGCTCTAGGCTACGGACTATTTGAACTCAAAAACTCTGTCACACATACCACTTTAGCATTTTTCGAGCCTGCTCTCGATTATGTGATCTGCAAGATTCCACGTTGGGACCTTTCCAAGTTCCATGGAGTCTCAAGGGAGATCGGCAGTAGCATGAAGAGCGTCGGAGAGGTAATGGCTATCGGCCGGAATTTTGAAGAGGCGATGCAGAAGGGTCTGCGAATGATTGGACAGGGAGCTCACGGATTTGTTGCAAACAAGGAGATTGTGGTACCTGACATCAATAAGGCGTTGCGGGAACCTACCGACAACCGCATCTTTGTCATCTCAAAGGCCTTCCAGAAAGGTTACACAGTGGATGAGGTGTGCGATCTGACTAAAATCGATAAATGGTTTCTTGAAAAGTTATATAACATAGTGCTTGTCTCCAAAGAGTTAGAAAAAGCCGACAAGCCGCAGGAGTTAGATGTTGAACTCTTAAAACTAGCCAAACAGCTCGGTTTTTCCGATTTCCAGATTGGACGCTTTGTATTTAAAGATAAACTGGAAACTGAAGAACAAGTCATCCGCATCCGCAAATACCGTAAATCCCTTGGCATTGTCCCTTATGTAAAACAAATTGACACTCTTGCCGGTGAATTTCCTGCTCAAAGCAACTACCTCTACCTAACATATAACGGGCAAGAGCACGATATAGAATATGAAAAAGACCGTAGATCCGTTATTGTACTTGGTTCCGGAGCCTATCGCATAGGCAGCTCAGTGGAGTTTGACTGGTGCAGTGTCAATGCACTCCAGACTATCCGCAAGTCGGGATGGAGAGGTATAATGATAAATTATAACCCCGAAACAGTTTCTACTGACTACGATATATGTGACCGTCTCTATTTTGACGAACTCACATTTGAAAGGGTAATGGATATATATGAGCTGGAAGAGCCTCACGGCATTATTCTCTCCGTAGGAGGACAGATTCCCAACAATCTCGCCCTTCGACTTGACGAGAATGGCGTCAATATCCTTGGAACCGCCGCATCCAGCATCGACAGAGCCGAAGACAGACACAAATTTTCCTCTATGCTGGATTCAATTGGAGTTGACCAGCCCAAATGGCAGGAACTTACAACCCTTGAGGACATCAACCAATTTGTGGAGTCAGTAGGATTCCCTGTTTTAGTACGCCCCTCTTATGTGCTTTCCGGTGCGGCCATGAATGTTTGCTCCAACGAGGGCGAATTGGAGAGATTCCTCTCCCTGGCAGCAAATGTTTCCAAGAAACATCCTGTTGTAGTCAGCGAATTTATAGAACATGCCAAGGAAATAGAGTTTGATGCCGTGGCCAACCGTGGAGAAGTAATAGCCTACGCAATTTCAGAACATATAGAATTTGCCGGAGTTCACTCCGGAGATGCAACTATTCAGTTCCCTCCTCAGAAACTCTACGTTGAAACCGCCAGGAGGATTAAAAAGATTGCCCGCAAGATAGCTAACGAACTCAATATTTCTGGTCCATTCAATATCCAGTTCCTTGCAAAAGAGAACGATATAAAGGTAATCGAATGCAACCTTCGCGCATCCAGAAGTTTCCCCTTCGTATCCAAGGTACTCAAGATCAACTTTATCGAGCTTGCCACCAGGGTTATGATGGGAGAAAATCCGGTACCCCCATCAAAAAGTGCCTTTGACCTTGATTATGTAGGCATCAAGGCCTCTCAGTTCTCCTTTTCGCGTCTGCAGAAAGCAGACCCTGTACTGGGAGTGGATATGGCCTCTACCGGTGAGGTCGGCTGTATCGGCGATGACACAAATGAAGCTATCCTCAAATCTATGCTCTCCGTAGGATACACCATTCCAAAAAAGAACATCCTGCTCTCTACCGGTGATGCTCGTCAAAAGGCAGAAATGCTAAATGCCTCCCGTCTGCTGGTACAACACGGCTATAAACTCTTTGCAACGGATGGTACCTATAAATTTTTTATTGAGAACAATGTTCCCGCTACCCGAGTGCTCTGGCCCAGCGAGGACGGAGAAGAGCGAAGTGCATTGGAGATGATACAGAACAAAGAGATAGACTTCGTGGTTAATATACCTAAAAACCTAACCGAATCCGAATTGAGTAACGGCTACAAGATACGCCGCGCAGCAGTGGACTTCAACATACCTTTGATAACGAACACCAGACTGGCAACTGCATTTATCATCTCTTTCTGCAACCTGCCCATAGATGAGATACAGATCAAGAGCTGGGATGAATATACTTCATAGCTGAGACAGATTTTTCTTACAACATTGTAATTGGGTTGATTTTTGTCAATTGGATTCACTTCTGACATAATCGCCTACGTCATTTTATCTCTCTTTATGTGTTTGTTATAGTTTTTTGTTAACTTTGTTGTACTAAAACCAAACTAGTATGGGCAAACTATACGAAAAATTAATCCAGGATTATCGCATTAAAGAAGGATTAAAAGCTTGTATAAACTGCGGTACCTGCACGGCCATCTGCCCTGCCGCCGAATTCTACCAATACAATCCCAAAAACATAGTCAACATCGTCCAAAGCCAGGATGACGCCAGGATTGAGGAACTACTCAAAGGCGAACAAATCTGGTACTGCGGTGAGTGTATGTCTTGCGTGACACGATGTCCCAGGCGTAATGCTCCCGGTCTTGTTGTCATGGCGCTAAGATCACTCTCTATTGATTTGGGCTATTTTGTGGAAAGCGAAAAAGGACGACAGATGCTCCCTCTCACACGCCGAATGCAAAGCAATATCCTTAACTATGGCTACTGTGTCTATCCACGTACATTTCTCTACAAGGATCATCCCGAATATGGCCTGACCGGCAAATGGGTCAATGAAAACATGGAAGATGTCTATGAACGCCTAGGGGCAAATCTGGACGGGAAAGGGCCGGGAATTTTGAGAAAAATTCCCGATGAATCACTTGCCGAACTCAAGGCTATCTTCGATGAGACTGGTGCCACGCGCCGTATGGAGATAATAGAAGAGGTATCTAAACGAAAAGCAAAAGAGATGGGCCTCCCCTTCGACGAATATGAGAGGAAGGCATTTGAAGATACTGAAAAGGACCATCTTAACCATTGATTTTAAACAGCATTGAAATGATATTTCAAGGAAAACAGAAAATATGGTCAGACTATCAGAAAGAGATTCCTGATGACCACTGGTTCTATGTGAGAAGCTGCATACGACAAGGGTTTTTCCCGGGATCTGAAGTTGCATTTCTTGATATTTGTCGCAACAAACTGGAGAAAGACTTCTTCGAAACTGAACACCACACTACTTGCGGAGGCATTGCATACCACGCAGAGGCCCTACCACAAGAAACGATGATGACCATTATCGCGCGCCAATTTGCTCTGATGGGTGAACACGGCTACAAAAACTATGTTTGCTCCTGTATAACCTCATTCGGTCTCTATACCGAAGTGCTTGAAGACTGGAGAACTTTTCCCGATTTAGAAGCAAAAATCCGGGAACATCTATGGAAATCATGCAGACGAGAATTGACGAAGCCGGAATACCTGGCTCACGCAAGTGACATCATCTACAAGTTCCGCAACGAGATAGCTGCTAGGGCAAAGCACCGTCTTGTCAACAAATTTACAGGTGAACCGCTGAGGGTTGTTGAACATATAGGATGCCATTATTCTAAAATGTTTCCCTCAAAAGGTGTAGGTGGTGCAGAATATCCCTATGTTCTTGCCGGCATGATTGATTCATGGGCTGGAGAGGTAATAGATTACCCTGAACGCAGACATTGCTGCGGATTTGGTTTCAGACAATATCTGGTTAAAGCCAATCGCGGTTATTCAATGTCCAATACCTACAAAAAGTTTGAATCCATGGAACCCTACAAGCCCGACATGATTATCACCAACTGTCCCGGATGCCCCTATTTCATGGACAGATGGCAATATGTGATAGCCGAGCAGACTGGTAAGACCTATGGTGAAAACGGATATGGCATTCCGGTGTTCACTTACGAGGAGGTTGCCGGTCTGGTGTTGGGATATGACCCATGGGACCTGGGACTTCAATTGCACCAGGTGGCTGTAGAGCCTCTACTGGACAAAATGGGAATCAAATACAACAAAAAAGATAAATATAAAGGCAAAGGAGGTAAACTCCTGCAAATGCCGGAATTTCCTATGAACATCAAGTGTTGTTGATATAATAAATGACTCAATGAAACGAAATGTACTTATAATTGGCGGAGGTCCTGCCGGTATTGAAGCTGCTCACAGAATACGCGATTACGGCCACACACCGATCCTCATAGAAAAAGAGCCCCGTCTGGGAGGACATCTTGCAAAATGGCACAAACTCTTTCCGGATGGAGAGTCTACCAAGGAACTCCTAACCTCACTTACATCCGATCTGGAAGGAATTAACTGCTTTACAGATACCAATATCATCTCAATCAACAAACTAAAGGATCTATATGTAGCCATCTTCTCCAATGGCATTTCAGTACAAGCGGATGCCATTCTTTTCGCTACGGGATTTTCAATGTTCCCCGCCGAAAAGAAAGAAGAATATGGCTACGGCATATATAACCATGTTATTACAAATGCCGATCTCGAGAATTTTTTCAACACAGGGAAAGACCCAAGGATCCAAGACCCAAAAGTTATAGGATTTGTCCACTGTGTAGGTTCCAGAGATGAAAAAGCGGGCAACCGCCAGTGCTCCAAAGTGTGCTGTGCAACAGCTATCAAACAGGCCTGCGAGATGAAAGAACTCTATCCGGATGCTACCATATATTGTTTCTATATGGACTTGAGAATGTTCGGTCGCAAATATGAGGACCTCTATCTCAACGCCCAACGTAAATATGGGATCTTCTTTGTTCGTGGCAGGGTTTCAGAGGTCTCCGAAGATATAGATGGAAAACTTGTCGTGAAAGCCGAAGATACTCTTGTAGGCAAACCTTTGCGCATAACTATGGATCTGCTTGTGCTTATGGCAGGCATGTCTCCCTGCGTCGAAACTCCGGAGATTGCTTCAATGACAGGAGTCCATACCGGAGAAGATGGATTTTTCATGCCTCGGGATTTGCTTTGCCGAACCACAGAGAGCCACAGCAAGGGCATTTTCTTTGCCGGTGCTGCTACCGGACCCAAAACTATTCCTGAAACGCTAAACGAAGCCAGGGTGGCAGCTATGGCCATTGACAACTATTTCAAACAAAAGGCCAAATGATAGATTTCGGATATAGTCTCACACCGAGCTCGACAATTGAAATCGACGATGCAGACCTGAGTCTGTTTGATGAATTGTGTGCCTTAGAACCTGATGCCATAAAATGTATGTCATGCGGATCTTGCGCTGCCAGTTGTACTGCAGGTGTTTTTACAGATGTCAATCTGAGAAAAGTCTTGCTCTGCCTTCAACGCGGACAGCAGGAGGATGTGCTTCCACAACTCAAGTCCTGTATGCTTTGCGGCAAATGCTATATCGTATGCCCGAGAGGTATCAATACACGGCACCTGATTCTTTCAATTTGTAAAATATACAATATCTGACGTTATTATGAGAGAGAGGTTCATATCAGGGTTTGACCACTTTGTACTCCCTTTCATGGTGGGGATGATATTCGTTCTACTATGGTGCATTATCGGCGTTTTAAAGATAATGGTCCAGCTCGAACGCAAAGATCGTATCAAATTCTACAAGTCATTGGTTAATCCTGTGATAATGGGAAAGAATATTCGTGACTGGTTCGGCGATTGTCTTTTGCACGTTAAGCTCTGGAGACGTAACAAGGTACTGGGATATATGCACTCCAGTATAGCTTTCGGCTGGTTTATGCTCATCGTAATCGGGCATATTGAGACCTTCCTGTATATTCCCGAAAGGGGCGGATTGTTTTACTATCCTATATTTTTCCGCTATTTCATGGCAGTTGAGAGTACAACTTTAAAGGGTTCACTACTCTTCTTCCTTATGGACTTTTTCCTTCTGGTAGTACTCAGCGGTATAATTCTGGCAATCATCAAGCGTTTCCGTTCCCAACTGATGGGAATGAGGAGGACCACAAAGCTGACCCTTTTGGATCGGGTCGGACTCTATTCTCTTTGGGCAATATTTCCACTGAGGCTGATAGCCGAAGGATTTACCGCAGGTGTCGGCGGAGGCAGTTTTCTCACTGTACCTGTCAATTGGCTCTTTGCCAGCATTCTCAGCAAACCGGAGAACTTTACGATCGCCTGGTGGGCCTACTCTATAGCACTGGGTACCTTTATGATGGTACTGCCATTTACCCGATATATGCATATTCCCGCGGAATTCTTCCTGATTCCTCTCAAGAATGCAGGTATCAGAGTACGCAGACCGCGCAAGGGCTATGCTCTGGCAGAGCTATACTCCTGCCCAAGCTGTGGAGTCTGTCTGGACGCTTGCCCAATGAGCGTAGACAAGGCTGGACTCAAAAATACTACTGTCTATTACGTAAGGCAGGTCAAACGAAGAAACCAACCGCGTGCGCTTGCCATTGCTGACAAGTGCCTGATGTGTGGCAAGTGTTCAGTCCTATGCCCTATAAACATATCTGCCATTGACCTGCGCCTTGCACTCCGCAAACAACAGCACTACAATATAGAACAAGATTTCAGCTATCTGGATAAAATCCCCAACGATGCTCTGACATCGGCGATCTCGGTAGGTGGAGAGAAAGTGCTCTATTATGCAGGCTGTATGAGCTCTTTAACACCGACGATATCACAATCAATACAGAAAGTGCTCACAACGGCTGGGATAGATTTCACGCTGATGGATGCGAATGGGACTGTCTGTTGCGGAAGACCGCTGCTGCTCTCGGGTCGTACCGAAGAGGCAAAGGCACTCATAGAGAAGAATACTCAGATTATAAAGGAAAGCGGTGCGCCGATACTATTAGTATCTTGTGCTATCTGTTACAGAATATTCAAGGAGGAATATGAACTGCAAGGAGTGCAGGTGCTGCACTATACTGAGTACTTCGAGCAACTGGCTGCCGAAGGAGTCATAAATTTGAAGAAACAGGAGCTCAAATATGTGTACCATGATCCCTGTGAGCTTGGACGTGGTTGCGGTATTTATGATGCTCCCCGCAAGGCTCTGGCAAGGGTCGCCGACCTGGTACCGGCTGCTAAAGAGCGCAAAGAGAGCATATGCTGTGGCGGTTCTCTTGGCAGTCTCACTCTCACACATGAAGAGAGAGGGCGTATCACGGAAAACTCCATCCGCAATCTTATGGCCAACTCTCCCGACAGGATTGTGACTGCCTGCCCGCTCTGTATGAAGACCTTCAGCAGGCAATCGGAGGTTAAAGTAGTCGACTTTGCCCAGGTTATTGCCGACAATATAGTATGTAGTGGGTAGTGGGTAGTGTGTAGTGGGTAGTATGTAGTGGGTAGTATGTAGAATCAAAGGAAAGGATGAAAAGATAAAGTAATGTGTAATAAAATAAGAGAGATATGAAAAATTTCAAACCCACAAAGTACGTACTTGAAAATTTGGCTACAGGCCGCAGATTTGAGGATACGGGATGGCTACTTTCAGACCCGCAGGGTACGGAGCCCTCACTCATAAGAGCTATTTATGAAAAAAAACAGATAGACTTTGGAGATCAGAAAGAGGGCATCTACCGTTTTGCCGACTGGCTTCCAATAAATCATACACTTAAAGGTTCCTCTGCTACTCAGACCTATAAAAGCGAAGCTCTTGCTTCGGAGCTTGGTCTTCCCAATCTCTATATTTCTTTTTCAGGCTATTGGCCTGAAAAAAATGCCTTCATGACTACAGGTTCATTTAAGGAGACAGAGGCCTATTCCGTATGTGGCAGACTCTCTCACAATAAGAAAGGAGTATTGGTAGTGGCTTCGGCAGGTAACACGGCTAGAGCATTTGCAAAAGTCTGCTCTGAAAACAACATTCCGTTACTCTTAAGTGTTCCTGAAGACAATATTGATGCTTTGTGGTTTGATAAGCCGATCAACGACTGTGTTAAACTTATCTGCTCACCAAAAGGGAGCGACTATTATGACGCTATTGCACTTGCCGACAAAGTCTGTACATCCGAAATGTTTTTTGCCGAGGGCGGGGCAAAGAATGTAGCCCGCAGAGATGGTATGGCTACGACTGTGCTTTCCGCAGCCGAAGTAATCGGCCGTATTCCCGATTGTTATTTCCAATCAATAGGTAGCGGTACGGGTGCTATTGCTGCATGGGAAGCCAATCTGCGTTTGATAGAGGATGGCCGTTTCGGTAACCATAAGATGAAGCTTTTCCCTTCTCAAAATATTCCTTTCACTCCCATGTATGATGCATGGAAAGCCGGAAGCAAAACCCTTCTGCCAATGGATGACGAAGAGGCACGCATCAAAGCGACAGCAATAGATGCCAAGGTGCTTTCCAATAGAAGACCCCCATACGCAGTGTGCGGAGGCCTCTATGATGCAATGTGCGATGCAGGAGGCGATGTTGAGCTGGCGGATAACAATGATATAAAAGAGATGCAGGCACTTTTCCTGCGTACCGAGGGAATTGACATCCATCCTGCCTCTGCCGTTGCTACGAAAGGTATGATCAATGCTTTCAATGCAGGCAAAATGCCGAAAGATGCGATTACCATGCTCAATATTACAGGCGGAGGAGAAGAGCGTTTCAAACGTGACCACAGGGTTGTTTACCTCAAGCCATCCCTTATCGGCATGGCCTCAGATAAAGGGATAATCACCAGAGTTGAAAATCTATTTAAGTAATTCCTGAAAGAGTAGATTACTCTTTCTGTTCGCTCACCATCACCATCTCTGTGGCTTTGGCCAAAGCAGGGATAATATGGGGAAAAACATACTCTTGCCCTATTTCATGAAGTAGGCCGAACTTTTCTATTGAGTCATATACGGTCTCCTGGACTCCGGAGAGAATAACCTGGATGCCGGACTTTTTTGAACGTTGGTAAAGGCTGCGAAGGTTATTGATTCCTGTCGAATCAATGAAAGGCACCTTGCGCATACGTATAATACGTACTTTGACAACATCTTCTTTGGTTTGGCGGTCGAGCTCGTCCATCTTGTTTGCAAGCCCGAAAAAGAAGGGTCCGTCTATTTCAAAAATCTCTACGCTTTTAGGAACATTAAGTTGTTCTATATTCTCAAGCACAGCCTTCTCTTCATTTTCGGTTGCAGCTAAATAATCGCTCTCAAGAACCGTGATGGATGAGGTCTCGGAAACACGTTTAACAAAGAGGATGATAGCCATCAAGAGACCCACCTCAATAGCAACTGTCAAATCAACCAAAACAGTCAGGAAAAAAGTAATCAATAACACTATCACATCCGCTCTGTCTCCTTTGAGCAGATACTTGAATGTCCTCCACTCACTCATATTGTAGGCCACCATCACAAGGATTGCAGCAAGGCAAGAGAGAGGAATATATACAGCATAGGGCATGAGGAATAGGAAAATCAACAGCAGCACGAGGGAGTGAATAATACCTGCAACAGGAGTTTTTCCACCGTTATTGATATTGGTCATTGTACGTGCAAGGGCTCCGGTTGCCGGGATACCGCCGAAAAGAGGAGTTATAATGTTTGTTATACCTTGTCCTATAAGCTCGGTATTGGAGTTGTGACGTTTGCCGGTGGCACCATCTGCAACCATTGCAGCAAGAAGCGACTCTATTGCACAGAGAAAGGCAATGGTAAATGCGGGTTGAAAGAGTTTGACAGCAGTATCAAGAGTGATTTTTGGAGCTACAGGCTGGGGAATAGCTATTCCTCCCGCCAGTTCGGGAAATTTACTGCCGATTGTGGCAAATTCGATGCCTGCAAAACGGGAAAGCAGTAGCGAAATAAATGTTCCAACAATAATTGCAATAAGTGATCCTGGAACTTTTTTCGTCACTCGTGGCCAGAAAATAATTATTGCAAGGCAAAAGAGTGACATCAAGGTCTCTGCAATGGAAATCGAACCCAGATTGCTGAAATAGCAACCCCATTTAGCGATAAAACTGGAAGGAACCTCAGCTATGGTCAACCCAAAGAAATCTTTAATCTGGGTGGAGAAGATAGTCACGGCAATACCTGATGTAAAGCCTATAACAATGGGATACGGTATGAACTTAATCAAAGTACCCAGCTTGAACACACCCATCAGGACAAGCATTATTCCGGCCAAAATGGTGGATATTATCAAACCCTGAATTCCGAAGTCACCAACAATACCGGCTACAATTACGATGAATGCTCCGGTAGGACCCCCAATCAGAAAATTGGAACCTCCCAGTAAGGAGGTAAGAAAACCGGCAACAACAGCAGTAATCAGACCTTGTTGAGGAGTAACTCCGGAGGCAATACCGAAAGCAATTGCCAACGGCAAAGCAACAATACCCACTATTACACCTGCAATAAAATCCTGTATGAAGGTCTCTTTACTATAATTACCTTTCTTGAAAAGTTCAAAAAACTTAGGTCTGAAGAGCTGTGTCAGTCTGGTTTTCATCTGAAATGTTAAATTAGGTCGGTTATCTTTTGGATTTAGTGCACAAAAATATTTAATTTAAACTAACTTTGAAAATTAATTGTCAAAAGCCGGTATCATGTTCAGAAAAATAGTCAACGCCAGTGTACGCGTAGTACAAAGATATTTGCCGGAGCCCTTTATTTTCGCTCTGCTTCTGACTTTTATTTCATTTGCGGTGGCTATACCCGTATGTAGACAGACACCGCTGGAAGTATTGACCAATTGGGGTAATGGTGTATGGGGATTGCTTGCCTTTTCTATGCAAATGGCACTCGTACTGGTATGCGGTTCTACTTTGGCCGATGCCCCTACCATAAAAAAGGGACTTGACAAACTGGCTTCAATGCCCAAAAAACCGGTTGGAGCGATTGCCTTGGTTTCTTTAGTTTCGGCACTGGCCTGCTGGATCAACTGGGGTTTCGGTCTTATTATCGGAGTCGTATTCGCCAAATCCATTGCAAGGAAGATGCGCGGTGTCGATTATCGTTTACTGATTGCATCTGCATATAGCGGCTTTGTGGTATGGCACGGAGGAATATCCGGTTCCATTCCTCTGGCACTCGCCACTCCGGGTGCAGCATTGTCTACTGTCACTATGGGTGTGGTTACAGAGCCAATTGCGATCAGCAATACCATTTTATCTATCTACAACCTGGCAATTTCAGGACTTGTAATAATTTCGCTGGTCGTGGTCAATTCACTTATGCATCCAAAAGGCAAAGAGGTGGTAGAAGTTGACCCCAAACTGCTTGAAGAGGAAGAAGACGAGAGATCATTCAAACCTTCAACCCCTGCCGAGAAGACCGAAAACAGTATGGTGATTTCCATTATCATATCTTTAATGGGTTTTGCCTTCCTGATAATGAAGCTCTTCGTACGTGGTGAATCTCTAGATTTAAACTCTGTGATAATGCTATTCCTTTTCCTCGGAATATTGTTTCACAAAACGCCTATCGCATATGTCAAATCGCTTAACAAAGCAGCAGTAGGCAGTGCGGGCATCCTGTTACAATTCCCTTTTTATGCCGGTATTATGGGCATAATGACAGGAACTTCTGTAGAAGGTATTTCGCTTGCGGGAGAGATCAGCCATCTTTGCGTCAGCATTTCCAATGAACACACTTTCCCACTTCTGACCTTCCTTAGCGCAGGACTGGTCAATATATTCGTACCTTCGGGCGGAGGTCAATGGGCCGTTCAGGGCCCCATAATGATGCCTGCAGGAGCCACCTTGGGCGTGGCTCCTGCTATCACAGGAATGGCTATCGCCTGGGGTGATGCCTGGACCAATCTAATACAGCCTTTCTGGGCTATTCCTGCGCTCGCAATAGCCAAACTTGGAGCGAGGGATATCATGGGCTACTGCCTGATAAATCTTTTGATATCAGGCATAATTATCAGCTTGGGATTATTACTCTGGGCTCTCTAACTCGAAATTCGAAATTCGAAACTCAAAACTCAAAACTCAGGATTCAGGACTACATACTCAGAACTCTGAACTATCATCGCTGCTCTGCAGCGTAACGTTCTACCTCTTCAAAGACACGGAGGAAATTGCCTCCCCATATTTTTATTATATCCTCATCGGAGAACCCCTCTTCGATAAGGCGTTTCGTAAGATTGTGATACTTGCTCATATCCTTGCAGTCAACCAATCCACCACCTCCGTCAAAGTCACTGCCTACTCCCACATGATCTATTCCCACCAGATCGATGATATAATGCAGGTGTTTCATGAAATCATCTAACGAAGCGGCACTGAAATCAGGACCATAACGGAGTAACCAGGCATCCAGGGCAAGGTGTACTACACCGCCCGTTTCTGCAATTGCTATAATCTCTTCATCGGAAAGATTGCGTGAAAGTTCGCGAACGGCAAAAGCACAGGAATGGCTGGCGATAATTGGTGTTTTGCTCACCTGTACGGCCTGGAGTGTTGCATCTCTGGAGGCATGCGAGAGGTCAACCACAATACCTAGACGATTCATCTCGGCAATCACCGCTTTGCCAAAGTCTGAAAGGCCTCCATGTAATTTTATCTTGGTAGTGCCGGCATCAGCTATAGCATTATTGCCGTTGTGTGTAAGCCCTATCATTCTCACACCTTGATCATAATAGTATTTAACCAGCGGTAGTGAATCACCCAGACAACAGGCATTCTCTATTGAAAGAAAGAGAGAAACCTTACCGGCCTTCTTGAGGGCCTTCATCTCCTTTATAGAAGTGGCAATTGCACCGAGTTCGCTATTCTGTTCAGCATATTGCTTGAGTAGTAATATCAAAGTGTCAGCATATTCACGCGCAAAACGGTGGAACTCTGGATCAATAGGACCCTGGTCCTGATACGCCGCAAAGAAAGCAGCATCCAACCCTCCATCATGCATCTGCTGAAATGAAACCTGCCCTCCCTTAACGCCGTAATCCCCATCCGGATTCTCAAGCCACATTGAATAATCGTTGTGAGTATCAATCGTGAACATCTTTTTGTGCAGACGCTCAATCCTCGCCTCAAGCGTTTCTTCAGTACATCCTAAAGAAAAAAAGGTTACCAAGAGCAATAAAGCCACCGAAAAAAATCTTCTTTTTTGCATTACTGTTTATTATATTAAATATTACTTACTAAAATCTATTTATTACTTACTATAATTACTTATTATTTACTTTACTTACTCTAAACTTTCTCGTACCCCATACCTACTCCTCACTACTCCATACTCCATACTCCATACTCCATACTCCATACTCAGAACTCATTACACATTACTCCACACTACTCACTTAAAACTCAATACTTCCTCGTACCACGCACCCCGCAACACGTAACACTACACATTACACACTACTTACTATCTCCAACACTTCAGCTACGACGAAATTGCTACCGCAGATAAATATCAGGTCCTCTTCTCCGGCCAGCGAATCGGCCTTCTCCAGTGCCTCCTTCACGGAAGCTGTTATGTGACCGTTGATACCATGATCTGAAAGACAGTTCGCCAGTTTTACCGCAGGCAGAGCTCTCTCCCCAGTACTGTTGGTCAAAATAAAGTGAACATCCCTTGGAAGATATGAGGCTATGCTATCTAAATCCTTGTCAGCGACAACGCCCAATATAAGAAATATATTCTCATATTCACACGAAATCTTATCTATCTGTTCACGTACCCATCGCATTGCGTGAGCATTATGAGCCGTATCACAAATGATTGGAGCCTTGCCCTGAATACCGCCGTTGTTTGCCGGCTCTCTGAGTCTCTCCCATCTTCCACGTAGCCCTGTAAAGGCGGCAGCATTTGAGACACCGTTAGAAAGCTCGTTTATATCACATTTGGTATTCAACAATCCTTTCGTAGACATCAATGACAAGATAGCCGAAACTGTCCTCAGATTGCGCTGCTGACAATCCCCTTTAAGATCAATTTCATCAAGAGATAGAGTAAAAAAGGGTGGAAGTTCCTCGGCAAAGAAAAGTTCCGAAGCTCCCACTTCCGCAGCCACTTGTTCAAAAACAACGCGTGTCTCCGGTGTACTCTCCCCTACAAGTGCAGGGACTCCGGCTTTTATAATACCTGCCTTCTCACGCGCTATCTCTTCAATCGTATGGCCGAGATATTCGCAATGTTCCAGCCCTATATTGGTGATTACCGAAAGGATGGGAGTGACAATATTAGTGGAGTCCAGACGACCTCCTAAGCCACATTCAATTACTGCTACATCAATATCCCGGCTACGGAACCAGTCAAGTGCCATCGCCGTTGTAATTTCGAAGAATGAGGGATTGTAGTTATCAAGAAATTCGCGGCATCGCTCCATAAAAGCAAAGACTTCTTCTTTTAAAATCATCTCATAAGTACATCCCGCATCTCCTTGTGATATTATTTTCATCCTCTCACGAAAATCAGTCAGATGCGGCGATGTGTAGAGTCCAACTTTCACTCCGCAGCAGGCAAGAGCAGAAGCAGTCATATGAGATACTGAACCTTTACCGTTTGTACCTGCTATATGGATTGCCTTATATTGTAAGTGAGGATATTCCAACCGAGAAATGTATTTGCGCATTGTATCAATACCCGGCTTGAAAGCCCTGTCCCCTACTCTCTGATAAGAGGGGAAACGAGTAAAAAGCCACTCTAGCATCTCTTCGTATGCAACGTCAGAATATTTCATTTGATATCTTGCTTATATTCTTACCACAAAATTGGGGAATAAAACTGATATATCTCTCAAAAAGCACTACTTTTGTGTGATATTTCTAAAATCTATAACGATATGATTTCATTCTTCAGATGTACTACAGGTACTATTGTTGCCGTTAAAAGCAAAAATTCACTCAGCGATGACGATATTCAGGCACTCCAATGGCTCTTCTCAGGAGCAGAACCCTTGGGTACGGGCAATTTGAAGGGTTATTTTGCAGGCCCCAGAAGAGAAATGGTGACTCCCTGGAGCACTACTGCCACAGAGATTGCACACAATATGAATGTTGAAGGTATTGAAAGAATGGAAGAGTATTTTCCGGTATCGGGACCCGAAGCGAATATCGATAAGATGCTTCAGCGACTCTATAATGGACTTGACCAGAACATTTTCACAACAGACAATACTTTCGAGCCGGTTAAAAACATTACCGATTTGGAAACATACAATATAGAAGAAGGACTGGCGCTTTCAGATGAAGAGATTGGCTACCTGCATGATCTTAGCGACCGTATCGGCAGACCTCTGACCGATTCCGAAGTATTCGGTTTTTCTCAGGTCAATTCTGAGCATTGTCGCCATAAGATATTCAATGGCACATTCGTTATTGACGGAAAAGAGATGCCCTCATCCCTTTTCAGCATGATCAAGAAGACTTCTAAACTTAATCCCAACAGGATTGTCTCCGCATATAGGGACAACTGCGCATTTGTCGAGGGTCCTCTGGTACATCTTTTCCATCCCGCGTCGGGCGACAAGCCGGATTTCTTTGTAAAAAGCAAGAATGAGACTGTCATTTCGCTGAAAGCGGAAACACACAATTTCCCTACGACGGTGGAACCTTTCAACGGAGCAGCCACAGGTACCGGAGGTGAAATAAGGGATCGCATAGCTGGTGGCAAGGGCTCATTTCCCATCACAGGAACTGCCGTCTATATGACCTCCTATCCCCGATTTAAAGATGAACCTCAGAGGGCATGGGAGTGTAGACCTCCTCGAAAGTGGCTCTACCAAACTCCCCTAGAGATCCTCATCAAGGCATCCAACGGCGCATCCGACTTCGGCAACAAGTTTGGACAACCTCTAATCTGCGGCTCACTTTATACCTTTGAGCACTCGGAAGAGGGGCGTGACTATGGCTTTGATAAGGTGATAATGCTCGCGGGAGGTATAGGTTTTGGCAAAAGAAAAGACGCTCTGAAAGATTCCCCAAAAGCGGGTGACGAGATTATTCTTCTAGGAGGCGATAACTACCGTATTGGAATGGGCGGTGGGGCTGTATCATCGGTAGATACGGGTGAATTTGCAAGTGATATTGAGCTCAATGCCATTCAGCGCTCCAACCCTGAGATGCAGAAATGTGTCTACAACACCATCAGGGCTATTGCAGAGAAAGAACACAATACTATCGTATCAGTTCATGACCACGGCGCCGGCGGGCACCTTAACTGTCTTTCTGAACTCGTGGAGGAAAGCGGGGGAACCATCGATATCAGCCGTCTCCCCATCGGCGATCCTACACTTTCAGCCAAAGAGATTATCGGTAACGAATCACAGGAACGTATGGGCCTGGTTATGAAAAGCAAAGATGTGGATGAACTCATAAGAATAGCCGAAAGGGAGCGTGCTCCTCTATACAGAATAGGTAAAACCACAGGAGAACAAAACTTCACCCTAAAGAACTTTCAAACCGGCGAGGTACCCATAGACCTCAAAATTGAAGATATGCTGGGGACGACACCCGGTACGGTAATGGAGGACACCACCGTTACCTATCAATACAAAAGTGTACCTTCCACCATCAACCTCACTGCAGAGGAGCTTATAGCCTCTATAGAAAAGGTACTCCAGCTGGAGTCTGTAGCCTGCAAAGACTGGCTCATCAACAAGGTTGACCGTTCGGTTACCGGACTGATTGCCTGCCAACAAAGCACCGGTGAAATCCAACTTCCGCTCAACAACCTTGGCGTGACAGCCATAGGTTATGATGACATCGAAGGTATCGCTACCTCCATTGGCCACGCTCCCGCAGTAGCATTAATAGACCCTGAAGCCGGTTCCAGAATGGCGATTGCCGAGGCACTCACCAATATGGTGTGGACCCCTATAGAGGAGGGTATAAAGAGCGTTTCCTTGAGTGCCAACTGGATGTGGCCCTGTAAAAATGAAGGTGAGGATAGACGTCTTTACAACGCTGTACGCGCTGCATCTGATTTTGCAATAGCACTTGGTATTAACATACCAACCGGTAAAGACTCGTTGTCAATGACCCAGAGGTATCCTGACGGCACACAAGTGCTCTCCCCCGGCACTCTGATCATCTCCACTGTGGGACCTGCAAAAGATATCCGCAAGACGATTCACCCCAACCTCGCTTCCAGACGTAGCGATATTATTTGGATACCCTTCACTCATACCCAGGGACACCCTCTGGGAGGCTCTGCTTACGCGCAAACAATGTGTTATCTTGGCAACAACACTCCGGATGTGGATGATGCCGGATATTTTACAAAATGCTTCGATACCCTTCAGTCTCTAATTAGTGAAGGCCACATCCTTGCAGGACATGACATTTCGGCCGGAGGCCTGATTACCACTCTGCTCGAATCCTGCTTCCCCAACGCTACAGGAGGCCTTTACATAGATCTGAGTTTTACCTCATCGGATGCTCTCTTCTGCGAAGCTCCAGGAGTCATCATACAGACCGCGGGAGGTCAGGCTGCTTCACTGCTTACCCGCAAAGGAATCAATTTCTACGAGATCGGAGAATGGCAGCAGGAGCGTAAAATGACTCTCAAACTCTCTTCATACACTCTTGATATTGATATCGACAAAATGCGTGATGTCTGGTATAAAACCTCATATCACTTCGATAAACTGCAGTCGGGTGAAGAGAAAGCTACAGAGAGATATTCTCGATACAAACTCCAGCCCCTCACCTACCGTTTTCCTAATGGATTCTCCGGTAAAAGGCCTGAAGAGCCAATAAAGCGTCCCATAGCAGCTATTATCAGAGAGAAAGGCTCCAACGGAGAGAGAGAAATGGCCTGGGCACTCTATCTAGCCGGTTTCGATGTTAAAGATGTACATACCACCGATCTGACCAGCGGAAGAGAAACTTTGGATGAAGTGCAAATGGTTGTGTTCGTGGGAGGATTCTCCAACGCTGACACTCTTGGATCGGCCAAAGGCTGGGCAGGCACATTGATGTACAATAAAAAGGCTAAGGGGACCATTGAACGTTTCTATGCACGTAACAATACGCTTAGCCTTGGTGTTTGCAATGGTTGCCAGCTGATGGGAGAGCTCGGTTTCATCACCCTTTCCGATAGATCAGCTGCTCCTAAGCTCCGCCATAATGCCTCGAACAAGTTTGAGAGCGGATTTGTGGGAGTTACTATCCCTGAGTCACCTGCTATTATGCTCAAGTCCCTCCAGGGTTGCAAACTTGGAGTATGGATTGCCCATGGCGAGGGTCAATTTGAGTTCCCCAGACCGATATCAGAATACAATATAGCTCTCAGATATAGTTATGACGCATATCCTGCCAATCCAAACGGCTCTCCTGAAGCTATTGCCGGAGTTTGCAGCAAAGATGGACGCCACCTAGCCATGATGCCCCATCCGGAGCGCTGCGTGCGTCCCTGGAACTGGGCATATTATCCTCACGGACACCGCAAAGATGTAGTTACCCCTTGGGTGGAAATGTTTGTAAATGCAAGGAATTGGTGTATTGAGAATGTGTAGTGTTGCGTGATGCGAGTTTCGTGGTACGGGGTATTTCGGGTTGCGTGATACGGGTTTCGTAGTGCGGGGTACGGGGTAAGTGTCATGTCCTGAAATAGGTTTACATTTAAATCGGGAAAAATTATGACAAAAGTTCAGAGAACAACAACACGGTACAGCGATTGCTTTAAATTACAAGTAGTAGAAGAAATTGAAAAGAATGGTTTAACTATGGAGGATTGTCGTCGCAAATATGGCATTACAGGCGGAGACACCATTCATAAATGGCTTCGTAAATATGGCAACAACACTTATTAAATAAAATAGTCCGCGTGGAAACAATAGATGAAATAGACGAATTGAAACGCCTTCGAGCAGAAAATGAAGCCTTGAAAGAAGCCTATGCAGAACTTGCTCTGCATCACAAATGCTCGGAAAAGGTTATAGAAGTAGCCGACGAGCTTTTTGACATGGATCTAAAAAAAAAGTACGAACAAGAGTTATCGCATTACTTCAAGAAGAAGCAACAGTAACGTCCACTTGTGCCTACTTTGGAATGACTCGTCAAGCCTATTATAAGAGCAGAAAACATGTTGAAAACGAGGCTCTTAATGAACATATGGCAGTTGAATTAGTTCAAGAGAAGAGACGGGAATTGCCCCGTTTAGGTGAAAGAAAACTCTACTATTTGCTAAAGGATGATTTGTCTAAAATAGGTAGGATCGGAAGAGACAAGTTCTTTGATATACTCGGTCGACACGATTTGCTTGTGAAACCCAAGAAGAGTTTCACCAGGACAACAAACTCTTTTCACTACTTTTACAAGTGGAAAAACTTGATAAAGGATTTATCCATAACACGGGTAAATCAAGTGTGGGTAAGCGATATAACTTACATCAGAACGCTTAGTGGCTTTGCCTATCTGTTTTTAACTACTGACTTGTATTCCAGGAAAATAGTAGGCTGGACGCTAAGTAGTAGTTTGGGAATAGAAAGTGGAATCCGGGCCCTAAAAATGGCTATTTCTTCTCGTGGCAACACGACTGAATCGCTGATTAATCACTCTGACAGAGGCATACAATATTGTTGCAAAGACTATGTAAAAACGCTTCAGGAAGCAGGGATCGACATTAGCATGACCGAGGATAACCATTGTTATGAAAATGCCGTTGCAGAGCGTGTGAACGGCATATTGAAGAATGAATTTTATTTAGATAATACGTTTAACACTTTTGAACAAGCCCTTTCAGCCGTAGGCTCAGGGATAAAAAATTATAATGAAAAACGCCCGCATTGGTCATTAGATCTGCAAACTCCGTCTCAAGTTTACAGTCAGACAAAAGTGGCATAAATAAAAGAAAAAGTGAAGACAATTAAGTTTAACAAAATGTGTCAACTTTTTTTAGGACGAGACAGGGTATATAAGGAGCGAAGCGACTGTCACAAAAAAGAGGAACGAATTCGTTCCTCTTTTTTGTGACCCCAACAGGATTCAAACCTGTAACCTTTTGATCCGTAGTCAAATACTCTATTCAGTTGAGCTATGGGGCCTTATGAAAAAACTGTTATTACTCTTTGGGTGTCTGACGAGCCACTCTTTTCTCTTTGATGCGTGCCTTCTTACCGGTGAGCTTTCTGAGGTAGAATATGCGTGCTCTGCGTACTGCACCGATCTTGTTTACCTCAATATCCTCAATGAGAGGTGAGGAAAGCGGAAAAATCCTCTCTACACCAACACCATTTGAAATTTTACGTACTGTAAAAGTCTTTGTAGCACCTTCACCACGTTTCTGGATCACTATACCACGAAACTTTTGGAAGCGCTCTTTGTTTTCTTCTCTAATCTTGTAAGTAACGGTAACAGTGTCACCGGCTTTGAAATCCGGCAACTGCTTTAGTTCCTGTGCACAGGCCTCCTGTGCGATCTTCATTAAATCCATTTTTATTAATGTTTTAGCGCAACGTTGCTGCTACGGAAGTCTCCGAGTCCTATACCAAGAGGTTGCTTTTCGTTTTGGGATTGCAAAAGTACATATTTTTTCACAACGTACAAATTTTTACGCACTTTTTTCCACAAAACAGCCTATAATCAGATTCCTAACTCAGATTTGACCAACTTATGGATTTGCGGATTTTAATCTTTTTGCGAGATACTCAATTCCAAACAAGAGGAGTACTCCCACCGCAAACCATATTACTGCATGATGCAATTGGGGATCTCCACTGTAATCTCCTGGAAGCACCGGACGGTCCACACCGCTTTCCAGAACTCTTTTCCAAGGCCATACCTTTACAAGAGAACCGATCATCAGACCTGAAAGGAAAAACAATGTGCCGTTGTAAACCTTTTTGAGGAGCCACGAGAGAAATTTTGAAAAAAGGATAATACCGATAATGGCACCTACTGCAAAAACCAAAAGAACCGAAATATTCAGATCACTTACAGCACCGATTATGTAGGCATACTTCCCGAGAAGGAGCAAAACAAAACTGCCGGAGATACCCGGAAGTATCATCGCACAGACAGCAATGGCACCACAAAGGAATATAAACCAAAGCGCATCTGTGGTCTCGGTAGGTGAGATAAGACAAATAAGCACTCCTACTGCCATTCCGACAATAGCCGGAATCAGATGGATAAGTTTCTTAATTTCAATTCCTTTAAGAATATAGACAGGCGAAGCCAAAATGAGTCCGAAAAAAAAGGACCACAAAGGTATCGGGTGGTTCACCAGCAAATATTGCATCACCTTTGCTAAAGAAAAGATGCTTATCAGGATGCCCAGCACAAGTGAAAAGAGAAAATTGCCATTTATTTTAATCCAGAACTTGCGAAATTTTCCGGTAAAGAGGAGTTTGAGTGCCTCGAGATCGATGGACTTAATAGAGTTGATGAGGTCCCCATATATACCGGTGAGAAAGGCGATTGTACCACCTGAAACTCCTGGAATTACATCAGCTGCTCCCATACAGAGCCCTTTGAGGGTAACGAGAAGGTAGTGTCCTATTTTTGACATATATCAATTGTCAGAATTGTCAGGTAATGTGATTAGGTGTATGTTCGCCACATACTCTTTTGAAAGTTCCAGATCTCTCTCAGAAAATGAGGGTCTGTATGTAAGATCATACGGATTGTTCCTTGAGAAATATTTGCCCACTTTAAACCCCGCTTTGGAAAGTTGTGACAATCTATTCACAACAGGGTGAAAATGGTTTGACACAGCGAATAAAAAATCAAATTCAGTATTAACAAAAGGCTCTGCAACAGTAGACTTAAGTTTACCCCTATGCGTGAAGTCACGACGATAGTTTATTACAGTCATCCTCGAGTCAAGACACCACTGTGGTATAGGCTGCCTGTTTAGGTTGACCAAAAGATAGTGTATCTCAATCCCGTGTCTGGCGGCTTCCTGATTGAGAAAAGCGACAGTATCGTGACAATTGAAGTTGCTGAGGTTCAGAATTACACCAATTGAACGGGCGTCATTGAAAGGTTTCAGTACAGGTTGTCTCATATGTGCGCCAATAAAGCAAAAAAGACTCCCGAACACAAAAAGGTATTCGGGAGTTCTTTAAAAGTTTTTTACTTGTTGTCAGCAATGGCTGCCTGAGCAGCTGCAAGTCTTGCAATAGGTACGCGAAAAGGAGAACATGAAACATAGTCCATTCCTATCTTATGACAGAAATGCACTGAATCAGGATCACCACCATGCTCGCCACAAATACCTACCTTGAGTTTCGGACTTGTTGAGCGACCTCCATCTAGACCTAGCTTAACAAGCTTTCCAACAGAGCCCAGGTCAAGAGTTTGGAAGGGGTCAAAGTCTAGAATTCCGTGCTCCATATAGTCATTCATGAAGGAACCGATGTCATCTCTTGAGAAACCGTAAGTCATCTGTGTCATGTCATTAGTACCGAATGAGAAGAACTGCGCAGACTTAGCCATCTCGGGTGCAAGGATTGCAGCGCGGGGGATCTCGATCATTGTACCATACAGGTAATTAATCTTTACACCCTCAGCTTTTTCAACCTCTGCAAGCGCTTTTTCGCAAATAGCCTTCTGGAAGTCAAGCTCCTTTGCTGAAATTGTTACAGGAATCATAATCTCAGGGAGCGGCTTGAGACCCTCCTTGAGCAACTGAGCTGTTGCTGTGAAAATAGCCTTGAATTGCATATAACTCACCTCAGGATAAGTAATACCGATACGTACTCCACGGTGCCCCATCATGGGGTTGACCTCGTGTAGGAGTTCTCCCCTCTCCTTGATCTCGTCAAGGGTAATGCCGAGTTCGTCTGCAAGTTCCTGCTGTTTTTCAACAGTCTGAGGTACAAACTCATGCAAGGGTGGATCTAGGAGGCGAAATGTCACAGGTCTGCCATTCATAACTCGCATTGTCTCCCTAGTGGCATCCACAACATAGGGCTCAAGTTCGTTGAGAGCATCAACTCTCTCCTCGAGATTGGTCGCGTGGATCATCTTGCGAAGCTTAGAAAGAGGTGCCTCAGAGTCTTTACCGTAGAACATGTGTTCAATACGGAAGAGACCGATACCTTCTGCACCGAATTCAATTGCCTTAAGAGCATCCTCAGGGGTATCGGCATTGGTACGAACACCCAGTTTACGGTATTTATCAACCATAGTCATAAACTCTACAAATCGAGGATTCTCGGAGGCATCTACTGTGCTGACTGCTACATCATACACGTGACCTCTTGTGCCATTGAGAGAGAAAATAGCACCCTCTTTATAGCACTTGTCACCAATATTCATCACTCTCTTTCCATCGATAGTTGCAAACTTGATAGCATCGCAACCTACGATGCAGCATTTGCCCCATCCGCGGGCTACAAGAGCAGCATGAGAGGTCATACCTCCGCGTGAAGTAAGCAATCCAACAGCGGCACGCATACCTTCCACATCTTCAGGGTTGGTCTCTTCTCGAACCAGGATTACCCTCTCACCTCTTGACGCTGCCTCAATTGCAGCCTCCGAAGTGAAGACAATCTTACCTACGGCTCCGCCTGGACCTGCTGGAAGACCTTTTGCGATTACATTAGCCTTCTTCTCTGACTCGGGATCGAGAATAGGGTGAAGTATCTCGTCAAGCTGCTTAGGAGCAACTCTCATCACTGCAGTCTTCTCATCGATCATACCCTCTTCAATCATATCCATAGCCATATTGAGCGCTGCAAAACCGGTTCTCTTGCCAACGCGGCACTGGAGTAACCAGAGTTTTCCGTCCTGGATGGTAAACTCTATATCCTGCATATCTTTGAAGTGGTGCTCGAGGTCATCCTGGATCTTGTCAAGCTCCTTATACACCTCCGGCATCGCTGTCTCAAGAGAAACAAGGTGCTTATTATGATCGGTCTTGGTAGACTCATTAAGAGGATTGGGAGTACGGATACCCGCAACTACGTCTTCACCCTGTGCATCAATGAGCCACTCACCGTAAAATGTGTGCTCACCTGTAGCAGGGTTACGGGAGAATGCAACGCCTGTAGCAGAATTAGAACCCATATTGCCGAATACCATTGCCTGCACGTTAACTGCAGTGCCATATTCATCGGGAATACCCTCTATACGGCGATAAGCAATAGCTCTCTTGCCATTCCATGATTTGAATACTGCACCTATACTGCCCCAAAGCTGTGCTTGTGCATCATCGGGGAATTCCTGACCGAGAACCTCTTTTACTCGCACCTTGAAGTGCTCGCAAAGTGATTTCAGATCCTCCTCAGTGAGGTCGGTATCACCCTTGTAACCCTTCTTAGTCTTAAGATCTTGAAGCATATTATCAAGCTGTACGCGAATACCCTTGCCATCTTCCGGCTCAATGCCTTCAGCTTTCTCCATCACAACGTCTGAATACATCATGATCAGACGTCGGTAAGCATCATATACAAAGCGGGGATTTTTAGTCTTTTCAATAATTCCGGGAATCGTCTTGGAGCAAAGACCGATATTGAGAACTGTTTCCATCATACCGGGCATTGACATTCTTGCACCTGAACGGCAGGATAGAAGGAGAGGATCCTTGCTATCACCGAATTTCATTCCCATAGTCTCTTCAGTGGCCTTGAGAGCTGCTGCAACTTCTTCCTTAAGTTCCTCAGGATACTTGCCACCGAGTGCGAAATACTCAGTACAAGTATCAGTTGTGATTGTAAAACCTGCGGGAACGGGAATACCCATGGTACACATCTCTGCAAGATTAGCTCCTTTGCCTCCGAGGAGGTTTTTCATCGTGCCATCACCTTCGGCACTCTTTCCGCCAAAGCGGTAAACTCTTTTTGTCATAGATAATTTAATATTTTAATTTTTTGTAATTTGACAAATTATTACTTTTATGATAGTAATCTGCAAAAATAATAAAAATGTAGGACAATAGCAACGCTATTAGTACTTTTTTTATACCTTTGAAATCATGAGAAAAATTATCTGTTACGCCATAGTTCTGTTGAATCTAGGTGTCATAACCGGATGCAGAACAAATAGAGATAACACAGAAACTTCAGATAATATGCAAGTATTAAGAGTCAAAAAAGTAGTTTTCGAGTCATTAAAGCCCTCCGTAGCTGAAGTAGCCGCCATGTTCGACAGGAAAAAAATAGCATTCCAATCCATAGATGTGGTCAACTGGGAGGACTATAGTTACAAACCGGAAGTTAAATTCCGAATAGCCCATTCAGAGGAAGAAATCTATCTCCAGTATGTCGTGAAAGAGAATGGTGTCAGGGCAACCTTTGGATATGACGCCGGATCTAAACCCTACACCGACTCATGTGTGGAATTTTTCATAATCCCATCCGACAAAGATTCTATCTACTACAATCTGGAGATGAACTGTATAGGTCACGGCACATTTGCCGGAGGTCCTGACCGTAAGCAGCGAATCCGTTTCGGAGATGATGTAATGAACCAGATAAGACGCCAATCAACTCTAGGCTGTGAACCCTTTGGTGAACGTGCGGGTGAACATGAATGGACTCTAACAATAGCTATTCCTAAATCCCTCTACTCTCTTTCAGAGTTCTCAGATCTGTCAGGACGCACCGTTACCGCAAATTTTTACAAATGTGGGGATGACATGCCTGTTCCACACTATCTGAGCTGGCATCCGATACCGATTCCCTCTCCAAATTTCCATACTCCTGAACATTTCGGACTTCTGTTTTTTGAATAAAAAGGTACGTTTTATTTTTTTTTATTATCTTCGTGTGTTACTAAGACCCAGATTATGAAAAAATTGACTCTCTTTTCGCTTGTAGCGGCAGCTCTGATTTCCCTTTCAGGATGTCAGTATCTCGCGGATTTGATGAGCGAAAAGTCTCTTCTTTATGGCCAGTGGGATGTCGCTAAAGTCTATGTGGGAGAGATCGAACTCAATTATGCTGAAACACGTTATTCTTTCGTGTTCGAAAAAGACGACACATTCAAATTCCAAATATGGGAAGATGTAGGTCGCGCTAAGATGGTTATTGCCAGTTACACCGGAACATTTTCTTACGACCAGGATAATTACATTCTAAACATAAGTTTCCCTATAGATGGGCTTCTCCAAGGCAAAAAGGATTTCAACACGAACATTGTTACTCAGTTCCAGGTCAAGGAACTGACTCTCAAACGTCTGCTGCTCGATGTCATTGAGGAAGACGAGCTTGCAATTTTCAATCTCAACTCTACATGGGAAATGAATAAAAAATTCTAACCATGAAAAAACTATACACTTTCCTGCTACTTTCACTCGTTATGTTGACAAGCTGCAACCCTGAGAAAGAGCTCAAATCCCTCATATCCGAACTCGAGGGCACGCTCCTGCCTCTTTATGTAGAATCATCAAAAAGTTACTGGACCGGTACTACAACCGGTAATCCCGAAGATTTTCAAAGATACGCCCAGGCAAGTATCAAAATCGCCGAAATATATTCGGACAAAGTTATATTTGACAAACTCAACCGAATGAAAAAAGGCGGTAGAGTCAACAACCCTCTGCTCAAAAGGCAATTGGATATACTATACCTCTCTTTTCTCAAGGGACAGGCAGATACAACACTGCAAAATCAAATTATAGAGAAAGAGAGTCTTCTGGAACAGAAATATGCCAGTTTCCGAGCTGAATTTCGCGGCGAAAAGGTAAACGACAATTATGTAGAAGAGGTTCTCCGGACCTCAACAGACAACAAAGCTTTGGAGGAGATCTGGAATGCTCACAAGGCAATAGGACCTTACGTGGCCGAAGATGTTCTGGAAATTGTACGCCTTCGCAATACCCTGGCACAATCGCTGGGATTTGACAATTATTACACGATGTCCCTAACCTTTTCGGAACAAGATCCGGAAGAAATCTCAGCACTCTTTAATGAACTTGACGAAATGACAAGTGAAGGATTTGCCGTACTAAAAGCCGATATGGATAAAATGTTCTCCGCGAGATATAGGATACCCGTAGAAAAATTGATGCCCTGGCATTACCAGGGAAGGTTTTTCCAGGAAGCACCCGATCTTTACCCCGTAGATCTTGACAAATATTACAAAGGACGTAATCTTGAAACTCTGACTACCGATTTCTATAACAGCATAGGTCTCAATGTAAGCACAATCATGATGAACAGCGACCTCTATCCCCGTGATGGCAAAAATCAGCACGCCTACTGTATAGATATTGATCATAACGGAGATGTACGTGTCCTCTGTAACATCTCTGACACCGAACAATGGATGTCGACCATGCTCCACGAATTTGGACACGCTGTCTATGCAGTAGGACACGATGCTGCAGGCAATCCTCTCTTCCTCCGCGAGGCAGCACATAGTTTCACTACAGAAGCGGTGGCAATGATGTTTGATAGGTTGTCCCGTAATACGGAATGGATGAAAGTTATGGTGGATCTTTCCGACGAGGAAGCAGCAACTATCAATGAAGATTGCATCCGTTCACTCCGACTCCAGCAACTTGTTTTCAGCCGCTGGACACAGGTAATGTACCGATTCGAAAAGGAGATGTACGCTAACCCCGAACAGGATCTCAATACTCTTTGGTGGAATCTTGTGGAAAAATATCAGCTTCTCACCCGTCCGGAGGGTCGTGACGAGCCCGACTGGGCATCAAAAATTCATATTGCACTCTATCCCTGTTATTATCATAACTATCAGCTCGGAGCCCTTCTGGCTTCACAGCTACACCACTATATTGTGACCAATGTTACCAAAAGCCAAGACATGGCAAACGATTGTTATGTAGGCAGCAAAGAGGTGGGAGAATGGCTTCAGGAATATGTTTTCAATCCCGGAATGCGTTACGAATGGAATGAAATGATAGAAAAAGCCACCGGAGAAAAACTCACAGCGGCTTATTATAAAATGCAATTTGTTGATTAGTGTTACGCGGTAATGGTTACGGGGTGCGTGTTGCACCTCGCACCCTGCAACGTGCAACACGCACCCCGGACTTATCGTTTGCGATAGCGTATTGTATATCCATCATTGTAAGTGATGGTCAAAACATTCGATTTGACCGCTTCGACATATTCGATTACAGCAGGATACTCTATGGTTAATTTATTGCCCTCTTCATCGGTACCATCCAGAATTGCCAGGATACCTGTAGTGGCATTATAACCATAAGGAAGCTTGAACTGGAATACACTGGTGTCGTAAAAGGCCACATAACCATCCGGAGTAAATAGATATCTCTCGAGTGTATAAGAAAAAGGCTGACCGCCCTGTTTAAAGCACTCATATGAAGACCATGCACCCAATAAAAGTTCTGAGTCAGGGTAGAGATCATTGCACGAATTCAATAGGGTTGTGGCAAAAAAGAGCGACAAAATCAGAGTAATTTTTTTCATATCCTATCGTTTAGTTGTTTCAAATTGCGAGTATCAGTGCAAATATAACCAAAATTATGCCGATTTGATAAATCTGACAAACAAGTTATGAACATTCCATAATTTCCGAAGAATCTGTACGTGGCAGACAGTTGAGAATGACATCCTCTCCCACTCTGACACCCATCTCGAGAAGCGCATCGCTGACTGTTTGAAATGCCAGTTTTGGTGTGTTATTATTGCGGCTAAGATGAGCTAGATGTATGCTTTTGAGTTCAGGATGAAAAGCTCTTCTGACCAGAGATGCCGTCTGATCGTTTGACATATGGCCGGTATCCTCAAGAATACGCACTTTAAGGCTTTGAGGATATGGTCCTCGCAATAGCATATCTACATCATAATTAGCCTCTACAATAAGGTGATTGGCCATAGATGCATACTTTACCGCCGCTTCTGTCGGATATCCGATATCGGTCAAAAAAGTAAATCTTACTCCTTCAAAATCAATGTGATAACCCAAGGTCTGTGTAGCATCGTGGGGCACTGCAAAAGCTGTGATCCCTATCCCACTTAACTTGTAGCATACATCTTCTTCTAGGATATTAACACATCCTGACAGGGAGCCACGCGTACAAAAATGAGTACTCAAGGCTCTGTGAAGAGTTTTTGTGGCAAAAACAGGTTTTTGGTGGCGCTGTGTAAAAGAACCCAGACTTCGGATATGATCAATATGGTCATGGGTTACCAGTACCATAGCAATGTTGTCGAATGATATGTCATGTTCGGCAAGACGTTTTTTAAGAGTTCTTACGCCGACGCCGAGATCAACCAGCAACCCTCTCTTCCTATTTCCAACATAGTAACAGTTTGCATTGCTGCCGCTGGAGAGACTCAGAAATCTCACCATAGTTTATTTCGTATTATTCAACTCATCAGGCTTGAAAATGCCCTTCTCAGTAACAATGCCGGTAATAAACTCTGCGGGAGTGACATCAAATGACGGATTGAATACTTTGGTGCCTTTTGGAGCAATTGGCTTGCTGAAATACATATCTGTCATCTCGTATGATGGACGCTCCTCGATGACGATATCCCTGCCTGTGGGACAATTAAAATCTATCGTGCTGGAGGGACCAAAAACATAGAAGGGTACGCCGTAATGTTTTGCTAAAATAGCAAGACCGCAGGTGCCTATTTTATTCGCCACATCTCCATTTGCGGCTACACGATCACATCCTACAAAAACCGTATCCACCCTTTTCTGGCTCATCACGATCGAGGCCATATTATCGCAAATCAGGGTGACATCAATGCCGGCTTTCATCAGCTCATAAGCAGTAAGACGTGCACCCTGCAAAAGCGGTCTGGTCTCATCGACATAAACCATCGGAGAATAGCCCTTCTGGTGGGCAAGGTAAATCGGACTCAAAGCTGTACCATAACGGGATACAGCCAGGTGACCGGCATTACAGTGAGTGAGTATGCCGCAACCATGGGTAAGCAAAGAAATGCCATGTTCGGCGATAGCTACAGTCATCTTGGTTTCTTCCACCTTTATGGAGCGAGCCTCAGCGATAAGGGCATTTTTAATGATGTCAATTACGGTCTGGTCTGTATCGTCAATACTGTTTTTAACTCTGTAAAAGCAATCCTCCATACGGTCCAAAGCCCACATAAGATTGACGGCTGTAGGACGTGATATATAGAGGTAGCGCTTTGTGCGGAGAAACTCTTTTTCAAAGAGGTCAAGTTCCCTACATTTAGACCTATTGATTGTCATTGCCAGGCCGAAAGCAGCAGCTATGCCTATGGCCGGTGCTCCGCGCACCTTCATCAGCGTAATAGCAAAAAAGACCTGTTCCGCCGTAGTCAGGTGAAGAAATTTCTCCTGATTGGGAAGCAACGACTGGTCGAGTATTATCACTTCACGACCATTGGAACTCAGTTCCACTGAATCGTATGGAAAGACTCTTGTCAGCATTATAGTGATTCTATTAGTTTACTAAAAAGATGTGTCATGGTACCTGCAGCTGCATCTGCCGCCCTTACCACATCATCACCATCATTTACAAAATCCTCGGCGAAATCGCCGTGTGCTTCATTGGTGATGACAGAAATGCCAAATACGGGAATATTCGAGTGACGAGCTACTATTACCTCAGGAATGGTAGACATTCCTATGGCATCGGCTCCCACCATACGGAAGAAACGATACTCAGCGGGAGTCTCGTAAGAGGGACCCGTTCCGGCAAGGTATACACCCTTAAAAAGTTTGATACCTTCCTCTTCGGCAATGCTTTCAGCCCTACGAATGAGATTGAGGTCATAAGGACGTGTCATATCGGGAAAACGGGGACCGAATTCATCTAGATTGGGGCCTACCAGAGGATTTGGAAGCCGATTGATGTGATCACAAATAACCATCAAGTCACCCACTTTATAATCCAAATTTACACCTCCTGCTGCATTTGATACGAAGAGATACTCTATTCCGAGCACCTTCATTACTCTTACCGGTAAAGTCACCTGATCCATAGGATAACCCTCATAATAATGGAACCTGCCCTGCATTGCACATACCGGCCTACAGGCAATAGTGCCAAAAATAAGATTACCCTTGTGACCTATAGCTGTAGAACGCGAAAAGTGCGGTATTTCAGCATAAGGAATTATAATAGGATCCTTTATTGAATCGGCGAGCTTGCCAAGGCCGCTGCCGAGAATAATACCCACCTTGGGAACAAAGCCGCCGGTACGCTCACGGAGGTAATTGGCAGCTTCGTAAATTACTGTCAGTCTCTTATCCATCATTTCATCTTGCGTTTATAAGTTTCCAAGCCATTTCATCAGCCTTTTCCAATACCTGCTCTTCTCCGGCCACTTTGCGACCTTCCATCAATATGTTGCCATCACAAATTACAGTGTCAATGCAAGAACTATTAGCTGAATAGATGAAATTGCTTTCAAAATTGATATTCGGTGTGAATGCTTCCGAACGAGTATCCACAAGTACCAGATCGGCAAGGGCTCCCTCTTCTATCCTGCCTGCATCGATATCCAGAGCACGAGCACCATTGATGGTTGCAACATCCATCAGTTCATTCAAAGGGAGTGTCGTAGTGTCACCGGTCCATGCTTTTTGAAGCAGGGTCATGGTCTTCATACTTTCCCGCATGTCTAGATTGTTGGAAGAGGCTGCGCCGTCGGTACCAAGGCATACGTTGATTCCGGCTGCCTTCAAATCACCATATCTGAACCTGTATCCAGAGGCGAGTTTAAGGTTGGAATTGACATTGTGTACTGCAGTAACACCGCGTTTTGCCAAAATTTCAATATCCTCATCATCAAGCCAAAGCGCATGAGCTGCAATGACGTTTGAGTCAAGAATTCCGAGAGAGTCGTAATAAGCCACAGGGCTCTTGCCATATTTTTCCTTGTCTGTAAGCACCTCCTTCTCAGTCTCAGAAATATGTGTATTGAGTATCAGACCATTCTCTTTGGCAAATCCTGAAGCCCATACCATAGTATGCGGAGAGACCGTGTAATCGGCGTGAATGGAAACTCCGAATTCACATCGTTTGTGCCACTTTTTGGAATGGTCATAGAGCCGAATACATTCGGATTTCTGTTTCTCTGCTTTCTCGGTATCAAAATGATCTAGGAATACATATGTCAGAACTCCTCTTATACCCATCTCTTCGACAGCCTGTGCCACTTGTGGCGACATCCAGTACATATCGAGAAAAGAGGTAGTACCTGTTTTTATCATCTCAAGAATAGCGAGCTTTGCTCCCCAGTAGACTTCTTCCTTTTGAAGGTTTTTTTCGATATCCCAAATCTTATTAAGCCACTCTGTCAGCGGAATATCTTCACTGATGCCACGCATAAGTGACATCGCCGAATGAGTATGCATATTGACAAATCCGGGAATGACACTTTTCCCCTTACAGTCGATTTCTCTCTTCGCATTTACCGGAATGGAGTCTGCAATTACTGCAATCCTATTGCCTTTTATAAGGATATCCTTTTGTTCTCCCTTCAAAACAACCCGTTTAAGCAAAATAGTACTCATATTAGTATAATGTCTAAAATTGAACAAAAATAACAAAAAAGATCCATATTGTCATAATAATAATGGTATTTTTTGCCATATATCACAAAAAACGGGGCATAAACTTACAATTTGTAATAAAAAAGATATTTTATTATTCTTTTTGATTTATTATTGATATTTTCGATAATAATTTGTAATTTTGCATGATAAACATTGAACTTGATGATCACAAAACAGCTGATTTCACCAAAAAGCATTGTCGTTGTAGGCGGTAGTGAAGATATACACAAGCCAGGTGGAGCTATTCTGGAAAACCTCCGTTCCACACGATTTCAAGGCGACATTTATGTGGTTAACCCCAAGGCCTCAGGAGAAATCCGGGGCTGCAGGACATTCCTCACCATTGATGGGATCCCCGAAGTTGACCTAGCCATCATTGCCATACCGGCAAAGTTTTGTGTGGATACTGTCGAGACACTATGCTACAAGAAAAACTGCGGTGCCATTATTATCATTTCCGCAGGCTTTGCCGAGGACAGCAAAAAGGGAGCGGAATATGAACACAGGATTGTTGAGATGACCAACGACGTAGGAGCCTCGCTAATAGGCCCCAACTGTGTGGGAGTTATAACCCCCTCCTATACGGGAGTCTTTACCAAACCTATTCCGAGCCTCTCCCCCAAGGGAATTGATTTCGTTTCAGGCTCCGGAGCCACCATCGTATTCATCCTGGAGCTTGCTATACAACTTGGACTGAAGTTCTCATCTATTTTTTCCATAGGCAATTCCGCTCAGATCGGAGTTGAGGATATGCTTGAGTACTTCGACCAATCCTATGTACACGGAAAGAGCTCACCTGTCAAGATGCTTTACATTGAGAGCATAAGTGACCCCCGGAAGTTTCTAAAACATGCATACTCACTCTACTGCAAGGGTGCAAGGGTGGTAGCGATCAAATCAGGATATAGCGAAGCCGGATCCCGCGCCGCATCCTCACATACAGGTGCGATGGCTTCCCCCGATAAGGCTGTCAGCGCACTTTTTCGTAAGGCGGGCGTCATCAGATGTTACAGTCGCTCCGAACTTGTGACTACAGCCGGCATACTGATGTTTAACGTAGTCAAAGGGCGCAAAATGGCCATTATCACCCACGCGGGTGGCCCTGCAGTAATGCTAACCGACGTACTCTCTTCCAACGATGTAGAGGTTCCTAACTTCGAAGGAGAGAAGGCTCAGGCGCTGCTCAACGAACTATACCCTGGTTCTTCCGTCTCCAACCCCATTGACTTTCTTGCCACCGGTACTGCCGACCAACTCGGAAAAATTATAGATACCTGTGAAAATGATTTCGATGTGGATAGCATGGCGGTGATATTTGGTAATCCAGGCCTTGTATCAAGCTACGGTGCATATGACATGATACTTGATAAGCAGAAGGTTTGTAAAAAGCCTATATTTCCTATTCTGACCTCAATCGTAAATGCAGAGGATGAGATAGAACAGTTCAGGAATAAAGGCGGCATTACATTCCCCGAAGAGGTTATTTTCGGCTCATGCTACGCAAAACTATTAAATATCCCCGAACCTATTCTAAGCTATGAGCATCCTCCCATTGATAAGGAGAAGATCCGCAGTATCATTGACAGCAGCAGTAACGGCTACCTCACACCCGAGAAGACACAGGAAATCCTGGATGCTGCGGGCATCAGCAGGGTAAAGGAACTGGTGGTCTCCACATATCCCGAAGCGATTGAGGCTGCAAGAGAGATAGGCTGGCCGCTGGTGATGAAGGTAGTTGGCCCCGTTCATAAGAGCGATGTAGGTGGAGTTGCGCTCAATATAAGCGACGATCACACACTCGAAAGGGAGTACAAACGTATGATGCGCATTGAAGGCTGTATCGGAGTGTTGCTCCAGCCAATGATCAGCGGTACGCAACTCTTTGTGGGTGCCAAGAGAGAAGACATGTTCGGACATCTGGTGATGTGCGGTCTCGGAGGTATCTACATCGAGGTACTTAAGGATATCTCTTACAACATCTCCCCCATCTCTGCAGTTGAAGCTGAGGAGATGATCCGCCATCTGCGCAGCTACAAGTTGATTGAAGGTGTACGCGGTCAGGAAGGGGTCAATGAAGCGATATTCAATGAGACCATCCGTAGAGTTTCCGCACTCTGCAGTTGTGCTCCGGAGATATTTGAAATGGATATTAATCCTCTTATGGGCAACCAAAAGAGCGTTACTGCTGTGGATGCCAGAATTAGGATAGAAAAATAATTATATATGTTTAAAAAAATTGGAAACTGGTACCGCGCCCAGACAGACACAACAAAGGCACTTATATGGATAGGCCTCATTTGTCTGATCGGTATTGCATTCAGGTGGAATGCAATTATCGAAGGCCTCACTAAGGGATTCAATTTTTATTCAGGAAAATAACATTTAAAAACCAATAAAAAATCAAAGCATATGGCAATCAAAGGAGCTATCACGGTTGATACCGAGAAATGCAAAGGATGCGGAGTATGCATCCCTAATTGTCCAACCGGCACTATCGCCCTCTCTAAAGAGGTGAATAGTAAAGGTTACAACTATTTATACATGGCGAATCCGGAGAGCTGCACCGGCTGCACCAATTGTGCCACCGTTTGCCCGGATGCCGTAATCACGGTTTATCGTGTCAAAATCTAAAATTACAGATATGGCAGAAAAGATCTTAATGAAAGGAAATGAAGCCATCGCATATGCCGCAATAAACTGCGGTTGTGACGGCTATTTCGGCTACCCCATTACCCCCCAATCGGAGGTGATGGAGACGCTGATGCTAGAAAAACCCTGGGAGACCACAGGTATGGTAGTGCTCCAGGCAGAGAGTGAAGTATCTTCGATCAATATGGTCTATGGCGGAGCCTGCTGTGGCAAAAAGGTAATGACCTCATCCAGCAGCCCCGGCATAAGCCTTATGTGCGAAGGTCTAAGTTACCTCGCAGGCTGCGAACTTCCCTGTCTCGTAGTCAATGTTATGCGCGGTGGTCCGGGTCTGGGCACCATACAGCCCAGCCAGAGTGATTATTTCCAGGCCACAAAGGGTGGTGGACACGGTGATTACAGAACTATTGTTCTTGCCCCTGCTACAGTACAGGATATGTACGATTATGTGGATTTATCATTCGAACTCGCATTCAAATACCGCAATCCGGTGATGATTCTCGGTGACGGTGTAGTTGGGCAGATGATGGAGAAGGTGGAACTTCGCCCTGCTAAGCCTCGCCGCACTGATAAAGAGCTGAGAGAGTTATGTGATTCATGGGCTACATTGGGAAAATCGGCATCCAGACCGGGCAACATTATAACATCACTTGCACTTGATGCAGACATAATGGAACGCCACAATATTCACCTCCAAAACAAATATGCCACTATCGAGGCAAATGAGGCGAGATACGAGACCTATATGACCAAAGATGCAGATCATCTGATCGTGGCATTCGGCTGTATGTCCCGGATCTGCGAGAATGTAGTGGAACTTGCACGCCAGGATGGCATAAAACTCGGCGTATTACGCCCCATCACCCTCTATCCCTACCCTGAAAAGGCTCTTGATGCGCTTGTACCCCAAATGAAAAGCATTATGTCAGTAGAACTCAACTCCGGACAAATGGTGGAAGATGTGCGTAGGATAGCTAGCGGACGCGCGCCCGTGCATTTCTACGGTCGCCAGGGAGGAGCAGTCCCCTCTCCCGAAGAGATTTATGAAGCATTTGTCAAAACTATCAAAAAATAGCGACTATGGATATTAATGAAATTATAAAACCAGAAAATAAGGTTTACGGTAAGAGTACCGTACTGAAAGATGCAGTCATGCACTATTGCCCTGGCTGCTCTCATGGCACTGTCCACAAGATCCTTGCTGAAGTTATCGAGGAGATGGGCATCCAGGACAAGACCATAGGCATATCGCCTGTCGGATGCTCCGTATTCGCTTACAACTATCTTAACATAGACTGGCAACAGGCAGCTCACGGACGCGCTCCTGCACTTGCCACCGCCACCAAACGCCTCATGCCGGACAAATATGTATTTACATATCAGGGTGACGGTGACCTGGCATCAATAGGTACCGCAGAAATTATGCATGCCTGCAACCGTGGGGAAAACATCGTTGTTATCTTTATCAACAATGCAATTTACGGAATGACCGGAGGACAAATGGCACCCACTACCCTACTCGGACAGGTGACAGCCACCACTCCATATGGTCGTGACGCAAAGCTTAATGGCTACCCCCTGAAAATCACAGAACTTATAGCACAACTTGAAGGCACCTGCTACGTTACCAGACAATCCGTACAAAACCCTGGCGCAGTGCGCAGAGCAAAGAGAGCCATCCAGAAAGCTTTTGAAAACTCAATGTTGGATAAAGGCACATCTTTTATCGAAGTGGTAAGCACCTGTAACTCAGGATGGAAAGCATCGCCTGTGGCTGCAAACAAATGGATGGAAGAAAATATGTTCCCCTTCTATCCCCTCGGAGATTTGAAGGACCGTTGAGACCTTCTTGATTAATATGAATAAAAAAAAATAATATGAAAGAAGAGATAATTATAGCCGGATTCGGAGGACAGGGTGTCCTCTTCATGGGCAGGATTTTAGCCTACGGAGGCATTATGCAGGATCAGGAAGTTACGTGGATGCCTTCATACGGTCCCGAGATGCGCGGAGGCACCTGCAATGTAAGTGTCATCCTCAGCGACAACAAGATCAGCTCACCAATCCTCAGCAGATTTGATACTGCTATCATACTCAATCAGCAGTCGCTGGATAAGTTTGAAAAACAGGTAAAACCAGGTGGAGTCCTTATTTATGACCCCAACGGTATCACACGTCATCCGGAGAGGAAAGACATCAAAGTTTGTCGCATAGCCGCAGTTGATGAGGCTGCAAAGCTCGGCAACGCCAAAGCCTACAATATGATTGTTCTCGGAGCCTACCTCAAGGTTAAGCCGGTAGTCACCTTTGAGAATGTTATTAAAGGACTTAGGAAGTCACTTCCCGAACGTCACCATCATTTGATGGAAATGAATGAAAAGGCGATTAGCGTGGGTATGGAAGCTGTTGAAATTTTGTAAAGAATAGATACGAATAGTACAATAAAAATGGGGGTCACATTAAAAATGATCCCCATTTTTATAGTTTCGAGTAAGTAGTCAGTAGTTCTGAGTAAATTATTTAGTAGCAAGTTATAAGTCCGGAGATAGTTTTGGGTTTATGTTGAGAGTTCTATGAGACTCCAAATCCTGTAGGATTGTTATAATATTTTAAAATCACAAAACTATCTTCATTCTCCACCCATATCCCTACTACTACACACTACATACTACATACTACATACTACATACTACATACTACATACTACATACTACATACTACATACTACATACTACATACTACATACTACATACTACATACTATTTCATGCTTCTCCTCCAAATGCCATTGGAGGTACATTAGTAGGCTGCGGTTCTCTCAGATTTATCTCGCCGAAACTCTTTTCATACTTGCTTAAATTATCCTCAAGTGCTTTCAAAAGACGTTTAGCATGTTCCGGAGCCAGGATTATTCGGCTATTGACATTGGGCTGAGGCATTCCGGGCATCACCTGTATAAAGTCAAGTACAAACTCCGAATTGGAGTGGTTGATAAATACAAGGTTAGAATAGACGCCGCGGGCCACTTCGGGAGTGATACTGATACCTTTGTTTTTGTTCTCTTCCATAATGACTTATTTTGCAAATGCGACACTGCGTGTTTCGCGGATTACTGTAATTTTAATTTGACCGGGATATACCATTTCTTCCTGGATTTTACGGGCGATATCAGCTGAAAGGGCTTCACACTGGTGATCAGACACTTCTTCGGCTCCTACTATCACACGCAGTTCTCTACCGGCCTGTATAGCATAGGTCTTTGTCACACCGGGATGAGAAAGCGCAATATCTTCCATATCCTTAAGACGTTTGATATAGGATTCAATAACCTCACGGCGGGCACCGGGGCGGGCACCTGATATGGCATCACCTACCATTACCAGCGGGGCTATCAGGGATTTCATCTCCATCTCTTCGTGGTGCGAACCTATGGCATTGCAAACTTCAGGTTTCTCCTTAAATCTCTCTGCAATGCGCATACCGAGCAGAGCGTGCGGTAATTCGGGATCCTCATCAGAGACCTTTCCAATATCGTGCAGAAGTCCGGCACGTTTTGCAACCTTTGCGTTGAGACCTAGCTCTGCTGCCATTGTGGCACAAATATTGGCAACCTCTCTCGAGTGTTGGAGGAGATTTTGTCCATAAGAAGAGCGGTACTTCATTCTTCCAATAAGGCGAATAAGCTCCACATGAAGTCCGTGGATACCCAGATCAATACAAGTGCGTTTTCCTGTCTCCATAATCTCATCTTCGAGCTGCTTCTGCACCTTTGCCACTACTTCTTCGATACGTGCAGGGTGAATTCGGCCATCAGTAACCAGCTGGTGAAGTGCGAGTCTCGCCACTTCTCGTCGCACCGGATCAAATGCTGAGAGAAGAATCGCTTCGGGAGTGTCGTCGACTACGATTTCAACACCGGTTGCAGCTTCAAGTGCGCGAATATTACGCCCTTCACGACCAATAATGCGACCCTTGATCTCGTCACTTTCAATATTGAAGACCGTCACTGCATTTTCTATAGCTGTCTCCGGCGCTGTACGTTGGATAGTGTTAATAACTATGCGCTTTGCCTCTTTGCTCGCTGTCATGCGCGCTTCATCCATTACATCGCTGATGTAGGACATCGCTTCAGTCTTCGCCTCAGCTTTCATACTCTCTATAAGCTGGTTTTTGGCCTCTGCTGCCGTCATTTCGGCCACCTCTTCAAGTTTGTTTATGACTTCGTTCTTGTATTTATCGTACTCTTCACTCTTGCGGTTAACAATATCAAGTTGGGTTTTGAGGTTCTCGCGTATGCTGTCGACCTCTTTTTGTTTTCGTCCAAGTTCGGAATTTTGTTGATTGAGCACCAGTTCCTTCTGCTTTACTTTGTTTTCATACTGCTGGACCTGAGCGTTACGTTCGTTAATGAAAGTCTCGTGTTCGCTTTTGAGTTGCAGGAATTTTTCCTTAGCCTGGAAAATCTTCTCCTTTTTGATATCCTCCCCCTCTTTTTCAGCGTTGATAATTATTTGTGCTTTCTTCTTTTTTAATATGACGTTCCTTACTAGCAGATAGATCGCCAGCGTCACTACGGCTGAAACTATCGCTGTAATAATAATTGTGGTAAACATAATGGTAAGTATATAGTAATAAATAGTGCAATAATTTCGTCTTTTCGAAAAAAGCGAACAACAGAAATACTTACAATTTATAGAAAAGCCGTTAGCTCCGGTCTGTTAGAAATCTTATTAAATAAGATTTGAGCTCCGATATTTGTCTCAAACTTCCTACGTCCTATAAATAGAATCCCCCTTGCGGGGTCACGAGAGGCCTGTTTTTAACAATCGAGTTGGCTCGTGATGATGTTTAGTGTTGATTTCAGCAATGAGCGGAACTAACGGCCGATTAAATACTCTCCCAATCGTTCATCCAGGGTATGCAATTGTTGCAATAATTTCTCTTTCTCCTTATCTCTAAGTGTTTCAAATTCTACCAACCGGACCTCTTCTTCCAAAAGTATCATACTCAAAATTTCATCTCTGGGTACCATCGGATAACTGCTTGATTTTTCAAAAATCCTCTGGTTTATCCTTTTGACTGCTGCACGTATCTTCTCTTCACTCGCCGCGTCAACATCCAGTTCAAATTCCTTCCCTGCTATCCTTATAGTGATGCGTTGTTTCATCTATTCAGTCATTAAGTAGATCTATACATCTGTCAATCTCACGTATTAGGGCTGAAACCCTCTTCCTCGCCTCATTCCGATCCGGCATGTTCCCAAATGCCTCTATCAATTGTTGTCTCTCTGTCTGTTCCTTTAATCGTTTTATAATATAAATTTGTTTCGCGTCGGTTGCTTCAAGAGCGGAAATCTTTTCCGAAAAGCGTACATTCTCCTTCTCGAGCTTTTCGCATCTTGCGATCAATCGCCCGATTTTGCTTTTCAAACTATTGATCACCTCTCCATCCATAATAACGCAATATACAAAGATAAATAAAAATCCCCTATCCGCAATGATTTATTTTATAAAACTCCAGTTGGCGGAAGTTTCTGGCACTATAATACCCTCCTTTGCAATATACTCTTCAATAAGCGTTCTGATGTCGCCATATCTGGAAACAACCTGTAGAGAATCGGGATTTACACCTGCCCCATCTCTGAGAAGGTTGCCACCTCCACTTGCTCTGTAAGAGGAAATTGCCACGTTATAAATTCGGTCATAATCAAAGGGAGAACCATCTCTCATCGAGATAATTTCCACCATTGAGCCTCTTAGTGCCGATTTTTTTACACGATAGACAATACCATCCGCTGAATCGAAATTGTGGGCAGGGCCAATATTGTTCACCCAATTGTAATATGAAAGTTCAAGGTAATTCTTAATCTGAGCACCTGTAAGTTCAACCACAAAAAGGGAGTTTTCATATCTGTAAAGCAGTACCAAGTCCTGATATCTGATGACTCCGGCAGGAATTAAGCCGTTGCTCGAAAGTGGCGCGGTGATAGAGATATCAGCTCCCGAAACATCAAGCTGCACTTGATGCACCAGGTTAATATATGAAGAGGGCCCCACTAATGCATCGGCAAAATAAATCTCTTCGGTAATAGTGCCTATTTCGCGGTTTGCAAACTCATAGACTGCTTTGAAATCCTCTTTAAAACGGGCGGTATAGCGAGGATCGGGATTTACATCCGACATAGGAACAAGTCTTGAGACAAAATTCTTTGAAATCACCTTCCCATCCTTAAATTCGAGTTCAAAGGTGACTTCTCCAAGAAGAGAGGCGCGATCGCCCGCATTAATCAACAATACCTCCCCGTCAGGATTGTCGATTGTCTCTGCAATGGCACGATGATCATGGCCGGCAAGTACCATATCCACTCCTCTAATACTGGAAGCGAGATAGCGCGCTTCATTTTCGATATCAGGGCCACCATGTCCACTACCCGTATGACAGGCAAGAATAACAAGGTGAGGGCTCTCTTTCTCAATCACGAGATCAACCCAATCCTGGGCAACATCTGATATTTTTAGAAAATCGATTCCCTCCCAGAGTTCTTGAGAGAGCCAGCTTTTGATATTGGCATTGGTCATACCGATTACAGCTATTTTGATTCCTTTGCGAGCCACGATAGTATATGGCTTAAAATAGGGCTCTCCCCCAGATCCTTCAATAATTGCATTGGCTGCGAGATAGGGAATTTTACCCTCTTTAAACCGATCATATACCTGATGTCCCGCTTCGATATCATGATTGCCCACAACGATAGCGTCATAGCCGATATATTCGGCTGCTCTTGCGAAAATATGTACACTCGCAGTATCAATAAAATTGCAATAATAGGCTGCATTATCACCCTGCAGATTATCTCCTACATCAATCAGCACCGGCTTGATACCCTTTGTCCTAAGTTGTTTAACATAAGTTGAGACATTTGCCAGCGAAGCCAGACGCGCCTCTTCGTTGTAATATGAATCAAAATAGGCACCGTGCAGGTCAGTAGTAGAGCAAACGGTAATGGAGTAAAACCCATTCTTTGGAGTACGATTGCAGCCTGTTGCGATAAAGATCGCAATGGCCGGTATAATCAAAAAGTTTAATAAACGTTTCATTCTGCTGTTACTGTTTCCGGTAAGGATTTGGTTTTAATGGTATTAATGATCAGAGCAATGGCACCGTCTCCTGTCACATTGGCCGCCGTACCGAAGCTGTCCATAGCGATGTAGAGAGCTATCATAAGGCCCTGCATTGAAGGATCGAAGCCAAGCATTGTGGCAATAAGGCCAATTGCAGCCATTATTGCACCTCCCGGTACGCCTGGGGCGGCAACCATTATGACTCCGAGCATACAGATGAATCCCGCGTACAGGTCAAGTTCCACATTCATTCCCATACTGAGTGAAATTGCATAAGCACAGGCAACTATCTTGAGAATACTACCGGCAAGGTGGATGGTAGCACATAAAGGAATAACGAAGCTGGCGATCTCCTCTCTTACTCCATTTTTAATTGTTTGTGCCAGAGTGACAGGGATAGTGGCAGCTGAGGATTGAGTGCCGAGTGCAGTCATATAGGCAGGAAGCATCGTATAAAGAGATTTGAAAGGATTTTTACGCGCTATCGCTCCTGCTACTACAAACTGCATCACAAGCAGCACTACATGCATTATGAAGATGATCACGATGATTTTGAGGAACATTCCCATTATTGCACTCACTTTGCCCTCTGCTCCCATCTGGAGGAATATGCCGAAGATAAAGAGAGGAAGAAGTGGAACGATTACACGCTCGATAACTACATATATAAGATCCTTAAAATCCAGCATAAAATTACGTATGGTGTCGCCTTTGACAGCAGTCAGACCAAGGCCAATTACAAAAGCTGTAACAAGCGCTGTCGTAACACTCATCAAAGGGGGCATCTCAATGGTAAAATAAGGATGTAAGCCACCTGACATATCGATATTACCCAGTGAGATGAGCGAATCGCCCAGAAAACGGGGGTAACTCCATTTGCATGTAAAATAGGAGAAAAAACCGGATAATAATGTGGAAAAATAGGCAATTGCGACAGTTATCAGCAATAATTTACCCGCACCCTTGCCCAGTTCGAAAATACCCGGGGCTATGAGCCCGATAATGAGCAATGGAATAATCAGCCCGAGAAAGTTGCTGAATATGGAATTAAAAGTGATAAAAATCCTGACGGCCCATTCCGGAAAGAATAACGAGAAGAGTATTCCAAGTGCGATAGCAATCAGCACTTTGGGAAGAAGTCCCATCTTGAATCTTTTTTTGGTCATATGCAAAGGGTGTGTTAGTCTGTTTATTTTGCAAAAATAATCTTTTTTTCCAACTCCCCACGCTACACTCAATGCTCAATACTCAAAACTCAGAACTTCACCATATCATGCAACACGAGGTACAAACGACTAACAAATTAGGGTTGGGACTTGCCCAACCCTAATCGAAACCGCAATATTCAGTAACTAACTAAATTAATTATTATAGAACAAGCGGACATTGTTAGCCTGACTCTTGCTCCTTTGCTCGCTACCATTCATGTATTGAGTAATATAAGTCATAGAAGAGGCTGTTTCAGATTCTGAAGAAGGCGTGGATGACCAGTAAAAACCACCGATATACCTTTGCTCTGCCGTTACTCCTCCGTCAGTAGAAAAACCTCCGGCAGGGAAATAGCGAATTACATCATTCGCATTATTATACTGCCAAAAATCGGATTGTTTTATATCATCCACTGTCATAGCTGCCAGGTCCTTCATATTGCGTGAAGTGATCTTCACGTGTGTTTCGCCACCGGCACTAACGTACTCGTACTTCCAGGCTGACTGCATATTAGTACCCTTATAGCGGAGCGCGTAAGTGATGATACCGGTACGATAGTCGCTGGTCATTGTTATGCTTTTGCCTTGAACGGTCACGGTTTCCTCGACATTATTATAAGTGTTCGTTGCGTCATTTATAAATTCTACGTAATGCTCTGAAGAGCTTATAGCCTTAGGAATAATAGAAAGCCACTCTGCTTCACTTGGTAGATGGTAAGCAGTGCTATCAATAGTAATATTGGTGAATGTAGCAACGGCATCATAGAAATTAAAGTAACCGCTTCCAGTGCAGTATACCGAATCGGTCACAAAGCCGTCTCCCGATGTATTTACATTATACTTCGTCACCAGGCTGAGCGGATTAAGCGGAGGGTCCGCAGGTCCGATTTTTTCCTTATTAATGATGTAGGTCACGCCCTTGTAAAAAATAATGAAAGCATAGTCGGTTTCGGTGATAGAGAGTTGGAGATCGCCGTCATTACCGGTTTCACCCTTATCGCCTTTGGGACCTACGGGACCTTGCTCACCCACAACACCAGATTGACCAGCAGGGCCTTGGGAGCCCCGTGGACCTTGCGCATTTACCAGGTGATTCTTTGAGTCTCTCACAAGTTGCCATGTTTTCCCTCCATCAAGACTCATCTCCCAGAGGAGACTCCGATTGACCCTTAGGATTGGGGTAATACCGTTCTTGCCATCAACACCATCAGGACCGGAAGCACCGTCTGCCCCATCTTTTCCATCTTTACCATCAGCACCAGGAGTACCGTCAGCCCCATCTTTTCCATCTTTACCCTCTTTACCATCCTTACCCTGTGCAGGTATCATATTGCCGTCAGCATCTAGTAGGAACTCGCCGTTGATGGTCCAATAGAGCAAACCGTCATCGTGCAGTTTGACGCTGATGTCAGGTACAACTCCATCTTTACCATCTTTGCCGTCTGCCCCATCTTTGCCATCCTTACCATCAGCTCCATCTTTGCCATTCTTCAGGATAATCTTACTGCCATCGCTCATAGTAAGCTCATAGCCACTCTTGTCAGTCAACTCCCTGTAGGATACCACGCTTACCTTATTGGAAAGGGCATCTACCAGCCCCTTTATGGAGCCAATTTCCGAGTTTGCATCATTCGTCAGCTGTTTTAAGCCCGCCAGCCACGCTTCATACTCGGAGATCTTCGCTTTTCTTTCCTCCAACTCATTGGCTTGTTCCGCGTTTTGCTTTTTTAGGAAATCTATCTCGTTCCAAACCTCATCCAGGTCCACACATCCGACAACAAGGAACATAGTCAAAAGAGTAATTATTGTAAAAAACTTTTTCATATTGATATTATTGTTGATACAAAATGTTATTAAATTAAATAGAACTCCCTAATGATCACTTTTGAATCCAATTCTTTGATGTAAGTGTGCTTGTATGGGAAGCATCGAATTCATTACCGCCCCAACGCATCTCATATTTTCCTCCTACTCGTCCCGTGCGATCGGTAATGGAGTTTACCAAGTCATCCATTGCCGCTTTTTTGATTTGGTTAGAGTTGCATTCCAGCCACTTAAGTTCACTATTTTTACTTAAGTCAATCGAGGTAAGCAAATTGTTGTTACAGTAAAGACCCTCTAATAAGGTATTCTTAGTCACATCAAGCGTAGTAATATCGTTATAGGGACAACCAAACATAGTTACCCTACCATGAATAGTAATTGTTTGTGCCTGTATGGTGTACTGCTTGGAAATCTCAAACTGCACATTACCTTCGCCGGGATCTTTTATTCCGTTACCATTAAGGTCAATCCATACATCTGACCGATCGGCAGGCAGGGCATAAAAGATTAAATTAACGGTCGAACCAACACTCTTGGTAGTAGTAAAATTCATAGTGAAATTGTCTGCGCCATCATAATCACTGCCGTTTTGGTCAGCCACCTTCCAGTGTTTTTGTTTTGCCTTAGCTATTTGCTCTAATGTAATGATGTTAGTAGGCGCAGCCGGATTATGTACGCGGAACTCGCCCTCAGTTGTGGAGGACCTATCTACCAGGCTATTGACCAAAATCTCCATTTTTTCTTCATTTATTTGGTTTCCATAACAGTAAAGATGCTCTAAAACAGTATTACTTGTCACGTCAAGAGCAGTAAGCTGGTTGGTGTAACAATAAAGATACTGCAATGCGGTGTTCTGGCTTACATCCAGCTCGGTGAGTTGATTCAAAGAACAATTCAGACTCTGCAACTCGGGGTTCCCGGTAACATCAAGCGCAGTAAGCTCGTTGCCAAGACAAACCAACTTGTTCACCTTACCATAGATGGTAACGGTTTTATTAGTGAAGGTGTAATTTTTAGGGGCATTAAACAATATATCGTCCTCGCCCGCATCCTTTATCTTATTGTTGTTGAGGTCTATCCAAATATCAGTTTGTTCGGCATCGGCGGCATCTATAACCAGTCGTAAAGTCCCCCATACGCTCTTATTAGTTACGAGAGTCATGGAGAAAGGGCTTACGCCATCATATTCGTCGTCATTTGTATCATATACCTTCCAGTTTTTTAACCTTGCTTTAGCTACCTGTTCTGTTGTGATGACATTAGTAGGTGTCAAAGGATTGTGAACGTAAAACAAACCAGCGGGATTCAGGCCGCTCCTATTGAACAGGCTATTTACCAAAATCTCCATTTCCTCTTGTTTGATTAGGTTTCCATGACAATAAAGTGTTTTTAATTCTACGTTATTGGTTACATCAAGAGTGGTGAGTTGGTTTGTAAAACAAGAAAGAATCTGTAATGCACCATTATGGCTCACATCAAGAGTGGTGAGTTGATTAATACTACAGTAAAGTTGTTCTAATGCGGTGTTTGTCGTTACGTCAAGTATGGAGAGCGAGTTGCTGAAACAGTCCAACCTCTTTAACCCTATGTTTGTCGATAGATCAATAGAGGTAAGAAAGTTAGTTTCACAAATCAGAGTCTGTAATGCAGTGTTCATGCTTACATCAAGCGAAGTAAGTAAGTTGTTGGAACAATTCAAAGACTCTAATGAATTATTTTTGCTCACATCAATAGCAACGAGTTGGTTGCCTCGACAAACAAACCAAGTCACCTTGCCATGGATGGTAACAGTTTGCGCAGTAAAGATGTATTCCTTATACCCATCAAACAAAATATTATTTTCTCCTGCATCCTTCGTACCGTTGTTGTTGAGGTCTATCCATACATCGGCCTGATCTTCAGGAGTTGCCCGAATATATAATCTAATGGTTTGGGGTGGAATCATATTTGGAATCTTCTTCGTGATAAGAGTCATGGAAGGTAGAGGTACAGGACCTTTTGGAATGGTATAGATGAACCCTTTATAAACAATAACTATAGCATTATCGGTTTCAGCGATAGTAAGGTTGGCATCACCGTCATGGCCGGGATCACCCTTCTCGCCAGTAGGTCCTTGAGGACCTGGAGAGCCTGTTTGACCCGTGGCGCCCTGTTGACCTACTGAGCCTTGAGGACCTTGAGGACCTTGCACCCTGATAGGATTTTTGTTTGTATCCCTTACGAGTTGCCAAGTGGTACCACCATCCAGGCTCATCTCCCAGCAGAGGTCCGAATTGACCCTTAGCAGAGGAGTGAAACCATCTTTACCGGCAGCACCCTGAGCTCCTTGAGCACCGTCTGCCCCATCTTTACCATCTTTACCATCAGCTCCTTGAGCACCGTCTACCCCATCTTTACCATCTTTACCATCCTTGCCATCCTTAGCTTGTGCAGGTATCATCTTTCCGTCGGCATCAAGCAGGAACTCGCCGTTGATGGTCCAGTAAAGCAGGCCATCCTCGTGTAATTTAACGCTGATGTCGGGTGTGAGACCGTTGGTACCATCGTTTCCGTCAGCACCATCTTTGCCATCCTTACCGGCAGCACCGTCAACACCATGTTTCAGGACGATCTTGCTGCCGTCGCTCATTATAATCTCAAAACCACTCTTATCAGAGAGCTCCTTGTAGGAGACCACACTCAACTGGTTGCTAAGGGCATCTATCAGTCCTTTGATAGAACTAATCTCCGAATTGGCGCTGCTCGTCAACTTCTCCACACTCTTATACCACTCTTCGAAACTAGCGAACTTAGCATTTTCTCTTTCCAGTTCTTCGGCTTGCTCCGCATTTTGCTTTCTCAGAGCCTCTAACTGGCTCCAGACTTCATCCAGATCAACACAGCCCACAACAAGGAACATCGCCAAAAGAGTTATAATTGTAAAAAATTTCTTCATGTTGGTCATTTTTGATATAAGTTTTTTCAAATTCATTTGGAACTTCCACGTTAGACATAACAAATCAATTTATTGTTTCGAACAGGCGAACGTTTATCTTAACTTCATAAAAAGATTGTACTGATCCGAGAGCATATTGGGATTGTTGTGAGGAGAATAAAAGATATGAATAATTACTACTATCCTTTGTTGAAGAGATGAAATAGCCATTGGTGCCCACTCCGGACAGCATATCTCCTCCAAACCCGTAGTTCATACATGTACCTCCGGCAGGTAAACAACGGGTAACGTCATTATCGGCATTATTGCTCCAAAAACTTGCTAGCTTAATATCATCCACAGTGACAGAGGGCTGTCCCTTCAGAGAGCGGGAAGTTATCTTCATATGGGTAGTTTGTTTACCGGGATCTGCTATGTATTCGTATTTCCAGGCTGACACCATGTCAGTGCCCTTGTAACGAAGCGCATAAGTAACACCTTCGACACCTGTACGATAGTCGCTCTTCATTGTGATGATATCAGTTTTAACGGTGACTGTTTCATCAACATCGTCATAGGAAGCGTTATCGGTTGTAAATTTCACCCAAGTGTTCGAATCCGGCACAATAGATTTCCACTCTTCTTTGCTCGGCAGGTGATACTGCTTTTCACTAATCGTAATATTGGTGAATAGATTAACTGCATTATTATATGTAAAGTAACCGCTTCCGGAACAAGCAGTCAAGTCCGTTACAAAACCATCTCCCGCGGTGTTTACATTATTCGCAGCCACAAGAGTGAGCGGGTTAAATGGTGGAGGTGCCTTTGGGATGGTGAAAGTTGCCCCCAGATAAATAATGATAAATGCAGTGTCAGTTTCCGTTATGGTAAGGTTTGCATCACCATCTTTGCCGGGATCACCCTTCTCGCCCGCAGGACCCGCAGGACCTTGAGCACCTTGTGTGCCCGCAGTACCCTGTTGACCCGCAGGTCCTTGAATACCTTGAGGACCTTGTGCACTTATCGGGTTATTGTTCGCATCCCTTACAAGTTGCCAGGTTTTACCACCGTCCAGGCTCATCTCCCAGTATAAGTTAGAGTTGACCCTTAACAGAGGGGTAATACCATCCTTGCCCGGAGCACCGGTGGCACCTTGAGCACCATCTGCCCCATCTTTGCCATCCTTACCCGGGGTGCCTTGAGCACCGTCTGCGCCATCTTTACCGTCCAAGCCATCCTTCCCATCCTTCGGTTGCGCCGGTATCATATTACCTTCAGCATCAAGCAGAAACTCACCGTTTAGGGTCCAGTAGAGCAGACCATCATCATGTAGTTTTACGCTGATTTCGGGAGTGACTCCGTCGACACCATCATTGCCGTCAGCACCATCTTTGCCATCCATACCGGCGGCACCATCAGTGCCGTGCTTCAGGACGATCTTGCTGCCATCGCTCATAGTAAGTTCGTAGCCACTCTTGTCGTCCAGCTCCTTATAGGAGACAACGCTCAACTTGTTGGTCAAAGCATCTACCAGTCCTTTGATGGAGCCAATCTCTGAGTTAGCATAACCCGACAACAGCTCCAAACTCCCTAACAACTGCTCTAACTGAGTAAATCGCCCCTTTTGTTCCTCCAGCTCCTTAGCTTGCTCAGTGTTTTGCTTTATCAGAGAGTCTATTTCACTCCACACTTCATCCAGGTCTACACAACCGACAACAATGAACATTGCCACAAGCGTGATCATTGCAAAAAATCTTTTCATGTTAGTTGATTAATTAAAATGATTAATTAAAAAAGGTGGCTGTGACAATGCCCAGCCACCGGTCTATTAATAAATATTATTCTATTGAACAGGTTCTATTGTAAATAAACGTACAGTATATTTATTGCTCTCCTTGTCCACATAATTGGAATATGCACTATCCTCCCCAAAGCTCATCAGGGATATCAGGCCATTGCCGCTCGGCGTAGAAGAGAGGAAATAGCCATTAGTACCCACTTCTTTAGCTTCACTATCATAATAACCGCTGGCGGGGAAATAGCGGACCACATCGTTAGTATTGTTGTTGTTCCAAAATGTCTCCTCCGAAACATCATCAATGTAGGGAAGTGTTTGCCCGTAAAGGTTACGTGAGGTTATCTTCAAGTGGGTATTGTTTCCATCCTCTATGTATTCGTACTTCCAGGCAGAGACCATACTGGTACCCTTATATCGGATCGCAAACGAGGTTCCGGGCGTATAAGTAAGGAAGTCACTTATCATTGTAAAGGTTTTACCTTGTATCATCACGGTCTCGCTAACTCCGGGAGAGTTCACAAGGACTTTTAGGTTAACGTGATTGGTATTATCCGGTACAATAGCACGCCACTCCTCTTCTTTAGGCAAATAGTATGGCGATATAAGGATATTCATCGTGTTTATAAACTCGTAGGCATCAGCATAGGTAAAGAAAGGACTTCCTGTACAAGCAGTCAAGTCGATTACGAAACTATAACCTGAGAAAATTATACCCCAAAAGTAATCTGCAGATAACAGGTTGTACTTCGAAACAAAACTAAGCGGATTGGGAGTGGTACCACGGGTATAATGTTGACGCATCTGTTTACCTTCGTGAACAAATTCCAGGATCAAACCGGTACTGTCTAAGTTTGCGATGGTAAAGTTATCAATCTTGTAGGTGATCCAATTGTTATTATCGCTTGTGTCCGTCCATGTAATTTGGTTTTTAATCTTTAATTGATTTGGACCAACAAATGTATAGCTAAAGGGTTGATAAAATTCAAATGGAGCTGAACCGTTGGAATCATCCATAAAATGCATCCAATAATCCTCCCAGACATCCAGGTCAGTCCATCCGCCTGCACCGTCTGATTCCTGAAGTTTATTCATATTCCATACACCGATCAGCTTCTCCATATCAAACAGAGGCTCTGATACACCACCTCCTCCTTTTGGAATTACAAAGGTTACTCCGTTAAATATAATAGTAACCGCTGCTTGGGTCTCCGTTATTTGCAAATCGGGAGTTTCTCCGGCAGGACCTTGTTCTCCAGCAGGACCTTGTTCACCGGCAGGACCTTGCTGGCCCGGAGGACCCTGTGGACCTGTTTTACCGATAGCTCCCTGTTCCCCCACAGGACCCTGTGGGCCTGTTGCGCCTTGCTCACCGGTAGGACCCTGAGGACCCTGAGCACCGGTATCACCTTTTTCTCCTTTTGGTCCAATAGCCTGAACCGGATTTCCGCTCTTATCCTTAACCTCTTGCCATGTAATTCCCTTATCGAGGCTTATTTCCCAATTACCATAAGTATTTACACGCAAAACCGGGGCATAACCTGCATCACCTTTTTCGCCTTTATCACCTTTTGCCCCTGTAGCAGGTATTTTATTTCCGGCTGCATCTAAAATGAATTCACCGTTAATAGTCCAATAGAGGCGCCCGTCGGGACCAAAAGGTTTTGCTCCAATAACAACGTTCTCGCCTTTCTCGCCTTTATCACCTTTATCACCCTTTTCGCCTTGTTCACCTTTATCTCCTTGCTCTCCCTTATCACCCTTGGCACCATGCTTTAGGGTAATCTTACTGCCGTCACTCATCAATAGCTCGTATCCACTTTTGTCAATAAGTTCTTTATATGAAACTATACTCACCTTTCTATTAAGGGCATCGATTAGCCCCCAGATAGCAGCAACTTCAGAGTTTGCATTATTAGTCAACTGTTCCACCTTCTTCAACCACGACTCAAACTCTGCGAGCTTCTCCTTTTGTGCCTTCAACTCCTCCATTTGCTCACTATTTTGGTTTTCCAGCTCACTGTTTTTCTTCTTAAGAAAATCAATCTCGTTCCAGAGATCATCCAGGTCGATACAGCCTCCCAGGGTAATCATCGCCACGAGCATAATCGCTGCAAAAATTTTTTTCATGTTGGATATATTTTTAATTTGTTATTCAAAAATCGGTGTAAATTTTATCCCAAATTTCTCTATTCAATAACTCTACTTCTGAATAGGCGCAGGGAGTATTTATGTGCCGCCTTGTCGACATAGTTTGTATATGCCGTATTTGGACCGAAGCTCATACCGGCAGCAAGGCCGTTTCCATGCGGTGTATAAGACCAATAGTAGCCATTGGTGCCCTGATTCTGTATCGCATCGCTCTCATTTTTATAGCCGCTCGCAGGAAAATAGCGAACAATATCCTCCTCTGTATTCTGTAACCAAAATTCATCTCTTCTGGCAATGTCTGTCATGTCAATATCCGGTTTCCCAAAAAGACTGCGTGAAGTTATCTTCAAATAATAGACACCATCTTCGTGCTCAAGATACTCATACCTCCAGGCTGAAACCATACTGGTACCAACATAGCGTAGTGCAGAAGTGCAACCAGGATAGTTATCAGGCGAGTGAGCATAGTCGCTGGTCATAGTGATGCTCTTATTTTGCACTGTTACAGTTTCAGTAACCCTAAGATCAGTCATTGCGGAGAGATTACCGAATGGTATCTGATGATTGTTATCCGGAATTATCGCTCTCCACTCATCAACTGTAGGTATAAAGTAGCCTCCTAAAAGGAAAGCGAATTCTTGCATAGGAACAACCTCTTCATATGTAAAGTAGCCGCTAACATTGCAGGCTATAGAGTCCGTCACAAAGCCTAGTCCCAACGTGTTCATGTTGTACTTCGCAACAAAGCTCAGCGGATTAGGAACCTCACCGCGTGTGTAATGCTCACGCCTTGTACCGGCATTAGAAACCACCTCCAGGATCAAATTGTCGTTATCCAGATCGATGATGGTCATAGTATCAAAGCCAGAGAGTCTTATTAATTCAAATTTGTTTGTGTCAGTCATTTTGTAGGTAAATGGGATATTAATCCAGGGAAGAGCAGAAATTGCACCATTTGCAGAGTCCATAAAATGCATACTGTAGTCATCTTCGGGATCTTCATCTGTCCATCCATCACCATCGGGGGTTTGTATCATATTCATATCCCATACACCGAGAAGTAGCTTCAGGTCAAACTGAGACTGAGGTATCCCTTTAATGATAGTATAGGAATTTCCATTAAAGGTAATTATAACTGCAGCAGCAGTTTCAGTGATTTGCAAATTGTCAACACTTCCGGAAGGACCTTGAGGACCTATTTCTCCCTGGGGTCCCTGCTCACCAACGGGACCTTGAGGGCCTGTGGCACCTTTATCACCCTTATCCCCTTTAGGTCCAATAGCTGCCACAGACTTTCCTGTCTTATCCTTAACCTCTTGCCATGTGGTGCCATTATCAAGACTCATCTCCCAGTTACCTGAAGTATTTACCCTCAAAATCGGAGTTAAGCCGATATCTCCCTTATCACCTTTAGAGCCTTCATCGCCCTTATCTCCGGTAGCCGGAACTTTGTTTCCATTCGCATCCAGCAGGAAATCACCATTAATAGTCCAATAAAGACGATCATAAGGGCCAAAAGGTTTTACGCCAATAACGACTCTATCTCCCTGTTCTCCCTTGGCACCCTCTTCACCTTGCTCACCTTTCTCCCCCTGGTCTCCCTTATCGCCTTTATCGCCTTTGTCGCCTTTATCACCCTTTTCACCCTTTTCACCCTTTTCACCATTAGTTCCATGTTTCAGAGTGATACTGCTGCCGTCGCTCATTAGTAGTACATAGCCGCTCTTGTCGAGCATTTCAGTGTAAGAAATAACGCCCAATTTTCTATTTTGGGCCTCCAGGAGTGCTCTGATGGCGGCAATATCCGAGTTTGCAGTATTCGTCAAGTCCTCGACAGCTTTAAGTCTCTCTTTGTACTCTTGAAGCTCACTGGATTGCTCGCTCAACTTATCAGCTTGCTCCTTGTTTTGCTTTTTTAAGAAATCAATCTCACTCCACACTTCATCCAAGTCAACACAGCCAGCAACAAGGAAGAGTGCCACAAGTGTGATCATTGCAAAAAGTTTCTTCATGTTAGTTGATTTAAGTTAGTTTTTATTGATATGATTAAATTGAACTCGTTCAGGTTATACCGATTGATTGCGACAGGCTTAAAATGATTTGGTTCATTTGACTTATTTTGAAGTTTGTCGCATATTATTCAAAACTTTTTACTTCTTAATGATAGAACAAAAAAAAACACAACTCACTACCCTAATGTAACTTATCGTGTAAATTTACAATGGCCTGACAAGAAAAACAAGAGGGCAGGTGGTCTATTTTGTTATGTGAACAAAATAGACCAGTTAAATCTAATTATTTTTGAAAATCCACACAAAACTGAGTGATATTTGGGGCAGTTAGCGTCAGTGTAAAAACATACAAATAAGTGCCGAGAATTCTTTATGGAATTTAGAACTCATAAACTAAAAAAGGGTTGGGACTTTATTTCCCAACCCTAATCAAAAGCCGCCAATGCAACTATTGACTACATAAATTAATACGTTTCAAACAAGCGGACAGTCATCTTTTTGTCAGGAGCCAGATAGAGTGTCGTAGCACCAAGGTAATAAAGAATCCAATGATATGCATACTCATCAGTAGTGTACAATGACGATGACCAGTAGAAGCCTATTCCACCTACATTCTCTGCCTTATTCCCTGAGTAGTAACCACAGAGGGGAAAGTAGCGTACCACATCATTGGTATTGTTATTAACCCAATACTCAGGTGTCGTGATATGATCCACTGTTACTCCGGCGGTCCCGTATAAACTGCGCGAAGTTACCTTCATGTAAGAATGTTTCTCATTTTTATCCGTTACCAGATGGTATCTCCAGGCCGAAACCATATCAGTATTTTTATAACGGATTGCATAGCAATCGAGAGATAAAGAAGAAGACTGGTAGTCACCATAGAAAGTATAATTTTGGCCTTTGACCGTGGCGTATTCGTAAACATTCATATGGCGTATTCCATTTTGGCTTCCTAGTACCACATGAAACTCAGTTGTGTCAAGATTCGCAAAATTTGACATACGCGGAAAAATTGATCTCATCTCATCAGCGTCGGGCTGGTGATACTTTTTGCCGCCAAAAGTAACACTGCTGAACTTTTGCTTTGCATCATTGAAAGAGAAGTAACCGCTGCCATGATGGGCGGTCAAGTTAGGAACAAAACCATTACCGGCGACATTTACGTTGTATTCTGCAACTTGGCTAAGCGGGTTGAACGGAAGCACGGGATCCTTGGGTATAATATAAGTAACATTCTTGTAGACAATAGTAATGGCTTTGTCAGTTTCAGTAATTGTGAGATTGGCATCACCGTCTGTCCCTGCCGGACCTTGAGCACCATCCTCACCATCCTTTCCATCCCTACCCGCAGGACCCTGAGGACCTCTGTCTCCTTCTTCTCCCTGAACTCCTTGATCACCCTGAGGCCCCCTGGGACCTACAGGACCCGTTGCACCACGATCACCCTGGCGACCCGGATCTCCCTTGTCCCCTTTATCTCCTTTATCGCCTTTTTCACCCTGCGGCCCTTGTGCCGATAGCGGTTGCTCATCCCCACCCTTAATTAGTTGCCATGTTATACCGCCATCAATACTCATCTCCCAGAATAACTCCGAGTTAATCCTTAAAATGGGAGTAAATCCGTTAGCACCGTCTTTACCATCTTTGCCGTCAGCACCGTCTTTACCTTGTGCCGGTATCTTATTACCGTCAGCATCAAGCAAGAACTCATCGTTTAGGGTCCAGTAGAGCACACCATCCGTATGTAACTTTACGCTGATGTTAGGTGTGACTCCATCTGCACCATCCTTGCCATCTTTGCCATCTTTGCCATCTTTACCATCCTTACCATCGATACCGTGCTTTAAAGTGATCTTGCTGCCATCGCTCATAACAATCTCATAACCACTTTTATCGGCCAACTCCTTATATGACACCAAGGTTACTTTTTTATTTAAGGCATCTATAAGCCCCTTAATGGAGATAATCTCTGAGTTTGCATTCTTAGTCATACTTTCGAGGTTTTTAATCCTCTCTTCGTGGTCGTTTAACTTATCGGTTTGCTCCTGATTTTGCCTTTTCAGAAAATCGATTTCATTCCAAAGTTCATCCAGGTCGACACAGCCGACAACAGCAATCATCGCCACAAGTGTGATAATTGTAAAAAATTTCTTCATGTTAGTTAATTTTAGTTGGTTTATATTGATATGATTATTAAACTCATTCAGGTAATACCGGTTAATTCCGACAAGCTAAACTGATTTTGTTGCTTTGACTTATTTTGAAGGTTGTCGTATCATTTTTCAAAACTTTTTATTTCTTAATGATGGAACAAAAACCGCACAACCCACTACCCTGGTGTAACTTATCGTACAAATTTACAATGGCCTGGCAAGAAAAACAAGCGGTCAAGTGGTCTATTTCAGATAGTTACGCAAAATAGACTAGTCTATTTTGTCAAAAATAAAATAGACCAGTTCTAACCCATAGGATTGTTCGAAATAGCAATTTTGGATTTAAATCCCCAATTGAATCTATTCGAATTAAAATAAAGTGAAATTAATTGCTATCTTTGATAAATATTTTACGTTTTGGACGATGAAAAGTAATTCTTTTAGACCAGGGAAAAGACAGTAAATTAGGGATTCCATTTATGCAACCTGAATCATCTATATCAGTATATCTAATTGCGAGCATAATTCTAGTTGTATTGGGCATTATGCTAATGGGCTTCCGCATTCGAGTGGAGCGTCTAACTTTTAACTTGCGTCTTTCGAGAGTATTTATGGTGTGTGCATATTATATGCTGGCAATCGCACTTTTCCTTTCCCATGTCTATGAAGGTAGCGGCGATACAAAGCATAATGAGATTACTACCCCTGCGGTATCGGCCCTCCAATCTATGTTCTTCACCTTTACGCTGCTCTCTATCCTACTGCCTACTTATATTAGTCGTCGACAGCTCCTAATACATGCAACGATTGTATTGGGAGTTATTACCCTCTATTTAGTAGCGGCATTTTCCATAGAGAAATACCAGATCATTGTGAATATCGGAGTATTCGCTTATCTATGTCTGCTCGTTTTTTACACTCGTTTTTTCCTAAAGAAATATGCGCTGAGTGTCAGACAATTGGAGGATTATTACGATGAAGATGAACAGGGACGGCTCCATTGGGTGAAAATAAGTTTTTTTACTGCCCTTATAATAGGAATTTTTGCTTCTGTTTCCACCTATTTCCCTTTTTGGGTAGATTATTGGTTCGTGAGTTTTTACATTGTTTTTTATATCTGGTTTGTCATCCGCTTCTACAATTATGTTACAAAGATTGATTTCTACCTGGCAGCAACAACAAGCCAAATGGAAGGTGTGACAGATACAACACAAAAAACAGAACAAAATGAGACCGAAATATGCCCGAAACATGATTCCGTTAAAAAGAAAAAGTTTAAAAAAGCACTTGAAGAATGGGTTTTGAATGAAGGATATATGAAAGGAGATGTCAGTACCGAAGAGATAGCCAGATTATTAGGGACAAATCTACCCTACTTGCGCAGTTATTTCCATAACTATATGTCGTCTGATTTTCGCACTTGGCGCAATGAGTTGCGTATACACAAAGCCAAGGAGCTAATCACCGATCATCCCGATATGTCACTCAACCAAATAGCTATACAGGTGGGATTTGTCACACGAAGCAACTTCTACCTGTACTTTAAGAAAATAACGGGACAATCTCCTGCTGATTACCGCGACCGGATAGCTTCCAACAGGAAATAATTGTTAAACAAAATAGGGTCGGAACAAAAGTCCCAACCCTAATCGAATGCTATTAAATTTGGATAAGTGACAGATTAATTTACTGTCTCAAACAAGCGCACTGTCAGCTTATCAGTGGCAATAAGACCGATTATAGGGAATGAAATAATATTTATTCGAACGAATTTATTCTTCATGGACATACTTTTTTTATTACTTTTGTCAGTTGAGGAAAGATTTACGACCGATTGGGATCACTCTGTTTTGTTTGATTTATATTATTCTTGACGGTTACTATAATGCGACCTGATTTATATACTGCAGTAGTTTTTGCAGCGGCAACAGTACTCACCTTACTGGGCATTGTATTGCTCGGTATCAGCATCAGAATTGAGGAAAGAACTGTTAACTTGCGTCTTGCAAGGGGATTTCTCGCTCTGGCTTATTTTATGCTCGCATTACCCTCTTTTGTTTCATTCTTTTATGAGGGCAGAGCCAATCCAATGTATATTGAGATTATTACTCCTGCTGTTTCAACCATTCAATCAACGTTCTTTACATTTACGATACTTACTATCCTCTTACCTACTGATATCACTCGTCGACAGATAGTATGGCATGCAGCGATTGTGATTGGAGCACTTATTCTCTATTTTGTAACAGCATTTAATCTTAATAACTACCGTTGCGCCGTCAATATTGGTGTAACAGCTTACCTCTGTTTGCTGATTTTCTACACGTGGCTTTTCATAAAGAAATACGCTACAAGTCTCCGAAAATTGGAAGATTATTATGACGAAGATGAACAGGGACGTCTCAAATGGGTTAAAAACAGTTTTTATGCTGCACTTTCTATAGGTATCCTCGCCTCCGTCGCCACCTACTTTCCTTTATGGATGCGCGTTTGTTTCATATTTACATACCTCCTTTTTTACACCTGGTTTGTGATTCGTTTCTCAAATTATGTAACCAAAATCGACTTCTATCTCTCTGCGACAACCCGTAAAGCTGAACTGATTTTCACAACACCCCGCGATCAGGAAGATATTACAACTGAAAGATCCACTGAAAATGATCCTGTTAATGAGACGGAATTGAAAAAAGCTCTTGAAAAATGGGTTTTGGATGAAGGATATATAAAGGGAGATGTCAGCACTGAAGAGATAGCCAGGGCATTGGGGACAAACCTACTCAATTTGCGCAGCTATTTCCATGACTATATGTCGTCTGATTTTCGCACTTGGCGTAATGAGTTGCGTATTCGCAAAGCCCAGGAACTTATCGCCGATCATCCCGATATGTCGCTCAACCAAATAGCTATACAGGTGGGATTTGTCACACGAAGCAACTTCTACCTGTACTTCAAGAAAATAACGGGACAGTCTCCCGCAGATTATCGCGATCAGATAGCTGCCAATAAATGATTATTGGTTATTGGATAAAAAAAGGTTGGAGCATGAGGCCCCAACCCAAATAGAATGTCATCAAATACGGCTATATGCCTAATCAATTTACTGTCTCGAAAAGGCGGATAGTCTGTCTGAATCTATAATCTTCCCAAGAATCAATGTAATCAAGGTATAATGTACAGAATGTCATATACCAATACGTATCTTGCGTCCCGGTCGAAGAGGTATAATAACCATAAGTGCCTACGCCATCCAGTTCATCTTCTGGAAACGGGTGGTTAAGATCATACTCATATTGACCTCCGGCAGGAAAACGGCGAATCACATCATTATCGTTGTCACTATTCCAAAAGTCCGCTAAAATAATATCATCTACAGTTGTGTTCGTCCCGTAAAGGAGGCGTGAAGTCACCTTAACGTGGGTGTCGTTACCTTGGTCAATGCGCTCATACTTCCAGGCTGTCTCCATATTAGTGCCTTTGTAGCGAAGCGCATAAGTGACATGGTTAAAATTGACGCGAAAGTCACTTGTCATTGCGATGTCCTGGCCTTTAACAGTTACATTTTCGGGGATATTATTATAAGACAAGTTACTATTTGCCGGGATGTTGCTATTAAATCTTACCACATGGGTAGGAATATGTGGGAGAATATATGGCCTGATATCCAACGGAAATATAGAGATCCATTCGGATTGACTCGGCAGATGGTAGTATTTATCGCCAATTTGGATATTAGTAAATTGGTCAACTGCTTGAGTAAAGGTAAAGTAACCGCTTGCGGTGCATGATGTCTCACTTGTCACGAAATCTTGACCATCAGGCCGAATGTTATACACAGCAACAAGACTCAGCGGATTGAGCAGAGGAGGTGCCTTGGGAATTCTGAAGGTTTGGTTCCCATAGATAATGATGATGATATCACCACTCTCGATAATAGTAAGGTTAGCATCACCGTCCTGGCCGGCAGGACCCGGAGGACCTTGAGCGCCCTCTGCACCATCATTACCGGCAGGACCCTGAGAACCCGGAGGGCCTTGAGCCCTTATCGGTATTCCAAGGGAATTCTTCATTAGCTGCCATGTCTTTCCACCGTCAAGACTCATCTCCCAATATAAGTTGGAGTTGATTCTTAATAGCGGGGTGATACCATCTTTACCATCGGTACCGGAAACTCCCTGAGGACCTTGGGCTCCATCTTTACCATCCTTGCCATCGGCGCCTGGAGTACCAGGGACACCCTGAGCTCCATCCTTGCCATCGGCTCCATCCTTACCGTCTCTACCATCTTTACCATCCTGGCCATCCTGGCCGTCTTTACCTTGAGCCGGTATCATATTACCGTCTGAATCAAGCAGGAACTCGCCGTTAATGGTCCAGTAGAGCAGACCATCTTCATGTTGCTTAACGCCGATATCAGGTGTGATACCGTCAACACCATCTTTTCCGTCGGTTCCGTCTTTACCATCCTTACCATCATTGCCATCGGCACCGTCAGTGCCGTGCTTGAGAATGATCTTACTACCATCGCTCATGGTAAGCTCATAACCGCTCTTGTCAGCCAGCTCCTTATAGGACACTATGCTCAACTTATTGGTCAGAGCATCCACCAGACCTTTGATGGTGCCAATCTCCGAGTTAGCATTACTCGTCAACTGTTCCAAGTTCTCTAACAAGGCCTCTAGCGTGGCGACCTTAGCCTTTTGCTCTTCCAGATCATTGGCTTGCTCTTGATTCTGCTTTCTCAGAAAATCGATCTCATTCCAAAGCTCATCCAAGTCAACACAGCCGACAATAAGGAACATCGCCACAAGCGTAATTGTTGCGAAAAATTTTTTCATATTGATAAATTTTAGTTGGGTTTATTGCTTGGTAAATTCTGCTGATAATAATTTTTATAAAGATACTATGCTTTAAGTAATCATAAAAGATGATAGGTGGTCTATTTTATACAATTACGCTAAATAGACCACTCTATTTTGAAATAGAGTGGATAGAACATCGTCTAAGAGGACATAAAAGAAATGCATAAATATAGTTTTTAAAATGTGCAGGAATTAGTTTGGAATAAAAAAATTACTAATTTTGTCGGCCTAATAATATTTAAACATGGCTCAGATCACCCTGTTTATGTTGGTTAGTTCCACTTTTTGAAGTTAAATTTTATGTATCAAGATTTATATAGTTCAGTAACTTTCGCACAGATTATTGTGCTCGTCGTCTTGGGTATTGTGCTATTAAACTTCCGTATTAGAGTGGAGAAAAAAACCTTTAATTTGCGTCTTGCAAAAGGGTTTCTGGCACTGTCATATTTTATGCTGGCAGTGCCGGCCTTTATCGAATATTTTTTTGACGGAGGATTCAATCGTATGTGGGTTGAAATATTCACGCCTCCCGGAGCTTCCATTCAATCCATGTTTTTTACCTTCACATTTCTTACTATTCTTCAACCCATTTCTATGAGTCGCAAACAGATACTGTTGCATGCAGCACTCATATTTGGAGTGATCATACTCTATCTGCTGGCAGCATTCAATTTACAGCAATATCATTGGGTTATCTACATCTTTTTAGCTGCTTATTTCTGTCAGCTGGTGTTTTACGTAAGGCTATTTAAAAAGAAATACGCAGTAAGTATAAAACAGTTGGAGGATTATTATGACGAGGATGAACAGGGACGCCTCAGATGGGTAAAAATCAGTTTCTATGCTGCACTGTCTTTAGGTATCATTGCTTCTGTGTCAGCCTATTTCCCGTTTAAATTCTACGTTGTTTTTGTGATGATATACATCATATTTTATGCGTGGTTTGCTATTCGCTTCATTAATTTCTTGTCCAACTTTGATTTTTATCTTTCCGCGACTGCCCGCGAACCGGAACAAATTCCATCTGAATCTGAAATACTGGTGGATATGGATGCCGAGAGAGAGAAGCAATTGAAAAAATCACTCGAACAATGGGTTTTGGATGGAGGATACACGAAAGGAGATATCAGCACTGAAGAGATAGCCAAGGTATTGGGGACCGACTTGCTCTTTTTGCGTAGCTATTTTCGCAACAATATGCCGTGTGATTTTCGCACCTGGCGCAATGAATTACGTATCCGCAAAGCTCAGGAAGTCATTTCCGAGAATCCGGAAATTTCAATCAATCAAATAGCACAACAGGTGGGGTTTGTCACACAAAGTAACTTTTACCTCTACTTCAAAAAAATAACGGGATGCTCTCCCACCGATTTTCGTGACAACAAAGCTGTCAGGAAATGATGCGCTATGCGCAATGAGTCACAACTTAGAACCAACTCGACTTCCCATACTTAAATTCACCGCGCAACTCGCAACCACGTAACTCGGATTTTTTTAGTAATTTTGCCCGTCATGGGCAACACGATTACATTTTTGGGTACAGGCACGTCACAGGGTATCCCGATGATAGGATGCGGGTGTGAAGTTTGCTCTTCTTCCGATACTAGAGACAAAAGACTCAGGACTTCAGCCCTCATAATCTATGAGGGAATTTCAATCCTCATAGATGCAGGACCGGATTTCAGACAGCAGATGCTTCGGGAAAAGATCTCCCATCTGGATGCCATCATCCTTACACACCAGCATAAAGATCATACAGGCGGTCTTGACGATGTGCGTGCACTCAACTACCTTGAGAAATGCGCTACCCCGATTTATTGTGAAAAAAGAGTAGAGCAATCTCTTAGAATGGAGTACTCCTATGTTTTTGCCCAACAAAAATACCCCGGAGTCCCGGAATTCAACATAAAAATCATCGATGATACCCCGTTCACAATTACCGGATTCAACGGAACGGAAGTAACTATTATTCCGATCAGGGTGATGCACTATCGACTCCCTATATTGGGATTCCGCATAGGCGGTCTTACATATATCACCGATGCAAATTTTATCGCAGATGAAGAATATGAAAAACTCACCGATACATCAATATTTGTAATTAACACAGTCAAACGCACCAAACATATCTCCCATTACTCACTTCCCGAGGCGATAAAGGTTGCCGAAAGAGTTGGAGCTCAGCGTACATTTATCACACATCTATCCCATCAGCTGCCCCCACACGCGCAGCTCAAAAAAGAACTCTCCGTACAACCATTCAGCATTGAGCCGGCTTATGACGGGCTCACAATTGAATTTTGATATAAATTATGAAACGTACACTACTTACATTCGCACTTCTGCTCCTGACAATTACAGGATTTGCCTGCACCAACCTCATTATCACGAAAGGGGCCTCAACAGACGGCTCCGTGATGGTAACATACGCCGCTGACAGCCATACCAGATATGGTACGCTGGTCCACTACCCCGCAGCGAAACATAGGGCCGGCACAATGCTTCCGATATACGAATGGGGCAAAGACCGTTACCTTGGCACAATACCTCAGGTTGAAAAGACATACAATGTCATCGGTAATATGAACGAGCACCAGCTCATAATAGGTGAATCTACCTGGGGTGGCCTGGAAGAACTCGTGGACCCCGATGCCATACTCGATTATGGGTCACTAATATATATCACCCTTCAAAGAGCACGAACTGCACGCGAAGCAATTACTCTGTACACCTCACTTGCCGATCAATATGGTTACGCCTCGGTTGGAGAATCTATCTCCATAGCTGATCCTAATGAGGCCTGGATATTGGAAATCATCGCACGCAAGCCAGAAGTCGTAAATGGCGTGAATATTCGTAAGGGTGCAGTATGGGTGGCCGTACGTATACCTGACGGCCATATCTCGGCTCATGCCAACTGCGCCCGTATCACTACATTCCCGCTTAACGATCCTGAAAACTGCCTCTATTCGCCGGATGTAATCTCACATGCCAGAGAACTGGGACTATATGAGGGCAAAGATGAGGAGTTCAGCTTCGCTGACACCTATTGTCCGCTAGATTTTGGAGCAATGAGAGGTTGCGAAGCGAGAGTCTGGAGTTTTTTCCACAAACATGGTGCTGAAGATATGACTAAATATATCGACCACGCTTCGGGTCACAATCCCGAAAGCAGACTACCGCTCTCTGTCAAGGCAAAACATAAGCTCTCCGTTACTATGGTTGCCGATATGATGAGGGATCATTTTGAAGATACACCATTTGACATGCGCAATGATATCGGTGCCGGAGGAAATACCCTTCCCTACCGCTGGAGACCGATGAGCTTTGAAATCGACGGTGAAGAATATATCAACGAAAGGGCAATTGCCACACAGCAGACAGGATTTTGGTTTGTAGGACAAGCCCGTAACTGGCTCCCTGATGCGATAGGTGGTATCTTCTGGTTTGCCGTGGATGATGCAGGTACTTCACCTCTTACGCCTGTCTACTCCTCTTCTACAGGTATCTCAGAACATTATGCCCTCGGCAACGGCAGTATGATTGAATATTCACCTACTTCTATGTTCTGGCTCACCAATCGCATTGCGCAATTTGCATACCTGCGATATGACGAAATTGGAGCTGAAGTGGTTGCCATAGTTCGCGCTCACGAAAAGGGAATGGTGGAAAAAGTTGCCTCTGCAGATGAACAAGCCCTTCTTCTCCATAGCAAATCTCCTCGCAGAGCGATAAAATATCTGACATCCTTCTCTACAAACGAAGCCAATGCACTATTTGATAAGTGGAGTAATCTTGACAAATATCTCCTGGTGAAATATATCGACGGCAATACCAAACGTCAGGACGAAAACGGGGCTTTCATTACCAATGGACACTCCGCTACAATCCCTCCCGGACCTATTCAAAAGGGTTACAACGAGCGCTTCAAACGCGCTATAGTAAATGAGATCGGAGAAAAGATAAAAGTTGTGAAATAAATTTACCTTAAAGCAGTGAGTTAAAGCGTCACCTGTGAAATCCTGCCGATAAGCGCCGGATCGTAGGGGTGTTCTACTTTTATATAATTGTCAGTATAGCCTAACATCATCCCTCCTTTACGGGTACTCTCGAAAAGCACAGGCAGCGTACGGCCCCTGTTTGCAGCATAAAACTCCGCATTCAACCTGTCAGAAAGCTGCTTAAGACGTGATGCGCGCACTCTTTTTACGCTCTCCTGCACCTGATCAGGCATAGTTGCGGCCGGCGTCCCGACTCTCCTTGAATAAGGGAATATATGAAGAAATGCAGGTCTTATTCTCTCCAGAAATGAATAAGTCTGCTCAAATTCTTCATCTGTCTCCCCGGGAAATCCAACTATTACATCAATCCCAAAAAACACCCTGCTGAAGTGCTGCTCCGGCGACTCCATCTTCTCTCTTATCATCTCAATGCGAGATTCAAAAAGAGCAGTTGTATAGCGACGGCGCATCCTTTTCAGTACAGCATCACAACCCGATTGAATCGGAATATGGAAATGTGGAAGGAATTTAGAGCCTGAAGCTATCCACTCCACAATCTCTTCCGTGAGAAGATTGGGCTCAATGGAGGAAATCCTGTATCTGGCGATACCCTCTACCCTATCGAGCTGCCTAAGCAATTCGAGGAAGGACTCTCCGGTACTTTTGCCAAAATCTCCTGTATTTACACCCGTGAGAACAATCTCAACTATGCCGGAAGAAGCAATTTCTTCGGCCTGTGATACCAGAGTAGAAATGGGAATATTACGACTCTCACCTCGAGCTAAGGGCACCGTACAGTAGGCACAATGATAGTCGCAACCATCCTGTACTTTGAGAAAAGAACGGGTCCTCTCCCCCGAAGAATATGCCGGAAAAATTGATTTTACCCCCTCTATCGGAGATACTACAGAAAGTCTGCTCCCCTGTCTTTGCTCCGATTCCTGATTCTGCTTCTTAGCCTGAAGCATACGATGAAGGGTTTCAAAAACCTCTTCCTTGTGAGCATTACCGAAGAGTACCGTCACTCCCTCTATTTGCAGCACCTCCTGGAGCTTTAGCTGTGCATAGCAACCTGTAACCCCTATCAGAGCATCCGGAGAGAGTTTGTGAAGTTTTCGTATGAGATTACGGCACTTTTTATCGGAGTGTTCGGTAACAGAACAGGTATTGACCACATAGATATCGGCGGGACTATTTGCTCTCACCTGACGATATCCCGCATTTGCAAAGGACCTGGCGATAGTGGAGGTCTCTGCAAAGTTTAGTTTGCATCCCAGAGTAGCAAATGCCACCGTATGTTGTGCGGACTTTTCCATCAAGTATCAAAAGCTCAGGGTTATGGAAGAGGCATGCACCTGACCTCCAACGGGAGGATTGTATTTGGTGACAGTAACGGTAGCGTCTGTAATGAGTGGAAACTCATTGCGCACCGCATTAAGGATACGATATGCCACGTTCTCAAGAAGATTGGAGGGTTGTGCCATCTCACGGGCAATCAGAGCATATATTTGCGAATAATCGAGGGCATCCCCAAGATTATCCGACTCTGAGGCTGCCTTTACCGGATATTTGCACTCAAAATCGACCCTAAAGCGATTACCCACCTTGCGCTCATACTCAAGACAACCGTGATAAGCGTAAAACTCCATATTTTCCAGTTTCAATTTAGCCTCCATAGTAGTTAACTTTATGCCTGGAGCACAAACACACAGGGACGTTTACCGATGATTATCGGGGAATTGTTCCAGTCGGCCACGGTGCGGGTGCGAATGTACTGCCCGGGCAAGGTTAAGTCAGCTGCAATGCAGATAGTGGTTGTTTCTTTGCAGCAAGTGAGCAAATCTTCCATCAATGAGTCGTTGCGATAGGGTGTTTCAATGATAATCTGAGTCTGGTGCAGCTGTCGTGAGATTTTTTCCAATTGTTCTATTCTGGCTCTGCGTTCCTGCTTTTTAATGGGCAGATAGCCGGTAAAAGCAAAGCACTGACCATTCATTCCTGATGCCATCAATGCCATCATCAGAGAAGAGGGTCCTACATAAGGTACAACCTCGATATCATACTTATGCGCAAGTTCAACCAGCAACGCACCGGGATCGGCAACTGCCGGGAGTCCCGCTTCCGAGATAAGTCCCGCATCTTGCTCTTTCAGGAGTCGTGCATATCCTTCGATTTTTTCGCGAGTTGTATGCTCGTTAAGCTCATAAAGGGTCAGATTGTCGATTTTTCCCTTCAATCCCGCCTTTGAGAGAAATCTTCGGGCAGTGCGGAACTCCTCTACAAAGAAAAGCTTCAACGAGCCTATGACCTCGAAAAGTGGAGCAGGCAGCACATCCCGCAGGTCGTCTCCTCCAAGAGGAGCGGGTATCAGATGTAGTCTAGATTTCATTTGAGCAAAGGTAGTAAAAAGAGAGGTATTTGTTATATTTGTATAATTTTTAACTTAGAACAATATGATTTCCACAGGAAAAATGCGGATTGCCGCGCTTCTTACAGCCATTATTGCGCTTTCGATGCTCTTAATGAGTTTCACCCCTTCACAAAAACGCAACAATCCCAAAAAAGAGATTGTAATCCTCTACGACAACGATGTACACTGCTCGGTTGACGGGTATGCCGCAATAGCGGCACAAAAGTCTTCCGAACTCAAACGCACTCCTAACGTGTTGGTTGTTTCTGCAGGAGATTATATACAAGGAGGTAGTCTTGGTGCCGCCTCCAAAGGAGAATATATAGTAAGGTTGATCAATAGTGCCGGCTATGATTATGTCACCTTGGGCAATCACGAATTTGACTATGGAATAACACGTCTGGCTCAGCTCTCCGAAATGTTGGAGCCGGAAATTCTATGTTGTAATCTTTATGACTTGCGAACCCAAGAATTGCTCTACAAGCCCTATGCAATCCATTCTTTTGACAAGACAAAAGTTGCAATCATCGGCATTGCCACACCATATAGCTTTATCTCCTCAACTCCCTCCTATTTTCAGAATGAAAAGGGAGAGTATATCTATTCTCTCTGCTCCGACAACTTTTTTGAAACTGTCCAGAAAAATGTTGATCAGGCAAGGGCTGAAGGGGCCGATTTTGTAATAGTCATTTGCCATCTCGGCGACGATGTAGCTTTTGATGAAATCAATTCTCCGGGACTTGCAACATCGACACATGGGATTGACGTTATCCTGGATGGACATGCACATAGCATCATTCATGGCAAAGCCTATCTGAATGCGAAAAGAGAAGAGGTAATTTTGACCTCGACAGGTTCCAATTTTGAAAATATCGGTCGTCTGACTATCTCCAGAAGAGGCATTATTGACACAGAGCTTATCCCTGTTGATAAAATCAAAGAGAGAGATGCCAATGTTACCGCACTCACGGAAGAGATTAAACAAGAATATAAAGAAATGGGCGATAGAGTAGTGTGCATAAGCGAGGCTGACCTGATAATGCAGACCAAAGAGGAAGGCCGTATTGTGCGGTTTGAAGAGACAGGCCTCGGCAATTTCTGCGCAGATGCGATCAGAGGTGCTATGGGTACTGAAATAGGATTTATTGGCGGTGGTTCGATCAGAGCGAACGTTGCAAAGGGCAATGTAACCTTCAACGACCTATTTATGCTTTTCCCTTTCGGGAACACTATAGCCACTGCGGAGATGACCGGACAGCAGATTGCAGATGCTCTGGAGTTTTCCGTTTCTATACTTCCACTGGAATTTGGAGGTTTTCTACAGGTTTCGGGAGTAAAATTTGATGTGGATGTACAGACCGACTCGCCTGTGACAGTTGATATAAATAAGAATTACAATGGTATGGTCGGAGAGCAACGCCGTGTACGTAATCTTATGTTTGAATATGAGCCCGGAAAATATGAGTCAATCGATCCAGAGAGAGTTTATACCGTAGCAGGTAGCTCCTATCTGCTCAAGGAACAGGGTGACGGATATGGCGTTTTAAAAGGAATAAAGGTCTACGACACTGGTGTCATAGACCTTCAAATCCTTGAGAGATATATTACGGAAATTATCAGAGGAGTGATCCCCGAAGTTTATGGTAAACCACAGGGACGAATCAATATCATTTATTGATTCTCTGCCGGAGTCTCTGTTTGTTCCTCAACCGGCTCCTCAGTTTGTTCCTCAACTACAATCTCTACTTCCTCAACCTCTTCCACTTTCTTAATGGTAATGAGAACCTCCTCTTCAGCGGACTTTAGCTGCAGAAAGCCTTCCTCTGTTACTGAACAGAGAGCAACCTGCTCGATAAGATAGCAGAACAACTCTTCAGAGTTCATATTATCACATGCCATCTCTGTACGAGCAATATCGGAAAAAGTGAGTGAGGGATCTTCAAACAGGTATTTACCTGCAATGTTGTTACATCCGAGATAGGCAAAGAAAAGCCCTTCTTCCGAATCAAACTGGAAGAAATTTCCCTCGAGAGAAACGGTCTCATCAAGACCGGTCAATTCCATAATTGTCCAGTCTCCGTTGAGATCTACGGAAGCATCTTTTTGTGTACCACATCCTGCAAGTGATATTGCTGCAAGGAGTACAACTGCATAACTGATTAATTTTTTCATTTTGGTTATTGTTTAATGGGTTAATGGTTTATTATGGCTTATGGCTAATTATCATCCTACTTCTCAACATTTTGAGTAATAGTTCCATTTCCTGGATTTGAAACAGCTTCACGCGGGAAAGGCATAATCCACAGATGTGAATCGGGTTTTAGCACATACTCTATGCCTTCAATAGTACGTGGAAATTCACGGGCATAATCAGGATCTTTGTTCAAACGACGATAGTCGCAGAAGATAACCTGTGACTGAATGTATTCACTCTCTTTATCCCGAATAATCTTTTCTACCGCCTCTTTGGTACTTGACGCACTCCAATCTTCGTAATATTCGGGGAGGATACGTGTTTTCCTGACTTTATTGACCAGACTCATTGCCTCTTTGATATTATCAGCTCCACCTTTGCGAGCCAGACATTCAGCCTTAATATAATACATTTCCGGAGAACGCATACCACCTCTGTTCATTTCCAATGCATAGATACCGGCATAATAATGGATACCTGAGGCTGAAAAACGGGATTTCCAGTGGGTAAGAAGCCGTGTGTCCCCCTGTTCAAAACGAGCTGCACGCTCAGGGGAAATCGCATAATTTGTATTGTTCAAACCCCTCCAACCTGAAGTGAAAGAGCCATAACCATAAATATAATTCTCCACATTATCGATTTCAGGATTGCCATTCACCCTGGTTGAGTAACTGTTCGGTGCATCATAGCGCGCCTTATCAGCTTCGTAAAAGGCGACCCAATTAAAGAGCTTGTCATTCTGTTGTAATGCCAAAGAAGCATTCTTCAGAGCATTCTCGTAATCACCCATTGACAAATAGACACGTGCCAGCATACCGTAGCCAAGAGCCCTGTTAGGATGAAGGATCGTCTCTGCATTTACGGGAAGTGCGTCACCTGCTGCCTTATTCAAATCATCAAGCAGGAACTCATACATCTCCTGAATAGTCACCTGCGGTGAGGGAGCCTCCACAGAGGCTGAAGTTAAGAGCGGAACCGACAATTTATTCTTGGTAGCCTCACAATATTGATCAGCATAGTAATTGGTAAGAAAGAAATAGTGCATAGACCTTAACACACGGCCCTGTGCAATCAACATTTCGCGCTGCGCCTCAGTACACTCGGTGGCTTGGGGCACATTTTCTACTATCAAATTCCAGGCAAAAAGCCCTTCATAGGCATTGAAATAGGGATTTTTATCAGTACCTGCCATGAGATCTATTCTATTTGCCGATTCGTCGGCATAATAGTGAGTTCGTGTCAGGGATGGACTGCTGACAGCAGAGGGTACCTTAAACATATCACCCATCAACAGCCCAAGTTGATCGGGATCGAGATAATGATAGGTGTAATTGTTTCTGATAAAAGCATTGTAATCTTCCCAGGTCGTGGGTATCTTCTGCCCTTTCGGTATAACACCCAAAAACTCGACACAGGAGGAGAGCATTGTTGCTATTACAATAAGCAAAGTGCTTATCTTTATTATTCGTTTCATATTGTTCATCCTTTAAAAATTCAAATACAATCCCCATACATAATTGGGCTTAATTTTGCCGCCCAGATAGTAGTGCGCCTTCGAGTCGAAAGCAATGATACCGACATTCTCTACATTGAACTGCAAACGGGCTCCTGAAAGGGATATTTTCTTACACCACTGTTCAGGAAATCTATATGCCAATGAAATGTTGCTGAAACGTATGTGCGACGCATTGTAGACAAATAGGTCTGAATAACGATAGAGCTCCGTACGGTGTGTATTATAATTTTGCGTATCATTAGAGAAGAGCAGACGCGGAACATCCGTCTTATCACCGGGCTTGGTCCAACGATCAACTATCCCCTTTGCAGTGGAATTAATACGTCCGTTTGCCATATTAATGCTCGGAAAATCAGTAGAACGCAACTTATGGCCGACATTCAATATTACCAAGGCTGAGAATTCAAAATTCTTGTAACGCAACACATTGGTTAAAGAAGCATTATGTACCGGAATTGTCGTGCCGCAATAAAGCAACGCATTGTGGTCACGTGTAGGACCGGAAGTGATATTGCCTTCGGCATCATATACCTGCGGGTCACCTTTCTCATCTAGTCCTGCCCACTTGTAAGCATATATGCCATATAGCGGGTTGCCTACCTTTGGGTAGCTGGTAACCATATCAATACGACTGTTCCACAAAGCAGGCTCCACGCTGACATGTTTTACCTCATTGTGGTTGTAGGCATAGAGCAAAGTGGCATTCCAGCTGAAATCTTTACTGCGGATAATCTCCCCATTCAAAGTGACTTCAACTCCTCTGTTAACCATTTTTCCATTGTTGGTCATCAAATTGGAATAGCCGAAACCCTGTGTGGGACTACCATTTATGGGAGCCAGCAGGTCAACACTATATTTATTGTAATACTCTATCGTACCCGATAAACGATGACGTAAGAGGGAGAAGTCGAGACCGATATTAGTAGTAGAAGTTTTCTCCCAACGAATATCCTTGTTGGGAGGAGTGGTCACCTGACCGGCCATACCATCCACAAGACTTGAGGCATAGTAAGAAGCTATCAGGTAGGGTGCTGTATTACGTGCAATATTACCTCCGATACCATAAGAAGCACGTAGCTTAAGCATATCTACGAAATCAACATCAAAGAAGGACTCCTTGCTGATATTCCAACTTCCTCCTACAGACCATAAAGGCTTGTTCTGATACTTTGAATTTGTCCCCCAGAGGTTGGAACGATCCCAACGGATACTGGCGGAAAGCACATATTTGTTATCAAATGTATAAGAGGCATTCGAATAGAATGATACAAAGCGGTTGAGCAACTCTCTGGAAGAAGCTATATTACTTTGAGCCAACTGCGCTGCCCCCAGTATACCTGAGAAATAGGACAAATCCAATACATTGAAATTTTGCCAGCTCTTGAGCTTGGGATCATAACCATAAAAGGTATTCTCATCAAAACATATCAAGGAATGGCGGATTTCTTGTCCCAATATCCACACAACATTGTGTTTGTCGGCAAATGTCTCGTTGAAATTCAACTGCTGGCGGAAGTTGTAGCTGCTCTTTTTATTGCTAAGCGTATAGAAGGAATCGCCGTCAGGCAGGTTGTAATCCAGATAACCACCACCCCATGGTGACTCGCTTGTAAAATCATTTATACGTTTACGCATATAGAGTGTCTCCTTCTCATTCAGGGACTCATAATTGGTATCATTCGTTTCGTACTGAAACATCACATCGTAATTCAACCAAGAGGTAAAATCAACCTTCAACTTGGCATATGCGCGTGTTTCCATATTTTTTACCTTATTTAGAGCATAATTCAACTCATCCATAGGTACAAGATCCTCTGAATACAAACCATATTGCTCAATCAGATCGCGACGAGCTTTACTGATCTGTGATGGTGCCACAAAATAGCTCCCATCATCATTAACCAGGAGGTCATATGGCATTGCATTGAAACCTGGAGCGAACAAGTCGTATGAGCCATTTTTCTCTTTGCCATATTTCAAATAGACACCAACATCTAAATTCAACCAACTTGTCAGTTTTAGGGAGTTTGTAAGGTTGACACCCAATTTCCAATCTTTGGAGTTAATATCCTCATACTTGTTATCCCAGTAGGTAGTAGAGAAATTGAAAGAGTTTTGTTTCGTAGTATTACCGACCCTAAGGTTGTATTGCTGATAGAAAGAGGTACGCTTACCATATTCAGCTGCCTGATCATAATAACGGTAACCCTTGGTAGCGAGATCGTCAAGAATCCTGTTTCCTTCACTCATACTAATCTTGCCGGTATGCATATCCAGTAAAGTATTTACTCCAAGGCTTGGATATGCTCCGTTCTCACGTAAGTCCGAAGCCTGCATTGCAGCTGCCTCGGGTGTACTCAAAGCCGAAGCAGCCCATTCGCGTTCAATAGCAATGATATCGGCCGCATCCGTAAATCTGTTTGTGTAAAACGAATAGGGACGTGCTGTAAAGGTTGAGGAGAAACTTATTTGGGGTTTACCCTCTTTGGCCTTTTTAGTGGTAATAACAATTACACCGTTAGCAGCACGAGCACCGTAGATTGAGGCTGCAGCAGCATCCTTAAGTACCGTTATACTTTCAATATCTTCCGGGTTGAGATCCGGCATATATTCAGTGGTCATTCCAATCTTATCCAAAATGGTGCTTTCAACCGGAAATCCGTCAATAACAACCATTGGATTGGCTACCGCATTCAAGGTCGTAACTCCACGAATTTGACCGCCAACATAGCCTGCTACCTGTCCCTCGAGCATAGATGAGAGATTATCCATACGTTTGAGTTCCAGTTTTTCAGTTGAAACTTTGGAGAATGCACCTGTGGAGCGCTCCTTTGACAAAGTCTGGTAACCTGTCACAAGCACTTCATCCAGCATTTGATCATCGGGCTCCATTTGGATCACGAGGTCCTTTGTTCCGCCCACCACCTTAATTTCCAAGGATTTCATACTGATATAGGAAATTTCCAGTGTTTCGCCTCCACCCAGGCTGAGGCGGAAACTACCGTCAATATCGGTCACGGTCCAATTCCTGCTTTCTTTCACTAAAATGGTTGCACCGATAAGAGGTTCACCCTTATTGTCCGTGACTTTTCCTGAAATGACATCCTTGTCATCCTGCTGGTCAGCAGAAAAGGTGACAGCACCCTTCCCCTCTGCCGATGCGAAAAGCGCAGGATAGCACAAACTAATACAGAGGAGCAACCTGAAAAGGGAGATTTTGACTTCTGGCCAAAACCCTTTGATGTTTACAGTTTCTCTACTCATAAATTAATAGTTTAATAATTAATATTTAGGTTAATTGAGCAGCTGATCCAATTTTACGGCAGTAGCCGGATCGGATGGACGGCTCATATTTGATGAGATTATCTTTCCCTCTTTATCCAACAGGATAAAATGCGGAATACCGCTTATCATATAATTTTCCATAAATGTATCGCCCTCATCAAAATGAAGCTGAACTCCTGTCATACCGGCACTTACCATGCTCTTCCAGGCTACCGGATCGCTATCACAGGAAATACTCACAAAAGTAATATCTTTTCCATGATATTTCTCCTCCAACTCTTGCAAATGAGGAATTTCAACACGGCATGGGCCACACCATGTAGCCCAAACATCAATATAGAGATACTTTCCTCTAAAGTCGGAAAGTGAAAACTTATTGCCATCTATATCTATGCAACTGAAATCGGGTGAAATATTGCCTGCGGCAATCTTTCCCCATTTCTCAATTAACGTATTATATTTCCCGACTAAGTCAGGTGACTTTACAAAACGGTTAAAGGCATCGAGATGAGAGTCATTTATCACTTCAGGACCATAATTCTCTATCAGCCTAAAGATCTTCCTGTTTACCAGCATCTCGGCAATAAGGGGGTCCGTCACTTCCGACTCAACATATTTTATAAGTGCATCAAGGGTACGTAACTCCGGATATTGTTTTCTTGACACTCTTTCTACCGCTTCCGCAATAAAAGTACGATATTCTTTATATTGTAACAAAGAAGCATCCATAACCATAAGACCCTTCAATTTATCCCAATAAGACGAAGAAGCATTATAGGAGGTGTCCATAGTAAGCCTCCTATGAAAATAGGGATAGGAAGGCAAAGTTGAATAACTGAAATATTTCAGACGTTCTCTTTCCAGATCATTGAACTTTTTAGACAAACCGGCCTTTTGCAACTCCTGTAAGTTAGCGTTATGGAGACTATCTGACAACGAAAGAAATTCTCCCTCTCCAAGTTCAGTATCATTTATCCTGGCGGCGAAAAGATTAGTAAAGTTTAAATACCTGCTTTCCTCAGAACCTATGCCCGTTATCTCTGTATTCAGACCCGACTCTGCCTCTTCAAAAACAATGCTGATATCAGCACCTGGTGTGAGAAAGAGAATCGGGCTCTTATATTGGTAGTAAAGGGTCACATATATAGGCTCGGTAATATTGAGAGTCAGTTCTCCTTTTCCTAACGAATCTATGGGTAAGACAATCTCTTTTTCATCCGCAAAGCTGATCATAGCAAAACTACCATCATTTTCGCCAATTAGGGTAACCGAAATTCTTGCCTTGTTACTATTACAGGAGAAAAGCAATGGGAGAAGAATTACAGAGGAGAGAATAAAAAAAATTATTCTTTTGGTACATCTCATAATTTGTTGTGTTTTGTTTAAAACTTCCCGATGGCTAACAGCTATTTATTTACGGCAGCACCGGAATCACCCGAAGCTTTCGCCCAGGCACGGTACATTATATGAGTATTAAAATCCATTACAATATTGCCGAAGCGATCAATGCAGATTACGCCACCTCCTGAGCCCTCCATCTTGTCTATTTTGTTCCATATAACTTCGTGGACGGCATCTTTAAGAGGAAGCCCTTTATAATCCATAAGAGCATAGATATCATGAGCCACTGACCTTCGGATCCATAATTCGCCATGACCTGTACTGGAAACGCCCACAAAATTGTTATCAGCAATGGTAGAAGCACCAATGATGGGCACATCACCTACCCTACCCCATTTCTTTCCTGTCATACCTCCCGTAGAAGTAGCAGCGGCAATATTGCCTTCGCGATCAAGAGCCACACAACCCACTGTGCCTATAGGAGAACCGGTTTTTTTCTCTGCGAGAGCTCTTTCAAGCTCTATTTTACTCCTCTCAGTAGAAAAATAGGAGTTAGGAACTATTTCAAGTCCCTGCTCTCGTGCAAAATAAGAGGCACCCTCTCCAATAAGGAGCACGTGGGGTGTCTTCTCCATTACCAAACGGGCTGCTTTTATGGGGTTCTTTATATCAGTAACACCGCCAACGGCACCAGCCGAAAGGTCACGACCATCCATTATTGAGGCGTCGAGTTCATGACGTCCATCTGAAGTCATAACAGCACCTTTCCCAGCATTGAATAGGGGACAATCCTCCAGATAGAGAACAGTGGCTTCCACGGCGTCTAGTGCACTGCCGCCTGAAATCAAGATAGATTTGCCCTGTTCCAGGGCCTCATTTAGAAAAATGCAATAAGCTGCCTCATCCTCTGCAGGCATTGCTTCGGTACCACCTGCTCCAGCGTGGAGCACTATAGCCCACTCTTCGGGCTCTGTCTGTACCTGTAGGTTACAAGAAACCTGAATAGATGCCGCTACGAGCAGCATCAAAAAGAATTTCGTTTTCATAATTATAGAACGTGTGTCAAAGTCGTTTGCGGAGCTCTTCACCTTGCTGCTCATAACCAGGCTTTCCTAGTAGAGCAAACATGTTTTTCTTGTAATCCTCAACTCCCGGTTGATCAAAAGGATTTACCCCCAACATATAGGCACTTATACCACATGCCTTTTCGAAAAAGTAAAAGAGCTGGCCAAGGTTGTATTCGTCAATCATTTCTATGGAAATTTCCATAGTGGGTACTCCACCGTCATTGTGGGCTAACATAGTGCCTAGTTGGGCCATCTTGTTGCAGAATTCAACATTCCTCCCTGCAAGATAATTGAGTCCATCAAGGTTCTGCTTATCGTGGCTGATTTCCACTCTCCGACGAATCGTGCGTACATCAATGAAAGTCTCGAACAGGATGCGCTCGCCATCCTGAATATATTGCCCCAGAGAATGGAGATCGGTGGTAAAATTCACCGATGCCGGAAATATACCCTTGCCATCTTTGCCTTCACTCTCGCCAAAAAGCTGTTTCCACCACTCGCTAATATAATGAAGTTTCGGATGAAATCCAACGAGGAGTTCTATTTTTTTTCCACTGTCATATAGGGCATTACGCATAGCGGCATAACGGACGGCAGGATTATCTTTCGTGGGCTCACTACAGATACGCTGCATATCAACGGCACCCCTGACCATTTCCGAAATATCAAAGCCGGCTAGTGCTATAGGCAGCAATCCTACTGCTGTCAATACAGAAAAACGACCTCCCACGCTCTCATCGATAACAAAAGTCTTATAACCCTCTTGATTGGAGAGTAGTCTTAACGCTCCACGTTCCTTGTCGGTAACCGCAATAATCCTTTTTCTGGCTCCCTTAATGCCATATGTTGTTTCAATATAATCCTTGATCAAACGGAAGGCTACAGCCGGCTCCGTTGTCGTACCCGACTTGGAAATCACAACACAGGCAACATTCTTAACTGAAACCACATCCATCAATTCGGCAATATACTCTTCAGAAAGATTGTGTCCCGCAAAGACTATCTTGGGGCCGCGGGATAGCCCCATCTGATGGAAAGAGTGGGAAAGTGCCTCGATAGCAGCCTTTGCACCAAGATATGATCCGCCTATACCTATGACAACTATCAGGTTTATCTCCATTTCAATCCATTTGTCAACCACAGATAGATAATCTTCGATTATTTCAGGCGTGATTTCCGAAGGAAGGCGGTTCCAACCCAGAAACTTACTTCCAGCACCGGTACCCGAATCGAGTACGGATAAAGCTTCGAGAGCTTGAGCAGTATAACTATCAAACCGGTGCTCATTCACAAAGCTTGAACATCCTTTCAAATCTAGATTTATCATGATATTATCTCTTTTATATTGTTTTTACTGGAGAATTGAGGCCAGATGGTTCACCACATAATGGGGACTTTTCTCCTCATATAGAATCTGATACATAGCATTCACAATAGGAAGCTCGACATTGAGTTTATTTGAAATCTCATACATGCATCTGGTAGCATAATAGCCCTCTGCCACCATATTCATCTCTGTATGAGCAGAAACCACAGAATACCCTTTACCTATCATACCCCCAAAAGTACGGTTGCGGCTAAATTGCGAATAGCAGGTCACCAACAAATCGCCGAGATAGGCGGAACGTGAGGGAATACGGCTGGAATCAGGATGAGTAGAGTTGAGAAAACGTACCATCTCATTATAGGCCCCAGTCACCAGCACGGAAATGAAGTTATCTCCATAACCTAGAGAATGACAAAGACCTACAGCAACGGCATAGACATTCTTCATTGCAGCAGAATACTCCACCCCATATATATCTGTACTACACACAACCCTTACATAGTGGGATGAGAAGGAATCAGCCACTTTGTCGGAAACTTCTATATGCTTACTGGCAAATGTAAGGTAAGAGAGTTTTTCCATCGCCACCTCTTCAGCATGCGTGGGACCACTCAAAACCACAATTCTGTCGAACGGAATGCCCACTACCCTGTGAAAATATTCTGCAATTGTCAAATGCTCATTGGATACAAATCCTTTGGTAGCAGATATTATAAGTTTATCCTTCAGAAGATCATTATCAAGCGGCTTGATCTGAGCAAGAAAATATGTAGAGGGAATACAGAAAATAACAGCATTGGAATTGAAAACCACCTCATTGATATCGTCACTCATCTCAAGCATATCTATTTTCAATGCCGCAGAACGGAGATAGGAACGGTTGCGACCAAATTCCTTTATGAAATCAATATTATCTGAATTTCTTATGTACCAGTTGACTTTATTGCCTGTATCCGACAACACCTTGACAATTGCAGTTGCCCAACTGCCGCTGCCAATCAGACCATACCTCAGATCTTTTCCTATCAAATCCGTATGCATTGCAAATCACATTTAATGGTCACGTAATCTACAAAAATAAAGTTATTTTTTTAGAATATCAATTTCAACGGGAACCAAATATGGTGCTGCCTATGCGTACAATTGTAGCACCCTCTTCAACTGCAATTGTCCAATCCTGAGACATCCCCATAGAGAGCGTATCGAAGTGCTGGAATTCCGGTTGCAACTTATCAAAAGCTGACTTCAACGTGCGAAACTCTCCCCTAACTTGTTCCATATCTTCCACGAAAGAGGCCATTCCCATTAAACCGCGGATACGTACATTTGGATACCTTTCACGGAAGAGAGGTACCTGCTCCAAAGCCTCCTGCACAGGAAAACCCTGTTTAGTATCCTCCATAGCTATATGCAATTGTATTAGACAATCTACCATCCTATCGGAAAGAGCAGCCTGGCGATCTATTCTCGCAAGAAGCCGTTCAGAATCCACTGAATGGATGAGTGCAACATGTGGCAGAATCATTTTGATCTTATTGCTTTGTAGAGGCCCAATAAAATGCCATTCTATATCATCGGGGAGCAAGGGCACCTTAGCAGCCATTTCCTGGGGACGGCTTTCACCAAATACACGCTGACCTGCAGCGTAAGCCTCAAGAATAGCCGACACAGGATGGAGTTTGGACACCGCTACCAACTTTACAGAATATGGTAATTGGCGCAAAATATGCTCTATTCTCTCCCTGATGGTCATCGTTTGCGCTTTTGCTGTTGTCTCATTTGTTCCTGCTGGATCTTATAAGCCTCATCAAGACGCTGTCTGAACTTGGATTTCTTCGGAGGCTCTTTACTGCTGGCCCTCTGCTGAATCTGTGCACGAAGCTTTTTCTCGTCGACGAACCATTTCCTGATAACCAAGGTCTGAACGATGGTAATCAAGTTAGAGAGCATATAGTAGTAACTCAATCCTGCTGAGAAGTTGTTACAAATCATCACCATGAAGATAGGCATAAACCACATCTGCATAAACTTCATTCCCGGCATCTGCTGGTTATCCGCCATCTGGGTCATCGTCAGCCTTGAGTAGAAGAACATTGATACACCCATAAGGAGTGCGAAAAGAGAGATATGGTCACCGTATAGGGGTATATTGAATCCAAAATCAAGGATGGAGTCATATCCGCTGAGGTCGTCCGCCCATAAGAATTTCTGTTGTCTCAACTCGAAAGAAACCGGGAAGAAACGGAACATCGCAAATAGGATCGGGAACTGCAACAACATGGGAAGACATCCTCCAAACATGCTCACACCGGCCCTTTTATAAAGGTCCATGGTGGCCTGCTGTTTCTTCATCGCATCTTCTTGTTTCGGATATCTCTCGTTGATCTTCTGAATTTCAGGCTGGAGAACCTTCATCTTAGCTGAAGATTTATATGACTTGAGTGTCAGAGGAGAAATCACCAGTTTGATCAAAATTGTCAGAATAAGAATAATCAGACCGTAACTCGCGATGTATTTGCTCAACCAGTTGAATACCGGAATGATGACATAGCGGTTGATCGGCCCAATAATCTTACCTCCAAGAGGTATCATCTTTTCGAAACCTTCATCATAGGTTTTGAGTGTCGGATAGTGATTGGGACCGAAATAGAACTTGAAAGGAAGGGAAAAATCTTTACTTTGAGTATCTAAATCAAGCACCATTTCAGCTGAAGAACGCATCAGATCGCCTGAAGCGACCGCTACATCTTCTGCATAGAACTTATTTTCAAGAGTACCGCCCACAAAATTATTCTCTGCAACAAGAATAGCAGAGAAAAATTGCTGCCTGAATCCGAACCAGCGAAGATTGGCTGAGAACGATTCTTTGGCAGAGTCTTTTCTCATGCCTAGATTCTTTACATCTTTGGTGCCTGAAAAACGGAAAGCGACGGCAGAGTAGTTTTTCTCATTTTTGTAACCCTTCTCAAGATGGGGCATATCAGCATTCCAGTGAAGTCGTAACTGGGTGGTTCGTCTGTCGAGTATACCATCCATATTTACAAATCTAAGATTGTAGTCCACCATGTAGCTCTCTTCCGCAAGGGAATAAACCGCCTCTATGTAGGAATGCGCAGCGAAATAGAGACGAAGGATTACATTATGCTCACTCTGTGAAACTAAAGAAAAAGTCAGATCACCGGTATTAAGCCATTGATTGGTATTAATCTCATACTCGAATGAGCTCTTCCCATCTCTGATCAGTATCAAAGCGGAGCTATCGTAAGTGTAATAATTCTTAATCTCCACCTCTGCAGGTTGTGCACCTCTGGATGAAATGACAAGCCTTATTTTTTCATTCTCCAAGGTATAATACTCTGCATCCGCCAGACTGGCGAAGTGCAGCACGGAATCCTGATACAACGGCATTTCCTCACCGGGAATCTGAGCATCCTCAGTTGCTGACCCGTGATAGGTAGTGTCCATACGTGCACTCTCCAGAGCGTGGGCAGCTGCGGTTGAATCTGCTATGTATCTCTCTTGTTGCTGCTTTTCAAACTGCTTGGTATTGTACCAGCTGAAGAGAAGTAATATTATGCCGATAAGGGCAAATCCTATGATTGTGCTTCTGTTTTCTCCCTTACTCATCTCTCTGCTCGAATTGTGAATCAATTGCTTTGATCTTCTCCTCGAGCTCTGCCAGCTCTTCACGGGCAACCTCAATCTCTTTCCTCATCTTTGCCAGATAAGTCTCCGCATTCTTGGTCTTGGAGAAAAAGCCCATATTGTTTTCCCATGTGGCAATATCCTGTTCCTTCTTAACATATTTTTGTATGAGGCGATCCCTTTCGGTGCGTAGACCTCTCTCAGCTCTACTAAGATTAGCATCGGAAGAATATTTGCCATATCTCGGACGATAGTCATCATTCTGAGCCCTAACCTCATCAAACTTTGAATCTATTGCTCTCTTAAATGCATCTTGAAGCTTGTTCTTCTCTCTGAACGGAACAAAACCTATCTCAGTCCATCTACTCTGGAATGCTTTAAGGGCCTCGAAATTATCGCCTTTATTATCGGATAGTTCGAATGCCTTTATTTCTTCAATAAGTGCAAGTTTGAGTTGGCGGTTAGTTTCATACTGAGCTTCCTGTTTGCCAAAATGTTTCTCCTTATTGTTGAAAAATATGTCACAAGCGGCGCGAAAACGTTTCCATACCATATCAGTACGCTTACGGGATACGGGACCTATCTCTTTCCACTGTTTCTGAAGTTCAATCAGATAATCTGTAGTCTTCCTCCACTCTTCACTATGTTGAACTGCCTCAGCCTTTTCGCAAAGATCTATTTTTAACTTAAGATTCTCCTGCATCTGCTCTTTTAGCTGGGCGTAATATGCTTTCTTTGCTTCGAAGAATTTATCACAAGCTGCACGGAAACGCTCATATACCTTAACGTTGTCCTTCTTGGAGGCAAAGCCTATGGCTTTCCATTTTGCCTGGATTTCTTCGATATTTTTAGTCATCTTATTCCAGGTTCTTGAGTCAGAGATATCCATGGCAACAATCTTTTCTACCTCCTCACAAAGTGCACTTTTAGCCTCAAAATTCTCCTTTTGGCTTTGTTTCAAAGAATCGAAATATGCTTGGTGTTTTTTATTGATTATAGCTGTTGCTTCCCTAAACCTATCCCAGATGCTTTCTCTGTGCTCTTTTCCAACAGGACCTATTTCCTTCCACTCTTCATGAAGTTTCTGCAGTGCCCTGAATGCGGCTACAATATTGTCATACTCAGTCTCGGCAAGAACTTCTGCCTTTACGCAGAGTTCCTCTTTTGCAGCAAGATTACGCTTGAAATCGAGGTCCCTGAGCTCCTTGTGTATCTTCACATTGTCATAGAAGACTTCCACATTGTGGTTATACGACTCATAAAGGTCTCTCATACGTGCCTGCGGTACCTGGCCGGTTGCACGCCATTGTGCCTGAAGATCTCCAAACTCTGCGAAAATCTGTCCCATGTCTTCCTGACTCTGTCTATCTACGAGCGCCTTAATCTGCTCTATGATCTCAAGTTTTTTCTGAAGATTCTGCTCTTTATTTTGCTCCTGCTCACGTGCATAGGCGTTGCGCATAGTGCGATAATTGTTGTAAAGTTCTTTGAAACCACGCTCAACCTCAGCAAAGGGATTGATTGAAACTACCTCATCGCTCTCTGTACCGTCACTTACCACATCCTCTGATGGGGCTATAAAACCGCTTGCAATCTTCTCCTTGCGAAGAGTCTTGTAAAATATAGCCTTGATGGAGTCGGCATGTTTGTAAAGCAGCTGCATATCTCCATTGTCCAGAAGCGTCTGGAATACATCCAGAATCTCTTTCAGACCCATCTCCGAATAGTCGGGTACCTCATAAGTCTCTTCAGCGACTTCTGCCTTGGTAACCTCTCCGGTTACTTCCGCTTTGGGTGCATCTTCAACAGCCTCTACCTTTGGATCCTCTTCAGCAACTTCTGCTTTTGGAGCCTTTTTAGTAGCTTTCGCCTTGGGAGCCTCTTCAGTAACCTCTACCTTTGGATCCTCTTCAGCAACTCCTGCTTTTGGAGCCTTTTTAGTAGCTTTCGCCTTGGGAGCCTCTTCAGTAACCTCTACCTTTGGATCCTCTTCAGCAACTCCTGCTTTTGGAGCCTTTTTAGTGGTTTTCTTCTTAGGTGCCTCTTCGTCTGCCTCTACCTTTGAAGCCTCTTCAGCATCTTCTGCTTTTGCAACCTTTTTGGTAGCCTTCGCCTTAGAAGCCTTTTCAACTGCTTTTTCGGGTTGTACAATTTCTTCCTTTAATATGTCGCCCTTATCTTCAGCGACCTGTTCAGCATTTACAACAGATTGCTCTAGAGCTTCTTCTTGTTGCTCAGGAACAATTGGTTTCAGATCTTCACTCATGTAATTGAATTATATAATTATTATATCTTGCAAATATAACGGAATTTGTGGAATAAATGCTACTTTTGTACTACAAGAGCACAAAAAAATGAGAATAGATATCCTTTCGGTCGTACCGGAACTGCTTGAAAGTCCGTTGAACCACTCTATCATCAAGAGGGCGAGGGAAAAAGGGCTTGTCGAAATCCATCTCCACAACATACGAGATTATGGAAAGGGGCACTACCGCCAGACCGATGACTACGCTTTTGGAGGCGATGCCGGTATGATAATGATGATTGAACCGGTATTTAACCTTCTAGAAAAACTCAAAGGAGAACGGGAGTACGATGAAATAATCTATACCGCTCCGGACGGGGAAATTCTAGATCAGAAAATCGCCAACTCGCTCTCTATTAAAGAAAATATAATCATTCTCTGCGGCCATTACAAAGGTATCGACCACCGCATTAGGGAACATCTTATAACTCGCGAAATCTCTGTGGGAAACTATGTGCTCAGCGGAGGCGAACTCCCCGCTGCCATCATCACCGACGCCGTTGTAAGATTATTACCGGGAGCAATATCCGATGAAACCTCAGCCCTCTCCGACTCTTTCCAAGACGGGCTCCTGGCACCACCTATTTACACAAGACCGGCTGAATTCAATGGCTGGAGAGTACCTGAGGTACTCTTGAGCGGAAATCCAAAACTCATTAAAGCATGGCAGGAAGAGCAGGCCCTTGAACGCACTCGTCGTCTACGTCCCCATCTTCTTAAAGAAGAGAATCAGAAATAGCAACCCTATTTAGAGGTATCTGGCGCTCAATAGCATGAACCTCCATTGCCAGAGGTTCTGCGGGACATACGCTGGTACATCCCCCACAACCGATGCATAAGTCGCTCTTGATCACCGGATAGAAGAGTCCCGGCTTCCTCTTGTGCTCCTGAAGTTTGATAGCACCTGTGGGACAAACTTCACCACACTTGCCACATACCTGATCATTGCGGAACACCAGACAATTTTTTGCAACGAACTTGACCATACCTATTCTCACCGAACGTTTCTCATTGAGTGTAAGGGGCATAAGTGCGCCATTTGGACACACATTAGAGCACTTGTTGCAGTCGAAGCGACAATAACCCTCATCAAAAGAGAGTAAAGGCATCAGGAAGCCATCAATACCATGTTGAGAAATAGAAGGTTTTATAATCTTCGAAGGACAGACGGCGACACAGGCATGACATGCCGTACAATGCTCCTTTAGATGCTGCAGATTAAAAGCTCCGGGGGGAAGAAAGTGTACTGCGGGTTCACCTGAAGCATCTAGGGCCGGAGAAGAGTGAAATTTCGAACCCCACTTTCTGGAAGTGGCCACCAATCCCAGAGTACCGAGTGCTATCAGAGCATTTCTGCGACCGATGCTTTCAGGGGCACCCTTGCTTTCTGAGGCTTTCTTATCAGCTTTAGCATCATATTTCTCGCTACCCCAGGCATATTTGAGCGTTATTGCCCTCTGTTTACAGGATACTGTGCAATCAAAACACATCACACAGCGGGAATAGTCAATAGTGCGGGTAGCGCTATCAAGTGCCTGGGCTTTACATTTCTTTCCACATAATGAACATTCTACACACTGTTTCTCGGAAATAACAAGACGAAACATCGAATAGCTGCTAAGCAATCCAAGAAAAGAGCCTACAGGACAGATAGTATTGCAATAAAGACGACCCCGGAATGCACTTAGAAGGGTGACCAGAAGAAAGAACGCCAGCGCCAACACAAACGACCAAATAGCAAATGAGGTATAAGGGTTAAATGAGGTAACGATTCTGCCAAATATTGAATAAGGATCCAAAAAAGCAAACGGATATGAAATACCGGCTATCATAGCAGCGGCCACCACTCCAAGGATTATATACCTCAGCGTATTGTGACCGGGACGATAGTTACGTCTGCGCTTTTTTTTGCTCTTGAAACGGTCGGCAATCCAGATCACTATGTCCTGCCAGATGCCCAGAGGACAAAGAAAGGAACAATATACCCTTCCAAAAAGGATCGTCACTAACAGTAGTACTATCATAGGAAGTGCACTTCCTACAAATAGCGCCATCAGAGCAGGGCCAAACTGGAATTTCTCCACCGCCGGTGAAAAAGGCAGTTTTCCGGCCGAAAAAGAGATGAATGAAAGGGTTATGACAATAAAGAAAAGGGCTGCAATGACTATTCTTGCCGTTCTTGCTGTTTTCATCTTCTTAAACTCCTAATTTTCGTCAAAAATAATTTATTATTTTCATATGTTAAAAATAAAGACTATTTTTGCGCCTGTTCAGGAGTCTGGACCAATATTTGTAGGGAACTAATTAACATACTTAAATAAGAATTATTACAATGAAGAAGTTACTACTTTTATTTGCAGTAGGGACCCTTTTCCTCTGCGCCGGTTGTTCGAAGAAATGCCACTGCGTAGCCAAACTTAATGGTGAGGTAGTTTATGAAAGGACTGACGTCATTCTTGGGGACGGCGAGAAATGCTCTGATTATAATACTATGGTTAGTGTGCCTCTCGTTGCTACGAAGGTTGAGTCAAAGTGTCTTCCTCAGCTCTTCTAACAAATTTAAAAAGATTAATCTGGGGGTGATCGGAAGGTCACCCTCTTTTTGTAGCAATTCATAAGTCTACGAAACTATGAAGCCGGGAGTTAAATATGCACTAAGAGTATTGCTGGGCCTCTTGTTTATCATTTCAGCATTGGCCAAGCTTATATCAGTTGACCAATTCGAAATCTATATCTTCGGATTCAGATTTTTTGGGCTGGGCCTCTCCTACCTCATAGCCAGGGCGATTATCGCGATGGAACTTGCCCTTGGAATATTGCTCATCCTCAATATGCACTCGAAAGCAATATACTTCACATCATTTCTAATCCTGGCTCTATTCAGCCTCTTTCTCATCGGACTGGTCATTGCCGGCAATCGAGACAGTTGCCACTGTTTCGGCGAATTGGTAGATATGAATCCCTGGCAATCCCTTTTAAAAAATATAATACTGCTTGTATTGCTACGTCTAAGTGCAGGCCTGAACTCTTTTCGCATCCCCTGGAAGCCGCTTTGGTACGCTCTTGTCATTGCCGGTTCCATTGCGACGTTATTTATCCTCTCTCCTCCAGACAACTGGAGGTACGATCAATACAGTCAAAATACCACTGTAAGTGAAAAAGCCCTGAATAATGCATTCTCACAAGGATTGCTGCCATCAGATCTACTCGAAGGTGAGAAAGTGGTATGTTTTTTTAGCACTACTTGTGAATATTGTCTGATGGCTGCACAGAAAATTGCCATCCTTCGCAGTAAGGAACAGTTCAGCAATGGAGAACTTACGGTTGTTTTCGGACAAGGCAATATAGAACGCGACCCATCTGTTTTTCTGGAAAATTCAGAGTTGGACTATCAGCGATATTTATTCCTGGATGCTAACCCGTTTATCAGGATTACGGAAGGAACTATGCCGTTGACGCTCGTACTCAAAGAGGGAAAAATCAAAGCAAAGTATAGTTACCGCGACATCAGGTAAGCTTGCAGTGTGTTGCGTAACAGTGAGATGATGGTCATCGGGCCAACACCTCCCGGTACTGGAGTGATGTAGGAGCATTTCGGAGCTACTTCGTCGAAGGCAACGTCTCCCACAATTTTGTAACCTTTCTCATTATCGGCTGGAATGCGGGTAATACCCACATCCACCACTACAGTACCCTCTTTTACCATATTACCTTTTAGAAACTCAGGTACACCCAGTGCTGCAATGATAATATCTGCACGGCGTGTGTGTTCTGCCAAATCTTTTGTACGACTATGACATACGGTTACCGTACAGTCTCCGGGCTCTCCCTTTTGCGAAAGCAGATTAGCTATGGGACGACCTACAATATTGCTACGACCCAAGACTACACAATGTTTTCCACGAGTCTCAATCTTGTAATGTTCAAGCAGAGCCATTATACCATAAGGAGTCGCTGAAACAAAGGTCGTGAGTCCCAGCGAAAGTCTGCCAACATTTACAGGATGGAATCCGTCAACATCCTTGCGGGGATCCACTGCAGCTATTACTTTTTGCTCGTCAATATGGTTTGGCAGAGGCATCTGAACTATAAAACCATCTATCGACTCATCTTCATTGAGCTTAGAGATCAGATTGAGAAGTTCCTCCTCTGAAGTCTCAACCGGTAGGCGATATACAGTGGATTCAAATCCAACCTGCGCACAGGCACGTTCCTTTGAAGCTACGTAGGTCTTGCTGGCACCATCCTCTCCAACTATAACAGCCGCCAAGTGAGGTTTTCTGCATCCCGAAGCGATAATTTGCTCCACCTGTGAAGCGATTTCTTTTTTTATGGCCTCTGATGTGGCCTTTCCGTCAAGTAGTAACATTACATTAAATCTTATCTGCGTTTTTTTCTCATCATTCGCGAGGCCATTGCATTTGATGAAAAATTCTTCATCATCTTGCGTGTGCCCTCAAATTGCTTGAGCAGACGATTAACCTCCACCATTGAGGTGCCGCTACCGGCAGCAATCCTCTTGCGGCGACTGCCATTGAGTACAGAGGGATTTTCCCTTTCATATGGGGTCATTGAGAGAATGATGGCCTCTACTCCCTTAAAGGAACTGTTATCTATATCCACATCCTTAATAGCCTTTCCAACGCCAGGTAGCATAGATGCCAGATCCTTGATGTTACCCATCTTCTTAATCTGTTGAATCTGCTGGTAGAAATCGTCGAGATTAAACTGATTTCTAGCCATCTTTTTATGAAGCCTGCGGGCCTCTTCTTCATCATATTGCTCCTGAGCTTTCTCTACAAGAGAAACCACGTCACCCATACCCAGAATACGATCAGCTATACGCTTAGGATGGAAGACATCCAGAGCATCCATCTTCTCACCGGCACTGATAAACTTGATAGGCTTATTTACAACAGCTTTGATAGAAAGAGCCGCACCACCGCGGGTATCACCATCCATCTTGGTCAATACCACCCCGTCGAAATCAAGTACTTCATTGAACGCCCTCGCAGTCTCCACAGCATCCTGACCTGTCATAGCATCAACTACGAAAAGAATCTCGGTGGGGTTGACGGCACTCTTAATGGCAGATATCTCATCCATCATCTGCTGATCGATTGCGAGACGACCGGCTGTGTCTATGATTACAAGCGAATAACCCTCACTACGCGCCTTTTTCACAGCGTTCTTTGCAATTGAAACGGGATCCTTGACTCCATCCTCGGTATATACATCTACTCCGACCTGCTCCCCAAGTACCTTCAACTGGTCAATTGCTGCAGGACGATAGACGTCACCAGCCACCAGAAGCGTACGCATACTCCTCTTTGACTTACAGTTGAGCGCCAGTTTGGCTGAGAATGTGGTCTTACCGGAACCCTGTAGACCTGCTACCAACACAATGCCCGGACTGCCCTTTACATTGATATCTGATGCCTCACTTCCCATGAGGGCAGCAAGTTCGTCGTGGACGATTTTAATCATCATCTGCTCGGGACGAACTGCCTTTAATACATCCTGGCCAAGTGCTTTCTGCTTTACTTCGTCGCAGAATGTCTTTGCTATCTTATAACTTACGTCGGCGTCAAGAAGCGCCTTACGGATATCCTTAAGTGTTTCGGAGATATTGACCTCCGTTATCCTTCCCTGTCCCTTGATAAGTTTAAACGAACTCTCAAGCCTTTCTATCAGATTCTCAAACATATTCTCTATACTCTTATTCTATACTTTCAATACTCAATACTCTCTCCCCGTAACTCGTAACCCTTACCCCGTAACCTGCACAACGTAACTCGCACCACTAAAACAACTCATCACTATAATATGCTTTGGCAAGATCCCTCTGGTTGTATTTCATCGCCATCACCTGTCCGTAGGCTCCTGCCGAATGGAGTGCTACAAGATCACCACGCTGTGTAGTGTTGAGTAGTATATTTTTACCCCAACTGTCGCTGGACTCACAAACAGGTCCGACAACATCATATCTGAGGGGACGTCCGGTGGATGTAAGATTTTCAATTGCATGATGTGCCTGATACAGGGCGGGACGAATAAGGTCGTTCATTCCGGCATCGAGAATAACAAATTTTTTACGCTGGCCAACCTTAACATAAAGAACCCTTGAGATAAGATGGCCGCACTGCCCCACAATGGCCCTACCGGGCTCAAAATGGACATCCTGTCCGGGACGAACAATGAGGTTGTCATTTATAATTTTAAAATACTCCTCCAAAGGAGCAATCGGATTCTCATTAGGGTTGTCATAATCGATGCCGAGACCACCACCGAGGTTAATGTTTTTAATGAAAAATCCTCTGTCGACAAACCATTTCTGCAGCTCCTCTACCCTCTTGCAGGTGAGTTTGAAGACGGCCAGATCGGTTATCTGAGAACCCACATGAAAATGGAGGCCTATGAAGTCGATATTCTTGCATTTGGCCATCATATCTACAACCTCCTGAAACATCCAGGGGCTGATACCGAATTTATCCTCTTTGCGACCGGTGCTGATATATTTGTGGGTATGCGCATCTATATCAGGATTGATGCGCAGAGAGATCCTTGCCTTTTTTCCCACCTTACCTGCAAGCTCGTTGATTACACTTATTTCGGGAATTGACTCGCAATTAAATCCGAAAATACCGGCATTTAGCGCTGCTTTAATTTCCTTATCCGACTTACCCACACCGGCGAAGACGATTTTATCAGCGGAAAAACCTGCCTTTACGGCAAGTTTGACCTCATTTCCACTTACACAGTCAGCACCAAGACCGTAACCCTTGATGATATCAAGGATGCGATCATTAGCATTGGCCTTCAGTGCATAGTGGGCATGATATCCATATTTTTCGATCTGAGACTTATAGATATCCAGAGTCTTCTTGAGAAGCTCTACGTCGTAGTAATAGAAGGGAGTTTCAATCTTTTTAAAAGCTTCAATTGCCTGTTTAGTAATCATCGTGGGGTATTTTGTAATTAATCTTGCAAAAGTACGAAAAAATGGCAGAATATCAAGAAATGTTCTTTTTTGGAGGTGATTTGCACAATCAGGCGATTTTTATTATATTTGTATCTTAATTTTGCGGAATTAGCTCAGTTGGCAGAGCGTTGGCTTCCCAAGCCGAAGGTCGCGAGTTCGAACCTCGTATTCCGCTCAGAAGATCAAAACGAGAGCGTTTCCGGTAACCTAAGAAAACTCCTTTCGAATAATCTAGTAACGATTTGTATTATTCATTAATTCACGCGATTTTTGTCAAATTATTATTACACCCTGACAAGATCAACCGGTTTTAAAACAATTTAAACATTAGATATAAATTATGATTTATTCACACGAAGTAGAGCACATGTGCGTTGTAAAGAAGGGACCTAACCACGGACCCTCACCTATTCCCGGGGAGGGCAAATGGGTGAAAGTAAAAGAGGTAAAAGACATATCGGGTTTCACACACGGGATTGGCTGGTGCGCGCCTCAGCAAGGTGCCTGTAAACTCACTCTCAACGTCAAAAAGGGAATTATAGAAGAGGCACTTATAGAGACGATAGGCTGCTCCGGAATGACCCATTCCGCGGCAATGGCCGGTGAGATCCTTCCGGGCAAAACTCTTCTGGAAGCTCTCAATACCGATCTGGTGTGCGATGCAATCAACACAGCTATGCGAGAACTCTTTCTACAGATTGTCTATGGACGCACCCAATCAGCTTTCTCGGAGGGCGGTCTTATAGTAGGTGCATGTTTGGAAGATCTCGGCAAGGGACTCCGCTCCACGGTCGGCACAATGTTCTCAACCAAGGCCAAGGGAGTTCGCTACCTTGAAACTGCCGAGGGCTATGTGAGTAAGATTGCGCTTGATGAAGATGACGAAGTATGCGGTTATGAATTTGTACGGCTTGGTGAAATGATGGACCTTATTAAAAAGGGTATGGATGCCAACGAAGCACTTAAAAAGGCTACCGCACACTACGGCAGATTTACCACCGAGCAAGGTGCTGTCAAATTTATTGATCCTAGAATTGATTAAAAAGAGGAGATTATTTATAAATGATACGTAAAGTAAAATTCGAAAGCCAAAACCGTCGTATTGACAATATCAACAAAGTGTTGAAATCTTATGGCATCGCCTCCATTGAAGAGGCCAACAAAATTTGCGAAGAGTATGGAATTGATCCCTACCTTGAATGTGAGCAGACACAGAAGATCTGCTTTGAGAATGCAAAGTGGGCATATGTTGTGGGTGCAGCTATCGCAATTAAAAAAGGTTGTAAGAATGCAGCTGATGCTGCCGAAGCTATTGGTGAAGGTCTTCAGGCATTCTGCATAGCAGGTTCAGTGGCAGACGACCGTAAAGTTGGACTTGGTCACGGTAATCTGGCTGCGCGCCTCCTCCGTGAAGAGACCAAGTGTTTTGCATTTTTGGCCGGTCATGAGTCATTCGCAGCTGCAGAGGGAGCCATCAAGATCGCTGAAATGGCCAATAAAGTACGCAAGCAGCCTTTGCGTGTAATTCTCAATGGACTTGGAAAAGATGCCGCTATGATCATTTCGAGGATCAACGGTTTTACATATGTTCAAACAGAGTTTGACTATTACACAGGCGAAATTAAGGAGGTAAAAAGAAAGTCCTACTCCAACGGACCCCGCGCTAAGGTCAACTGCTATGGTGCGGATGATGTACGCGAAGGCGTTGCTATCATGCATAAAGAAGGTGTGGATGTTTCCATTACCGGTAACTCAACAAACCCCACACGTTTCCAGCATCCTGTTGCCGGCACTTACAAAAAAGAGTGTGTCCAACAAGGTAAAAACTATTTTTCAGTAGCATCAGGTGGTGGTACGGGAAGAACGCTCCATCCTGACAATATGGCTGCAGGTCCTGCATCCTACGGTATGACCGACACCATGGGCCGTATGCACTCAGATGCACAATTCGCAGGTTCATCCAGCGTCCCCGCTCACGTGGAGATGATGGGGTTCCTCGGGATGGGTAACAATCCTATGGTAGGTGCCACCGTGGCAGTTGCCGTATCCATAGAACAAGCAATGAAAAAATAGTAATCAGCATCATTTAGATGAAGATATTTAACCTAATCATACAATTTAATTAATCAAAAATTCTATTTATGTTCGTTTCCAGAAAACTACGCCATCTGATGATGGCAATGTTCGCATTAGTTCTCTCAACGGGAACAATGTGGGCTCAGAACATCAATGTCACCGGTACGGTGACTGACAAGAGCGGTGAACCGCTAGTCGGTGTCTATGTGGTAGTACGCGGTACTCAAACCGGTACAGCCACTGACATTGATGGTTTCTACACAATTTCAGTTCCTACGAATGGCACCTTGGAATTCACATCAATGGGCTATAAGACCACTGCTGTAGCAGTGTCCGGAAGAGCTAAGATTGATGTGGTACTAGAAGACGACGCTCTAATGCTTGAGGACGCAGTTGTTACAGCATTGGGTATCAAGAAGGAGAGAAAATCCCTTGGATACGCAGTGGAAGACCTCAAGTCTGAAGAGTTGATGAAGATTAAGACAGCCAACCCTATCTCCTCCCTCTCAGGAAAGATCGCCGGTGTCAATATCACCCAGTCTTCAGGTGCTGCAGGTTCAGGAGCGCAGATTATTCTCCGTGGTGGTACTTCCGCATCAGAAGGCAAGGACAACCAGCCTCTCTTCGTTGTGGACGGTATCATCTATGACAACTCATCTACAGTTGTCGGCAACTCAGCATTCGACGGCTCCTACAGGAGTGCCACCACCACCTCTAACCGTGTGATGGACATCAACCCTGAGGATATTGAGTCGATGTCAGTCCTCAAAGGCCCCGCCGCTTCCGCACTGTATGGTTCGCGTGCTGCAAACGGTGTTGTACTTATCACCACCAAACGCGGTCAGGAAGGTGTCGTTGAGGTTAACTTCAGCTCAAAACTCTCTACTTCCTGGGCAAAAGCACTTCCTCAGTTCCAGAACCAGTACACTATGGGATTCATGGAGGACCAGTATGATTCTTCAAAGAAATATATCGGTACTGTTTTCAACGATTACTCCTACAACTCATGGGGTAAGGAAGGAGGCGTCTTCTATGACAACATGGGAACATTCTTCGACAACGGTTTGATCGTAGACGAGAGCATTAGTATTTCCGGAGGAACAAAACAGGGCAGTTACTATCTCTCGGGTTCTCTATTCGACCAGAATGGTATCGTGCCCACTACAGGTTACAGCAAGTATACTTTCCGTTTCAACGGTGACCAGAAGGTAGGTATCTTCACATTCAGTGCAAGTGCAGCTTACTCAAAGGCTCATACAGACAAAACCCTCACAGGTGCAGGTCTCTATGGCTCGGCAGGTACAGGTGCCCTCTATGCACTCTACACCTGGGCTCCCTCCGACAATATGAGCAGATATCTCAACGAGGACGGAACTCGTTTCCGTCACTTTGCTGACCGTCAGGACCCTTGGGACGACCGTGATAACCCCTACTGGATTCTCAACAAATTCAACATTTTTGATGATACCGACCGTTTCACCGGCAACCTCAACATAAGAGCCGATATCACTGATTGGTGGAACATCTCCTACAAGATCGGTATTGACCAATATACTCAGGTTGACTCCAAACGTATTGCAGCCGGTTCCGCCATCAAGCAAGTTTTCCAGAAAGGAATGATGTCCGACAACACCAGGCAGTATGAGTATATGACCAATAGTATTATTTCCGATATGAACAAGAGATTCGGAGATTTTGACATCGGTCTCATGCTCGGTGCGGCTACCGACCAATATAAATCCAAATCAGACTATCTGATGGCCTATAACTTCTCGGTTCCCGATTTCTTCTCTTATGCCAACACTACCACCGATAACAAAGCCTTCTCACACGGTTCATCCCTCAAGAGACTTATAGGTGTATTCGGTGAGGCACGCGCATCCTGGAGAAATATGGTTTACCTGACCGTTACAGGACGTAACGACTGGACTTCCACTCTTCCTTTGGATAGCCGTTCTTACTTCTATCCCTCAGTTAGCGGATCATTCGTATTCACCCAACTTCTCCAGGATTTGAATGTGATGGATGACAGCATCTTATCTTTCGGAAAGGTACGTGTTTCTTGGGCCAAGGTAGGTAAAGATACCGGCGTTTATGAGACAGCTACCGCTTTGTGGCCTGTTGGTACATATCTTGGCGAACTTGTGGGTGTGGGTAACTCCTGGACCCGTGGTAACCCTTATCTGAAACCGGAGATGACCAAATCAACCGAGATAGGTGTGGAATTGAGTTTCTTTAAGAACAGACTGCATATTGACTATGCATACTATACTAATGACTCATACAACCAGATTCTCATGCCTCGCGGACCTCAGTCCACAGGTTATATCTTCTGCTCCATTAACGCGGGTAATGTATATAACAAGGGAATGGAGCTTTCAATCTCCGGTACTCCAATTGAGAACAGGAATTTCAGATGGGATGTGGCATTGAATATGGCCGGCAACCGTGGTACAATGGATGGTCTTCCTGACGGCACTGCTGTAATGTATGTGACTGACGTACAATACGGTCCCGTAAAGGCAGCATCCTACAACGGCGGTGACTTTATGGCTATTGCAGGTTACAAATGGTCATATAACGACAAGACAGGCAACGTAATTGTCGACAAGAATGGATTCCCCACTTACGCAGCAAGCACTTATTATGCAGTTGGTAACCGTGAGGCAACTTTCTCAGGCGGTTTCAATAACACTGTCCAGTGGAAGGGCTTTACATTTAATATGCTCTGGGAATTCCGCGTAGGCGGTGATGTATTCAACGGCACACAGTACGCAATGGACGTGGCCGGTACCAGTCAGTTCTCAGCTGATATCAGAAACAAGCCTCTCACTATTGCAGGAGACTTCCAGGTTGGAACTATTAAGCACGATGATGGTACTGAAGAGCCTATCTATGAGGCCAGAACCAACACATGGGATCCTAAACAAGTATATGACTTCAATGGTGTTCCGACAAGTGGACAGAACATCATCAAGAACTACTATACCAATTACTACACTCAGGAAGCTACCCACTATATTACCAAAGTTAACCTCCTTAGACTCCGCTCACTCTCAGTAGCATACGAATTCCCTAAGAAGTGGATGGATAAAGTAGGTTTTATCAAACGTGCTTCTCTCTCACTCTCAGCAAACAACCTTCTTCTCTTTACCAACTACGACGGAGATCCTGAGGTTGCTGTTGCCGGTGCAGGTGTAGGCGGTTCTTCTTCAGTAGGCTTTGCCTACTGTGACGTTCCTGCCACATCAGGTATGACATTCGGTCTAAACTTGACATTCTAACAAACAGGAAATGATAAATAACAGCAAGATTATGAAATATTTAAAATCAATTATAATGTCACTTCTCTGCGTGATGCTACTTGCATCCTGCAACGAGTGGCTTAATGTGAACACCGACCCTGATAATCCTTCTTCAGAGAGTGCTTTGTTCCAGAACCGTCTTGCGCACATTGAGTTCTACACCAATAGTGCTCAGCAGTTCGCAGCCTGGCGTACCAGCATGTCAATGGGTGACTGGACCAGATACAATGGCGGTGGCACATACTATAACATGTCAATCTGGTATCCTACCGGAAGTGTTTCTACTACTCCCTATCAATGGTGGTTTGTAGGTGCTGCCTGCAACCTCAATGATATGTACAAGAGAGCTGAAGAGGCTGAAGCTTGGCACTACATGGGTGCTTTTAAGATTATCCGTGCATACGGCTTTATGATGATGACCGACCTTTACGGAGAGATGCCTTATACAGATGCGTTAGGAGAGAATGCCACACCTGAATATGATGATGGTAAAACCATTTACCTCGGATGCCTCGAGGAACTCGATGAAGGTCTGGAGCTTATGGCCAAATCACAGGATATCTCCACCCCTCCTCTCGCACTTGGCGACTACTGGGGTAATGGAGATCCTCAAAAATGGATTAAATGGGGTAACCTGCTCAAGGCACGCTTTATCGTAAAACTCATTAAGAAGGGCGAAGGAAATTACAAAGATGGCAAATATGACTCTCAGGCTATCCTCGACGCACTGGCAAAGGGTCCTCAGAGTGTAAATGACGATATGGTGATTTTCCACACCGACAACAACAGTACAACCCACGACGTGCTCGGTTGGAATGAGCCTGTTGACTACTCTCCTCTTTACTCTGTAAGCGGTATGAATGGCGGTTATATGCCTACCAAGATGTTGTTTGACAATCTCACCAATTTTGCCGGCTACGGTGTCGAAGACCCCCGTGCCGACAGGATTCTCCCTTGGGCTTATGACGCAAATCCCAAGTCTAATCCTCCTGCTGATGTTAAATGGTCAGGCAACTGGCGCCGTTCACGTGGTGTTGACATGACAACAGGTGAATGTCCTATCTTCCAGGGTGGCCCTCTTCGTGCTAACTACAACACTACTGACGGATGGTTTATCCAGAGTGACAATCCCGCACGCGCTAATGATATCTACTATGTTGAGGCTACCTCATCATCAAAGGGCTATGCAGCCAACCCCGACCTTCTCTACAGAAGAGCAGGAAAGGCAGTTGATGGTTCTCGCGAGTCTGGTACCTTCTACACCAGAGTTTCATCTCCGACTTACTTGGGATCCTATGCAGAGGCTTGCTTTATCAAAGCTGAGGTGCTCTTCAACAAGGGAGACAAGAGCGGAGCATTCACAGCATACAAAGAGGGTGTTAAGGCATCAATGGATCAGATGAATATCAAACTGAACCAGTGGGTTGCAGAAGATTCCGGTCTGCTTGAGTGTCCTTCATTCGTGCCTATGACCTCGGCTGAGATTACCAATTTCCTTAACAATGGTATCGGCACAGCAGGAGACCTTACACTTGGCAAGATCCTGACTCAGAAACGTATTGCATTGCACTTCTCGGTTGAAATCTGGAACGATATGCGCCGCTATGACTTTGACACCAAACTCTTCCTCAACTGGAAGATTCCTGCTTACCATGATGTAAGTGCAGGTGCTCTAAAGGCTATTCCGATGGGTAAGGATTTCCGTCGCTGGATGCAGTGTTCACATGAGTATAACTACAACTCGACCAATCTCCGAGCAATTGGAGAAAAGGTTCCGGGAGCAGATATGACCAAACCTATGTGGAATACTGTAGACGATGTATGGACTATTCCAGTATGGTGGGATTCCACACAAAACTAATTTAAAAAATCACCCTCACGGGTGATTTTTTTGGTGCGAGTTGCGGGTCGCGCATTGAATCCATAAAAAGATCAAGCGTTAAACGCGTCCTGCATGATATACAATAATGGACAGGGCCTAAATAGCTTCTGTCCATTATTATTTTATTCACATATTTCTCACACAACAACCTCAAACACCTCGAACCTGGCAGCACCTAGTACCCTCTATCACCCCGCACCTAACACGTAACAAGTACCACTTAAAACTTTGCCAGGACTGAAGTTTGACCGGAAACCTTGTCCCCTTTTTTAACAAGAACCTCTGTACCTAAAGGAAGGAAGACATCAAGCCTTGAACCGAATTTGATAAAACCAGCCTCCGAGGTTTGGGCAAAATACTTATTCTCCTTTGCATAGCAGACTACCCGTCTGGCTACAATACCCGCGATCTGACGAAACATCATTTCATTACCCGAGTCGGTACGCATCACAATAGTGGTGCGTTCATTTTTTTCCGAGGACTTTGGATGAAAAGCGAAGATATATTTACCAGGATGGTATTTGTAATACTTGACAACACCCCCTATGGGAAACCAGGTGATATGAACATTGAAGAAAGTAAGAAAAATTGAGATGCAGAGACATTTTTCACCAAAATACTCATTCTCCTCAACCTCCTTGACATTTACCACCTTTCCATCTCCCGGAGATATAACCAGCGAATCATCGAAAACCGCCTCCCTGACAGGAACCCTGAAAAACCACATCATGAAGAGTGACATAAAGAGCGACACCCCTACCACAACCCAATTTACCACCGCATTTTTACAAAAAATAAAACAAAGTCCGGCAATAACTGCCCAGATCAGGAAATTGACGAATATAATGGTATGGCCTTCTTTGTGTATTCTCATTTATAGATTAATTTGGAATCAAAGATATGCAATCCCCTCAAATAACACAAACGAGCTTGAGATAGAGCACAATCGCAGGGATAACAAATAGCGTTGCATCAAAGCGGTCTAAAAGGCCTCCGTGACCCGGCATTATATTGCCTGAATCCTTAACGTTGCAGGCTCTCTTGAGCAAAGATTCGAACAAGTCACCAAATAGCCCGAAAACCAGGACAATGGCGGCCATCACCAGCCAATGCCACCAGAAAATATGCAAAATCGACAAGCTGCGGGTTACAAAATAGAGCAGGATTGAAATTAGGAAAGTAATCAAGGCACCTCCCCAAAATCCAGACCAAGACTTCTTGGGTGACACGCTCGGAAAGAGCTTACGGCTATTTTTACGCTGGCCTAACAGCATCCCAAACATATATGCGCCGACATCATTGAGCCAGATCAGTATCATAACACTGAGCAGTAGCCAAGGCGTATAGGCCCCTTCCTGACCAAACACCAAAAATTGCGCAAGAATTAATGGAGTAACAATATAGAGTGCCGGCATCATAAGATGCGCCAAACTGTTGACCGTATCAGGAGATACTCCCCCACCAGTCTCGTCACCACGCAAATCTCTAGTAGAAGTGTAAATAGAAGAGATACAGGTTACTAACACAGGTATCATTACCAAAAGAAGGTATTTGGAGTCAAGGTCTATTTTAAATGTAAGGAAGGAGAGTACAAATGCCAAAGTCGCAGCAACAATCATAAGTACCTGCTCTATAAAAAATCGCTTGCCGAGTGTCATAGAATAATACTCCACCATCATCAGCAGACCTATGACCACCATCAGAGGGAGAAAAGTACAACTGCAGAGCAGTGCTCCCGCCACTACTATAAAAAATATGATGCCGCTTACGATGCGCTTTGACAGAGAACTCATTGGCTAATCAAACAATTTATTGGGATCCTTCCCTCCTTTGCGGGGACCAAAGATCTTTTCGAGATCCTCAGAAAAAATAACTTCTTTTTCAAGGAGGAGTTGTGCGAGGTCTTCAAAGCCTTTACGATTTTCAGTAAGTATGCGGGTTGCTGTCTTATGAGCCTCATCAATTAGTTTCTTAACCTCAGAGTCAATGAGTTCCGCAGTCTTTTCACTATATGGCTTGGAAAGAGCCATCTCAGCACGTCCGCTGGAATCGTAGAAGGAGATATTGCCCACTTTGTCACTCATGCCAAAATAGGTGACCATTGCATAAGCCTGTTTGCTTAGCTTTTCCAGGTCAGAGAGTGCTCCGGTAGAAATTACTCCATTTATTATCTCTTCAGCTACACGACCGGCGATAGTGCTGGCCATTTCATCCTTCAATTGTTCTTTTGTTGTAAGGTGCCGCTCATCGGGTAGATACCAGGCTGCTCCGAGCGACTGTCCGCGAGGGATAATAGTAACTTTAAGCAGAGGATTTGCATGAGGAAGGAGCCAGCTTACGGTAGCGTGACCTGCCTCATGGTATGCTATGGTGCGCTTTTCCTCGGGGGAAATGATTTTACTCTTACGCTCTAAGCCACCCACTATCCTGTCAATTGCGTCGAGGAAATCCTGTCTTTCTATAAAATCCTTGTTTTTTCTGGCAGCAATCAGAGCTGCTTCGTTACAAACGTTTGCAATATCTGCACCCGAAAAACCGGGAGTTTGCTTTGCAAGGAAGTCTATATCGAAGCCGCTGACAAGCTTAAGGTTGCGAAGATGCACTTTAAAAATTTCGAGACGTTCCTTGAGTTCGGGAAGATCCAGGTGTATCTGACGGTCAAAACGACCTGCCCTCATCAATGCCTTGTCGAGGATATCAGGCCTGTTGGTGGCTGCGAGGATTATGACTCCAGAGTTTGAACCAAAGCCGTCCATCTCGGTAAGAAGCTGATTGAGAGTGTTCTCGCGCTCGTCATTTGAAGAGTATCCTATGTTTTTACTTCTGGCACGGCCTACTGCATCAATTTCATCTATAAAGACAATACATGGTGCCTTTTCCTTAGCCTGCTTGAAGAGATCACGTACCCTTGAGGCTCCTACTCCAACAAACATTTCGACGAAGTCTGAGCCTGAAAGGGAGAAGAAAGGCACATTTGCCTCACCAGCTACAGCTTTGGCAAGAAGAGTCTTTCCTGTACCCGGAGGACCTACAAGAAGTACTCCTTTGGGAATTTTTCCACCCAGAGCAGTATATTTCTTAGGATTCTTGAGGAAATCTACAATTTCCATGATTTCAACTTTCGCCTCCTGCAATCCTGCAACATCCTTAAATGTAATCTTGATATTGTTTTCCTTTTCGTAGAGTTTTGCCTGTGATTTTCCGACATTAAATATGCCTCCACCGGCTCCACCTCCCATATTGCTGCGCATCGGACGAAAAAGCAGGAACCACATTAGAATAAAAAGCAAGGGGAACATCAGCCATTCCAGGGCTCTTCCCCAATAGTTGTGTTTCTCATCCACTACTACATCAAACCTGTTTCCCTCAGTAAGTGATTCCCTTACAGTCTCGAGTTCTACCTCAGCATCGAATTTATCGGAAACGAGGAAATAAAAATGAGGACCTGACTTGGGTTCTTTTCCTCCGAAAAGATTTTTATACTTGGAAATACTATCCTTGGAAATATGAATCTCACCTCTACGCTCATTGCGAACGTACACCACCTTGTCGATATCACCACTGGGAAGTATGTTTTCTTTTACCTCTATCCATTCCTTCTTAATAGGCTCGACTCCACTGCTTGTAAGAAACATATACCCCAGCCCAACAAAGAGCAGAATATAAAACCAAAAGAGCCAACTGGGGGATTTTCTCTTATTTGGTTTACCGGCCGGTTTGCCGCTGCCTATATTTCGTGTATTGCGTGTTTTATTAGACATATTAAACCTCCTCATAAACAGTTTTCACAGCATCAGCCCAAAGATCTTCCAGTCTGTAGAACAATCTCTGTTCTGTCTTGAAAATGTGAACAACAATATCCGTATAATCGAGAATAACCCAGAAGCCATTTTCCCTACCCTGCTCTCTTACTGCAGGTCTCTCTGCCTTTTTCTCCAACATCTCCTCGACATAGTCGCTGATAGCAACAACCTGAGTGGGAGAATCGGCATTGCAGATCACAAAGTGGTCTGTAAAGGCAGTGTTGATGCGCCTCAAATCGAGGGCAATCACATCTTTACCCTTCTTTTCCATCATAGCATCGGCTATGATATTTATATGGGTGAGATTAGTCTCGATCTCACTTTTATTGACTTCTTTGGTTTTCTTCATCTGAAAATTACTAACTTGGTGCGACAAATATACTGCAAATTTTTGGCCAACCTAAAATAATAGAATGATTAATGATCGGCGCACTCAATATTAAATGGTTTGAAGAGACAGATTCCACCAATACACAATTGCAAAATGACCGTCACAGTCTTGAAAATCTTACTGTTTATGCAGCTTATTTTCAGACGGCCGGAAGAGGTCAGAGAGGTAACCGATGGGAGAGCAAAAGAGGCGAAAATCTCACATTCTCAATACTTTTCAAGCCCGAATCTATTGAAGCAAAAGACCAATTTGTCATATCGAAAGCCGTCACTCTAGGTATCGTTGACTACCTGATCGAAAGGGGTGTGGAATGTCGCATTAAATGGCCGAATGACATCTATTATAATAATCTGAAAATATGTGGCATCCTCATTGAAAATGGTATTTCATGTGACAAATTGACATACAGCATCGCAGGCGTCGGCATCAACATCAATCAGGAGATATTTGATTCGGATGCGCCAAACCCCACTTCTCTGAAACTTCTTACAGGTAAAGAATACGATATACGTCATGAGCTCCCGGATATTGTTTCAGCTATTACAGGACGTTATAATCAAGCCATTACAGAAAAAAACGGGAAACTCGAAAATGATTACCTCGCGCTTCTTTACCGAATAGGTGAATACCACAACTATATCAATTGCGCCACCGGAGAAAGTTTCAAAGCACGTATCATCGGCCTGGACAGCCAGGCACGTCTGAAGGTAGAAACACTTGACGGGGAGATCAAAGCCTATGCTTTCAAAGAGATTGGTTACGTAATTTAGAAATCATAGCAGAAGGGTCTTCTGCCGTAAAAACGGAATTACCCGCCACAAAAGCCCTCGCGCCAGCAGCAGCCAGAGAAGATATATTATTATCATTTACACCACCATCCACCTCTATTATGCAATCAGGGTTCACCTTTGCAATAATGGCATGGAGTTTTGCCACCTTGCTCACCGTAGTCGGTATAAATGACTGGCCTCCGAACCCGGGGTTGACAGCCATCACCAAAATATAGTCGCAATAAGGTATAATCTCCTCAAGGCAAGATACCGGAGTGTGGGGATTAATGGCAACACCTGCTTTCATACCGGCATTTTTGATATGCTGAAACGTTCTGTGCAAATGCGTACAGGCCTCATAATGCACACTGAGCCAACTCACTCCTACCTCCGCAAAACGATCTATATATCTGTCAGGATTCATAATCATCAGATGGGCATCAAGCGGTTTTTCAGCAAGAGAGGCAATTGCCTTCACAACGGGGAAACCATACGATATATTGGGCACGAAGAGGCCATCCATTATGTCAAGATGGAACCAGTCCGCCTGGCTCTCATTGACCATCCGGATATCATCCGACAGATGTGCGAAATCTGCGGAAAGAATCGAAGGGGCGATAATCAGTGACATAGTAATTATCTTTATTTTATGGATCTGAGTACTTCGAGGAGCAGCAGCCAGAATTTGTCAAGTGAAGCAAGCTCCAGACGCTCTCCCGGAGCATGTACTCCCCTCAAAGTAGGTCCGAAAGAGATCATATCGAGATTAGGATAGGTGTCGAGGAAAAGACCGCACTCAAGACCGGCATGGATAGCGCGAACTATCGGCTCATTACCGAAAAGCCGCACGTAAGCATCTACACAAACATCCTTAAGAGGCGAATTCATATTGGGCTTCCATCCAGGGTACTCAGACTCATGGGCAACCTGGGCACCGGCAAGCCGAAATACTGATGCGAAGCGATCCCCTGCAAATCTGCGGGCGGAGTTAATGGAGCTGCGCTGACTCGATCCGATACGGATGGTGTTTCCTTTGCCCATCTTGACAGATGCAAGGTTAGAGGAGGTTTCCACAAGACCTTTAAGCTCAGCACTCATTGCAAGCACACCATGAGGAGCTCCCACAAGTGCAGACACCAGTCTCCTGGCCACTCCGGTGGGAATGGCATTCTTCTCTTGAGCTACCGGTTCCGCTACTGCATTGACAGCGGGATCGGTCACTGCATACTCACTCCTGATTTCAGCTGCAAATTTGTTGAAAAGTGCAATAACTGCATCTTCACCCTTTACAGGGATAGCAACTACTGCCGAGGCCTCGCGTGCAATGGCGTTACGCTTGTTGCCTCCATCGATGGAGCAAAGATCAATCTTAAACTCTGCAAAACACTGATTTAGAAAACGTCCCAGGAGCTGTACTGCATTAGCTCGCCCCTTATCTATATCGTCACCGCTGTGACCTCCCATACCTCCTAGCACTGTAAAACGAGTATATACTTTGGAAGGATCTGCTTTCTTGGGCTTATAATTAAAACGAGCAGTAGTATCGATACCGCCGGCACAACCCACAAAGAGCTCACCCTCATCTTCTGAGTCGAGATTGATTAGAATATTTCCGGTAAGGAATCCCGGTTTCAAGGCCTTAGCTCCATCCAGACCGGTCTCTTCTTCAACCGTGAAAAGAGCCTCTATCCTACCATGCTCCAGCGATTTATCCTCAAGAATTGCAAGCTGCGCTGCGATACCTATACCGCAGTCTGCACCCAGTGTAGTCTCCTTGGCAATCATCCAGCCATCCTCAATGACATAATTAATGGGATCCTTTGCGAAATCATGTGTCGAGTCCGCATTTTTCTCACAAACCATATCGGAATGACTCTGGAGGATAACCGTGGGGCTATTTTCATATCCTTTAGAGGCCTCTTTTATTATGAGCACATTACCGACTTTATCAGTTTTGCACTCAAGATTGTGTGATGCAGCAAACTCCTGTAGATATGCTATAATCTGCTCTTCGTGACCTGATTCACGTGGAATACGGGTTATCTCTTTAAAGTGAGATAATACTTTTTCACTCTTCATAATAGATGGAATGTATATTTATTTATGTATGTACTTACGTACTAGTCAATCATCGTAAGTTGCTTCTCGATATCGACCACATATTGGCGGAAATTGCGGTCAGTATCCATAAGATCGCAAACGGTATTGCAGGCATGGTGTACGGTAGCGTGGTCCTTGCCTCCGAGCTGAGAACCGATAGAGGCCAGAGATGTTTTGGTGAGATTGCGGCTTAGATACATCGCAATCTGTCTTGCCTGTACGATTTCCCTCTTTCTTGTCTTGGATAAGAACTGGTCTGTTGAGATATTGAAGTAATTGCAGACTGTATTCTGAATGCGGTTGATGGTTATCTCAACCTTATGGTCGGTAACAATCTTGTCGACAAGATTGCGTGTAAGATCGAGAGTGATCTCTTTTCTACCAAATGTAGCGCTGGCAATCAGTGAGAAAAGTGTGCCTTCAAGCTCACGGATATTGGTCTTGACCTTTTTTGCAATGAATGATAACACCTCATCAGGGATCTCCACCCCCTCTCTCTCACTCTTTGACTTAAGAATCTCCAAACGGGTGTTGTAGGAAGGCATTTGAAGTTCCGCAGAAAGCCCCCATTTGAAACGGGACAACAGACGCTGCTCAAGACCTTGCAGATCTACGGGCGGTTTATCCGATGTAAGAATAAGCTGTTTGCCGCTCTGGTGAAGATAGTTGAATATGTGGAAAAAGGCATTCTGGGTCCCTTTCTTATCGGCAAATTCGTGTACATCATCAATAATCAATACATCAATGAGCTGATAGAATCTTAAGAAATCAGCAACACGTGTATTGTTGTTGTTACTCTTTGCAGAACAAGCCGCCGAGGCATACTGGTTCTGAAAAATATTAGCCGAAACATAGAGCACTACTTTTTCTGGATACTTCTCCTTAATAGCGATACCGATGGCCTGAGCAAGATGTGTCTTACCTAGTCCGGGGCCTCCATAAATAAATAGCGGATTAAATGTGCTCCTGCCAGGATTGATGGAGATGTTCATACCTGCAACACGGCCGAGACGGTTACACTCCCCTTCAATGAAATTGGCGAATGAGTATTGCGGGTTTAGTTGAGGATCGATTTTGAGTTTTTTCAACCCGGGTATAATATAGGGATTACCATTATAGTTCTGTCCCACCTCAGGTACGGGAATCTCGTTGTTATGATAGGTCTTGCTATTTTGTTCCGGAAGACGTACTTGTTCCCCTTCTAGCACAGTTACTGCATAAATCAATGTGACCTTAGGTCCTATCTCACGACGTAGCACAAGATTTAATACATCAATATAATGCTCTTCAAGATATTCTCTGAAAAAATGAGAAGGAACAGCAAGTGTGATTGTTGAATTCTCGAGTGACACCGACCTCACAGGGCGAAACCATGTATCATATTGTTCCTTCGGGATAATGTCCCTTATGATCGATAGACACCTGTTCCATACATCTATGTGGTTGGACAAACTCATTTAAAAATAAATAGGATAGTTCTACTCTTGTTTAACCGTTAAGGCCTACAAAATTGGTGAAAAAAAAAGTAATAAAAAAAACTTTTATCTATTGTTTTTTTGAAAACTAATACAACTTATTCATTATCAACGATAAAAAAAATTAAAAAGGTTAAATTACTGTAACACAGATGCTTACCCTATATTACAATTCTATTACATTGAGAATGATATGATTATAATTTAGAATGATTATAAAAGACGATTATTTTTATCAACATGGACAATGAAAGCCCCATCAAACTTTTTTCGAAGCTCCGGAAGGGCCTTTAATGCTTCCTCTCTTGTGGCATATCTACCTGTACAGTACTTGTAGTAGCCATTTTGAAATATTTCTACACAATTCTTCAGACCCTTGAAGTCGGGTGCTCCGGGCTTGACCTGTTTTTTTGATGCAAATATTTGGATCATCCACCAATCCGAAGAGGCGGATTCGGATGATACGGATTTCTCTTTTTCGGAGCTAATATCTGGAATAGTTGCAGGAGTCTCAATCTCCATCCCTGAGTGAGAATCGTACTGTTTCTTAAATTCCGAGAAGGCTGTAAAGAGTCTTACGGCAATCTCCTTGCGTCCGGCTTCGGAAGCGAGCTGTTTACGGTCCGCAGCATTTGAGAGAAATCCGATTTCAACCAAAACGGAGGGCATAGTAGTCCGCCAAAGCACTAGCAGCAAGGCCTGTTTTACTCCTCTGTCCACTGTAATAGGACCTTTACGAAGTTGTTCCTGGATTTTTGATGCCATTATTACACTCTGCTCGAAATGAGCATTCTGCATCAGGTTAAAGAAGATAAAAGACTCAGGCTCATTAGGATCGTAACCCTGATAGGTAGTAGTATAATCATCTTCAAGCAGAATTACGGAGTTTTCCTTTTTGCACACCTCCATATTGGCATGACTCTGGTCCGTACCCATAATATAGGTTTCAGTTCCTCGCGGTTTTGAGTTTGGAACCGAATTGACATGTATGGAAATGAAGAGATCGGCATGATTGCGGTTGGCAATGTTGGTCCTCTGAGCCAATGTAAGATAAGTATCTTTAGAGCGTGTATATATCACCTTTACATCGGGATAGGAATCCTTGATACGCTGGCCGAGTTTGAGTGCAACATCCAAAGTAATTGTTTTCTCACGTAGCTTGTTGTCTGATGAGATGGCTCCCGGATCTTTTCCACCATGTCCGGCATCAATAACCACTGTGCGGAGTTTCATGTCTGAGCTTTGCCCTGCACAAAGTGGCTTATCTAGGAGTATAAGCGTCACTGAGAAAAGGAAAAACAGTACTCTATTTAGTCTGAATGGCATACTACTTGTTAAAATTTTACTAATTTTGTCCTTTTGCAAATATAGACATAAAATGCATTTTTAGTGCCAATGTCACTGAACAAACAAATAACATACTTTCTGTCTACCATATTGCTCATGATGTGCGGGTACATGACTCTGTATGCGCAATCACCTGATTCGCTTGTGCAAAGGAGGATGACATTGTCCAGAGACTCCGTAGCGACACTAAGGATAGCTCAGACCCCTGACTCACTACTACAGAAACAAATGACAGTGCCCATAGATTCAGTGGTTACAATTAGGAATGCATTGGGAAATACTCTGACCCAGACCCTGCCTGATTCTCTTGCAGTCACAAATCTTGAGCGGGATACGACACTCATAGCTCCCACCGATTCTCTCGCGATCATAATGCCCGAGACCGATACTACCGGTATCAATCTGTTTGTAGAGGAACAAGTTAAGGGGATGCTCGAAAAGCCCGCTTTCTCCAATGCCAGAGATTCCGTGATCGAAGATTTTACTAATGGACGCAAACTTGTCTACTATTTCGGCGATGTAAATATGACATATGGAGACCTTTCACTTAAGGCAGACTATATTTCCTATGATATGGACAAAAATGTTGTCTATGCCCGAGGCACAAGAGACACCATTACAGGAGAGCTTATCGGAATACCGGAAATGACTGATCGGGGCAATACCTATAGAATGGAGGAGGTCTATTACAATTTCACGACCAGAAAGGCTAAAATTAAAAATATGACCACGGAGCAGCAGGAGGCAAAACTTTTGGGTGAAAAACTCAAAATGATGCCTGATCAGTCGGTCAATATCTCCAGCGGAAAGTATACCGTATGCGATCATGAACATCCACACTACTATCTGAAACTCACCGCTGCCAAGATGATTACCCAACCAAGTCAAAAGACCGTATTCGGGCCTGCCTACGTAGTTGTTGCTGATGTGCCGCTGCCTATTGTTCTTCCGTTCGGATTTGTACCGGAGATGCCTGACAGGGCTAGTGGAATCCTTATCCCCACATACGGAGAGGAGAATGCCCGTGGGCTCTATCTCAAGGATTTCGGCTATTCTTTTGTGATAGGTGACTATTTCGACCTTGCACTGACAGGAGATATCTATTCATACGGATCGTGGGCTGTAAGGGCAACCTCCAGATACAAGAAGAGATATGCTTTTGACGGTTCGCTCTCCCTTACCTACTCAAACGACATCACTGGGGAACGTGGAGAGAGCAATTTTTTCCAATCAAAAAACTTTGGAGTCATGTGGAGTCACTCCCAGGATTCCAAAGCGAGACCGGGAACTTCTTTCAGGGCTTCAGTCAACTTCTCCAGTCCCTCGAACAGCAGGTATAACTCCAGGGATATATCACAGAGTCTGCAGAACCAGGTCTCGTCCTCCATATCATATTCCAAACAATGGAGCGGACTGAGTCTCTCGATCAATGCATTGCACAGCCAGAACTCACGAGACAGTTCATATTCTATCACCTTACCGAACTTAACATTTTCAGTCAACCGATTTTTCCCTTTCAAGAGAAAAAACAGAGTAGGAAAAGAACGTTTCTATGAACAGATTTCGTTCAGTTACAACACAACATTGCAGAACAAAGTCAACTTCAAAGCCAGAGAAGTCACTGAGCCCGGATTCATCAACAAGATGCAGAACGGTATGGCTCACAACTTCCAGATAGGACTTCCCTCATTTACTCTACTAAAATATTTACAGTTCTCTCCCAGCGTCTCGTATGGTATGAACTGGGTATTCAGGGAAAACCAGGTAGAATACGACCCTGAAAAGGACAAGGTTGTCACTACGCTCTCCGATCAATTCAGTACCTTTGGCGTAATGCAGAATTTCTCTGCTGGACTTTCTATGAGCACCCGCCTCTACGGTTTGTTCAATTTTGGCAAGAGAAGCAAGTTAGAGGCTATCAGACATATGATAACGCCATCATTCGGATTTAGCTACAAACCAGAATTAGGTACACCGATGAATGGCTATATGACTTACGAATACACCGACATAAACGGAGTTGATAAAGTTTATGAATACAATAAATACTCGGGATTGATGTATTCGCCTCCGGCAAAGGGCAAGACCGCTGCCCTAAATTTTGGATTCGCCAACAATATTGAAGCGAAAATAAAGGATGCTGCAGACTCTACAGGTAGAGCCACAAAAAAAATAAAACTTATAGATAACCTCAACCTTAACGGATCTTATAACTTTCTTGCGGACTCTATGGGTATGTCCAATATCAGCATAAGCGCAAGTACCACCATATTTCAGAAACTTGGAATCAACGGCAATATATCACTTGATCCCTATGCTATTGACCACACGGGACGACGCATCAACAAATTCCATGTTCTTCAGACAGGAAAACTTGCACGCCTTGTGAATGCAAGTGCTTCACTGAGTTTCTCAATAGATGGAGATGGCCAAGGAAAAGGCAATGAAGGCACCAATGATGTCGGAGCAAGAAAAAAAGATGCCAACTCATACGGATATGTATATTATCATCCGGTAACGGGCGAATATATCCCGGGAGGCTGGCTCTACTATATGAATCCAAACTCTCCCTGGTCGGTTAGTTTCAACTATACCTACTCTTACGACAGGAATTATACCTATGCAAATGAACAGCTTCAGACTAAGCATAATCATACCCAAACACTTGGTATTAACGGACAGATACGCATTACACAAGCACTAAACATTAGCCTTAACACCGGTGTCGATCTCACAAGAATGAAACTCACAACTACCCAATTGAGTGCGACATATGACCTGCACTGTTTTGCTATTTCTGTATCATGGGTTCCGACTGGTCAGTGGCAAAGTTGGAGCTTTAGGATAGCGGCAAAGGCATCCGCACTCGCTGACCTCCTCCAGTTCAAGAAAGCCTCCAGCTTCTGGGACAATTAACAAGAAACGTCTTAAATAATTCACACAATATTAATAACTAAAATACAACTATTATGAAGAAGACAATAGCCTCTCCCCTCGCTCCTGCAGCAGTAGGCCCTTACAGCCAGGCAGTAGTTGCCGACAACACCATTTATGTATCAGGACAGCTCCCTATTGATGCCTCTACCGGCGAATTTGCTCCTGGAGGAGTAAGGGAACAAATCCATCAAATTTTCAAAAACATTGGATATATCCTCGAAGAAGCCGGCTACGACTTCAGCGATGTGGTTAAGACGACTGTTTACCTTACCGACATGAAGGATTTCGCAGTTATGAACGAGGTGTATGCCGAGTATTACAGCAAACCTTATCCGGCACGTGTGGCTTACGAAGTGGCAGCACTCCCCAAAGCAGCACTTGCAGAGGTTGACGTGATTGCAGTAAAATAATTTCTACATTTTTGGTAAAGAAGATAAAAACCATTAACTTTGTGCAGATTTCATTTTGGGGGATAAATCTTACGGTCTTCACATCGACCGGATCCTATTATCTCCCGTTCCAAAACCATTATAATGTACGACATACTACAATTACAGAGCAAAAGTCTAGAAGAACTGATTGACATTGCAGGGAAGCTCAACATCAAAAAGCCTGAATCAAAACATGAAGACCTCATCTATCAAATACTCGATGAACAGGCTATTCAGGGCACAGGCAGACCTGGCCCAAAACCGGTAAAGAAAAAAGTTGTAAAAGAGATAAAGGAGGTTACCGGCAGCACAATTGAAGCAGCTGAAGCGCAACCCAAGAAACGGGAACGCAAGGCAAGCAACAAGGGGGATGACGCCGAAACCAAGACCGAGTCTAAGGCTAAGGCAACAGCATCGTCGGCAGCCGCAGCAAAACCAACTAAATCTGAAGATGACAAAGCTGAAACACCGGCTCCTGAACGCAAAAAACCGGGAAGAAAACCTAAAAAGCAGAGCGAAGGAGCTCCTGCTGAGTCTAAGGCTACTTCAACTGACACTCCGACTGAGACAAAATCCGTAAAAGAAGAACAATCTGGAGATAAATCAGAGAAAAAAACCACAAAGACAAAGGAAGAGACCGAGGCAAAAATCAATAGCGAAGAGAAGCCAAAAAGAGGCACGAGGCCCAGACAGGTTGTAGATAAAGAACCTTTACGCGTTGAGGTAGAAAGCATTACTGATCAGAATCAGACCGGCTCAGATGAACATAAATCTGAAGTAAAGATCGAAGAGCCCGTTAAAGAAAAAAGTCAAAAGCAAGAATTGACCAAACGCGAACAACGCAGCAGGATCCAGAAAGGAGAACAGCCTGAACAACATAGCCAGCAGAATACAAAGACTAAAATCGAGTTTGAGGGCATCGTAAAGGCAACCGGAGTACTTGAAATCATGCCTGACGGGTATGGTTTCCTCCGCTCCTCCGACTACAACTACCTTAACTCGCCCGATGACATCTATGTTTCCCAGGCGCAGATCAAGATGTTTGCACTCAAAACAGGCGATACGATTTTTGGAGAAATCAAACCTCCTAGAGAAGGCGATAAATATTTCCCTTTAGTAAAGGTCAACAAGATCAATGGTCGATCACCGGAATTCATTCGCGACAGAGTACCATTTGACTTTTTGACTCCCCTTTTCCCCGATGAGAAATTCAATCTTACCGGCAAGGGACACAACGACAATTTCTCCATTAGAATCGTGGATCTTTTTACACCTATCGGAAAGGGACAGAGAGGTCTAATTGTAGCTCAGCCAAAGACAGGAAAAACAGTGCTTCTTAAAGATATTGCCAATGCGATTGCTGACAATCACCCCGAAGTCTATATGATAGTGCTTCTGATTGACGAACGTCCGGAAGAGGTAACAGATATGCAGCGCAACGTGAAGGCGGAAGTAGTAGCATCTACGTTTGACGAACCTGCGGAAAGGCATGTTAAAGTCGCCAACATGGTGCTTGAAAAGGCAAAACGTCTAGTTGAATGCGGTCACGATGTTGTTATCCTCTTGGACTCAATAACCCGACTCGCAAGAGCCTTCAATACAGTACAGCCTGCATCCGGCAAGGTGCTCTCCGGCGGTGTTGATGCCAATGCTCTCCACAGGCCCAAACGATTCTTTGGGGCTGCACGTAATATTGAGAATGGCGGGTCGCTCACCATCCTCGCCACCGCTCTAACAGAGACCGGTTCGAAGATGGACGAGGTTATTTTCGAAGAATTCAAAGGCACGGGTAATCTGGAACTCCAGCTCGACAGGAAGCTTTCCAATAAGCGTATCTTCCCCGCAGTAGATGTGACACTCTCTTCTACCCGCAGAGATGATCTACTCTACAATCCCGATTATCTCAATCGCATCTGGATTCTTCGCAACCATCTGGCAGATATGAACTCCGTTGAGGCCATGGAATTTATGAAAGTAAGGCTGCAAAGATGTGCAAATAATGAAGAATTTCTGGTCACAATGGCAAATGGAGAGTAATTATATACATTTAATATGAGTGCAGTCTCACTTCTAATACTCTACTTGCTTCTAGCACTTTGCGTGTCGTTCCTCTGTTCGATAGTTGAAGCTGTCCTGTTATCTACTCCTATCTCTTTCATAACTATGAAGGAAGATGAGGGAGCGAGAGGTGCCGCCCTATTCAAGAAGTATAAGACAGATATGGACAGACCAATAGCTGCTATCCTCTCCCTCAACACCATTGCACATACTGTAGGTGCAGCCGGAGTCGGAGCACAGGCAGCCGTTATCTTCGACAATGCCTATTTTGGACTGGTTTCTGCCATCACGACATTTCTGATATTGGTCTTCTCCGAAATTATACCAAAGACCCTTGGCACCTCTTACTGGAAGCGCATGACCACTTTCACAGCATACATGATACGCGTGATGATTTTTATCACCTATCCGCTGGTAATTCTTTTCGAAAGCCTGACCAAACTCTTCTCCCCCAAGGAGCAAGAGGTAACAATCAGTCGCGAAGAGGTCTCCGCAATGGTAAATGTAGGAGAGGAAGAGGGTGTCTTCGAGCAAAGTGAGAACAAGATTATCCAAAACCTCATCAAGCTCGACAGTATCAAAGCCTATGATGCTATGACCCCGAGAGTAGTTTCAGCCATTGCTTCTGAGAGTATGACGCTAAAGGAGTTTTACAAAGATTCCACATACCTCCATCACTCAAGGATACCGGTATATGCCGACTCACCAGAGTTTATTACCGGCTACATTCTCAGAAGGGAGGCTCTTGAGTACCTTGCAGATGATAAGTTTGACGTCAAACTTGGAGACATCCGCAGGGATATTCCCTACTTTAACGAAGAAGCTTCAATCAGCGATATATGGGAGGCACTTCTTGAACACAAAGAGCAGATAGCCCTCATTATTGACGAGTATGGCTGTTTCCAGGGAATCCTGACTCTCGAAGATATAATCGAAACCATTCTCGGTCTTGAGATTATAGACGAAATGGACGAGGTCGGAGATATGCAGCAATATGCCCGTGAGCGTTGGGAACAAAGACAGAAAAAGTACAAACAGATAACCTTGCCGGAGTAGTTCTGAGTTCTGAGCTCCGAGTGATCTCAACTACTACACACTATTTATTGCCCTATCATCTTACCGGCATACTTTTCAACTTTTGACTTGGCATACTTAATAGAAATGGTCATCGATTTGCGTGTACTTGTCGGCGCGTCAAACATAGCATCAAGCATAATGGTTTCACAGATGGAACGAAGTCCCCTGGCGCCGAGCTTGAACTCTATGGCCGTATCCACTATATAATCCAATACCTCAGGTTTGAATGAAAGTTTGATGCCGTCCATAGCAAAAAGATTAATGTACTGCTTGATAAGTGCATTCTTGGGCTCTGTGAGGATGGCGCGTAATGTCTCTCTGTCAAGAGGATTGAGGTGTGTCAGTACGGGCAGACGTCCGATGATTTCGGGAATAAGTCCATAAGACCTGAGATCCTGCGGAGCAATATATTGGATAAGATTGTCCTTGTCAATTTTCGCGCGCTGTTCTTGGGCGCCGAAGCCGATTACCTGAGTATTTAGACGTTGTGCAATGTGTCGTTCTATACCTTCAAAAGCACCTCCGCAAATAAAGAGGATGTTCTCAGTATTGACAGCTATCATTCTTTGCTCGGGATGTTTACGACCACCCTGCGGAGGAACGTTGACTATGCCGCCCTCGATAATTTTGAGAAGTGCCTGCTGTACTCCCTCTCCCGATACATCACGAGTAATAGAGGGATTGTCACTCTTGCGAGCAATTTTATCTATCTCATCTATAAAGACAATGCCCATTTCAGCTTTGGCTACATCGTAGTCAGCATCTTGAAGAAGACGAACGAGTATCGATTCAACATCCTCTCCTACATATCCTGCTTCCGTAAGTACTGTTGCATCAACTATAGCGAAGGGGACATTTAGCATCTTGGCAATGGTGCGTGCCATAAGAGTTTTTCCCGTACCGGTAGGGCCCACGAGGAGGATGTTTGATTTTTCAATTGTGTCGTACTCCTTATTATTAATCCTCTTGTAATGATTATACACAGCCACTGAAAGCGTTTTCTTGGCCTCATCCTGACCAATAACATACTGACTCAAAAAGTCAGTTATCTCCTTTGGCTTTAGGAGCACAGGATCACCTACAATCTTTCCATTTGTTTTGATAGGAAGAGGCCTGGGATTCAGAACTTCCTTAGCATATTCATATGCGGTAAGGGCACAATCCGAGCAGATAGAGGCGTTTTCAGCTGAAATTAACAGATCTACCTGATCTTGACTTCTACCGCAGAAAACACAATGTTCATGAATCGGTCTACCATCTTTTCTATTTGCCATACAATAATATAGTTTTGAGTTCTGAGTTATGAGTTATTCTCTAGTTTGTAGCTATCAGTAGGTAATAAGCCTCAAATTTCAAACACTCTACCTTACACAATCCATACTCCATACTCAGAACTAAATTACTTTTTCTTATTTCTTGTAACAATCTCGTCCACCATTCCGTAGTCGAGAGCTTCCTGGGAAGTCATCCAAAAATCCCTGTCGGCATCCTTTGCAATCTGGTCAAGAGGTTTACCGGTATGATACGCAAGAATGTTATAAAGTTCGCCTTTAAGCTTGACAATCTCACGTGCAGTGATTTCAATATCTGAAGCCTGTCCTTCCGCACCGCCTAAAGGCTGATGAATCATCACCCTGGAATGCTGTAGAATAGAGCGTTTGCCTTTAGTGCCACTCGCGAGTAAGATGGCAGCCATTGAAGCAGCCATGCCGGTGCAAATGGTGGCAACATCCGATTCTATTGTCTGAATGGTGTCATAAATACCCAAACCTGCATAGACACCTCCGCCTGGAGAATTGATATAGAGCATAATATCAGAATCCGATCCGGTGGAGTCGAGAAACAGGAGCTGTGCCTGAATAATGTTTGCCACATCCGGGTCTATTGCGCAACCTAGGAAAATAATCCTGTCCATCATCAGACGGGAAAATACGTCCATCTGAGCCACATTGAGTTGACGCTCTTCTATAATCATCGGATTGACATATCCGCCATAAATGGAGTTAATCCGATGATAGGTCATTGAGTTGATACCGCAGTGTTTGACTGCAAATTTTTCAAATTCTGATGCCATATTAAGTCTCTTACGGGTTATTTTGTGAGCTCGTGGAGCTTTTCAATAGTTATTTTCTTCTTATCAAATGAAACGACACTTCTTATCCAATTGAGCGTCAGGTCATCCTCCACCCTTTCAAAGATACGGCTTGCCTGCTGCTGATCAGAGAGCATTCTATCAGCAAATGACGCGAGGTGTTCCTCGGGAACTTCGTTCATTCCGTACATTGCAAATTGATACGCAGCCATGGCTTTCGCCTCTTTCATGATGTCCTCTTTTGTAACCTTTATTCCTTGCTCCCTCATAATAGTACCACGAATAAGGTTCCAGCGGAAATCTTTTGCAAAGAGGTCGTATTCTGCCTCAATCTGCTCCATTGTAAACTTGCCTTCATTCGTAGCGTGAAGATATCTCTTCATAAATGAATCTGGGAGAGAGATGTTTGCCTTGGCAATAAGGTACTCCTTACAGTCAATCATAAAACGGTAGTCTGCCTCGCGAGTATATTCTACAACAAGTTGCTCTTTTATCTTGGCATCAAACTCCTCTTCACTTGTCACATTGCCTTCACCGAAAATTTTGTCAAATGTCTCCTGACAAACAGTAGCGTCAACAAAACTTTTCACCTCCTTTACTGTCATTGTCCATATAGGGTCCATTTCCGCCAGTTCCGACTTGTTCATCTTCAGCATGGCTGCCCTGTCACTTTCATTTTCGAAAACCTCGTTAAGATTCATATCCATCTCGGAACCTGCTTTTACACCTACGAGAGTGGCTTTCTGTTTATCATCCTTGATGCTCCTCAAAGCAACATATGCTCCTTCGACTCTAGTTTCGCCCTGTTCGAAGTCAGCTATTAGAAAGTCATCTTTTTTAGCTTCCTCTACTGTACAAAGTTCGCCATACTGCTTAAGTATTTGGCTCTTGCGTTCCTTCACAGCCTTAGCTGTCGCACTAACGATATAATAAGGGATCTTGTCCTCAGCAGTGATCTCCATTTTTACTTCCGGAGCAATAGCCATATCGAAATTAAATCTATAGGATCCCTCCTCTAGTGGTGTGCTCTCGACATTCTCTGAAGGCAGGGGTTCGCCTAGGATATTAAGTTTATTCTCCTCAATATATTTATTAAGCTGCTCACCTACGATAGTATTGAGTATTTCAGCAAGAGCGCTCTCTCCGTAGTACTTTTCCACGAGAGCCATAGGGGCCATACCTTTGCGGAATCCTTTAAAATCTGCCTGACGGCGATAATTATTGAGTTTTTTCTTTAATGCTTCTGCGTAATCCTCTTTTACAAGTTCGATGGTGAGGCTGAGATTAAGATCGTCAATTCTGTTTTCTGAAATGTTCATATTAAATTAATTAGATATATTCACAATTGAACGTGCAAAGTTAGTAATTTTTAACTATTTTTGTGATTTACGACCAAAATTATAACTGATTATGGATAAATATATTGAACGACACAAAGAACGCTTCTTCAACGAACTCTTTGAAATATTGAGAATTCCCTCTATAAGCTCTTCGCAAGCTCATGGACCGGATATGCAAAAATGTGCTGAAAAACTCGTATCCCTCCTTCTAGAGGCGGGAGCTGACAAAGCAAAGGTCTATCCTACCGAAGGCCATCCTGTTGTATATGCAGAGAAAATTATCGATCCCTCCAGGCCTACGGTACTCATCTATGGACACTATGACGTGCAGCCGGTAGATCCCCTGGAGCTCTGGCACACACCTCCTTTTGAGCCGGAAATCCGTGACGGAGCCATTTATGCACGCGGTGCAAATGATGACAAAGGACAGTCATTCATGCATATCAAGGCATTCGAATATCTCGTAAGAGAGGGAAAACTCCGCCACAATATTAAATTTTTACTGGAAGGAGAAGAGGAAATCGGCTCTCCTTCCCTCGGTAAATGGGTGCGCAATCACAAGAAGATGCTTGCCTGCGACATAATTCTCGTATCCGACACTACTATGATTTCGGAGAAAGTTCCTTCGATCAACTGCGGTATGAGGGGTCTCGCTTATCTCGAGGTAGAAGTTACCGGACCGGATAAGGATCTCCATTCAGGCCATTATGGCGGTGCAGTGGTAAATCCTATCAATGCCCTCTGTTCTATGATCGAATCTCTCATTGATGAAAATGGGCATATCACCGTCAAGGGATTCTATGATGATGTAGTTAACCTCAGTCGGAAAGATCGCCAACTTCTTAGCAAGGCTCCTTTCAATAAAAGGGAATATATGGATTCAATAGGAGTTAAAGCACTCACAGGCGAGAAGGGATACACAACTCTTGAGCGTACCGGTATCAGACCTTGTCTCGACGTCAACGGTATCTGGGGTGGTTTTACCGGTGAGGGAGCTAAGACCGTCATCCCCTCTACCGCATACGCAAAGATCTCAATGAGGCTTGTGCCCAACCAGGAGTATAGTAAGATATCCAAACTCTTTGCAAAGCACTTCAAGTCAATTGCTCCCAAGGGAGTGAAAGTTAAGGTTGAAGAGCACCACGGAGGTAACGGATTCCTGATTCCCATCTCCTCTGATGCATATGCCGCAGCCTCCAAAGCTATTACGCATGTATATGGAATTGAGCCAGTACCGAGCCGTGGTGGCGGCAGTATTGCCATCCTTGCCGAGATGCAACAGGCTTTAAAGGCTGATCCCCTGCTGATGGGATTCGGACTCGAACGCGACACTATCCACTCTCCCAACGAGAGTTTTCTCCTTTCCCAATTTTTTAAGGGAATGCGTTCGATTGCTCTTTTCTACGAAAACTTCAGATAGTTTATGACATATTTACAACTAAGCAACGAGATTAGACGCAAAGGAAGTTTCCTTTGCGTCGGTCTTGATACCGATGTCAGACTTATTCCGGAGCATTTGCGAAAGTGCGAGTATCCCCTGTTTGAGTTTAACAAGGCAATCATTAACGCCACAGCTCCATATGCGGTAGCATTTAAACCCAATACTGCCTTTTATGAGGCACTGGGAGGTAACGGATGGAAGCAGCTGGAGATGACTGTCAGCTTTATCAAGGAGCATTATCCGGAGACTCTTGTAATTGCGGATGCCAAGAGAGGCGATATAGGAAATACCGCCGGCATGTATGCCCGTTGCTTTTTTGAAAATATGAATTGTGATGCTGTGACTCTAGCTCCCTATATGGGAGAGGACTCAGTGCGACCATTCCTGGATTATGAGGGCAAATGGTCGGTAATTCTTGCCCTCACATCCAACAGTTCGGCAGAAGATTTCGAGACACTCGCCATAGCCGGGAAGCACCCCGAACAGCTATTTGAAAAGGTGCTCCGTACTGCCTCAGGTTGGGGCTCCAAGGAAAACACCATGTTTGTGGTGGGTGCCACCCGTCCCGAAAGATTCGTTGAGATTCGTGCTATTTGTCCCGATCATTTCTTGCTGGTACCTGGAGTAGGAGCACAGGGAGGCAGCGTAGACGAGGTAGCCCGTTATGGACTCAATGACCATTGCGGATTGCTGATCAACTCCTCACGGAACATCATTTATGCCTCCGATGGAGAAAATTTTGCTAAAAGTGCTGCTGAAGAGGCGGCAAACCTGGCTTCAAAGATGGCTTTACTGCTTTAATTTACGACGGCGACAAATCTGAACTATAATAACTCCTGCCGTAAAAGGCAGAAAAAGATATGCGGCAACCAAACCGATCAAATCCCCATAACGGGTAAATGGTGTCAGGTTGCCGTTTGTATTTATATTCCCTCGGAAAGAAGTCTCCTCCCACCATCCGGTGCGGATAATTACATCTCCCCTACGATTAATAATGCCTGAGATGCCGGTATTGGCAGCATGTACCACATCACGACGCATCTCAATTGCCCTCAAACCGGCATATCTGAAGTGTTGCCTATAGCCCGGGGTGTCTCCCCACCAGCCATCATTGGTCATAACTGCCATGAAGGTAGCTCCTTTTACAGCAGCGATGCGGGAAAAATTACCATATACCGATTCATAGCATATCATGGGACCTACCTTATTGCCATCATTTCCCTCCAAAGCATCCATCTCATCCTGGGTACCATAACTGCCGCTCGAGCCGCCAAATTTGGATATCAACTTGCTCAGGAAAGGAAAATAACGTTCATAGGGGATAATCTCAACACCAGGTACCAGTTTTGACTTGTGATAATAGGAATAGACATCACCGGCATCCATCAGGACGGCTGAGTTGTACACATCATACCACACGCTACCACTTTTACGAGCGCTGTGAGATGGACGAGAGATCGTAGTATAGAGGCGATGTGAAAATATACCCACCAGCAGGTTGGTATTGGGATACTCCTCCATGAATGATAGATACTTTACAAAGGAATGATGGGCTGTCGGACGATCAAGGTCCATATCAAACGTAAAGGTCTCGGGAGTGACAATGTATTTAGTCTTTGGGGTTATAACTTGGTGAACAAGCGAGAGCATAGCATCGTCCATCTTTTCCTGAGGGAGTATTCCATACTTTTTAAAAGGGTCAATATTAGGCTGCACCACCACTACCTCTATCTCTTCCCCTCCGCTCTCACAATCAATGGTATAATACCTAACAAGGGATGCGGTTATCGGGAGTATTACAAGTACAGAGGCAGCAATTGTGAGCCTCTTCGCATGAACTCTCTCGGAGGAGGTCAAAAGAGAAAATATGAGAATATTGGTTAGAAGTATCCACAATGAACCACCTAGAGAACCGGTGATCTCATACCACTGCACCAAAGAGGGAGAAGTGGCAAAAGAGTTGCCGAGCACCAGCCAAGGCCAGGATAACTCAATCTCAAAATATACATGCTCCCATGCAATCCAAGCCACAATCAGAAAGAGGTAGGAGAGCCAGCGATAAGTGAACACCTTGCGGCTCCATCGGTAAAGAGCAAATACTATGGACATCTGGAGCGCATTAAGCGCAATTGCAGCGATAGATCCCACTTCGGAAACAAACCAAATCCAGAAAGTAGAAAATATATTGAAAAGCAAAAATGCCAGATAGTGATACCACCAGAAAGGACGTATTCCCTCCTCCGAGGCAATTTTATCCATGTAAAGGAGTGGAATAAAGGCTACCAACACCACAGGGCCACAGTGTGGCACAAGATATGGCACTGACATCAACACCCCAAAAAGAAGTGCGAAAAACAACAATTTTAGCCTTGTTTTCTTTTCCACTTTCATGAGTGCAAAGATAGTTTTTTTGAACAAATAGAGCAAGTTGATTATATTTGCGTTTGCAAAAACAAAATGATGTTAGAGAACTTTATCAAAGCAATCATAGTGGGACTCGGAGCTTCAATTCCTCTGGGTCCTCTAGGTATTATGTGCATCCAGAAAACCATCAGTAAGGGACGCAACTCCGGCTTCTCTATCGGGCTAGGCTCTTCGCTGGCTGATGTGTTCTATGCTACCATTGCTCTCTTCTCACTCTCTTTCATCAATAATTTTATTGACCAAAACCGCCAATGGGTGATGCTCATAGGTGGAGTGGTTATTTTTTTCATAGGTCTGAACATTGCTGTGAGCAACCCTGTCAGACAACTAAGACAGCCCAAGAAGAGCAATGGTTCCAAGCATGCTCAGGAGGTTCTTCAGGGATTTGTGGTGACTATCTCAAATCCTGGGGCACTTGTGCTGCTGCTTGGTTTTTTTGCCTTGGTGGGGATCGACATCGGTGGACATTATACCAGGTACAGTGTGGTTGTGATACTTGCAGGTGTTTTTCTGGGAACAGCCTTATGGTGGTTTACTCTAAGTACCAGCATCAATATTTTTCGACGAAGATTCCGACTCCGGCAATTATTGTGGATTAACCGCATTTCAGGTACATTAATCGCTCTACTTGGACTGATTTCAGCGGCTGAAGGACTTTTCCGGCTTGTAGGCTAAAGTAGGCAACTATTACTCTATTATTACCTTGCAGAAGAGATAAGCTGTTGGAAAAATGAGGATTTATTAGTACTTTGTCATGTCACTAAATAACATATAACATTATGAAAAAAATATCGATCCTCGCCATTATTCTGGTTCTTGCAGCTTCAGTTTCATGCATTCAAAATGTTACTCAACTAACTGAAGGTGAAGTTTTAGAGCAAATTCTTATGAAAAGATGCTCAATCAGAGAATTCTCGTCAGAACAACCTTCGCAAGAGGTCCTTCTTGAGCTTTTGTGGGCAGCCAATGGTGTAAACCGCGAAAATGGCAAACGCACAGCACCATCTGCCATCAACGCACAGGATATCAACCTCTATCTGTGTCTTGAGGATGGAGTCAGCTTTTATAACCCTCAGGAGAAATCACTTGTCAAAGTATCCGATGTGGATCTCAGGCCCCTGATCTCTCCGGACAGAAACAACTTCATGCTGGATGTACCAGTAGTTCTGCTTATCAGCGATATGACCTCATTTGCACGACTTCCTCTTGAAAGAGGAATACTTTTCGGTGCCATGGACGCAGGATATGTATCTCAGAACATCTATCTCTATTGTGCGGCCAACACCCTTGCTACCGTAGCTTGCGCACCTCGAATGGACGACGCAAAAATCAGAGAGATACTCTCGCTTCCCGAGACTATGATCCCAATGATATATCATCCGGTAGGATTTCCTGTAGTTGAATGACGAGATATTTTGCTTCTCCAAAAAAAAAGAATACATTTGCACCCTCCAATGAGAAAAGGATCGGTCCGGTAGCTCAGCTGGATAGAGCAACAGCCTTCTAAGCTGTGGGTCGTGGGTTCGAATCCCGCCCGGATCACATAAAGACTAGCGACCCTCGGGTCGCTTTTGTCTTTATGTGATCAGTCGCTGCGCTCCTTTTATACCCCTCCTTTTAATGGTTCCCCCAGGGAACCAAAGCAGCGCAGAAGCACTGCCGTCAGCTTCGCTGAATTAATATGCTGACTTTCAGTTCGCTTCTCTAATTTTTAGTTCGGAGTCAAGAGTTATGAGTAAGTTTTATAGTAGATAGTTTCAAGTAAATTCAACACTACACACTCACCCCGTACCGCGCAACCCGTAACTCACTCCGCTAAATTAGCGGAGCAACAGCTCTGTCAAGTATCCCATTTAAATAGGCAATCGTCATACCGTAGTTTGTCACCGGAATTCCATCTCGCATAACTCTGGCAAGACGACGGCGCAGTTGAGTTGTGGTGACCATACACCCTCCGCACTGAATCGCAAGACGATATTTCCTCCCCTCTCCCGTTACTATCGGGTCCAATCCCGAAATGAAATCGAAATCAATCTTTTTCCCACTCACCTGTCGTATCAGAGCAGGAATCTTCACTCTTCCAATATCATCACAGGAAGCGTGGTGGGTACAGGACTCCAACATAAGTATCCTATCGCCATCCTTAAGATCTCCAAGTACCTGAACACCATCCAAAAGTGCTTGGAAAGGGCCTTTACTGCGGGAGAGCAACACACTGAATGAGGTTAGAGGTACCTCCTTCGGCACAATAGCCGCTACCTGAGCAAAATACTGACTATCGGTAACTACCAAATCCGGCAACAATCCGGTAGCCAAATGATTTTCAAGAGCAGGTGGCTGAAGCACAGTTGCTACAGCACCGGCATTGAGCACCTCCCTTATGGCTGTTACCTGAGGAAGAATCAGCCGTCCATGAGGCGCTCCCTCATCTATGGGACAGACTAGCAGTATATTGTCCGACTCTGCTATCAGGCCCTCAAACATAGGTCTCTCTACATCATCCAAAGTTGCAAGTACCTGTTCTATCTCCGCAACAAGTTCAGAACGGTATTCCTCTGCAACTTCCGGATCACTCTGCACACAGGAGTACTCCACCACATAACCGTACTCAGCCGATAGGTCTACCAAAAGTTCGGGATCCAGCGATGATACATCGCTTTTATTGTGCACAAGAATAAAGGGTATTTCTAACTCCTTCAGAGTTTCTACCAACTCACGCTCCAGGGAGGTAAAGAAGTTGTTTGTGAAAAGGATTAACGCTAAATCAGCCATATCCATTGCTTCAAGGCTCTTTGCCACTCGCCTCTCTCCAAGGGCACCTATGTCGTCAAGACCAGCCGTGTCAATAATACTGGAAATACCAATGCCGGGGAGTTCCACCCTTTTGCGTACCGGATCGGTGGTTGTGCCGGGAATATCGGAAACAATGGCGGTTTGCTGACCTGTAAGGGAGTTTATAAGCGAGCTTTTGCCCGTATTCCTCCTGCCGAAGATGACTATGGTACGAATGCTCATTTGTTCTATTTTTTGTTTCGATTACAAATTTAATAATAAAATGAGTATTTTTGCGAACTCAATAGCCAAACGCAACTATTATGGTATTTACCTCGGAAAATATTCTCCTCATCGGATCCATCATTCTGTTTGTAAGCATTTTTATCAGCAGTCGTGTCAGTGCTAGGATAGGAATTCCAATGCTGTTACTTTTTCTTATTTTGGGAATGGTTTTCGGCAGTGACGGTGTAGGCATACATTTCTCCAATGTCAAAAATGCTCAGTTCATAGGAATGTTTGCGTTGAGCGTTATTCTCTTTTCCGGAGGTCTAGATACGCGGTTTACAGAGATAAGGCCTGTTATGTGGCAAGGTATTACGCTTTCTACAATTGGCGTGATGTTAATGGCATTGATTACAGGGGTATTCATTTGGCTGCTTACACGCAATGGAGCATTCTCCTTCACCGGATCGTTAGCACTCTGTCTATTGCTTGCCTCTACCATGTCTTCCACTGACTCTGCCTCTGTGTTCAATCTCCTGAGAACCCAGAAAGTAGGGCTCAAACACAATTTAAAGCCTTTACTAGAGTTTGAAAGCGGAAGCAATGACCCTATGGCTTATATGCTTACTGTCGCGCTTATACAGTACTGCAAATTTGGCGAGATCAGCACATGGACTATAGTGCTTAACTTTATCCTCCAGTTCGTTTTAGGTCTGCTACTGGGTGTACTGATAGGTAAGGGCGCAATTTGGGTTATAAACAGGATTAGGCTCAACAACGTCGCCCTCTATCCTGTCATAATGCTCAGCATAGTTTTCTTTACCTTTTCTATCACAGAGTTGGTCAAAGGCAACGGCTATCTTGCTGTATATGTTGCCGGTATTATAATGGGTAACGCGCCGTTTGTTAGAAAAAGAGAGTGTATGAAATTCATGGACGGTATTACCTGGCTCTGTCAGGCTGTGGTATTTCTCACCCTAGGACTGCTGGTAGAACCTCACCAATTGCTTAAAGTGGCTCTTCCTGCTACTTTGATAGCCCTATTTATGATATTCTTTGCTCGTCCATTAATGATTATAATAACACTTCTACCTTTCAAAAAACCCACTTTAAAACCCAAGATTTTTGCATCCTGGGTAGGTCTTAGAGGCGCTGTCCCCATCATCTTCGCAACCTATCCTGTGGTAGCCGGAGTAGAAGGATCAGATGTTATATTCAATATAGCCTTTTTCATCACCATTCTCTCATTGTTGATTCAAGGCACTACCATTACATGGATGGCAAAAAAGCTCGGTGTAGCAACTGACCTACCAAAGGAGGGTAATATTTTCGGAGTCGAACTTCCGGAAGAAATTGACTCCAAATTATGGGATATAAAAGTATCGGAGGAGCACCTTGCAGGTGGCAACCAACTCAAGGATATGAACATTCCACAGGGAGTGCTGGTCATAATGATCAAGCGTGATGAGGAATATCTGGTACCAAACGGCACTCTGGAAATCCTCCCCGGTGACCATCTACTGCTTATATCTCAGAGCGATGCTGTACAGGAGCACGCCCTACAACCTTAACGCAAATTGTTATTGAAAACCAATGACCTATTAATACTATGAAAAAATTATCAATTTTATTTATTGCTGCTATCTCTATTATGGCAGCATCCTGCGGATCAACCGACAAAACTGAAGTAATAACGGTCAACAATGCTGCAGAACTCATAAAAGCTCTTGGCAACGACCGTACTATCATCCTTAACAATACGGAAGGGATTTACTGGTTGACGGAAGCCATTGACAATGCACTTGAAACAACCTCATTGCTTGATGGATGGAACCAAATGGAAGGAAAGAGTGATATTATGGCAAATAGAGCATATGACGGCAGCGAACTCTGTTTGTTCAACATCAAAAATCTCACAATCAGGGGAGTTGATGATGGGGAGTACACAAAGATATATGTTTCGCCTCGCTATGCAGATGTTTTCACTTTCGAGGGCTGCACCGATATCACACTTGAGAATCTTCAGCTTGGGCACTACCCTGAAGAGGGGTCATGTACCGGTGCCGTACTTGGTTTCAGCAATTGTGACCGCATCAACATCAATAATTGCGACCTTTTCGGATGTGGCATAACCGGTATCGAAGCTGTGGTGTCCCAAAATTTCAAGGTAACCAATTCAACTATCCGTGACTGTTCTTATTGTAACGTTTGGATCACTGAGTGCCAAAACTTCCGTTTCTACAACTGCGATATTATATCAGAAAACTATATTATCTGCTACGACAGTAAAGATATTTCATTTGAAAAATGCAAAGTTCCTGCCACATTTGATGAGAGTATCTCCTTTATAGATTGCGATTTTTTTGAGTGGCCGGGATTCATCTATCCAGACGGTGAATAAATCCTAATGATTAGTCGTAACGAAAAATAGTTACTATGAAAAAAATATCACTGTTATTTATTGTAGCCATATCGATTATAGCGACATCCTGCAAGTCAGGTAGTGACACTGACATTAAAATAATCACGGTCAACAATGCCGAAGAATTAATTCAAGCTCTCGGCAATGACCGCACAATCATTCTCAACAACAATGAAGGCATTTATTTTCTAACAGAAGCCATTAAAGCCTTGGTTGAAGCAGGTTTTCTTATTCATAGCTCGGATGCACCTGAAGTGGAAAGTGCCATTAGGGCGTTTGGTACACCAGGAAGTTGCGAACTTGATATTTTCAATATTGAAAACCTGACAATTATAGGAGCTGATGAAAACAATTACACAAAAATATATGCTTCACCAAGCTATGTGGATGTTCTCGCTTTCACAAGCTGTACAGGCATAACCCTCGAGAATCTAGAATTGGGACACTACCCTGAAAAGGGGGAGTGCGATGGTGCCGTACTTGGATTATATGATTGTGACAGAATAATTATCAATAATTGCGAACTTTTTGGCTGCGGCATCACAGGCATCCAAGCAGTTGGGTCAAAAAATGCCAAAGTAAACTACTCAACTATCCGTGACTGTACATTTAGTAACATATCTCTCTACGATTGCGAAAACTTCCATTTCTATAAATGCAAGTTAATATCTGAAAACGATTTTATATGCTATGATAGCAAGAATATCTCATTTGAGCAATGTGTTGTTCCTGACATAGTTTCCGGAGATATGTCGTTTATAGAGTGTGAATATTTTTATTGGCTGGAAGACGAAGGTTGTGGAGATGATGACTTAGAGAAAGATTAATCTAAATAATGTTAAGCCGTAAGGAAATAACAGAACTACTCCTCAGCAAGGAGCCCGAGATTATCAGCAACCTACACAACAAAGCGGCCGATCTCAAATTAAAGGCTATAGGCCCCAAAGTCCACCTTAGAGGCCTTATTGAAATATCCAATATATGCCATAAAAACTGCCTCTATTGTGGCATCCGCAAAGGCAACACCTTCTGCGAAAGATATACCCTTACTGATGAAGAAATCATGACCTGTGCCAAACATGCGTATGCGGCCGAGTTTGGATCAATCGTAATCCAGGGTGGCGAGCGCACGGGAAGACAATTCACCGAGAGAATCACATCCTTAGTTGAACGTATAAAATTCATTGGAAATGGTGCTCTCGGCATCACTCTCTCCCTTGGCGAACAGAGTGAGGAGGTATATAAGGAGTGGTTTGAGGCAGGCGCCCATAGATATCTGCTCCGAATAGAGACTTCGGATCCCGACCTCTTCCGTAAAATCCATCCGAATGATAGACACCATACCTACGATAGGCGCATCAAAGCCCTCATGGACCTCAAATCCATCGGCTATCAGGCCGGAAGCGGTGTAATGATAGGACTCCCCTGGCAAAATGCCGAACATCTGGCATCTGACCTGCTTTTTTTAAAGGAAATGGACTTCCCTATGATTGGAATGGGACCCTATGTGCCGCACGATGACACTCCACTTACTCAGATGGCTGTTATTGATCCTATGGCATCATTCCCATCTATTGCTGATCGGCTAGAATTATCACTAAAGATGATATCTCTGCTCAGAATCCTGGTACCGGATATAAATATCGCCGCCTCAACCGCTCTGGAAGCTCTCCATCCGAAAGGACGCATAATGGCTATCCATGCAGGAGCAAATATCGTAATGCCCAACATCACACCTTCAGACTACCGCAAATACTATAATCTCTACGACCGCAAGGCTATCCTACTGGAGGATTTGGACCTTGGGGACGCAGAGATCGGATTTGGTGAGTGGGGAGATTCCCTACGCTTCTTTAATAAAGTTTGAGTTTACCGTCAACAAATGTTGCTGTGATTTCAGATTCCTTATTTAGGGTTCCGTCCAGCAGCAGTGTTGCCAGATAGTCTATCAACTCTCTTTGTAGCACCCTCTTTACAGGTCTTGCCCCATAAGCCGGGTCATAGCCCTTTACACTCATATAGTCATAAAACTCTTCGGTGAAAGAGATTTTGATATCCATTGATGCAAGACGTTTATGCAACATTTCAGCCTGCAGCTTGACAATGCTGCGAATATGCTGAGGAGAAAGCTCATGAAATACGATAATCTCATCTATCCTGTTTATAAATTCCGGTCTGAAAGTCTCCTTAACTAAATCAGGATCGATGTTGGAAGTCATTATCAGAATAGTATTTTTGAAATCAACGGTGTGGCCTTTGTTGTCTGTAAGACGACCGTCATCCATCAACTGCAACAGCAGGTTGAAGACATCCGGATGAGCTTTCTCTATCTCATCCAGCAAAATAACAGAGTAGGGTTTGCGACGCACCGCTTCTGTCAGTTGGCCACCCTCCTCATACCCAACATATCCCGGAGGTGCTCCTATTAGACGAGACACGGTATGACGCTCCTGATATTCACTCATATCTATTCTGGTAATCATATTCTCATCATCAAAGAGATATTCTGCCAGGGCTTTAGCCAATTCTGTCTTTCCGACTCCCGTACTTCCCAGGAACATGAATGACCCTATCGGCCTTTTTTCGTTCTGCAGTCCGGCTCTGCTACGGCGCACGGCATTTGAGACTGCCGCAATGGCTTCGTCCTGCCCTATTACGCGCTGGTGGAGTACATCCTCCATATTCAAGAGTTTATCCCTTTCACTTTGTAGCATCTTCTGTACGGGGATGCCGGTCCATTTGGCCACTACTTCGGCAACATTTTCGCTGGTCACCGCCTCATTAAGGATGGGATCGGCATTATTCGCCTTTTCAGCCATTAGCTTTTCAATTTGTGCCTTGGCTTCGGCAATCTTGCCATATCGCAGTTCAGCCACTTTACCATAGTCACCACGACGTTCTGCATCATCCGCCTGTATGCGATACTCTTCTATTGCCTGTCGGTTGCTTTGGATGGCGGTAAGGAGCTTTTTCTCTCCTTCCCACTGTTTCATCAGAACATCTCTTTCGTCTGAAAGACGGGTAATATCCTCCTGAATGGCAGTGAGTTTGGGACTTTCACCCTCCCTTTTTATCGCCTCACGCTCAATTTCAAGCTGCATTATCTTTCTGTTCAACTCATCAATAGGCTCCGGTACCGAATTCATCTCAAGACGGAGTTTTGAGGCAGCCTCATCAATAAGGTCTATAGCCTTGTCGGGCAAAAACCTGTTGGTGATATAGCGCCGAGAGAGCTCTACCGCCGCAATGATTGCATCATCCTCTATGCGCACCTTGTGGTGATTTTCATATCTCTCCTTAAGTCCGCGAAGGATGGAGATGGATTCAGCGGGAGTAGGCTCTTCTACCATAACCATCTGGAATCTGCGTTCCAGTGCCTTATCTTGTTCAAAGTATTTACGATACTCATCTAAGGTAGTGGATCCGATGGCCCTGAGCTCGCCTCTGGCAAGTGCCGGTTTAAGAATGTTAGCTGCATCCATAGCTCCGGAAGTGCGTCCGGCTCCAACCAGAGTGTGAATTTCATCAATAAAGAGAATAATCTCTCCTTCACTTTCGGTTACTGCTTTGACTACACCCTTGAGCCTTTCTTCAAACTCACCCTGATACTTTGCCCCTGCAATCAGTGCGCCCATATCAAGCGAGTAGAGATCTTTGTTCTTAAGGTTTTCAGGCACGTCGCCATTAACAATTCTTTGGGCGATACCTTCGGAAATAGCTGTCTTCCCAACACCAGGCTCACCTACAAGTATAGGATTGTTTTTAGTTCTTCTACTGAGGATCTGCAGTACTCTGCGCACCTCATCGTCACGCCCTATGACAGGGTCAAGTTTGCCCTGTCTCGCCTTCTCATTGAGGTTTATGGCGTATCTGTTCAAAATTTCGAGATTCTGCTTGTCCATAATTATTTTATTCCGTTTTCGTTGTATTGTAGTTTATATTTATTTCAATATTAAGAGTTTCAATTTGTTTGCCATCAACTCTAGACTGACTTTTTGTCAAGCTAAAATCCACGAATAGTGGCAAAAATATTTTGGATTAAAGAGACATATTCATTATTTTTGTTGGATATGAACAATTTTAATCCAATTTATAATGAAAAGAATCCTAACTCTCTCACTAGCAGCACTTATCTGCTTTTCAGCCACAGCTCAGCTTAAAGACGAAGCGAAGTCTGAAGGCTTCCAGTTTACCACAGTTAAGGAGCTTCCTATTACCTCAGTGAAAAACCAGGCCAGTACCGGCACCTGCTGGTGTTTTGCTGCACTCTCATTTTTTGAATCCGAAGCTATCCGTCAAGGCTACAAAGGTGACCTTGACCTGGCAGAGATGTTTGTCGTTTCAAATGCATACGTAGACAAAGCCATCAAGTACATCCGCGTTGACGGTCACCTCAACTATGCCCAGGGCAGTTCCTTCGGAGATGTACTATGTGTACTCAAAGAGCACGGTATCGTTCCCAACTCCGAAATGCCCGGACTTAATTATGGCACAGACCGCCATATGCATGGCGAACTCGCTGCCGGCTTGAAGGGTTATGTGGACGGTATCCGTAAAAACCCCAATAGAAAATTATCTACAGCCTGGATTCCAGGTTTAAAAGGCATTCTGGCTGCATATCTTGGCCCTGTACCTGAGACATTCGAGTATGAAGGAAAGCAATATACTCCCAAGTCATACATAGAATCACTCGGTCTCAATCTGGATGATTACGTAGATCTTGTATCCTGGACACACCTTCCCTATTACGAGGAACACCCTGTAGAGGTGGGAGATAACTGGCGCTGGGAAACTGCTTATAACCTCCCTCTAGACGAGCTTATGGCTGTAATGTACAATGCTATCGAAAATGGCTACACTTTTGCTTGGGCATCAGACGTAAGCGAAACAGGATTTACCCGTAACGGCATCGGCATCGTTCCTGATATGGATGCAATTCGCCAAAAAACTGAAGAAGTAGGGTCCGATCAGGCTCACTGGGTGGGATCAGATCCAGCTACCGGCAGACCTACGTTCAACGCACCCGTTCCCGAACTTGAAATAACAGCGGAACTTCGCCAGCAGGGATACGAAGAGAAAACCACTACCGATGACCACGGAATGCACATTTTTGGGCTTGCAAAAGACCAGAATGGCACAAATTACTTTATGGTGAAAAACTCCTGGGGTGAAAACAGCAAATACAAAGGTATATGGTATGTATCCGAAACTTACGTTAAGTATAAAACCATGGACATAATGGTCCACAAGGATGCTATTCCCAAGGATATCCGCAAGAAAATAGGCATTAAATAACAAACCGGACACAACAACACACTATGAAACGTTTTTTACTGATAACCATTGCCGTGCTGATTGCAGCAGCGGCTTTCTCACAGACACAGACTATCTATAAGTTTACTCCTGTGAAGGATATCGAAGTTACCTCCGTAAAGGACCAGGCACGTACCGGTACTTGCTGGTGTTTTGCCACAATATCACTACTGGAAGCAGAACTTATACGTCAGGATAAGGGTGTTTACGATCTTTCCGAGATGTTTGTGGTGCGCCACAATTACAACAAGAGGATTAATGACAACTATCTCCGTCTTGGCAGAGGTAATGTGGGTCCAGGTTCGCTCTCGCATATGACTATCAACGCTATTGCCGAACACGGCATTGTACCTGAAAGTGTATATGGCGGCATCGCATATGACTCGGACAAACATAACCACAGCGAGCTTAGCGCATTTGTAAGAGCTCTTGCCGATGTCAGCGTACAAAGAAAAGTTCGCTCACCAGAATACTGGAAGATTCACGAGCATCTTTTTGACACCTACCTTGGCAAGCTTCCTGAAGAATTTGAGTATAACGGCAAAAAGTACACTCCGAAGAGTTTTGCTGCAATGCTCGGCTTTGATGACCTAAGCGATTATATTGAAATCACCAGTTTTACTCACCATCCTTTCTATCAACAAGTTCCACTTGAGATTCCGGACAACTGGGACCACCAGCTCTACTACAATGTGCCTTTGGATGAATTCATGGCCATCATAGATAATGCTCTGCTTAACGGCTATACCGTTGCCTGGGATGGCGACCTGATTTCCAAGTCATTTAACCACAACCGTGGAATTGCCATTGATCCCAAACCTGAGTTTTTTGAAGAAGCTGTCAAACTCGAAAAAATCTATCCCGAACTGGATGCTACACAAGAGCTCCGCCAAAACTATTTCGAAACATTCCAAACTGTGGATGACCACTTGATGCACGTTACCGGTCTTTTTAAAGACCAGAATGGTACAAAATTTTACAAGACTAAGAATTCCTGGGGAACAAGCCGTAATGAAGAAATGGGAGGTTACCTCTATATGTCCGAAACCTATGTTAAGATGAGGACATTGGCAATACTTGTACATAAAGATGCCATTCCAAAGGAGATTCGAAAAAAGATGGGCATAGAGTAGCACAATATGAAGAAGCACATCCCCAATATCCTAACACTTCTTAACCTGACCTGCGGATGCTGTGCCGTCATAATGGCCTTGTGGGGTCTCTATCTCGGAGCATTCCTCTTTATCGCAGCCTCTGTAGTGTTTGATTTTCTGGATGGCTTCAGTGCAAGATTACTCAAAGCTTATTCTGCTATAGGTAAGGAGCTGGACTCTCTTGCAGATCTTGTAAGTTTCGGTCTGGCTCCTTCCCTTATCCTTTTCAACTGGTACTATGAGTCGGGACACCAGTACACTTTTCTGGCATTCGTACCACTGGTTATTACTGCATTTTCGGCTCTGAGGCTGGCAAAATTTAATCTGGATACTCGTCAAGAAAGTGATTTTATCGGCCTTGCCACACCGGCAAATGCTCTGATAATTGCACCTTTGGTGGCTTATGCCGATATCTGCCGTATTCACGGCACCACGTCATTTGTCAATGTGCTACTTGACAGTGTATGGTTTATCCCAACCATATCGATTGTTCTCGCTCTTTTGCTCATAAGTGAAATCCCGATGTTTTCACTTAAAAAGAAAAGAGTGAGCTTCAGTAAAGCACCACTCTTTTCCTCATTTATCGTAATCGCGATTTTGATCCTGATTGTTGGGATGATATTTATCCCTCATACGGGTAACGTACTCGAAACGTTACCTCTTATCATTTCAGCAATTTTCGCACTTTACATTCTGATCAATATTTTTGCGCAAATTTTTCGAATTGCGCGAAAAGAGAGCTGATTTTCCGGTCGGCATCATCACCTTTCGCTCCAAAATAAAACTTTATTTTCGGCTCGGTACCTGAAGGTCTCGCGGAAACGAGGCTACCATCTTTGCTGAAAAACTGCAGCACATTAGACTTGGGGAGATTTGTTTCTTCCGGTTTATTGTAATCGATGATTTTAACAACCGATGATCCGGCAAGCTCTGTCGGAGGGGTTATTCTTAAATCTCTCATCATCTGCTGGATCTGTTCCAGGCCCTCTTTACCCTTCATTGTCACGGAGAGGAGATTCTCCTTGTAATAGCCATATTCAGCATAAATTTCCTGAAGATAATCATAGATGCTTTTTCCACTGTCAGCAAGCCATGCTGCGCACTCCGCAAAGAGGGCACAGGAGATAATAGAATCCTTGTCCCTAACAAATTCACCGGCATTGAATCCGTGACTCTCCTCGCCACCGCAGATGAAGACCTTTTTGCCCTCATTCTTGCGTACAATTTCGGCAATATACTTAAAACCGGTAAGCACATTGTAGAGCTCAACTCCATATTTGTCACAGATATCGCGGATCAGTTCGGTAGTCACTATGGTCTTAACCACATATTCGCGTCCCTGGAGTTTGCCCAACTCAGACCAGCGGGTGAGCATATAACTTGTCAGGAGAGCTACTATCTGGTTGCCGTTAAGCAGCACCAGTTCCCCTTTATCATCACGAACTGCAAATCCTACGCGGTCAGCATCCGGGTCAGTTGCCATCACAATATCTGCACCCACTTCCTGAGCCTTTTCGATCGCAAGTTTGAGGGCAGCAGGATCTTCCGGATTTGGGGATACGACTGTAGGGAAATTGCCGTCACTCACATCTTGTGCATCAACATTGTAAATGTTTGAAAAACCCAAAAGTCGCAGCCCCTGGGGCACAAGACGCACTCCGGTGCCATGCAGAGGAGTATAAACAATTTTAAGATCCGAATGACGCTTTACGGAATCGGGAGATAGAGCGAGAGAAAGTACTGCATCAAGAAATGCCTTATCCACCTCTTCACCTACAGGTGTAGGAAAAAGCGTAAGATCATCTCCGAAATTCACCTGTGTGACCGATGTAATAGAGGCTACTTCAGCTATGATATTCTTATCATGTGGAGCTATTATTTGTGCTCCATCCTCCCAAAATACCTTATAGCCATTATACTCCTTGGGATTGTGCGAAGCTGTAATCATTATACCCGCCTGACATTTAAGGTGCCTTATGGCAAAACTCAACTCGGGAGTAGGCCTGATATTGTCAAAAAGAAAGACATTGATGCCATTAGCCATTAGCACCCTGGATGCAATCATCGAAAACTCGCGACTATTGTTGCGGCTGTCATAAGCAATTACAACGCTGATATTATCGGAATCCTTAAAATAGGATTTGAGGTAATTTGCCAAACCCTGTGTAGACATACCCACTGTATATTTATTCATACGGTTGGTGCCAACGCCCATAATGCCTCTCAACCCACCGGTACCGAATTCCAGCAGGCGGTAAAAAGAGTCCTCAAGCTCTTTTGGATCCTCCCTCATAAGACGTGCAACTTCCTTTTTTGTCTCATCGTCAAAGCCGACACCCAGCCAGCTCTTTGCAACTTCCAAATAATTTGTTTCCATATTAATCTGATAGCGTTATAATTTTCAGGTCATAAAAAAACAAATTTACACAAAAAAGTTGATTATTGCGCTATCTTTGCTCCAAGACAGAAACAACCATGGAAGAAGATAAGACCATATTGTTCATCCTGGAAAATGCAGAGGCCGAAGGCGCACAACTCCTGCTAAGCGCATCTCGCTACCCTCAAGTAGATATGGTGAGGGCTGCATCGGCTATTGAGGCACGCAAGAAAATTGCCTCAAAGATCCCTCTGTGGCATACCTATCCCGAACTGCTTTACCCCACTTCGCTCAGCGTGGAGCAGTGCAGTTCACAAGCTACTGCAGAGTACAAGATACGTTTCGTACCTGAGGGCGGCACCATAGCGGACCTCACCGGAGGACTCGGAGTGGACTGTAGTTTTATTGCGCGCAGAGCATCAAGATGCCTATGTGTAGAGCGTGATCCACATTTGTGCGAAGCAGCAGAGCACAACTTTAAAGTACTGGGACTGGATAATATCAGCATTAAAAACGACGACTGCAGAGGGTATCTTGAAACACTTTTGGGGATAGACGAGGGAGCCGGAACACACTTCGATCTGATATATCTCGACCCTGCCAGACGCTCAAAAGACTCAAACAGAGTCTTCTCCATAAGAGAGTGCGAACCTGATCTTCTTCAAATAAGCGATACGCTGCTAAAGGTTGCAGATAAGGTCCTTGTCAAGCTCTCCCCTATGGTCGATATAGCAGCAACTCTTCGCGAAGTACCCTCTGTCAGGGAAGTGCATATCCTCTCTACTGATAACGAATGCAAGGAACTCATATTGTTGATGAGCAGCCAGAGAACTCCGTTGCCACGGGAGAATATACCTATTCATGCTGTTGATATCACCCATGGCAGAGAGAGTAATTTTGCTTTCACTATAGGCGAAGAAAAAATGGCCTCATGCCCTATTACCTATCCTAAAACCTATCTCTATCAACCCGGCCGTGCCATTCTCAAGGCAGGGGCATTTCGACTCCCTTGTTCCCGATTTGGAATTGATAAGATCGCACCAAGCACCCATCTATATACTTCTGATAGGTTTGTTGAAGATTTTCCGGGGAAATCCTTCCGTATAAAAGAAATTATACCCTTCAAAAAAGAGGGTATCCGCAACCTGTCGCACGAATACCCTTTATTAAATTGTGTGGCTCTCAATTTTCCTCTTGACACCAACGCACTAAAGCAACGTCTTAAAGTAAGTGACGGAGGAAACCTTCATCTTTTTGCAACCACACTTGCTTCAGGCGAGAAGGTGATGATTGTCTCAGAGCCCCTTATCTCTACTTTTTGAGATACTCCAGCAGGTCGGAAGGAATATCCGAATCAAGCAGATAGCGATACCAGAATATATAATCCTGCAATGAGGAGTGGCGTCCCTGCAAGCCACGATAACCGTGCATTCCCTCGGGATAGATCATCAGTTCGAAATCCTTGTTCTGTTTCTGAAATTCATCTATCAACTGGAGCGTATTCTGGAAATGAACATTGTCATCACCGGTACCGTGAGTAAGGCGGATCATATTGGTTTTATCCCCTTTATAATTGGAAATTCTACTTAATACATTTGTTGCTTTGTAGCCTTCCGGGTTGTCCTGAGGCGTGTCCATATATCTTTCAGTATAATGTGAGTCATATAGATGCCAATCATAAACTCCTGCTCCGGCAATGCCATATTTAAAATACTTACTGCCTTCTGTTACACAGAGAACCGTCATCATACCACCATATGAGAAGCCCTCTATACCTATTTTGTCACTATCGACAAAGGGCATTGCGAGAAAATGCTTTATACCATCAATAAAATCCCTAAGTTCCGGAATACTGAGCTGCCTATAAACCTGCTCAAGTCCCTTTTTGCCAAAATGGCCGCCTGCACGGTTGTCAAGTGTCACCTGGATCACTCCATTGTTGGCCCACCACTGATTACGGAATGTCACTCCGCTCCAGCTATCCCGTACCGAGGGAGAATTGGGACCTCCATAGATATTTACCTTAACCGGATATTTTTTGTTTTTATCCAGATTGACCGGCCATATAACTGATGCGGGAATGTCAAGTCCATCACGAGTTTTAAAGGTGATAATTTCGGGCAAAGCCAAGTTGTATTTATCAAAATCAGGACCTTTGGAATCGGCTACTTCATAGATTTTCTTTCTATCCAGATTTCCCGAAGGAAGTGAGATATACACGAGGAATGAAGGTCTACTGCTATTTGAGGCTACTGCTGCCACATGACGGCTGTCAGGTGAAATGACAACGCCGGAGAAGTTATAGTTGTCAAAGGAGACTCTTTCTGTCTTTTTGCTCCTTAGAGTAACTCTGTAAATATCTACTCTCGTAGTAACCTCTCTCTTTGCTGTGTAAAAGAGATATTTCGAATCCACCTTGAGCAAACGGATGTTCCAGTTGGGGCCTCCTGTAAGCTTCTCAAAGCGGTTACCATCATAAGAGAGGAAGTATATCTGCTCCCATCCCTCAAAGTCCCTCACCATATAGATGCCTTCGGGGGTAAAAAGCATCTCCTCCATCCAATCAATCCAACTATCCTGATGCTCAGTATAAATGCATGTAAGGCTGCCGAGTATCGGATCAACTGCAAAAAGCTCCAGATTGTCCTGTGCTCGATCCATCCTGGCCACCATGAAGCGTTTTCCGTCGCCACTCCAAAAGGGAATACCAAAATACTGGTCAGGTTCCGGATCAAAATCCGACCAAACTGTATGGCCACCGTTAGCCGAAACAAAGCCTATCTTAACCTTGGGGTTGGGATCACCTGCCTTAGGATAGCGAGTCTGATTAAGAGAGCCGTGCTGACCTCTCGAATCATAGATGGGAAACATAGGTACCTGCGAGTTGTCAAAGTTGTAATATGCAATTATCTTGCTGTCCGGAGACCACCAGAAGGCTTTATAATTGGAGCTTCTGCCGAAAATCTCTTCATAATAGACCCAGGAGGCATATCCGTTGAGGTTGAGTTCCGAACCATCATGAGTGTGTCTAACGATCTTTTTGGTTTTAACATCAATGGAATAGAGATCGTTGTCAAGCGTATATGCAATTTTTGTAGAATCCGGAGAAAATGTGGGATTTTTCCAGCCCGGGACCAGTTCTTCGAAACTCGATGGCCTCTGTGATTGGACAAATGAGTATGGTTCTATAGTACCTCTTTTCAGGTCATACTTGAAATAATCACGACCCTCTCTGTAAATGAGACTTTTATTTCCCTCAAATGAGACAGGAAAAGCTGTCTGACCAACGATACCTTCGGGCATATTGCCGAGAATCTCTGCATTTGTAAGCCTCTCTTTTTCCTGTGCCGTTGCAGAGGGAATGATAGTTACGACAATAAGTATGAGTGCTAATAGTGATCTGAAACGTTGCATATTATTTCTTCTTTTTATTCGGATAATAACAATCTATCTCCTGTTAGAAATCATTATATAATAAACCAATGTCGCCAATGAAGCAAGGGCTGCTACCACATAGGTATATGCAGCGGCACGTAGTGCCTTTTCCGCATGTTCATGGTTGGAAACATCTGTTATTCCGGTAGTATTGAGCCATACAAGAGCTCTTTTACTGGCATTGATTTCGACAGGAAGTGTAATAAAACTGAAAAGTGTCGTAAGTGCAAACAGAGCTATTCCGGCCATCAACACCTGGGGGAAAACATTGATGAGAAACATACCGAGCAAGAGCACCCAGGACATTATTTTGGAGGCAAAATTGACCACAGGCACCAGAGCCGAACGTAATTTGAGTGGAATATAACCATGGGCATGTTGTAAAGCATGACCACATTCATGAGCGGCTACCGCTGCTGCTGCAACCGAATTGGAATGATAAACTCCCTCACTGAGATTAACACTTTTGGTAAGAGGATTGAAATGGTCGGTGAGCTGTCCCCTGACAGCTGTCACATTGACATCATTTATGCCATTCTGACGGAGCATCCTCTCCGCAACCTCAGCTCCGGTCATACCTGAACTGAGAGGAATCTCTGAATATTTATCAAATTTTCTCCTAAGGTTGAGCTGAACGATATAACTTACTACCGCAACAGCAATAAACAAAAACCAATACATATTCATTCTAATCTATAAAAAAATCATCTTTAAAATTTACAAAATATACCCTTTCCACTCCCCGGGTAATGGCAGTATAGAGCCATTTCAGATCCTCCTCAACGGGGTCTTTCCAGAAAGGATTGTCTATAAAAACGCATTTCCACTGCCCTCCCTGGGATTTATGACCGGTTATAGCAGCCGCATACTTGATCTGAAGCGCATTGAAATATTTATCTTCACGCACGGAGCTATATCTCTTCCTCTTGCCTTTTACATAGGCATAATCCTCATTCACACCTTCATATAAAACTCTCTGCTGTTCTTCACTCAAAGCAGCCGATTCGGAGTCAAGTGTATCGAGAATAATTTTTGCCGTAATCTCCACATCATTATAGTCGGGAAATGACAATACTGCCTCTGCAAAATTCAATCCATACCTCTCTTCATAGCCATATATTCTGACCAGTTCGGCTACATCACCGTTTGCAATGAAATCCAGTTCAGGCACATCCTCCAGAAACTGGTAGCAGTTCTTCACAACCATCAGTTTGTCTCCGCGTGTGAGACGCTCCTCGAGAAAAAGGACACTTGAACGTATACCCATATTGTAGCGGTTGGCCCTTTTGTTGGACCTGCAAAGCACCACCACTTCATCTGTTCCATATTTGTCAAACATATCTGAAAGCGACTCTATGAGTTCCCCTCCGTGAATTCTAATCACATCTTCGAAGCCCTTTGTGCGCAGTTGGGGCACCATAGAACCACTACTGCCCAAAAGTAATCTGATGGCAGTCGCATTGCTCAAAATCCCCGAATCCGCAGCTTGACGCACCACCGTTGTAAGCTCAACACTCTTTACATTGCCGTAACGGCCCATATAAGACTCATCCAGCGCCGGACTATATGTGAGCCCAATCGGCGGCAACTGCCCTTTATCTCCAATAAGGATGAGCTTGTTATCGACTCCCGAGCGGACAAACGTTATCAGGTCTGAGAGCAAATCTCCACTTCCGAATATGTTCTGTTGACCACTTGACGTAGATATAAGTGAGGCCTCGTCCACTATGAAGATGGTCTCTTTCTGCTTATTGATATCGAGCTCGAACTCTCCAAACCCTGCGTTGATGGATTTCTGTCGATAGATATGTTTGTGGATGGTGAATGCCTGTTCCTGAGTAAAGCCGGCCAAGACCTTTGCTGCACGGCCTGTGGGAGCCAAAAGCACAAAACTTTGCTCGTGCTCTTTTAGGGTCTTCACAAAGGCAGCGATTGCGGAAGTTTTTCCGGTGCCGGCATATCCGCTAACCAGTAACAGGTCACAAATTTCATATTCGATAGTGAAGCGCGCCAGAGAGTTTATCAATTGCTGCTGACAAGTAGTGGGCTCGTATCCCAGTTTCTCCGTAATTTTCTCTATAAGATAATCTTCTACTGCCATCTAACGTTTTTCCTGAAAAGGGTGAATAGAAGCAGTACCGGATAGAGACCAAGACGACCGACTATCATCTGGACACCCATCAAAAACTTTGCAATCTGCGGAGCATCGGCAAAACTAGACATCGAACCATATTCGCCGAAAGCAGGACCGATATTGCTCATCATTGATATAGAAGAACTTACAGACTCCATAAGACCCATGCCGGTCATTGCATAGATCACCGCTCCAACAAAAGCTAAAAAAAGATATAAAAAGAGATAAGTATAGACGCTTGAAAGCAATTCCTTGTCAACCACCTGTCCTCCGGACTTTACCTGCACCACGGCGTTCGGATGTGCCATCTTGATAATTTGAACCCTGACCCCTTTAAATATAAGGAACATTCTGTCCGAACGCACACCGCTGGAAGTAGATCCGGAGCATCCACACTGTATCGATACGTAAAACAAAATCAATATAGCCAATATTGGCCATCCCGAGGTATCACTGATTGCAAATCCTGTAGTGCTTATTGTGGTCACCACAGAAAAAGCCCCTTTACGTAGTGCCTGCAGGGCGTTTTGTTCACCTCCTCCCAGCATAAGACTCAGAGTGACAAGTACAATAGAGACAAGTATGGTAGTCAGATAAAACCTGGTCACCGGATCTCTGAAAACTCTTGCTGATCTGCTTGCAAAGGAGGCATATAATAGGCCTAAGTGAATGGTTGATATCACCATAAAGAGCATCAAGACAAATTCTATCAAAGGGGAGTCATAGGCCCCTATGGAGAGGTTACGTGTACTGAATCCTCCTGTTGCAGTTACACTGAAGGAGTGGTTAATTGCATCAAAAGGCGACATTCCGGCCAACATAAGTGCTATGAAGGAAAGCACAGTTATAGCAAGGTAGACAGTTATAAGCACACGGATCAGCTTATTGGACCTGTATCTGAAATTGGTTTTTGAGATATCTGTTATCTCCATTTTAGACATCCTGAAACGCACCATTCCAACCGAAGGCAGAATCATCATCATGAAAACAACAACTCCAAGACCACCTATGTAGTGTGTGGAGGAACGCCAAAATAGCAAGCCGTGTGGTAATGATTCTATATCATTGAGAATAGTGGCCCCTGTAGTGGTAATGCCTGAGGCACTTTCAAACCAAGCGTTTATCAGTGTGAAATCACCTCCCCAGAGAACATAGGGTAACATGCCGAAAACACAACAAAGAAACCAGGCCAGCACCAATATGGCCAGTCCCTCACGGGTATTGATATCACGTTGTCTCCTGACAAAAATCAGAGGAAAAACTCCGAAAAGAAAAGTGATAAAACCACTTACAAGAAGCGGACTGAATGAGGAGTCAAAACCATACAATGCCGATATTACCGCTGAAAGCAACATAAAAAAGGCGTTGCATATCAGCGCTATTCCAACATATCTGGATATGACACCGGCATTCATCCACTCTGTTTTTTTGTGGATTTATTGATATCAATGATATCTTTGACAGACTCATTGAGCTCTGCAAGTTCGTCCTGACTCTCTATCTTGACATCATAACTCTTATTGAAACTTAGATAGCCCTTGATACCACGCGATATCTTGAGAACAGGATTGATCAGGTAGTGATTAAGATAATAATTGAAGAGCAGAACCATAATAAAGCCCAGTAAAGCAGAGATCAAACCCGGCATAAGGCTGCGGTAAAAATTATCCTGAAGCGCCTGAGAATTGCTAATCAAAGCATCCTGACTATCATTTGTAAGCTTTTCTATATAGGCTTTGAGTTTTATATATACAGGGTGCAGACGATTGAAATACCATTCCTTTCGGATATCATCCCTGCTGATAAGCCATATATCGGAGGCCTCACGCACAACGTGCATATATGCTGTAAAAGCATACATTACCGAATCAGCATTCGTTTTGTCCTGCTTGGTAACAAAAGTCTCCCTAACACCGCTGAAATAAGAAACAAATTCTTCATCGTTGATTACCTCAATACCCTCTTCGCCAACTTCACCTACAACAAGATACATCAGGCGCAGATTATACTCTTCTGCCTGGGCAAGAAGCTCCCTCGAAACTTCAATGCTGCGGGTATTATCGGAGATGAGCTCGTTAACATGGTTGTTCATCCTTCTGAATTCAAACATAGAGATTGAACTCGATATCAGAAGAATCAGAGCAAGGACAATACATCCAAGAAAGACCTTTCTCTTTATACCCATATATAGGAAATCTGCCATAAACCAATGGTTAGTCTTACAAAGATAAGAAATATACTCTAGAGTTCAACTTCGGTTTCAAACACAAATGTAGCCGGACCGGTGAGCCAAATATCCTCAAATGCCATACCTCCCTCAATAGGTAAAAAATCAACAGCCAGATAGTCTCCCAAGGCCTGAATTTCAAACCTGACCCTTCTTCCAGAAGTAGTATAACCTTCGGCACCATGAACAAAAGAGGCAATTGAGGAAGCCGTTACTCCGGTACCACAGGCAAAAGTTTCAGCCTCCACTCCCCTTTCGTATGTCCTGACTTTGATCTTGTCCGGAGCTATTTCTACGAAATTGACATTTGTCCCCTTAGGAAAACGCTCAGCCCATCTCCACTTTTTACCTTCTCCGTCTACATCATAATTCATCACATCATCAACAAAAATTACGAAATGGTCTGATCCCGTATCGAGAAAATAACCCTCGGGATAAATTGTGATGGGAGAATTGCCATCTCTATCCGGAAGGAGATCCCTCATCTTAAGACGAACTATACAACGATAGGTACTGTATTCGAGCATCTCGGCACGGTGATAACCATCAATAGCGGTAAATTCAAATCGTTTGATACCCCTGTGGGCTGCAAATGCCACGAGACACCTGCCGCCATTACCGCACATAGTGCCTTCAAACCCATCTGCGTTGAAATAGCGCATAGTGAAGTCATATTCGCCACCGGCTCCGAGAAGCATCATTCCATCTGCCCCTATGCCGAATCTCCGGTCACATAGCCATCTTATCTGTGAATCATCCAGATTGATCGACCCGTTTCGATTGTCAATGATGACGAAATCGTTGCCGGCTCCCTGATATTTGTATACTTTGATTCTTTGTGCCATACTGCAAAGTATTATTTATTCTGATTAATCTTTCAGCAAATTTATCATTTGACGTGCTATTTTGCGCGAAGCACCGGAACTTCCAAGCACTTCACACAAGGCAGCGTAATCTCTTTTCATCTCACTTCTGTACTCTTTATCGGTGAGCATACGTGAAACCTCGGCGAATATATTCTCCGGTGAAACATCATCTTGAACAAGTTCCTTGAAAATGAGTTTATCAAGGATAAGATTTGCAAGGCTGATATATTTTACTTTGACTAGAAGCCGTGCAATAAGATAGGTGATGCGGTTGAACCCATAGCAGACCACTTGTGGAGTGCCTATGATAGCCGCCTCCAGACTTGCCGTACCGGAGCTTATGACTGCAACGTCGGAATGACTGAGCACCCCATAAGTATCATCTGATACTATCCGGATGGAGCTGTCAGCGGGTATCAGTGAATGGTAAAGTTGCAAATCAACCGAAGGGGCGGCCGCCAACAGCAACTGGTAATCTTTAAGAAGCCTATCCTGCCTCAGAAGCCTTTCCATGGCTATCATTCGGGGGAGAAGGAAATGTATCTCTGCTTTCCTACTTCCTGCGAGCAATGCTATCGAAGGGAAGTCTTCTAGAGAATGACGGGCTATGAACTTTTGCCGTTCCGGATGGATCCTCTTATAGTCTTCAATACTATCAATCAGAGGATTACCCTCATAGTGCGTCTCAACCCCGAGCTTACTGAAGTACTCCTTCTCAAAGGGAAATATGATAAATAGCTCATCTACATATCTGCGAATCTTGCGGATACGACTTTCTCCGCGTGCCCAAAGCTTGGGAGCTATATAATAAAAAACCCGAATACCGTGTCGATGTGCAAAACGCGCTATTCTGAGGTTAAATCCGGGATAATCTATGAGAATCAGCACATCCGGAGCGTACTCGAGCAGATCCCGTCGGCACTCTTTCATATTGCGCCGAATAGCTCCCAGACGAGATATCACCTCCACAATCCCCATAACCGCAGTTGATTTGTAATGGCGAACGAGAGAACCTCCGACTGAAGCCATCAAATCTCCACCCCATAAACGGAATTCTGCTGCGGGGTCCTCCGCAATCAATCCTTTCATCAGGTTGGAGCCATGCAAGTCTCCCGAAGCCTCACCGGCAATGAGATAGTAGCGCATTTTAAAGGGTATTATATCAGAAAGACCAAATGTCGCGCAGACGTTCTATCTCCTGATAGTCGGTATTATCTACGCGATGCGGGACAATGGAGACATACCCATTGTCTATCAGGTTGTGGTCAGCATCTTGAGCGTCGTCCAGATTGAGGAATCTCCCTATTATCCAGTAGTATTCCCTGCCTCTGGGATCAGTCCGCTTATCAAACTCCCTTATCCATCTGCCATGCCCCTGGTGGGCAAGCTTAATTCCTTTTATCTCTTCAAGAGGCAGGTTAGGGAAGTTGACATTCAGATAGATGCCCCTACTTATACCAGTCTCTAAGAGCTTGTCCATTATTATGCGTGAATAATGGATTACTCCTGTAAAATCGGGATCAGGGTTATGGGAACATAGAGAGAGGCCTATAGATGGGATAGCGTATATGGCGCCTTCAGCAGCGGCTCCGAGAGTACCGGAGTAAACCGATGCCACAGAGGCATTTGAACCATGGTTAATGCCTGAGACCAACAGGTCAGGCATCCTTCCCTCTCCTATAAAAAGGTTGACACCCATCTTGACACAATCTACCGGTGTACCGGTAAAACCGTATATGCGGAGCGAACCCAACTCCTCTGAGGCGGATAGGCTTTCTACAAGATTCAATCTGAGTGTATTCTCCAGGGAAATAGCAGCAGATTTACCGGACTGCGGCTCAGAGGGAGCCACAACAGTCACATTGCCATATGTGCGCATAAGCGCGGCCGCCTCCTTAACGCCCCTTGCATTGAGGCCGTCATCGTTGGTGACCAAAATCTCAAAAAGTTTCATTTCGCAAAGGTAATATTTTCATTGTTATTTGGATAATTGTTTCTAAATTTGCACGGTTTTTAAGTTTTAAAATTTTTCTAACATAATACAATAAGATGAAAAAAGTAAAAGTTGGTATTAACGGTTTTGGCCGTATAGGGCGTTTGGTTTTCAGAGCAGCCCAGAAGAGAAATGACATTGATATAGTAGGTATTAATGACCTGCTCGATGTAGACTACATAGCTTACATGTTAAAGTATGACACGGTGCACGGTAAATTTGAAGGCAAAGTGGAAGTAGCTGACGGTAAACTTGTTGTTAACGGCAAAGCTATCAGAGTAACCAGCGAGAAAGATCCCGCAAATCTGAAATGGAATGAAGTAGGTGCCGAGTATATAGTGGAGTCCACAGGTCTTTTCCTCACAAAGGAGAAAGCAGAGGCCCACATCAGCGCAGGTGCAAAGAAAGTAATCATGTCAGCTCCCTCAAAAGACGACACTCCTATGTTTGTTTACGGTGTTAACCACACCAAATACAACGGTGAGAATATCATTTCCAATGCATCCTGTACCACAAACTGTCTAGCACCCATTGTGAAGGTGCTCAATGACAATTTTGGCATCGTAGAAGGCTTGATGACTACAGTTCACGCCATCACAGCCACCCAGAAGACCGTTGACGGTCCTTCTTCAAAAGACTGGAGAGGCGGACGTGCTGCAAGTGCCAACATCATTCCTTCCAGCACAGGTGCTGCCAAGGCTGTTGGCAAAGTTATCCCTCAGATGAATGGCAAACTTACCGGTATGTCATTCCGCGTACCTACAGTTAATGTTTCAGCTGTCGATCTGACCTGCCGTCTTGAAAAGGCCTGCACATATGATGAGATTAAGAGTGCAATGAAGAAAGCTTCAGAAGGCGAACTCAAAGACATTCTCGGTTATACTGAGGATAAAGTAGTTTCAAGCGACTTCATTACCGACCCCCGCACCTCCATCTTCGATGCTGATGCCGGCATCCAGCTTAACTCTAACTTTGTAAAAGTTGTGGCATGGTATGACAACGAGTGGGGTTACTCCAACAAGATCCTAGACATGATTGCTTACACAGCAAATAAGTAACAAAAAAGAGTCCTCACGGACTCTTTTTTGTTGGTGCGGGTTACAAGTTGCGGGTTGCGGGTTAAGTACCACGCACCTCGTAACTCGTACCGCGCAACACTATAGCGAAGCTATATACTCTTTCATCTCCTGTTCATAAGCGTCGAGAGACTCCAGAAGGCGCTTTTGAGCCATGGTACGGTCATAATTGTGCTCAGGATAATTTATTTTGTAGTAAATGTCACCATTCAGATAGTCAGTCAGAAAACGCACTGTCTGCATATAGGTGAGTAGTCTGGCACCAAAGGGCAACAATTCTTTTTCAATATCGGTAAGGAAGGGTTTTGCCCCTTCGAGATAACCTCTGGTAAATGCCTTGAATATCTCCATATCAAGGCCTACATTATCCAAATACATATCATCTTCTGCTCCGGTATTGCCGGCTGTACGAATGAAATCCCCATAGTCTGAGAGGACATAGCCGGGCATTGTGGTATCAAGATCTATGACACAGAGGACATTGTCATCCTCGTCAAATAGAATGTTGTTGACCTTCGTGTCACAATGGGTTATGCGTTTGGTAAGTTTACCCTCACGTCCGAGACGCTCTGCAAGCGACATTTCTTCGGCTCTTTCAAGCAGTTCGTCAACCACAGGTTGTACACGTTCGAGGCGTCCGACTTTATCATCAGCTACTGCATCGCGAAGCTGGCTGATACGAAACTCAATGTTATGAAAATTGGGGATTGTCTCGTCAAGAGGCTCGCCTCCCAGATCTGAAAGCATATATTGAAAATCACCAAATGATTTGCCTGTAATATATGCCAATTCAGGCGTTACCTCCTCGCGACTCTTAGAGCGGTCAATATACTTGGAAACTCTCCAGAATTCGCCGTCCACCTCGTAATAGGATTTTCCGGAACGACTCGGGACAAAGGTGAGAAGTCTGTCAGGACCACCGGGGAGTCCACGATCGAACATCTTTTCACGAATATGAGCCGTTACCCTGTCAATGTTTCGCTGCATCTTGTCCACATCCTTAAATACGTTGCTATTGATGCGTTGCACCACATAGTCGGGAAAGTCAGGTTCAACAGTCCTGAGCCTGTACGTGTCGTTGATAAGACCGTTGCCCAGACGCGATATCTCTATCGGCGTACCTTCCAATTCGAAATTCGAAAGTATTTTCCTCCACCTGTTGTTCATAACCTTGAGTATTTGTATTGTAAAGGTAGTGATTAATTGTTATTTTCGCAAAAAATAAGCCATAGCATTATGAGACATTTTATCCTTGCAACACTGTTTCTTGTCGCATCACTTACAGCAACCTCACAAGTCAGATTTGACGCCGATTTCGAAAGTGGAAACCTGGGAAAAGTGGAACTTCTCGACTCCGCAAAAGTGATAGTTACCCCGAGAGACACGGTTGAGCATCTCTCCTACCTAATTCACGGTAAATTTGACCCGGTCAATCCTGTGGACACCTCCCTGGCTGCCAATGCCAACTGGTATTATTTCCGTATCAGCGGTATCAGAGGCAAACAGATATATCTCACTCTCAAGGACAACGGAGTCCACGGACTCTCATATTCGTATGATGGTGACAACTGGAACCATTTCCCCCTCAACGAATCACCTCGCAGAAGATTGGATAAACGTTTTGACAAGGATACCGTATTCATTGCACTCTACCGCCCATACACAAACTCCTATCTCCAGGAACGCATTGCCGAGTGGGGCAGCAGAAAGGGAACACAGATTGATACGATAGGGTGGAGCTTTGAAAACAGACCTCTGCAGCTGCTGCACATCACCGACCCCAATGTGCCTGCATCAGCTAAAAAACGACTATGGTTCCACGGCCGCCAGCATCCAAGTGAGACTCCCGGATCCTGGCTCCTTGACGCTTTCATAGAAAAACTCACTTCCGATACTCCCGAGGCCAGGTCTCTTAGGGCACAAATTGATGCATACATACTACCCTTCGCCAATCCTGATGGAGTATTCAACGGTCTCTCCAGGTCCAATATTACCGGAGTCAACCAGGAAATCAACTTTGGAAGGAGCAACGACAGCACTGTTGTGGAAGTTCAGGCGATGAAAGCGATGTTCCGCAAACTCCATAACGAACAACCGATAGACTTGGTGCTTAACAATCACTCTCAGCATGCTGACTGCGCAATTTATTGGATGCACACCAGCAGCAGCACATCCATCGAATACTCGCGCAAGCAATGGGTCTTTGCGGGACTCTCATGCTCATTCAATCCCTATATGTATCCCAGGGAAATGTTGTTCTCCGATGTGGCCCCCAGATACTGCGAGGGTTGGTTCTGGGATAACGCGGGTGAGCGTACTATTGCATTGACCCTGGAGACTCCCTACACCTTTTATTCTTTTAACAAGGAGGGCGAATGGGTAAATGACTCCAACCTTAAGTACTTTGGCGGGCGTCTCCTGGATGCTGTAGCCGAGTACTTCGGAATCTCTACACCTGGACGCATCCTGGTAGAAAATCCTGACAATCCAAAGGGATGGATCCCCCTATCCAACCAAAATATAGCATTTATGGGCGAAAGCGGATGGAGTTCTTCGGCAGCAGGATCCAAGATGATATATAGGGCTGATATGGTAGAAGCCGGGGAGTATGAACTCTATCGATATATTCCGGGTGACAATGTAGAGCCCCCTAAAGGTCGTAACGACTTTGGCGATACTGATCCGGGCGAACACGGATGGGTATTTGAATGCGAATTTGTCCAAAAAAGAGATGGGCGTTTCAAATATGTTTATAGGGCAAAAGAGGCCGGTGATATAGCCGACGCAATCCTTCTCTTAAAGAAAAACCAGATTAGTTTTTAGTTAGGAGTTCCAGTACCCAATATTAAAATAGTGCCTCTGGAATAACTATTTTCCTGCACCACGTAACTACTTTTTCTTCAGTATAAAATTGATCTCGTCAATATCTGCGTGGCCTGAACACCATAGACCTTCACCCTTATACTTGAAGTCCTTAACTACTAAAGTATCACTCTCAAACTCTCCTCCACCCTGCTCTCCATCGACATCTTCTGCAACGACTATTATTTCCGTTAAAGGAAAAGTATGAATATCAACGCGATATTCTCCTTGTGAGTTCGTAACAGCAGATCCCTCGAAATGAATTTGCTTTTGACCCAAGGAGTCTGTATAGGGATGTCCACCTACAGATACCTTAATGCCTTGAAGCGGTAACCCCTCCTCACTTCTCACATGCCCGCTGGTGGTATAAGATGCGCTTGGAGAGCCATACATGGCCGGACATCCGGCAAGAACTATTGATGGGAAAATAATGGCAAAGATTTTTGCAATCAAATTGCTCTTTCTTAAAATTAATTTTCGTTTCATAATCTCCATTTGTTAGCCAAGATGCTCTTTACGTAGCAGGTCGGCAACAGTTTTAACCGGGTTGAATGTAATAAGAGGAACTTCCACAAAGAGGGTATTCCAATTGCTCATTGCCCCATTCCAAAGACCGGGAAGTTCAAGTGCCTTGAGTTTACGTCCCTCATAGCTCTTGGATGAGATAAAACCAGCTTCTTCATTAATAAAACGTGAGAGGTCATATTTGCTGCCGTCGGCACCGGTAATCGAACATACCAGATCCACTGGATTAAAGTGGGTGCCTGAAGCAAAGAGACCGGCAGTACGGGGATCCGATGGATTGAGTTCTACACTTTCAAGTATCTGGAGCGAAGTACACCCATCTGCATCCTTTACTATGAAAGGACCTCCTCCCGGCTCACCCAGATTGCGCACCATTCCGCAAACCCTTACGGGACGGTCGAGCTTTGCTCGGAGCAATGCAGGAAGCACTTCGTAAGGAATTGTTTCCGGCAGTGTAATGCAAAATTGCTCATCCATAAAAACTGAAATCTCTTTACACAAAGCCACAATATCTTCCTTACAGCCTATTTTGAGCGCCCTGTCAAGGCGTGCAATGTAGTCAAAACAGTGTTCACGAAGTAAAATAAGTTTACCGATGAGGAGCTTTTTCCATATTACGGTCTGCTCGATAAAGTCCTCTTTTACCACATTGTCAATATTTTTTATGACAACAATGTCAGAGTCAATATCATTGACATTCTGTATCAGAGCACCATGTCCTCCGGGACGGAAGAGTAGAGAACCATCTTCTTTACGGAAAGGTTTGTTGTCCTCGGTAGCAGCAATTGTGTCCGTGGAAGGTGACTGTAGAGTGAAACTTATGGAATACTTCACCCCATAGCGTTTTTCATATCTCTCCTTGACAGATTCAGATAACTCCTTAAATCCTTCAAGATGCTCAGGTGAAACTGAAACCACAATGGAGATGGTACCATCCTTCATTTTGGCATAAAGGGCACCCTCTACCAAGTGTTCTTCGAAAGCTGTGCGTACATCATCGGAATACCTATGAAAAAGGAGCTGCCCCTTAGGTTTGGAACCATAACCGAGACCACTATCATTGAGCACCTTATCAATAATCTCCATTTGAGTGCAACCATCAAACATTTCCGGAGTATAAAATGCAAAATCCTTGATGCGTGATGTAAAATTACGTCCATAATCCGACATTTCACCACTCTCAAGCACGTTGAATAGATCTCTAAACATCCTAGAAGCAGCACCTGAGGCCGGAACAAACTTAGTTACCTTGAGAGAATTGGAAACAAAGGCATTGAAAGCCTTTTTCTTGTCATTTTCGGAGAAGACCTTAATGCCCCTGGCGGGCGTTGCCGCACTCAAGACATCAAGCCACTTAAACCCGGTCTCATAACGAGACATTTGTCTGGTAGCCTGCTCAACTGTAATGCCTCTTTCGGCAAAAACCTTTAAATCTTCACTATTAAACATAACTCAAAATTCTGTTCTGTAATTATAATGTGAACGTATCTGTTCAAATTTTCCAGGGTCCGAACGCAGCATTCTGTCATCCTCCCAGATATCATAAATGGAGCACAATCTGTCGCAAATCTCCACCTGAGACAACCCTTCCGTATCCAACCGAACTACCGCTGTGTCATCTCTTACTGCAAATTCTTTTAGGGCATCTATACCGAAATGTTCTCCGGCAGCTCTTACGACAGCCGTACTTCCGTTTATCTTGCCTTGCCTGGAATAGCCCGCAATATGCGGTGTAGCTATATCGACACACTGAAGCAATTCCATGTTGATCTTTGGTTCACCTCTCCACACATCTATAACCACACCTGACAGCTTTGTCAGATAACGCAAAAGTGCATCTTCACAGACAACTTCTCCGCGGGAAGTGTTAACAAAAATAGCCTTTTCTTTCATATCCTCAAAGAAAATGCCATCTGCAAAACCACGATTCTCCTTCCAAAGAGGAATATGCAGAGTCACTATATCTGACTGCGCAAGCAATTGATCCAATGGAGTGAAAAGATGTGCGTTGTGAGGTTCCAAGCTCTCTTTCGGAGGGTCATTGCACAATACCCTAAACCCTAACCTCCGACCGAAATCCGCAACTTTAGAGCCCACATTGCCCACTCCGATGACACCGAGAGTGAGTCCCTGCAGAGAGATACCCTTACGTTGCGCCAACGCATAAAGAGCTGTAAACAGATACTGCCTGACAGCTGAGGAGTTGCACCCCGGAACACTTGCCACTTGTACGCCATTATCGGAGCACCATTCTGTGTCGATATGGTCTGTACCGATGGTAGCACTTGCCACAAGTGAAACACGTGAACCTCTCAGCAGAGCGGCATCGCAAAAGGTACGGGTTCGCACAAATAGAGCATCCGCATCACGCACAACCTCCGGAGTGATATCTGAAGCCTTACAGAAAACGCAATCTGCGTAGTCACGTAAAATATCGGTATAAGGTATGGCACTGTCCGCCACAAATCTCCATTTCTTCTCCATATCATCAGTAGATGGTTATCTTGAGAACGTGCTCCTCCTGGAGCATCGTGTTGATCCTGTTCCGAATGCTCTCTAGTTGAAAAAAGAGTTGACTGCGAAGCACGGATGAAGAAATTTTACAGGAGAGTACACCATCCCTGAAAAACTTGTTCAAAGTAAGGCCCTGTATCTCTTCCGGCTTATAGTAAGAAGCGGTCATATCGAGCATGACCAGATCCCACGCTTCAAAGATGCGAGCGCAAAGGAGTCCCGATTCCAGATTGTCCTCTTTGATATACTCCTGCAAAACCTCAGCTACGGTACGACTCTTCTCTCTTCTCATAATTCAGGTTTTAAAGTGACCGAAATACTCCGTTTTCAACTTCGAAGGAGCGTGACTCCCCCTGTAAACTCTCCATCAATCTCTCTATTCGAACTTTGTTACTATCGGAAATGAAGATTTGACCAAAGTCATCTTTAAGAACAATCTTGAGGAGAGACTCCACCCTCTCCATATCCAACTTATCGAAAAGATCGTCAAGTAGCAGGATTGGAGGCTTGGAATAAATCCTCCTCATAAAGGAAAACTGCGCTAATTTCATTGCCAGCAGAAAACTCTTCTGCTGACCTTGTGAACCGCAGTTACGAATAGGATGATCTTCAATAAGGAAGGTCATATCATCCCGCTGAGGACCTAAAGTTGTATACTTAAGGATACGTTCCTTTTCTTGATCCTGCAGCAATAGTTCGGAAAAATCCCCATTATCGAGATCGGTGCGGTAGCGTATTTGGACTTCTTCCCTTCCTGCGGAGAGTCTGGAGTAGTACTCTCTCACGAGCGGATCAAGATTGTTGCAGAGTTCGCGCCGCGTATCACTAACATAGTGTGCGTGCGGAGCCATTTGCTCTGCAATTGTATCCAGCAGCACATCCGGTAGAAGATCCTCCTTAAGCAGCCGATTGCGTCTGATCAGAAGATGGGTATAGGTTTGGATATGGCGCAGGTAAGCGCGATCAGTTTGTGAGAGGATAAAGTTGAGATATTTGCGGCGCTCATCGCCGGAATCGTGTATGAGGGAACTGTCCGCAGGCGAAACCATAACTATGGGCAGCAGCCCGATATGATCGGAAAAGCGTTCATAATTGCGTCCGTTGCGGCGTACTATCTTGGTCCCGTTCCTACGTACAGAAACTCCAATGCGCTCCTCTACTCCACCAATATTATATACTCCCCCTATCTGGGCCTCGTCCGTGTCAAATTTACAAACATATCTATCGGAAGATGAGAAGAAACTCTTGGTCATCGAGAGATAATAAACAGCATCAAGCAAATTAGTCTTACCGGCTCCGTTGTTGCCCGATATGTAGTTGATTTTGGGTGAAAATTCGAGCGAAGCGGCGGCTATATTTTTATAATTTTGAAGTATAATGCTTTTAAGGTACATATAAGTCGCGTCAGAGTTTACAAAAGTACAAAATATTGTTTGTGTTTCCCATTTTTGTTGTAAATTTGCAATTCGCGAATTTTGCATAATTAATGCGAATAGCACGAATGTAATTACAAATAATACGGATATAGTTAGGATATAATAATACAATAACAATGGCTACCAAAAAGAAACAACCCGCTAAAAAACAAAACACTCAAGAAGAAGTTAAATTAGGAACAGCTATTTCTTCAATAGAACTCTTCTTTGAGGACAAGGATAACCAAAAAAAGCTCTTTATAGCTACAATAGCAATTCTTGTCATAGTATTCGGCATCGTCGCCCTCAACAGATGGTATATCCAACCACTTAAGACAGAAGCCAAGGCACAGATGTTTCCCGCAGAACAATTGTTCATGGAGGGAGACTATGTTACAGCTCTCAATGGTGACGGTAATGTTATGGGATTTGCGGAAATTGCAAACCAGTACGGCAACAAGGCCGGTAAAGTTATTCACTTTTACAAAGGCATATGCCAACTTAAGACCGGTGACAATGAAGGTGCAATCAAGTCCCTCAAAAAATACAGTGGAAAGGAGAAGATCGCAAAAGCCAGGGCTTACTGCTGTATTGCTGATGCTTATGTAAACCTTGACGACAACGCAGAGGCTCTCAAATGGTATAAAAAGGCCATTGCCGTTGACTCCAACACCTATACTGCAGGTTACCTTCTAAAAGCCGGTATCATTTGCGAAGAGATGGGAGACAAGGAGCAAGCACTCAATTTCTATGACGAAATTTCCGTAAAATATCCCAATACGCTCGAGGCTTACGAAGTAGGCAAATATATCTCACGCCTGCAAAACAATTAGTGCTATGGGAAGAGCATTTGAATTTAGGAAAGAGAGAAAATTCAAGCGCTGGGGCAATATGGCCCGGGTATTTACACGCCTTGGTAAAGAGATCACTATAGCGGCCAAGCAAGGTGGCACTGATCCTGCCGGCAACCCCCACTTGAGAACACTGATTCAAACTGCCAAGTCCGAGAACATGCCCAAGGAAAATATAGAAAGGGCTATAAATAGGGCTGTCGAAAAGGATCAGAGCGACTACAAGGAGGTGGTTTACGAGGGTTATGGCCCTCATGGAGTAGCTTTTCTCGTAGAGACAGCTACGGACAACACCAACCGAACGGTAGCTAATATCCGCAGTTATTTCGCAAAATATGGTGGCAGTCTAGGCACATCAGGCAGTGTGGCATTCATGTTTGACCACAAGTGCTCTTTTAAGGTTAAGAGTGAGAAGCCTGTTGACCTCGAAGAACTCGAATTTGAGCTCATAGATTATGGTGCCGATGAGGTGTTCCGAGACGAGGATGACGAGATCATCAACATTTATGGTGAGTTCACAGCATACAATACCATTCAAAAGTTTATTGAGGAGAAGGGATTTGAAATCGTCTCCGGCGGATTCGAGAGATTTCCTAATGGCGAACTCAAGAAAGTGAGTGCTGAGGAGAGAGTGGAACTGGACAAACTTATCGAAAAACTAGAAGAAGATGAAGATGTCCAAAATGTATATCACACTCTTGATATAGAGGAATAATTTTCAATTGTCAACAAATTTTAAGTCGTCCCCGTGGGGACGATTTTTTTATTAAAATAAATGGTTTATGTCATAATAATTGTTAAGTTTGCCGAATTGTTAAAAACCTTAATAATCTTTTAAATTTATCCTTAACAAATATGGACTTAACTCACATTGAACACATCGGTATAGCCGTAAAGTCTTTGGAAGAGGCTATCCCCTATTATGAAAATGTATTGGGTCTGAAGTGCTACAAAATCGAAGAGGTATCAGACCAAAAGGTCAAGACAGCATTCTTCCGAATTGGAGAAACAAAAATTGAACTTCTTGAGAGTACAGCCCCCGAAGGACCTGTTGCACAATTCATTGAAAAAAGAGGTGAAGGCATCCACCACATCGCATTTGCCACAAGAAGCGTAAAAGATTGCCTGGCTAAGGCTGAGGCCGAAGGCATAAAACTTATCGATAAAGCCCCTAGAAAAGGTGCTGAAGGTCTTAACATTGCTTTCCTCCATCCGAAGTCAACAATGGGTGTTCTCACGGAGTTTTGCGAACAAGGCGAATAACTAATAATTAATATTAAATAAAGTTTACAAGAATGAGTCATCAACTCGAAAAAGTAAAAGAGCTTATCGAACTTAGGGAAAAAGCTCGTTTGGGCGGTGGTCAAAAGGCTATTGACGCCCAGCATGCAAAAGGCAAATATACCGCTCGTGAGAGGATCACCATGCTCCTCGATGAGGGTAGTTTTGAAGAATTTGACATGTTCATGACCCACCGTTGTACAAACTTTGGAATGGAAAAGAAGACATTCCTAGGAGACGGTGTCGTTACAGGTTACGGCAGCATAAACGGTAGACTTGTTTATGTCTTTGCACAAGATTTCACCGTTATAGGAGGTTCTCTTTCTGAGACCCTTGCTTTAAGGATTTGTAAGGTCATGGACCAGGCCATGAAAGTGGGAGCTCCCATTATCGGTCTCAATGACTCCGGTGGGGCCCGTATCCAGGAAGGTGTGAATGCCCTTGCCGGCTATGCTGAGATTTTCCAGAGGAACATCCTCGCATCCGGTGTTGTGCCTCAGATTTCGGCTATTCTCGGCCCTTGCGCCGGAGGTGCGGTTTACTCGCCGGCACTTACCGACTTCAACATCATGGTTGAAGGCACAAGTTACATGTTCCTTACCGGACCTGCTGTTGTAAAATCGGTTACCGGTGAAGTTGTAACCCAGGAAGAACTTGGAGGTGCCAGCGTGCATGCCTCAAAGAGCGGTGTAGCACACTTTGCCGCTGCCTCTGAAGACGAGGCTCTAGCAACCATCCGTGAATTGGTTGGTTACATCCCACAAAACAATATGGAAGAGCCTCCCTACATGCACACTGAGGATCCTATCCACCGTCTCGAAGATTCTCTAAACGATATTATTCCGGATAGTCCCAACGCTCCTTATGATATGTATCATGTTATCGGTGCCATAGTTGATGACCATAAGTTCCTTGAAATCCACAAGAATTTTGCAAGAAATATTATCATCGGCTTTGCACGCTTAGGGGGCACCTCTGTGGGCATTGTTGCCAACCAGCCTAAAAATCTGGCCGGAGTACTCGACATCAACGCTTCCAAAAAGGCCGCACGTTTCGTGCGCTTTTGCGATGCATTCAATATCCCTATCATAACTCTCGTTGATGTTCCGGGCTTCCTTCCCGGCACACAGCAGGAGTATGGCGGAATCATCCTCAACGGCGCAAAACTCCTCTATGCATATGGTGAGGCCACTGTTCCCAAAGTTACTGTTACCCTCAGAAAATCTTACGGTGGAGCTCATATCGTGATGAGCTGTAAGCAACTTCGCGGTGACATCAACTATGCATGGCCTACGGCCAGCATCGCCGTAATGGGGGCTGATGGTGCCGTAGAGGTACTCTACTCCAGAGAAATCAGAGCCGAAGAGGATCCCGAGAAACGAGCTGAGTTTATAGAAGCAAAGAAAAAAGAGTACGAAGATCTCTTCAGCAACCCTTACAATGCTGCCAAGTATGGCTACATTGACGATATTATTGAACCCAGGAATACCCGTTTCCGTGTCATCCGCGCTCTTGAGCAGCTCTCTACAAAGAAGCTCGTCAATCCTCCAAAGAAACATGATAACCTTCCACTCTAATCCAAGGACAATGCCAATGAAACGAATATTTAAAACATTTCTTGTAGTTGCCGGACTTGGTATTGCATTTATTGCGAATGGGCAAAATCAAGGCGCCATGCGCATCAATGAATATCTCGTTATAAATACTGACGACTATCAGGACGACTTCGGACAGCAGAACTCGTGGATAGAGCTATTCAATTCTTCCTACGGTACTGTGGACATTGGGGGATGTTACCTCACAGATGATTCGACCAATCTTAAAAAATACCCTATCCCCGGTGGTGACGTATTGACGGCGATCAAACCACGGCAACATGTACTTTTCTGGGCAGACAATCAACCTTACCGCGGAACATTCCATGTCTCGTTCGATCTGGAAAATGCTGAAGAGATTATTCTCGTAAAGAGTGACGGAGTTTCCATTATAGACAGGATTCCTGTCCGTAAAGACCTCGCCCCAAATGTCTCATTTGGCCGAACAGATGATGGAATTGGCTCCATAAATGGAGATGGCGAAGGATGGGAAATAATGGAAAGAACCACTCCCAGCACCAATAATCGTACAATCGACAAGACCCTTCAGTCCAACAGGATGAAAGCAATGGACCCATGGGGTTGGATTATGTCTGTTTTGGCAATGACGGTTGTCTTTGTTGCTCTGATTTTTCTCTACCTGATTTTCAAGCAAATCGGAAAAATTAATATCAGGCAGGGCAAGAAGAGGGCAGCTGCCAAAACCGGCAAAAAGGTTACTGAAACTCTCTACGGCGAGGCACCTGGTGAAGCTTATGCTGCTATTGCATTTGCTCTCCACCTTTACAGAGTCGAAAGTGAAGCACATGATGAGGAAAGTTTCATAATGACTCTTCAGCATACTGACAGATCGTATTCACCCTGGAGCTCCAAGATCTACTCTTTGCGCCAGCTACCTCAACTTAAAAGGAAATAACATTTAACTTGAATCGAAATGAAAGAATATAAACTCAAAATAAACGGTAATAACTATTTTGTTGTAATTGATGATATAGAGGAGACTTCCGCTACTGTTGAGGTCAACGGCACACCATATAGTGTTGAGTTCGAAAAACCTGTAGCCAAATCCTCCGGCCCCGTAAAAATCATCCGAACATCCACTCCTGCTGCCGTATCTGCAGCTAAACCCGTTATACAGCCCGTTTCACCCGCCGCCGGTACTACAGCCGTAAAATCACCTCTTCCAGGTGTGATACTGGAGCTCAAGTGCGCAGTGGGCGATACAGTAAAAAAGGGTGACACCCTCCTTGTTCTCGAGGCAATGAAGATGGAAAATGCAATTGAAGCTACTGCAAACGGAAAAGTTGAAAGCATTAAGGTCGACAAAGGTGATTCTGTACTTGAAGGCGACACACTTGTAGTAATAGGATAGGACAGTATAGTATGGAAAATATCTTATTAAATCTCAAAACATTCTGGCAGTTTACCGGATTTGCCAACTTGCAGTGGGGCCATCTTATAATGATTGTCATAGGCTGCATATTTATCTATCTTGCCATTAAAAAAGAATGGGAGCCGATGCTGCTGGTTCCTATCGGATTTGGTATCCTAATAGGAAATATTCCTCTGTTTGCCGGTTTAAGTGTAGGAGTTTATGAAGAGGGATCTGTGTTGAACATTCTCTACCAGGGAGTTCAGCAGGGGTTTTATCCACCTCTTATTTTCATGGGTATCGGTGCTATGACCGACTTCTCTGCACTTATCTCCAATCCAAAACTGCTTCTTATCGGTGCGGCGGCACAGTTTGGTATCTTCGGAGCCTACGCTATCTCTCTTGCTGTCGGATTTGAGCCCTCCCAGGCCGGTGCCATAGGTATTATCGGTGGTGCTGACGGTCCTACAGCCATCTTCCTGACATCAAGACTTGCTCCTGACCTTTTGGGCGCAGTTGCCGTTTCAGCCTATTCATATATGGCTCTGGTACCTGTTATACAGCCACCCATTATGAAAGCCCTTACCACTAAAAAGGAGCGTCTGATCCGAATGAAGCCCCCCAGGCCTGTAGCTACTACAGAGAAGATACTCTTCCCTATCATCGGTTTTCTGTTGACGGCATTTATCGTGCCCTCAGGTATTCCGCTGCTCGGTATGCTCTTCTTTGGTAATCTGATCAAAGAAAGCGGCGTTACCAGACGCCTCGCAAATACGGCAAGCGGGCCGCTTATTGATGTGGTTACTATTCTAATAGGTCTTACAGTAGGTGCATCCACACAGGCAGATCACTTCCTTCGCCCGGAATCGGTAAAGATTTTTATTATTGGTGCGCTCTCATTTATAATCGCAACATTTGCAGGTGTACTCTTTGTAAAAATATTCAACCTCTTCCTTAAAGAGGGCAACAAGATAAACCCTCTCATAGGCAACTCGGGAGTATCAGCTGTGCCTGATGCAGCCAGGGTTTCTCACATGATAGGCTTAGAGTACGACAAGACAAATTACTTGTTGATGCACGCTATGGGGCCAAATGTGGCCGGAGTTATTGGTAGTGCAGTTGCAGCAGGTATTCTTCTGGGATTCCTGGCCTAATTTTAGATAATTTTTAGGCAAAAAAGACGGTAAACAAAGAATTTACCGTCTTTTTTGTTGCGATTACTTTTCAATTTATTTATATTTGTGACCTGAAACATTAAGTATTTATAAATCTTACGATATGCAAAACAAGTTGCAGGAACTTACAGACAAGCTCTACAACGAAGGGCTGTCCAAAGGAAAACAGGAGGCCGAAGAGCTAAAAGCCAAGGCACTCAAAGAGGCGGATAAAATTTTATCAAAGGCAAAGGACGAAGCATCCGCCATTATTGCAAATGCGGAAAAGGATGCATCGGAGATTATCACCCGCGCTGACAATGATGTTAAAATGGCCTCTACCCAGGCTATTAACGCCTTGAGGCAACAGGTTGAGAAGATGATCATCACAAACACCGTTACCCCGGCTGTCAAAGGAGCAATGTCCGACACTCAACTGATTAAATCCGTTATTACCACTATTGCAAGTGCATTTAATGCTGCAAATCCAGATTCTGTTGCTCTTGAGATGATACTTCCACAGAGCATGAAGTCGGAGCTTGAGGATTTCCTTAAAAATGAAATAAAAGGTAAACTCTGTAAGGGGCTCGAAGTAGAATATGTTAAAGGCCTTTCCAGCGGATTCAAAATCGGTCCTAAGGATGGTGGCTATATGATCAGCTTTACCGATGACGATTTTAATGCCATGATTGGCGGATACCTCAGGCCTGCAACCAGACGCATTTTATTCGGCGAATAATGGGCAATTATCACTATATCATTGCCGGACTGCCCGATCTGCTCCTTGACTATGGTCCCCAGGCTCTTGATGCTGCTTCTTTGCAAAAGAGCATTACAGAAATGCTTTCGGACGAGGACTATAGGCTCATGAACTGGCTTAATTTCGGTCTGGACAAAAAATCCCTCTCCCGTCATTTTTACCGTGCCGCTGCACACCATTCCAACCTCTTCATAAGGGAATACTTTTCCTTTGACAAATGTGTAAGAGATGCTCGCCTCTGTTGGCTTGATGGTGTGGACTATGAAGGCGATTTCGAGGAGTACCCACGTTTGAAACAAATTTTTGTAATGGACAATCTCTTAGAAAGGGAGCGTCAGTTGGACCGTTTGATGTGGGACAAAATCAATGAAATAACTTCCGGAGAACTTTTCAACATCAATGTTCTGCTAGGTTTCTTCACGAAAGCAAGGATTGTGGAGAGATGGACAAAACTTGATCCAGAGAGCGGCAAAGAACTATTTGCGCATCTTGTAAACGAGGTCAGAGCCACTTTTAAGGGAGTCAATTACGAATCTTAAACAAGTAAAACATACAAACAAGCATGAAAAGTACAGGTATTGTAACAGGCATCATTTCCAATCTGGTGACAGTCGAAGTTAACGGCCATGTCTCCCAGAATGAGATTTGCTACATCGATCTTGGCGGAACTAAACTTATGGCCGAGGTGATCAAAATCTCCGGAAAAAATGCTTTTGTACAGGTATATGAGAGCACACGTGGCCTAAAACAGGGCGATACAGTCGAATTTGCAGGCCATATGTTGGAGGCCACCCTGGGGCCAGGACTTCTCTCCAGCAGTTTTGACGGGCTTCAGAACAACCTCGAAACAATGGAGGATATTTTTCTCAAGAGAGGAGAATATACAAAACCGCTGGATCACAACAGAATATGGCACTTTACCCCTTCAGCCAAGCCTGGTGATAAGGTATTTGCCACTGACTGGCTCGGAGAGGTAATGGAAGGCTGGCTAAACCACAAGATTATGGTCCCCTTCTCCTTCGACGGAGAATTCACCATAAAGAGTATTGCTTCGGAGGGGGACTACAAGATCGATGATACTATAGCAATACTCACTGATTCTGAAGGAGAAGAGCACAAAGTAACAATGGTTCAGAAATGGCCTGTCAAAGTAGCTATTGGGGGGTACCTTGAGAAGCCTCGTCCCTATCGCATAATGGAAACCGGAGTGCGCTGTATGGATACCCTAAACCCTATTGCAGAAGGGGGTACCGGCTTTATCCCCGGCCCCTTCGGATGCGGAAAGACTGTACTCCAGCACGCAATTGCCCGTCAGGGAGATGCAGAAGTTATAGTTATGGCTGCCTGCGGTGAGCGAGCCAACGAGGTGGTGGAGATCTTTACCGATTTCCCTAAACTCATTGACCCGCATACCGGCCGCAAGCTGATGGAGAGAACCACAATAGTTTGTAACACATCCAATATGCCGGTAGCAGCACGTGAAGCTTCTGTATACACGGCTATGACAATCTGTGAGTATTACCGCGCCATGGGTATGAAAGTGCTTCTGCTGGCAGACTCTACCTCCAGATGGGCCCAAGCGCTTCGCGAAATGTCCAACCGTATGGAGGAACTGCCGGGTGCAGATGCATTCCCTGTGGACCTTACTGCCATCATCTCCAATTTCTACTCAAGGGCAGGCATAGTTAAACTGCGCAACGGAGAGACAGGTTCTGTTACTTTTATAGGTACAGTATCTCCAGCCGGTGGAAACCTGAAGGAGCCCGTGACAGAAGCCACAAAAAAGGCCGCACGCTGTTTCTATGCACTCTCTCAGGCACGCGCGGATATGAAGAGGTACCCTGCGGTCGATCCCATTGACTCGTACTCCAAGTATCTGGAATATCCTGAGGTAATAGATTTCCTGGCCGAGCGTGTAGATAAACATTGGGTAGACAAGGTCAACCGCGCCAAAAACATCATCCGTAGAGGCAAGGAGGTTGCCGACCAGATTAATATCCTCGGAGATGACGGTGTACCTATGAGTTATCATGAACTCTACTGGAAATCCGAGCTGATAGACTTTGCAATCCTGCAGCAGGATGCATTTGATCCTATTGATTCCCTGACTTCCATGGAAAGGCAGGAATATATGCTCACACTCGTGCTGGATGTCTGCGACACCCATTTAGAGTTTGAAAACTTCGAAGAGTGCGGAAACTTCTACAAAGAACTGATCAACATACTACGCCAGATGAATTATTCCGAATTCAAGAGCGAGCAATTCAACAGATACCTTGAGCAACTTAACAACAAACTGAAAAAATGACAACAAAAGCGTTCCAGAGAGTATACACACAGCTTGAAGCAATCACCAAGGCTACAGTTTCGCTCAGGGCAGCCGGTATAACCAATGACGAGCTTGCAACTGTAGATGGTCGTCTTGCACAGGTGGTAAAAATTAAAGACAATCTTGTCACCCTTCAGATATTCGAGGGTACCGAAGGCATACCCACTAATGCTGAGGTCCTCTTTTTCGGTGAACCGCCGGTTCTTAATGTGAGCGATGATCTGGCCGGAAGATTTTTCAACGCATACGGCCAACCTATCGACGATGGTCCCCCTATTGAAGGTGAAAGACGATATATCGGAGGCCCCTCCGTCAACCCTTTTAGAAGAAAACAGCCCTCACAGCTAATTCCTACGGGCATTGCCGGCATTGACCTCAACAACACTCTGGTTTCCGGACAGAAAATTCCTTTCTTTGCTGACCCTGACCAACCATATAACCAGGTTATGGCTCAGGTAGCTCTTCGTGCAGATGTTGATAAAATCATCCTTGGAGGAATGGGACTCTCCAATGATGACTACCTCTACTTCAGACAGGTATTTGAAGGTGCCGGAGCCCTCAACAAAATCATCAGTTTTGTAAATACCACCGAGCAGCCCCCTGTGGAGCGCCTGCTCATTCCCGATATGGCACTCGCAGCTGCGGAGTATTTTGCAGTTGATAAAAATGAAAAAGTGCTTGTACTTCTGACAGATATGACGCTCTATGCTGACGCACTCTGTATTGTATCCAACCGAATGGACCAGATTCCTTCAAAGGATTCAATGCCCGGATCACTCTATTCAGACCTGGCGAAGATCTACGAGAAGGCTGTGCAATTACCTGACGGAGGTTCAATCACCATCATTGCTGTGACAACGCTCAATGACGGTGATATTACACACGCCATCCCGGACAACACCGGATACATTACTGAAGGACAACTCTTCCTCCGTATGGATACTGATACCGGCAAGGTAATCGTCGACCCTTTCCGCTCACTCTCACGACTCAAACAACTCGTGATAGGCAAACAGACTCGTGAAGATCACAACCAGGTGATGAATACAGCTGTACGTCTCTATGCCGACGCATCCAACGCTAAGACCAAGCTCGAAAACGGCTTTGATCTAAGCGATTACGACCTGCGCTGCCTTGAATACGCAAAAGAGTACTCCACCAGACTACTGGCAATCGATGTCAACATACCCATTGACGAGATGCTCGACACTGCGTGGGAACTCTTCGGTAAATATTTCTCCAAAGCGGAGACGGGTATCAGGGAAGTACTTGTAGAAAAATACTGGAAAGACAAAGAATAATACCAAATGGCTATCAAATTCCAATTCAACAAAACATCCCTGAACGAGATCAACAAGCAATTGAAGATCCGTTTAATGGCCCTACCGACCCTTAAGAACAAGGAATCGGCCCTTCGAGTGGAGGTTAAAAAGGCTAAGAAGCGTTCAGAGGCACTCGTGGAGGAGTTGGAGAGAGCGCTACAACGATATGACTATCTAGCTGCACTTTGGCATGAATTCGAGCCCGGCTTGATAAAGGTTAGAGATGTCGAACTGGTGACAGTTAAGGTAGCCGGAGTCAAAACACCTGCATTGAAGAGCGTCAGCTACGATGTGGCGGAATTTGACCGCTATACGAGTCCGATGTGGTTCTCAGAAGGTGTCGAGATTCTCAAGCGACTCGCACAGCTTGGCATTGAGTCTGAAGTCTTTATCGAAAAGAGTAGAATTCTGGATTACCAAAGGAAAAAGACTACCCAAAAAGTAAACCTCTACGAAAAGGTCCAAATTCCAGGTTATGAAGAAGCTATCCTAAAAATCAAGAGATTTATTGAGGATGAGGAAAACCTCTCCAAGGCTGCGCAGAAGATAGTCAAGGCGCGCCATCAGGCTGAAGAAGAAGAGGAGGAAGCATCATGATACATAAAATGACAAGGTACTCCATTATAGCGTTCCAACCGGAACTGATGGATTTTCTCGACCGGCTCCAAGAGCTGGGAGTAATGGATATAACCCGTTCCTTCAAGGCTACAGACGAAACCTCAAGCCAACTCCTGGAGATTACCACATCTGAGAAAAAGTTAATAAAGCGCTACAAAAACTTTCTCAAAAATCTCCCTGAAGAGACACCTGCTGAGGAAAGTATCACATGCACTGAAGAATGTGAAATCTTCGACAGAATAGAAACTCTGCTCGACTCTGCAGTCTCTCTAAAGCAGGAGCTCTATGCAACGATACGCGAACGGGACGATGCACTCCTATGGGGAAATTTTGATCCTACAGACGTAGACCGTTTGAAGAAAGCGGGATTTACACCCCATTTCTATGTCGTATCGGATAAAAAATTCAACCCTGATTGGGAGCAGGAATATCCATTGCAAGTACTCAACTCATATGGAGGAAAAATATGTTTTGTAGTGCTATCACCTATCGGTGATACCTATACTTTCCCTCTCTCGGAATCACAACTCCCGCAAGAGCCTGCCAAGATTCTTGACTTAAGGATTGCTTCTCTAGAACAGAAGATAAAGGACACTAATTCAACCCTCGCTGCTCTAAAGGATTCTCTCCCTGAAATGGAACGAAGATATACACTAGATTCACAAGAGCTTGACAAATATTTCGCTAGTGTTGCGTCAGATAACCAAGCAGAGGGTTCACTCTCTATTTTGGAGGGATTTGCCCCTACCGATATCGACTCTTCCGTTGCAGAATTTCTCAACAATTGCGACTATGTTGTATGGCTCTCAGAACCTGCCAAAGCTGAGGATAATCCTCCAATCAAACTTAAGAATAACCGATTTACCAAACTATTTGAAGTTATTGGCAACATGTATATGCTGCCAACATACGATGAACTCGATCTAACGCCATATTTTGCGCCTTTCTATATGCTCTTCTTCGGACTCTGTCTGGGAGATATGGGATATGGTCTGATAATAGTGTTGGCGTCATTGTTTATCATCTGGAAAGTTCCTTCTCTGCGCGAATATGCTAAACTCGGAATCTGGCTTGGTGTTGGCACGATTATTATGCCGGCACTAAACGGCACATTTTTCGGCACCAAGATTTATGACATATTCAATATGTCCGACAGCATTAAGGGACTCTTCTTTACAGATATCAAGATGTTCTGGTTTGCGATTATATTCGGCCTATTTCAGATTATTGTGGCAAGACTGATTTCCGCTATCTACAAGATGCGTAGAATTGGATGGCAGCATGGTATGTCCAACATTGGCTGGTGCATGATATTAATCTGGGTCGCATTGCTCTATGCAGGTTCACAGATGGGCAAGAACCTGACACCCTCTTGGATGGGATGGACCTTTGGAGCAGGGGGTCTCGCACTGGTGATTCTATTCTCCAAGCCGGTACGCAATCCTATCAAACGTCTTTTCGGTGGAGTTACAGCCCTTTATGACATCACCGGATTCTTTGGAGATGTGCTCTCCTATATCCGTCTATTCGGACTAGGTGCAGCCGGTGGCAGCCTCGGCATGGTAATCAACGCAATGTCTATGGCTCTCAAGGGTGTTCCTTATGCAGGCTGGATTCTCTGCATCGTACTTCTGGTCTTCGGTCACCTTTTCGTTATGTTGCTCTCAGCTATTGGTGCATTTGTCCATCCGATGCGTCTGACTTTCGTAGAATTTTATAAAAATGCTGACTTTACAGGCGGTGGAAAACCTTACCGCCCTCTAAATAAGAACAATTAACCCGATTACAAACTTAAAATTTTAATAAAATGACTTTATCAGTACCTCTAATCATCGCTTATTCGAGTATGGCAATTATGCTTGCGTTCGCTTGTATCGGTAGTGCAATTGGTGTTACCAAGGCTGGAAACACCACAATTGGCTCCCTTAAGAAAAATCCCGATATGTTCGGTAAATCAATGATTCTTTGTGCATTACCTTCAACCCAAGGTCTCTATGGTTTTGCAGGATTTTTCTTTATGCTCAACGCCCTCAAGGGACTCAATTTCGAAATCGCATTAGGTCCATCACTCGCAATGGCATCAGCGGCTATTGCTTTGGGTTTTACAGCTTATTTCTCAGCCATCTGGCAGGCCAAACTTTGTGCAAACGGTATCAATGAAATGGGTAACGGACACGATGTTTTCTCCAGGACAATGATCCTCGCAGTATTCCCTGAGCTTTATGCTATTCTTACATTTGCCGCCACATTCCTTGCCTTGCCGTAAGCAATGATTACCATCTACTGCGTCAATACAGGGAGCAGGCAAAAATTTCCGGAAGGGACAACCCTTCAAGATATGGTTGAGGCCTTCGATTTCGAAAGGCCTCATCCTATAATAGCCGCAAAGGTCAACAATGTTAGTCAGGGACTCCGCTACCGCGCCTTCAACAACCGCAACGTGGAGTTTTTGGACTACACATCCTATACCGGTCGTGGTGTTTACCGCAGGTCACTCTGCTTTCTGCTCTACAAAGCAGCGCACGATATTTTCCCCGGTTGCAGGGTAGTCATACGCCGGCCCATTTCAAAAGGCTTCTTCTGCTATATCGATAAAGATGGGAATGGCTCTATGAACATCTCCAAAGCAGAACTTATACAACTGCGTTCAAGAATGGAAGAACTGGTGGAACAGGATATCCCCTTCCGCCGACATGAAGTACTAAAAGAGGAAGCAATAGAGATATTTCGCAGCATTGGTGCTGACGACAAGGTACGGCTACTGGAGACAACAGGAGATCTCTATGTGATTTATTACACCCTGTTAGAGACTCCCGATTACTACTACGATGCGCTGCTTACTAGCACCGGATATCTCAAAATATGGAGTCTTAACCCTTACAAAAACGGATTGCTGCTCAGGGTACCGGACAGGCATCGCCCGGAACAGCTAACCCCATTAATTGAACAGCCAAAAACATTCGAGATTTTCTCGGAGGCCAATCGTTGGAACCAGATAATGGGACTCAATACTGTAGGAGATCTAAATGCTGCCATTGCAAGCGGAAAGACCTCCGACCTTATTTATGTGGCTGAAGCTCTCCAAGAAAAGAAAATTGTGCAGATAGCAGAAGAGATTGACCGAAGGATGAAGTCCGACAAACCACTGCGTCTGATACTGATTACAGGCCCCAGCAGCAGCGGAAAATCCACTTTCTGCAAACGTCTGAGCATCCAGCTTATGGCATGTGGCCTAAAGCCGATATCATTCTCCACAGATGACTACTTTGTCAATCGCCTGGACACACCCCTTCTGTCGGACGGCTCATTTGACTTTGATAATTTTGAGACTGTAGATCATAGGTATCTACAGAGTGATATGCTCAAACTTCTGAATGGAGAAACGGTAGAGGTGCCGGAGTACAATTTCGTCACCGGACTGCGCGAATTCAACGGACGTAGACTCCATCTGGAAGATGGCTCCATCTTAATTGTGGAGGGCATTCATGCTCTTAACCCTAGATTGACCGATCAGGTGGAAGAGAGCATTAAGTACAGGATATTCATCAATACCATCACCAGTATCGCATTGGATGATCACAACTGTATCCCCACCAGCGACAACCGTCTCCTACGAAGGATTGTGCGCGACTACAACCTGGGCTCCTTTACCGCAAGGGAGACCATCTCCAACTGGCCCAATGTACGCCGAGCAGAGGTCAAATGGATCTATCCCTTCCAGGAGGATGCTGATGCAATGTTCAACTCCTCCTATCTGCTCGAGTTTGCAGTACTCCATTCGCACGCGGAGAGAATCCTAAGGACCATACCCAAGAACTGTAAAGAATACAGCGAAGCTCATCGCCTACTCAAATTCCTTAGTTACTTTACACCTGTTTCTGATAAAGATGTGCCCTCTACCTCCCTTATGCGTGGTTTTATCGGAGGAAGTAGTTTTTGATAATTATTCAACCCAATAATATAAAACAATAATGAAGCGACTTTTCCTTATACCGGTGCTTCTGATATGCACCATTATTTCTATCAGCGCGCAGGATAAAGTGGTAAAGAAGGTACTCGAACTCGGTAAGAGTAACAATACCACAATGAACCACATTGACATCCTCGCCAACCGAATCGGCGGCCGTCTTATAGGCTCCCACGCACTCACTGATGCCGAAAATTGGGTTATCAGCAAATTTGAAGAGTGGGGAATGGAGTATTACACCCAAGATGTAGGCTCTATCAATGTAGGATTTAACCGAGGCCCCTGGTTCGGACGTATGCTCAGCGAAGACGGTATGCAGCTCCATTTCGCGACACCCTCCTATACAGCCGGCACAAAAGGCCGTCAGATAGGCCATGTATTGATTGAACCTAAGAGCAGAGGAGAATTGGAAAGGATGAAAGGAGCACTCAAAGGAGCCTGGGTACTTATTTCAGGCAAATCCAACGGCAATCCTATTGACAATTCATCCGAAGGCGAAGAGATCAGAGCGAAAGCAATTGCAGAAAACGACTCAATTGCACGTCTAAACAACGAAATCAGAGCCTACAACTATGCAAACAGGGAGAATCCTAAGGAGATGATCCCCTATGTGGAGTGTCCCGCAATGTTCTACAAGGAGATGATCGAGGCCGGAGTACTCGGATTCATCCAGTCTGCATCCCTGCCTATGACTATCCTCTCCAACAGAAAAAACGCATACGACATAACTTATGACAACCTGCCTACTGTATGCGACATCAAACTTGACGAACATCAATTCAAAATAATTGAACAGAAGGTTAAGGAGCGCCAGACATTTTTCCTTGAATTTGACATACGTAACCATTTCAGCATCGGCCCGATCAAATATAGAAACATAATTGGCGTCATTAAGGGCAGCAAGTATCCTGATGAATATGTGATGCTGGGTGCTCATATAGATGCATATGATATCGCCACCGGTGCAGTAGATGATGCCAATGGCTCAGCAGTAGTTCTCGAGGCTGCCAGGCTCCTCGCTATGAGCGGAGCAAAGCCTAAAAGAACCATCCTTTTCTGTCTCTGGACAGGCGAAGAATTCGGACTATTGGGTTCCAAATATTTTGTTGAAAACAAAACCGTCAATCTGGAAAAAATCTCAAACTATTTCAATCGTGACGGAGGTCCTCTGTGTGTGACCGGAATTACTGTTCCGGAAGCGATGTACGATGACTTCGTAAAGGTAGCAGAACCACTTGATGGGTACTCTGAAGAGTTCCCTTTCACGGTTAATAAGCGTCAGGGAGAGCCCCGAAGGCGTCCGACAACTCCTGGAGGTAGTGATCATGCCCACTTTGCCATGAACGGAGTACCCACTATCTCACTGAGCGAAACTGACCACAAAGGCTACAACTTCAGTTATGGCGAAATCTGGCACACTGAAAATGACGTGTATCAGAAGGTCTTTCCTGATTATATGGAACACTCTTCGGTAATAACCGCTGTCATTGTTTATGGTATCGCAAACCTCGACCATCTCCTCTCCCGTGAGGGATTGTATAAAGAATAACGGGAAGGTATTTAGGTTATTAACAACCAACGGGGTGATTAAATCACCCCGTTTTGTTTGTCAAATGTTTGATGTATGTCAAAAGAAAAATTCTCTGGAGACAACTGTGCTATTGCCACAATTATCCTCAGCTTTAACGACAATGGTATGCTTACTGCCACGGGAAATACGTAAAGGATCCAGACGCAAAGTAACACGGCCACGTTTTAACATCGAAAGATGCCATTTTCCATCAATTTCCACTCTATAATCCTTTATACCTGAAAAATCATCCTCAAGATAGATTAAAATTTCACCCCCCGCGCGGAGTATATTACCCTTACGTTCCCAGAAAGAAATCGTAGGAGGTGTGGTATCAGTCGTGACGCACCAGGTTCCGAATCCGACACGGCCACGCACTCCGTTACCATCCCATTTGCCACCGGCATAAGAAAGTACACCATCCCGGTAATGTGCCAAACATGCCTTTGAATGGAGAGACTCAGGCATAGCACTCTCTAAGAATAGTTCGCCATTAAGGTGTAATGGAAGCGAGGGATCTCCGAGTTTCCAAACTGCTGAGAAAATAGAGGAAGAATCCGCCTCAGCCACCTTTGCATAGGGAAACCATCCCGAATCATAAAGTGATGCAGCGGGCAAAGTGTAGGAAACCCCCTCATCGGTGAAGAGGTGTGGCATATACCAAAGAATCGGAATGCGCTTCAGATCTTCCTGGCTTGCAAGTGCTGTGGCCACAGCAGAAAGAGAACTCTCAAGATAGTCATCACGTCTGACCTTGAAGGAAATAGTGGAGCTATTACCATGCTCATCACTTATACGCACCTTAAGATCGTGTTCATCGTAATCATTGAGTACAATGAGACCGCGTTCAGGAGCATAGATGTGCTCTGAAAGGAGGTTATTGGGATCTAGAAGTGTTTTAATAACATCGTCGCCTCCCACACTCTGCTCACGCAACGCACTGAGATAACGTCCCTGCCTAGGATGGATTTCACCCACTTCAAACCGGAATACCGTATCCCTTTCGAGCAGTACCAGATACTCTACGACTGCCAGTTTACCGGTGGTTCCGTTCTGGCGATCAATTGCATCTATGCCTAGATAGCTCTTGTGAGGCAGTCGGACAGTGGTGCCGGAAAGAGATGCGGGATAGTTGGAACTACGCAGGGGATATCTGACAGGAAGAGTTAGCGTATCGCAATAACCAAAGAAAAAGAGGCGCTGAAATACCGGTGGGATGTCATCAACAACTTTGTAGTAACCCCTCGCCAAATAGTTTAGCGGAGTCTGAGTAGCTAAGTCGCGGACCTCCAGATGGAGATGTGGTGCCACGGAGTAGCCGGTATTGCCCACTCTTCCTATGGCCTCACCACGTTCTACCGGCAGTTGTCCCGACTCAAACTCCAGCGAAACTTCAAATCTTTCAGAGGCATACTGCTCCTCTTCCACCAACACCGCAAATTCAGGCACAAAGTCATGCATATGGCCGTATAGAGAGAGTGTACCATCCGGATGCGTGATATAGACAGCATTACCATAACCTCCCGTAGAGACGCTCAAACGGGAGACATATCCTGATTTTATAGCATAGATAGTGTCTCCTACTACACCTCCTACACGCCAGTCAAGGCCGGTGTGGAAATGATCTCGCCTCAACTCACCATAGGAGCCTGCAAAAGATTGAGGAACCTTGAGCGGAGAGCAGGGGATTTCCTGTGCGCAGAGCGCGAAAGAGAAGAACAGTAGTAGTAAAGAGAGAATTCTTCGCATAATACTATTTATTGAAGAAACTCTTTACTTTGTCGAAAAATTGTCGATCGTATTTATCAGGGTCAGGTTTGAATGCATCCGAATCTCTGTATTTCTCCAATATCTCTTTATCCTTTTTATCGAGCTTCTTAGGGATCCACACCTGTACAAATACAAGCATATCGCCTGTGCCATAACGGTTGATGTCGGGAACTCCCTTGCCTTTGAGACGTAATATCTTGCCGGGTTGAGTGCCGGGCTCTATTTTAATCCTAAGTTTACCGTCAATCGAAGGCACCTCGGCATCAGATCCGAGCATGGCATCAATCGCTGAAATATAGAGATTGTATATCAAATCGTTGTCATCGCGTTTAAGTTCCGGATGTTCTTCCTCCTCAATCACCACCAGCAGGTCACCATTGACACCGCCGGCTTTAGAGGCGTTACCTTTACCTTTTATAGTGAGTTGCATACCATCCATTACTCCTGGGGGAATGGAGAATGCTATCTCCTCCGATTTTTTAACAAGACCCGAACCATTACATTTGCGGCAAGGATTTACAATTCGTTTGCCCTCTCCTTTACATTGAGAACAGGTGGACTGACTCTGCATCTGGCCGAGCATGGTCTGGACAACTCTGGTCACCACTCCCCTGCCATTACACTGTTCACAGGTCTTTATATCAGCCTCCGAAACTGCTCCTTTACCGTTACATTCCGAACATTGAACCGCTTTGTTGATTTTGATTTTTTTGTCTACCCCTTTCACTACATCAGAAAGATTGACCTTGACGCGAATTCTGATATCCGAGCCGCGTGAAATTCTCTGGCTGGCTGCAGTACCTCCTCCGAAACCTGAGAAACCGCCAAAACCACTGAAGCCTCCAAAAGCGCCACCGAAGATGTCGCCAAACTGGCTGAAAATATCCTCCATAGAGAATCCTCCTGCAGAGAATCCTCCCTGACCGCTCAATCCAGCATGTCCAAACTGATCATATCTGGCACGCTTGTCGTCATTACTGAGTACATCATATGCCTCGGCAGCTTCCTTAAACTTCTCTTCAGCCTCTGCATTACCCGGGTTCTTATCGGGATGGTACTCAATGGCCTTCTGGCGGTAAGCCTTTTTTATCTCCTCCGCTGAGGCATTCCGGGCAACGCCAAGCACTTCGTAATAATCTCTTTTTTCTGCCATAGCCCTATACCCCCACTACTACTTTAGCATATCTTACCACTTTACCATTAAGAGTATAGCCTTGTAAGACAACATCAATAACTTTATTTTTGAATTCTGAATCCTGGGCCGGGAGCTGTGCCACAGCCTCGTGGAAGTCGGTATTGAAAGTCTGGCCTAATGCCTCGATTCTCAACATTCCCTTTGACTTTAGATAAGTCGTCAGTTTTGTGTAGATAAGATCCGTACCTTCGATCGCCGCTTGTGAGGCATCAGACTCTTTAAGAACCTTGATAGCTCTTTCGCAGTCATCCAGTACGGGGAGAAAACCCACCAAAATATCCTTTCCGGCTGTGGCAATCATATCGAGACGCTCTTTGGCGGTACGTCTGCGATAATTGTCAAATTCTGCCACATTGCGGATATATTTGTCATTAAGTTCCTCTATCTGAGTTTTTAGTTTTTCAATCTCCGCAATGAGCGATTCTTCCTGTGTGAGGTCTTTGCTGTCTTCCAAATCGGGCTCATGAGTGGTTTTAGCTCCTTTTTTGGAATTTTCTTGCTCTTTAATGCGGTCTTTCTTAGTCATATTTTTTTCTTTTTGTTCGTAATACTTTATTATGCCGTAAAGAAACAAATAATCTGCCAATGAAAAAAATAAGACAAAATGGCAGAAAAAGAGTAAGTTTGCTACTCAAATTTATGTTTGAACAGATAGGCACATATTTATCTGCTACTTCACTATACTCTGTAGAGATGATCTCGATTCTCATACTTGTAGGAGCATTCGTCGGGTTCATCAATACTGTCGCGGGTATGGCTACCATCATCTCTTACGCCCTTTTTATGGCTATGGGAATGCCGATTAATATTGCCAATGCCACTACACGTATCGGTGTCCTTGCCCAGTTTTCAGTCACCTCCGCAGTCTTTCGCAAAGAGGGTTATCTTGACCTCCGGCTAGCCACAAAAGTAGGGATTCCGGTTGGTCTTGGGGCATTTTTGGGAGCAGAATTTGCTGCTTTGCTACCCACCAACCTAATAGAATGGGTCACTGGAAGCGTGATTCCCCTCATAGCCCTATTGCTCTTTGTAGACAAGAAAAGGTTCACAGACCGTTACGAATCCTTATCCAATTCCAATATGACCCTATGGAAGTATCTAATATTCTTTTTAATTGGAATTTATGGAGGGTTCACCCACATTGGAGTTGGTCTGCTGATAATGTTCGGTTCATTTTTCCTTCTGGGAATTGATCTTTTGCACGCTAATGCCATCAAGCAGTTTGCGGTGGTGATCTATACTCCGATTGCACTTGTTATTTTTGCCATTCACGGGCTGATCAATTGGCCTGTGGCTCTGATTTATGCTATTGGCAACATCACAGGAGGGTATATTGCTTCAAAGGTGGCAATAAAATGGGGAGAACGTTTTATCAAGATTTGTGTCCTTATAGTTGTTCTGGCAATGTCGTCCTGGCTTATCTATAAGCAATTCTAAGTTACCAACGTATCCAATTACGCCTTCCAGGCGGACATATCCTTGCCGGATAGCTCTGCATTACGAATTTCCGTGGAGGAGATATTATGAAGTCTGCCTTCCAGCAAACGGATGCCTTTAATAGCGGAACGGCTATTGTGCTCTTCACAGAGAGCAGGTGCATCTACCCCCTTTCGTGGATAAACCCAAATTTCAAACTCGTCTATCAGCTCCTGATAACGATACCAACGGCTTAAGATGGTAAGATTGTCGGCACCAATAACCATTATATGATGGCAAGTGGGTTCTTTTTCGCGTAGATATCGTAGAGTATTTATGGTGTAGAGTGGCTCCTTAAGGTGGTATTCCACATCGGAAACCTTGACATCCAGGCCACTTCGCTCTATTGCTGCTTTAACATTCTTCAATCTTACACTTTTTGAGTAGTTCTTCTGTTTCATCGGGTTTTGTGGCGACACCACTACTCTCACCTCGTCTACTTCCGTATGCTCCTTAAGGTACTTTAAAATCTCAAGGTGGCCGGTATGCATCGGGTTAAAGGTTCCAAAGAAGAGTGCCACCTTTTTTTTTGGACGTGCTATAAACTCAGCCACACACTCCTCCGCCTCTCTGAGGCAGGTAGCAAGGTCATCATTAATCAGGACCACATCAAACTTGGATGCATAACGAACTTCACTCCTTGCCTTAACAACTCTCGCTTCTATAGCCTCAGGAGAATCGGTACCTCTTAGTTCCAATCTTTTACGAAGGACTTTTATGGAGGGTGCCTTTATGAATACGGAGAGAGCCTGATCACCCAGAAGCTTCTTGAGATTGATTCCGCCCTTGACATCGACATCGAATAAAATGATGTTACCGTTGAACCAGATACGTTCCATTTCCGACTTCAGCGTACCGTAGAAAGAGCCCGGATAGACCTCTTCATACTCAACAAACTCATTTGCTAAAATCCTTCTACGGAATTCTTCTTCGGATAAAAAGTAGTATTCCCTACCATTTTGCTCCAAGCCACGGGGTGCTCTGGATGTGGCCGAAATAGAGAATTCAAGGTTGTCAAATTTGGTCAGAAGATGATTGACCACAGTACTTTTGCCAGACCCCGAGGGAGCTGAGAAGATTATCACTTTCTTATTCATGTGCACGTTATCTCTGCTTTACTTGAATAGACAAAAATAGTGATATTCCTCAAAAAACTATTATCTTTGTAGAGTTTATTTATCTAAAACCGTCAAACCGAAAATATATTTTAAAGATTATGATTTCTTATAAAGATTTAGGCCTTGTAAATTCCAGAGAGATATTTGCAAAGGCAATGAAGGGTGGATATGCCATCCCGGCGTTCAATTTTAACAACATGGAGCAGTTACAGGCCATAATACAGGCCTGCGTAGAGACCAGGTCTCCCGTTATACTCCAGGTATCGAGTGGTGCACGCAAGTATGCCAATCAGACACTACTAAGATATATGGCACAGGGTGCTGTAGAATATGCCAAAGAACTTGGCTACAACATTCCCATTGTGCTGCATCTCGACCATGGTGATTCATTCGAACTCTGTAAATCCTGCATCGAATTTGGTTTCTCCTCCGTTATGATTGACGGATCACATCTTCCTTATGATGAGAATGTCGCTCTGACAAGAAGAGTTGTTGAATATGCTCACAAGTATGACGTGACCGTAGAAGGCGAACTCGGTGTTCTTGCCGGAGTCGAAGATGAAGTATCAGCTGAGGAGCATATCTACACCAAACCCGATGAGGTTGAAGACTTCGTAAATAAAACAGGAGTTGACTCTCTTGCCATTTCCATAGGCACATCACACGGAGCATTCAAATTTAAACCAGGCCAAAAGCCCAAAATCCGTCTCGACATCCTTTACGAAATCGAGAAGCGTATCCCCGGCTTCCCCATCGTACTCCACGGTTCATCCAGCGTTCCCCAGGATATAGTCGCCGAAATCAACAAGTACGGCGGTGCTCTTAAAGACTCCATCGGTATCCCCGAAGACCAGCTTCGCGAGGCAGCCAAGTCTGCTGTCTGCAAAATCAACATTGACAGCGACGGACGTCTTGCTATGACAGCTGCTGTAAGAAAGGTGTTGACTGAAAAACCTGCTGAGTTTGACCCTCGCAAGTATCTCGGCCCCGCTCGTGACAAGCTCAAAGAGCTTTATAAGCACAAAGTTATCAATGTTTTGGGCAGCAATGACAAAGCCTAATAAAAAACGGGGATGAACCCCGTTTTTTGTTACTAGTTATGAGTTTCGAGTTAGGAGTCAATAGTAGATTTTGTGGTTCTGTGTAAGATGTTTAGTTTATTTGGAATGTGAGGTTATGGTTTATGAATATCAAATTTAGATTGACTGTTGTAAATTTAATTTAACGACTCTAATTTATCTTTCTTGCTACTTTTCCCCAAACAGTTGGTTATTTGCACAAACAATCAAAACCCAAAAATCACCAAACTCCTACAACCTATATACTTACTGCCCAGACTAGTAACTACAACACTACACACTTAGTTCTTCCTTTCCACCTCTATTTCAAAACAGAGAGGAGTATATTCCGGAATTGAAGGAGAACTGCCGGTAGCACCATAACCAGACTGGGACCAGAAAAAGGCCACTGCCTTCTCTCCATATCTCATACGCATAATAGCATCGGCAAAGCCCTCAATGATACTATTGGACTGTTTAAAATCGGCAATATTGTCCTTGAATGTGATATCCATTGCCTCGTATGATTTTTTGGATTCATAGATGCGGTAGCGTTTAGCCGTATCACGAATGTTGGTGTCAAATACAATTCCGTCAAGCATATATCCGATATAGCGAATCTTGATTTGTGCCTCTGTTGCAATGGAGTCCTCAACCGGAACTTCTTTGGTTTTGACAAAATAGAAACCCCGCTTGATAGTGTCTACACCACCCCAATGTTTCTCGCTGTACAACCTAAGCATCGGTTCCTCATAGTCGGCATAAATATCCTCTACACAATCCACAAGTTCTAATTCAAAGATAAGAGGCGCTGTTCCCTCCAATGAGGAGAAGAGTGAATAGATAGAGACAGAAAGAGTAGCAAGTTCAGGTGTGAATGCGATGGTTGCCCTACCTCCTACCTTCATTCTTTTGAGAATTTCTTCAACACCGGCATAAAGTGCCTCCTGGTCCACACGCCAGATGTTGTAGCCATAATGTCTGGAATGGGAAAACTCTCCTAGCTGCTCGGAGAGTGCCTGGTCATTAGTTGCCAAAATATTACCTGAAAGCTCCTTTACAGTATATTTGACAAACACATAGGAACTATCGGTCACGTTGCGACCGGTACCATCCGAAAAATTTATAATGTAAAGTCCCGAGGAAGTCTTTTCAGAACTTGGATGCTTGATATTTATCCAAGAGTCGAGCACACGTGCCTGGACAACCTCGTTGGCCTCTCCCACTTCCTTTGCACATGAAGCAAATGTGAGCAGTGTCACTATGGCTAGGGCTAAAAGCAGTAATCTGTATCTTAACATAATCCTCTAGTTGTCAATTATTTTTCTTTATACCTGTCACAAGCACATTGTACATCAGTGCGGACATTGAAGGCACTATGCCGGTGTTTTGGTCATAAAAACCATATTTTGCGGAGAAGAGAATGAGGGATTGTTCACCCAAACGCATTCCCTCCATACCACGGTTGAGTCCCTCAACCAGATATCGGGATCCAAGTACTACATTGGCGCTATCACTCCAAAACATACCGACAGGACTACCCTGGAAGACATAAGCTTCGTAAATGAATCTAATTGAATCTCCGGTTGCTGCCTCAGGACCGCTACCGGGTGTGATTATAACACGATTAGCCCCATCCAGACGAAGTACCTCATTTTCAGGAAATTCTTTACTTATGTAGCTATCAATCTGCTCTTCCTGAGTGGTCAGAAGCAGCAACTTTTCGCCCTGGCAGGAAGCCATTGCAAAAAGTGTCAGAATTGCAATCGATATAAGTCCAAAATTCCTAAACATTGTGCAAATATAATACAAAAGATATGCCTCAACCAATTTTGAGGAATTCTCTAAAACTTTTTTCTATATAGGGGCCAACCTTCTCAAACGGCATATAGAGTCTTCCACCCGCCGCATTGAGATGTCCGCCGCCATTGCAATAGAGGGAAGCGAAGCGATTTACATCCAAGTCTCCTTTGGAACGAAGTGAAACACGTATGTATTTATCCTGACCCTTATCCAACTCTGAGAAAAGCGCGCTAATCCTGATTCCCTTGATTGAGAGCGGCAGATTGACAAAACCCTCCGAATCTCCAATAGCGAAATTATATAACCTCTTATCCGCGTCGCTTAAAAGCAAATAGGCTACACCGCAATCCTCTATCACATAAAGACAATCTTTGAGCAAGTGGCCCATAAGGCGCATTCTATCAACGGAATAGTTATTGTATACGCACTCCTGAAGTCTGGTTTTGTCCACTCCGGCATCGGTCAGCAACGAAGCCATTTCAAAAGTCGACGCGCTAACGGAGTTGTAAAAATTGTTGGTATCGGTCATCATGCCTACGTATAATGATTCAGCGCACTTGAGACCAAGACTCGAAACATCTCCTTCTACATCGCTCATACTCATAAGTACCCAGAAAAGCAACTCGCAAGATGAAGAAACTTCAATCTCGGAATAAACAAGGTCAAAATACTCAACCTCAGGAAAAGGGTGGTGATCAATAAGCACTTTGGGAACCTTACTGGCCAATATATCCTCTTCCAACTGCTCTGTACGGCTTAAACGATTGAAATCAAAACAGATCAACAGATCAGCAGAGGAAATTAACTCTCTGGCACTATTATCCTCATGAGAATGAATCGTAACAGGAGTATCTTCTCCAATGAGGAAAGCAAGATAATCGGGATAGGGACTGGGCAGGACTGCTGAGGGGGTCATTCCCCTCTCTCTGAGATAGTGGTACATGCCTGCGAGGGAGCCCACTGAGTCACCGTCAGGATTAAAGTGACCAATGAGGAGGGGCCTCATTGATGCTGAAAGCATCTCCTCCAGAAGTGTCGTATCAAATCTCTTTTCCACTATTATGCTTTTTTTTACTGCAAAATTAAAAATATATTGCAAGTACTAAATATTATTTTTACTTTTGTAGGTCAAAATAGGACTTTTTTTTGACATTGACAAGGCAATATTATTAATTAAAATTATACAATGAAAAAACTACTCACCTATTTCATCCTCCCCTTAGTGATTGTTGTACTTGCAGTATTTATCGTTAGGAGCATTAACGAGCCTGTGAGGTTCGGTAAGGAAAGAGATGCACGTCAGCAAGTCGCTATCCAGCGCCTCCAGGATATCCGCGAGATTCAGACCACGTTTAAATCCGCATTCGGCTATTACGCACCTGTGATGGACACACTTATTGATTTTTACAATAACGGTAAGATCACCATTGTAAGACAAATTGGTTCGTTGGATGACTCTGCTGCGGTTGCACAAAAGCTGGTAAGACGTGAAAACATTGAAATCTATGTAAAAGACACTCTTTTTACCTCACGCACCGATTTCTTCGTTGACTCGCTGAGGTACATTCCTTTCTCTGGAGGTGACACAGTTATTATGAGTGCTATCACTAAGATGGTATCAGGTGTAAGTGTTCCTCTGTTTGAGGCCAAAATGCCGTTTAACTCCCTTCTCAAAGGCTTGGACCGTCAATTAGTTATCAACCTTAATGCTGAAAGAGAGGATACGGACCGTTACCCTGGTCTCATGGTAGGCAGCATCGTGAACCCTAACAACAACGCCGGTAACTGGGAATAGTGACAGGATTTACTCTGGTACCTTCCGAATTCTTTTCGCCGGAAGATGCACACAAAATCTTGTCCGAAGTAGTACCGCTCAAGGATACGGACATTGTACGACACATAGAACTGCCTGACTATAAGGCAGTTCTTATTTATGCACAAAAGAGAGACGAGAAAAACACCTCAGTGCTTCCAATTGCGGATCTTTTGCGCTTTATCCCCACTATCGCCGGGCATAATCGGCTGGCCGTATCACTGAATAAAAAACACATATACATTGTATTGGCTGAGGGAGAGAAACTCCTTCTGGCGAATGCATATCCGGCAGCTGACATCGTTACTGCTGAGTATTTTATTTTTGCCGCTCTACGAGAGTTCCAGATCAATCCGCGGATGACTACCATTCATTTCCGTGGGGAAATACCTTCCGGTCTGACCGAGGAGATGTTCAGACATTTCCGCTCCGTGGAGTTTGTCTGATCCTGAAATTTATCATGCGCATCATCGGAGGTTCACTCAAAGGCAAGACCATAATCCCTCCTGCAGGCTTAAAAGCACGTCCAACGACTGATTTTGCAAAAGAGGGGTTGTTCAATGTTCTGACTAATGAGGTAGATTTTGAAGAAACTACTGTTTTAGACCTTTTTGCCGGCACCGGCAGTATCTCATATGAGTTTGCATCACGTGGATGCAAAGAGATAGTTGCTGTTGAAATGAATACCCTACAAGCCGACTTCATACGCAAAACTGCAGTCGCGTTGGGACTTTCCGCCTTAACGATCGTGCGTCACAATGTGTTTGATTTTATAAATATCTGCACAAGGAGTTTTGATATAGTATTTGCCGATCCTCCCTATCAGATTGTAGGTCTTTATACTATTCCTGACAGAATTATCGAGCATAACATGTTGGCTGATAACGGCTACCTCATACTGGAGCACCCTAATGAATTAAGCTTTACAGAACATCCCTGTTTCGTTAAAGAAAAACGCTACGGCAATGTACACTTCTCTTTTTTCAAAAAAGTGTAATTTATTTTGCCGGATATAAAAAAGTATCTATATTTGCAGTCCCAAAAGGGAAAAAGCTATTATACTACTTGGTGCGGTAGTTCAGCTGGTTAGAATACCGGCCTGTCACGCCGGGGGTCGCGGGTTCGAGTCCCGTCCGCACCGCAAAAAAGCGACTTTTATAAGTCGCTTTTGTTGTTTTAAATACCTTAGCGTTTTTTCAATTAGAGTTTAATATTTTCAATAAATACAATTATTTTTAATTCTGTTTGAAAATAACTCCATTTAATGTTAATGCAAGCGAGTTTGCTACGGTAGACTGATACTTGAATAATAGTTTCTTGCAAAACCTACAGCCTGATCTAGTATCGGTCTTGTAAATTCAATAAACAAATCTTGTTCTGGAGGAGGCATAATGGGTTTTGTTTCTGTCATTTTAAGTTGTTTATTTGTCAATGCGCGTTCATCTCCTTTATAACTAGCCCATTCATTTACCCATACAAATCTACCCGGGAAATTACGACTCTCTTCTACTTTGTTATTATAAGCATTAATTATTTTTGCCGAAAGGATTCCTTCTGAAATAACTTCCCTCGTATGAACAGTCAATTTTGCCTTTACTGTTCCATACACATTTTGTTTTTCTCCATTCACGGTAGTTGTTCCTACCAATACACTATCACGGGAAACTTCCGAATTGTTTGTAGTTTCACGTAAATTCCCTACTGTAAAGTCCTCAAAACTAAGCACTAAATATTGGTCAGGGTTGTCTAAGCCTTCCTCTTTTGCTTCCCCGTAAGTATAGAAACGGACGAATTGATTGGCTGTTATTTTACTCATCTGTGCCATCAGATTATCATAGAAGAAGTCGGCAGAAAGTTGATAACGTTTGGGTGTAATAGGTTTTTGTACTACCACTTTGAGCGTAGCTGCATATAATGCAACTTGAATTTTTTCCTTCACATCCTTATAATCTGGCATGTAGTGTTCGGCTTTTAAGAACTGATAATATGCCTCTCGAGCATCTCTGAGGGTATTTAGCTGTAATAAACGTTCGCCCTGTTTATAGGATTCCTCAAAAGCCAATGGCAAGATTTCTCTCAGCTCTTTGCTATATTGCTCAGGATGCGGGAAAAGTTCCATTGCTTTCGGACAGGTATAGATTGCATCTGCTATAGCGTTGAGAACCAAATACTCATCTGCTATAATCGAATACTTGTCGGCTACATCGACATCTAAAGCATTTTGAATTTTTCGCATGCTGTTTTCTTTTGCCAACGGATATGCTTGTTGCAACACCTCTATCGATTTTTTACTTTTCGGATTTGAGCGTAAAGTCTTAATAGCACCCATTGTGGCGTTATAATAATCGCCACGTTGCAAGTTTCTTATATTCGAAGAACAATTGACGCTCAAAAAAGTGACAACAATCAATACTAATAGATAACTAAGCTTTTTCATACGAATATTTTATTTTTATTTTTTTTGTGTGGAACCTTTGATGATTAAAATAATCATGTTCATTTATTATGTTTCAGCAAGTGTCTTTTAAGGCAAAGTGTTATACAATCAGTCAGCAGATAAAGTTTTTTTATCTAATAACAAAGTTAGTGTTTTTTTGTTTTTTAGAACAACTGTAAACTAACATTTTAAACAAGTATTGTTAACTATTTATAAAGCACTGCACGATACTTTGTCTTCAGACAAAATACTATCTCAAAAGCTGTATGTCGGTGTTTTTGTTCATATTATAGATTCTTCAGATAATCCTCTAAACTCCACGCAGATATGTGCTTAGTTCCCTCATTTGTGCATATTTTATAATCGTCTATACTAAACTAAGGTGTCGAGTAATGATTCTTTTATTTACACAATTTTAGGAGTAACAGAATAAGCTAAAAAATCTCAAATATAAATGTGTTCTATTCCTTTGTAAGTATTTTCGAATGAACGTTTGCCTGATACTACTATTTTGAGATAATTGTCTTTTATCTTCAACAAATTGCCAAACGAGGCACCTATGATGTCAGAAAACTCCAAAGTAAATTCGTCAAAGGGCTTCGGATCTTTTCATTATTAACATCATTAAAAAGAGAGGTCAATACTGGTTTTATTTTAGTTAACCAACTATATATTAGTTATTTATCTTGAAATAAAGACAATATTACTACATTTGTCAACCCAGTCTTATTTTAATTGATTTTTGAAACTTTTTTTTTAATCCATATTTTGACAAAAAATATAGATTATCGAAAAATAATAGTTTATAATAATCAAACAATCAATTAAATACATAATTAATCTTCTGCCTTATAAATAGGCAAGTCAATATCATTTTATCATGAAACTTAAAAACAAAATTGCTGTTATTACCGGTGGCGCTGACGGAATTGGAAAAGCGACTGCCATTCGTTTTGCGCAAGAAGGCGCAACAGTTGTAATCTGGGACCTAAATGAAGAAAAAGGGAACGATACTGTAAAACTCATTAAAGATGCCGGCGGTAAAGCCGCCTTTGCAAAAGTGAATACAGCCGTTTACTCGGAAGTAGAAGCTGCTACAAAAAAGGTTGTCGACCAATTTGGAGCATTGGACATTATTATCAACAATGCAGGAATTACCCGCGACAGCACCCTTAAAAAAATGACCCCTGAAACCTGGCAACAGGTAATTGATGTAAACCTTACAGGTGTTTTCAATTGTTGTAAGTGTGCATCGGAAGTAATGGTGGAAAAGGGTTGGGGCAGAATCATAAGCGCTTCGTCTGTGGTAGCACTGTACGGTAATTTCGGACAGACGAACTATGTTGCCACAAAAGCCGGATTGATTGGAATGACCAAAACTTTGGCTCGTGAACTTGGTCGTAAAGGTGTAACCGTAAACGCAGTTGCTCCCGGATTTATCGCCACCGATATGGTTAAAAAAATGCCTGCCGAAGTATTGAAGTCGATGGAAGACAAAGTGCCTTTAAAACGCCTTGGTCAGCCGGAAGAGATTGCAGCAGCTTATCTATTCCTCGCAAGTGACGATGCTTCTTACATAAATGGAACAGTTTTGAGCGTTGACGGTGGTATGACCGTTTAAAATTGAGATTTATGGCAACATCAGCACAAGTTATTGGTGCGTCTATACTCTTTGCGGTTTATGTGGTGTTCGTACTCTACTTTGTAATCAAAGGTGCTCGTGGTACAAAAAACATCAAAGATTACGCAGTTGGGAGTTTTACGTTTTCACCGGTTTATGTAGCGTTGTCATTGGCTGCCGCCATGACAAGTGCTGCCACTTTTGTGATAAATCCCGGATTGATAGCCACTTACGGTTTAAGTGCCTATATCTCGTACGGATTAGTGTTCCCTTTTGCATCACTGGCATCATTGATTATTCTCACAAAAAGTTTCAGAAAATATGGCCAGTCGGTAAATGCGCTGACTTTATCAAGCTGGGTGGGAAACAGGTATAACAGCAAGGGATATGCACTCTTTGTTGCCTTCCTTACAGTTCTGCTATTGGCGTTTATTGTGTTGATTTTAGTTGCTTTGGTAAAGGTAGTCGCACAAGCATTGAATGCCGATCAAATTGTAGTCCTTGCCGTTGTGGTTGTCTTTACATTTGGCTATATGATGTTTGGCGGAGCCAACTCTATGGTTTATACCAATGTGATTCAGGCTTCGTTGATGATTCTGGTGGCACTTATTTTACTTGGCTCAGGATTCCAATTTTTTAAAGATGGATTTTTCGGTTTCTTTGAAAAATTAAGGATTATTGACCCACAATTAGTAAAATTCCCGAACGAGCAAAGTCCGCTATTTCGAGATTTCTTTGAGATCTTCATAGCACAATTGGTTGTAGGAGCAGCTGTAGTAGCCCAACCTCACATTATAACCAAGTCTTTGTTGCTCAAAAAAGAGAAAGATGTTAATAAATTCCTGACAGTATCCGTAATTGTTCAGTTTTTATTCTATTCGGTGGTATTTGTAGGACTCTTTGCCCGTTTGCTCTTTCCCGATTTAACATTAAATGGAGAGCCAATCAATGTGGATAGTGTTATATCCAACTACGTAATTACTGTTTTCTCAGGTGGAATAGGTTCATTGTTGGTTGGACTTCTGGTAATTCTTGGGTTGATTAGTGCCGGTTTTTCAACTATTGAAGGACTAATTCAGTCTTTAAGCACAACAATAACAACAGATCTTATCAAACCACTTTTTGGAAAATCTATAAAAAACGACAACAGCTACATCACCATCAACCGGATAGTAATAGCCGTAATGGGAGTAGTAGCCTTTTTTATGTCGAGAGAACAGATTATTAATCCGAATGTGAGCGTAGCTATTTTCGCTCAAAACGGAACCTATTCCTATTTCTCGATATTAATTGTACCGTTAGTGTTTGGAATTTTTCTAAAAAACGTAAAGATGAAATCTGCACTTTCAGGTTCAATAACAGCTCTTGTGGTCTATTTTGCCGTGTACTATCTGCTCCCTTATCTTTATAAGTCAGGTATAGCCAGTTTTGGTTTTGCTAATCGTTATTTCGGAGACCAAGTGCAAAATCCGGGCATTGCAGCTTGCATCGCCATATTAGCGGCATTTGCAGTGGGACTTAGTGTCCATTTTTTCAGCAGGAATAAAGCGAAAGCTTAGTGAAATATTTAATCTAAAATTAAAATATCTTATGTCTAATATGTCTAAATTCAAAGAAATATATCAAAGCAAATTAATCCCATTGGAAAAAATGCCCGATCTGCTTCGAAGTGATTCAGATGTAATTGTAGCGCAGTGCGCATCCGAACCACAAGGCTGCATGTCGGTATTCCATTTGGCAAAAGAGCGTGTAAGAGATGTAAAAGTATTTTCAGTACTTACTTTGAAACCCTATGAGTTCTATATGAAGCCGGACATGAAAGGGCATTTTGAACTTTGCAGTTGGTTTCATGCACCAGGTTCACGTAAAGCGATAAAGGAAAAAACGGGAACTGTTACTTACGTCCCGAATATGCTTCATAATGCAGCTACTGACAGGCTGAAAGTGCGTTGTCCGCATATATTTGTGGGTACTTGTACACCGCCTGACGAGAAAGGGTTTGTTTCTCTTTCGCTTGGAATAACGTATGAGAAAGATATTTTGGAAGCAGCAGAAGTCGTTGTGCTGGAGGTAAACGACCAACTGCCAAGAACATTTGGGGATACCCAAGTGCATGTTTCGCAAGTAGATTATTTTGTGGAATTTTCTCAAAATCCCCCTGCGATACCGGAGCCTCAACCGGATGAGGAAGCGATGAAAATAGGGAAACATATCGCCGATTTGATAGAAGATGGTTCTACTATTCAATTAGGAATTGGTGAAATACCAAATGCCGCCGCATTGATGCTGAGAGACAAGAAGGACCTGGGTGTTCATACGGAAATGATGGTGGATAGCATGATGGAACTCTATGATATGGGTGTTATCACCAATCAAAAAAAGAGCATACACAAGGGAAAATTTGTCTGCACTTTTGCCATGGGAAGTGAGAAACTTTATCAGTGGTTGGATAATAATCCGGCGGTGGAATTTCTACGTGGTTCGTATGTAACTAACCCGAGTGTGATTTGTCAAAACTCTAAAATGGTTTCTATCAATACATGCTTGATGATTGATTTTACCGGTCAGGTAGCGAGTGAGGGCATCGGCACAAAGCAGTATTCAGGTACCGGAGGACAGAGTGATACCGCTGTCGGGGCTATTGAAGGCTTGGATGGCAAGGGTAAGTCCATTATCGCCTGTCGTTCTACTGCCAAAGGTGGAACAGTTTCCACAATAGTTCCTGTGCTGCCCGCAGGCACGGGAGTTACGCTTCATCGCAGCAATACGGACTATATTGTAACCGAATATGGAAGTGTGAGACTCACCGGTCGTACTGTTCGTGAACGTACCGAATTGCTAATTTCCATTGCTCATCCCAATTTCAGAGAGGAGTTGAGAAAACAAGCGGAAGAGATTGGGTATTTGTAATGTTGAATGTAAATAATTATTAAATCGCAAACCTATGATGTTACCAATAAAAATAGTTGCTACCGGATTGTATGCACCGGGTGAACCAATAGATAATGAAGAGTTGAAAAAGTTGGCAGGAATTGAGTTTAATCATGAAAAAACTGAAGAAAAAATAGGAATCAAACAGCGCCATATTGCTCATTTCAGAAATCTGAATGAAACTACGGCAGATTTTGTAACCAAAGCAGCGGAAGATGCATTAAAAAATGCCGGTTTATCAGCCGATGATATCGGTCTATTTATAGTGGCAACAGATACGCCTGAATATATCACTCCGGCAACAGCCATTGTCCAGCAGGGAAGATTGCAGAAAGGTGAAAAATGGAGTATGTCTTTTGATATTTCAGCATCATGTGCGAGCTTTACAATGGCGTTTGATACGGCTTCACGGATTCTGACAAACAATCCCAAAATCAAATATGCATTAGTAACCGGAGTCTATAATATGCCTGCATTTATCCGTCCGGGTGATAAGTTCTCATATCCGATTTTTGCCGATGGAGCAGCCTCTTTTATTCTCACAAAAGATGAAACCGGGCAATCAGCCTATATCGGTAATCAGATGTTAACCGACGGAACTCAGTTTGACTTTATCGGCATCTATGCAGGAGGTTCTAAAATGCCGGTAACCAAAGAAGTTCTGGAAGAAGAGAAAAATGGTCTTCTCAGTCTAAAACCAATGCCTGGTGATCGAAATGTACGACTTTGGCCGATGGTATTGGACAAACTCCTTGCCGAATACAATACTAAAGCAGAAGAGATTGACCATTATATTTTTACACAGATCAATCGCTCGGTGATTATAAGAGTAATGGAAGCAATCAATCAGCCTGTAGAGAAAGCCATGATGATAATGGATAGATATGGTTATACTGGCTCCGGTTGTGTGCCAATGGCAATGCACGAAGGAATTAAATCGGGTAAAATCAAACGTGGAGATAAAGTGCTTTTCATGGCATCAGGTGCAGGTTTATCTGTAGGAAGCAACTTGTTAGTGTATTAATTTGATTGAGTATTGAGTATTGAGTATGGTAAATAGTTAATAATAAATAATATGATATGGTAAACGTAGGAATAGTTGGAACCGGAATTTATATGCCGGAAACGAAAATGACTGCTAAACAGATTTCAGAAGCCACAAAAGGCGTATGGAGTGAAGCAGCAGTAATAGAAAAATTGGGAATTGTGGAAAAAACGATTCCCGGTCCCGATGATGGCACACAAGAAATGGGTGTGCGTGCTGCGTTGGATTGTTTGAAAAATACCGGTGTAGATCCGATGGAGATAGATTTGATCCTTTGTGTTGGTGAAGAATGGAAAGAATATCCACTCACCACATCCGGAATTTATATTCAGGAAAAAATCGGAGCCAATAATGCCTGGTCAATTGACATTCAGCAACGTTGTGGAACAACGGTGGCAGCCATGAAAATAGCTAAAGATATGATGATAGCCGACGAAGGACTGAAAACAATTATGATTGTAGGCGGTTATAGAAATGGTGATTTCATCGATTTTGAAGACAGTGCTGTTTCTTTTATGTTTAATCTGGGTGCCGGTGCCGGAGCGATGATTTTGAAACGAAACTACGGCAAAAATTTAGTTTTAGGAACGCACATTATCACGGATGGAACCATGGCTCGTGATGCAGGCGTACTATATGGTGGCACAGAAAACCCGGTTACAGCAGAAAATGCTCACTTGGCTTATAAGTCACTGAAAGTTTTCAATGTAGAACACATGAAAGACCGATTAAATGAAGTTTCAATGAGTAATTGGTTTCATTGCATTGATAAAGCATTCGAAAAATCGGGTATTGACAAAAGTGAACTAGGTTTCCTTTGTTGTCTTCATTTTAAGCGTAGTATGTTTGGATATATGCTGGATGAACTTGGATTGACCCCGGAACAGAGCATTTATCTTGAACATTATGGACACATTGGTCAAATAGACCAAATTTTGCTACTCCACTTGGCACAGGAGCGAAATTTATTGAAACCAGGGACGGTAGTTTCCATGATAGCAGCCGGAATTGGATATGCTTGGGGTGCTAATGTGATTCGATGGGGATAAGGATCATCAGACGTATGATTTTTGTTTTTAATCCATTGTGTATCATTACTATATGGTATAATAATAGGAAAACAATATAAAAGGAATCCTGTTTTTTTAATATGCTTTTTTATTAGTTACTAATTATCTAAATTTGCATTTATAACGACTATTAATTATTAAATTTTTGAAATTATGAGAAAACTATTTTTTATTTTGGCCGCAGTAGCCACTCTATTCTACGCTTGTGAAAAAAGTGAAGTAGAAGATGTTTACAATCCTTCAGAAGACGGAATTGTAGGAAACTGGCTGTCAGCAGGTGCTGACGTAGCTCCATTGTTGTCAACATATTTTGCAGTGGACAGCATCACAGCTAACTTCAAAAACAATAACACTTATGCAGTAGTATCTTATTCCGGAGGTGTACCGACAAATTATGTAGGTACTTTTGTTCAGACCAAGTCCGGAACCGGAGTTATCTGGACAATCAAATTGAACCAATCTACTCCATCAGCTGTTACCAGCGAAGGTATTTTTGAGATTACCAAAGTTGGAGACGGTTACACCATGAAGTATGAAGTTGTTCAAACTGAGCCTGATATTGGAGCAACTCCTCCTACAGCAACTGCAGGTTTCGGAAGCAGTAACGGTGGGGCTTTGGGACAGATGAACATTCAGAAATTTGTAAAGAGGTAACACTGTGTTATTTATTTAAAGAGGTCAGGAGCAATTTTACCCTGACCTTTTTAAATTTCCAATGAGAAATAAGTTTTCATTATTTCCTGTTTTTAAATGATAAAATTTAATAAAATGAAGAAAATATTATTGCTTCTATTATCAGTTCTTATTTCTTTTTCTGCTTTGGCACAATTGCCAACCAACCAGTATTTTTCAAAAGAGATACCTGATAAAGCAAATAAAGAATTTCAGTTTCTGGCATTTTTCATCAATCAGGTGGTTACATCCAATGTCTATCCTGAGAATGACTTTCTGAAAGGTCAGACGGTGGGACGTTTATTTGGAGGAAATACTACTACAACTTCCAATGAGCGAGTAAGCGCTTATGTGGAGCAACGCCTTATCCCGTTTTTCATCTATAAACCCAATCTTTTCAATGGCAAAGCAATATTGAGAGCGGCATTTGAAATCGACTGGACGTGGGGTGACGTGGCTTACGGTGTAGGTGGTAACTTCGGTGGCGGTTTTTCGGCCGACCAGGTCAACCTGCAAACCCAAAACCTGGAAGTGGAGATCAATCCCACACAAGGTCTTTATATTAACCTGGGTTTACAACGAATTTTTGATACTCCTTACAATCCTTATACTACATTATTTGACAAAATGACTATGACCGGCTATCGGTTAGCCTATTTTGGAACAGACGGTGTTGGAATATCAGTTCGCAAAGATTGGGATTTCTCACGAATAAAGGCCGGCTATTATAAACTGTATGAGAACTACATTCACCTGGATGACGATGTAACGTTGATGGAACTGAACGGTGAAAAAGATGTGAGTCGTGCCTGGAAAGTGGGAGGCTCAGTATACTATCTACGTGACCGTGGAAACGGTGCAGGCGGTGTTTCTATTCTCGGACAAGGATTCAACAGCCTTTTGGCAAGTCATAACGGAACGTTTCGATTCAATTATGGTGCAACACCTTATCATGCTGACGTGGTGTGGTTGGGAACATTTTTCAGCAGAAATGCCGATACATGGCTTGACCCTTGGACTGTAACCGGATTCGTGAATGTAAACTTAGGTCAGGCAAATACATTGGAACCGTCAACTGAGAAGTATACCAAAGCGACAAGTATATTCGGTTATGCAGCGAACGCACGTCTTTCGTATCGCTTTGGACAAACTCCTAATGACAATGTAGCATTGGATGTGCTTTATACATCGGGCGACGCTGATGCATTGCAGGATGGGAAATACAGTGGTGTAATCACAGGAAATCAATGGGGAGCACCTGGTGCAATTTATGTTAGCTCAGGTTCTTATCTGCTGATGCCTCACGGCAATGTGGTAAACCGCTTTACACCTGCTGTAATGGATATTTCAAATATGGGATATGGATTGACTTATGCTAATTTAAGTGCATCAAAAGGCATTATTCCTAACAAATTAAATGCAAAAGTTGGTGTTTCTGCCGGATTGAGCAATGTTCAACCGTCCGGTGGAGGAGCATTCATAGGTGTAGAAGCGAATGGAAATATTCAGTATAATATAGGACCATACATGAGTCTGGAACTACATGGCGCCCACCTTTGGTTGGGTAATTTCTACGACAGTAAGCAAGCTGCTTACGGAAGTCCCGTTAATGGTGGAGTTGATGAGCGTCCGGTAAATCCTTGGACAGCATTTTTGGTTTTCAAATGGTTGATGTTCTAAAATAGGAAAAGGAGACACAATATGAAAAATAAAATATTAAGTATAATAATTATGGCTATTGCTTTAGGAGCGTGCAGCACTCCTTACGCTGCTCTCAAAGATATCAGTTCTTTTGAAGAGCTGGACTATAAATATCCGGTAAAAAAAGTTTATCTGCCTGAAAATGAATTTACTATTGCATATACTGATGAAGGAAAAGGCGATAATACTATTATTCTCATCCATGGTTTGGGTAGCTATCTTCGTGCTTGGGAGAAAAATATTGGTGAATTAAGCAAAAAGTGCCGCGTAATAGCCATAGATCTTCCTGGATACGGAAAATCAAGCAAGGAACCTCACAGCGGTATGATGACTTTTTACGCCGGGATTGTGAATGAACTTGTCAAAGAGCTGAAACTGGATAAGGTGGTTATCGGTGGTCACTCCATGGGAGGGCAAATCGCTATGACAACCTATCTGCAATATCCTCAAATTGTTAAAGGGCTGGTATTGGTGGCACCTGCCGGTTTTGAAGGTTTCACTAAGGGACAAAAACAATGGTTCCGGGACGTGATGACTTTAGATGGCGTACGACTCACAACTGCGGAAGCTATTCAAACCAACCTGGCAACCAACTTTTATCGCGTACCGAAAGATGCTGACTTCATGATTTACGAACGAATGCAAATGCGCTCGGCAGAGGATTTTATACCCTATTGTTACGCAGTGGTACAGTCCGTTAATGGAATGGTGGATGAACCTGTGATTGACTATCTACAAGATATCAAAGTGCCCACGCTGATCTTTTTCGGAGAAAAAGATAACCTTATACCGAACCGTTATCTGAATCCTGGACGCACAGTAGATATTGCCAACTATGGAGCATCCAAAATTCCAAACAGCAAATTGATAATGATTCCCAAAACGGGACATTTTTTGATGTTTGAAAAACCTAAGGTAGTTAACAAAGAGACTATCGATTTCATAAAGGAGTTGAAATAGCAGGATGGTTAATAATTAATATTGATAAAGCGTGTCATTTTTGACACGCTTTTTTTGTATCTTTAGAGTCTTGAAGCTCCAAAATTAATTCAAAATGCGTCCCAAACTTTCAATATTTACCGATTTTGCAAATACCCTTTTCCCGCATGAATTAGAGTATCTAATGGCCGTGCAGAATTTCTCCAAACCTCTGAATTTAAAGATATTGAAACAAATATACTCCAACAACACGTCAAGTGGAAAGCATTGGAAGCCTTTCGATGAGAGTATTGATAAACGCACATATTCCTACCTGAAAAATTGGATAACAGAAACCTTGCTTAAAATTGATGTCGATTATTTTTTCGATTGGCTGATTGAGACCGAGAAAAAAATCCTGACTGACGTGATTGTCCCTTCGGATGAAGCTGTGATTTTGTGCAACATGAATAAAATGCACCCCACTAACTATAATTACATTCGATTTTATGAACTTTTGCAGTATTACCGTGATTACCTAATGGTACGGAACCGCACAAAATACAATAAGGTGGTAACAGATTTTCTTGAAGTTCATTATGAACAATATTACAAACTGAAAAATCTGAATATTAAGCTTGATAATGTTACGGCAAGAATCGTGAAGAGAATAGAGTTCCAACCGGAAGAGAAAGAAAATATCGAAAATTTTCTTTCGGAAATATTTTTTGATGAAACGTTGGATGGATACACGAGATATCGGGCAGTGGTAAGACTCACAATACATTACTATAACAATAGGGAATTTGACAAGCAAGCTGTTGTATATCAGTATCTTGACGATTACTTTAAAACACCTGTATTCTACTCTAAACGTATTCTGTCAAACTATTACGCAAATCGTACGATGATGCATTCCAAACTTAATGAACTGGAAGAAGCGGAAAAATACGGTTATCTTTCCATACAAAATAAGAACAGTGATTACCTATTTTATCTCATAAATTTGTGTGGGGTTCTTTTGAAACAGGAAAAAAACAGTGAAGCTTTGGAGTTAATGCGCAACTCTATTCCTGAATTGAAAAACACAAATAATATTTACTATAAAATCGGTTTTGCATCATTTTACATACGCACCTTGATTGCCAATGAACAAATTGAAAAAGCAATTGATTATGCTTCTCAATATTTTGCAACTTACAGAAAAGAGATTTTTGATCATCGCTGGCATCTCTACTGTGCTACTTACCTTTTCGCATTGATAAATGCCGAAAAATATGGTAGAGTAGTCTCGATCTGTAAGCGCTATAATCTCCTGCTTAAAGAAAAACAGCGTGTTGACCGACCTGACTATTTACCTATTATCGAAAACTATTACTATCTATCCGAGTATATGGAGGGAAAAATAGATCAGGATAAATTAATTTCATCCATTGTTAAATCTGTAAAACCACTGATGAATAACGGCTACCGTTCACGGAGAATGCTGAATATGATCGATCAGTTAGGAAAATTTCTATACAATGAAATGAAGATGGTGAAAAGTAAGTTAACAGAATAGTTATTTATCTGTCGAAAGAACCTCCCATAATATCCAACAACTCGGCAGTAATTGCCTGTTGACGTAGCTTGTTGTATTCCAGAGTGAGTTCATCAATCAATTCGTCGGCATTATCGGTAGCTATCTGCATTGCAGTCATTCTGGCGACATGCTCTGAAACCAACGAATCCATATGTGCGTAGAGAAATTTCAAGTTGATCAACATCGGCGTCAATTCCTGTAAAAGAGGTTCACTATCAGGCTCAATGATATACTTTTCAAGTAATTCCTCCTCCACTTCTCCCTCTTCCTGTATTGTTTTCTCAACCAGAAATGGAAGGAGAGTTTGTCGTGTCATCACTTGCGTGCCCTTAGTTATAAAATGATGATGAATGAGCTCAACTTTATCAATCTCTTTTTCTACAAACTTATTCATCAGCTCCTCGCAAATGGGATTAATATTCTCAAAAGAGGGTTTATCTGCAATAGATTGATATTTTCCTTGGTAATGGACACCACCTCTCTTCAGAATTTCTCTTACACCTCTATCTCCAAATGAATAAAGCAAGATATTGGATTCGCCAAGTGATTTATAACTTTCCACCGCTTGTTGCAATTCTGCCGAAACAAGATGATTGAAACGACCCGCCAATCCCGTATTGGATGAAAAGACAACGAGGGCCACACGCTCTATCGGTCGCTCATCCATTAAAGGAGATTGAAATTTTTGTGTTCGCGCCAAAATAAGATTATAAATTCTAAGCAACCCCTCTTGATAAGGTTCCAGATTATCGAGCATACGTTGAGTTTTTCTCAACTTTGCCGAAGCAACCAGCATCATTGCCGATGTAATCTTTTGAGTAGATTTAACGGTTTGAAGTCTGCTTTTTATATCTTTTAATTGCGCCATTAATAATTAGGATTTTACCATGTTAACCGTTTCAGCTGCAACTTTTTCCAGGATAGCCATAATTTCATCGTTAATCTCTCCTTTTTCCAACGGTTCCAGGACAGCTTCTCTATATCTTGACTCCAAATTATTCAAAAACTCTTTTTCAAAGAGTTGCACCTGATCGGCAGAGATATCTTTCAACAGGCCATTGACACCACAATAAAGAACTGCTATTTGATGACCAACCGGCATAGGAGAATTAACTCTTTGAACAAGCAATTGCTCGTTTTTCTGTCCTTTGTCAATAGCCATCATGGTTACAGGGTCCAAATCACCGCCAAATTTCATGAATGCCGCCAACTCATTATATTGTGCCTGGTCAATTTTCAATGATCCGGCCACTTTTTTCATGGCTTTAATTTGAGCATTTCCACCTACACGGGAAACTGAAATACCCACGTTTATAGCAGGACGAATGCCTCTGTTGAAGAGATCTGTTTCCAGGAAAATCTGTCCATCCGTAATGGAGATGACGTTTGTAGGAATATAGGCTGAAACGTCCCCTGCTTGCGTTTCTACAATAGGCAGAGCTGTAAGAGAACCGCCGCCTTTTACTTTCCCTTTTAACCCTGCCGGCAAATCATTCATATTGACTGCCACCTCATTTTGCGAAATAATATTCGCAGCTCTTTCCAACAGACGAGAGTGCAAATAGAAAATATCTCCGGGATAGGCTTCACGTCCTGAGGGACGACGCAGAATGAGCGAAACCTCACGATAAGCGACTGCCTGTTTAGACAAGTCATCGTAAACCACCAAGGCATGGCGTCCCGTATCGCGGAAATACTCGCCGATAGCCGCCCCCGCAAAAGGAGCGATATATCGCAATGCAGCCGAATCGGAGCCCGCTGCCAAAACGATAACGGTGTAATCCATAGCACCATGCTCAGTAAGTGTTTTCAAAATAGAAGCTACCGATGAACCTTTTTGTCCAACCGCAACATAAACGCAGTAAACAGGATTGCCCTCTTCATAACATTTGCGTTGATTGAGGATAGTGTCAATTGCTATACTTGTTTTACCCGTTTGCCTATCGCCGATAATCAACTCTCGCTGTCCATGCCCAATAGGAATCATTGCATCAATAGCTTTCAAACCCGTCTGTAAAGGTTTGCTTACAGGCTGGCGAAAAACCACACCCGGTGCTTTTCGCTCCAAAGGCATCTCCACCAACTCACCTTTTATTGCGCCTTTTCCGTCAAGCGGTGTTCCGATAGGCGAAATAACACGCCCGAGCATAGACTCTCCCACGAAAAGTGATGCCACTCGCTTTGTGCGTTTTGCCACGCTGCCTTCTTTCACATCACTCGAAGATCCTAACAGGATGGCACCGACATTATCTTCTTCCAGGTTCATCACAATAGCTTGCATGCCGTTCTCAAACTCCAACAGTTCGCTCGACTCGGCATTGCGTAACCCGAAGATACGTGCTACACCATCGCTCACACTCATTACAATACCCGTTTCATCGTATTGTACATCCGTGTCTATTCCTTTTAGTTGCATACGCAACACTTCGGAAATTTCACCTATTTTTATTTTATTTTCGCTCATAATTATGTAATACCTCTGCGTAACGATTAAAATCAATTACAAATTTTTCAATGCACTTCTTATGCGATTCAATTTTCCCGAAACGCTGGCATCCAACCGATGATCATCCAAATAGAGAAGAAATCCGCCGATAATATCGGGGTCAACTTCGGTTTCCATCTCTAACTCCTTATCAATGATACTCTCTATTCGTTTAATAAAACGCTCTTTCATCATCTCATCTATGGATACAGCTGTAACCAGTTTTCCGTGCTGTATGTTAAAACGCTCACGATACAGGTCAACAAAGCGCAACGCAATGTAATGAAGAAGCCCATGCCTCTCATTTTTCATAACAAGTTCAAGCATTTCCCTTAAAGAAGAGGGCACAGTTCCGCCGCAAGCAGTAATAAAGATCTTCTTTTTCTCACTCTTGGTAACAGAATTAGTATGTAGTGCTTTTCTCAATTCAAGCACATTGCCATACACTTTTAAAAAGAATCTCAATGCGGAATAGACCTCCTTCTGTTGATTTAACTCAACGGAATACTTCAACAGAGCAGTAGCGTAGCGCGTAGAAATTAATCCTGTATTCATAAATTATTCAGAAGAGATTTCAATTTCGTCCAACAATCTGTCTATCATTTTCATTTGCTCCTTATCGGTACTTAACTCCTCTTTCAGAATCTTCTCAGTTAAGTCGATAGAGAGTTTAGCAACCTCTTCGCGAATACTTTGAAGGGCAATTTCTTTTTCCGATTGAATTTGTTTACGTGCAACGCCGATTATTTTTTCAGATTCCAAACCGGCTCTTTGACGCGCATCTTCGAGCATCTGTTCTTGAATCTTAGATGCCTCTTTGATCATTTCGGTTTGCTGTTTTCGGGTGTCAGCCAATAAGGACTCGCCTATTTCTTTCACGTGGTCCAACTCTTCTTTAGCCTTTTTAGCGGCCACAAGAGATTCATCCACATAGTTTTTTCGCTTTTCCACCGCATTGAGAATTGGCGGAAAAGCAAACTTTATCAGTATAAACAGAGTTATACCAAAAGCAATAGACATCCAAAAAACCAAACCCGGCTCGGGCGTCAGTAAGGACATATTCTTTTAACCTAAAATAAAACCACAAACAACTATTGCAAAAAGTGCCACACCCTCGATAAGAGCTGCCACAATAATCATAGATGTTCTAACATCCGAACCTGCCTGCGGTTGTCTTGCGATAGCTTCCATCGCCGATTTTCCGATTAAACTGATACCGAAAGCTGCAGCAATTACAGCAACAATAACTCCTGCAATGGGAGCCCAAGCTGCAGAAGCAGCACCTGCTTGTAACAAAACAGAAAATAGTAAGTTCATAATCAATCTTTTTTAGTGTAATTAATTTATTATTATAATTTTATGAATTTCTTGCCATTCCAATGAATACAGACGAGAGCAGTGTAAAAATAAAGGCTTGAATAAAGGCCACCAACAACTCCAAAAACATAATAAAGACGGAAAAAAAGACCGATACCGCCGTCATTGATGAACTGATGGCTGCACCCATACCCGCCGTAATGAAAACAATCGAAACCAATCCCAACACAATGGCGTGACCACCCATTATATTCGCAAAAAGACGAATCATCAATGCAAAAGGTTTGGTAAACAATCCCACAATCTCAATTACAGGCATAATGGGAAAAGGCACTTTAAGAAAAATAGGTACGTCAGGCCAGAATACACTCTTATAGTACTCTTTTGTTCCGGTTAGGTTGATGGCCAAGAATGTCCCGATAGCCAGCACCATAGTCACCGCGATATTACCTGTCACATTTGCACCGCCCGGGAAAAAGGGCACCAATCCCAGCACATTATTGAAGAAGATGAAGAAGAAAACCGTCAACAAAAATGGTGCATACCTTTTATAGTCGGCACCCACCGAAGGTTTTATTATATCATCATGTATCATCATGATAAACATCTCCATCATACCCACAAAACCCTTATTCCCTTTCATCGGTTCACGTTTAATTACACGCGACACACACAATAAAGTAATGATAAGCACAAGAGACGAAAGAATCAGTGAAGCCGCATTTTTGGTAAGCGACAAATCAAGCGGTCGGGTTTCGCTTCCATCCCTACCCATTTCCACGATTTTCCCTTTATATTTCCCATCGGCAGCAATCTGAAAACCTTTATAATTCTTGTTTCCACGATCTAACTTATAAGAAAGAAAGAGGTGTACCCCCGATGTTTTGCTATACAATATTACCGGTAGAGGGATGGAAACATGCCAATCTTCGGAACTCAGCAGAGTCCATTCATATGTATCTGCCAGATGTTCCAAAATAAACTCTTTCACATTAAACTTTTCTTGAGCAACGCTATCAGTCTGAGCATTCGCCCCCATCGAAAAGATAAGAATGACGAAAAGAATTATCGGCTTATATGTTATATAAAATTTCTTCATCTATTTCTAATTCACTCAAGCGGCTTACTTTGATTTTTCAGAGATCTGATATGCTTTTCCATCCGGATGAAAATAAATGTTTCCCAAATCAGGTAAATCAGATAAAACACAGCGAAAACGAGCGCAAAAGGACGAATATCCGGCTTATTAACCAACCAGTAAACCAAGAGACCTACAAGCGAGATCAACATTTTCATCACACGCATCTGCATATACATATTCGAGGTCTTAGAGGGCTTTTTGATTGAAATTCGCCTAAATCTCAAAAATAGTACAACACCCATAAGGTAAAAGAAGAGTGGAATGATAAAGTACCCTTGTACCTCTATTACCGGGAAAAGAAATTTCAAAACTATCCATCCGCCTACTCCCAAAACTAGAATCAGCAGAGTGTGGATAATCCAAAATTTATTTACCAGCTTTCTCATATATTAGTTATTGGTTACTGGCTATTGGCTGTTGACCGTTGCCGTCTATAAATACACTTATCGTGTTCTCTTTTACCTCTACAAAACCACCCTCTATCTCTATTGTTTTAACATTTCCACCGGAAACTAAAATAATAGTACCTTTGGCAAGTGATGAAACCAGCGGCGCATGATTTTTCAACACCTGAAACGAACAAAATGTTCCCGGCAAGGTTACAGAAGAAACTTTGCCGGAAAAGAGAGTTGATTCTATATTGCGAATGACCAATTTCATCACCTATTTTGCTTGTTTCAACAATTTGTCACCTTTCGCAATCGCCTCTTCAATGGTTCCCACATTCATAAATGAAGCTTCGGGATAACCATCCAACTCGCCGTCGAGTATCATCTTAAATCCTTTTATCGTATCCTTTACGGAGACCATTACACCGGGCTGCCCCGTATATTGCTCCGCCATATGGAAAGGTTGAGAAAGGAAACGTTGAACTTTACGTGCCCTGTTTACCGTGAGTCTGTCCTCATCGGAAAGCTCATCCATTCCTAGAATGGAAATAATATCTTGCAGCTCCTTGTAACGCTGAAGAATCTGTTTTACCCGCATGGCGGTATCATAATGATCCTCTCCCACAATATTCGGATTCAAAATACGGGAAGAGGACTCCAACGGATCCACCGCTGGATAAATTCCCAAAGAAGCAATTTTCCTGCTCAAAACAGTAGTCGCATCGAGGTAACTGAAAGTAGTAGCCGGTGCGGGGTCGGTAAGGTCGTCAGCCGGTACGTAAACTGCCTGTACCGAAGTAATGGAGCCATATTTCGTAGAAGTAATTCGCTCCTGAAGATTTCCCATCTCGGAGGCCAAAGTGGGCTGATATCCTACCGCAGACGGCATACGCCCCAACAGAGCGGAAACTTCGGAGCCTGCCTGCACAAATCGGAATATGTTATCAATGAAAAGCAGTATATCACTCCCCTCTCCGCCACTATCTCTAAAAGCCTCTGCAACTGCAAGTCCGGTATGCGCCACCGATGCACGTGCTCCTGGGGGTTCATTCATCTGTCCGAATACAAGTGTGGTTTGCGATTTCACCAACTCATCATAATCCACCACACTCAAATCCCAATGCCCATTAGCCATGCTTTTATTGAACTCCTCACCATATCTGATAACACCCGACTCAATCATCTCTCGCAGCAGATCATTTCCTTCACGCGTACGCTCGCCCACTCCGGCAAAAACCGAATAGCCTTTGTGCCCTTTGGCGATATTGTTGATGAGCTCCATGATAATAACCGTTTTGCCCACACCTGCACCTCCGAAAAGTCCGATTTTTCCACCTTTCAGATAGGGTTGAAGCAAATCGATCACCTTTATACCGGTTATAAGCATCTCTTCCGATGTAACCAGATCATCAAACTTAGGTGCTTCACGGTGAATAGGGTACTGGGTTTCACGACTTAAAGGTTTAAGTCCGTCAATAGGACGGCCTGTCACATTTAGCAGACGACCTTTCACCTGGTCGCCCACCGGAACACTGAGTGAAGAGCCCAGGGCTTTCACCGGAAGTCCCCTGCGCAACCCGTCGGTACTATCCATAGCAACTGTTCGAACCGTATTTTCACCAATATGTTGATGCACCTCCAGATAAATATCGTGACCGTTACGACTAACATAAATTGCATCGTTGATAGCCGGTAGTTTCACTTCCCCCGATTTGGGAATTTCAAACTGAACGTCCACCACGGGACCGATTATTTGGGATATTTTGCCGCTTAATTCCGACATAACTTATAGAAAACTTAAAATTTCAATTAAAAATTGATTGCTTATCTGAACAATCTGCGAAGTTACTTTAAATTAACGTTTAAATGAAATATTTTGAAGGGAAAATGTGTGCAAACAGACTTATTGTTTAAGTCTTTTAGAATTAGTGAGGAGTTTGTGATTTTTATTCGTAGAAATAAGCTAGTGTTCTGGAATTTAGAGAATTTTTTCACTGATTATTTATGAACTGGAATGGGGGATTTTTGTATATTTGTTACGAGGATCTAAACGACAAAAAAATGAGTACTTTTTCAGAGATTTGTATTTATGAGGTAAAACCTAACAAGGTTGATGAATTCGAAAAACTGATTGAGGAAGTTGCAGAACACCATAAATCCTTTGAAGGTGTGATTGATGTGAAATATATCAAAAGGACACACAGACAAAAGGACTTCAATTCTGTGAAAAATGGAGAACCCGCAATCCGGCTGTCAAGAAAACCGCAAAGCGTGACTTACATTTTATATTGGGAGCTTGAAAACGAATTGATCCACGCCGAAGCAACAAAATCCGGATTGGAAAAGTTTTACAAACAATTTAACCGTTGTTTAACCACAATGCCAAAAATAATCCTTGGAGAAAGGGTAAGATGAAGCGTGAGAGCATAATTTCGTGTATTGAGAATAATATGGATGTGATTAATTGAACATTTTACGCATCAGAGCGTGGATGGTTGGATAGACGGGGAAATAACCGTAATTCTCAAAATTATCATTTATACACGCAAACGTTAGCTATTTTAGTCTTAAAGACACAGATAAAATACCTATATTTGCTAAAATGAAATAATATGATGCTTTGGAATAACGATACTGAAATTAAATTCTTTACAGAAGCATTAAAGAATTTTGCTTCTCCAGAACAATTATTCTATAACCTGCAAAGTGGATACTTTGCATATGTGCCAAAAGGTTTAGATGCCCAAGGACAAACTTTACAAAGCAGAAATTCTTTAATAGGACAATTTACAGAAAAATGGAGTAAAACTCTTTTTGAACCAATTGCAAATGAATTAGGACTTTTCGCCGTTAACAGTGTAGTATGTGATGAACTTGGCTTGTCGAGACAGTCAAGTGCAGACCTTGCGTTTTGTACAACCAATCAAACAAATCAAAAGTCTGAAAATATTAAACTGCTTTTTGAAATTAAAATGAGTGTTGTGTCGAACTACAAGTTTACACAACCGGATAAAGTTGAATTCATAGGAGATTATAAACAACATAAAGGAAATCCTGCTTTACTACGTTCTGATTCAATGTTAAAAGCAATAGGAAAATCTATAAACATTCGTGTTTCTGGAATTGCTTCAACTAAAATACCTATTGTTGTTTTAGGTAACAGTCCAATAACTGACAGTTACATTAAAAAGGTGGACTTTTTAAAAACTTCCGGCGTTGTACAAGGTTTTTGGTCATTAAATCCTAATCCAACCAATTCTGATTATGTGAAAAACACTCCCAATTTGGGTTTCCAAACTATCCTTAACGAAGAACAACTACTTTATAACTGTAAGGAACTTGTAACTAATGATATGAATTATTTTTCATCAATGATTTCAAAAATGAAATTGGGAGAAATAATCCGAGTTGCAAGCCAAGAAACAACTGATATTGCTAAAGCAGAAAAATTTTTAAACTTAATCCGAAGCTAAAATGAAAAAACAGAGGGGTACAGAGACGAGTGCTTTCGGAACAAACGGAAGAATTAATCACGATAGTTCGAAGTTTTACAACTCCAAGTTATACACTGAACTTGGGGACAAGAAAGTTATTGATAAAAACGAAAATGTTTTTCCAGAAAATTTAGAGAATAAATTTATTCTTGGGTCCGCAGAGAATATGCAAGAATTGCCAAACAATTCTGTTCATTTGATGATAACTTCACCACCCTATAATGTTTCAAAAGAGTATGACGAAGATTTATCTTTAAAAGAATATTTACAACTCCTTGAAACCTCATTTAAAGAAACTTACAGAGTTCTTGTTAATGGTGGTCGTGCTTGTATAAATGTTGCTAATCTCGGCAGAAAACCCTATATACCTTTATCTGATTACATTTCAAAAATGATGATAGAAATCGGTTTTAATATGCGTGGAGAAATTATTTGGAATAAGGCAGCCAGTGCAAGTCCTTCAACAGCTTGGGGTAGTTGGCAAAGTGCATCTAATCCGACATTAAGAGATGTACACGAATACATTTTGGTTTTTTCAAAAGGTGATTATAAAAGAGAAAAAAGGGAAAAAGAAAATACCATTTCAAAAGAGCAGTTTATGGAATGGACAAAATCAATTTGGACAATGAACGCAGAAAGTGCAAGAAGAATTGGACACCCTGCGCCATTTCCAGAAGAATTACCTTATAGATTAATACAACTTTATTCGTTTAAGGGCGATATTGTCTTAGACCCATTTATGGGCAGTGGAACTACTGCGGTTTCTGCTTTGAAAACGGATAGAAAGTTTATTGGCTATGAAATAAGCCAGGAATACATTGACCTCGCTGAGAGAAGAGTCGAACAGTTATTAAAACAAACTAAAATACCTTTTAATTTTACAGTATTGTCAGAAGAGCCGGAAGTCGCAGAAAATAAACACAAGTAAAAATGAAAAGTCCGTTTACAAATAAGGAAATGATTGTTAAAAAGGAGCGCAGAATATTGAGATTCCGGAATGAGGAATTCGAGATTTTGTTCCATACCTATTAATGTATTGACAATGGTTATCAGCTTAAGGATGTTGTATTCGCTCAATTAAATTACGATCAGGTAATCAATACAAAGCAAAGTACCCTAACGCTAAACTACGAACCCCCTTTACCTCATTTTCCTTCAGTTACTCTATATATTTCACTCCCCCTCCTCCAGCCAAAATATCTTCTCGACAGGTTTCCCGAAGTATCTGGCTATCTTGAGGGAGAGTATCGTAGAGGGCACATATTTCCCCAACTCGATGGCATTTATAGTCTGACGACTTACTCCTATCGCGTCAGCCAACTGCTGCTGCGAGATCTTCACTATCGCCCGCTCTACTCTGATGTTATTCTTCATTTTTCAACCCCCTTTTTGAAATAAACAGCCTCGTTCTGAATATTACGACATAGAGCATAAACATAGTAACAGGATTGATTAGCCCTAAATCTATATAAAACGAGGAAAAACGAAATGCGTGATTAAATGCAAAAAAGATCCATTCTATCATGAATATTAGGAATGAAATATAGGCAGTAATCACAATCGACGTAAATCTAATATTATGGATAAACTCATCTTCAATTTTTTCCTTTGAAAATGCTACAAAGAGTGCTGAGAAAATAAGAATTAGGTAAAGAATTAGCGTTGAATAACGGCTATAATTCTGATCAAATAGCTCTAATTTATTAAAAGCATAGAGGCTAACGCCCAAAAAAATGAATGAGAAAATGAAAAGGCCCCAACCGATTTTCTGAAAATAGTGAGGCAGTAAAAAGTTATTTTTCTTCATATTTATAGAATTTTGTCCCAACAAATGTAAAACAAAGTTTTCATATTGTTAAATAAACTTTACATTTATTCAAACAAAGTTTACAAATATTACATACAACCTCGTACTAATACTCTTTCCCATCGAATTCTGAGCTAAAAAAGCGAAAAACTGGTAGATAAAGGCACATAATTATTACCTTCGTAGTTTCGAGTAATTAAAACCCATTAAAATGAAGACGAAAATCATTATTTGCCTTTTGGCTATTTTATTTAGCGTACAAGCGTTTGGACAAGAAAAAGTAAGAAAATTGGACTTCAGGTTAGGCGCAGGTGTTTCATTGTTGGGAACCGGCGATATGGTAACATTAAATTTTGAAAACGAGTTAAATTTTAAACTAAACAAATATTTCTCTACTTCGGTGTCATTAAATTTAGGACGCAGCAATCGTGGAGTCTTCGAGACAGCCTCTTTTACTCAAGGAAATTTGAATGTTTTTTTGTCGCCATTTAAGAACACCGGACGATTTGACTTCAGATTAGGTCCAGGTTTTACATATTACAATATCTCGGATGCTTACATATCATCACAAGTTTGGAAGAATGGAGTCCTGATCGATACTAATTATAAGTTCGATAACCGAAATTCCTACGGTTATAATTTGATCATAGAAGGCACATTTTTAATTACGGAGAGATTTCTACTTGGAGTAAAATTATTTACTCAGCCCTATCATAATGGCGATATTAACTCAGGGGCATTAGTAAAAGTAGGGGTATTACTATAGCAAATAGCACAGACCAAATACAAACGCAAATTACTCTTGCCATTTTTGACAATTTTTATTACATTTGTCAATGTTTATTTATTACAATAAACAAAAGAAGTGGAGACCGGAGACCACATAAAAAACGGGGCGGAACTGAAAAGCCAAACGAGTAAGAGTACTAAAACTTATAGAAATTATGAAGTGGTTTGTAAAATGTATGAAACAATATGCTGTCTTTAGCGGAAGAGCAAGAAGAACGGAATTTTGGATGTTCGCATTATTCAATTTTATTTTTGCTATGGTTGCATCAATCATTGATACCGCTATAGGGTCAAAATTGGGTATTCTTCAATTTGGAATTTTTTATCTTATCTATTCTCTCGCTGTTTTGATCCCCGGATTAGCTGTCAGTGTGAGACGTCTTCACGATATCGGGAAAAGCGGCTGGATGGTTTTGATTAATTTAATTCCTCTAATCGGCTTAATTTGGTTTATAGTTTTAATGGTCAAAGACAGCCAACCGGGAGAGAATCAATACGGTACATACCCCAAATGATCGACAACCTGAACTAAAACAATCAGCACATAACATTAGCTATATAAAAGACTAGGGCGACTAGAAAAAGATAGTCGCCCTTTTTTTGTTTATACTCTTAATGACAACCAAAAATAGTTATTGGCCGTTTTCCATTGATTCTTAAACACTAATAGTCCCGAACTATGCAACCCGCACTTCAACACCCCACTGCACCACGCACCACTAAACCATCACCTCGCAACCTGCACCGTGAAACACGCACCACGATCCCTGAAACTCCTCGCAACCCGTACCATGTAACCCGCAACCCGTATCGCACACCTCGCACCCACTCACATCTCCACCTTAATAACACAATTAGGGGTATCATCAAGCATCGCCTCCGGTATTGTCACAAAAAGGCCTTCGGGGCAACGACGGAAAGGAATTGAGGTGCCGTCTTCAAGTGAAACAACGCTGCGAACCTTCGGAATTCCATCGCAAGGAATGAAAATGCGAATGCCGCCATCAACAGCTACGCCGCTCTTACTTGAAGCAAGATCTTTCGGAAACACATGAAGATAAAGGGTGGAAGGATACCCATCTTTGGTGACCGCTTTGCTGTGTGTAACCACTCCCCAAGGCTGTGGCGGAACCAAAGTAGCTCGTGTGTCGTAGATTGATTCACCATTTTTTGAGAGCCACTCCCCCATTATTGCCAATCTCTCCAGAGCGGCAGCAGGGATGCGTCCATTAGGTTGAGGACCGACATTAAGCAGAAGATTGGCATTTCTACCCGCAGTATAGGCCAAATAACGGATGAGTTCGGGAGCACTAGTGTAATTTTGATCCTTGATACGGTATCCCCAGGAGTTGTTCATTGTCTGACAGGTCTCCAGAGGGAGATTTTCGCTTACTCCTCCCTGCATTAATCCGATTTTATTTTCACCCGGTACATCCCGTTCGAATATCTGAATATCTTCACCTTCAAATGGATCAAGGTGATGATTGTTTCCAATAAGGCAATCGCTTTGAAGCGACTTAATCAGCGGATAGAGAGTGTCGTAGCGCCAATCGAACTCCACCGGATCCTCTTCATGATCCCAGTGGCCGTCAAGCCAGATACAGCCAATCTTGCCATATTGAGTGAGCAATTCCGTCAACTGGGCGTACATAAAGTTGAAATAGTTATCTATGGGCTGCTGGGGACCTCTGCCACACTCCCGTCCAGTTCGTCCACGTGGATAGTCTTCCCTGCGCCAGTCCAAAGTGGAATAGTAGAAGTGGAGCTGAATGCCCTGTTTTTCGCATTCCTGCGCCAATTCTTTAAGCACATCGCGTCCAAAAGGGGTTGCATCCACGATATTGTAATCCGATTGAGCGGTATCCCACATCGAGAAACCATCGTGATGGCGCGAAGTGATGCAGATATAGCGTGCTCCCGCATCTTTGATTGCAGACACCCATTCTTTCGCATCAAAATTAATCGGATAGAAGCCACTCGCCAGTTTTTCATATTCCTGCCAGTGGAGATCCTGATTTTGCATCACCCATTCGCCCTGTCCGAGCATACTGTAGATGCCCCAGTGAATGAACACACCGAATCTCATATCTGAAAAATGCTCCTGAGCCGGAGTCAGGGCCGTTTTTTTCTGAATGTCAGATTGTGCAAAAGTGCTCCCTGCTAAGAGAAGCAGAGCCGATAGAATTGATAAAAGTCTCATAATTCACAAAATTTGAAGGTGAATATAACACTTTTTTAAGGATTAAGGAAAAATCAAATGAAGCCGAGATCAGTCAAAAGCGCATCGCAACCTTCGTTCACATCATCCCAGGTTGCCTGAAAATCACCGGTATACCAGGGATCAGCTATATTGCGAGAATGCTCCGTATAGTCGAGGAGCAGTCGGATTTTCCCTTCGGGATCACCATCGAAGGCGAAATGCATATCGCGTATGTTTGATGAGTCCATCCCGATTATAAGATCATAATAAGCGTAGTCTTCGGGGACTATTTGGCGGGAATATTTTCCCTGAGAACCAATGCCGTGGCGTTTGAGCATTTCCCTTGCAGGCGGATAAACCGGATTGCCGCGTTCTTCGTCGCTCGTGCCGGCAGATGCTATTTCAAATTTATCCGCTTCACCAAGCTTAGCAACCTTGTGTTTCATAATAAATTCCGCCATCGGGCTGCGGCAAATATTGCCAAGGCAAACAAACAATATCCTATAATCTTTATTATCCATGTTTTAATTATTTTACACGCCAGGGAGAATCACCATAAAGCAGATATTTCTTCACTTTTCGAAGCCATTTTTGCTCCTCAGTCTTAATATGTTCACTGGTCAACTCCCAATCAATTTCGCCGGTAATATAGCTAAAAAGCATATTATCCTGAAGAAAAGGCTCAAGTCCGTTATATTCAAAGTCTTCAGGAAACTGCTCACGGACAAAGCGTATTAGACGAAGAGCATGGTTCAGTGCATGATAGGTATGTCCGGGAATAAACATCAGATGAAATCCGAAACAGACCTCATCTTTCCAGATACCATAGGCCGGTTCAAATCTGCACCATCTGATGTAAAGACTGTCATCGTAGAGCGGATTGGCCGGATCATTCCAATTTTTGAATCCATTTTTACGATTGAAGTCATAAAGCGGCTCCATAAATGGTGCACCAAATTGTTCAAATGGACGCGTGGTGCCATGACCGTAACTGACATTGGTTCCCATCCAGAGGCACTGACCGCTATAGAAATGGGATGTAAAGAGTCCGGCAAAATCAGAAAAAGGAGGAATACTCCAAGGCATCAGATCTTTATTGACCTTTTCCGCCTCCGCCGAAATTATATGAAGATGGAATTTTGCGTTAAGCTCATAATAAAAGAAGTTGGCAATCTCACCGAAGGTAAGCCCATGCCTATGCGGAAGTCCCATCACTCCCATTGTTCCTTCCACCTGACGACCGGAAGAATTGATCCCATCCATAACATAGACCGAGATATCGCTGCCGGAATGATGCAGGTCGTAGAAGAGCTTGAGCAAAGTGCGGGTAGCTGTACAATATCTCGAACCCACATCCTGTAGTTCTATAATCAATGCATCAATATCCTTAAGATATTCCATTGGAATGGAGTCACCGATTTCCACCAATTCAACACCCGGACAGCATTCACCATACAACGAATGTTCCGGCATGAAGAGGCGCACCAGATTCCTTTCACGAGCGATTGCTTCGAAATGATACTCTCCTTTGTCGGGGTGCCAGGCCACCTGGTTGCATAGCATAGCCAACTTTCCCTGCTTCAATACGAGGTCGGGTTGCTCTAACAATGGTGTGGTCCTGAAAGAAAACATACGAGTTGCGGGTTACGGGGTTATGGTTATGAGTTTTGAGTTATGAAATCAGAGTATCGGGTACTGAGTATTGAGATCACCTCTTGTGCAAGGGTTTCGGCGGCGGTTTCGGTTGGTGCCTCAGCATAGATTCGGATGATTGGCTCTGTATTGGATTTGCGCAATACAAACCATTTCTTCTCTTCATCAAAGTCCACTCTGAGACCATCGATGCTAGTTATGCGCTCAGATGAATAATGCTCCTTTACTGCCTCAAGGAGCGAATCGATCACAGCGGGGTCGGAGATCTCTATCCTATTTTTAGATAAGAAATACTCGGGATAAGTGGCACGTAAGGCAGATGCAGAGAGCTTTTTCTGAGCCATAAGACTCAGGAAAAGTGCTGCTCCGATGAGTGCATCACGACCATAGTGAAAGTCAGGAACAATAACACCACCATTCCCCTCTCCGCCAATGACTGCATTGACCTTTTGCATCATAGTAGAAGCATTAACCTCACCCACCGCACAGGAGTAATACTGACAGCCATGGGCTTCAGTCACATCCTTGAGAGCTCTTGAAGAGGAGATATTGGAGACGGTCGCACCCTTTCTATGCGATAGAATATAATCAGCAACAGCCACCAAAGTGTACTCTTCGCCGAACGCCTCCCCATTCTCAGAAATAAAGGCGAGGCGATCCACATCCGGATCCACAGCAACTCCGAGATCAGCACCACCGGCTACAACCACAGCGGAGAGCTCCTTCAGATTGGAAGGAACGGGCTCGGGATTATGTGCGAAATGACCGGTTGGCTCACCGTTGATTGTGACACACTCCACTCCCAGAGCCTCGAAAAGCTTCGGCATCACTATACCTCCCACAGAATTGATGGCATCAAGTACCACCTTGAAACCTGCTGCTTTAATAGACTTCACATCCACAAGAGGATATGATAAAACTGCATCAATATGTGCCCGGGTGAAATCCTTGCACTCCATCCGGCCGATGGAATCCACATTCTTATAATCAAAATCATTGGACCCGGCAATCTCCAGAAGGGAGGCCCCCTCTTCCGCCGTCAAAAATTCACCCTTATCGTTGAGAAGTTTGAGAGCGTTCCACTCTTTGGGGTTGTGCGAGGCGGTGAGAATGATACCGCCGTCAGCCTTCTCGAATATAACTGCCATTTCAGTCGTAGGAGTGGAGGCAAGACCCGCATTTACAACATCGATACCGCAAGCCGTAAGCGTACCGCATACGATGGAGTCGACCATATTTCCTGAGATACGGGCATCCCTGCCCACAACCACCTTATAACGGTTTTTGGATGGAAATTTTCTTTGGAGCTGACGCGCATAAGCCGAGGTGAATTTAACGATGTCAATTGGAGTCAATGCATCACCCGGAGTACCTCCAATGGTTCCTCTGATGCCTGAAATGGATTTTATAAGAGTCATAAGATCAAAATAATTGTGTGGTTGGCTTAAAATATGTAGCAAAGTTACAAAAAGCGACAAAATATTTGGCCATTCCCCAAATTATTTCTACTTTTGCAGCCCGAAAAAGATTTTAACAATTAACACACCGATAAGATGAAAAAAGGTATACATCCCGAATCCTACCGTCTTGTAGCTTTCAAGGATATGTCAAATGACCATGTGTTCATCACACGCTCTTGCGTCAATACCAAGGAGACCCTTGAGGTTGACGGCGTTGAGTACCCTTTAGTAAAGGTCGAGATTTCAAACACTTCACACCCTTTCTATACCGGTAAGATGAAGCTTGTAGATACTGCAGGTCGCGTTGACAAGTTCTACAGCAGATACAAGAATAAGAAGAAATAAGCCGCAAGGCGTTTTGTTTATATTTGAGGGGTGACTTTCATAGGTCACCTTTCTTTTTTAAACAGACAACAGCGACTGTGAAAGAGTTACTCACCAAATATGCACTTATGTACAACCGTCCCGAATATTTCGAGACGGACCCGGTAATTTTTCCGAAAAAATTCGCGCAATTGACCCAGTCGGGCAAAGCTTCCTTACAGGATGTAGAAATTGCAGCAGTAATTGCGGCACATCTTGCCTGGGGCAGAAGGGATATGACTGTAAGAAATTGTAACAGGGCTTTTGATGAAATGGAGTGGCAACCTTACCGTTATATTATGGAAGGGGAATGGCGCAATGAAAAAACATCCCTTCACAGAACAATCAAATGGAGTGACTTTGCGACCATTTGTTTCAGACTTCGCGACTTCTATATGCAATACGACTCTCTAGAGTTACTCACTCCCGACCTTTTCAGAACTGAAATCTACGGTCAGAAAAGCGATCCGAAGGCAGCCAATAAAAAGATACACCTACTAAGACGCTGGATGGTACGAGATGACGGTATAATTGACCTCGGATTGTGGAAAAACACCTCTCCTGCCGACCTTATAATACCGCTTGATGTTCACGTCCACCGCACGGCTGTAATGCTCGGTATTACATCACGCAAGGGCACCGATTTATCAACAGCTTTGGAGATCACATCCTTTCTCAAGGAAATATTCCCCACAGACCCCTGTAAAGGAGATTTTGCACTTTTCGGCTATGGCATTACACATAAAAAGAGTGAGAATGGAGAGATTAGTTGTTGAAAAAAAGGCACATTTAATTTGCCTATTACATATTTATTTTATTACTTTTGTTTTCGATTGAGGTGAGGATATGCCTAGTCTTTATATAATAGCAGGCTGCAACGGAGCAGGGAAAACCACCGCATCCTACACGATATTGCCCGACATGCTCAATTGTGATGAGTTTGTCAATTCGGATGAGATAGCAAAGCGTTTATCACCTAACAACCCGGAAGAGTCTGCCATAAGGGCTAGCAGGTTGATGATGGAGAGAATTGAAGAGTTGATTGACAAAGGAGCAACCTTCGGAGTTGAGACCACTCTGGCTACCAGAACACTTGTAAGGGTAATAGCCGAAGCACAGAAAAAGGGCTACATAGTGACTCTGGTCTTTTTTTGGCTCAAAATGCCCGAACTGGCTGTTGAGAGGGTGAAACTCAGGGTTGAAGCAGGTGGACACTACGTCCCCGAAGTTACCATCCGCAGACGTTATGATGTGGGTATCAGAAACCTTTTCAATCTCTATATTCCGGTGTGCGATTACTGGATAATGATAGATAACTCCAATAATCCTAGCACTATCATAGCCGAAGGTGGAACGAATGTTGTGACTAAAATACATAATAAAACCTTATATAACCTACTAATCAATTATGAGCGAACTAGAGACGAGAGAACTTAGAGAAACTATTATTCTAGGTTTGAACATCACTTTTGAGAGGCTCGTACAAGAAAAAAAACAAGACAATTCCGAATTGGCGTTTGCACGTAAAGGACAGATTGTCAGGGTAAAAGCCGATGAGATTTGTTAAACTTGTAACACTCTGCCAGCAAAATGAGAGATTATTAATCCTAAACACTACTGCAGCAATGCAGTAGTTTTTTTATTGATGAACCATTTTTTCGAATTGTTTAAAATAACCAAGGAACAGTTGATCCTTCTCATGGAGGAGGCTCTCGCTTCCGGGGGAGACTATGCTGACATTTTTTGTGAATACAGTACGCAGGAAGTACTAACGCTACGTGACGGGGAAGTCAATACTATCCGCAACGATATAGATTTCGGGGCCGGTATCAGAGTAATACGCGATGGTCGAACAGGTTATGCATATTCGGAAAGTACAGATATGAAACATCTGCGAGCAGCGGCACAGGCGGCTGCCCGTATTGCAGAGAGTACGGCCGGTGAGAGAATAACAGCCCCCTTTACACCTCTTAAACTGGCAAATTATTATTCCAAAACTTATACAGCAGCTGATTTTGACGTTTTCTCAAAAAAGGGATACCTCAAAGAGATCCACCAAAGACTTTCAGACGGTGACAACAGAATAGTGCAGATTGTCGGACAGAGTTCCTCTTCTCTAAGCAAGATAATGTTCTTCAACTCTTTAGGGGAATTTTACTGCGATGAAAGACCGCTGACCTCAGTAACCTTCAGTGCGATATTCAGCCAAAATGGCGTCACCGACAATTATACCTGTTCGAAAAGTTTCAGGATGGGAAATGAAATGTTCACACCCACCCTGGCGGATGAGATAGTTAATGAAATTCTCGAAGCCATTCCTACAGTGCTGGAGGCAGTTCGTCCCCAAGGAGGTGAAATGATGGTGGTAATGGGAGCCGGTGGATCAGGAATTCTGCTTCACGAAGCAATAGGACACGCATTTGAGGCAGATTTCAACCGTAAGGGAATATCTATTTTTTCCGACAAAATGGGCGAAAAGATCTGTAGCGAATCCATCAGTATAGCGGATGACGCAACTATCTCCGCTAACAGGGGTTCTCTCAATGTAGATGACGAAGGAGTACCCGGACAGAAGACCATGCTGATTACGGAAGGAATACTCACCTCTTATCTCCACGATCGCATCAGCGCCCGTCACTACAAAGTAGCACCCACCGGCAATGGCCGCAGAGAGTCCTTCAGGTTTGAACCCATACCGAGGATGCGCGCCACCTATATGGAAAACGGCTCCGCGAGTACCGAGGATATCATCTCTAGTGTGCGTAAAGGCATCTATGTTGACAAGTTCCGAAATGGACAGGTACAAATCGGAGCGGGTGACTTTACATTCTTTGTCAAGAGCGGGCGTATGATCGAGAACGGACGCCTCACCCACCCTATCAAGGATATCAACGTAATAGGCAATGGGCCCAGAGCGCTCGCGGATATTCTGGAAGTTGCATCCGATGGAAGAATGGAAGATGGCACCTGGACCTGTGGAAAAGGACAGCAGTGCCCCGTCTCTTGCGGTATGCCAACAGTACTAGTAAAATCACTTACAGTAGGAGGAAGCAATTGATGAGAGACATTACGATAAAAGCGCTTCAAATGGCGTTGGATGCAGGAGCATCGGGTGCGCGGGTTATTTTGGAGAAAGGCAACGGCGATATGGTAACAATACTCAACGGCGAGATTGACCGCCTCTATCAGGCTGCCAGCTCAGCTCTCAATTTCCATATCTTTGCCGAAGGGAGATATGGTACCTTTTCCACCAACCTAATGGATGAAGGAACGCTAAGGCAGTTTACTACAGAGGCGGTTAAGGCTACACTCCTGATGACTCCGGATCAGTGCAGAACTCTACCTGATAGAGCGATCTGCTATGAGGGTGGCGGACCCGACCTTCAACAGTATGATCCCTCTATTGAGACACGTCTACCTTCCAGAGGCCTTACTATTGCACAGGAAGTATCTGCCGAGATGCTTTCGGACAACAGGGTAATTTCAGCAGAAAGCGAGTATGCTGACTATGTGGAAGAATACTTTATCGCTGACAGCCTGGGATTTGAGGGATATCAGCGCAAATCTGGTTTTTCGATTGGCGCCACCTGTTCAGTTGCCGGTAACGGGGAGGAAAAGCCAGAAAGAAATTGGTATGAGGATGAGGTTTTCTTTGAGAATCTCCGGTACCAAGGATGTGGTACGAAAGCTCTCAATAGGGCAATTGAAAGTATAGGGCCACTCAAATTGTCTTCTGGAACATACAACATGGTCGTGGACAGTACTGTTGCATCAAAACTGGTTATTCCACTCACCGAAGCCCTCAAGGGAAGTTCTCTTCATACACGCAACTCATTTTTAGCGGACAAGCTTGGGAAGAAAGTTTTTGGGGACAATGTTTGTCTAAGAGATATGCCACATACTGTCGGCAACGCATCATCTCGTTTATTCAATATCGAAGGCATAGCAACCAAAGAGCGTGATATCATTTCTAGCGGTACAATATGCAATTATTTCATAGACAACTATTACAGCCGTAAATTATCACTTGAGGTCACTATAGGGACACCTTCGGTGGTAATGATGCCCAAAAAAGAGCTTTTGTCAAATAAAAAATTATCTTTGTCGGATATATTGAAGAGAGCAGTCAGGGGTATTTATGTAACTCAGTTCAATGGAGGCAACTGTAATGCCGCTACAGGAGACTTTTCTTATGGCATAGAAGGATTTTTGTTCAATAATGGAGAAATAGTCCACCCCGTAAACGAAATGTTGGTGTCTGGCAACCTAATTGGCCTGTGGAACAATCTCATCGCTACTGCCGATGACCAATTGAAAAGTCGTAAATGGCAAATACCTTCACTCTGCTTCTCAAAAGTAAATTTTAACGGACTCTGATGGAGAAAAAGAAAAAAGAGAAAAAGCCCGGTCTACTTCTATCGCTCGTTCCTGTAGTGATACTTGTGGCAATACTGGCTATTGGAGTAGCCATCTTCGGTGAAGATGTTACCAGCGGACCATCACAAATTGCACTTGTTACTGCTGCAATAGTAGCTTGTCTTATCGGTATGATATATCTCAAGGTACCTTGGGAGCGTTTTGGGGAAGCAATGGGTGACAATATGAGTAAAACCAGTGAGGCTATTTTTATCCTGCTTATGATCGGAGCACTGACCTCCACCTGGATGCTCTCAGGTGTCGTTCCCACGATGATCTATTATGGCCTCAAACTTATCCATCCGTCTATCTTTTTGCTGGTAACATTTGTGCTCTGCTCCATCATTTCCATCCTGGCCGGCAGTTCATGGACCACTGTCGGCACCATAGGAGTGGCTATGCTTAACGCAGGCCAGATTGTCGGCATACCTACCGGTTGGCTTGCGGGTGCTATTATCTCCGGTGCATATCTTGGAGACAAGATCTCCCCTCTCTCCGACACCACAAATCTTGCTGCATCGGTTGCTGGAGTTGACCTTTACAAACACGTAAGATACAATCTTATTACCACTATACCGGCGGCAATCATCTGTCTGATAATTTACACTCTGGCAGGATTCTTCATACCTACTACTTCGACTGTAGATGTAGGAGCACAGCTTATTGCTCTTCAAGAAACGTTCAATATATCCGGATGGCTACTGTTGATCCCCGTAGTGACCATTTACCTTATTTTTAAAAAGGTTCCCGCAATACTTACACTCTTTATATCGGCTTTCGTGGGTGCGCTGGTTGCTTTTTGGGCACAACCCCAAATTGTTGACCAGATTGTTACCGGAATGAGCAGTTTTAAGGAGTTCTTCTACACCATACTCAAGATGTTGTCCAGCGAGATCTCTATTGAAGCCAGCGACCCCATGATCAGCACTCTGGCCTCCACAAGAGGTATGAGCGGCATGGTCAATACCGTCTGGATTATAATCTGCGTGATAATGCTTGGAGGAGCCCTCTCCGCCAGCGGAATGATCCAGACCATAACAGAGAGCATGCTGCGTTTTATGCACAACTTAGTGAGCATGGTAACTTCCACTATTTTGACCTGCATTTTCTGCAACATCATACTTGCAGACCAATATATGGCCATATTACTTCCGGGTAAGATGTTTAGTGACGTTTACAGGAGAAAGGGCTACGCGCCTGAGATGTTGAGCCGCACCCTCCAGGATTCGGCCACGGTTAGTTCTGTAATGGTACCCTGGAACACCTGTGCAGTTGCACAAGCCGGAGTGCTGGGAATCTCCTGCATGGTCTGGTTCCCATATGCATTCTTCTGCTTTATAACTCCCATAATATCGATTATCATAGTAGCTATGGGGTACAAGATACGCCGCCTCCCTGTTGAGAATGACAAACCTGCCCCTGCAACATCTGAAGCATAATACATTTACAATAATAACCGAAATTAACTATAAAATGAAAATTAAAGACAACAAAGTAGTATCTCTGATCTACAATCTGGAGGTCAATGGTGAGACCAAAGATTCCTGCGACAAAGAAAATCCGCTTGAATTTATAATGGGCATGGGCTATCTGCTTCCCAAATTTGAGGAAAATCTCCTCGGAAAGAGTATTGGTGATAAGTTTGACTTTGTTCTTTCAGCAGCAGAAGGTTATGGCGAACTTAATCCCCAAGCCATAGTCGACCTTCCCAAACACATATTTGAAGTTGACGGTGTGCTCCAGGAGGAGCTTCTCGTACCCGGAAATTTTATTCCCATGATGAATCAAATGGGTGGTATAATTCCCGGCAAGGTTGTGGAAGTGAGCGAAGAAGCTGTAAAGATGGACTTCAATCACGAACTGGCAGGACAATCACTTCATTTCACCGGAGAAATCACTGCTGTTAGGGAAGCGACCGAGGAGGAGCTTACCAACGGACTTCACGGTGAGAGAGCTATGCATAACTGCGAGGGCAATTGCTCATCTTGCGGGGGCTGCTAAGGTTGGTTGTAATCCGCGGCACGCGATATAGGAGCTACATCTATTGGAGAGAAAAGTCCTTTTCTGTAACGATATAATCCGGCTATGCCTATCATTGCCGCGTTATCGGTGGTGAATCTGAATTCGGGCAGGAATACGTTCCAGCCCCTTTTTTCTCCTTCCAGAGTGATACGCTCTCTCAGGCACGAGTTGGCGGAGACACCGCCTCCGAGGGCAATCTCCTTTATACCGGTCTGTTTTGCAGCAAGGATGAGTTTCTTAAGCAGAATATCTATCAGATCTTTCTGGAATGAGGCACAGATGTCTACCTTATTTTCTTCGAGGAAATTGTGGTTTTCCGCAATTTTATCCCTTAAGAAATAGAGTAGCGACGTTTTTATACCGCTGAAACTATAATTCAAACCGGCAATATTGGGCTTTGCAAAACGAAATGCGGATGCATTTCCCTCCTTTGCAAGATGATCTATAATTGGGCCTCCCGGATATCCGAGTCCGAGCAATTTAGCGCATTTGTCAAATGCCTCTCCTACAGCATCGTCTATAGTATGACCAAGGATTTCAAAATCGATATAATCATTTACCAGGACAATCTGTGTGTGTCCTCCCGAGACAAGCAGTGAAAGAAAAGGAAACTGAGGCTCTCGGTGTTGCTTGCCCTCAATCCTGATAAAGTGAGAAAGAATATGGCCATGAAGGTGATTAACTTCGACAAGAGGCTTACCGATAGCAATTGAAAGCCCTTTGGCAAAGGAAGTGCCCACTAAAAGCGATCCCAACAGTCCCGGACCACGGGTAAAAGCTATTGCCTTCAATTCTTCTGCTGTGACACCGGCCTGTTCAAGCGCCTGGGAAACTACCGGAAGAATATTCTGTTGGTGTGCACGGGAAGCGAGTTCCGGCACCACGCCGCCATACTTTTTATGCACCTCTTGAGAGGCCATAACATTGGATAGCAGATATTCTTCCCTAAGAACCGCTGCCGAAGTATCATCACAGGAGGACTCTATCGCAAGGATTATCGCCATATCTTCAGTTTGGATTGAAATTTGTGTACAAAATTAGTAAAATTTAGTACTTTTGTTAGATATACTGAAAATTAAAGCACATTAAGACCTGGAAAAAAATAGTACTTGCGGTGGTCATTCTTATTGCACTTGTTCCGACCACCCTCTATGTTGCAATACAAATGCCTGCATTCCAGACATTTGTCTGCAATAAGGCCTCTGCTGTGCTATCAGATAAGATCAATGGAAACATATCTGTTGGCAATATCTCATATGCCCTTTTCAACCGTTTGATTGTCAAGGATGTTCTGGTTGCCGGGTCTGCAGGCGATACTATTCTCCATGTGGGGAAGATCTCTATTAACCTCCATGCAAGAAGTCTCCTTTCGGGAGAGATGAAGACAAAGAAAATAGTTATCGAATCGGGTGAATTTAACATATGTAAGGTGACTCCTGATGTGAGCAACATCTCTCTACTTATGAAAACAGATGAAACGCAACAGATGGAATACATAACGGGAGCTATGGAAGAGGAGTCTGAAGAACAATCGCAAAAATGGCCTAAAACTGTAGATATTGACAAAATCGAGATACGGGACTTTAAATTCAGAGCGCTTGACACATTCAACATCACTACCTATTCCGATCCCAGAACTATCGACTGGAACAACATAGTTCTAAACGACCTCAATCTCTCCGCACGCAATCTTAGTATGGAAGAAGATATAACGGTCGAGTTGGATAATCTATCGTTCAAGGAAGGCAACGGACTGAACATTAATACCTTCAGCGGAAATATACGTCTTGGTGAGGTACACGAATACAATGGCCTTGATACAATTACCCGTAAGGAGATTTACATTGACGATATGCTCTATGATGATGGCTATTCAATACTTGTTACGGATTATTACTCGATGAGATTTGACGATTTTAGTGACTTTTCGGATTATCTAAGAAAGGTCTATATGGGTCTGGATCTCAAGGAGGGTTCATTTCTCGATTTTCGATCTCTAAGAAGTTATACCGATGCTCTATCATATTTTACATTGAATTTCTATTTAACAGGTGAAACAAAAGGCACTGTAAGTAATTTAATCACCCATTCTCTGAAAGTGCAATCCAAATCAAGACAAACATTGCTCGACTTCTCAGCTCACCTTTCCGGTCTGCCGAATACTAACGAGACGATGGCTACTTTCGACATTAAGAGATGCTACACCACCACTTCCGATATTGCTGACATAGTTGAGTCCGTTACCGACACCCCAATTAACAAAAAAGCAATCAGCTCTTTCGCCAGTGGAGAAAGAATCCACTTTGACGGCAGTCTCAATGGCTTCTTTGAAGACTTTGTGGCATTTGGCGAACTTGGCTCTGAGGATTTGGGAAATTTCAAGGTCGATATCATCTGCCGCAACGAAAGAAAGGTAGGATATGAACTCATAGGATTTATCAAAAGTAAATCTTTTGATCTTGGGCGTCTTCTGAACAATTCACTTTTAGGCGATTTGACCTGCGATGCCACTATTTCAGCCAAGCTCGGTAAGGAATCTAGCATAGATATCGAAAATATCAGCATAAGCGAACTCGGATTCAACAATTACAACTATAGCAACATCCTTGCTACGGGAAGGCTTGCCGACAAGGAATTTGACGGACGCGTCATATGCAGCGACCCGAATCTAAACTTTATGTTTCATGGACTCTTCGCCCTATCGGGTAAGAGCAGCAATTCTCTATACAAGTTTAACCTGGCACTCGGTCACGCCGACCTCCACGCACTCAATTTCGATAAGAGAGAAATCTCGAGGCTCAAGCTCCTGGCCGATGCCGACTTTACTAAAACTACATCCGGGGATCTCTTCGGGGATATTCTTGTGAAAAATTTTGTCTGCTCTCTGGGAGACGACAACTATGATGTCGGCAACATCCACCTGCGTTCCAATTCATATAAGAACAACTATACACTCCAACTTCAATCTTCATTTGCCCGGGCTGATTACGCAGGTACCGCTCCAATCTCCTCGTTTATATCAGACCTGCTTAAACTTACTGCTGAGCATCATCTAAGCCATTTATTTGAGACTAAGGAGACTGAAGTGCTTCCCGACATACAAGAGAATTACAGTTTTAGGATTCAGACTTACGATATGCGACCCGTCTGCAGTTTTCTTATGCCGGGCCTCTATGTGGAAGACCGAACAAACATAAACGTCAGGATGACAAGTGACGACAAGGTAAAAATCAATATCAACTCCCCTCTGTTGGCTTACAAACACAATTATATCAGAGATCTTGACTTGACTCTGGACAACAGAGATAGCATGATCACCACAATCTTCAGATCCGGAATGCTGCAATCCGGCAATATAAAAGGTTATGACGCAGTCATTAAGGCACTGATAAAGGATAATTCAATAGCAATAAATCTTGGATTTGATAACGGGGAAGAAGCAGCCACATACGCCAACCTGAATGCCAGCGTATCCTTCCCTGAACCCAAAGAGATGGGATTGAATATTCTTGCCGACTTTTATCCCTCGAATATTGTTATAAATGGAGAAAACTGGTCCCTGAACCCATCTTCAATAAAATATAGAGAAAAGGATATATCAGTTGCAGGCCTTGGTCTTTCCAACGGAGACCAGACGATCCGTTTTGACGGAAGACTCTCGGAAAGTCCCGAAGATACACTGACAGTAAGATTAAATCGTTTTGATGCATCTGTGGCCAATCCACTTCTGGGCATGCCGCTCGACATAAAGGGATTTCTGACCGGCAAAGCGGAGTTTTTCGGCCTCTTTTCTGACAACAAGGGCCTTTTGCTCAATATAGATGGGGAAAAAATTTCAATCGCAGGAGACCAACTTGGAGACCTGGGTATCCATACTCAATGGAATGAGGTCGGTCAATGTTTTGATTTCCAGGTTAATAACAAAAAAAACGAATTAACCCCTCTCTATCTTGCCGGGTCTTTTTATCCTAATAAAAAGAGTGTCGAAGGAAACTTGTCATTGGACAAATTTTCCCTCATCTGCCTCAATCCTTTAGTCGAAGGGTTACTATCCGATGTCAGCGGAAGCATTTCCGCGGATATCGGCATATCGGGAACACTGGACAAACTGGCCCTTAACAGTAGCAACGGACACTTTGACGACTTTAATTTTATACTGGACTACACAAAGGTACCATATACAGTAAACGGACCTTTCAGCATAAGTGAAAAAGGAGTATTCTTTGAAAAAGCAATTGTAACAGACAGATACGACCATGAAGGAACCCTTTCCGGAGGATTGTATTATGACCATTTCAAAGATATGCGTCTTAACGCCAGACTGAATGCAGAACACCTCCACGGCCTCAACACCACTGCTGCGGACAACGAATTATACTACGGAAGAGCATTCGCTACCGGTACAGTCCGAATAAGCGGACCGTTCAGAAAACTTCTGCTTGATATGAACATCACCACCGGACGAAATTCCACTGTACATATTCCGTTGAGCTCATCCTCAAGCAGCCACACTTCACTGCTGACTTTTGTGGACAACACCACAATCAAGGCTATGTCTGCCTATGACTCATTACAGGTGATGAACACAATCGCCGATAAGAGAGGCGGCTACGAATTTGCAGTCAGAATGCGCGTCAATGCCACTCCTGACGCCGAAGTCCATCTCGAGATAAACAAAGCGCTTGGTGATGTCCTGAAAACTCGCGGGTCCGGACAACTGGTTATTAACACCAACACCGCTACAAACCTATTTGATATAAAAGGCAACTATAATATTGATGAAGGCAGTTATAAGTTCGTGATGATGGGACTCGCATCCCGTGACTTCATCATAAATCCTGGTGGCACCATCAATTTTACGGGAGACGTAATGAAGTCAGACCTCAATCTCGAGGCCATATACCGCACAAAAGCTTCAATAGGTACCCTGATAGCTGATACCACATCTATTAGCACCAGACGCATAGTGGACTGCGGCATTGGCATCACCGGCAAACTAGCCAATCCGGAACTCAGCTTTTCTATTGATATTCCGGACCTGGACCCCGCCGTAAAAGGGCGTGTAGAGAGCGCACTAAGCACTGAAGATAAACGTCTGAAACAGCTGCTCACTCTACTCCTCTCCGGAAGTTTCGTGCCTGATGAACAATCGGGGATTGTTAACAACACCACCGTGCTTTACTCCAATGCTTCCGAGATTATGGCCAACCAACTCAATAATGTCTTCCGCCAACTCAATATCCCTCTCGATCTTGGATTTAATTACCAGCCCGGAGAGAACGGACGTGACATATTTGATGTGGCAGTTTCGACTCAGTTGTTTAACAACCGCGTCAACATAAACGGAAATATTGGTAACAGGCAATATATGACCTCCAACCAGAGCGATTTAGTTGGTGACGTTGATGTAGAAATAAAAATCGATCGTACCGGCAAGGTACGTCTTACTCTCTTTTCCCATTCAGCAGACCAATACAGCAATTACCTCGACCAGTTACAACGTAATGGAATAGGTGTATCATATCAGGAAGAATTTGATGACTTCAGAGAACTCTTCAGAAAGATTTTCTGGAGCAAAAGACGCCGCGAGGAGTACGCCGCTCAGCAGGCAAGAGTTCTTGAATCACGCCGAATGGATCCCCTACAACGAATGGAGGAGCAAAAATCAGAGCAAACGCAGGGAACCACCACCAGGTGACACCTCAAGTAGTGCCTCCCGTCCTAATACAAGCGAATAATTGGGTTGCTCATGACCACATGGAAACCCGAAAAGTACCGGACAATCAAGACGATCGGTATGCTCCCTTATGAGGGTATAAACATCCTTTTCCCACTTATCACTATCAGCTGTATCTGTAAACTGACCTATTATCACGCCCTTGAGACGGTCCAGCATACCCGCACAGCGCATTGTCAGCAACATTCTGTCTACCGTATGCATCTTCTCATCAATATCTTCAATGAAGAGAATGGAGTCTTCTTCAAATAGATTCTGTATAGGGGTACCTATAGTACTGGCAAAAAGGCAGAGATTGCCTCCGACCAGCCTACCCCTACCCTTTCCAGATTTACTGAATGGGTGTGGTGCGGTGGAATAGCGCATTTTTCGGCCGAAAAGTGCATCATAAAGTGAATCAAATGTCTCCTGCTGTGCATCTCCAAAGGTACTGGGCATAGCTCCGAGTATCGACTCAACGCCAAGCTTGCGTAGTGCGCTATGGAAGATTGTAATGTCACTAAATCCGACCAGCCATTTCGGATTTTCCTTGAAGAGATTAAGATCCAGGTGAGTGAGAGTGCGCATTGAACCATAGCCACCGCGATAGGAAATTATCGCCTTCACCTCATCGTCAAGTAGCATTTCGCGAATATCCTCGGCACGAAGAGCGTCATCTCCGGCAAAGTCGCCCGGAAGTGAGTTGTAGAGATATTTTCCCTTCTTTACTTTAAGCCCCCAGGATTTGAAGATGGAACTCCATTTCTCTTCGTATTCTGATGTGAGTTGAGATTGTGAAATGGCAGATGCCATTGCTACCAGTCCTATTGTATCGCCCGGTTTCAGATATTGGGGTCTGATAAACTGTCGCATCTATCTATGAATTATTATTTGTTATCGCGTTTTCGCTTAGGATATGCGATACGCGCGTGATATGTTTGTTTAATTTGTCGCTTAAAAGACTCTTTAACCATATTAATTTCCTTTAGCGAAATATCGGCACGAACAAGCTGTTGATCAGAGAGCCGTGAGCCTAGAATCTCTTCAACAAGTTCGGAGATACTCTCGTCGGTATATTTCTTGAGTGAACGCGAAGCGGCCTCAACAGCATCCGCCATCATAACTATCACCTGTTCTTTAGTAGTAGGGAGCATTCCTCTATATTTGAAAGGCGCCGTATTAGCAGGATCTCCCCCACTATTACAGTACACATTGTAAAAATAAAGGGTCATCGATTGTCCATGATGCGAGCGTATAAAATCCTTTATTACATCCGGAAGATGAAATTTGCGGGCAAGAGCCAGCCCGTCATCTACATGGCGAATTATATCAGCAGCACTCTCCTCCGGAGTGAGTCCTTTGTGATAACTATCCTGTCCGCTACCGGGGTTTGTGTTCTCTACAAAACAGGCGGGATTCTCAATTTTTCCCACATCATGGTACATCGCACCTGCTCTCGCAAGCATCGCATTGGCTCCGATTTCTCTCGCAGCTATTTCTGACATATTTGCCACCACCAGTGAGTGCTGAAAAGTGCCAGGTGCCTTATGCGATAATTCCTGAAGCAGTTCGTTGCTACTGTCTGTCAGATCAAAGAGACGAGAGTATGATGTGAATGAAAATATTCTCTCAAATAAGAATACAAACGGATTGAGGACAACGCACAACACTGCATTAATAGCGATGAAAGTCACAGTATAGCTCTTCCAGATCATTGCAGCATCATCCGTCAAAAGACGGAACGAAAGCAACAGTGCCATCATTCCCACAAAAATAAAGATTGCATTGAGAAACAATTTCCATCCTCTGTTGAAATAGGTATACGTGAGCAGTCCGATACTGCCCGCTACCAGATTGATCCCGAAAAGTTCTATGCCATTCTCTGCAATCAGTAAGAGTGGCAAAAGTGAAATGACATAGACGGGGAAGATGACTTCATTTTTGAAAAATGAAGCAGCAATAAGAGCAAATGCAGCAAACGGAACCAGATAAATAAGATTGGCTCCCAGACGATGGACCAAAGCAGTGGCGGCAAATGATAAAAACACCATCAAAAGGATAAACAACAGCTGGCCGGTATGTCCCAAAATCTCTTTTGAAGTGAAGAAAATGGCCAAAAAAAGCAGTGAAACCAACAGGAGTACTGTTACAATATGACTTACAATAAGCCATCCGCGCGAAGAAGAATAGCCGAAACTTCTGTTATACTCAGCCTTATAAGAATCCAGAATCTGCTCAATCTCAGCCGATACAATCTCCCCTTTGGAGACAATCAACTGCCCTGAATATATAATGCCTTTAGTGGGCGAAATGTAGTTGACCGCATCGCGATGCAAAAGCGCAGTAACATCTTCATCATACTCCAGATTTGGAACAATCCAGGAAGGAATGTTAAGTAATGTAATTAGCGAATCAGTAGCCACTTTCGGGAATGTATAGCGCAGATCTGCCTGCAACAGACTGGCAGCTCTTTTTTGATCGTAAACCTCTAAAGCAGGCATCTCCGTCACCCTTCCGTTCCTATTGACAAATATTACCCTGTCAGAGATATCGTCTTCATCGAAAGTAGAAACTATTCCACCTGAATATGCATCAGACAGGAACTCGACTATATGGTGTGAAATATCTTTCGGAATAGCTTTCTCTATGGAAAACCTAGCGAAACCGTCCACCATCTTTTCACCCGTCTCATCATTGAAATTGAAATATTCCACTATACGTGAAGTCTTCTGCTCGATTTCAACAAGCATCTCAGCCTCTGTCTTTAGAATGGGAAAGTCTATGGGAGCAATTAGCGTCTCGTATATCCAGGCTTGTCCGCGTGCATACTCATACTTAAATTTACCTTCGTTGGGATAGAGCAAGATCATCAGTACAGCCAAAACAGCAAACCAGATGAGTGACCGGTAGTTTTTGAGGTTTCTTGTTGTTTCCATAAATAATTTTATAATTTTGTAAAGATAAGAAAAAATTGTGCTACAATGAAAAAACTAATAATAGCTGCTGCCCTTATTCTGGCCGCATTTACCATGAATTCACAGGAACTTCTTGTCATCAGTTCCGACCTCCTTAAGTGTGACGATTCAATCCTTGTATTCACTCCCAAACACTGCGGGCATTGCGGTAATGAGACCAAAGAAGCCCTACCCACACTCTTTCTGCTTCATGGCTGGTCCGGATGTTACCGCAACTGGGCCGACAAGTCAGACTTGCAGCAGATCAGCGACCGTTTCGGGTTCAGGATCATCTGTCCGGATGGTTTTTACAACAGTTGGTATGCAGATAATGTAGACAAAGAGAAAATGCAGTGGAGAAGTTTCTTTGACCAAGAACTCTATCCGCAAATGGTGGAAAAATACAATCTCGACCCCGAACAGACATTTATCACGGGCCTTTCTATGGGAGGTCTCGGTGCCATAAACATTTTTCTTGACGACATATCCAGATTCAGAGCTGCCGGCTCCATGAGCGGTGTGCTGGACATCTATCATGCCTCCCCTAATCTACTTGATAAGGAACTCAGCCAGATTCTCGGTCCTTATACGCCTGAGAACCCGCTCTACGATGCCAATAATCCAATAAACAACCTCGACAAGGTGGCCGGATCCGGCAAACTGATGGTAATTTCCTGCGGATATGAAGATTATTATGTAAAATCAACCCTTGACTTCTCAACCAAATGTAGAGAAATGAAGATCCCTCACATTATGCTCCTTTCCCCCGGACGTCACTCCTGGATCTACTGGGATTACGCTCTTGTAGAACATCTGGAGTTTTTCAAGAAAATTCTGGATGGAGCGAATCTGGGTTACTGAGTTGCTCCGCAACTAGTTTTGAGTTAGGAGTTATGAGTTTCGAGTGGGTGCGAGGTGCGGGTTGTTTGGTACTTGGTGGAACTGGTAGTTTGGGTTTGGATAATTGTGTTGTGCGGTAATTGAGAAAAAGTAAGTGAATAAAGAATAATAAAAAAATAATGAACAGGCTCTTACTGAACCTGTCCATTATCGTATATTTTAGACTTGTGGTGTTTAACGTCTTCTGTGTAGCATCAATATATTTTCGTATTTAACGAAAGTAGAGGCTTTAATACGATTACTTCCCCACAACAAACTTCAACTCGAAAGTCGAAACTGCAAGCTCCAACATCTGTATCCTTTATCTCCCAGCTCAAAACGAAAAAAATCCCCACACTTCACAACCCACATCCCGAACCAACCCGTACCCCGCAACTCGCAACACTACTCACTCCCCACTACACACTCAGAACTTACTCGGAACAACATACTCAGAACTACTTAACAGACATATCTCTGATTTCTTCTGCGTCATAAACACCCTTGTCGAGCTTCACCTTGATCTCAGCGAATGCATTGAGAGTATACTCCACATCCTCTAGTGAATGAACTGCGGTAGGAATTATACGGTACATTATGATGCCTTGAGGAACCACGGGATATGTAACGGTAGAGCAGAAAATCTTGTAATTCTTCCTGAGGTCAATCACGATGTTCGTGGCCTGTGCCAAATTACCATCCATAAACACAGGGGTAACGCATGCCTCAGCAGGTCCGATGTCGAAACCTCTTTTGCGAAGACCCTCCTGGAGAGCCCTTGTAACAACCCATAGTTTTTCACGAAGACGTGCGCCCTCTTTACCGCGGATAATTTCGAGACGTTTGAGAGCACCCTCTACGATAGGCATTGGAAGTGCCTTTGCATAAATCTGTGAACGAAGGTTGTACCTGAGATAATTAATTATAGCTCTGGGACCGGCAACGAACCCGCCGATGGTGGCCATTGACTTTGCATATGTGCCTATGTATAGGTCAATTTCATCCATCACACCAAAATGTTCAGAAGTTCCGCGGCCTTCCTTACCCATAACCCCGAAACCATGTGCATCATCAATAAGAATACGAAAATTGTATTTCTTTTTGAGATCCACAATCTCTTTAAGAATACCTAGAGCTCCGGTCATGCCATAAACGCCCTCGGTTAGAAGAAGAACTCCTCCCCCTTTGGCCTTTGCCTCAGCGCAAGCTCTTTTAATGATCCTTTCGCAATCAGCAATATCATTGTGACGGTATTTATATTTGGCACCGAGATGGAGGCGAATTCCATCCAGAAGGCAGGCATGACATTCGTTGTCATACACTACCACGTCATGCCTACACAAAAGCGCATCAATGGTAGATACAATGCCCTGATAACCGAAGTTGAAAAGGAAACAATCCTCTTTTTTCTCAAAGTCGGCAAGCTCCCTTTCTAGTCTTTCGTGGAGAGCGGTGTGTCCGGTAAGCATTCTGGAGCCCATAGGATAAGCCATACCCCATTTTGCAGCACCCTCAGCATCTGCTTTGCGTATCTCAGGATGATTAGCAAGACCAAGATAGTTGTTTATACTCCAACATAGGACTTCTTCGCCCTGGAAAAACATCCTGGGACCAATTTCACCCTCAAGTTTGGGAAACATAAAGTAACCAAAAGCTTTATCACGATATTGGCCCAAAGGACCACCTGAGTCTTTGCTTAATCTTTCAAAAATGTCCATGGTAAAAAATATTTAGGTTTTAGTAATTATTATGCATCAATATTAGCGTAACGAGCATTCTGCTCGATAAATTCCCTGCGTGGAGGCACATCGTCTCCCATAAGCATCGTAAAGACGCGATCTGCTTCAACGGCATTCTCAATGTGGATCTGACGGAGAACACGCTTTGAAGGATCCATTGTGGTGTCCCAAAGCTGTTCAGCATCCATCTCTCCAAGGCCCTTATAGCGCTGAACTCTGACACTGCCCGGATTGCCCTTACCCATACGCTCAACCGCCTCGGAACGCTCTTCATCAGTCCAGCAATAGTGCTCTTCTTTGCCTCTCTTGACAAGATAAAGGGGAGGGGTAGCAATATAAACATGTCCATTAGTGATAAGGTCAGGCATATAGCGGAAGAAAAACGTCAAGATAAGGGTGGTAATATGGCTTCCGTCCACATCAGCATCCGTCATGATTACTACCTTATGATATCTGAGTTTGGAAAGATTAAGGGCTTTTGGATCCTCTTCGGTCCCTATTGTAACTCCGAGTGCAGTGTAGATGTTGCGAATCTCCTCACTCTCGAAAACACGATGCTCCATCGCCTTCTCCACATTGAGTATTTTGCCTCTCAAGGGAAGAATAGCCTGAAACAACCTGTCCCTGCCCTGCTTTGCAGTACCTCCTGCCGAATCTCCCTCCACGAGGAAAATTTCGCACTTTGCCGGGTCCCTATCTGAACAGTCGGCCAGTTTACCAGGCATTCCGGAACCTGCCATCACAGTTTTGCGCTGTACCAGTTCACGCGCCTTACGGGCTGCGTGACGTGCAGTAGCGGCCATAATCACCTTATCAATGATGACCTTGGCATCACGGGGATTCTCTTCGAGATAGTTTTCCAGAGCCTGACTGGTAGCCTGGGATACAGCTCCCATCACCTCACTATTGCCCAACTTGGTTTTAGTTTGGCCCTCAAATTGGGGTTCAGCAACCTTGACGGAAATAACTGCAGTGAGTCCCTCTCTGAAATCTGAAGGATCCAGGTCAAATTTGAGCTTAGCCAGAAAACCATTCTTTTCAGCATAACTCTTAAGAGTGGTGGTCAAACCACGGCGGAAACCGGTAAGATGCGTGCCGCCCTCTATTGTATTTATATTGTTAACATAGGCGTATATATTCTCCTTGAAATCGGTATTATACTGCATAGCAATCTCAATGGGAATGATCTTGTCTGTTTCCAAATATATGGGATTCTCCGTGAGTTTATCACGTGATCCGTCCAGATAAGCCACGAATTCCAAGAGTCCCTCCTGGGAATAGAAAACATCCTGTCTGGCAGGTGCCTCAACTTCGTTGCCGTGGTCGTCTGTAATCATTTCGGGAGCCCTATCATCCCTAAGAGTGAGTTTCACTCCTTTGTTGAGAAATGCGAGTTCCCTCAGGCGACGTGCCAAAGTATCATAATCATATACTGTTAGGGTGAAGATCGTATTATCCGGCTTAAAGGTGATGATAGTGCCTGTCTTTGTAGTCTCGCCTACCACTTTTACATCGTAGAGAGGCTTACCTTGCGAATACTCCTGTTTGAAGATCTTGCCTTCACGATGAATCTCAGCGGTCAGGTGTGATGAAAGCGCATTCACACACGAAACACCTACACCATGGAGTCCTCCGGAGACTTTGTAACTGTCCTTACTGAATTTTCCTCCGGCATGAAGCACTGTGAGAACCACCTCGAGAGCCGAACGACCCTCTTTTTCGTGAGTGTCCGTAGGAATACCACGGCCATTGTCCGATACTGTTATGGAATTGTCAGGGTTTATTACTACAGCAATCTCGCTACAATAGCCTGCGAGAGCTTCATCGATGGAGTTGTCTACCACTTCATAAACCAGATGGTGCAAACCACGGGCAGCTATGTCACCGATATACATCGAAGGGCGCTTACGCACCGCTTCCAATCCTTCAAGCACCTGAATACTATCTGCGGAATAGTGATTTTCCGCTTCAATAATCTCGTTTTCAATCATTATTTTCTTGTTTCTAATAAAGAAACAAAGGTACGAAAAAAAAAGGTAAAATCCTTAAAATTTCACATAGATTCCACCACCGAAATTCCGTGGTACGGAATTGTGCATCGGCATATAGCGATTGCCTCTATTGAGGAGATTCCCTCCCTTGAGAAAAACACCGAAATAACGATTTAAGGAGAAGTCCAGAGTAATACCCAGGTCGACTATGGAGGGTATCGTGTAGACACCATTACAGTCACCGGTCACTTCACTTACATATCTGCATTCCACTTTCGCATTGATGCGATTACGCCAGTTCCAGACGAAAAAGAAATTTGTAGTTATACTGGGTAGCTGAGTCATTTTAGGACGCTCACCGCTAAAGTAAAGATTGTATCTGAATTCTGCTCCGGTAATGATCGCTCCTGATTTCCAAAGTGCATCCGCACCGAATGATAGGCGACTGAAATCCCAATAGGTTGCAATAATATCAAAGGGCTCCGGATCGGACATTACCGGCTCGAAAAGAAGCTTGTCACGAAATATGGTGTATGATGAGATAAGATTGAAAGCCATTCTACCCATAATGACAGATTCAAGTGAGAGTGTTGCATCCAAGGGCCTGGATCCGAATTTCAGGTCTGTACGAGGGGAGATCAGAGGCATATCACCTGTCATCCCGAGGAATGAATTGAGTTCATGGCCTCCACCCACAACGGTATGTATCCATAACGACTGTTCTGCAAGTTCAAATCTTGCATCCACATCGGGAAATATAGTACTTGCTATAGAGGAATGGTTATCACCATTCTCATTTCGGCTTTCTTTCGATTTGTGAACGCTGAAACGGTTACCGAATTTCGCCCCAAATTTGCCTAAAAAACGTCCCTTGTTGTATTCATAGATTGGAGAAATTTCCAATATTCCGGCTGTATGATCCCGAAAACCTCCATACATCGAAAAAGACATACCAAAGTCGACATAGATGCGGTGCACATCGAATGTAGTGCCCACCATAGCCCCTATTGAGAGATTGTTTTCTCTCAGTGTATCTACCATTCGTTTGGAACCCCTTATGAAAGCAACGTCAATATCGTAATATACGCTGTGATCAGAACCATCAGCCGACTTAACATTCGCTGCAAAATTACCTATACTAATATCGTGCAGAGCTGTAATCGAATCGCGTCTGCCGGTATACTTTGAAAATAAACCTCCGGCATCAAAGGAAAACTCTCCCTCTTTCCATGCATATTTCAAATTGGCTCCGAAATCATTACGCATCTTACGCACATCAAGAGTATACTCTCCCACCGCTGAGGGTATCTCTCCCCAATAAGAATCGTGGTCGGCATAAATGCCGGCATAAAAACCCTTTTTGGTAACAGCCTGAAGATAGAGCTCAGCAGAAGGCGTGAGAGGGAACTGTGTTCCCAGCTTTATATATGAAATTGGATGACGGGGAGCCTTTGCCGGCTTGATTGCAGCTGACTCATATGGTGAGAATTCGTAAAGGTCGCGGTAGGGTCGGTTAAATATGGAATAGTCAAAACTGATATTGAATTTGCGCAGAGAGTCTGCGACATTCTTGGGTATTTCGGGCTTGTGAATTTCTCCGAGCTTGACATCGAACTCCCTGCTAACCTCGACAGTTGGATCGATTGTCTGCCCGAAAAGTCCGACAGGCATCAGAATTAAAAGTGCCAATATGAATATCGTTTTCCTCATCTTCATCTATTTCAGTTTGTCAAGACGCATTTTTACCTGTTCCTTCACGTCATCAGCATCTCCGGTAGGCTCATAGCCATCAAGTACGCTTTCGTATGTAGCTTTGGCCTGTTCTACATCTCCCCTATCTGCAAACGAGTCACCTAGGATGATAAAGGCCTTTGCAAGCCAGTAAATCTGGGAAGTCTCGGAATCAGAAAAGTCATACACTCGATTTTCGACTGCAATGAAATCACCCGCTCCGTAGGCATCCGTAATTAAAAGATATGTGGCTTCAGCCCCATAATTATCGTGAGGATTGCGCGCGAGAGTGTTAAGTATCGGCTTGGCTTCCTCCCTGTTGTCAAGATATAGAAGACTCTTGGCAGTTATATATTCCGCCTCACGACGCATCTCATCGGGAAGTTCAGAGACTCCGCTCACCCTTCTTGCATCTGCAACTGCCTCTTCATACTGCTTGTTGTTATAATAGGAGCGCATACGGCCGAAATAGCCGGTGTTCTTCATATTTTCGCTATTCGCAATGTAAATTAGGGATTCATATGCGGTTACAGCTCTCGAATAGTGCTCGAGCTCGTATGAAATATCTGCATAATTGAGAGTAGCAGCCTCAGCAAAAGGCCCCTCACCCCGTTTTATGACCTGAAAATAAGCGTCTGAAGCTGCCTCTTTATTCCCTTTGGCCTTGAGAGACTCTGCAAGGTAATAATATGCCTGTGCCGTCTTTGATCCCGAGGGATAGTTTTTAACAAATGACTGAAGGGATGTGATAGCTGAGTTATGATTGCCGGAAAGGTAGCGCTGTTCGGCAGCATTGAAGAGCATCAGTTCTTTTTCATCTGCACTCTTGATATCCGACATTCCCAGAGTTTCAAGGTATGCAAAGTACTCTTCAGGCTTATTGATGGTCTGGTAGACACTCTCCATGCCCGATATAGCATTGGGAACCTCAGGAGAGAGTGGCATTCCTTCAATAATGTTCTTGTAGTATTCAATAGCCTTGGTATACTTGCCGTTATTGGCGTTAATCATGGCCAGTTCAAGCATAGACTTGGTGAAATAGATGCTGTCCGCATCGTGTCCTATAAGGGTGTGGAAGCAATCGGCCGCATCATCATCGGCCCCTCGCTGTACTAATGTGCGTCCCAATTCAAAGAGGCACTGTGAGTAAAGTTCTGCGTTGCGGTTGACTTTGAGTGCCTGTCTGAGTATTGATATCTTTCTGGTATCATTTCCAAGAAGTCCGTAGGCGACAGCACCCTGATATGCCGGATATAGGTCATTTGAAGTGGGATATCTGTTGAATACTCTCTCATAAGTGGCAGCTGCTTCCTTGTAGTTGTTCTGCATAAAGTAAGAGTCTGCCAAGCGAATTCTTGCATCCCTTTCAAACTGCTTACGACCGCTTCTACTGAGGTATTCGGAAAACCATTTCTGAGCACCGTTAAATCTACCCCACATAAAATAACTGTATGCAAGATTATATATTGCTGTTGAGTATTGCTCCGAATCGAGGAAATGGGGATTTTCCATCAGGCGGAGATTGATATCAGTAGCCTGGCGGTACCTGCCATTACGAAAATAACACTCTGCAAGCCAATAATTGGCAAGCGCCTCAAGGCGAGGGTCGTGCCGTCCATTCTCTATTGAGAGTTCCAGCATCGGAGTGGCCGCCCTATAACCTCTGTTCTCAATAAGCTGCATGGCCCTGAAGAATGCCGCTTTCTGAAGATTGGACGAAGATTCATCTGAAAGTTCACGAATCTTTGTAAGGGCAGCTACCGCTGAGTTATAATCATTGCTAAGAAGGTATGCTGCAGCAATATAACTGTTGATAATATCATCTTTTCCACTCTCGGGATAAAGCTCCATATATTTTTCGAAACCCGAAATATCACCATTGACATCAAAAGATAATTTGGCGTGATTGAAAAAGGCATCTTCTTTTATAACATTGTCAAAATCGGATTCAGACGCCGCTTTAAAGGCCTCCATCGCAGCTATTTTGTTGTGCTGGCGGAGATGGCTGTTGGCACTATAATAGTAAGCACTTTGTCCAAGAGCATCTTCATTGCCAACGACATGACTGAAAGATTCTATAGCCTGAATAAATGACTGAAGTGTATATGAAAGGAGACCGGAGTAATAATAATCCTTGCGTGTAAGATTGCCTCCTGAAGTGGTAAACATATCGAAATATTGGGCTGCCAAGGTGGGCTGTCCCATCGAAAAATAGGCCTCAGAGACTATTCTGGCTAGGTTAATTTGTAAATCACGATCAAGTGTACTGAAAATAGCCGGACCGCGATCAATCACATATTCATAGTTGCCAAGCATAAACTCCGATTCAACGGCATAATATGAGGCCAATACCGAAAACCGGGGATCCTTCTCCGCTTTGCGGAAAAGCGGCAGAGCCGCAGTAAAATCCTTTTCCAGGTAACGCACATAACCTAAATAATACTGGCTGGGTACTGAGAAGGGACTGAAATCGCCTTCGATAATAGAGATCAATCTTTTGGCAGCCACATCAGTATTGCCTGCTCTGATGTAGCAATATGCACTTTTGAAGTCGTATTCAATCTGTTCCTCAGCATAGAGAAAGGGCTTTTTTATCGAATCATAGATGATGAGCGCATCGGCATATTCCTCTCTATCGAACAGACGTGAGGCAAGGGCAAACTTAACCATCTGAAGTTCTGGGGCGTTGGGATATCTATCCTCGAAATTCTTTACCAGACCGGCAATATTGGATCTGTCAAGACGGATCGCGCACATTGTCTTATAAGCCTCCACTTGAATAGCAAAAATGGAAATATCGCTATCCGGATCAGGTGTTACCAAGTTTAACATCTGCTCTGCCGAGTAGAAGGCCCCTTTTCTGTAAAGGTCAAGCGCTGACTCAAGACGGCTATCTGCATGATATTCCTGTGCCATGACATGTCCTGGTAATATCAAAGCAAGAAACGCAAGAATCAATATGAAGCCTTTTCTTTCCATCAAATATATCAAGTAAAAATAAATCCTATATCTGTCGCATTAAAGTTTGTATTTCAAGTGAAGCGTTAAATCCTAAGGTATTATAACAAACTCATACGCGCCTAAAACAGGAAACGCAAAATTACAAAAAAAAACTCATTTACTGAAGTTAAATAACAAGGGTTGATCAGAAAAAAGAAATGACCGATCAGAATGAAAATCCATAACCGATGCTTATATTTAAATTTCTGCCTACGGTAGATGCTTTGTAAAACTCACTTTCGCACACCGATTCTGTAGTAACGACCAGTTCCGCAAAGGATTTTTGTAGTGGTTGCTGAAAATTAACATCCAGGATCAGCGCACCGTTGTCGAAAAGAAGATACCGAGTTGATAAACCAAAATTCAAGAATATGGATGATGCACGTTGTGTGTATGATAAGTTGTACTGAATACCATCTTTCTCAAAACTTCTCGATGATTCCTTATTTGGTAGATATGTCATATACCCAAGTCCTACTGCGGGATGAATGCTCCATTTGTTTTGTTCAAATCGATAAATAATACCGACATCCAGGGCCGGATGTACCTTAGTCATTATTGAGTATAATTCATCATATATCATTTGAAATATATCTTCTATGAAGCTTGAAGGGTAATATTCCGATTTTTTGGTTTTATACAGATTCACCTGAAAGCTCACATACCCTCCGATCCTTTCTGAAAACAGATAAGTAAACCGCAATCCTGTCATTGGAACAACTTTCGGCTTCGAGTCAAAAAGCTTGGATTCAGGAACCGAACCGGTAGAGATCAGATCAATATTCGCTCCCGCAGTCACATCAAGCAAGAATTTTGGGCTATACCTTTTTAAATGGTTATTCTCCATTTTTGCCTGTTGACCATAAGCAGACAAACCGAAAAAAAGAAATATTAGGATTAGGTTATATTTAGTCATACCTCTTTCCCATCATTTCCAAATGGCATTGTAAGAGTTCACCGGTTTGTTCATCGCGCAGGTGTAGGCCGTTTCCCTCACAATATTTATAAGACTTACAAGTGGCGCATTTTCCTGTTTTTGTCCAGGATCGGTCACGCATTATCTGATATTTGGTATTCCAAACTGTCCAAAAATCATCTTTATAGATATTTCCCTGAATGTAATCTCCACGTAAGCTGGGACAGGCGCTAATATCACCATTTGCCAATACTGAACCAATATGAATGCCAGCCTGACAAAAGAAAGGTGCATCTCTCACTTGTAGCTCATAATCTGCCAAATAGCCCTCACATCCATATGAAGCCCGTATTTTTCCCTCTTTTCTGGTCTCTTTGATAAAATCCATCATCTGAATGAACTCCTCTGTGGAGAGTTTGAGCAACGGGTTATCTTTTGCTCTTCCCTTCGGAAAAACGGTAAAAAGCCGCCAGTGAGTAACGCCAAGTGAAAGTAGCAACTCCTTGAGTTTGTGTAAATCGGGCAATGACTTTTTATTCACACAAGTAACCACATCATAAACCAAATCTGGAGTGGAGGCTACTCGCCGTATAGCATCTACTGCACGCTTCCAGGAACCTTTTTTGCCGCGGAACCACTCATGCGACTCTTCCGTATATCCATCCAGACTCACAGTTACCGAGCGCAATCCTGAACGAAGCAGCTTATCCAATCGTTCTTGTGAAAGTCCCCATCCATTGGTTACAAATCCCCAGGGATATCCCATATCATACATAGCTCTTCCGCACTCTTCCAAATCATTTCTCATCAAAGGCTCTCCGCCGGTAAGTACAATCATGGTTTTGTTGGGATTTACATGAGGGCGAATATCCTCAAGCACTTTAAGGAAATCCTCTTTGGGCATATCAGGAGTAACTGATTCGCGTGTGCAATCACTTCCGCAATGAATACAGTTGAAATTGCACCTCAGAGTACATTCCCAAAAGAAATATGTAAGTTCGTGTAGTTTTGCCTGCGTTTTTTTATGCTCGCGAAATAGGTTCAGGAGGATTTTTTTACGTAATTTCATCTTCACATAGTTTTTTCTACTCTTCCTCTTTCATTTCTTTATACGTTGATGCCGGAACACCATACTCGGGAACAGGTAGAAAATGTTGTAGTTTGAAATTAACATCTTTCTTTTCAAAAACTCCGTCATACCAACTTCCACTGCCTTTCTTTACCTGTTTCATTTGCTGGGTATTTACCAGAATCGAATCCGGACCATACCATCCGCCATCATCCGTACCTTCCAAATCTTTAGCCACAACCCAATAGTCTTCTCCCGGAAAATCGTTAAACTTCAATTCATAATCACCACGAGCATCGGTCCGTACCGTATCATTCTTGGGTGAGTGACGCGATTTTCTTATGACTGCAATATTTTTAATCGGTTTTTGTGACTCCTTGTCCGTTACTTTTCCTTTAATAATATGATCTGCCGATGGAACACCATACTCATATGATGTTCTAAACCAGTCACATCCGGTCAGCATCCCTACTAGAATAAAGAAGAGGGTCAATATTTTCCCGTAAGTTTTAATCGCAATTCTTTTCATAGCTAGTTCGATTAGGGCTATTCTTTATTTTTCTGATCTATCTCTTTATACTCCGCCGACATAACGCCGTACATAGGACCAAATTGATTATCCGGACTCAGTATAAAGTTAACATCTGACTTTAAGAAAACTCCGTCGTACCAGTTTCCATCACCTTTTTCAACCTTTTTCATCTGTGACCACTCTACTTTAATAGAATCAGGTGCGTACAATCCGCCATTATCTGTCCCATCTAAATCTTCAGCAAAAATCCAATGGTCCGTTCCGGGAAATTCGGTGAATTTCATTTCAAAATCACCACGAGAGTCGGTCCTTACCGTGTCGTTTCCGAAGTAGGTCGCAGTATGTGATTTCCTGATGATTGCAATATTTTTAATAGGCTTTTGAGTTTCGCGTTCCGTCACTTTTCCTTTAATGATGAATTCTGCTGATGGGACACCGTATTCACAACGTATGATTTCACAGCCGCTCCCAATTCCCAAAAGGGAAAACAGCAGGGTTAATATTTGCCCGTATGTTTTAATCGCAATTCTTTTCATAACTTTCTGTGCACTGAGATTTTTAAATAAAATACTTTTGTCTAATTATATATATATACGCAGTGACTCACAAAATACTTCCATCACAGATCAAAGACTGTGCGACAAGACATCTTAATTCAATAATATAATAGATGCATAAAACGCTAAAATCGTTGCAATGAAAAGGAATAATTTACTCTGTTCTTTACAAAGTTAAATTAAAACTGTCGATTTAGAGCAAAATTATCAACTGAGATTTATTTAATGTGAATAAAAATGTAATTTTGCATCCAAACAAGGTCAAAACATGGACGAAAACGATATTATCATAGAATTTGAGGATGTGGAGATCACTAACGGAGAAATTCCCGTCATTACTTCCCTCAACCTAATTATCCGTGAAGGAGAATTTATCTATCTCACCGGCAAGGTAGGTAGTGGTAAAACCTCCATAATACGCACTATAACCGCAGAAAACCCAATCACCTCAGGCAATGCCCGCGTTGGGGATTTCAACCTCTCCAATCTTAAAAAGAGGAAAATACCCTACCTCAGACGCAAAATCGGAGTTGTTTTCCAGGATTTCCAGCTCCTGATGGACAGGAGCGTAGAGGATAATCTCCTTTTTGTCCTAAAATCCACCGGATGGAAAGATCGCAAGCTTATGGAGGAGCGAATTAATAACGTTCTTGATGCAGTGGGGGTGGCCAGCAAGGCCCACAAAATGCCACATCAACTCTCCGGAGGAGAGCAGCAGAGAGTAGCCATAGCTCGCGCTCTGCTCAATGAGCCACGTCTCATACTTGCTGACGAACCTACCGGCAATCTTGACGGTGAAACCGCCGCAGGCATAATGCGTCTGCTTTTCGAAATCAACCGTACCCGCAAGACTGCCATCCTGATGGTTACACACAATATGAATATCGTACGGGAGTATCCCGGAAGAATACTTGTCTGCGCTGATAATGAATGCAAAGAAATATCAACAGATTATAGAGTGGTTTGAGGTCAATATGCCGGTAGCTGAAAGTGAGCTGAACTATAAAAACCCATTTCAGCTGCTGTGCGCCGTGATACTCTCTGCCCAGGCTACCGATAAGCGGGTCAATATTATTACCCCTGAACTCTTCGAACGTTTCCCTACGCCCGAAGAGATGGCCGCATCCAGTGAGGAGGAGATATATCTGATTATACGCTCTATCACTTATCCCAACAGCAAGGCACGCCACCTACTTGGAATGGCACGAATGCTGGTGAGTGACTTTGGCTCTGTCGTACCGGACGATGTAGAAGAATTGCAGAAACTCCCCGGTGTCGGGCGTAAGACAGCCAATGTGATTGCATCCATAGTCTACAACAAACCGGTGATAGCTGTTGATACGCATGTTTTCCGTACTGCACGCCGTCTGGGACTCTCCTCAGGCGAGAGTGTCCTTGAAGTCGAAAAAGATCTAACCGCAGGCTTTCCTGAACATCTCCGTGCCAAAGCACATCACTGGTTGATACTTCACGGACGCTATGTATGCACCGCCAGAAAACAAAAGTGCGAATCCTGTGGACTCGCACCATTCTGTGATTATTTCAACAAGAGCGATAATTCCTGATTAGAATCTCTTGGTAACACCTATATAGGACCTATAAGGAACATCATCTCCAATGAGCCTGAGGTTGTATTTACCATCTACAAATACGCCCCAGCCATTGCTGAAGTTGTACTCTATACCTGCGCCGAAATCAATGCCGAGGTGAAAGTCAACATACCTGCCGAATCCTGTGCCTATACCGATAATGGGATAAATGTTGAGACCATCAATAAGATTAATCAGGTAATGGAAGCCTACATCTACACCAAGATAGGTGTGATAGGAGTGATCGTGAGGGTGAAAAAATAGATCAAAACCTGCCCTTCCCCTAAAATTATTGGCATTGAAGTCACCGTGAAGGCCCAGTGTTGTACCCCAATGTGCATAACCAATATGTGCACCCACTGCACCAAATGTGGTAGGAGCTTTGTGAACCTTCTGACCTTGTACAGTTGTCTGGGCTGAAATGGAGGAAGCACCGATGAGTGCAACTGCCAGTAAGATGATTATTTTCTTCATTTGATAAAAATTATTAGTTAAAATTTCAAATTTGACGTACCTTTATTATCTGATACGGTAAACAAATATAACACTTTTTTTTAATTCTTATCTTTTTTGAAGAACAATCCTGACATATTCAACACCACCCTTTCCGATTTCAGGTCCTGTTTAAAGCTGGAAAGGTCCTTGTCTGACAATACTATAGTCGGTTACAACTCTGATTGTTCTAAATTTTTCGCATTTCTGAAGGAAAAAGGCATTATTTCGCCGGAGGCGGCAACATCTGAAAACATCTCGGAATACCTTGCGCAGGTGACCGGTGCAGGGCTCTCCAAAAGAAGCCAGTCCCGTCTGGTCAGCTCCCTCAAAGCACTCTACCGCTTTTTGGAAAGCGAAGGGCGGCTCAAGAATAATCCCTGCGACAGAATTGATACCCCAAAGGCAGGCAGATATCTTCCGGAGGTTCTCTCCGTAGAAGAGGTGGAGCGCATCATCGATTCTGTTGATCTTTCGAAAAGCGAAGGACATCGCAACAAGGCCATCATTGAAGTACTCTACTCCTGCGGACTTAGAGTGAGCGAACTGGTAGGATTACGCATTAGTGATCTGTTTCTGGCCGAGCAATTTATCCGGGTCACAGGTAAGGGATCCAAGCAGCGTCTGGTGCCCATCGGGGAACCTGCTGTTCTCAGTATTTCTTTATATATGGAGATTCGCAACGTTGGTCCGGTAACAAAAGGAGCTGAGGACATACTCTTCCTCAACCGTCGGGGAAACAAACTTACACGGGAAATGATTTTTCTTATTGTACGCAGACAGGCAGAAATTGCCGGAATTCGTAAAAATATCTCTCCTCATACGTTCAGACACTCTTTTGCCTCTCATCTGGTAGAAAACGGAGCCGATTTACGCGTTGTGCAGGAGATGCTGGGTCACGAAAGCATACTAACCACAGAGATCTATACGCATATCGATACAAAGAAATGGCAACAAACTATTCTCCAATTTCATCCCAAAAGAAAATAATTTTTGCTACCTTTACGAATCAGATTTCGACATTCAATTACAACACAACACTTAACTTATATTTAAATCATGGCTTACACCACTACAACTAAACAGAGCTATGGAAACAGGGTTTCCAAATCATTTAAGGGTATCGGTAGCGGTATCCTGCTTTTTATCATCGGCACGGTATTGCTATTTTGGAACGAAGGAAGGACAGTCAAAGTTAAACGCGCATTAAATCAGGCTGCGGATGTAACTGTGGAGATGCCCGACATCTCCCGAATAGATCCACAATTTGAAGGTAAGATGATATACGCCATAGGCGAAGCATCTACAACTGAAGTTCTTAATGACGGACTCTTTGGTATATCACTAAATGCAATCAATCTCTCGCGCAACGTGGAATACTATCAGTGGACCGAACAGAGTAAAGAGGAGAAAAAAGAGAAAATAGGAGGCGGGCAGGAGATTACAACTACCTACACTTACAGTAAAAAATGGGTCTCTTCACCTGTAAATTCTTCCGAATTTGCGGACCCTGCTTACCGGGATACCAATTTTGTACTTACTACTATTGAAGATAACCAAGTTGTTGCCGATTTAGTGGATTTCGGAGCTTACAAACTTCCTCCCTTTCTCAAAAATGGTATCAGAAGTTCAGAACAGGCCACTCCTCAGCTCACAGAAGAGATGATAAATGATTGGAACGAGGTGCTCTGGAAGAGAGACAGCTCCGCAACTGTTACAGTAAGTGCAGGTCAAGCCTATTTGGGACGCGATGTCAATAACCCCGAGGTTGGCGATGTCAGAGTAACATTTGGGTATACTCCCACCCCACAAACAGTATCTATACTTGCAGTAGTAGTTGGTGACACATTCGGTGAATTTGTGGCTAAAAACGGCAAAAATGTCTCCCGTATTGCGCTAGGCGAGGTTTCCGCTGCAAATATGTATGACGCGGCACAGAAAGAGAACAAGGTCATTGCCTGGATCGTCAGAATTATTGCAGTTATACTTATTATCGGTGGCCTGAAAGGTATCTTCAACTTCCTCAGCACTCTTTTCGCGGTTGTTCCATTTATACGAAGAGTTCTCGCTGCGGGCATCAACTTTGTCTGCACCGTAGTCGGTCTGATATGGAGCCTTCTTATATTTGTTATTGCCTGGATATCCTACCGTCCGGCACTCGGCATCACCTTCCTTGTCTTGATCGCTGCACTTATAGTGCTGCTAATAATGCGGTCGAAGAAAAAGAAAAATACTCCCGCTGATATGCCCGCCTAACAATCACAGAGATGATTAAACGAGTGCTTTTTATTTGCCTCCTTGCGGTAGTCATGGCAGCAGGTTGTTCTACGGGAGACAAGACTCCTCAGGCTGTTACCGGCATAACTGACAACCCCTATCAAGGCTTTCGAACTCGAAATGATTTCGGACTCAATGGTCCCGTAAAATCATTCACCGAGATCAGATACCACGATATGCAACCTTTCTCGCGCACATGGCACTTTGACCGTAACGGCAGAGTGTTCTCAATAGTTGAGGAGGATGTACACCCTCAGACTCGTCTGGAAATAAGCATAGATAAAAAAGGGAATCCAATTGACACGACCTATTCCTTTACAGATTATCTTCAGTACGCTTTTGATATGCAGGCCAGCAGTTATCTTCCTGACGGAAAGCCTCTCAAAGAGGTCTATAGAATGGATGGTGAATTGGCTGAGATATATCAATACAACTATGACACAAAAGGCCGCTGTGTCAGGACCGACATAGTCGAGAGAAACGGTAAACTCAGAGGCTCTTTTCTCTATTTCTACGATGATTATGGCAACCTGACAAACGAAAGGTATTGGAGCAGCAAATATGCCGTTGATGGTAACGACATCATTTCAGAGACCGTAAATGTGTACGACAGCAAAGGCAATCTGATTGAATCCAGCAGGTACAATGTTGGAAAACTCGAGATGAGAGATGTCATGTATTATAATGACAAGGGAGATCTGTTACGTCATTATACCGAGTATGAAGGGGGATTTGCCACCGAGATCTTCTACACATTTGACAAAGATGGCCGGTGCAACGGCGACAGGTTCTACTCCCTTGAGGATGACCGGCGTGTGATAATGACCAGAGATAGTTCGTTCATTGACGAAGCTGGACACAGACATGAGGAGCAATACACTTGGACAGGTGGTCTTCACACCAGTGAGGCCATTTTTGACAAAGAGGGAAAAATGGTGGAATACAATTATTATGGAGAGTTTGCACAAGAATCCCGTATTCCTGACAATACCATCACCTTCTATTATGATGAGGATGGCTACCTTAGCAAAGCCGACCTCAAGAGCCAATATGATGTAGTCCCCTACTTTTTTGGAGAGAAAGACAGTTTCGGTAACTGGACCCGTCGCTCCCTTCCCCCTGATGAGGTATTTGACACCTACGGTATCGGCATAGAAGAGTTTAGCTACTTCCTCCGACGCTATGAAAGAAGTTATACCTATTATGAAGAGGAATAGGCCAATTAATTATAAATGCAAGACAGGTGCACTAATGCACTAATAAGCATGGAATCTTGACAGATAGTATACTTGAACGAAAGAAAAACACAAATATTTATTAACATATAAAACTTAATTCTATGATAACAACATTGATTGTGATAGGCATCCTTGCCATTTTGTTGATCTGGGTGATTTCCGTACAAAGGAATCTTATCAGCAAAGAAGAGTTGTGCAAAAACGCAATGAGCCAGATAGGTGTCCAAATGTCAAGTCGCTGGGATGCACTAACAGCACTTGCGGAGCTTATCAAATCCTATGACGAACACGAATACAAAACTCTTAGGGATGTGATTGCACAACGTGCAACCATCACCGGCGCAAGCTCTGCAACTGATACTGATATGCAGGAGACCATTCTTACAGATGCTATGAAACGCCTCGCTGTGGTAATTGAAAAGTACCCCGACATCAAAGCGAATCAAATGTATATTAAGACTATGGACAGCGTCAATATGTATGAAAATCAGGTACGTATGAGCCGCATGGTTTACAACGACAGCGTGACCAACTACAACAGGCTTATCCGCCAGATTCCCAGCAATATCGTAGCTTCATTGTTCGGTTTCAAATCCAAGGAGTATCTTGAAGAAAACGAGGCTAAAACCGAAATGCCCAAAATGAACCTATAATGGGACTAAGAAAACTGTTACTCACATTTTTAGCTTGCATTGCCGCTTTCATTGCGACAGCGGCAAATACAACAATTCGTGATATAAACATCACTTATATCCTTACACCCGAAGGCCATGCAAGAGTTACTGAAGTGTGGGATGTCAGCGCAAAAAACATTACTGAGTGGTATTTGGTCAAATCTAATATGGGCTCTGCTGTCTCAATTACAGACCTGGCAGTAAGCGATGAGAATGGTCTCAACTTTATAAATGAAGGGGAATGGGATATAGACCGCTCTATTAAACAAAAGGCTGGCAAATGCGGTATTGTCCACAAAGGAGTTAATGATTATGAATTGTGCTGGGGTATAGGCTCCTATGGAGACCATATTTTCACAGTAAAGTACACTATCAACAACTTTGTGCTGTCAATGGAGGATTATGATGCGATACATTTTCAATTTATCTCTCCCGACCTCTCCTCCGCTCCCGAACATGCAAAGGTAACTATCAGATATCAGGATGACCTTTACCAGCTCGATACCTCCAATACCCGTGTTTGGGGCTTTGGCTATGAAGGCACCTGTGAGTTTATAGATGGTGCCATTGTAGCCGAATCCGGCAAGCCTTTCAGAAAAAATAGTTCTGTCATCATTTTAGCGCGATTTGAGAAAGTAATGTTTCAGGATCTCGTAAATAATGATGACCGTCTCTTTGAAGAAAGGCACGCCATCGCGATGGGGGGCAGCCACTTTGATGGAGAACCCTCCGATAATGACTACTCAAGCAACAGTGGCCTCAGAGATGCATTTATTTGGATATTGTGGATTTTAGTCTTTATTCTGACAGCTTTCGGCATAAAAAAACAGGGCAACAAGTTCAGGAACATCAACACCTTTGGAGTCAAAAAACTCAAAGATGTGGAGTGGAGCAGGGAGATTCCATACAATGGGAACCTGCTCGCTACAAATTATGTTATTACCAAAGCTCCTTCCCTATTTAAGACACGCAATAGTTATGCTATAGCTTCTGCCTATATTCTGAAGATGATACAGCAAAACATTCTCATCACAGGGAAGGATGAGGAGGGAAAAATCACTATTGCTTTTAACGACAATGCTGATCTCGGAAAGCTCGAATCCCCCGCAAAATCACTTTTCAATATGATGAAGTTGGCCAGCGGTGCCAACAAGATTCTTGAAGACAAGGAATTTTCCAGATGGGCCCGCAAAAACAAAAGCACCCTGATTGACTGGACAAAATCGATCACCAACAAGGGGCGTAAAGCTCTTACAGATGAAGGTTTTTTCTTAAAGCACAAATTTACACCGCTCGGTGTACAGAACAACAACAAGGTGCTTGGATTTTTCAAATATTTGCAGGACTTCACTATTATCAATGAAAGAAAAGCAGTAGAGGTGCACCTATGGCAGGATTACCTGGTATTTGCCACTCTTTTCGGCATTGCTGACAAAGTAGCGAAAGAGCTTAAAGATATTGATCCTATAGCCTTCGAGGAGATAGTAAACTACGATTTTGACACATTTACTACAATTCTACACCAGACAAACTCACTATCCAATGCTATAACGCGGAACTCCTATGAGACATCAACATCTTCAGATGGCTTCTCAGGAACAAGCTCATGGAGTGGTGGCGGAGGAAGCTCTTCCTTTGGCGGTGGTGGAGGATTTTCAGGAGGCGGTTCCGGCGGCGGAGGCAGATAAATTTCATTTGTCTGAATTTCAAAAAAAAATTACCTTTGCGACTAAAATAGAATTCTATGAAGCGCAGAGGTATTTTTTTATTGACCATTATTCTAATCAGTGTACAGGTATACGGACAAAGCAGAACCCACACACATGATACTATTCCGCAAAAGGATACCCTCACCTACTTTGAGGAACTGCTGGTGATAGACACTCTGGACACCGATGACAAATTCACAAAAATAATCCTCTATGATGACTATACCTGGGCATATTTTGATCTGGGCAGGCCGGTGATAGATACAGCGGAGTTCTTTGATTCATGGGAAGGAACCGGCGTACATTCCTTCAGGGATGTAAAACTCTCGGACCTTCCCGAAGAAGTGGATCTACTGCTGGTAGATTCCCTCAACGGATTCTGTGTGCCCTATCAACAGAAAGTGGGGTCCGGTTTCAAGTTCAGAAGGACAAGGGAACATAAAGGGGTTGACTTATCGCTCAAAACAGGAGACACCATCAGAGCTGCCTTCGACGGTATGGTACGTCTATCTGAAGGCACAAGAAGAACCGGCGGTTACGGAAATCTGGTTGTAATACGCCACCCAAACGGACTCGAAACCTACTATGCTCATCTATCCAAACGAATAGTGGATAGCGGAGAAATAGTCAAAGCGGGTGAAGTGATCGGGCTGGGAGGAAATACCGGACGCAGCAACGGTCCACATCTGCACTTTGAGACCAGGTACAAGGGACATCCGTTTGATCCCCAGCGTATCATCGACTTTGAGAAAGGCGTGCTCAGGGACTCGCTATTTACTCTGAAAAAGCACTACTTCAGTATCTATTCGCACTATGGACAAACTGACGAGGAGTCTTTGGCTGCTTCACAGCGCATTATCCATACCATCAAATCCGGAGATACTCTTGGCGCACTCGCCATAAGGTATGGCACTACCGTCAGAAGAATCTGTCAGCTCAACGGTATAAGTGCCAACAAGATATTAAGAATCGGCCAGCGCCTGATAGTAAGGTAATATTCGCTCCAAAAGCATTATACGAGTGCTGTCTCCCTCCTTCCGAAATAAAGAGTGGAGTTCTTTGAGGTAGGCGTAGGGCACGAACCCATACCCTCTGCATACCAAATCTTCCCCGGGGAGAAAAAACATCTCTCCCTGATTGAACACATTGATGCAGAATAGCACCTTATCTTCCTCAATCCATGCCGGAATCAGCGTATTGCGATATTCTACGGGATATACCGGAAGGGAGCAATCCTGTACAAACATAAAATAGAGAAGCATCAGAACATGTTTTCCTCCCTCTCCACGGTTAAGTATTGTTGCCGGCATCTGGTATTCGGGAGAAAGGTCCTCCGATGGAAGTGCTTTGAATCCAAACCTATGGAAAAAAATGTGATTGAAAACCCCGCAGCTCTCCATTGCAGTCATCCCGCTACTCAGTTCCATAACCATCTCCGCTGACTTACCGACAAAGGCGTTGACCAACTCGCGCCAATCCTCTCCACGATAGAGAAGCTTTGTAATCAACACAGCAAAATTGAGAAGATGGAACTGTTCCTCCTCTTCAGAACGGGCAGCTTCATTCATGGAATTTATGACCATTTCATAATAAATCTCTTCCAGACGACGTCCTGCCTCTTCCCTGACAGAAGGATCACTTTCAAGGGATGCAAGCTCTTCAAGGGCTGAAAGCATTTCCGGCCCATGCCTGAGGACTTCGGCAGTTACACTTCTTGCTACGACCTGGTCAGGGTCGTCAAGCAACGCATAAAGGGAGTGCTGGAGATCAGTTTGCATCAGATGGATTTGCCGGTAAGTATATCGAGTGCCAAACTGACAAGGCCCTTCATCAGGAGATGGTAGTCAGGACGACTCTCTTTTGCATATCGGTTGGCTATAACAAGGCAGATTGTGCCGGCGTCATGTCCTAGAAGTGCGGAGAGACCCGAAAGTGCAGAACTCTCCATCTCTATATTGGTAATCATTCGATCACCATATCTAAATGATTCCAAATTGCCGATAAGATCATCAAATGTGAGCGGGAGTCTTACAGATCTGCCCTGGGGACCATAAAAGCCCGGAGCTGAGATAGTCACCCCCATAACCGAATTATTTTCAAACAAGGGTATCAGACGCTCTGAGGATTTTATGAAATAGGGAGCCGGAAGTCGCTCAGGCCAATTCATATGTTCTACAAAAGCAGACTCCATGGCAATATCCACCACATCACTGCATCCGGCATACCAGTTAAGAAGCCCATCGAACCCGATGGAATATTCCGAAAACACATAACTTCCAAGAGGTATGTCAGGCTGAACAGCACCACAGGTGCCTATGCGAAGCAATGTCAACCGTTTATGCACCGGTTTGACACATCTTGTCTTAAAATCAATATTTGCCAAAGCGTCAAGTTCGGTAACCACGATATCTATATTGTCAGTACCTATTCCTGTAGATATGACTGAAACCTCCCTGCCATTGTAGCTGCCTGTAACTGTGCGGAATTCGCGCGATGATTTATCTACCCTGATGGAGCCTTCTTCAAAAAATGAGGCCACAAGTTTTACCCTTCCGGGGTCACCAACCAGAATAACAGTATCTGCCAGATCTTCAGGAAGTAGATGAAGGTGGAATATCGATCCATCGGGATTAATTATGAGTTCTGAAGATGCTATAGGTAATGTAGACATAAGTGTCGTTTTTTGTGTTTAAAAATCAAATATAGGACTTTTTTTCCTAATTTTGCCAAATCAATTCACTCACCAGTCAGTATGTTCAAAAAATTTCAGACATATCTAATAATTGCAACGGCGTTGCTGCTTGGCTCAATGTTTTTCTTAAATATGTGTCATGGAGTGATTCCCTCCGACACCCCTTCGGAAACATGGGAGCGTATTACTATCAGTTTTTTTGAAAGGAGCCAGTTTTTGATAATGACATTCGTAACCTTCTTTTTAAGTGTGATTGCTCTCTTCTATCACAAAAAACGTCTGCTGCAAATACGTATCTGTCTGCTCAATTCAATTATTCTTTTTGCTTTCCAGATATGGATAGTAGTGGAGTTCTTTAAACTTATACCTTTTTATTCACTTTCAATCCCCTCACTATTTCCCACTATCGCCATTATCCTGCTGATACTGGCAATCAGGTATATCGGCAGAGATGAAGCCGCGGCAATATTTTCAAGCGTATATCAAAAGGAAGATTCCGGCAAAAGAAAAGGAAAGAAAAAATAGCCCTACTCGTCACTCTTACAATATTTCTGAATAACGCTGTAGGCATCCTGAATACCCAGTTCCCCTGCCATACTAAGATCCATACACCCCTTCTCTTTGTCTTTAAGGTATATCAGCACCAGACCACGGTTGTAATAGGCTTCACCTATATTAGGATAGATCTCCAATGCTTTGGTATATTGTACTATAGACTCGGGAAGGTCATCAGAGAGGCAGTAGAGATTGCCGAGATTGTAGTAAATGTAGGGGAATGAGGGATCTATCGAAGCCGCCTTTTTCATATCGTGAATAGCGGGTGTATAGTCGTATGTGTGACGAACCTGCTCCTGTACCCTCGTCTTGACAGTATTGTCATTGTCAAGCGTAAGCACAGGTACGTTATTTTCTATAGATGAGATGAAATCTATCATTTCCGCCTGAAGGGCACCTCTGTTAATGTAGTAAAAGATATTTTCGGGACTCTTTGAAATAGCTTCGTCATAGCAAACCATTGCAGTATTAAACTGTTTATTGTCCGTCTCGAGCAATGCCTTGGCAAAGAGATTTATGTCATTACGGTCAACGCGGAGCAGACGATTGACCTCTTCGCGAATATTTTGGGAGTCAGGAAGGTAGCCTCCTTTTGATGATTCGAATTTGACAGCAATAGGAGATGCACTGATAAAACTGTCAAGCGATGCATCATCAAACCTGCGGTTGATAAGAATATTGCCTTCCTGGCGGATATCATCAGGTGTCACAGCAGCAAACTTATAGAGAGGTTTGAGCCGGATATCCACATCTCTATACTGTAACAGTTCGTTATCAAAATCCTTCTTGGCAAAGTCCGCATCAAGTGCCAGCAGGTGATCGTATTTCCGCGTGGTATCTGCAAAGGCAGCATATCCAGTAGAGTCCGAGGTCTGTGCACGATATTCTTCAATTTTCCTTTGTGCAATTTCGTAATCCTGTCGCGAGGAATTGTACTGCCCAAGCTGGCTCTTGGCATAGGCTCGGTTCATATAGGCTTTCGCAAAGTCCGGATAGAGGTTTATGGCTTTTGAGTAGTCATCCATCGCATCACGGTAACGGCCCATTTCCATAAAGACGGCAGCGCGATTGAAATAGGCCAGCACGTTATTCGGATTGATAGCCAACACTCTGTCGTAGTCATCGAGTGCTCTGCGATAATCTCCTACCTGAGCTCGGATAATAGCCCTGTTATAAAGGGTAAGAGCATTGCCAGGCTCCTGTTCCAGCACCTTGTCCAAGTCAGCCAACGCTCCTTCAATATCCTTCATTTCGTGTCTGATTATTGCTCTGTTGAAGTATGCGAAGGTATTTGCAGTATCAAGTTTCAGTGCGATATTCAGATCTTCAAGAGCAGGTTCCAGCTCATTTCGGAGCGCATAAATTCTGGATCTGCGCACATAGGCTTCGGGGTCGTATCGATCTATGGAGATAGCTTTATTGTAGTCATCCAGGGCCTTCGTTGTGTCTCCCAGATAGAGGTAGGAAGCACCCCTGTTCAGATAGGCATTGCTTTCACGGGGCTCTTTTTTGATGAACATATTGAAGTCTTTGACCGCTTTCTCGAACTGCTGCGAAAGAAAGTAGGTAACCCCTCTGCTGAAATAGAGGCCGGTATAGCCAGGACGCAAGTCCACAGCCTCCTCAAGGTCTTTGAGCGCAAGATCATACTTGCCTATCCTGCTAAGGGTAATGGCACGGTAGTGGTAAGCAGGAGTATATATGGGATTAAAGTGGATAGTCCTGTCGAAGTCCATCTGAGCCCCTACAAGGTCGCCGAGATTGTATTTTGCAATCCCCCTAAAGAAATAGGCTTCAAAGATGGTGCTGTCAAGACGTGACAAGATATTAAAACTCTCTATAGCGTGGGAGTACCGGCCTTCAATCAATGCCTGTCTCCCCCTGTAGTAAAAATGATCAAGATCATACTGACACCAACCTGACAGAGCGGTGATGAAAATAAAGAGAGAGATGAAAACGGCTTTTTTGAACATATTGACAAAAATAGTACTTTTGCACTTTGCTTTGACAAATTAATGAAAAAAATTGCACTATATACGTTATTTATGCTTACGGCATTACCACTATTTGCACAAATAACGAACAAATACGAACAAAAGCTATACCGTGGCAAACAGCAAGAGATACTCTCTCATATCGCTGATGATATGGCAAAAGGGCGGGCGACTGGCACAATCGGCAAGCAGGCAATCGAGCAGTATATAGTCCGCAGGTTTCAAGAGTATGGTCTTAAGCCCTTTAACTGGCACTACATTCAAAGTTCCAGATGCAACGACTCTTTAATAGCAAGAAATGTAGTCGGAGTAATCCCTGCCACCGTTCCAACAGACAAATACGTAATAGTAGGAGCTCATTATGACCACATAGGTGAGATCAACGGCAATATTTACAACGGGGCTGATGACAACGCTTCGGGCGTAACTGCCCTTATCAACCTTGCCGAAATGTTCTCCGAGATGAAGAAAGATGGCAAGGGTCCCGGCAAAAATATTGTTTTGGTAGCGTTTGACGGCAAAGAGTTCAATATGTGCGGCTCAGAGCATTTCGTCAAAAATCTACCCTTTCCGGCACGCAATATAACCTGTATGGTAAATCTTGATATGATTGGCACCGATCTAGAACCGGTGGGATTCAGACGTGACTATCTAATCGTACTTGGAGAAGAGCGCCTTGACACCAAGTACCGAGGCATTTTAAGCTATCTGAGCCGAAGAAAGAACTACGAGATGGACCTTGACCTGACATTTTATGGCAGCAAAGACTTTACAAAGATTTTCTACAGAATGAGTGATCAGTACTCTTTTGCCAAAGCGGGAATTCCGGCCCTGCTCTTTACAAGTGGCATTCATCAACATACCTACAAGCCATCTGATAACCCTAGTATCATAAACTACGACTTGTTGAGAAAACGTACTTTGTTGATCTTCAATTTCCTCTTCAGAGTATGTGAATACTGATTCCAATATTTGGGGATTATTCACTATATTTGTTATTTGTAACACACGATACCTATCGTGAAGACATTTTATACAATGAAATATTTTAAAATCACTCTAGCGGCTATCGCCGCCTTGTTTATCTCTCAAACCTTATCGGCTCAAGTACCACTGAAAATCGTCATTGGAGGTCAGGACACAGCTTACAACCCAAAACACACCATTGTGTGCATCACAGACCCGGGAAATGTCGCCGCCATCAATGAAAACCAATTGAAAGTATACCGCACCGGCGCTTTCGGTACGGAAATAGACCTCAGGCGTGGCAACAACAAGATTGAAATAACACTATTCAAAGGCAAAAACAGACGCATTGAAACCCTCAATGTCTATTACGATCCAAATGCCAAAAGACCGGTACCTCCCGAACCTAAAATGACGCTGGAAGAGGCCAAGGCACTTTTGGAAAAATCACAATACAAGGAAGAGCTTTTCTACGGTATCTCCCTTGACGGGACATATTTACAGTTTGGTGACGGTGATGATCGTCTTGGCGCTTCTAAAATGGGATATGTTGATTCGGGAATAGTATTCAAGGTGGTTGCATCAGTCAATGATCTCTACAAAGTACAACTTTCACAGAATAAATTCGCATACATTCCTCAGGAATATCTCGAAAAAACCGACGAAAGGACTTCACAGGTCAACACCGGCAGCTGGAGCGTCACAAACCTCGGCAAGGCTGATAGAGTGAGCATATCTTTACCAAAACGTCTCCCCTATGTATCCTGGACACAACTTGACCCCACCACTATCTGTATCGATATCTTTGGGGCCACCAACAACAGCAACTGGATAACCCAGCACAGAGGTCTTCAGATGATCTCCTATGTGGATTACAGACAGGTGGATAGCGATGTCTTCAGGGTAATTCTCCGCCTCAAACATAAATATTGCTGGGGTTATAAAATAGGATATAATGGAAACAATCTGGTCATCGATGTGCGTCATACCCCTACACTCTCACTTAACGGGCTGAGAGTGGGCCTTGATGCCGGCCACGGTGGTTCATCTCTAGGCGCTGTAAGTATTACCGGAATCCGGGAAAAAGATGTCAACCTTGATATTGTGAATATGCTCAAAAGAGCTCTTGAAGCCAAAGGCGCAACAGTCGTGCTTAGCAGGAGCGGCGATTATGATATATCTATGAGTGAAAGAAAACGCATCTTCAATGAAAACAATGTCCACATAGCACTCTCTATCCACAATAATGCCGGAGGATCACCGGTCAATCCTATGGGATCGAGCACCTACTACAAGCACATTACCAACCGCGACTTTGCCGAAACAATGCTGGAGAGACTTCTTGAACTTGGAGTGCCAAACTTCGGACTCGTGGGCAACTTCAACTTCTCGTTGACAGCACCAACAGAATACCCTGTGGTGTTGCTTGAACTCCTCTTTATGAGCAGTATATGGGATGAAGACAAGCTCATCGATCCTGACTTTCAGAAGAAAATGGTAAACAATATTGTGCTCGGCCTTGAGGATTATCTCGAAAAGGCAGATGCATCCATCGAAGAGCCCGTCGCTAAAAAGAAGAAAAAAAGATAGAATAAAATAAACTAATGGAGTTCAGGCTCAGTTCGTCATACAAACCTACAGGTGACCAGCCGGAAGCTATAGAACAGATCTGCAATTCAATAAGGGAAGGCACAAAGGCCACAACACTTATGGGTGTTACAGGATCCGGCAAAACCTTCACTATGGCCAATGTTATAGAACGCCTCCAGCGGCCGACACTTATCCTGAGCCACAACAAGACACTAGCCGCCCAACTCTATGGCGAGTTTAAATCATTCTTCCCTGACAACGCGGTGGAATATTTCGTATCATACTACGATTACTATCAACCGGAGGCCTATCTGCCAACGACCGATACATATATCGAGAAGGACCTGAGCATCAACGACGAAATTGAAAAACTCCGTTTGAGCACCTCCTCGTCCCTTCTTTCCGGACGGAGGGACATCGTTGTCGTCTCCTCCGTATCCTGTCTCTATGGCATCGGAAATCCCGAGGATTTTCATAGTACCACCGTCCATATCAAGAGAGGAGAATTGTTTAGCAGACAACAGTTCCTGTATAAGCTGGTTGACGCTCTTTATTCACGTAATGAAATTGAGTTTAACAGAGGCAATTTCAGGGTAAAAGGAGAGTGCGTGGAGATATTTCCCGCTTATGGCGACATCTCATTCAGGGTACTCTTTTTCGGTGATGAGATTGAGAGTATTGAGATGACCGACCCCTTAAGCGGTGCCACGCTGGAGTATTTAAATGAATTATCCATCTTCCCGGCTAATAATTTCGTCACCACCAAGGAACGTATCCGCAGTGCGATTCACAATATCCAGGACGATATGATGGCGCAGTACAACTATTTCAGGGAGATTGGTAAGCATCTGGAAGCAAAAAGGCTCAAAAGTCGTGTAGAGTATGATTTGGAGATGATTAAAGAGATCGGCTATTGTCCGGGTATCGAAAACTATTCGAGATATTTCGACGGCCGCAAGGCAGGTGAAAGACCCTTTTGCCTGATAGATTACTTCCCGGAGGATTTTCTTACGTTTATAGATGAGAGTCACGTCACGCTGCCCCAGGTGAGGGCTATGTATGGTGGCGACCGTTCCCGTAAGGAGACTCTTGTGGAGTATGGATTCCGTCTTCCGGCAGCTGCCGATAACCGTCCTTTGAAATTCGATGAGTTTGAGTCCCTCATAGGTCAGCGGCTCTTCGTAAGCGCAACGCCCGGAGAATACGAATTGGAAGCCTCAGGGGGTGTGATTGTGGAGCAGATAGTGCGTCCCACAGGACTCCTGGATCCTCCGATCGAGGTCCGCCCCATAGCCAATCAGGTGGACGACCTGCTGGAGGAGATAGAAATACGTGCGGAGCACGATGAGAGGGTGCTTGTTACAACTCTAACCAAAAGGATGGCCGAGGAACTCGAGAAGTATCTGACCAAAGCCTCCGTAAGAGCGCGCTATATTCACTCGGATGTAGATACACTGGAAAGAGTTGAGATTATTGAGGATTTCAAGGAAGGCAGGTTTGATGTATTGGTGGGAGTAAACCTGCTGCGTGAAGGCCTAGATATACCTTCAGTATCGCTGGTTGCTATACTGGATGCCGACAAAGAGGGATTTCTCCGCTCCGGAAGAGCCCTTACACAGACTGCAGGCAGGGCAGCGCGCAACCTTAACGGCAAGGTGATAATGTATGCCGACACCATTACCCGTTCTATGAAAGAAACAATGGATGAAACTGAGAGACGCAGGGCCAAACAAGAGGCCTACAACAGAGCTAACAATATTACTCCCACACAAGTGGCGGTCTCTGCAAGGAGTGTTCTATCAAAAAGCACATATCAGGCAGAAGAGGAGGCAGAAGTGCGAATGCTTTCAGAGGATCCTGTCATCAGCAAGATGTCTCCGGCAGAGCTGATGCACGCAGTAGAGGCTGCTAAAAAGAAGATGGAAGAATCTGCAGCTGAATTGGATTTCATACTCGCCGCAAAATACAGGGATGAGATGAATTCCCTTAAAAAATTATTGAAATAACAAATAACCATGATTCCCGAAACAATTGAAAACATAATCCGAAACTACAATGAAGAGGATGCTGCAATGGTTATACGTGCCTATGGCATAGCTGAATCTGAACTGAAAGACAAAACACGTGGCAACAACAGGCCCTTTATCGAACACCCTCTTGGAGTGGTGTCAATCATTTCGGATATGGGCCTTATGGCAGATTCCGTAACAGCCGTATTATTGCACGAGGCCAATCGTTTTAAGGCAGAAACCCCATCTGAACTCAACAAGACGGCACTTTTCAATAGTTTCAAATCTAATTTCCCGAAGGAAATCATAGAGATCGTGTCAGGCCTGAACAACATAGCTTCTATAAAGCTTCAGGAGACTAACCTTGATGCCGAACGCTATCGCAAACTCATCGTATCTTATTCCAGCGACCCGAGAGTAATCCTTATCAAACTCGCAGACCGTGTGGAAGTGATGCGCAACCTCGACATTTTGCCCGCTTCCAAACATAAGTCCAAGATAATGGAGACTATGTTGCTCTATATACCGCTAGCCCACCAGCTGGGGCTATACCTTATAAAAAGCGAGCTCGAAGACCTTTTTCTAAAATATGCGGAACCGGAGCAGTATCGTGCTATCACCAACAATCTCAAGGCCACCGAAAGGGACCGCAATCTGTTGGTAAGCCGCTTTGTCAACCCTCTAAAAGATACACTTAGCCGTAACGGCATCGAATATACCCTAAAGGCACGCACCAAGAGTGCATACTCTATCTGGAAAAAGATGCAAACCCAGAAGGTACCCTTCGAGAAAATTCATGATGTGTTTGCCATCAGATTTATCATAGAGTCACCTCCCGACAGGGAAAAGGAGCATGAACTATGCTGGAAGGTCTATTCTCTCGTGACCGAAAAATACCAGCCTGACCCCTCACGCCTACGCGACTGGATTACAATACCAAAGGAGAATGGCTACGAATCCCTTCACACAACTGTACAGTACAGGGAGGGTGTCACAATTGAAGTGCAGATACGCACCGTAAGAATGGATTATGAGGCGGAACATGGTCACGCATCGCACTGGTCATACAAAGGTATAAAGAGCGAAAGCGGTATAAGCACCTGGCTGGACAGAGTGCGAACTATTATGCAGGATGGTAATGACATGCAGCAATATAATCAGGTTTCACCTATCCTGCTTAACGAGATTTTCGTCTTCACTCCCACAGGAGACCTTAGACAACTCCCGGAAGGGGCAACCGTGTTGGATTTTGCATTTGATATACACACCAATCTCGGCACAAAATGCTCGGGAGGTCGAATCAACGGTAAAATGGTCCCCATAAAAGAGAAACTCAAGACCGGTGATGTGGTAGAGATATTAAGTAACAAGAACCAAAAACCCACCGCTGACTGGCTCAATATAGTCGTCACTTCCAAAGCACGGAGCAAAATCAAACAGAGACTCAAGGAGGAGGAGAACAAGAGAGCATCTTTAGGAAAAGAAATTTTCGACAGGAGACTCAAAAACTGGAAAATCGAAATAAATGACGAAATACTCCACACCTTAATCAGGAAATATAAATATAAAACCATAAAAGAGTTTTATAGCGCCATCGGAGACGAAACCATCAATATGATGGAAGTAAAGGAATTCCTTTCCGATGACAAGAGGCAGGAAAAGTTACCCGATACTCTTGAAAAGGTAAGCAGGAGCAGTACGAAAGAGGAGTCTACCGACTATCTCGTTATTGACGGCAAGCTCGGAAATGTGGATTACAGGATGGCAAAGTGTTGTAATCCTATTTTCGGAGATGACGTATTCGGCTTCGTAACCATCAGGGAAGGTATTAAGATCCATCGCATTTCCTGCCCCAACGCTGCACGCTTGATAGAGGCATACCCCTATAGGATCCAGAAGGTAAAATGGAGGGAAAACATCAATAAAGGGAGCTTCCAGGTAACATTACGCATAATGGCTTACGGTGATTTCGCCACCACAAACAATGTAATAACAACCGTAAATTTGTTCAAAGCCTCCATACGCTCTTTCAATGTCAATGAAAAGAGAGGAGAATTCGAAATAATGATGCAACTTTATGTCCCCAATAATCTCGAACTCGACAAGATAATAGCATCACTCAAGAAGCTTGGGTATGTAAGACAAGTAACACGGCTATAATACTGCAGAATGGCCGAGAAGTTCATACATATTAAAGGAGCCAGGGTCAACAATCTAAAAAACGTTGACCTGAAAATACCGCGGGACAAACTCGTGGTAATCACCGGTGTATCAGGTTCCGGCAAATCTTCTTTGGCATTCGACACACTTTTTGCTGAAGGACAGCGCCGTTTTGCCGAAAGTCTCTCCTCGTTTGCAAGACAATTTCTCGGCAGGATGAACAAGCCCGCAGTAGACTATATTACCGGCATACCACCTGCCATTGCTATCGGCCAGCGAGTGCACAGCCGTAATTCAAGATCCACGGTTGCCTCAAGCAGTGAGATTTACGACTATCTCAGGCTGCTTTATGCCAAGATTGGTCGGACATATTCCCCCATTTCCGGAAAGGAAGTGACCTGTGATACTTCTAAAAGCGTTTCCGATTACACTATTGCTTTAGGAGAGGGAAATACTGCACTTATTCTGGCAGACATAGAATGGAAGGAGGATGGCAAGGTAGAAAAGCTTATAAACTTCAAACAAGAGGGATTTGTCAGAGTAGCCTCATCTGAGGGTGTTATTTTTAGGATAGAGGAGATCCTGCAAAACCTTGGGGAGTTTGAGCAAATGGAGCTATATCTACTCGTGGATCGTATTATTATAAGTGACAATGAGGAGATCCGCAGTCGTTTACTTGACTCTGTGCAGACGGCATTTGTACAGGGAAACGGACGTATTGCCCTCTTCTGCGATGGGGTATTAAAGAAGCTTTCAAACATCTTTGAGAGCGACGGAATGGTATTCGAACGTCCGTCCGAATATATGTTCAGTTACAACAATCCACTTGGCGCCTGTCCCAAGTGCGGTGGTTTCGGCAAGGTTATGGGCATTGACGAGTCTTTGGTAATCCCTGACCCATCGTTGAGCGTATATGAAGGTACGGTGGCATGCTGGAGGGGAGAGACCATGAGCCGTTTTCTTAATGATTTTATAATGGAATCCGCACAAACCGGATTCCCAATCCATAAGCCATACAACAAGCTTTCCCAACAGGAAAAAAATATACTTTGGGAGGGAGAGAAGGGAAGTACGGCCATCACCCCTTTCTTCAAATGGATTGAGAGCAAAAGGTATAAGATACAATTCAACTATATGCTCTCAAGGTACTCCGGAAAGACTACCTGTCGTCTCTGTAACGGCACCAGACTCAAAGAACAGGCTCGCTGGGTTAAGATAGGTGGAAAAGATATCACCGAACTGATGCAAATGCAGGTAGAAGATCTTGCAAAACACTTTGAGGCACTTATGCCTGGATCTCAATCCGGAATTGAACTGGATGAATATGACTACAATATCGCATCAAGAGCACTCAAGGAGATAAGGCAGCGGTTAGAGTATATTCAAGCTGTGGGACTCTCCTACCTCACTCTGGACAGACCATCTTCTACACTCAGTGGAGGAGAGAGCCAACGTATTGCCCTTGTAAGTTCTTTGGGCAATAATCTGGTAGGATCTATGTATATCTTGGACGAGCCGAGTATCGGTCTACATCCCAGGGATACTCAACGCCTTATATCCGTACTGAAAAAACTACGTGACCTTGGCAACACAGTGATCGTAGTTGAGCACGATGAAGATATTATACGTGCTGCTGACCAGCTCATTGACATTGGACCGCTGGCCGGAAAAGAGGGTGGAGAGGTAATCTATCAGGGACCGGTCACCGGTGAAAACACTTCGTCAATCACACTCAAATACCTTTCTGAGAGAAATTTTAAGCGCATACCTCCAGCCAGGAGAAGCTGGAAATATTCCATTGAGGTGGTGGGCGCAATGCAGAATAATCTCAAGAATATCAATGTCCGCTTTCCACTAAAATGTCTCACTGCAGTTACAGGGGTCAGCGGAAGTGGCAAATCTTCTCTCGTGGGAGAGATACTCCATCCTGCTCTAAATCGCCATATTCACCAACTTGGCAGCAAACCCGGACTTTTCAAAGAACTGAGGGGAGATTTAGGCCGGATAAGTTCGGTGGAGTATGTAGATCAAAACCCCATCGGCAAGAGCACAAGATCCAACCCTGTAACCTACCTTAAGGTCTATGATGACATCCGCAAACTTTTCTCCGAGCAGCCCTATGCAAAAATGAATAATTACGGGCACTCTCACTTTTCATTCAATATCGATGGAGGACGTTGCCCTGAATGTCAGGGAGAAGGAGTAATAAAGATAGAGATGCAGTTTATGGCCGATGTGACCATTACTTGTGAAGCATGTGACGGCAAAAGGTTCCAACCCGATATTCTCGAAGTGAAATTTCAGGGTAAAAACATCAGCGATGTCCTCAGTATGAGCGTTGATGAAGCCATAGAATTTTTTTCGGCACAAAATGACCCAACGGCTAAAAGGATTGCCGACAGACTCCAGCCCCTCAAAGATGTCGGACTTTCCTATGTCAGTTTAGGGCAAAGCAGCAGTACCCTTAGCGGAGGAGAGAGCCAAAGAATCAAACTGGCTTCATTTCTGGGAAAGGAGTCCTCTTCGGGAAGTATTCTCTTCATATTTGATGAACCAACCACCGGACTTCATTTCCAGGATATAGAAAAACTACTCAAGTCATTTGACGCTCTTATAGAAAAAGGACACTCTGTGATTGTAGTAGAGCACAATTTGGACATAATAAGGGCAGCCGACTGGATTATTGACCTCGGTCCTGATGCAGGAGACAAAGGTGGTGAGCTTGTATTTGAAGGCACACCGGAAATGTTGGCTCTCCATCCTGAACTCCCTACAGGGGCCGCTTTAGCGGGAAACTTCCGGAATTAGTTTCCACAATATTAACTCTTTGATTATATTTGTATTCTCAAGAAGATGAAAAACCTAGCCCTATTGCTGATGCTTACATTGCTCTCCTTCTGCGGAAGTCAGAGGGAGAAGACTTCAGATGTATCTTCTGCAAATAATGGGATTCGTACTTCAATTCTACCCCTTCCTGATACCTCTTTCTCTTCTATTGAAGCACTGATTTACGAAATCAATATTTTCGATACAATTAACAGCGGAGTCATTGCTAACTTGAATAACCTTTACGATTCAGTTCAGGGTGTTTTGACCTTCAGAGGTGGTCCATTCAGGGATTATCCAAAATATGGAAAGGTATCAAGCAGACCTGACTCTATTGCCATTGACTGGATCTTTAAGACTGCAGTCGACACCACTAAAACACCTTATGGTATCTGGGGCGGCGGAACCGGATGGACAGGACAACCCCTTTTGACAGAACTACCAAGTGATACTACGGGTATAATTGCTCCGAAAAGAGAAATTATTGTCGGTTCTCTCGCAGGAGAAGTTTATTTTTTGGATTACTCAACCGGCCAGCCCTCAAGGAATACAATCGATGTGGTCAACGTCATTAAAGGCACACCTTCACTTGATCCCGCACTCAATAACAATCTATATGTGGGACAGGGAGTAGAGATCAACCCTCCTTTCGGTGCTATGGTGATAGATCTAAATAAACATGCCATAACCCATTTCGTGCCGAAAGACCCCCATGCCTGGCGCGGATGGGGTGCATATGACTCTTCTCCTATAAAGGTCGGACAATTTCTTTTCAGACTGGGTGAAAACGGTACAGTGTACAAATACCTTGTAGAACAGGGATCTCTGAATCTCCACTCCACCATGAGATACCGGGTTAAAGGCAAAAAAGCCCCCGGTATCGAATCTTCACCGGCAATCTATCGCAATTACGGCTATTTTACGGATAACAGCGGTAATGTGATCTGCTTCAATCTGAACAATCTCAAACCTGTATGGAGATATGACAACCATGATGATAGTGATGCTACTCCGGTACTGTGCGAGGAAGATGGTATCCCCTACCTCTATACTTCCTGCGAAGTTGACAAACAGGATTCCACAGGTTTTTCCTATTTTATAAAACTCAACGCCCTGACCGGAGAAAAAGTTTGGGAAAATAAAATAGCATGCAAAAAAGCATATTCTCAGGGAAAATGGTCTGACGGGGGCATGTTCTCCACCCCGCTACCCGGCATCGGAGACTGCAGCGATTACATTTTCGCATCTATAATAACGCATATGCCTGCTTACAAAGGCATTTTTATAGCAATTGACAAAAATACAGGCAAGACCCTTTACAGCATTGACCTCAAGCGCTACGCCTGGGCATCACCCGTACCTATGTTGGATCCCGAAGGTAAAATGTACATTTTTGCAGCAGACTGTTGGGGATATGTCTATCTCATAGAAGGGGCTACGGGAGAAGTGATTCTTACAGAGAAAGTGGGCATAAATTTCGAGGGATCGCCCATAATAGTGGACAATACTGTGATCATCGGGTCCCGTGGAAACGAGATATATAAGATTTCAATTCATTGACTAAAAAGATAGATTATGAACAGAATGTGGACAGAGATAACGGACATAGCTCTCCCGGCACCACGCCGTAAAGGAGGAATGCCTCTGATGGAGGCTCTTAACCGTAGGGAATCATCAAGAGAATTAACCTCTCAACCACTTGATATGCAGACGCTTTCTGACCTGCTATGGGCTGCCTGGGGATTCAACCGGGAGCACAAGCGTACTGCTCCCTCATCACACAATCGACAGGAAATCGACCTCTACGTCTTCCTAGAAAGCGGCACATACATCTATGATGCTGCAGGCAACCGTCTTCTACATCACGACGACGATGACCTGCGTAGCCTTACCGGCACCCAAGACTTTGTTGGTACTGCCGCCGTGGAAATCGCAATGGTGGCCGATACCACAAAAATCAAAGGAAAGACTCTTCAGGGTACAATTGAGGCCATATATGCCAACACCGGATTCATATCCCAAAACATCTACCTCTTCTGTGCTCAGGCAGGCCTTGGAGGTGTCACCCGCGCCATGGTCCCGAAAGAAGAACTGGCACAAAGGTTGCGGCTCAACGATAGTCAGGTCATAACACTAGTCCATACTGTAGGATATAAAAAATGAAAAACAGAAAATGGAACAACTCGAGATACTTTTTGAACAATTCACCGGCGAAAAGCCACTATCAATAGAAGAACTTCCCTCATCCGGCAGTAACAGACGCTACTTCCGCATACAGAGTAAAAACCACACTTTGATTGGAGCACAGGGCACCTGCGTAGATGAAAACATTGCTTTCATGACCATTGCAAAACACTTCCGCAAACGAGGACTCAATGTGCCGCAGGTATACAGCAGCAGCGAAGACAATATTTACTATCTGCAAGAAGACCTTGGTGACGACACACTTTATAGTCGTATAACACAGGGACGTGAAAGTGGCAAATACTCTCCAAAAGAGAGGGAATTGCTGTTAAAGACAATCCGCAAACTGCCTGAAATCCAGTTTGAGGGAGCTAAGGGACTCGATTTCTCCGTATGCTATCCTCAACCGGAGTTTGACGAAAGAATGATCTTTTTCGACCTTAACTATTTCAAATACTGCTTCCTCAAAGCGACAGGTATTGAATTTAGTGAAATCGAGCTGCAGAATGATTTTGATAAAATGTCGCAAGTGCTGATGCACAGCATGTCCGACACCTTCCTGTACCGTGATTTTCAGGCCCGAAATGTGATGATAGTTAAGGATGAACCCTATTTCATAGACTTCCAGGGAGGACGCAGAGGACCTATCTTTTATGATGTGGCATCATTTATCTGGCAGGCTAAAGCATGTTATTCAGAAAATCTCAAAAATGAACTTGTGGAAGCCTATCTGGATGCTCTCAAACAATACATTCCTGTCGACAAAAAACAATTTCGCACAACTCTGCGCCATTTTGTGCTCTTCAGAACTCTTCAGGTGCTGGGGGCTTATGGTTTCAGAGGATATTTCGAGAAAAAACCACACTTCCTGCAGAGTGTACCCTTTGCGATAGACAACCTCAGAAAACTTCTGGTTGAACCATTTCCTGAGTATCCCTATCTTTCAGAGATTCTTAGAGAATTGACTCGTATGCGCGAATTCTCGGAGATGGGAGTTGACCGCCGCCTTGAAGTTAAAATTTACAGTTTTGCCTACAAGAAAGGCATACCCAATGATGTGAGCGGTAATGGAGGCGGATATGTATTTGATTGCCGCGCCCTGGAAAATCCCGGGAAATATGACCATTTTAAGCATTTTACCGGACTGGACAAAGAAGTTGCTGATTTTATGGAGGCGGAAGGTGGAGTTCAAAAATTCCTTACCAAGGTCTACTCACTTGCCGATACCCATGTCCAGAGGTATATAGAGCGCAAGTTTACCCATCTGATGTTTTGTTTCGGTTGTACCGGAGGCCAGCACAGATCAGTCTATTGCGCACAGCATCTGGCAAGACATCTGGCCGGCAAATTTAATATCAGGATTCACGTCTACCATAGGGAACAAGGTCTGGAGCAGGAGTTTTAAGATGAAACCTTACGCTCTGATATTCGCCGCAGGACTTGGTACAAGACTCAAGCCACTGACTGACACGATGCCAAAGGCTCTGGTGCCGGTCGGTGGCATACCATTGCTTGAGAGGGTGATTCTACGTTTAAAGGAGGCAGGATACCGTCATATTGTGGTCAATGTCCACCATTTTGCGGAGCAAATTATAGATTTTATTGATCAGAATGATTCGTTCGGAATCTCAGTCGAGATTTCTGATGAGAGAGATCTGTTGCGCGAGACCGGTGGCGGTATAAGACATGCTGCTCAACTGCTGAGTTCTGACCATTTCCTGGTTCACAATGTCGATATCATATCCGATCTGGATATTCCTCTTTTCGAAAAAAAATATCTTGAAACAGAAAGGGAGTGCATTGACGGGGAGAAGCCGCTTTTAGCGACGATTCTTGTGAGTGAGCGCAAGACGCAGCGTTTTTTCCTCTTTGACAATTATAACTATCTGGTTGGCTGGACCAATATCGCCACAGGAGAAGTTCGTTCTCCATTTACCGACCTAAATCCCGACAAATATCGCAAACTCGCTTTCGCGGGAATTCACAACATATCAGAAAAGATTTTTCCACTTATGGAGGAGTGGCCTGAACGCTTTTCTATCGTAGATTTTTATATCGCAAATTGCGATAAATTTCTCATTAAAGGCATCGAAATGCCCGGGCTTTCTATCCGTGATGTGGGCAAGATAGCCGATCTTGAACAGTTTAACTTTTAACCTGATTTCTTTCAAACCGGTCACATTCCGGAAGTTACTTGTACACCTTCTTACAATAGTAGGGTTTATTCATCTATTCCTGGCGAATTTAATGTCCGGTGAGAGATTATGGTGCAAAATTGTGTTTTTACACGCTAAAATGTTAACTTTATAGTTTAAAGAATAAATAATGATAATAAATAAACTATCTATGAAACGTACATTAATTATGCTTGCAGGAGCAATCACAATCCTTGGTTGTGCCGGTTGCGGCAGCGACATCAAGTTCAAGAGCATCGATGATATCGAAAAATACCGCGCCTATTACAATGAATCACTTAAAGAACTCTCCGACGTATCCTATCACGGACGCAGCAACTATGGAGATGGTAACATCAAAGCAGCTGCATACTTAATAGGCGAACTGCAGAAGATGGGTATAGGTCCGATGGAGGACGAAATTGGAGCAGAACCCCAACAGGCGACACCTCCCTTCAAAGGTACCGCCTCACCTTGTGGCCCGATGCGCTTTGAAGGAACTTCCGATGACCAAATGGCATATCTACAACATTACTGCTTGCCGCTTAATGTGATGCGTGGTGCAATGCAGTTCATCGTTGACGGCAATGAACTTGTTCCTGCCGTTGATTATGTCGCAAAGGAATTCTCACCCACCTGTAAAGGTGAATTTGCTCTCGCATATCCCAGTGTTGAAAAATACACTTCTGTTCAGGAGCTTGCCGACCATCTCAACAGCGGTATTTACAAAAAGAAATTTGTAGTTATCGAATGGGAACCCTATACTGAAACAATAGGTACAAATGCCTTTGACAGGTATCGTGAATTTTTGGATATGCTCCAGGCAGACAAGGTAGCCGGAGTTATCTACAGATTAGAATCCAAACTCCCCTACTTCAAGGCACGCTCCTATTACGTAACTCCCGTACCTGCATTCTTTATATGGAACGGACTTGCAGAGGGAGCACAAAAAATCAGCGTGAATATGGAGAGTAAGTTGATTGAGTGTCACGATGCCCATAATGTTCTGGCCTCAATCAAAGGCACAAAATATCCTGAAAGGCGTTATCTGCTGATGGGCCATTTCGACCATCTAGGCTATATGGGAATAGAAAATGTACACCCCGGTGCCAACGATAATGCCTCAGGTCCCAGCATGATGCTCGCCCTTGCAAAATATTTCTCAGAGAATCCCCCCGAGTGCACCATTGACTTCGCATTTTTCGATGCGGAGGAGAACAATCTTCTCGGATCCTTCTACTACAAAACCAATCCACGCTATCCCCAGGAGAATATCAGATACATTCTCAATTATGATATGGTTGCCGACACTCCCGAATCTATATACCTTCAGGTTCCCGAAGAAGGTATGGCGGGTTACGAACTGATACAGAAAATCAATATGACATTTGAAGAGCCTTTCAATTTTATATTGGACGACATCAAGGATGACAGCGACAACTATTTCTTTGCTCTTGATGGAGTACCCTCCCTCTATTTCCATACGGAAGGCAAATACAACCATATTTACCACACACCTTTTGATACTTACGATAATATCTCTGATATAGGTTTCGAACGTCTATTCACACTTACGATCAACTTCATTGACAACTATTGAGAATAGCCTAATAGAGGTTCCAATTTGGTGTTTTGTACACTAATCAGTAACTTTGAAAGTTTATTGTTAAGTCTTAACACGAAGAATATCATGTTGAACCATTCATATTGTTCTGACAAATATCAGTACACGATGGGAAAATCATACTACGACAGTGGCATGAAGGATACCATAGGTATATTCAATCTCTTTTATAGAAAAGCACCTGACAACAATAACTGGGCTGTAGTCAGCGGCATTAGTGAGGCGCTTGAAATGATTGCCGGACTTGGTTCAGAGGATGAGTCTTTCTTTGAGAAATTCTTACCTGGAGATGAGTATGCAGAGTTCCGCTCCTATCTCGCAGGAATGAAATTTACTGGCCAGGTATATGCGATGAAAGAGGGCGAGATTGCATTTCCCAAACAACCGATAATCACTGTCGTGGGTCCCATCATTGAGGCGCAGGTGCTTGAGACGCCTCTCCTCTGCATAATGAACCACCAAATGGCAGTAGCCACAAAAGCTTCCCGCGTCACACGAAGCACTCCCAAACCGGTCAGCGAATTTGGCTCGCGCAGGGCACACGGTCCTTGGGCCGCCCAGTATGGCGCCAAGGCAGCTGTTATCGGAGGATGCCAAAGCAGTTCCAACATTCTCGCCGGTATAGAGTGCGGATTTGAATCAACGGGCACAATGGCCCACAGCTATACTACATCATTCGGCTGCTCCATTGAGGGTGAATACAAAGCCTTTGACACTTACATAAAGACACACAAAAACGAGCCGCTAATTCTGTTGATCGACACCTTTGACACTCTCAAATGCGGTCTGAGAAACGCAATCAAAGCCTTCCGGGCCAATGGTATCGACGACTCCTATCCTCAGGGCTATGGAGTGCGTCTCGACAGCGGAGACTTAACCTATCTCTCACAAAAGTGTCGTGAAGCTCTTGACGAGGCCGGACTCACAAAATGCAGAATCTTTGCAACGAACTCTCTCGACGAATATATCATTTCTGACCTTGAGAAACAGAATGCCCGCATAGACAACTATGGCGTGGGCGATGCCATTGCCACTTCCAAACACAATCCCTGTTTCGGCAATGTCTACAAACTGGTGCAGGTGGGAAATGAACCGGTGCTCAAACGCTCCGAAGACAAGATCAAACTGATCAACCCGGGGTTCCAGATTACCTACCGTCTGATTCAAAAAGGTCGCTTTGAAGCCGATGTCACCTGTCTCAGAGACGATTCCTTTGCCAGAGTAATAGAGGCGGGAGAAGAACTCACAATCGTGGACGAGATGGATGTGAGCAAGTTCACCACCTTCCCTGCCGGTTCATATACATTCCGCAAACTCCAGGAGCTTATATTCGACAATGGAAAAATCTTTCCGGACACACGCACCATTCAGCAAAAAAGAGAGTACTATAAGGCAAATCTCGCCTGCTTTGACGAAACACAGACCCGTATACTCAATCCTCACTTCTACAAAGTGGATATCTCCGATGACCTCTATGACCTAAAAATGAAACTTATCAACAGGATTATCCTGCAGATAAATGCAATGGAGGAGATGGAGGACACCAGTGGTACCAGAAGATACACTCACGTGGTGGTGGATATGCTCTACGACTTTATTGACGGCTCCCTGGCTTGCACCAATGCTGAAAAAGCAGTGGAAGAGAGTGTCAAATATATTGATGCTCACCCGGGTCAAAGGGTTCTCTATGTGCTGGACAATCATCCTGAGAATCACTGCTCCTTCAAGAAAAATGGTGGCATTTGGCCGGTACACTGCGTCCAAAAGACACGTGGAGGTGATATTCACGCTCGGTTTTATCGCATAGAGAATGAAGCCAACAGGCCTTCCCGCGACAACAAGTTTTACAAGGGCTGCAATCCCCGTAAAGAGCAATACTCCGGATTCGAAGGACGTGACCGCGAAGGCATTGAACTTAACTCCTGCCTCAGCAAGGATGTCATAGTGAGCGGTATTGCCACAGAGTATTGTATTCGCGAGACCTGTTTTGACCTGGTCAAGTCAGGACATAATGTGTTCCTGCTTGAGAAAGCGCTCGCTTATATAGATGAGAAAGGACACGAAAAAACCTTAAGGGAACTGGCAAAAATCGGAGTAAAAATCATATAAAGAAGCTATGAACTACATCGGAATAGATCTGGGCGGCACCAAAGCGGTCGGAGCCATTTTCAACACAGATGGAGAAATTCTACTCCAAAAACATGTGCTTCTCGAAAACAGAAGTGGTGCTGAGGTTGGTGCACTCGTATGTGACCTCTGCAGGGATCTGTGTAACGAGGGTTGCATAGCACAAGGAGCACCTCTGAGCATCGGGGTTTGCATTCCGGGCATTTCCTACTCCGATACAGGATGTGTATGGGCCCCGAACATTCCAGGATGGGAGAATTACCCTCTTCGCGACGAATTACTTAAAGTTGCACCACAGGCCACCGTTACCATCGAAAGCGACCGTACCTGCTATATATTGGGCGAAGTTCAGATGGGTTGTGCAAAGAGGTGTCGCAATGCGATCTTTATAGCCGTCGGCACCGGTATCGGAGCCGGAATTCTAATTGATAACCGTGTGCTCCACGGCCATTCGGATATCGTCGGAGCAATCGGATGGCTCGCCCTAAAGCCACCCTACACAGACGAATATGACGAATGCGGTTGTTTTGAGACATACTGTTCCGGAGAGGGCTTAGCCAAACAGGCGCGCAAATTCTTAAGGGAAAACAAAGAGTATCGTGGAGAACTCCGTAAACATAGCATCGAAGATATCACCTCCTATCACATTTTTGAGGCATACGACAATGGAGATCCTCTTGCCAAAAGGGTGATAGAGGAGGCAATTGAAATGTGGGGCATGGCCACGGCCAATCTCATAAGTATATTCAACCCCGAGAAGGTCATTTTCGGAGGAGGAATTTTCGGACCCGCAGTGAAATTTATACCACGCATCCGCAATGAAGCGGAGAAATGGGCCCAACCAATAAGTATGAAACAGGTAGAAATAATATCAACTGCGCTACCTAAGCTCGCAGGACTCTATGGAGCCGGAGCGGTAGCCATAAAATATGCTAAATAACGGACTATGACACAAAAGACTAACGTTAAGATAATAATTGCCGCTCAGATAGGAATCTTCTTTTTTGGAGTTGTGTTCTTTGTTTTGGGCACAATCTTAAATGCACTGGGCCTAACCCCGGCTCAAAGTTCTACTCTGGCCAGTTCTCTCCCCCTGGGAGTGCTTATCGGCTCATTGGTATTTGGTCCCATTATCGACAGATACGGATACAAAATTCTCCTGGTCGGTGCATCCGCAATGGGTGTTGTAGGGCTTGAGATCCTCGCATTCACAAACTCCTTCGGTGCAATGGTAGCTGCTATACTTTTGATCGGCACCTGCGGAGGAATGCTCAACGGATCCACCAGCGCCCTGATTTCCGACTCTTCCGAAGGAAAAGCCAGGACCTCCAATCTCTTTGTGCTCGGTTTGGTCTATTGCATCGGAGCCATTGTAATTACCCTGATAATGACACTTCTCTATGATGTCGTTGACTATCACAAGGTTCTCATGGTAATGGGCTTTTTCATGGCAGCCGCCATGCTCTTTTTCATAGTGACAAAATTTCCCGAAGCCAAATGCAAGCAGGGTATCTCCTTCAGGAGCGTGATCAAGATGATTAAGGAACCCACCCTTATTATTTTCAGCCTTGCACTGGCGTTCCAGAGTGGTCTTGAAGCCCTTGCGGCTACCTGGACCTCCAATTATTTGGAAGGAATCGGTTATGTAGGGAAAATGGCTCTAATGGCATCTATTTTCATTCCTGTCGGACTAGCAATTAGCAGAGCCTCTCTTATTGGTATCTCCAGAAAAGCCTCCAGTAAGTCAATTGTACTCATAAGCATGGCTATAGCTACTGTGGGTATCATTTGTTTCTTGTTCGCTGATAACATTGTAATGACCTTCATCGGCACAACACTTATCGGTATGGGCCTTGCGGCTACATTCCCCGCCACATTCGGCATACTTGGAGAGAAGTACAGTGAGATGTCGGGCACGGCATTTAGTTTTGCCCTGACCATAGCTCTTACTGGTAACATCCTCCTCAACGTACTTGTAGGAGCACTAGAAGGCTCACTTCCTTATGTGATGCTCGGATCCATCGTGCTGCTTGTGGTATTATTCTTGATTGGATGTTCTACCATTAAGCCTGAAAAGGTTACAAGAAAATAAATGCTGATTGATTTGATGCCATTGATGGTCAGAAAAAGAGTTATAGTAGTGCTGCTTGTGGCACTGTTGGTGGTCGTTTCCTTATACGGTCGCGGCCATAATAGTGTTCCCACCAATAGCAATACTATTTCTGCCATTAGGGATACAATTGCTACAGCCCGGGACACAATTCTCACTAATAGTGATACGATTCCCGCTTTTCTTGATACTATTCCAAATGCGCAGGATAGTATTCCGGCTGTTGTGGATAGTGCTGCACTTTCCGCAAAATTGCCACTTTCCGATACAATTACGGCTCCTTCTGACACTCTGACCTATCCCTACGGCATTATGGAGATAGATACGGTGAATTTTTGGAAATGCATCGATACACTTACCATACACTATCTTGACTCCACATATACCGCCTACTTTGATTCTCTTGCGCTCCATCTTCCGGATGCAAAGGATATAAAGAGGGCAGAAAGAAGAATCGCCAGAGAGTACCGCGACAGCGTTAGACTGGCGACGCCCCGTATTTTGGATAGCTATATCATTCCCGATTCGCTCCACTACCGACGCATGCTCACCTGGACCCACGACCAGGATTTCAACAACATCACTCTCACGGAAATAGACACTTCCTTTCAGTACAGGTTCAACGACTATCCCTTCCTGCGTAACGACGTAAATGGCACATATTTGGGCACAATTGGCTCTGCCATGCAGTACCATAACTATTTTAAACGGGAAAGACTTGATGTATTTCCGCAATTCGAACCCTATCTGGGCTATTTCTTCACACCGGAAAACATACCTCAGTACAATACCAAATCGGCATATACTGAACTTGCTTACTGGGGAACGCCATTCGCCACGCAGCAACTGGAGGAGTCATGCGTTAAAATCCTCACAACCCAGAATATCACACCTGCTCTCAACCTCTCCTTCCTCTACAGACAATATGGATCGAAAGGTATGCTCAAAAATGAAGCTACAAACAACCGTTCCTACGCCATAGGCATTAATTACCTGGGCAAAAAATATCTTCTCAACGCCGGCTTTATAAGCCAGGCGGTAATTCGTTCTGAAAACGGCGGACTACAGAACTCATTTTGGATAAGAGACACTATCGTAGACTCTAAATCAATTGAGGTCAATCTTCAGGATGCCGACAATCTGCTCAAACGGAGGACTGCCTATCTCACCCACACCTATACTATCCCAATGAATTTCTTCCGAAAGAAAGATTCTCTTTCAGTAGGAGAAGGTACAGTCGCATACATAGGACACAGTATTGAGTACTCGAGATATGGCAAAGTTTATACTGACAAAATCAGCGAAAACGATACTTACGGACGCAATTTCTATTTAAACCAGTTCTACCTAAACAATATATCCAGCAGAGACTCCCTGGGAACAGAACGGTTTGAAAACAAAGTATTCATACGTCTGCAGCCATTTGCCCACGACGCTGTAATATCCAAAATTGATGGTGGAGTTGGCTATCAGATGCTCTCCCTTTACGGCTTTGATCCTTCGCACTATCTGAGCGGAAATATCAGTGAACATCATAACAACCTCTATGTCTATGCAGGAGCCTCAGGACAATACAGAAAATATCTCTCCTGGAATGCTGACGGAAAATACACCTTTGCAGGATATAACTTAAATGATCTCGACATCGGAGGAAAAGTCAGGCTTTCCTTCTATCCCATAGATGATGGCATTCATCTTTCCGGCACTTTCCGTACTACACTGAAGGAGCCTCATCTATTTCATCAGAAGATATATATGAACCACCACAAGTGGCACAATGATTTCAGTAAAATCTCTGAGACCAGGGCTGAGGTCTCTCTCGATATTCCGAAGTGGCAGACACACGCCAGATTTGATTGGGCTTTGGTAGATGGATTGATCTATTACGACACACTCTCCATAATCAGACAGGTACAGAAGCCCGTCAACATCATTTCAGCATCCCTGGAGCAAAATATACGACTTTGGATACTCCATTTGGACAATCGCGCTCTGTTTCAAATGGCATCCGACGGTGACGCACTACCCTTACCGAAGTTTTCGCTCAATCTCAAATATTATATAGAATTCAATGTAGTAAAGAATGTGATGAGAATGCAAATAGGTCTCAACGCTCTCTTTCACACCAAATATTATGTTCAATCGTACAGTCCCGACCTCGGAGTCTTCCACAACCAGCAAAAGGAACTCATAGGAGGCACTCCATATTTTGATGCATTTGTCAATATGCAATGGAAAAATGTCACCTTATTTGTCAAATACACAAACACATTCAAAGGGTGGCCTCAGGCAGATTATTTTTCGGCCTACAACTACCTAAGACCTGAAAGGGGCTTCAAATTTGGCATCTGGTGGCCATTCTACATCAGATAACAGTATGATCAAAAAGGAAGACATTTACTTCTTTGGGAAATGTCTGCTGGTGCTGATCATAGTGATCGCCATCAGACTTGTAGTTCCTGAGTACCGCGGAAAACGTAATACGTATCACATTTATCATAAGGACACCCTTGTGTGCAGCATTATTCCTGACCGTAAAAGCCGTCAAGGAGGATTTAACCGCGAATTGATTGAGAGATTTGCTGAGTACAATGGCTCTGAATCACTCATAGTACCTTCTGTGGGTGGCGAACTAGACTGGAAGTACCTTGTGGAAGGGAAGTATGATATGTTGGTATTCAGTCTGAACGATTCAATCCCCGAGCAGTACGTTTCGAATGTATTTGTGACCCGCGAAACCGGGGGTAAAGATGCCTGTGCAGTTAAAGTAAGTGACATAAAACTACTCAACAGCTTCAATTTCTGGCTTTCCGATTTTAAGTCGGATGACACCTATAAACAAATGGTCTTCAGATTTTTCAGGTCATACCGTCTGAGTGCAATGCCGGAGGGATTTGACCATAAGAGTGCCATTTCCCCATACGATTACATTATCAAAAAATACAGCAACTACATAAATGCTGACTGGAGGCTCATCAGCGCTATCATTTACGAAGAATCTCGTTTCATCCACTCTTCATCATCGGCAAAGAATGCACGTGGTTTGATGCAAATCAAAGAGTCTACTGCAGCTATATATGGCGTAGACAACATTCTCGATCCCGAACTCAACATAAAGGCGGGAACGCTCCATTTCGATTACCTTTTCAATCTCTACAGAAAAGAGGGATTAGATTCTGCGAATGTGATCAAATTTGCCCTGGCATCCTACAATGCAGGTACCGGACGCATCAAGCAATGCCGCGAACATGCCGCATCTGTCGGACTTGACCCGAATGACTGGGAGGAAGTGCTAAAAGGCTTCGACTCCATGCCCGATTTTAAAGGGACCCAGACGACCAGGTATGTGAGAAATGTCATAGACCTCTTCGAACGCTACAAACAAGTGGTGGAGTAGTTCCGGGATGCGAGTTGCGCGTTACGGGGTGCGGGGTTTTGCGTGGTGCGAATTAATTCACCCGCATAGTTTTATCCGGGCTTACACGGCTTATGAATAGCGTGGATATTGAGATAATTAGTATGATCACTACTGCCGAAATGAGATTGAGCAATAAAATATCCACAAAAGAGATTTTTATCGGCACATAACTTACGAAATAATTGGTGGGATTGAGTTTGATGATTTTGAATTTCCATTGGAGGAAACAAAGTAACAGGCCAATAATATTTCCCCAGATCATTCCTTTTCCTACAATTGATACGGCTTTCAGCATGAATATGTTGCTTATATTTTTATTGCGCATACCGAGGGATTTGAGCAATCCTATCATCGATATCTTTTCAAACAGAATAATCAAAATCGCAGATATCATGTTGAAGCCTGCCACAACCATCATCAGTAACAACACCATCAGCATATTGAGATCCAGCAGAGCCAGCCAGTCAAAAAGATTGCCGAGAATGCGTGTGAGGGGCATAGTAAACATCGCATCATCTTCATCAGTGGAGTTTACGTAGAGTATCTCCTCAATTTCGGCATTGGCCTGTTTGATATCTGTTTCCGGATCTATGGCTATTTCAAATGAAGAAACCTGATTCTTATTCCATCCGTTGATGCGTTGCGCGTGGCGTTTGTCCACCAAGGCCATAGTCATGTCCAAATCTTCAAGTTGAGCATTATAGAGGCCGCAAATACGGAATCTCCTAACTTTAACCTCATCTTTTATGAAATAAGTGATAAGATCATCACCGGTAGAGCAGCCTAGACGGGAGGCTAGACGGCGTGAGATAAGCACATCATTTGAGATTCTTCCGCTGTAGTCAGGCAATTCTCCTTCATAAAGGCAATTTTCAAAAAAGGAAAGATTATAGAGTGAATCCACCCCTTTGAAGTAAAGCCCGTTGATATCATCATGACTCTTGATCATTCCGGAACAATAAACCACTCCGTCCACACTTTTGACATATTTCTGATCAAGAATGGCTTTATGATAGGAAAAAGAGTCACTCAGAGGATAAAGTTCGTTGATAGGGGATTCACCAGGAGCCACCAGCATTACCGAACCCATAAAACCTGTGGCTTTTGAGCGGATTTCCGATTTAAATCCCGCAACGATGGCCACCGCCACTATCATAATAACAATACTGACAGCTACCGATATTGAACCGATGCGGTTGCTTATTATACCCATTCTGCCCCTACCGGAGCCTTTTGTTCCAATCCTGCGCGCTATGAAGAAATTGAGGTTCATTTGGTAAAATGAAATTCTATCACTCTCTCTCTGATCTCACCAGCAGAAAGCAAAGTTGAAGGAAACTCAGGCTGATTAGGAGAGTCCGGAAAAGATTGACATTCGAGTGCTACTCCATCATAGTCGTCATACTCCGCTCCGCTCTTGGGTTTGGGGCTACCTTTGAGCCAGTTGCCGGTATAAATCTGAATGCCCGGCGCATCGGTGCTGACTATGAGCCTGCGGCCTGTGGTATCTTCTGCAAGTTCGGCTACTCTGCGTACCACTCCTTTTTCCCATCCATCCACCGCCCAGCAATTGTCATATCCTTTGCCATAGCGGAGTGCCTGAAAGTCATCAAAAAGATGTTCCCCTATCTTGACCGGAGTCCTGAAGTCCATCGGAGTGCCTTCCACCGAAGCAAGTATGCCCTCCGGGATTAGGGTTTCATCGGTTGGAAGATAATTAGAGGCTTCAAGTTGCAAAGTATGCTCCTTTATATCTCCCCTGCCCTCCCCTTTAAGGTTAAAATAGGCGTGGTTGGTGAGATTGATGACCGTATCGGCATCGCTTTTTGCGCGGAATGTGATTGTAAGACGACATTCATCATCCCATCTGTAAATAACCTCAGCCATTACATTTCCGGGATAACCGGCATCACCATCCGGACTTTCGAGAGCAAAGGAGACCTCATTGCGATTCTGAACGCCAAACCAAATGCGATTTGCCCAGCACTCCTCTCCCTCTCCACCGTGGAGATGATTTGGACCGTTATTTACTGAAAGTGAATATTCTTTTCCCGAAAGGGAAAATTTGCCGAAAGCTATCCTGTTAGAATATCTTCCGGGAACCTTTCCCATACAGGGACCATCACAGAAATAATCCTCGGGTTTTGCGTAGCCCAGAGCCACATCGGCCATATTGCCTTCCTTATCGGGTACGATGACCGAGATTATACCCGCACCCAGATTGCTCAGGGTGACACTTGCACCACTACTGTTGGTAAGTGTAAAATATTTAATATCCGAAATTACCATTGTCTTGCTCCATCTGAAATTACAACATCTATTACGCGCGAATATTTGCCGAAGCGCTTCTGATAGGCTTCACGAACCTTTGCCACATACTCATCATGATTCTCATCCCTAACCATTGCGAGAACGCAGCCACCAAAGCCGCCACCCATCATTCTCGCACCGAGAACTCCATCCACACTACGAGCAATCTCCACAATAAAGTCGAGTTCCTCGCAACTAACTCCATACTCTTTGCTCAAACCTTCATGGGTGCGAAACATTTTTTGGCCAAAAAGTTCATAATCACCCTTTGACAAATCCTCACAGCCTTCCAAAAGACGCTGATTTTCACTAATCACAAAGTGACATCTCATGTACACCTCGGAATCCATTTCAGCCCTGTGGGTTTCAAGTTCTTCAAGGGTAACATCTCTGAGCAACTCCACGCCATCCTTGTATTTCGCAATGACAGCGACACCGGCCTCACACTGGGCACGACGCACATTGTACTCCGAAGAGGCGAGAGAATGTTTGACCATTGTATCTATAAGCACCAGCCTGATGCCTTGGGGCTCAAAAGGGAAAAGTTCATATTCCAACGAACGGCAGTCAAGCTTTATTACCTTACCGGCCTGGCCAAAAAGAGAGGCGAATTGATCCATAATACCGCAGCGGACACCGACATAATTGTGTTCCGTCATCTGACCTATCTTTGCCAACTCTCTTTTGTCAAACCCAAGATTGAAAAGAGTGTTGAGTGCAATACCAAAAACGGACTCAAGGGCTGCTGAAGAGGACATTCCCGCTCCGAGAGGAACATCTCCCCCAAATACGGCATCGAACCCTCCCGGCGAAGCGCCCCTTTTCTTCATCTCCTGTATTACACCATAAACATAGCAGGCCCATTGCTGTTTGGGTTTTTCACTGTCAACATCAAATGAAACACTTTCATCATAATCGATAGAGTAAAGATGTACGGTATAGGTACCATTAGGTACAATTGCCAGGGAAATGCATTTGTCTATGGATGCAGGTAGAACGAAGCCACCGTTATAGTCGGTATGTTCGCCGATGAGATTGATACGCCCGGGAGCGGTAAAAATTGCACAATCGGAATGACCGAATTTCTCCTTTATACTCTTTTTGAGAATTGCTGAATCTATCATTGTTGTCTGTCTTAATTTGCTTTGATTATAATTTGCGCCGGTTCAAGCCCCTCTGAAAAGGCTTTGACCGACATGCTGCCACGATAGTCATGAGAAGTAACAATTGCCGTCAAACGGCCGCTAAAAGCGGGCATTACAGGCTCCTGGAATGGGTAGAGGCAAGTGGGGTCGCCATTTGCAGTTGCAACAAATTCTCCGGCTCCTTTCACTTCAAAGCGTATCTCATTGGTTGCATTTGGACAAAGATTTCCATCCTTGTCAACTATACTGACATATACATAAGCCAGATCCTTTCCGTCTGCTTCAATCTTATCGCGGTTGGCTTCAAGCACTATCGAATGAGGTTCGCCGGCCGTAACAATACGTTTGCGCATCTGTTCACGTCCTCTCTCATTGTAAGCCACAACCTCTATTTCACCCGGCTGATAGACCACATCCGGCCATATAAGCCGATATCTGGCCATAAGGGAATCTTTATCTATTTGCGAAAGATCGACATCGGTAATGGTATAAGTGCCTTTTGAGACAACGCCCTGTGATACCCCATTGACAAAAAGCTCGGCTGAAGGAAAATCGGTATAACACATTACGGGGATAGTTTCTCCTTCATGTCCATCCCAATTCCAGTGGGGTAAGAGATGAAGCGTATGCTCATCTTCGTTCCATTGCGAACGGTAAAGATAATATCTGTCTTTTGGAATAGATGCCAGATCGATTATACCGAAAAGAGAACTGTGATTGGGCCAGGAATCCGTATTATATGGAGTCGGCTCGCCAAGATAGTCAAATCCGGTCCATACAAACTGTCCCATAGTCCATTCGAAATCCTCTGCAAGAGCAAAATCAATATCGGGAATATTGGACCACGGGCAATACTCGACATCGTAGGAAGAGGACTGGTGGTCATCATACATCGCTCTGTACTTTAGTTCGACAGGAATCTTATAAACACCTCTGGAACTCACTGTAGAGCTGGTTTCAGAGCCAAGGATATTGCCCTGAGGCAGAGTTTCATAAGCCTTCTTGTATAGCTCGGTATAGTAATTAATTCCCACAACATCCATAACCTCTGCAAAGCCATTGGTCAGCACACACTGCGGTTGGTCCAGGCCACAGGTGACAAGACGGGTAGGATCTTCTCTGTGACAAATATCCTGTAGAAAGGCAGCCACCTTATATCCCTGCTCGTCGCACTGTGTAGGAACCTCATTACCGATACTCCACATTACAACACTAGGATTGTTGCGGAAATTACGAATCATGTTAACTATATCCTTCTCGGCCCATTCCTCAAAATAGCGATGATATCCATTTGCACACTTAGCAATATCCCATTCATCAAAAGCCTCAACCATCATCATGAAACCCAACTCGTCACACAGCTCCACAAGCTCGGGAGCAGGCATATTATGAGCTGTGCGTATAGCATCGCAACCCATATCTTTAAGCATCTCCAACTGATGCTTGAGTGCTGATCTGTTGACAGCTGCCCCAAGAGGGCCAAGGTCGTGGTGATTGCAAACACCCTTAAATTTGCGCAACTCGCCGTTGAGATAAAATCCTTTGCCCTTCACCACTTCGGCAGAACGGATACCAAAACGGGTGATATAACTGTCAGTTATGTGATCTCCTTCATAGATAGTAGTTTCGGCACTATAGAGCGCAGGTGTTTCCGGAGACCACAATTCTGGTCTGCGTACAGTAAATCTCATAAAAACGGTATCCGACTGAGCTGTTGCATCTTCCAGAAGACTTTCAGAGTAAGCCACTTTTTTACCCTTCGGGTTGCGTATTTCAGTTACGATTCGCAAATCCTTATCACTACTACCCTCAATTGCCACTTGCAATGATACCTCCGCTTTTTTACGGGAGACCTCAGGAGTGGTAATATAGGTTCCCCAGATGGGAATATGAATTTTTTTGGTTTTGACTAAATGAACATTGCGATATATTCCTGCTCCCGGATACCATCTCGAAGAGCTGGGAGGATTTTCGAGTCTTACGGCAAGAAAGTTATTCGTCCCATCTTCATTGAGCCACTGGGTAATATCACAATGGAAGGAGTTGTAGCCCGATGGCCAGCTGATAACTTTTGTGCCATTAACCCAAACCTGAGCACCACTCATAGCACCATCGAAAAGCAAGGAGACTGAGTGACTCTCTTTGTCAAAACTGCGGAGGTCAAACTTTGTGCGATACCATCCGGTCCCCACATGAGGGAGCCCTCCGGTCCTGCCGGTCCTCTCAGTTACAATGATTTCATCATTCTGTTTTACTTCTCTAACCTGTAGGTCGTTTGACCTGTCGAAAGGCCCATATATCGCCCAATCGTGTGGAATTCGCACCTCATCCCACTGATAGTCGTCAAAAGCGGGATCAAATGCGGTCTCGAAATCCCCAAGGGAAAACTTCCATCCCTCTTCCAACAATATTTCACTGCGCGGATTAACTTTATGGCAGGAAACGGCGGCGAAAAGGCAAAGCATTAATGTAAGGGGAATGTATTTTCTCATATCTATAAGTATTGGTCTATATCAATCTCTAAAGGCATCAAGTGCCACGGTAGGCCTGCCCCCATTGTCAAATGCGGCTTTGGTATAGTGACTCCAATTGACAAATCCCTCCGGTTCCCAATAGAAAACGCCCAAACAGCGACCGTCAGTCTTTTCTAGTGCTTTGTCTATCAGGTCTATAATAAAACCTTTGCAGATTTCAGGCTCGTCCCAACTCATACCCACTTCACATATCATTATATCCTTACCATATTTCTTTATCAGCGCCTTCATATTTTCAAGACAAGCCTCGTTGAAATATTCCCAATTACGCGGATCGGGATAGAGTGACATTCCGATGAGATCATACTGCGGTGCATAGGGCGCCATACCGTCAAGAAGCCAATTGTAATGTGTCCCATTTTCTCCTCTGTCAATATGGAGTATAACTTTGGCATCTGGGAAGATCTCTTTGACAGCTCTATAACCGGCATTGTGAAGGTCAGTGTATTTCTTGATGTTGACAGAGGCGCGGCCATCTTCCCAAAGCATTCCATCGGATGTTTCATTACCTACCTGTACCCATTCGGGAGAGATGTCTGCCCCTTTGAGTGCCTCCAGTATCTCTATTGTATGAGCTACGAGGGCACCTTTAAGCTCCTCATAAGGAAGATCAACCCAGGCCGCAGGTTTGTTCTGTTTTCCGGGATCAGCCCAGCTATCACTATAGTGGAAATCAATCATAAGGCGCATTCCGAGAGCCTTTGCTCTTTTTGCCTTGACTAGAAGATCATCCTTACCGTTCCAGCCGTCAATGGGATTTACCCATACGCGAAGTCGTATTGAATTCATACCCAAACTTTTGAGCAGAGCCATGCATTCCATCTCAGCACCTTGTGAGTTGTAAAATTTAATCCCATCACTTTCCATTTGTGTCACCCAACTAACGTCAGCACCCTTTGCAAACTTGACTTTTGAAAGATTATCAGGGCCCGGAGAGGGTTTAGGATCACCACATGAAGCTGCCGTCAGCATAATCAGCATTAAGACGATATATTTTATGGTTCTTCTCATTATTTCTAATCCTAAATATCTGGTTCAAAGTACTTTCAAACATAATCAGAGCGGTCGATAAAGTTCTCTGATACATCCCTCTGCAAGAGCCTCCAGACAGGAAATGCCCATTTCAGCAGGCAATCCTGTATGGCTGTAAGCGATGGGTATCTCGGTACAGGCACCAACGACGGGGAGTTTTTCAATTTCCCAAAGCTGTTCCACTACCTTTTTGAATCTCTCACCTGCCTCACGCTGTTTACCGGCCTTAACCTGATCTGTAATGTCGTGGATTTCGACCTGCATCTCTTCGGTTGGGAGTTTGAAATCATATCCGAAGGAAGCTGCATGTTTTTGATAAAGGCCTGTACGCATAGTTCCAAGAGTAGCGGTAAGCCAGGCACCTTGTGGGCAAACCGCCTGTGATTTTTTAATAGTTTCCTCTATTATATGGATTAGAGGTACCGAAAGTTCATCCCTAAATTTATCTATAAAATAATGGGCTGTATTGCAAGTAACTGCGAGAAGGTCAACTCCCCAGCTTATAAGAGTTTCAAGCCCTTCCCTAATATAATCATTAGGGTCCGGTCCTTTTCCGAGAAGAAAAGTTGTCCTGTCCGGAGTGATCGTATGTGAATAGATTATCATTCGCGGATGTTCTTGATCAACATCCGCAGGAGCCTTTTCAGCAAGGAGTCTCATAAATTCCGCCGTTGAAGCGGGACCCATACCTCCCAGGATTCCTAATGTAAGACCATTGTTCTGCATTACAATTTAAAGCAAATAATCCACAAATTTAACTTTTTTGGATGTAATATCAAATAACACAGAGAGCGATCCGAACATTTGTCATAGCTTGCGGTTAGAGCAGATTAAATTCATTTTAGCGAGACTAAACAGTATTAGAAACAAATTGAGGTCGGATAACCGACCTCAATCATTTATACTAGTGGTAATAAACTACTTTGCAGGTTCTTTGGCAAGGCCGTCCCAAACTACTGCGGAAAGTGCAGCACCAACAAACGGACCTACTATGAAGATCCAAAGATCCTTGAGAGCCTGTCCCCCCTCGAATATTGCCGGAGCAATACTACGGGCAGGGTTGACTGATGTACCGGTAATTGGAATCAACACAATGTGGATGAGTACTAGAGTCAGACCGATTGCCAGGCCTGCAAGTGCAGGATTACCCTTCTTCGAGTCAGTAACACCGAGGACCACAAGCACAAATATAAATGTACCCACAATCTCGGCAATTAGTGCCGATCCTACCGAAGCTGCACTGGAAACGGCATTTGCCCCTGTTGTAGTAGCATACAATGCAGCATCCTTATCTCCGGTTTGGACAAGTGCAAAAATAAGAGCTGAACCTACAAATGCCCCGATGATCTGGGCAAGCATATACTTCAAACCTTCACCCGTCTTCATTCTGCCTGTAAGCATAGCACCTAGAGTGATAGCAGGGTTGATATGGCATCCGGAAATGGAACCGATAGCATACGCCATTGCCACAACTGAAAGACCGAATGCGAAAGAAATGGTCAAAACCTGTGCGGTGGTACCTACGCCGCCATTAAAAACTGCGCTACCACAGCCGAGAAGAACAAGCACCATTGTACCTATTGCTTCTGCAAAATACTTCTTCATAAAAATAGTTATTAAGGATTGTTAAATAGTTCGTTTTTCACATTCGATGCTTCATAAACCTCATCCACAGCTAGATCAGGGCCCATAGAAGCGACAACGGCGAGATTATCACAACGCTCATTGTCGGGATACCCCGCATGGCCTTTGATCCATACAAAACGGACCTTGTGCTGCCTGTAAATTGCCAGAAAGCGGATCCATAGATCCGGATTGGCCTTTTTGTGGAAACCTTTCTGTTCCCATTTGAATACCGAGCCATTTTCCACGGCATTGACTACATACGAGGAATCACTCCACACAGTAACAACTGCCTCCGACCACTTGATCGCCTCCAGACCCACAATAACAGCCAAAAGCTCCATACGATTATTTGTAGTAAGACGGTATCCTGCTGAAAATTCCTTCTCATAATTCCCGCAACGCATCACCACTCCGTATCCTCCCGGTCCGGGGTTTCCTCTACAGGCTCCGTCTGTATATATTTGTATGGGTGATCTTTTAGCCATCAATTATTCCGGCAATATTGTGCGTTCGTATTTCGGTCCCTCAAAGTGCTTTATTTCCAAAGGATTGGCACTCATCTCATCGTAGTTGTCCCTGTTGTTGCAGATATCAATTGCAGTATATATCGCCGAAATCATCGGTCCCGGATTTGCCATGGACTTGCCGGCAATTTCAAATGCAGTACCGTGATCGGGGGATGTTCTGACAATCGGCAACCCCGCCGTAAAATTGACGCCCTTATCAAATGCTAGCGCCTTGAATGGGATAAGTCCCTGATCATGGTACATCGCCAGAACAGCATCAAATTTGTACTGCGTATTTGTTGCAAAAAATCCGTCCGGTGAATAAGGACCAAAAGCCAGTATATTCTCTGAATTCGCCTCCTTGATGGCGGGAATGATGGTGTCAATCTCCTCGGTACCAAGTGAACCGCCATCACCTGCATGAGGATTGAGCCCAAGAATGGCAATTTTCGGCCTTACTACACCAAAATCCCTTATAAGAGAGTGATTCATCAGGCGGATCTTACTCATAAGAACCTCTTTAGTAATGGCGGCGCTTACCTTTGAGAGGGGGAGATGATTGGTAACAACCCCGACTCTGAGATTATCGGCACAGAGAAACATCAAACCGTCTTTCGCTCCGAATTCGTTTATCAGGTACTCCGTATGGCCGGGAAACGCGAACTCTGTCTGTGCAACCGTATGTTTGCTGAAAGGTGCTGTCACTAATGCATCCAGAAACTTCGCCTTAACATCAGCTACCGCAGCCTTAAGAGCTATTATTGCTGCCCTGGCACCATCAGCTGTCGGCTGACCTATATCTACCGGTAATGAATCAGGTACAGCATTGACAATGTTGACATGTTTGGGACGTGCATCTGAGGCACTATTGATAATATTGGTAGTAATCTGTTCGGTTTCAGGGACGAGTTTGCGATATATGCCGAAAGTGCGTGAACAGCCATAAACAACGGGAATGCACATATCCAGCATTCTTGCATCTGAGAGGGCTTTTATGATGACTTCATAACCGATGCCGTTACTATCTCCTTGGGTAATACCCACTACTATTTTTCTGCTCATATAATTCGAAAATTTTTGCAAGTTACTAAAAAGCACTGAAATTTGACGCATATTTGGTGTATATTTGCACCTGTGAACAAAATTCTGGAGAGTGACATAAAGTACCTGCAAGGCGTCGGACCCAAGAGGGCAGCGCTATTGGAAAAAGAGCTGGGCATCTCTTCATTTAGAGATATGCTATATACGTTTCCATTCAGATATATTGACCGCACCAGGTTTTATTCTATAAGGGAAATTGAAAGTAGCAGCGCTTATATTCAGCTGCGTGGCAGCATCACAGATATTCGCATAACCGGTGAGGGACGTGCCAAACGTTTGATTGCCCGCCTCAACGACGGTACAGGCACTATCGAACTTGTTTTCTTCCAAGGAATAAAATGGGTCTTCAATAAACTCAAAATCGGAACCGAATATATAGTATTCGGCAAACCATCCATATTTAACCAGACATATAATATGGTCCACCCCGAAATAGATCCGGCTACCGAGGACAAACTCGCGATGGTTGGGACTCTTATCGGTGTCTACTCCAGTACTGAAAGGCTGCGAAGTGCAGGTATTGGCAATAAGGTCTTCGCAATGCTCCAGTATAACCTCATTAACCAAGTGATTGAGAGTATAGAAGAGACCCTTCCACGCAATCTGATATTGCGCAAACGCTTCATATCGTTGCGTCAGGCTTTGGTAAACATACACTTCCCTACTGATCTTCAGATACTTGATAAAGCGAAGGATAGGCTCAAGTTTGAGGAACTCTTCTATCTGCAGTTGTCGCTTCTAAAACAGAAAAATATAAGGATGCGCAGTTCCACCGGGATTCTCTTTAATAACATCGGAGAGGCTTTTAACAGCACATATGAGCACCTCCCATTCCCTTTGACTGAAGCTCAGAAGAGGGTAATCAAAGAGATTCGCGCGGACGTTATCTCCGGAAGCCAGATGAACCGCCTCCTGCAGGGTGACGTGGGCAGCGGAAAGACTCTCGTAGCAATTTTCAGCGCACTGATGGCAGTGGACAATGGATACCAGGCTTGTATAATGGCCCCTACGGAAGTACTTGCTTCACAGCACTATAATGGCACCCTGAAGTTTCTGGAGCATAGCGGAGTTAAAACCGCATTGCTCACGGGTTCCACAAAAACAAAAGAGCGTCGTGAAATCCATGCCGGACTTGAAGATGGCTCTATCCACATCATCTTCGGCACCCACGCACTTATTGAAGAGAATGTACAGTTTCTAAACATTGGATTGGCAGTAATAGACGAACAGCACCGCTTCGGTGTGGAACAGAGATCCAGACTTTGGACAAAATCCTCTATGCCACCCCATATCCTGGTAATGACCGCAACTCCAATTCCGAGAACCCTCGCAATGACTCTTTGGGGAGATCTCGATGTATCGGTTATAGATGAGTTGCCTCCAGGCAGGAAACCTGTACAGACAATTCACTGGGGTGAAAGCTCCCGCCCTCGTCTAAGAGAATTTATGAAAAGGGAGATTAAATCCGGGAGACAAATTTTCGTAGTATATCCTCTTATTAAAGAATCTGAAAAAATGGATTATAAAAACCTCGAAGAGGGATACGAAGCCATAGTCAAAGCCTTCCCTCCCCCCGAATACTGTACTGCAGTGGTCCACGGCCAGCAGAAACCTGAAGATAAAGCTTTTGATATGGAGCTTTTTGTGAGTGGAAAAGCCCATATTCTGGTATCAACATCCGTCATAGAAGTGGGCGTAGATGTGCCTAATGCTTCGGTAATGGTGATCGAAAGTGCCGAACGGTTTGGTCTTTCGCAACTTCACCAGCTTAGAGGCAGAGTCGGTCGAGGTGCTGAGAAATCTTACTGCATACTTATGACCGGCTACAAACTTAGCAATGAATCCCGCCAGAGAATTGAGATGATGTGTCAGACAACCGACGGATTTGAAATTGCAGAAGCTGATTTAAGAATGAGGGGACCGGGCGACTTCGAGGGAACAAGACAGAGCGGACTTGTATTGAACCTCCGCTTAGCCAATCTCGGCAGGGACTCCGCTGTACTCGAAGATGCACGCAGAGAGGCCTCGGATATTCTGGAGAAAGACCCTCTGCTTTCAAGTAGAGAAAATTCTCTTCTGACCAAAGTTCTGCAAAATTTGAAAATAGAAATAAAAGATTATTCAAATATAAGTTGAAAGGAAAAACAATGAAATTTATCGGCGCACATGTTAGCAGTAGCGGAGGAGTGGAAAATGCTCCTCTAAATGCAGCTGCCATTGGGGCAAATGCTTTCGCCCTATTTACAAAAAATCAACGCCAATGGGTCAGCGCTCCGCTTTCTGAGCAGAGTATCCGACTTTTTAAAGAAAACTGCATCCGGCATGGATTTGTGCCGGACTCGATACTTCCTCATGACAGCTATCTTATAAATCTTGGACACCCTACATCGGAAGGACTGGGCAAATCCAGAGCTGCATTTCTTGATGAGATGCAGCGTTGTGAACAACTCGGACTCAACCGTCTCAATTTCCATCCCGGGAGCCATCTAAACGAAATCTCTCTGAGCGAGTGCTTAAGACGTGTGGCAGAATCCATTAACATGGCTCTAGACAAGACCTCAGGTGTCTGCGCGGTCATTGAAAACACTGCCGGTCAGGGTTCTAATGTCGGTTTTCAGTTTGAGCATCTGGCCGAAATCATCTCACAGGTGGAAGACAAATCCAGAGTAGGCATATGCATCGATACCTGCCACTCTTTTGCGGCCGGCTATGATGTGCGGAGCGGAGAAAACGAGCAAGACCTTTTCGCCCGGGACGAAGACACTTTCGGAAAAGTGATCGAAGAACTGGACCGGATTGTAGGTCTGAAATATCTCAAGGGAATGCACCTCAACGATGCAAAAAGACCACTTGGCTCCCGAGTTGACCGCCATGAAACTCTCGGCAACGGTTTTATTGGGCACGGTACCTTCATCAGAATAATGAGGGATGCCAGATTCAATGGCATCCCCCTGATTCTTGAAACTCCCGAACCTGAAATCTGGAGTCAGGAAATTGCCTGGCTGCGCAGTATGACAGGATCGGCCGGAGAATAATCCTGCCTTCGTAACCAGGGTTCAAATCCCTCTTCACGAATAGCCTGTTGCATCTCATCAGCAGTAACAGTGTTGGAAGCACCCGCTGCAGATATTACATTTTCCTCGATCATTATCGAGCCCATATCGTCCGCTCCATAATGAAGCGATTTTTTAGCTATTTCTAGGCCAACGGTGAGCCATGAGGCCTGGATATGTGTTATATTGTGGAGAACTATTCTGGAGATTGCTATCGTACGTAGAAACTCCTCTTCCTCGCTCCATCCGTGACATATGCGAGGCAGTTGCCTGCCTCTTTCCTCCATCATTTCAACCAAAAGCGTCCCTTTTAGTTGCATCGGCCAGCTAATAAATGCACGAAACCCCGGGGTCTCTTCCGGTCTGCGACTCTGTAAGTCCCGAATGGTAAAGAGATGAGCCATCCGCTCCTCCATTGTCTCTATATGTCCATAGACCATCGTGGCAGTTGTGCCGATGCCCATTTTATGGGCAATTTCCATTACGTTACACCACTCCGTAGCGGTGGGTTTACCTGGGGAAATAATCTTGCGCACTCTGTCTGAGAGTATTTCCGCTCCGGCTCCTGGAAGGGTGTCTAATCCGGCCTCGCGAAGACGGCTGAGTGTCTCTTCGCAACTTGTCCCGCTAATGCGGGAAATGAAAGCAATCTCGGGAGGTCCCAACGCATTGAGTTTGAGCGAAGGCTCTATTTTCTTTAGTTCACGAAATAAATTCTCGTAATAAACTATATCAAGATCGGGATGCAGACCACCCTGGAGTAGAAGCTGATCACCTCCAAGACGACGCATTTCAGCAATTTTGCTCTTATACTGGTCGAGGGTGGTGACAAATACTTTCTCTTTTTCAATAGGTTTGCAATGAAAATTACAGAACCGGCATCCGCTGACGCAAGCATTTGTGATATTAACATTGCGGTCAATTTGCCAGCTTACCCGTTTTTGCGGTATATGGCTGTACCTTGCGGTATCAGCCATACTACGCAACTCTTCCAGCGGCGCATTCAAATAGAGCGACAGCGCTTCCGAAAAAGAGATTTCTTTCATTATACAGCAACCGGATTTCTATCGTATCGGATCAGCCGGAATACCCGGTAACGGTTTGAAAGTCTTGAGTTCCTCTTTAAGTACTTCTATTGCCTTATCAAGCTGTGCATCTTTGCCGAGATAATCCTCAAAAGGATTGATGTCTACCACTATATCGGGATCCACTCCGTAGCCCTCAATAATCCACTCTCCTGTCTCTGATGAGTATGAAGTAAAGAATGGTGTACGCATATCCTGGCCATCTAAAAAGGGCTTGGAGCTTGAAATACCAACAATTCCACCCCAAGAACGCATACCTATGACTTTTCCAAGACCGAGAGTTTTAAATCCGTACGGGAAAAGATCACCGTCTGATGATGAATACTTGTCTATCAGACATACTTTCGGACCATAATGCGCCTCATTGGGAATTGTATTGGGCTCTCCGCCGTTACGTGACATACTCATCCTGTAAACCACTCTCTGAAGACGCTCCAGAATCATTGGGGAGACATTTCCGCCACCGTTCATACGATCGTCTATTATAAGTGCCTTCTTATCCAGTTGAGTGTAGAATAGTTTAGTGAATATTTCCAGACCTGAGGTTCCCATATCTGGAATATGGATATAGCCGATTTCTCCGTTTGAGGCTTTCTCGACTTTTTCAATGTTAGTCTGTACCCATTCGTAATATGCAAGCCTGCTTTCGTCGGAAACGGTCTTGACATAAATGATGCGAGATTTAGTGCCTTTGGCATCAGGCGAAACAACAAGAGATACCACTTTGTCTGCCTTGCCTACAAGTGCCTGATAAATGTTTTTCAGTTCGCTACAAGAAATACCATTTATAGATTGCACATATTCGCCCACTTTTACATCGCTCTCAGAAAGAGGACTACGCAAAGCCTCACTCCAGTTGGCACCTTTGAAGATCTTTGTAATTTTGAATGCACCGGATTTGTCCTTTGCAAACTCTGCTCCCAAAAGGCCTGTCTTGATACGAGGCAACTCAGGCACATCGCCTGAATTGATGTAGGCATGTCCAACATTTAATTCTCCTATCATCTCACCGATGATATAACTCAAGTCGTGACGGTGTTTAACATAAGGAATAAGTTGTCCATATTTATTGTGAATCTTCTGCCAATCCACACCATGCATATTTTCCACATAGAATCCGTCTCTCATTATTCTCCAGCTTTCATCAAATATCTGTTTCCACTCTGCCTGACGATCGATCATGATCTCCATATCGGAAGTGGGAACGGGATCACCGGGTTTTCCCGGACCGGCGGTATTGATTACATAGAGTTTACCGGCATCCCTGACAAGAACTTTCTTCAGGTCTGAAGTATAGCTGACGGGGGTGCCCTGAAATGCATCACTTGACTTCATGGTCTTGAGATCGAGACTCTTCACGCCAGCCGAGCCCGCTCTTGCCATGGGGCTGCCCATACCACCATAAGAGGTATAATAGAGTTTTCCTCCATCTGCGAAGAGAAGATTGTATCTGCCGGGAGAAAGTGGCAGCGGTGAAATACGCTCAAAGAGTCCGTCCTTATCAATTTTTACTGCAGAAGCCGGCTTACTCTCTTTTTTATCGGAAGGCTTTTCAGCCGAATCAGAGTCAGAAGTGTATTCGTCAGACTTTACTGCAGCAGGATTGGGAGTTTCTTTGGCAAGTGGAAGCACAAACACATAGTCATTAACAGCATAGGAAGTATTCCATTCTACTTGTGAATAAGTGGAACGCAAATTCCTGGAAGAGGTGAAGAAGAGGTATTTGCCATCCTTTGAAAAAACAGGTGATGATGAGCTATACCATTTATCCGTCACCTGGAATGATTTGCCGGTGGCAATCTCGTAAAGGAATACTGCACTGACCTTATTGGGCAACGTAGTAACATAAGCTGCCCAACTGCCATCTTGAGTCAAAGTAAATGAACGTATGCCGCCATGCGTGCCGACAAGGATACGCTTGAGTGCTCCTGTAGATGTGTTCAGCTCATATTTGTCCATCTTATCCGAATTAAAGTAGAGGGTCTTGGAGTCGGGAGACCACTGGAGCCCTGTGAGATAGCCGGAGGTGAAAGAGGTCATTTTACGGGCAGCAGACATATCCGATGAGGGAGCCGTATATACCTGATATTCGCCGTCAGCATCGGAAAGGTACGCAATGGTACTTCCGTCAGGCGACCATATCACATTGCGTTCGTGCGAACCTGGCGAACGGGTGATATTGTAGGTTACACCCTGCTTTGCAGGGAGCGAAAAAATGTCGCCGCGTGCAGTCACCAGCACTCTTTCTCCATCAGGCGAGAGATCATAGGAGCTCATCCTTTTCGACGCATCACCAAGTTCGGTGCGAGCCCATATATTATCACTGGCCAGAGTTATGTTAACTTTGGTGTATGTGCGATCCTTTACAGAGAACTTATAGATATATCCTCCGTTTTCAAAGACAATGTACTCAGTTGAGGCCGAAGGAAATTTGATATCATACTCAGTGAAATCCGTCACCTTTTCGGTCTTCTTTGTCTTTGTGTTGTAAACGAACATATTCATTGTCCTGTCCCTGTCCGAGAGGTAGAATATCTCGTCACCGATCCACATCGGGAAGATGTCCTGGTAGGGATTGTCGGTGATTTTCTCCAATGTGGTAGTACCAACCTTATGGATCCAGATGTCATCTGCCTGACCGCCCTTATAGTATTTCCATGTGCGGAATTCGCGGAACATCCTGTTCATAGCCAAATATTTGCCATCAGGCGAATAAGAACAAAATCCACCCTCTGTGGTAGGCAACTGCCTGGGCACCCCACCATCTAAAGAAACCTGGTAGAGACGCCCTCTAAGGCCTGAAAAGGTGTACCATCTGGTACGGAATATAATCTGACTTCCATCCGGAGTCCAGTTCATCACAATATTGTTGGGCCCCATACGGTCACCCATATTGTCACGATCGAGAGTTGGTGTCCAGGTAAGCCTTACCGGCTCTCCACCCTCCAGAGGCATGGAATAGACCTCCGTATTGCCATCGTACTGGCCTGTAAAGACGATAGTCTTGCCATCGGGAGAAATTTTTGGAAATACCTCATACCCGACATGTGAGGTGAGTCTGGTAGCAGCGCCTCCATCAGCATCCACGCTGTAGAGGTCTCCGGCGTAACTGAATACGATCTTGCCGCCTCCGATTGTAGGGAAACGCAGCAAACGGGCCTGGTTATCTGATGCAGATGATAAAAGCGGAAGCACCAGAATTAATAATGACAATAGTTGTTTTTTCATAAAAAATGATATTTGAATTTAAAGAATATTCAGCGACTGCTCTTTGATCTTTTCCAGTTCGTCCTTCATAATCACTACAATCCTCTGGATCCCGGCATGATTGGCTTTGGACCCAATGGTATTGATCTCGCGCCCCATCTCCTGTGCAATGAATCCCAGCTTGCGCCCCGGATACTCCTCATTGTCGAGAGTTCCCTTGAAATAGCTGCAATGCTGTCGTAGGCGCACCTTTTCCTCATTGATATCAAGTTTCTCTATATAAAAGACCATCTCTTGCTCGAAACGCTCCTGATCTGGCTGCAGTGCAATTTCTTCCAAACGGCTGAAAATACGTTGTCTGATTGTCTCTATCCTCTCATGCTCAAATTGCTCAATCTCATCCAAACACTCTTCAATCTTTGAAACTTTTGAGATCACATCCTCACGCAACACCGCTCCTTCCTTTAAGCGAAAAACATCGAGAGCTTCCGTAGCACTACAAATAGCCTTGAAAAAATCCTCCCAATCCTCTTCTGTAAGTTCAGGAGCTTTGGATTCTACAACATCAGGCATCTTGAGAAGTGCAGGCAGCAAATCCTCTCTATCAAGATCTGACATAGGACCGTCATCAAGTATTGAACAGAGCTGCTTGTAATAACCTAGTAGCACCTGACCGTTTATAGAGCGGGCTGTATTCTCTCCGTTTTGTTCCACGCTGGCAAAAAGGTCTATATTGCCGCGATTGAGACGCTGTATAAGATATTGGCGCACCGCAAGCTCCCTCTCGCGGGGGATTATGGAGGTCTTTATGGTGACATCGGCATTCTTGCCATTTAGAGAGCGGATTTCAATCAAATATTTGTCTTCTGAGATCAGGCATTCCGCTTTGCCGTATCCTGTCATCGAACGTATCATAGTAGAAGTAGTGTAAATTATATCAAAGTAAGCGTTTTTTTCTTATTTTTGCAAGTTAGAGAATGGGATCACTTTCCCTATATTTATTCGCGCTATGGAAGAAATCATTAAAAACGAGACCTCTGACCGCAATCTTAATTTTATTGAAGAGATTATTGAAGCCGACCTGGCCAGCGGTAAACATAAATCAATCGTGACCCGTTTCCCGCCGGAACCCAACGGGTACCTTCATATCGGTCATGCAAAAAGCATCTGCCTGAACTTCGGACTTGCTCTTAAATATGGCGGATATACAAACCTCCGTTTTGATGATACGAACCCTGTCAAAGAGGATGTAGAGTATGTTGACTCCATCAAGGAGGATATCAAATGGCTCGGATTTGAATGGGCTAATGAGCTCTATGCTTCGGATTATTTCGAACAACTCTATGAGTGGGCAATTGTTCTTATCAAAAAAGGCCTGGCATATGTTGATGACCAGACACAAGAAGAAATTCGCGAAACACGAGGCACAATCAGCACTCCCGGAATAGATAGCCCCTGGCGCAACCGTTCTGTGGAGGAAAACCTCCGCCTTTTTGAAGAAATGAGAGAGGGGAAATATGCTGAAGGTGATAAGGTGCTTCGTGCCAAAATAGATATGGCGCACCCCAACATGCTTATGCGCGATCCTCTGATGTATCGTATAATCCACGCATCACACCACCGTACAGGTAACAAGTGGTGCATTTATCCAATGTATGACTATGCACATGGTCAGTGTGACTCAATAGAAAGAATAACTCATTCTATCTGCACTCTTGAGTTTGATGTGCACAGGCCTCTCTATGACTGGTTTATAGAGAAATTAGAAATATTTCCCTCCCGCCAGTATGAATTTGCCCGCCTCAACCTCACCTATACAGTTATGAGTAAACGCAGACTTCTCGAACTGGTAAACAATAATTATGTAGAAGGTTGGGATGATCCTCGTATGCCGACAATCTGTGGACTTCGCCGCAGAGGTTACACTCCCGAAAGCATCCGTCTCTTTGCAGAAAAAGTGGGAGTTGCAAAACGTGACAACGTCATAGACCTCTCACTTCTGGAATGGTGTCTCAGGGATGACCTCAACCGCCGTTCAAATCGCTATATGGCAGTCATCAATCCTGTAAAACTGGTTATTGACAATTGGGAAGAAGGAAAAGTTGAATATTTTGAAGCCCCGATGAATCCGGAATATCCTGATGGTCCTAAACGCAGGATAGCTTTTACAAACGAGATGTATATCGAAAGCGAAGACTTCATGGAAGAGGCTCCTAAGAGGTACCACCGCCTCAAACCTAATGGAGAAGTACGCCTTAAATATTCTTATATCGTCAAATGTGTGGACTATATCAAGAACGAAGCCGGGGAGGTTGTAGAAATTCACTGCACATACGACCCCACCAGCAAGCCTGGTGCAGGGCCATGGCGCTCCGTCAAAGGTACCATACACTGGGTTTCAGTTACCCATTCGGAAAAGATTACCGTCAATCTATTTGACAAGCTCTTCACCGAAGAGCAGATGGGTTCTCTTCCGGAAGGAAAGGACTACAGAGATTATTTAAATCCCGACTCTTTGGTGGTAAAAGAGGCATTTGCCGAATCTGACCTCCTCAAAGACGATTCAGGGATAGCTGTGCAGTTTGAACGTATAGGATACTTTATCGAAGATCCCAAAAACGGAGGTTACAACAAAGCCACCGGTCTAAGGGACTCCTTTAAATTGTAGAATTTGTAGAATATTTGCGGAGGATTTCTACTGTAGAATCACCGTAGAATACCGAAAACAGACCCTGCGGCTCCTGCGCGGGGTCTGCTGTATATGGATCTCCCTTCCGCCAGTAATCATGCTCAGCAGAGGGCTCTGCAAGACCTGCCCAGCCCCAGAAATTGCATCCCGCAATAACTCCTCCTGAAAGATGTGATTGCTTCACCTGTTCAAAAACAAAGCTGTAATAGGCATCACGATGCCCGGTAGTGCTCTCCTTTGAAAAACTATATCCATCACGTGGATATCCGAACTCCTCAATAATAATCGGCTTACCCAGACGCCTTGCTATAGGCAGATGCTCCTCAATATAGTCACGTGACTTGGAGATGGATCGCTCCAAATCCTCTTCAGTAGGGTTAATACGACTCGACCAACCCCAGTTGGTAGGCCAAATATGGATATTGATATAATCGATCTCCGCATATGAATGAATGAGCTCTACCAGGGCCATATCACTTTCACACCCATATTTGCCCTCGCTGCCGGTAGAAATCATATGATTGGGATCAAGACTCCTGATCAGTTGTGCAGTTTCCATTATCCACTCCGCAAAGAGGGTACGATTATCATTTTCTCCCAAGGAGAATGGGCGCGGTTCGTTACATATCTGCCACGAGAAGATAGCAGGATCCTCACTGTAAGGAAGTCCGGTTATACTATTAGTGCGCGAAACTATATCAGCAACAAAGCGCCTAAAAAGTGCTTTGGCCTCTTCGTTGCGCTGGAACCTTACCATATATTCCATATAGGCATCTCCGCCATCAATCAGCGGGATCGGACAGGGAGGCTCACCGGCCCACATCAGGTACTGTCCAAAGCCTCCGCTCCACTCCCATGCGTTGTTTAAATATAGTACCGCAGACATATTGCGCCTACCTAATTCCACCATGAGATAGTCTAGTGCACGGAGCAGTGTCTCATCATACTCTCCTGGAGCCTTCTGTAACGTAGGTTCCACCTTGGAGTGAGTTCCGTCAGGACCCTCGGCCCCCACCAGTATTCTAAGATTATTTACTCCCAGAGCATGAAGGGTATCCAATTCGCGGTGAAGTCGTTCCCGGTCGCCTCCCTCTCCTTCAGAAGCGAGTATCACACCATACCATAAGTTTGTTCCTATAAAGTAGTATGGCTCAGTGCCAACATAGGCCGGCGGATATATCTGCCCATCTCGTACATGCCAATACCCACTGCACTCCTCCGAAGAATTACAACTGCAAAAAAGCGTCATCAGCAATAAAAGTGCACTCAGTACCTCTATGCGTGAAATATGAAAAAGTAGTCTCATTGTCTCTCTTCCTCAAAGCATCCGCCTACGGCGGAAAATGAAAAGTACTATGAAAACAACCGTCAACATCAGGCAGCCCAGAAGTAGAATATCCCAAAGACCGCCGATCAGAGGCAATTTGATATTCATTCCGTAGATACTTGCAATAAGAGTCGGAGGCATCAATAGCAACGATACCAGAGTAAAAATTTTCATTATTTTATTCTGCTCGAGATTGATGAGACCTAGCACTGTATTCTGCAGATATTCGAGGCGTTCGAAACTAAAGTTTGTGTGGTTTATTAGCGAAGCAACGTCTTTTAGAAGGATATTCAGTTTATTAGTAATACTGTCGGGGGATTTTTCGCTTTTAAGGATACTTGAGAGCATACGCTGTTTATCCACAATATTCTCTCGTACCATCATTGTGTTTTCCTGTAATTGGTTGATATCCAGAAGAAATTCCTCCCCTACATCTTCTCCCAGACTTACCCTTTTGCTATACTGTGCAATCTCTTTCGACATCAACTCGATCATATCCGCATCAAGGTCAATCCTATTTTCGAGGATCCCGATAAGAATGTGGTAACCGGTTGGATAAATGCGCGGGTTAGCGATTATTCGCCTCTGAATATCAGTAAAGCTACGCAAGGGTACCTGACGTATTGAGGTGATAGTATCGTCAGTTAAGATAAACGATACCGACTCCATGCTATAGTTCTCCGGTCCCGGGATCAGGAAATCGGTGTTAATAAATATGTTAGCGTCAGTCTCTGAATAACGGGATGAACTCTCAATCTCCTCCGCCTGGGCTCGGCTCTGAAGATTGGTATTGAGGAAATGTTCCACAGAACGTTTTTCCTCACCTGTTGGATCGAAAAGATCAATCCAAAGAACATCCTCTTGGAGGAGGCTCTTCAAGATATCGGTATTATCCGAGGTGGCTATCTGTTCATTTGATTTGTAAAAAATTCCAATCATTGTCTCAAGTGTTGGCTGGTGGATGTTTCCGTGAACAAAAACGGGGCTACAGCCAGTTGACTCGGGGGTTCAGTTTTTCCAAAGCGACCCTCCAGAACTCGGTAAGGCCGGCACGCTTATCGCTGTCAAGATCAAACGAAATGTTTGACTTGAGGTAGTTTTCGGCATACTCTTCGGAAAACTGATGACAATGTTTTTTTATGGCATCACCGATATTGTCAGTCCCATAACGGAGAGCCTCATTGAACTTTTTCACAAAGTCCTGCCCAAGCGGCTTGTTAGAGGTCCAGCAGGCAAAAACAAAAGGTTTGCCGGTGAAATCAATCCATTCGCGTGCCAGATCATATGAATATTTAAAACGCTCTCTTTCAGCAAGAGCCTTGTCACCTATCAGCAAATAACTCTGAGCAGGATCTACCCCCTCTGCTTCATAGTCAAATTGCAGGAATTCCGGGTTGATGTGCCAGTAATCACGGCAAAGCACTCTGGTCAGAAGCTGAGATGTACGGGAGTCGCCATCCATCTTGATATGGCAGATTTCATTAAGCGGAACACCCGAACAGAGCAGCACGCTTGCAACATTATCCGTGGCACCTATACAGTAATCCGATATAATGTGTGCATCAGGCAGTGAGGGAATTATTGCTACGGGGACAATTCCAACATCACTACGGTCAGAAAGTAAATTCTCAGCCGACTCTGCAGGAGTGCAAAAATCCATTACAATTTCGTCCACGATCGGAGAACTTTCCAGACCATAGATAAAGGGAATTGTATTGAGATATTTTATTGCTGATACTCTGACCATTTTACAAAAGTAATAAAATTATCTTGTTTTGACTCTGAAAATCCACATTCCAAAGAAAGTGATCAGACCATTGACAATCAGCAGTGTAAATCCCAGGTCAAATCCGAAGAATCTCTTGCCAATTGTATTGACAATAAAACAAATCACAGGAGCTGCAATTGCAATCCATGGCACTGCACGGTCACGCACCTGATACTTTGTCAGAATACCAAAGAAAAATATTCCTAAAAGGGGACCGTAAGTGTATGATGCTAGTTTGTAGAGAAGATTGATTACAGCATCATTACTTACCAGATAAAGCACCACGATAATTATAAGGAACACGAATCCCACTCCCGCATGCACTAATTTACGTATCTTCTCTTTGCGTGGCTCTGAAAGGTCAGTACGAGTCTTAAATTTAAGAAAATCAACGCAGAAAGAGGTTGTGAGTGAAGTCATCGCCGCTCCCGCACTCGGATATGATGCAGAAATGAGGCCTATAAGAAAGAAGACACCGGCCCCTATACCAAAATACCGGCTTGCAATCATCGGGAATAGTTCGTCTGTTTTGTTAATGCCGAGTGCCTCAAAACCGCCGAGGTGTTGTGCATAAAGGCATAGGAGAGCACCCATAAGCACAAAGAAGTAATTTACCACAACGATTATGATGGATGTGGTGTACATATTCTTTTGTGCTGCCTTGATATCCTTACAAGCAAGATTTTTCTGCATCATTGATTGGTCGAGACCTGTCATTGCAATTGTCACAAAAATACCGGATATAAACTGTTTTACGGCATTGGTGCCATGACTCCAGTCCCAATCAAACCAAGCAGTGAAAGGACGACCGTAGCCTACTGCATCAGGATTGGTATTGATAGTACCGGCTACGTTCGAGAATAACTGGCCGAAAGTCAAGCCCATGTTTTTGCCTATATAATAAATTGTCAAACCGACAGCAATCAACATAAAAGTAGTTTGCAGCACATCAGTCCAGATAATGGTCTTGACACCTCCCTTAAAGGTGTAAAAATAGAGCAGAATAAGGAATATCGCTGCAATAAGTATAAATACCGTAAGGGGAGAAGTAGCGTCCACCATGCTTCGCGGAATAAAAGTGAAGAATACCACAATTACCACGAAAATCCTCAATGCAGCTCCCAAAACGCGGGAAACCATAAATACTGTGGTACCTGTCTTATGCGACCTGCTGCCAAATCTATCTCCAAGATAGGTGTAGATGGAGGTAAGATTCATCTTATAATAAAGAGGAAGCAGCACTTTTGCTATCACAATGTAGCCCACAAAAAAACCAAGTACCAAAGGCATATAGAAGAAATTCTGCACCCAGACATTGCCCGGAACAGAAATAAATGTTACTCCGGAAATGGATGCGCCTATCATACCATACGCCACAATAGGCCATGGGGCTTTTCTGTCACCGGAGAAAAACGAACTGGAACCCGCTTTTCTACTGGTCACCCAGGAGATGATAAACAACAATAAAGTATATGCGGCAAAGGCTACTAGAAAGAGTACAAAAGGAAATTCATGTCTCATAATTGTCTGAAATCGTTAAGGTTTGAAAACTTGTCGGGTCTCTATGGAACGGCCCAGAGTCAGTTCATCTGTATACTCCAGGTCGTCTCCGAATCCTACTCCGCGGGCAATAGCAGTAACTGTTACCGGCAAAGAGGATATTTGTTTGTATATATAAAAAGAAGTAGTCTCACCCTCCATACCTGTACTGAGGGCCAGCACCACTTCCTTAATACCATGTTCGCGGATTCTTTCCACTAACGGAGAAATCGCCAGGTCTCCCGGCCCTATGCCATCCATAGGAGAGATGATGCCTCCCAGAATATGATAGAGTCCATTGTAACATCCGGTGTTTTCTATGCTGATAACATCACGAAGCGATTCCACGACACATACAATAGTTCGATCACGGTGCTTATCGGAGCAATAGGGGCAGATACCGTCATCTGATATCATACGGCAGAGCGGACAATAGCATATCTGACTTTTGAGAGATATGAAAGATTCCGAAAAGCGTGTAACATTCTCCATAGGTTGTCTGAGCAGGTGCAGTGCCAATCTGAGGGCAGTCTTACGACCTATACCGGGAAGAGAAGCGAACTGCTCTACCGCATCGTCCAGAAGTTTGGATGAATAGTTACCCTTATACATTCATTATCCCTGTTTTGAGGCAAGATAGGCATCAACAGCCTTCCTCACCGAACCATGTTTAAGAAGAAGTGATTGCGCAAATTCATAGTTGTCAATCTTGGTCTCATCCATAATCATCCTTGTACCGCGGTCCACTAACTTCGCATTAGAGAGCTGCATATCTACCATCTTGTTGCCTTTCACATGGCCCATACGGATCATGACGGAAGTTGAGATCATATTGAGGATAAGTTTCTGTGCAGTGCCGGCTTTCATACGAGTGCTCCCTGTAACAAACTCAGGACCTACGACAGCTACTATAGGAATCTCGGCCTCTTCAGATACTGGAGCGCCGGGGTTGCATGTTATGCAGGCGGTCAGAAGACCTCTGCTGCGGGCTTCACGGATAGCACCTATTACATAAGGAGTCGTTCCGGAAGCAGCAATGCCTATAACCACATCATTGACGGTAACTCCGTAGGGCTGCATATCATCCCAACCGGCTTTAAAACTATCTTCCGCCGCCTCTACAGCAAAACGTATCGCCTTGTCTCCTCCGGCAATAAGTCCGATGAAGAGATCTAAGGGGGCTCCGTAGGTAGGTGGGATTTCTGATGCATCAAGGATGCCCAAACGGCCACTCGTACCAGCTCCCAGATAAAACACCCTGCCACCCTTTTTCATCCTTTCTACGATACCCTCGACTAGTCTCTCAATATTTGGAATGCAACTTTCGACTGCAATGGGTACTTTATGATCCTCACGATTCATATTTTCCAATAACTCACGTGTCGACATTTGTTCCAGATTGGTATAGTGTGACGACTGCTCGGTAACTCTCATCTCTTTATTTTCTCTTTTATTGTTCTTTGTGATACTGAATAAGACCATCAATGGGACTCTTTAGCACCTTGCCCATCTTCATTCCGGCCGAAGTAACCGCCTTTTCGAGCAACTCCTTGTAGTAGAATGCAATAGAACCCACAAAATTGACAGGATATTTGCGAAATTCGTAATGTATGATATTTCTCTTTAGAAATTCCTCGAAACTACTCTTAATCAAAGATGCAATATGAGGATGGTTGCGGAACTCATAAATGAAGGGCGAGAATGAGGCCAAAAAGCGGCTGGGAAGCTGCTCACGATAGACCTTCTGTACTATAGCCGGATAATCGAGATTATACCTCTTTATAAATTCCTCCTCAATAGGCTTGGGAAGAAGACCTTTAATGAAATCTGAAATGAGTCTTTTGCCAAGATAAGCACCTGAAGCCTCATCGCCGAGGATAAAACCACCCGCACGAACATTTTTGACAATATCTTCACCGTCATAGAAACAACTGTTAGAACCGGTACCTAAAATACAGGCAATACCGCTGTTGTGTCCGCAAAGGGCTCGTGCCGCTGCCAATACGTCCGATGCTGTAAAACACTCGGACTCGGGGAACACGGTTTTAAAACATCTGTTTAGCTTTTCGAGAATTTCATCTCCTACAACTCCCGCTCCATAAAACCAAATCTTATCCACATCCTCTCCTGTGACATTCTTACCTACAACGGGCAACAGGTGCTCCTTGAAGATGGCTATAATGCGTTCATCCTCCATAAAAACGGGGTTAATACCTTCGGTGGAAATGGATTTAACCTCACCGCTGTTAAAAATTGCTCTCCAGTCAACCTTGGTAGAGCCACTATCTGCTATCAGTTGCATATGTATAACAATATTTACGGTTGAAACAAAACACAAAAGTAACCATAATAATCGAAACTCAAACAAAAAACAGCCTATGGCTAATAGATGAGTATGCCCGCCACAGCAGCTATTATCAATAGAAGTATAGGATTGAACTTTTTCCAGATTGCAACGAAACTCACCGCAAATATCACGATACTCACCCAATCCACAAATGTCTCCCTGTTGAGAAACATCAGAGCTGCAGCGCCGATCATTCCTGTCATCACCGGTCTCATCCACGAAAGAGCGCTTTTGACGATGTAGTTGTCGTGGAGCCGGCGATAAAAGATGGTAATTACCGTCATTATAGTCAGAGGCGGCAGACATACTGCAAATGTGGCCAAAAGCGACCCCCAAACATTGCCTGTTACAGCATAACCCACATAAGTAGCGCAGTTGATGGCAATCGGACCCGGAGTCATTTGCGATATAGCTACTATATCGGCAAGTTCCAGTGCCGTAAGCCAATTATTACGCACTACAATCTCATTCTGTATAAGCGAAATCATCGCATATCCGCCTCCGAAACCGAAAAATCCTATTTTAAGATAGGAAAGAAAGAGTTGAAGGTAGATCATTGCTTCACCTCCCCTCTCTTTTTGCCGCTAATTGCGGCTAAAACTCCAACTGCTGCTCCCGCCAAAAGAAACCATATCGGTGAAATGCCGGTCAACCACACAACAACGGCAATACTAATCGCCAAGGCAATGAAATACCATCTGAGCCCCTTCATCATATTAATGAAAGGAACCGCTATCATTGCAATAACCGCCGGCCTGATACCTTTAAAAGCCGCCTCAACAACCGGATTTGTGCTGAATCCGCTCAAATAGATAGCAATAAGCAGAATAATAACAAAAGGTGATATCGAGACACCGATAACAGATACCAAAGAGCCCCACCAGCCTTTCATCTTGTAGCCTACAAATACGGCAGTATTGAGAGCAAAAGGTCCCGGAGCCGACTGTGCAAGGGTAAACTGGTTGTAAAAATCCTCTCTGTCAAACCATTTCTTACGGTCGACAACCTCCCTTTCTATCATCGGGATCATCGCATACCCGCTACCGAATGTAAAGGTACCTAGTTTAAAGAATGTCCAAAATAATTCCCAAAGCATTGCGGGCACAAAGATATCAAAAGAAATAAGATAAAATCAGCCCTCGATTGACTTTTACCTTTCACTTGGCATCAAACCGATGGATGAGTGGGCTATTTTTTCGCATTAAAGATGAAACCCTTATCCAAATGGTATGAAACCTTTCTTCAGTTCTTCCATCTGTTCAGATGTCAGCCCGACAGGCGTAAAACCCATTGCACGAGCTCTCACATATATCTGTGCCGACTTGTTGAGAATATCGATCATATCAAATGCCTCAACGGGGTCCTTTCCCACTGCGAGCACACCATGCTTCTCCCAAAGAACTACATCATGAGAGCGCAACTGCTCAAGAGTGCTCTCTGCCAATTGTTGTGATCCTGGAAGCGCATAAGGCACTATTCCCAGCCCTCTGGGACAGAAAATATAGGTCTCGGGAATCAGACTGCGCAAGAGAGTACCCAGCACATCTTTTTCCAGAAAGGGCGCGTGGTGGGACATTGCTACAAGTTCTGTCGGATGTGTATGCATCACTGCCTTGCAGGGAGAGCCGCTTTGCAGGAAATAATTATGTATGGCGAGATGCGAAGGAAGTTCGGAAGTAGGTCTTACCGGCCTCTCTGCTAAAATCACATAGTGGCGTCCGTCATCGCAGATGCGTATCACCGCCATATTGGCCATAGGATCCGAAGCCACATCGCGCATACGCGTTCCTGTACCGGTCACCAGCAACAATGCACCTGCAAGAGCCGGTACATCCACTCCCCCATCCAATTCCACCGAAAGCGGAGAAATACCTTCAAATAGCCTCTTATACTGTGATACGTTGCAAGAAATATTGCCTCCATTTCGTTCCGCCCAACCCTTCTCCCACAAATATCTCGCAGCCTCCGCCATCATACGGATAACACTGTTAAAATTCTTTTTCATGATAAACGATATTTTGTTTGTGTAAAGATAGGAAAAATCTGTTTGCATAATGAGATGGTTTTGGTAAAAAAACAGATAGTAACATTTTGTCTCTACCTTTATCGAACAATTACATCTATCATAAGGTATTTTTATTTTCTAATTTAGAATTATTCTATTGTAGAATTGAAAGTTTTATTTAAATTTGCATAAAATAAGGTTATGATTGTAGTTGATAGAAATAAATGTCCTCATGATCATCGTTGTCCGTTGATTGAGATATGTCCTGAAGGTGCAATTTCTCAAGGTGACGACGGATATCCGATTATTGATTATTATTTGTGCATTGAATGTGGAATATGCATTAGAAGGTGTCCAATGAGGGCAATTAAACAATTGAACTAAGTAAGATTGATATTATAACTTTTAATATATGTAATTAATAACTTAAAAATAAATGATTATGGCTGCAAAATTTTTTAAATGTACTATTTGTGGTAATGTTGTAGGGAAAGTGGTTGATTCGGGAGTTCCCGTATTTTGCTGCGGAAAACCAATGGAAAAGCTTATTGCCCATACCGAGGATGCCGGCGGTGAGAAACACGTACCTGTGGTAACTAAGTTGGATGATTGTACAATTAAGGTAGAAGTAGGTAGCGTACCTCATCCCATGTTGCCTGAGCATCATATTGCCTTTATCTATTTAGAGACTGATAATGGCGGAGCCCGTGTTGGCCTGCCCCACGATGGAAAACCCGAAGCGGAGTTCTGCACCTGCTCAGGAAAACCTGTTGCAGTTTATGAATATTGCAACCTGCACGGACTTTGGAAAAAAGAGCTTTAAGATAGCAAGACCCGTAGAGCAGTATTATATCTGCATTAAAGAGGAATGAGGTGTTCAATTGAGCACCTCATTTGCTTTTTAGTATCCTATATTTTCAACTTTAATCCCATTTTTCCAAAGAGCCAGGTCAAAAACAAGCAAAGGAGCGAGAAACAGATGCAGTTGATGATGCCCACTATTCCATCATTCATCCATGCAGGGGTTGAAAAACCGAAGATGGTCATAAGGCTGTAGAGGAGATGCGGCATAATATAACAGGTGAGTGTTGAAGTGCCGGCAGGCCTCAGGAAGCTGAGCCATCCTGCCTTCCCTATCGTTACAAGCCAACTCAGGAGAGCGTACATCCCCACAGCAATAGCCGAGGAGACGAGTACCCAAGGGAGGGAGCCGCCAATCTTATCTATAATCCACCATTGGCGGGTTAGCCAAGTTGCCAGCAATAGCACGATGACCGCAACTATAGCAGCCAGAGCTTTGGTAAAAGCCTTTTTTCGATCCAATTTCATTGAAATAACCGAGAGCATCACTCCACTCATCGTCAAGAGCTGAGTGTGACCGTTACCTACGTGTAGTGCGTCAGTAAAGTCACCCAGAAAATTGATTTTAGGCAGACCGAATAACAATCTGCTCCCTGAAGTAGAAATTCCCTCGCGAAGAGGTGTAAGGAGCATATTGACCAGTAGAAGGGCACCCCAGACAGCCACTATATATTTCAGACGGGCGCGGGTAAAGAGATAAGTCAGCGCGCAGAAAAGATAACTCCATCCGATAAGCCCCAGAATACCCCACCAGCGTGCGCTCAGGTAACCTCCTTTAGGATCCTTAAAGACGAAGGCCAGAAATAGCAGTAGTGCCACTCCGGCTATTTGAAACCATTTGTTCGACTTGTAGTTCCAAATGAGAAAAAAGGCTACAAGCAGAAATAGCTTGTATATGGTATTAGAAAGAAGAGCGTCAGGCGACATGCCGCTCTCTGTGTTTACCAGAAACACACCCATAACTATAAGGGCCAGTGACCTGGTAAAAATGTGACTTAAAATACTCATAGTGCTTTTCCCCTTTGCATCACGCCCTTCCAGGGCGTAAGGAATGGACATTCCCACCACAAAGAGGAAACAGGGGAAAACTATATCGGAGAGGCCCAGAAAGTCCTCTCCTACCGCAGCATGTCCAAGCCAGCGAGGGTAAGACGTTATGCGCCAAAGGTCGTTAACAAAGACCATCAGCACCATAACCATTGCCCTAAGGAGATCAATAGCATGATTGCGCCTTGAGAAATATTGTTGTTCCATAATAGAATTGTCACGATTTTCCCTCCAAAGATACAAAAAAGGGATGACTAAAAGCCATCCCCTTGACGTAGCCCCAACGAGATTCGAACTCGTGTTTCAACCTTGAGAGAGTTGCGACCTAACCAACTAGTCGATAGGGCCATTTGTTAACGGACTGCAAAGATAGTTTTATTTTTGAAAATTCCAATATTTCCCCCTCGTTTTAACAAAAATACGGGCAGCCGCAGGCCGCCCGTACACAAATAAAACTTCCATTTTTGACGATTAATTACCGAAATCGTCATAAAGTATAGACTCCGGCTCAACTCCCAGACTGTCAAGAAGACCATTGACCGACTGAACCATCATCGGAGGACCACACATAAAGTAGAGGATATCCTCGGGAGCTTCGTGGTTCTTGAGATAGGTATCATAAAGCACAGAGTGTACAAATCCCGGAACATAAGGAACCCCTGCTGCATCTGCCTCAGGATCGGGACGATCAAGGGCAAGATTGAACTTAAAGTTAGGGAATTCTTTTTCGAGGGCCTTGTAGTCCTCAAGATAAAAAGCTTCTTTCAGGCTACGTGCACCGTAGAAAAAGTTAACCTTACGGGTAGTCTTTTCAGTCTTGAATAGATGCATAATATGACTACGCATAGGGGCCATACCGGCACCACCACCAATAAACACGAATTCTTGATCATCTGTGACATCATCAGGCACAAAGAATTCTCCGTATGGCCCTGAGATCATCACCTTGTCACCCGGTTTAAGAGAGAAAATATAGGAAGAGCAGACGCCCGGATTGACATTTTCAAACTTACCTGTCTCACGGTTAAAAGGAGGGGTAGCAATACGCACATTAAGCTTGATGATATTCCCCTCTGCAGGATAGGTAGCCATTGAATATGCCCTCAAAGTCTCTTCGGAATTGACCATCTTAAGATCAAATAATCCCATATTCTTCCAATCATCGCGATACTTTTCATCTATCTCAAAATCGCTGTAGTTAAGTGTCATTTCTGGCACATCCACTTGAATATAGCCACCGGAACGGAAATTAAGATCCTCCCCTTCGGGAAGTTTGACGCAAAATTCTTTAATAAAGGTGGCCACGTTGTCGTTAGAAACAACCTCACACTCCCACTTCTTAACGCTAAGTGTAGACTCAGGCACGACAATCTTTAGGTTGTCCTTTACCTTGACCTGGCAACCGAGACGCCAGTTGTTCAATATCTGCTTTCGGGTAAAGAAGCCCACCTCAGTAGGGAGAATTGTGCCGCCTCCTTCAAGCACACGACATTTGCACTCTCCACAAGTACCCTTTGCCCCACAGGCTGAAGGCAGAAATATCTTCTCATTGGCGAGAGTCGCTAGTAGAGAATTTCCCTGCGGAACAGAAATCTCCTTACTTCCATTATTAATATCAATAATGACATTGCCCGAAGGGGTAAGTTTAGCCTTAATATAAAGCAACAAAGCGACAAGCGGCAAGATAAGTGCCAGAGCGGCAATAACGGTAATAATAAATACGTTTACATCCATACTTGCTTCCTCCTACAATTTGATGCCCATGAAACTCATAAAGGCTATACCCATTAGACCGGTGATGATGAATGATATGCCAAGACCCTTGAGGGGTTTCGGAACATTGGAATAAGCAAGTTTCTCCCTTATGGCTGCTATTGCCACTATAGCGATGAACCAACCGAATCCCGAACCGAGACCGAAAGAGAAGGCTTCACCCACATTTGCAAAGCCTCGCTCCTGCATAAAGAGCGAACCACCGAGGATTGCGCAGTTTACAGCAATCAGAGGAAGGAAAATACCCAATGAAGAGTAAAGCGCAGGGCTGAATTTTTCTACAACCATCTCCACGATCTGCACAATTGAGGCGATAACCGCAATAAATACTATGTAACTGAGGAAACTCAGATCTATTGATGCATAATCAGGATTGATCCAGGTAAGAGCAGCCGGTTCGAGCAGATACTTATTTAACCAATAGTTGATCGGAAGGGTTACAACAAGCACAAACAGCACCGCAATTCCAAGGCCGGTGGCTGTCTTCACACTCTTTGAAACGGCAAGGTAAGAACACATTCCAAGGAAGAATGCGAACACCATATTGTCGACAAAGACCGACTTTACAAATAAATTAATGTATTCCATAATATTCCTACTCTATTATTTTTCTTCCTGTAATTCTTTCTGAATCGCTCTCTGTACCCATATAATACCACCCACAATGATTAGCGCCATCGGAGGTAGGATTACGAGGCCGTTGTTCTCATAGAAACCCCCGTTTGCCATATACCAGCTCTGTGGGATAATCTGGAAACCAAACAGGGTACCGGAGCCGAAAAGTTCACGTATGAATGCAATAATAACGAGAACCATACCATAGCCCATACCATTAGCAAGACCATCGACAAGTGAAGGGAATGGCTTGTTGCCAAGTGCAAAGGCCTCAATACGCCCCATGATGATACAGTTGGTGATGATCAGACCAATATAGACCGAAAGCTGTTTGCTCACATCGTATGCATAGGCCTTCAGGAACTCATCGACCAGAATCACAAACATCGCCACAATTACGAGCTGCACTATAATTCTTACACGATTTGGGATAGAATTACGTATTGAGGCTACCAGCATACTGGAGAAGCCGGTAACGACTGTCACTGAGAGTGCCATCACAAAGGCACCCTTCAACTGGACTGTAACCGCAAGAGCAGAACAGATACCAAGCACCAGTACGGTGATCGGATTTGCCTTGAAAAAAGGATTTTTAAATATATTTTTATCCATAATAACTCTTATTTGGTTTGATGTTCATGACCGTTCTGATTCAGGTTCCCATTGTTGCAACTGCAATTTTCATCGTTGCATGGCTCTTTGCCATCTTGGTTGTGATTGTGCTCTTCACCGCACCCTTCTTCTCCGCAGCACTCTTTAGAGCCTATTGCAGCGCGTTTGATGTTGAAATAGGCTTGATATTCGTCAAACCACATTGCGATGGCCTGCTCGAGAGATTGGCTGGTAATGGTACCTCCTGAAATGGCGTCAACTCCGTTGGGATTATCAGTTTGTCCGCCGCCCTTTATGATCGAAATCGACTTAAAAGCACCCTCCTTGGCGAGTTTTTTGCCCACAAACTGGTTGTAAAAAGGGGCGTGCGCAATTTCTGCACCCAGGCCGGGGGTTTCTCCCTTATGGTCAAATACTGCTCCGTAAATGGTCTCAAAGTCATCCTCTACTGCAATATAGCCCCATATCGGACCCCAAAGACCTGCCCCATAGCAGGGAAAGATATTTAGTACCTTCTCACCGATTGTACAGACGAACACTGGAAGCTGCAACTGCTCACGGAATACCCGGGCAGTCTCCGGGGTTTTGGCTGAAGCAATCTGTTTAATTATATTGTACTGTGCCTGAAGGTCGATTTCAAATGCCTCTCCCTCGATAACTTTACCCTCATAGTCGAGCACAAAGTCATTGGTCATATGCTCTGAATAGAGAGCTTTGATATATTCACTCTTGTTCTTCTGTGCAGATACGTCCTCACCAAGTCTTGCTGCACGCAAAAGAGACTGCATTTTCTCCAGTGCGATGTTTTCTTGCTGTTTCGGCTTGAGTGCCGTCGATGCAAAGGCAAGAACTCCTGCCACTATTACCACCAATATAGTGGTATAGAAGATCGTGTAGATATTACTGTTGGTATTCAATTTCATGATCTATACTGTTTTTGCCCTTTTTAATCTGCGTTTTATATTCCTGCCGACTACGATATGGTCGATAACAGGTGCGAAGGTATTCATCAGAAGGATAGCGAGCATCATTCCCTCAGGGTAACCCGGGTTGAAGAGTCTGATAATCACTGCAAGTACTCCGATTAGAAAACCGTAAATCCACTTACCGGACTCAGTTTGCGCCGCAGTAACCGGATCTGTTGCCATAAACACGGCACCGAATGCGAAACCGCCCATAATCAGATGGTACCAGGCCGGAATAGCCATCGCGCAATCGGCAGATGGAGCGGCAAGATTGGCGATAAAGCCCATTACCAGACCTCCGGCAACCGTTGAGAGCATTATCTTCCAACTGCCGATCCCTGTGTAGATCAGGAATGCGGCACCTAGAAGGATGGCAAATGTGGAGGTTTCACCTACCGAACCAGGGATAAAACCGAAGAACATATCGCTCACCGAATAGTGGAGAGAGGATAGACCTTCTGAAGTCTGTGCAAGTGGGGTGGCACCGGAAAATCCATCTACTCCGGCAACCCATACCTTGTCTCCTGACATATGGCTGGGATATGCAAAGAATAGAAAAGCCCTGGCAACAAGAGCCGGATTCCAGATATTCATACCTGTACCACCGAAAATCTCCTTACCGATAATAACGGCAAATACCACCGCGAGGGCAAGCATCCACAAAGGAGTTGTAATAGGTATTATGAGGGGAATAATGAGTCCGGAAACTAAATAACCCTCACTGACCTCGTGGCCTCTGAGTTGCGCCGAAATAAACTCGATTCCCAGACCCACTATATAGGAAACGAGATAGAGAGGGAGTATTTTAAGGATTCCGAACCAAACCATCTCCCAAAACTCCATACCTGCATTAGAAGCAAGGTTGTGCTGGTATCCGATATTGTATATACCGAAAAGCAGAGTGGGCACAAGGGCAATCATTACCGCTGTCATAACGCGCTTGAGATCCACACTATCCCTCACATGCACTCCCTTTCTTGTTACCGTATTGGGAACGAAGAGAAAACTCTCAAATGCCTCGAAAGACGAGTAAAGGAATGAGAGTTTGCCTCCTTTTTCGAAGGTAGGCTTAATCTTGTCTGTCAATTTTCTGAGTTTGCTCATGCTATACCTCCTTTTATGACATCTCTTTAATCATAAGTTCAATACCCTCGGAAACTATGGACTGAATCTCTATTTTCGAAGGACAAACAAACTCGCATAGAGCTACATCTTCTTCGATAATCTCATAAATGCCGAGGTTTTCCATCTTCTCTATGTCACCTGCAAGTATGGCTTTGAAGAGATAGACAGGGTATATATCCATAGGAAACACCTTTCCATAAACATCGGAGAGCACGAAAGCCCTCTCACCGCCATTGGTATTGGTATCCATATTGTATTTCTTGTGTGGCAACAAACGGGAAAAGTAAGTACGCGAAAAGCTGAACTTCTTAAAACGGAAGGGTTTTATCCAACCGAAAATCTCATGGTAGTCACCCTCGGGGAGGGCTGTCACAAGATTGTCGTAAAACCCAAGAAAACCTTCTCTACCTACAGTTTTACCTGATAGCAAATCACCGCTTATAATTCGAATATTGCCATGAGCAAAATTGAAAAGATCGGAAATTTGCTCCATAGCAATGCCTGCGCAACATCTCACGTAGGAAGGATTTACAGCTGCGGGACCTGCAACTGCAATGATACGGCTTGTATCATAAATACCTTTTAAAAAGAGCTTGCCGATAGCTGCAACCAAAAAGAGATCAACAGTCCAAACTGTCTCGCCCTTGGAAATTGGACTGATGTGATTAATCTGTACTCCTACATTCCCTGCTGGATGCGGACCGCTGAAGTAGTGATAGATGACACCCTCAAACTTGTGAAAATTGCCAGAAATGTAGTTACGTGCATTAAGCGAGAGATGAACCCCGCCTTCTGTAAGCTTACCCAGGACCGTAAGACCAGTCTGGAGAGCATCAAATTCCTCCTCGAGCACATACTCCAGCTCAGCAGCAAGTGGTGCTGTGGCCATTGCAGAGATGAAGATGGCTTTTGGGGTAACAGAAGGATCGGCGATAGTACCGTAAGGTCTCTGTTTGATGCAAGGCCAGAGACCGCTCTCAAGGAGGGTCTTGATGACAATCTCCCTGTCAACGAAAAATCCTGTCGGCACATTAAACTTCACAGTTGATCCCAAGTTGTCGGATTGGATCCTTACCTCAAGCAATTTGCGTTTTTCTCCGCGGACAATCGCATCAACTGTGCCGCTTACCGGAGATGTGAAGAGAATGTCCGGATTCTTCTTGTCAGCAAAGACCGGTGTACCTGCTTTAACAACATCGCCCTCTTTGACCAACATTTTCGGCGTGAGACCCCTGAAATCCGTAGGCTTTAGGGCGACAATATCAGGAACAACTGTCATGGAAATTTTGCGAAGGGCGGCTCCTTTTACAGGTAAATCCAGACCCTTTTTCAATCTAATTTGTTCTGACATTCTTTGTTTAATATTATTGATTTAATACTTAAGTATTTACGCACTTAGGCGCAAAGATATGTATAAAAAACGATATTATATCCTTTGAAATACAATTTCTCGGGCTTATTTTTGCACTATTATATATTAGTTATGAAAGGGCAGTCAGAGCAGATTTTTAGAGAGTTGAATCCGGCGCAAAAAGAGGCAGTGAGCCATATAGAGGGACCTTCACTTATTATTGCAGGAGCAGGATCCGGTAAAACCAGGGTGCTTACCTGCAGAATCGCCAACATTCTTGCTCATGGACACAATCCTTCTCGAGTGCTTGCATTGACATTCACCAAAAAGGCTGCCGGCGAAATGAAGGAAAGAATAGCAACCATTGTGGGCGAAATAAGCGCCAGAAGACTCTGGATGGGAACTTTCCATGCCATATTTATAAGATTTCTCAGAGAATACACACAGGAACTCGGTTATCCGCGCGAATTTACCATATACGATCAGAGTGACTCCAGAAATGCTATAAAACAGTGCATCAAGGAACTTCAACTAGATGACAAAATCTACAAGCCGGCTCAGATCCAATCCAGAATTTCACTTGCCAAAAACAACCTCATCACGGTAAGTGGTTATTATGCAGATGCTGCCCTTATGGAATCCGATGCTGCCTCTAGAAGAGGTCGAATCGCCGACATTTACGCTTTGTATGTCAAAAAGTGCAAAACTGCAGGAACAATGGATTTTGACGACATTCTCCTAAATACCAACATCTTGCTAAAAAATTTTCCCGACGCGAGGGAGGCGATTTCAGCAAAATTCGATTACATTTTGGTGGACGAGTATCAAGACACCAACCACGCCCAATACATAATACTCAAAAAACTGGCAGAGCCCCATAGAAATATCTGCGTAGTGGGAGACGATTCCCAAAGTATCTACGGATTCCGCGGAGCGAGAATTGAAAACATACTCAAATTTAAACAGGACTACCCCGATGCAGCAGAATACAAACTCGAACAAAACTATCGCTCCACACGTACCATCGTCAGGGCGGCTAACAGTGTGATCAGAAACAACAGCAACCGCCTCAATAAAGAGTGCTTCTCGGATGGAACAGAAGGTGAAAAAATCGGAGTCATAAAAGCCTTTACCGAGCAGGAGGAGGCCCACCTTACTGCATCATCTATCGTCGGGCGCATATTTACCGACAAGGCGCAGTACGGTGACTTCGCTATCCTTTATCGCACAAATGCCCAGTCCAGGGTACTGGAGGAAGCTCTCCGCAAAAGAAATCTTCCCTACCGAATCTATTCCGGCCAATCATTCTATGATCGTATGGAAGTAAAAGATATGATGGCATATTTTCGCCTGACAGTTAATACACGCGACGACGAGGCCTTTCGCAGAATAATCAATGTACCTGCCCGCAGCATTGGGAGCACCTCTATCAGTCGCCTTTCATCTGCTGCTACAGTAGCTGGTTGTTCGCTCTACGAGGCGATATTCCTCCCTCCGGAAAAGCTTCTTGAAGCAGGACTCAAACCGGTAGCTGTAAACAAATTCCGGAATTTCGCAACCATAATAGAGCCTATCCATCAGGATTGGAGTACCACAGACGCCTTTACCATAGCACAACGTATCGGTAATGATTCCGGCTACCTGGCATCTTTCAAGAATGACAACTCTCCGGAAGGAATCTCCAGATTTGAGAATATAGAGGAGCTTTTTAACAGCATAAAGAGCTTCGTAGAGGAAGAGAAAGAGACAAGAGCAATGGGGAGTGATTCGCCGCAAAAAGAAATAATCATCACGCTTAGCGACTATATTGAAAACACATCGCTGATGTCGGAGATTGATCGTGAAGATGAGGAGATGGAGGATTCGGAGGTTGCAAACAAGATTACCCTGATGACAGTGCATTCATCCAAGGGATTGGAATTTCCTTATGTCTATATAGCAGGTATGGAGGAGAACCTCTTCCCCTCTTCAGGGTTGAACGGCGGAGCGATCGATATTGAAGAAGAGCGACGACTCTTCTATGTGGCCTTGACAAGAGCCAAGAAGTGTGCTACTGTCAGTTTTGCACGCAACAGGATGCGCTGGGGCCAGCAGGAGAGCAATCCTGTCAGCCGATTTGTCAGGGAAATTGAGAGTAGTTGTCTTGATAAACCAGTAGACGATCAGCCACGGATGCCTTATACCAGAGAAGCGTTTGATACTACCTACGACAGGGAGGGTAGCATACGCAGAAGTGAGCCTGGCACCTCTCCTATCTTGCGCAGGTATGAATTATCCAAAAATTTCGCCCACGAAAGCAAACATACGCCCTCTGCCGGATTTCAGCCCTCAGCTATCTATGACCTAAAGGTCGGTCAGCGGGTTGAGCACGCCACTTTCGGCTTCGGCACCATCATCTCCTTTGATGGCAATGATGCCAATGCAAAAGCCATTGTAAAATTTGACAACTCCGGAGAGAAAACTCTTTTACTGAAATTCGCAAAACTTCGTATAGTTAGAGATTCTTTTCACTAAAATTCAGCCAACATAAATTATTTATTTTTACGTTTGGCACACACATTGCATCTTATTATTTCGAAGTTTTTCATAGTTTAAGTTTAGGTTAAGTAATGCGGCTTGTTTCTTATCTGACGGAAGCGAGCCGCATGAATTTTATACCCGATTCAAACTATTCTGACATATTTTGCTTAATTTTGAGATTCAACAGAGACATTAATCATCATGAATTTCAGAATAGCCGTCAGGCAAATTGTATTTTCGTCAATTCTCTTAATTTCCACCTCTTTTACTCTTGCTGCACAGACTCAAGGTATCTTTTCCATAGTCACTTGCCCTGCCGAAAACACTTCCATATCTATGAACATCAGTTGGGGGGCGGACACCACCATCACAGAATGCACTATAGAATATACTCTTGCACGAGATACACATTGGAAACAATCTCGCACAATGGAAGGCACAAGCCACCTCTGCACAGTGTTTGACAATGTCTATTCCAAAAATGCTGACGGTGCCGACTTTTACGAAGATGCTGTTTTCCTCAAATATGAAGCCGCCCTGAAAGAGCTAAAGCCTCGCCGCGAATATAAATACCGCATTGTCAGTGAGCGGTGTACCAGCGACACTTATAGATTCAGAACTTCAGGCAGGAGCCGCTGGAGCGCCTGTATCATTTCTGACTATCATGTCTATCCGCCACTTCGTGATCGTCTTGACAATGCAATGGCAATGATGGATAGAGTGTATGAATACGACCCAGGATTTGACTGGGTACTCCACCTTGGAGATATCACTGCCTGGGGAGGCAGCTACTCTTTTTGGCAAGAGATGTATAAAGAAAAATATTTTAAAAACTACATGTGGGCAGGAGTCAACGGCAACCACGACAATATGTCACGCGGCTATATCAAGAACACGAACGAATATTTTAAAGAGGCCAATTTTTATCCGCGTAACGGTTATAAAGGAGAAGAGGGAGTCTGCTACTGGTTTTACTGGGGTGATGCACTCTTCATAATGCTAAATAACGAAAGTATGAAGGATGAAGAGGGTATCAACGCCGCTCAGGAATGGGTAAAAGAAGTGGTCAAAAACAATCCTGCCAGATACCGTGTGGTTTGCGAACATTATCAGTGGTTTTTCGGTGACAGCGGTAAAACATCGCAATATGGCAGGTGGAGTGACCTGTTTGACGAACTTGGCATAGACCTCGCTCTGGCAGGCAATAACCATATTTATGTGCGTACCAATGCTCTTTATCAGGGCAAAGAGAGTAACGGTAGTAAAGGTACTGTATATATCCAGACTCCATCCTCCGACAATGAGCGTGGTGTTCCCACCCCCAATCCAATAACGGAAAATCTTGACAAAATCCGTTTCCGCTGGAGCGAAGGAGCCATGACTGTGGGAGCAATCCATCTTGATGCCAACAAAAAGAGAATGATGCTCACTCTACTCGACCGTTATGGCAACATTCTTGACAGAGCGGAAGTAAAATCCAAAAAACATTAAAAGCATTTGCCTGCATCTTTTTAATAATCCACACAAATGAAGAGAAACACAAAGCGAATTATAACAATAGTAGTTGCTGCACTAGTCATTATTCCCATTATTCTTTTAGGACTGTTATACTTCTACCAGGAAAAATTATTTTTCCACCCTGTAAAGCTGGGAGCAAATTATCTCTTTGAATTCGATCAAAATTTTGAAGAAATCACCATTCAAGCTGCTGACGGAACCGCATTAAATGGCATTTTATTTCAATCTGACAGCACAAAAGGATTAATTTTCCATTTGCATGGAAATGCGGGTTCATTACGTTCTTGTGGTAAAATGGCACAAACATATACAGACCTAAACTACGATATCTTCATACTTGACTACAGAGGATTCGGTAAAAGCGAAGGAAAAATCAAAAGTGAGAAACAACTCTATTCCGATGCCCAAATTGCTTATGATGAGCTAAAGAAGAGATATGATGAAGATGACATTATAATTTCGGGCTATTCGATAGGAACGGGATTAGCTTCACAGCTTGCCTCTAAAAATAATCCAAAACTACTTATTTTAATAGCCCCTTATTACAGTTTTGAGGATTTGGTTTGCAATAGTTACTCCTTTCCCTCTTTTCTTCTGAGATACAAATTGCCAACGCATGAGTATCTAAAAAATGTAACGTATCCGGTAATTATTTTTCATGGAACGGAAGATAAAATTATCAACTACGACTCTGCTCTGAGATTGAAAGCTGAATTCAAAGAGGGTGATAAACTTATCACATTGGAAGATCAAGGCCACATCAAGATTTCATCCAACGAAAATTATAAAGCTGAAATAGCGAAAATACTGGAATAACAAAACTCAAAGGGGTTCAAGGGCCCCTTTTATCCTACGGGAAAGTGGATAAAGATTATTTGAACGATGGCCCAGATTTTTCACAAAACCCAGAGGAGCACCTTTATAAGAGACTAAAAGATATCCCGATGGGACTTCCGAACCAAATACAATATTCTCTTTGGCAAGATATTTAAGGACATCCTCAAGAGAGAGTTCCACCATTGGAAATGCCTCTTTATTCAATACCGGGGAAAGAGCCAAATCGGCTTCAGGTACCATATCACGCCCTTTCTGAACTGCAACAGCCACTCCTGAACGAATAACTCTGAGAGAAGATTCCAAAAGCCTGATATCTGCAGCAAGAGCCATAGGAAACACTCTCCATAAATCTCCCTTAAGAGAGAATAAAAATTGTCCATCAACTTGTGATATAAAAGAAGTACAAGATGGAATCTGACTTTTTTGATTTCTAGAAATTTTAACAGAATTAACAAAAGGAGAATGGTCACCATTTTTGCGCAAGATCGCAATAAAAAAACCCTCTCCCCTCTCTTCTCCCGGAAGGAACCTATGCTGCTCAATGAGTTCTGAACCCAATTCGGATACCATCCAGGCTACATTTTCCTCATTCTCGAGAGTATTGAATGTACATGTGGAATAGATCATAAAACCCCCGCTACGAAGGGCAGGCCATATAGCCGAAACGATTCTTCTTTGCCTTGAAGCACAGAGACGGACATTATCTACAGACCATGCATTCACCGCATCAGGATCTTTACGGAACATCCCCTCACCCGAACAGGGAGCATCCACCAAGACAATATCAAAAAAATCATTGAGGGCAGAGAAATCCGCAGGGTCATTATTTGAAACAACGACATTAGAATATCCCCATTTCGCTACATTCTCAGCCAGTATTGAAGCCCTGCTGCGGATAACTTCGTTTGAGAGCAAAAGATCGTTGGGTGCGATAGTCGATAGAATGTGTGTGCTTTTGCCTCCGGGTGCCGCACACAGATCAAGAATACGAAGTCCCGGCCTGTCAGCCGAATCACAAAACCCGGAATAGTCGTATAATGTCCCATCCGACAACTGTCTCATCGCCTTTTCCAACAATACTCCTATATACATTGATGATGCCTCCTGAACATAGTAGTATCCGGCGTGAAAAAGCGGATCTAATGTAAATGAAGGTCTGCTTCTGAGATACAACCCCTCCCTACACCAGGGGACATGACCATCAAAAATATCGGAAAAATGGTTCGCTAACTCTTCAGCAGTTATTTTTACCGGATTCGCACGGACCGAAAGTGACGGTTCGCTATCAAGAGCGGAAAGGAGGCGACAGGCGCGCTTCTCTCCGAAATGTGTTTTAAGACTATTTACAAACTTAACGGGATACATCAAAAGAAGAAAAACCTTCCGGCAGCTCACCGCTGGCAGCTTTTGCTATGCCGTCTGTAAGTTTATCAACAAGATCCTGGAGTCTATTCCCGATAAACATCTTCATCATAGTATTGAGCTCTGCACGAAGCTCAATATGAAAATAAGTGCGGTTATCATCCATCGGGTCCATGATCATTGAGAAAAGAAATGGAAACGGAGCCTGTCCATTCTGCTCAAAATCTATTCTAGAAAAGGGGGTCCGTTGGTGAACTCTCATGCCAATCTCAAAACCCTGTACCTTTGCAGATATACTATCCGCATCGGCAGTAACCATATCCTTTTTATCCTCCGGAATGGCGGCTACAAGATTGCGAAGATCGGAAAAGACAGTATAAATCGCATAGGAAGGCCTATCGATGACTATGGTTTTGCCACAAATCTCTTCTGCCATATTATTTACCCCAAGTATCAGGCTTAAATCTCCACTCAGCGAGTACCTTGAGATCTTCCTCCTTGATATAACCCGATGCAACCGCCTCTTCGAGAAGTGCATCATAATTGGAGAGAGTGTGCAATACAACATTCGCATTCTCAAATGCCTCACGCGTTCTATGGAAATTGTATGAGAATATAGCAACTATGCCCTCAACAAATCCACCCTCTCTGGCAACACATTCGGCGGCTGAAAGAGAGCTCATACCGGTGGAAATAAGGTCCTCAACAATAACCACATTGGCCCCTTTAGGAAGATCTCCCTCAATACGGGCTCCGGTACCGTGGTCCTTGGCTTTAGGTCTGATATATATATAAGGCAATCCTAAAGCCTGCGCAACTAGGGCACCATATGCAATGGCACCTGTTGCCACACCGGCGATCATATCTACATCATTAAAATGCTCTTTTATTACTTCTACTAAAAATCGGCAGATCTCAGTGCGTCTGTCCGGATAGGAAAGAAGTTTGCGATTATCACAATAAATTGGTGATTTCCAACCGGATGCCCAAGTAAAAGGCTCATCGGGTCTTAACTGTACCGCCTTAATTTCAAGTAGGTGGCGGGCAACTATTTTTTCAATATTTTTAATCATAATCTATTTTGGATTATCTTTGCAAAGGTAATAATATTATTCGGTAAAACGATGTATCATATCCACTTTGAAAGCCGCCATATCATAGTATGCTCTTCCGTCTCGGATGCTGAGGGAGATACCGGTGCTCTCGTACTTAGTGTTGGAGAGAAAGAACACTTGGGGAATATTCCCCTCATGTTTGAGAAGTCACCTCGTATCCCTGCACTCTATATACCAACCTCTGAGAAGGAGCGCGTTTGCAGTGAACTCTGCTCTGGATACCATACTTTGGAAGCAGCCGGAGGGGTGGTTCGCGATCGTTTTGGGCGTACGCTAATGATACTTCGCAGAGGGAGATGGGACCTTCCTAAGGGTAAACTGGAACCTGGAGAGAGCCTTCAGGAGTGCGCTCTACGTGAGGTAGCCGAGGAGACCGGCATTACCAAACTAACCATAGGCAATCTTATATGCGTAACACATCATACCTACTCTAGGGAAGGTGAGCGCATACTCAAACACACCTGGTGGTATGATATGAAATACGAAGATACCCCATCCCTCTCCCCCGTACCCCAGACCGAGGAGGATATCATAGTGGCCGAATGGGTACCAATAAATGAGATTCCTGCCAAATTATTAAGCAGCTATACATCCATAAAGGAAGTTTTCCGTCAGGCTGGGATTATCTGAGATCGGTAATTATCACATCTTCGGGCAACGAATCTATATCCATACTGAAATAGGAGTCTTCCCAGGGGGGCTCGCGTCTGGAAATTGAAGTTACCAGTACGGTGTAAAGATATCCATTCGCCTCCTTGTGCAATATCTTGAAAGTGCCATCGCTCTTTTGTTCGAAGCTGGTGGATGCAAGCAACGAGAAGGGATTCTCCAGAGGATTATCAGATAAGTAATCAGCACTGCATATTACCAGTTCCTCACTCTTGGGACTATAGAGCCACCTAGTGTTACCATCAGATACAATGGTGAGCATATCACTGGTAAGTCGATAATTCAGTTGCTGAATATCAATGGTACCTCTCTGCTGCATGAGCTGGCGTCCGTCTGAAGAGTTGGCAGTCATCTCATATTCAAGTGTAACACTGCCTAATTGCGAAATCTTGTCTAGTAACAGGCTACTTCCTTGCCCCCACAGGGCACAGGAAATAAGTAGAACCGACAGTGATAGAATAATTCGTTTCATATCTCTATCCAGTACAAACATCGTGCTAAATTCGGTCAAGAGTCTCAAGAATTATATCAAGGGTTGCAAGATCCGATACCAAAACATCTCTGGCTTTACTACCACCGAAGGGACCGACAATACCCGCAGCCTCAAGCTGATCAATGATACGTCCTGCACGGGCATATCCTATTTCGAGTTTGCGCTGAATAAGCGAGGTAGAACCCTGCTGCGCCATCACTACTATCTTTGCAGCATCTTCAAACAGGGCATCGCGATTTTTGAGATTAACTCCATATTCGTTTCCACCGGAGGATTCCTCCTCGTCCGACACCTCAGGAAGATAGAATTCATGGTCATAGCCCTGCTGGGCGCTGATATCTCGTGTAACAGCCAGAATCTCGTGCGCATCCACAAAGGCACACTGTACGCGAACAATATCCTCACCGGGATACATAACCAACATATCGCCTCTACCGATGAGACGGTTGGCTCCGGGTGTATCAAGAATAGTCCTTGAGTCAATGGAAGCATTTACCTTATATGCTATTCTTGAATTGAAATTGGCTTTAATGGTGCCGGTAATAATATCTGTAGTGGGTCTTTGAGTAGCAATTACAAGATGAATACCCACAGCCCGGGCCTGCTGGGCAAGACGTGCAATCGGTTCCTCAATTTCTTTGCCGGCAGTAACGAGCAGGTCGGCAAACTCATCTATCACAACTACGATATAGGGCAAGAATTTGTGACCTTTTTGTGGGTTAAGACGGCGGTTTAGAAACTTTCTGTTATAATCCCTTATATGGCGCAGATCTGCCATTTTCAGCAGATCATAACGATCTTCCATCTCAACGCAAAGCGACTTTAGGGTGTTCACCACCTTTCGGGTGTCCGTTATTATTGCCTCTGACTCATCTGGAATCTTTGCCAGGAAATGCTTGTCTAGCTTGGCGTAGAGCGACAATTCAACCTTCTTGGGATCTACCATGACAAACTTGAGCTCTGCCGGATGTTTTGTATAGAGAAGAGAAGTTATGATACAGTTGAGTCCTACAGATTTTCCCATACCGGTAGCACCGGCAATGAGCAAGTGAGGCATCCTTGCCAAGTCAAGGAAAAAGGGCTCGTTGGTAACGGTAATACCCATCGCCAGAGGGAGCTCCATATCGGTGCTCTTAAACTTAGGGTCATTAAGAATAGACTTAAGCGGCACTACAGAGGGATTTTCGTTGGCCACTTCAATACCTACCGAGTCGATAAGAGTGACCACACGTACCCCTTTCGCCCCTAGAGAAAGTGCAATATCCTCTTCACGACTACGTACCTGCGATATCTTCATGCCGTCTGCCAAATGTATCTTATAGAGCGTAACTGTAGGACCCATTTTAGCAGTTATCGCCACCACTTTAATCTTATAGTGGCCTAACACAGTCACAATTTTCGTTTTATTCTTTTCAAGTTCCTCCATTGAGACGGTATGCCACTTATCCCTGTAATCATCCAATAGTGAGAGTGAGGGATTACGATAGTCGGGCAAATCAAGTCTGGGATCGAAAAGACGGGATTTCTCCTCCTCTGTAAGATTTTTTATAAAATCATGATCCGAGCCCTCTATCTTGATAATCACATCGTCCGGATTATCACTCTCAATTGGAGTTACAGGCTCTGCGGCCTCCTGAGAAAAAGAGTCTGAATTAGGGATAACCTCAGTGACTACATCATGCTGCAATTCTGGATATGCCGGATCATAATCGGAATCATCGGGCACTTGTTCCTCTGCTGCCTCAGTCTCCGCATCCTCAGCAATAGTGATAGACTTTTCTCTGCGGGGGCGATTGGCCACATCCCACATAAGATCATCAAAGCGCAATGCTACTTTCTTGCTGAGCAGAACGAGCCAGAGTAGCAGCAATATCATCAGCACACAACCGGCTCCGATATTGCCGAGCATCGAGATGAGCCAAGCAACAGCATGTCTGCCATAGGAGCCACCAAGGCCGTTGCCTAAAAAGTACTTGTATCTGGTAAAACCTGAAACATAGGCCAAAATTAGCGAAATGACAATCGCTCCAATAAGCGACACCATTAAGAGACGCAGCAAATTGATTTTACGAAGTCTAAAACAGGCAATTGACACGGCTCCAAAAAAGAATGGTATTGCAAAAGCTCCCAGACCGAATAATTTAGAAATAAGGAAATCTGCCCATATCAAACCTATTCTTCCACCGGAATTGGAGGCTTCCTCAGCTGCACTGGAAAGCACTTGAGGGTCGCGCAATAAACTTTGATCGGAGGTCCAGGTAAATATATAGGACACCAACGCCACGACAGTGAAGATGGTAAGTGCAAGAAAAATAAATCCAAGCAAAATTCTCATCACACGAGCATCTGAACTGGATAGCCAGGGCTCGCGGGGCTCTTTTGCAACTTTACTTTTGCGACTTTTCGTATTTTTACCTGATTTGGACTGTTTCATGTTTCCTCGGGAGATCAGTTTTTCTTTTTCTTCTTATTCCTCGATTTTTTGCCGAATCCGGGCTTAGAACTACCTGAAGCCATCATACCGGGACGATTAAATGTAGCATCGCTTGAGAGGGTATTCAACTGCAGCCCTTCCGGTACCTTCAGACGACCTTCCGAGAGTTTTTCCATATCGCTGAAGATGGTTTCATCTGCTACCGAATCTTTATTCCATATGAGATACTGTTGTCTCATATAGTGTCCGAGAGTGCAGATCATCTCGGTCTTATCACTTTCATCTTCCTGAGAAGCTATGAGATTGATCATATTTTCAATATTACGCCCATAACAGCGTGCCTTTATAGGCTTCTCCTCATAGTGGATCTGCTCAGGACGGCTGAAGAATTCCTTTTTATCCGGCATCGGATAGGGAGCGTCAACATCTATATCAAAATCGGCAATTATGTACATATGGTCCCAGAGTTTCTGCCTATAATCAGGAAAATCTTTCATCTGAGGATTGAGTATAGCCATTATCTGGATGACAGCCCGTATCTGTTCGTTACGTTTCTCTCGATCAGGTATTCTTTTGACCTGCTCTATCATCTGCTGAACATGCCTTCCATACTCGGGCAGGTGAAGTATATCTCTTTGAGTATTATAATCCATACAACTAAATATTTTTGATAAACAATTTACAAATATAACGTTTTTTGGGAAACAATGGCCTATATCAAAAGAGTTGGCCGACTGCATACATACAAAAAAAGTACCTGAATAATAATTCAAGCCCCCAATTAGCATTAAAGTTAATAAATACAAATTGAATTATAAAACAGGCGATTTTCCGGGAAGTAATATGTGGTAAAACCTTCATTTGCATTTTGTGGAAACTGGTGCTATTTTTGTAGTGAATAGAGTGCCAAAAAATTAAAACGATGAGCATTATGGGAAAAATTCTGGTCACCGGATCACTGGGACAGCTTGGATGCGAGCTGAAAGAACTGGCAGGAAATGATCAAAATTGGATATTTACCGATGCCTTGCCTGACAATGGGACTCTGCAATTAGACATATGTGACCGGCAGCGCGTAAAAAAGTTGATGGAGGAACACGATGTAGATCTGGTGATCAATTGTGCCGCATATACAAATGTGGACAAGGCCGAAAGCGACAAGGAACTAAGCACCAAAATTAATGCGGAAGGACCTGCAGTCCTTGCACGGTGTGTGCGTGAACGCAATGCAGCGCTTATACATATCTCCACCGATTATGTGTTTGACGGAAAGCGCAAGATAGGTGCTTACCGCGAGAATGACACCTGCCGCCCACAGAGCGTTTACGGTATTACCAAGCGCCAGGGAGAGCTTGCCATACGCAGAAGCCGTTGCCGCGGGGTAATCATCCGCACTGCCTGGCTCTACTCTTCTTACGGCAATAATTTCGTCAAGACAATGGTGCGTCTTGGTAGCGAAAAGAGTGAAATCGGAGTGGTAGCAGACCAAACAGGCACACCCACTTATGCTCGTGATTTAGCCAAAGCAATTCTGACCATAGCACCACATATCGGAGAGCGAAGAGGTGAAATTTACCACTATACCAATGAAGGCAGTTGTACATGGTTTGATTTTGCAGCACTGATAATGCTCTATTGCGGTCTCGATTGCAAGATCAATCCTATAACTACGGAAGAGTACCCAACCGCTGCACACAGGCCGGCATATTCACTGCTCGATAAGAGTAAAATAAGGGAAGAATTTGGGGTGGAGACACCCTGGTGGAGCGTCTCACTTAAAGAATCTCTGCACAAGATGGGAAAGTTGGCGCCTCAGCATCTCTAGCCACTAAAATTACCTCCTTTGGATCAATGCCCCAGTCAATAGCTAACACGGGGTCATTCCATCTATACGAACCCTCCATTTCCGGAGCATAGTAGTTGTCGCATTTATATTGGAATATGGTATTATCCTCCAATACCAAAAAGCCGTGTGCAAATCCGCGCGGTACAAAGAATAACCGTTTATTTTCGGCACTGAGCTCTACTGAGACATATTTACCGTATGTAGAGGAATCAGGGCGAATATCAACGGCTACATCAAGAACACGGCCCTGCACTACCCTCACAAGTTTAGCCTGTGCCGCTTTACCCTTCTGAAAATGAAGTCCACGCAGCACTCCACGTTTCGCAGAAAAGGACTCGTTGTCCTGCACAAAATTGATTTTTTGCACATTATCTTCAAACTCCCTCAGGGAGAAGGATTCGAAAAAATAACCCCTGTGGTCGTAGAAGACTTTGGGTTCGATGATCACGGGACCCTCTATAGCCGTTTTGATATAATTCATTTCACATTTTTTTTACAAAAATAGTAAAATAGTTATGAGTTCCGAGAAAGTAGTTATTAGTTAGTTCTGTCATGTCCTGATTTAAGTGTAAACCTATTTCAGGACATGACACTTCGTACTCAACACTACTAACTAATTTCCCGAACCCAACCCCTACTACTACACACTACACACATCTTAACGCCTCAATTGGATCAAGGCCAGAGGCGCGCCGGGCTGGAAGGTAGCCCGAAAGGATGCTGACCACTATACAGATTAGTACCGCCACTCCCAGCCAACGCCATGGGAGTGCAAAGGCACACCCTATCAACAGAGCTACAATATTGCCAAAGAGCAGCCCTAGAAGCAGACCTGCAGCGCATCCAATCTGTCCTACCAGCACTGCTTCGGCCAAAAATTGCATCGCAATGATATGCGGTTTTGCACCAAGTGCTTTACGTATACCTATCTCGCGGGTCCGCTCCTTGACGGAGATCAGTAATATATTCATTAGCCCTACCGAGGCCCCAAGCAAAGTAATCAATCCTACGACCAAAGCCGCTATGGAGAGTTTCCCCTTAAGGGTATCTAACTCCCTTATCACCGAATCACTACGGCTGATTGCAAAATTTGCCTCATCCTGAGGACGCACTCCCCTGATAAGTTTCATAACCACTACAGCCCTCTCCCATGCCTGTTCGAATAGGGACTCATTCTCTCCTACCGGCATTACATTTAGTGAATAATGTGCATCGGGAGCAAGAAAGCGAGTACGTGCCACACCCAATGGCACCAATACTGTATTGTCCGTGCCAATACCGAATAGCGATCCTTCTCTCTCCATCACACCGACTACGAAATAATCCACAGCGCCCACTCTTAGGGTCTCACCTAGAGGATCACGACCGCCGAAAAGTCGTCGTGCTATATTATCCCCTATTATGCAGATGTCGCTTGACCCTTCAATCTCACGACTGCTAAAGTTGCGTCCGACTGCCAGTGAGGCAAGTCCGAGACGGAGATGATGCTCGTCTGTAGCCGTAACTGTGATTGTAGGATCGCTGCTGATCCCTTCGGCAGAAACCTGCTGCATCACCAACGAGGAACTGATGCTTATCACCGCTTGTGAATCATATCTTAGTACAAATTGCTCTGCATCAGCCCAGGAGATACCGCGAGCAACTCTCTCACCCTTCTCTTCAAGAGAGGTAATAATAAAGCAGTGAGCACCCATACGGCCGAAACTCTTTTCTACAGAGCGCGATAGACCTTCAATGGCAGTCTGAATGGAAACCAAAGAAGTGATGCCTGTCGCAATAATCAGTATGGTAAGTGTGGAGCGCAATCTATTGTCCAAAAGAGAGTCGATTGCCATATTGAAAAATCCTTTCATCCTCAAGCTTTTTCCCTTTCAATTATGTTCCAAAAATAGGAAAATAATTTAGATTGAATTAACTTTGCCGCGCAAAATTGCATTTAAAATGGAAAATAGAAAAACAGAGAAAAGCCGCACAGACGGCAGCAACAAGTCATATAGTGGTAAACCGGCACGTAAAGGCGATTTTGCTAAAAAAGAGAAACGCGTTGGTGCGCATCCCACAGGCTGTCAGAAAAAATACGATAACGAAAAACACCATCATAAAGAAGGTGATAAACCTCTCAAAAAGAGCAGACCTGCAGTAAAGGAAGGAGGTGCCGGAGGTGCGAAACATAGGTATAACAAAAATAACAGCACTGAAAGGTATGAGAGGTATGAGACACATGACCGATACGACAAACACGAAAAGCGTGAGAAAAGTGAAAGGTACTACAAGCATGAAAGGGGCGAAAGGCATAACAAGCGGGACCGTTATGACAAACCAGAAAAGCTTGACAGACCTAAAAGATCAGAAAGATCTGAGCAGAACGAAACTGTACGCCTCAACAAATTCATAGCAAATTCCGGCATCTGCTCTAGAAGGGAAGCCGATGAGTATATCAAAACCGGCCTTGTAACAGTTAACGGTATAATTGTCACTGAACTGGGCACCAAAGTTAAGCCCGATGATGATGTCCGTTTTAACGGCCAACGTCTCAAAGGAGAAAAGAAGGTCTATCTCCTGATGAACAAGCCCAAAGATTATGTCACCACTATGGGCGACCCGCATGCAAAAAAATGCGTTATAGACCTCATCTCCACTGAAAAGTGTAAAGAGCGCGTAGTGCCCGTGGGACGTCTCGACAAAGCTACTACCGGCGTATTGCTATTTACCAATGATGGTGATTTGGCGGCACGCCTCACCCACCCTTCACAAAATGTAAAAAAGATATACCACGTATTTCTTGACAAATATCTCAAAAAAACCGATTTCGATGCATTGGTTAATGGAATTACACTTGAGGATGGAGAAATACACGCGGATGCGCTATCTTATGTAGATGATGATATGGCACAGGTGGGCATAGAGATACATTCGGGCCGCAATCGTGTTGTACGCAGGATGTTCGAACACCTCGGATACAAAGTAACCAAACTTGACAGAGTCTATTTCGCCGGCCTTACCAAAAAGAAACTCCGCCGAGGAGCATGGAGATTTTTAACGGAGGAGGAAATTACATTCCTGAAAATGGGCAACTTTAATTGATAGATATTGGCCGTTAGCCATTAGCAACAAAGAACTACACATTTAAAATGACACAACAGAAGCATAAATCCGGATTTGTAAACATCATAGGCAACCCCAATGTAGGCAAGTCCACGCTTATGAATGCCCTAGTTGGGGAGAAACTTTCCATCGTGACGGCCAAGGCACAGACCACCCGCCATCGCATAATGGGAATTGTAAATGGAGAAAATTGGCAAATCGTCTATTCCGACACTCCCGGCATTCTCAAGCCTCACTACAAACTCCAGGAGAGTATGATGGACTTTGTGGATACTGCCATAGGTGATGCCGACATTATCATTTATGTCACCGATGTTGTAGAAAAGAGGGATAAGAATATCGCATACATTGACAAACTCAACCAAGTGGACTGTCCTGTAATTCTCGTCCTCAACAAAATAGACCTAAGCACCCAGGAGAAGGTTGTGGAGACGATGGCTCAATGGAAAGAGCTTCTTCCAAAGGCTGAAATCATGCCCGTATCTGCTACTGAAAAGTTTAACCTGCTAAAATTGTTTGACACAATTTTAGCAAATCTTCCGGTAAGTCCTCCCTGGTACGACAAGGACACATTTACCGACAAGAGTTTGAGGTTTTTTGCTTCGGAAATAATAAGAGAGAAAATATTACTAAACTATTCCCAGGAAATCCCCTACTGCACAGAAGTGGTAATAGAGGAATTCAAGGAGGAAAAAGAGAGATACGATATTAGCGCCGTAATCAATGTTATGCGTAACTCTCAGAAAGGCATCATAATTGGCAACAAAGGGGCGGCTCTCAAGAAGACAGGCACTCAAGCCCGTATAGACATGGAGGACTTTTTTGAGAAAAAAGTTTTCCTAAAACTCTTTGTCAAAGTGGAGCCCGACTGGAGGGAAAACAGAGGAAAACTGCGCGATTTTGGATATATTTACGACTGATACAATAATTGAGATACCGTTATATGGCAAAAAAAAGAGACGAATTTGTAGAAGAAGATGATTTACTGACTGAAGAAAATTACTCAGAAGAGGAATCCGATCAGGAGGACATAATTGTAGACGAAGATGATGATACTGTGGAAGACCACAGGTATGATAAAGTTATGGGCGGAGGAGAAAGCAAGTACAAATTATCCGGAATGTACCGTGACTGGTTTTTGGATTATGCTTCATACGTAATCCTTGATAGAGCCGTTCCCCATATTGATGACGGACTCAAGCCTGTACAGCGTCGCATTCTCCATGCTATGAAGAAGAGTGATGACGGTCGCTTCCATAAGGTAGCGGGAATCGTGGGCGACACAATGAAACTCCACCCTCACGGAGATGCTTCCATAAAGGACGCACTGGTACAGCTTGGCCAAAAGAATTATTTGATCTCTACTCAGGGCAACTGGGGCAACATTTTTACTGGAGACCCAGCGGCCGCAATGAGATATATCGAGGCAAGACTGAGCAAATTCGCCCTCGAAGTGGCATTCAACCCTAAAATTACCGAATATGTGCCCTCATATGACGGCACCAGCGAGGAGCCTGTCGCCCTCCCTATGAAATTTCCACTACTGCTGGCACAAGGCACAGAGGGTATTGCCGTGGGACTTGCAGTAAAAATCCTACCACACAACTTCAATGAATTGATAGATGCCTGCATTAGTGCACTTAAAGGTGAGGATTTTGAGATATTCCCCGATTTCCAGACCGGAGGTTTGGCCGATTGCTCAAAATACAACAGGGGATTGAGGGGCGGCAGAATCAAGATTCGCGCAAAAATAGTAAAGGTAGACAAGAGAACTCTCTCCATTACCGAACTGCCCTTTGGACAAACCACTGACTCCCTGATAGACTCCATCATCAAAGCTAATGAAAGAGGCAAAATCAAGATCCGTAAGGTGGACGATATGTCAGCTGACAACGTGGACATCAATATCCAGTTACAGAATGACATTTCTCCCGACAAGACCATAGATGCTCTCTATGCATTCACCAACTGTGAGGTCTCCGTTTCCCCTAACGCCTGTGTCATCCACGACCGCAAACCTCACTTTATGGGAGTAGACGAGATCCTTCGGTATAACGCCATGCACACCCGCGACCTCTTCCAAAAAGAGCTGGAAATTCAACTCGACGAGCTCGAAAACGACTGGCATTTCTCTTCGCTGGAAAAAATATTCTTTGAAAAAAAGGTGTTCAGAATCCTGGAGAACGATGCTACCTCCTGGGAACAGCAGCTCGCTGATGTAGAGGCAGGAATGAAAGTTTACCAGCACCTTCTCCGAAGAGAAATAACCAGTACAGATATTGACAAGCTTGTAGAGAAACCAGTTAGAAAAATCTCTCGCTTTGACATAAAGGCTGCAGACGAGAAAATTCTTGGTATCGAAAATAATATAGAGGAGGTCAAGAACCATTTGGCACACCTCACCGAGTACACAGTTATGTACTTCAGGCAACTCAAAAAGAAATACGGCAAAGATTACCCACGCCGCACCGACCTTATCACCTTTGAGACGATACAGGCTGAAAAAGTAGTGGTCGCCAATGCTAAACTCTACGCCAATAAAGCGGAGGGATTTATAGGTATCGACCAAAAAAAGGTGGAGGATTCCGAATATATCTGTGACTGCTCTGACATCGCTGAGATCATAGTATTCCTCAAGAACGGCACTTATTTGGTCACTAAAGTAAGTGATAAAGCATTTGTAGGCAAGGACATAATACACGCCGCAGTATTTAACCGCAAGGATGAGAGGACGATATACAATGCGATCTACCGTGACGGTAAGCGGGGCACTTATTATGCAAAAAGATTCTCTGTTACCAGTATTACCCGCGACAAAGAATACGACCTCACACAGGGCAAAGAGGGATCAAATGTGGTCTGGTTTACCGCCAATCCCAACGGTGAAGCGGAAACTGTCAGAATCTATTATCGTCCTAGACCCAAACTCAAAAAAATCTCTGAAGACTATGACTTCTCGCAACTTGCCATTAAAGGACGAGGCTCCAGAGGCAATATCGTAACCAAAAACAACACAATCCACCGCATTACTATCAAATCCAAGGGTGTTTCGACCCTTGGTGGCAAGGAAATCTGGTTTGATACCGATATACAACGCCTCAATGATGCCGAACGGGGTCTTTTCCTTGGAGAGTTTTTCCAGGATGAGAGCATTTTGGTAATATGTAAGGACGGTACATTCTATACGACCTCTTACGACCTGAGCAATCGCTACCAGGGCGATATTTTGACTATCTGTAAGTTTGACGAGGAGAAGACCTACTCGGTCCTCTACTACGATAATGCAACCGAATGTCCTTATATCAAACGTTTCAGTTTTGAGTTAAACGCCAATGTCCCCGCTTACTTCATTTCAGAAACTAAAGGATCCCATCTGTTGGAAATCAGCGAAGAGCTTTGGCCCCAGATGGAAATTTCCTTTACAGGCAAAAATGCCAATCGTAAACCTGAACTGGTGGATGTTGAAGAATTTATCGGAAAGAAAAGCTACAAGGCCAAAGGCAAAAAAGTATCCCCTTATAATGTGCTTCAGGTTCGTTTTATTGAGCCTTTAGACAAATCCGACGCTCAGGAAAGTAAAGAGAAGGAAGATGCCGACATTAACGATGACAATCAGGGTCAGGAGGATAACGTAAGCAGCGGTTGGGACGGTAACGAAAAAAACAATAGCGACGCACTGAAAACCCCCAAAAAGACACCATCCACACCAGAACCGGTTGTTGTAGATGAGGCTCCACGTGAACTCACTCTGTTTTAAAAGGGTTTTAAGTCTACCATGATTGTGATTCTCGCAGAAGAATTTTGCTGCAATTGCAACAATTTAAAGAATGTTTAAGAAGATTATGATAATCGTATTGTGCCTTGGCGGCGCAGTGTTGCTTTTTGCTATGGATCCGGAGAGCAACATTTTTCCAAAATGCCTTTTTTACTCAATTACGGGATATTCCTGTCCGGGATGCGGATCACAAAGGGCAATCCACGATCTTCTCCATTTGAACATCTCAGGTGCATTTCGTCACAATGCTTTCCTTGTATGCTCACTACCCCTTGTAGCGTTGCTGTTGATCCTTGAACGACGTCAAAGTACTCACACAAAGATATACGCTCTTTTCAGCTCAAAAGTTTTTATATTCTCCTTAATACTACTGGTCTTAAGCTGGTGGATTCTACGCAATATTTTACATATCTGACACATATTTTTCTAGTATTTATGCAGCGAAATCACCATTTTCTGCATCTATATAATGATAACTTCAGAATAATTGTTATGAAACGCATATCCCTCTTTATTTTTGCAATAATCTTATCCCTCTCCGCTACAGGTCTGACTTCCTGCGACTGGTTTGATGATACTCATACTATAATAGAGATCATTGGCGGAGAAAATTGGATGGGATCCACTACGGTCACCCTCATTAATGACGAGACTACAGGATTGACGAAACTGTTGACATTTACAGAAGCCGGTACTCAATGCAGAGTTATGACAGGAATCTATAGTATTAGTGTAATTGACACCGAATTGCTCAATGTCAAAAGGGAGGACGATGATACCATTCTTCTGACACATACAGAGAGCGGGAAAACGCTCTATACCTGTATATGCAACAGGGACGGTGAAGGTAAAGTCGAAACTATGACGATGAACTGGTCAATTCACACTGACTATGAGCGTATGATTAGAGAGAACCCTCTTACCGTTACTCTCAAAAAGGCCAATTAGTACAACCATCTACGTACTACCCCGCTACACCACACACAAGCTTAGAACTACATACCCGGAACTCAGAAATCAGAACTCAGGACTCGAAACTCAGAACTCCACTTCGCACCCCGTAACTAGCACCACTATTTAAACCATTCTTTATACTCCATATAGCCCTGCGCGTTTTCGTGCGCTGCGGCACGTATAGCGTCAGACCCCTCTTTTATACGCTTTGCAGGGATACCGGCATAGACACCTGGTTTCAGAATTGCATTGGTTAGTACTACTGCTCCAGCAGCGATAATAGTACCATCAGGAATAATGGCATTATCCATAAGGATAGCTCCCATGCCAATAAGGACATCATTACCCACCTTCGCCCCATGAACGACGGCATTGTGTCCTACAGATACATCGTTGCCAATTTCTACGATTGATTCCTTATAAGTTGTGTGAAGTACTGCACCATCCTGGATATTCACTCTATCTCCTACTATTATGGAGTTGACATCTCCGCGGAGTACTGCTCCATACCAGATGCTGCAGTCATCACCGATAACTACATCTCCCACTATTACTGCATTTTCAGCTATAAAACATCTCTCACCAATTTTCGGGGTGATACCGTTCAATTCTTGTATGATTGCCATTTTGTATTGTATTTTTAAACATTCAAAAGATATGCTCCGAACCCGACTATAAGTCCTATGAGCATATTAACCAATTTCGCTTTTAAAAAGCCCTTTTTGGTCTCAGCAAGAAGAGGAAGCGAAGAGTGGCCATCCTGCGAAATGGAACTTGCGAGTAGAACCGAGAAAGGCACCAGACCGCTGGCATAGAGAGCTACAAAAATAAGGTGGGGTCCCGATTCAGGAATAAGGCCAACAAGAACCGCTAAAAGGATCATTAGTGGAATATTGTCGCTCGTCCAGGACTCTATGTCCAAATAATGAAGACCCAGCTGTACCAAAAGCAGCGCACCGGTTGTCCAAAGTAATATGGACAAAAAATGCTTGCGTATTACATGATCCCACAAATGCTCCTTGATAAAATGATCGCCCGATACCGCAATGACTACAAACACACCTAAACTGAGTATAGCGAAAAGCAGGTTGATCCAGTACTCATCAAGTAATGAAATCCCGTGGGAATGCTCATGAGCATATTCCAAAGAGGTGTTTTCATTGACAATTTGGGTCGCCCCATGATGATCGTGCCCGAGAACACCCAATGCCAAAGCCACAATAAAGACAGCGAGACCCAGCAAAAGCACTATTTTATGCCATGTGAAATGCTTAATATTAGCCACACTAAAATGCGGTTTTTCAAAAGAGTGACCTTCATCCTCCAGATGCACCTCAAAATTCTCTTCACAGGCAGTTTTGAGCCTTTTCTCGCCTTTCCTGATGCGGGCTAAAAAATTTATCAGAAGCCCCGACAGGATGGCAATTACAAAAAGGACGCTGAAAAGTATGAGCGCATCCTTTGGAATTAGAGCCAACATTACGAAGGCTTCGTCTCCCGATGATGCAATCATCATTGCAACCAAAGCACCGAAACCTATCAAACGGTGAGTATAGAGTGATACCGCCGCAAATCCCCCGACACATCCGGGTATAAGTCCCAAGAGGGCGCCGAGAAACACCTGCTTGTTTGGGGCTCCTTTCAAACGCTCAAACCATTTACCGTGTGACGAAACATTGATGAACTCTATCATCAACATCATTACGGTAACCAGCCCGGTGATGAGCAGTCCGTTTTTCAATACATCTACAAGCAGAGCCCAATTCATCACTTTATGTCACTATTTAGCACGCTGATACTTCTCTATGAGCTCTGATGCTGCTGTGAAGGACTCAAGCTCACCCTCAAGAACAGAATCCTCATATTCCGGCAGGAGTTTCTCAATCACAGGGTTTTCATAAAACATGTTCTTGAGTGATTCGTTAATGCTTTCGTACATCCAGAATCGAGACTGTTCCCTACGCTTCTTGAAGTAGTACCCATTGCCCTTTACAAGTGCAAAGTACTCCTCAATCTTCTGTAGAATCTCGGGGAGTCCCTCTTTGGTTACAGCAGAAGAGGTGACAGCAGTAGGTACCCATCCGGACTCTGTAGGAGGAAACAGGTGAAGTGCATTTGTATAGAGGGCACGCGCCATATTGGCCTTGTTAATGTTGGTACCATCTGCCTTCGTGATAGCTATAAGGTCGGCCATTTCCATGATTCCTCGTTTAATGCCCTGGAGTTCATCTCCGGCCCCGGAGAGCATCAGAAGTAAGAAGAAATCACTCATGGAGTGGACTGCGGTTTCGCTCTGCCCCACCCCCACCGTTTCGATAAATATCACATCGAAACCCGCTGCCTCACAAAGTAAAATAGTTTCACGAGTTTTTCGTGCCACTCCTCCAAGTGAGCCTGCGCTTGGGCTGGGACGGATAAAGGCGTTAGGATCGTTGCAAAGAGTCTCCATCCTGGTCTTGTCTCCGAGGATGCTCCCCTTGCTGCGCTCTGAACTTGGGTCGATTGCCAGTACGGCAAGTTTGTACCCCTTCGAAGTAAGAAAAGATCCGAAAGCTTCGATAAAGGTGCTTTTGCCGGCTCCAGGCACTCCCGTAATACCGATTCTCATCGTCTGCTGTTTAGCTGAGATAATCTGGCAGCGCTCAATAATTTTTCGGGCCACCTCACGATGCTCTGCCAGCGAACTCTCAATTAGAGTGATCGCCTGGCTAAGAATCGTAGTGTCTCCGGCCTCAATGCCTTCCATGTACTGATCTACAGAGAACAGAGATGGTTTCTTCCTGTAAAATGACTTGACATAAGGGTTGATTATGGGTGGCTGCTCCACCCCCTTATTTATGACAAGTGCACTATCTTCGTTATTATAATCTGCGAAAAAATCTCCTTGAGGTTTATTTTTCATATCGTTTTCGGTTAACAGAGCTATTGTAGGCTATTTGATGGTACCTGTAATGAAAAGGTTTATCATCGGTTTGGAAGGAGAATTGGTAATCAAAGTGAGGATATTAATCATTTCTCCGGAGTGCTCTCTTGTGTCAAATTTGAGTTTCAAAGTGGCACTTCCGCCCGCTTTAATGCGGAAAGGTGTATGTCCGACCTGACTTAAACCACTCTTTTCACTCTCAACCTTGTATATCAAAAGTTCACTCTTACCTTTATTTTTGATCTTGTAGGACACTTCGATCACTGTGCCCTTTACAGCAGTGCCAAAATCGTAATAAGACCTCTCTATTATAGGTATGGGAGCATCTTTAACCTGTTTAGCATTCAGGTTTCGGAAGTTATCTATAATCACTGCACTCACGGAGAACTTTTCCTGCTGTTTTTTCCCGTTAAGCACGAATCTGCCGGTAAAGGTTTGTTTACCCCACTCCTGTTGCGGTAGAAGTGTGGGATCAACAGTGTAGGTGAGTTTGGCCATGCTTTTAGGCGGTATGGGGTTAGGATATACAGTGAGCAAAAGTCCGCGGGTAACCTCTATGGTTTCAACCTTGAGGGGAGATTTGGAAAGGTTTGCGACATCTATATCGTCCTGCTTTAGTATGCCCTGCTCTATGTTGCGTAGGGAGACCACACTCTTGTTGATGCCCATCTGCCCAATTTTTCCGTAGAAAAGCTCGTCCACATTTTTTTCTTTCTCATGAGCCACACCACGGACTCTTAGGATTACCGGACGGTTAACACCGGACACATAAAGTGTGAGGGTCTTGTCAAAGGGATAAGGTCCCTGATCATTTTTGAAAACTACCTCCACTTTGCCCTTTTCGCCCGGTTGTATCGGCGAGCGGGTCCATTGGGGTGTGGTGCATCCGCAAGATGAAATTATATTGTGAACCACAATCGGAGAATCGCTGATATTTGTGAAGGTGAAGGTACATTTCACCGCTCCATCCGAAATGATAATATCTCCAAAATCATGTATTTTCTTATCGAAAGTAAGAACCTTGCTTTCATCGAGCATCATTTGAGACCCCTGGGCAATCATCTGATATACAGAAAATTGACACAAAATTACGCTTATTATGACCAGCAGTTTCTTCATTTTTTTTAATTTTTGGCAAAGATAATAAATATAGTTTGCTATTTTTGTTTATTATTTGCATAAATCGAACCAAACTAACATAATCTTATACAACAATGAAGAGAATCATCTATCTGCTTCTGGCAACCCTATTTGTTGTTACATCCTGCAACAAATATTCTTATGAGTCAGTGCCCGGTGACCCACTCGAGGCACGAATCTACACACTTGACAACGGACTCAAGGTCTATATGGTTGTCAACAAGGATGAACCCCGCGTAAATGCCCATGTGGCCATACGTGTAGGCAGCAAAAACGACCCCGTTGAGACCACAGGTCTGGCCCACTACTTCGAGCACCTGATGTTCAAGGGCACGGAAAAGTTCGGCACCCAGAATTACGAAGAGGAAAAGGTACTCCTCGACCGTATTGAAGAACTCTTCGAGATTTATCGTGTAACCACAGATGAAGAGGAACGCACAGCCATCTATAAAGAGATTGATTCAATCTCCTACGAAGCTTCGAAGATTGCCATTCCCAATGAATATGACAAACTGATGGCCAGCATCGGAGCCCGCGGTACAAATGCTTACACAGGCAATGACGTTACCTGCTACGTGGAGAACATTCCTTCAAACCAGATTGACAACTGGGCCAGGATCCAGGCAGACAGGTTTGCCAACTGCGTGATTCGTGGATTCCATACCGAACTTGAGACTATTTACGAAGAGTATAACATGTATGCTGCAATGGATAGTGAGAAACAGTTCGAAACACTCTTTGCAGAATTATTCAAGAAGCATACCTATGGTACTCCGGTTATAGGCTGGGCCAACCATCTTAAGAATCCTTCCATCACAAATGTAAAGAATTATAAAGCAGAGTGGTATGTTCCAAACAATATGGCAGTCTGTCTTGCCGGTGATTTTGACCCCGATAAGGCGATAAAAATAATTGACAAACATTTCTCCGCCCTCAAACCAAACCCGGATCTGCCTAAGCTCGAATTCGAACCTGAAGATCCCATCACCGAACCTCGCAAGCTTGAAGTTCTCGGAGTGGAGTCTCCCAGCACAGTTATTGCCTGGAGATTCCCCGGCGCTGCCTCTCCCGAAGCACTCATGCTCGATCTTCTGCGCTCAGTCCTCTACAATGGATCGGCAGGTCTTATTGACCTCAATGTCAACCAACAGCAAAAAACCCTGGAAATGGGGGCAGGCAACTACTCTCTTGCAGACTATTCGGCATTTATAATCATGGGAGAACCAAAGAAGGGACAAACGCTTGATGAAGTGGCCGCGATCGCATTTGAAGAGCTTGAAAAAATTAAATCAGGCAACTTTGATGACGACCTTCTGCTATCTATAATCAACAATATGAAACGCCAGAAGATGCAGCAGAACCAAAATGCCTCCTATATTGTGCGCTCTCTGGTTAACTGCTTTATCGACGGTATTTCCTGGGCTGATTATATCAGCGAGGTTGATAGACTCTCCAAGATTACAAAAGAAGAACTCGTCGCATTTGTCAATGAGCATTTCGCCGATAACTACATCCGCGTAGACAAGATAGAGAAAAAGGATCCCACTGACACCAGAATTGCAAAACCGGCAATTACCCCTATATTTACCAACAGGGACACTTCCAGTGCATTCCTGCGTGAAATTCAGGCCTCACAGGTGAAGCCCATTGAACCAGTATTTGTGGACTTTGAAAAGGATATGGATATCTTAACCGCAAAAAGCGATATCCAAGTGCTCTACAAGCAGAACACCATCAACGACCTCTTTACTCTCACATATCTCTTTGAGACAGGCAGCTATGCCGACAAAGTACTTCCCATTGCAGCTGACTATTTGAGCTATTTGGGTACAAGTAAAATGAGCAAGGAGGAATTCCAGAAAGCATTGTACAAAATTGCCTGCTCGGTAAACGTAGTCTGCACCGGTGAACGCACTCATGTAACCATCTCGGGCCTTGGCGAAAATATGAAAGAAGCTGTTAAAATGATGGAAGAGCTGATAGCTGACGCACAACCCGACGAAGAGGTATTAACTCTACTCAAGGGCAATATGCTCCAGGCGCGTGCCAATGCAAAACTTGGACAGAGAGATATCTTCTCGCGCCTCCAGATGTTCGCAGTTTATGGACTAGAAAACCCCTACACAAATGTCCTTTCAGATTATGAGATCAGAGATTTAAAAGGCAGTGACCTCACTGATATGATCCATAACATCTTCTCAAAGGAACACAAAGTCCTCTATTACGGACCAGCTGCAGGAGAAGCAATAGTGAATCTGATTGCAGAGACCCATAATGTACCTGAGACTCTCTCACCGGTTGTATCAGGCAATCCCTTCCAGACTCGTAAGACCGAAGGCACAAAGGTTTTCCTTGCACCTTTCGATGCTAACCAGCTATTCTACATAGCTGTATCGAATGCCGGACAGAAATATGATCCTGCCCTCGCTCCTATTGTACATCTATACAACTCCTATTTCGGCTCCGGAATGAACTCGATAGTATTCCAGGAGATGCGTGAGGCACGCGGTCTCGCCTATTCTGCAAGCGCCGGGTATAATCTGCCGGAAGATCTTGAGCACGAAGGGTTCTTCAACAGTTTCATTGCAACACAGAATGACAAACTTATAGATGCAATGACCTCTTTTGATGAGATCATCAACAATATGCCCGTTTCACAGAACGCCTTTGACATTGCCCAGGAATCAATTATAACCAATCTCCGCACTGCAAGAACAGTCAGGGACAATGTTTTCTGGAAATATCTTGCCGCTCAAAAACTCGGTCTCGATTATGACATCAACCGTGATATATTCGAAAAGGTACAGACTCTTACTCTCGACGATGTGGTGAAGTTCCAGCAGGACAACATCAAAGATCGAGACTACGCCATCTGCATCCTCGGCCGCTATGAAGATTTTGATATGAAGTCACTCTTAGAGTATGGTCCAATACAGAAACTCGAACTCAAGGAGATTTTCGGATATTGATGCAGATTATTTGATTTATCCGATAAAAAGGTGTTATCTTTGCAGATACAATTGAAAATTAAACTATCAAATAACTAAAAAATTTAAACATGGCTTACAAAATTACTGAAAACTGTGCAGCTTGCGGTGCTTGTATCGACGAATGTCCTGTAGGAGCTATCTCTGAAGGAGACATCTACAAGATTGACCCTAACTCATGCATCGATTGCGGTGCTTGTGCAGATACTTGCCCCATGGGCGCTATCGAGCAGGCATAATTCATAGCACTATGATACAACAAAGGGCACCCTCGGGTGCCCTTTGTTAGTTTTAAAATTCGGAATATGTGGTTCCGAATAAGTATTTAATAGTTGTTACGGATATATTGTGAATCTTTACTTCATCCCAAAATATTCGTAATATTTCTCCACTATATATGTGCTCCATTTGTCGTGGAGTTTTTTCATCTCACGATGGTTGACGGTACCTTCGCTCCGCCATGACTCAATAGCACTATTATACTCTCTGAAAAGCTCCTTCTCAATCTGCTGAACAAGCTGCATATAGCCGTCGCCCTGTAGATTCCACAGAAGCTCCCAATTGAAGTATCTCGTCTTGCGGGACTTTTCAATCTCGTGAGCATAGGCCTTTTCCTTCATCATATAACCCATATTTCCAAGAGTAGAACGTCCTTCTTCATTTTGCGAAAGGATATAGGGGATGCCCTCTTCACCTCCGCATACCCATACCGGCATTGCAACGGTAGTAGGAGGGTAACTTACAACAGTCCACATTGTGGTAAGTTCAACCGACTCTCCTTCCCTGACTCCCTGAACGACAACGCTGCTGGTAGTAGTGTATCTGGCGATAAGATCCTGTTCCACAAACCACCCAGTCGTTTTTGGTCTGTTGAAATCTCCACTCTTAAGGTCAACACCTATAAGGGGATTCTCAAAAGATCTGGAGAGTTCGTTAAAAATGAACTCAGGAGTCATTGCATTGTGCATAACACCTGCCTTTACAATCTCGTCAGCATGCATATATCTCACATAACCTGAACCTCTCTCTGTGTCGCCGGCAAATGAAAAGTTGCTCCTTACTATGTAACCCAAAGGTGCTGTTGCGGGATCGTTGACATCAAACCGGATATATTCATTATTGTTAACCTCATAATAATAGGCATTTCCTTTAGCATCTATCACACCTAGGTTGGATGAGATGAGCCAGGGTTTTTCCAGTGAGTTTAGAAGGGATTCAAACTCTTCAGCATCAGCACAATTCCCCAACGCAAGTTTCATTATGTAGCCATTGTTATCGGCATTCTCCTCGTTTTCGGTGGGTTCTATGTTATATGACATCGTATTCATTATGGCAAATCCGGCCTCGTTAACTCCCATCCATACCGACCTTGGATTGGGATTATTGGTCTGTGCTATGGCAGAAAAAGCATATTTGTCACCCTGGAAGTACCTCACGAGATTTTGGGCGGCATCGGTATCACGGTGTTTCCATAGAAGAGGTCTACCGTCTGGAGTAACCCTGCCGGAAATAATGGCGCTGGTACAGGCAAAAATGTCTGACGATACTGCCATTAAAAGGCAGCAAAAAGTGATTGCAATTAATTTTTTCATATTTCAACCGATATTATATAGTTTATTTTCTATTTGCGATAAATGGGTTCCTGCTAAAAGGCAATATATAGGGCGTATAAAGCCGAATTCCCTTCAAATTCTAAAGTTGCTAAAATAAAGTGAAATATTAGTATTTTATTCGTAAATTTGCAAGATAAATCTTAAAAAGAAAATGGGAATTTCATCTATAATAAGCAAACTGTTCGGAACTAAATCGGATAGAGACCTGAAACAACTCAAACCGATACTCAACAACATACATCGTGAATACGAACGTATCGACGCCCTATCCGATGATGACCTCAGGAGTGAATCCGCCGCCATCAGGGCCAAAGTTTTGGACTATGTGGCAGAAGATGAGGCTAAAGTAGTCTACATCAGAGAGAAGCTTGAAGATGTAGAGATTGCCGTTTCGGAGAAAGAGAAGCTCGCGACTGAGCTTGACGAACTTATTAAAAAGATAGACACTAAGCTCGAGGAGGTACTCAACCAGGTGCTCCCCGAAACTTTCGCTATAGTTAAATCCACAGCAAGACGATTTAATGAAAATCCTGTCATTAGAGTCAAGGCGACACAGTTTGACCGCGATTTGAGTGCTACACACGATTTTGTCACCATCAAAGGCGACATCGCTGAATGGAAAAACTCATGGATGGCAGGCGGCAATATGATTACCTGGGATATGGTGCACTATGACGTACAATTATATGGCGGTGCAGTACTCCACCAAGGTAAGATTGCCGAGATGGCAACCGGTGAGGGAAAAACCCTTGTAGCAACGCTCCCGGTGTTTTTAAATGCCCTCACAGGCAAAGGTGTTCACGTTGTAACAGTCAACGATTACCTGTCCAAACGTGACTCTGAATGGATGGGTCCTCTTTATATGTTCCACGGATTGAGTGTAGATTGCATTGACAAGCACCAGCCCAATTCTGATGCCAGAAAACGCGCCTACAGTGCAGACATCACATTCGGCACAAATAACGAATTTGGTTTTGATTACCTAAGGGACAACATGGCTCTCAATCCTGAGGACCTTGTACAACGCAAACACCATTTTGCAATCGTAGACGAGGTGGACTCTGTTCTCATCGACGATGCTCGTACTCCGCTGATTATTTCAGGTCCGGTGCAGCGAAGCGGTGACCAGACCTTTATGGAATATAAACCCTATGTGCAGCGTCTCTACAATGAGCAACGCACATTGGTCAATCAAACCCTGAACGAAGCTAAGAAACTTATTGCCGCAGGCAAAATCAAGGACGAAGGCGAAATTCTGCTCCTCAGAGCACACAAAGGACTCCCCAAATATGCTCCTCTCATCAAATATCTCAGCGAGCCCGGTATTAAACAGATTTTACAGGATGTGCAGAGCAAGATTATCAAAGCCGCTTTCACAGAAAAGGACATCGAACAGAGAATAATCACCAATGAACTGTTTTTCGTTATCGACGAACATCAGAGGAGCGTTGAGCTTACTGATAAGGGTAACGAAGTGCTTGCCAAAGCCGTAGGAGACGCTGACTTCTTCCTGATGCCCAGACTGGGCGACGAGGTCTCAAAAATAGACCATATGGAGATCTCTCCCGAGGAGAAGAGACAAAAAAAGGATGAGCTTTACTCCAATTATTCCCTCAAAGCCGAGAGGATGCATACAGTTGACCAGCTCTTGAAAGCATACTCGATGTTTGAGAAGGATGTAGATTATGTAGTAATTGACAACAAGGTGAAGATTGTAGATGAAAGTACCGGCCGTATAATGGAAGGACGCCGCTGGAGCGACGGTCTCCATCAGGCTGTAGAAGCCAAGGAAAACGTAAAAGTCGAGGCTGCTACACAAACTTTCGCCACAATTACCCTGCAGAATTACTTCAGGATGTACCACAAACTCTCAGGAATGACAGGCACGGCAGAGACAGAGGCAGGCGAGTTTTGGAGTATCTACAAGCTTGACGTGGTGGTTATACCCACCAACCGTCCCATTATCAGAGATGACCAGGACGACTTGATCTACAAGACAAAGAAAGCAAAATATAATGCAGTTATTACCCATATCGGTCAACTGGTGACTGAGAAACGCCCCGTTTTAGTGGGTACTACCTCGGTGGAAATATCCGAGTATCTTAGCCGTCTTCTGAAGTTACACGGCATTGATCACCAAGTACTCAATGCCAAGCAGCACGCACGCGAGGCCGAGGTTGTTCTCCATGCGGGTAAACCGGGTACAGTCACCATTGCCACTAATATGGCCGGACGTGGTACCGACATTAAGATCTCCGATGAAGTAAAAGCTGCAGGAGGTCTGGCAATCATAGGCACGGAACGCCACGACAGCCGCCGCGTAGACCGTCAGCTTAGAGGACGTGCCGGACGTCAGGGAGACCCCGGAAGTTCCATTTTCTATGTATCGCTTGAGGATGACCTGATGCGTATCTTCGGATCCGACAGGATTTCCAAAGTGGTAGATTCTATGGGTATGCAGGAGAATGAGGCTCTTCAGTCTTCGATGCTCTCCAACGCCATTGAGAGGGCCCAAAAGAAGGTGGAAGAAAATAACTTCGGCACACGAAAGAGACTCGTGGACTATGATGATGTTATGAACTCCCAGAGGGAGGTTGTATATACCAAAAGACGTAGTGCTCTTACCGGTGAGCGCATTGATGTTGACGTGCTCAATATGATCACGGACTATTGCGAAATGTTTGTGGATTCCAACCGCCATCTCACTTATGAGCTCTTCTGTGAAGAGTTAATGAAGGTGCTTTCCATCGTTCCTGATTTTGACGAAGCCTCCTACGATCGTTTCAATAAGACACAACTCACGGAGCAACTCCAACAGAGTGTATTAGATGTAATGCAGCGCAGGTTTGATACCCTCATCGAGCAGACCTGGCCTGTTATCAGCCACGTGTATGACACTAAAAGGATGTTTTACCAGAATATCCAGATTCCCGTTTCCGACGGTAAAATGGTGTATGGCATCCTCGTGGATCTGAGGAAGGCCTATGAGAGCAAGGGCAAGGAATTGATTCGTGCCGTGCAAAAAACCATCACCTTAAGAGTTATTGACGAGTACTGGAAAAATCATCTTCGCGATATGGATGACCTTAAGCAGGCGGTACAGCATGCTGCCTATGAGCAAAAGGATCCCATCCTTGTCTACAAGGGAGAGAGTTTCGAGCTCTTTATCAAGGTGCTTGAGGGTATCAGCAGGGATGTTCTTGCCTTCCTTCTCCGTTCATTCCTCTTCTTAAGAACTGACCAGCAGCCACAGGAGGTTGCCACAGAAGGCCATACCAGGAAAACCGATATGAGCGGTATGAGAGAGAGCCGTCCCGATCTGCTCACCAACAGTTCTGAACCCAAATCCAATGCTCCGGCCAGGGCAGAGAAAAAGGTTGGCCGCAATGACCCTTGCCCTTGTGGCAGCGGTAAAAAGTACAAGAATTGTCACGGAAGAAATTAATAAAACAGATTTAATCCAAACAATATGAAAAAGTTTGATATCATAGTAATCGGTTCAGGTCCGGGAGGATATGTTGCTGCAATCCGTGCCTCCCAGTTAGGATTTAACACGGCAGTGGTAGAAATGAATGAACTGGGCGGAGTCTGCCTCAACTGGGGCTGCATTCCCACAAAGGCCCTTCTAAAGAGCGCACAGGCTTATAGTTATGCACAGAATGGTGTCCAATACGGTTTTTCAGCATCCGATGTTACTGCAGATTTGGAAACAATGGTTTCCAGGAGCAGAACCGTATCGGAGATGATGAATAAAGGTATCGATTATCTTTTCAAGAAAAATAAGATAACTCTGATCCAAGGAGTTGGCACGATTCTTCCCGGCAAACAGGTGCAAGTGACTGCGGATGACGACAGTACTACCGTTTACAAAGCAGACCATATAATCATTGCCACCGGTGCCAGAGCTGCTTCCCTACCCTTTGCTCCCATAGATGGCAATAAGATAATTTCCTACCGGCAGGCCCTAATTCCCAACAAGCTGCCCAAGAGTTTGGCTATTATAGGATCGGGTGCCATCGGCAGTGAGTTTGCATTCTTTTACAGATCCCTCGGAGTGGAGGTGACTCTTATTGAGTACCTTGATAGAGTTCTCCCCCTCGAGGATGACGAGGTGAGTGCTCAGGTCAGCCGCTCATTCCGCAAAATGGGCATGAAGGTGATGGTTTCCTCTCAGGTAAAGAGCGTTGATACCACCGGAGAACTGTCCCGCCTCACTGTTCTTACCAAGAAAGGTGAAGAAAGTGTGGAGGCTGAACTGGTGCTTTCCGCTGTAGGTGTGGTTCCTAATACCGAAATATTGGGACTCGAGGCTTTGGGAATCGAAACCGTAAAGGGAAAAATCACGGTTGATCAATTCTACAGTACCGGAGCTGACGGGATTTATGCCATCGGAGATGTAATCCCCACACAGGCACTTGCACACGTTGCCTCAGCTGAGGCTATCTGCTGTGTGGAGGCCATAGCGGGACTTAACCCTAAGCCTATTGACTACTCGCTTATCCCGGGCTGCACATATATTACACCCGAAGTAGCCTCTGTAGGTATGACAGAGAGAGCAGCCAAAGAGAAAGGTATCGCATATAAAGTTGGTAAATTTCCCTTTACTGCTTCAGGCAAAGCAACAGCAGCCGGCGAAAGAGATGGTTTTGCCAAACTGGTGGTGGATGAGCAAACAGATCGTGTAATCGGCGTCCATATTGTGGGGGCAAATGCATCAGAGATGATTGGCGGAATGGTGTTAGCCTGCAAACTGGGCGCAACTGCAACTTCCGTTATGAAGACTATTTTCCCTCACCCTACCATGAGCGAAGCTATTATGGAAGCCGCAGCAGCAACACACTCCGAGGCTGTACATATATAAAATCACTAACCTAAAACTTTCGGATTATGGCAGAAAAAAATTCTTCCCAGCAAGCACATGCACATGAAATAACCCGAATACCCGTGGGTACTGAGCTCCGCGCAGCAACCCTCCTTTCTGAGAAGGATGTAAGGATTGACGGCTCATTTATAGGAGACATTTTCACTTCGGGCAAATTGATTATTGGAGAAACAGGACATCTATGCGGCAACATTTGTTGTAAAAATGCCGATATCTACGGTCGTATTGATGGCGATGTGATAATTGGTGACACTTTGATGCTACAGAGCACTTGTGTGTTCAAGGGACTCCTCCAAACTCACAAGTTAAGTGTTGAAAGTGGTGCACGTTTCAACGGTACCTGCAAAATCATCACACAAGAGGAGTACCAGAAAATGGAGGAAGAATTCAAAGGCTCTTCTCCTGAAAAAGAGACTCCAAAAGAGACCGAGACCCCAAAAGAGCCTAAAAAGTAGATTATTAGATTTCCTTTCGGATATTATATTTATTCCTCTCCTGACTATTTCTTGAAATAAGTTCGCCAAGGAATCCTGTGAGGAAAAGTATTACTCCTATCAAGGCCATCAACAATGACAAATAAAATAGAGGCTGGTCAGTAACAGGACGGAATATGCTACCGTGTGATTGCGCAACCAGTTTGGCTACTATCAGCCAAATCGCGATTACAATACCTATAACAAAAGTAAGTACACCGATGCTCCCAAAAAAGTGCATCGGTTTTTTGCCGAATACCTGAAGAAACCAAATGGAGAGCAGATCGAGGAAGCCATTTATGAAACGGTTTAAACCAAACTTGCTCTTACCATATTTACGGGCCTGGTGCTGCACCACTTTTTCGCCGATTTTATTAAAACCGGCCTGTTTAGCCAGATAAGGGATAAAGCGGTGCATCTCTCCATAGACTTCAATGTTCTTTACGACGATCTTGCGATATGCTTTGAGGCCACAATTCATGTCATGAAGTTTAATGCCTGTGACCTTTCGGGCAGTAGCATTGTAGAGTTTAGAAGGGAGATTTTTTGTAAATGTGCCGTCGTAACGTTTTTTCTTCCAGCCGGAAACAAGATCATATCCCTCTTCCTTGATCATCCTGATCATTCCGGGAATTTCCTCAGGACTGTCCTGGAGATCGGCATCCATAGTTACTACAATATCGCCTTTTGCAGCTTCAAAGCCCTTATAAAGAGCCGCGGATTTGCCATAATTGCGACGGAATGAGATGCCTCTTATCTCGGGATAACTTTTTTTAAGCTCCTTAACAACTTGCCAGGAGTTATCGGTACTGCCGTCATCAATCATTATAATTTCATATTCCAATTGTTCCGGAGCAAGTGCCCTATTAATCCACGATACAAGTTCGGGAAGGGATTCGGCCTCATTGAAAAGGGAGATTACAATAGATAGGTCCATATCTCAAATTGTATTGTTGTCGTCGGTAAAAATGGTCTTGGGGGTAATAGCACGTGCAATTATAGCAGAAATTATTACGCCTAATATGAAATTCCAGATAAAAGTGGATATGCAGGAGTATTTTGCGAAATTATCCTCAATCTTGAGCAACATATCTGTCACATTGGATGGTAACGATGCAAATTCAGGTGCGGAGTAAAACGCCTCAAATGTTTCTGTTACCAATTCCGGAAATAGGAAGGTATACATAAAAAAGATGTATACTGCGCAGATTAGTGAAGAAAAGAGACATATTCTCACTCCCTGCTTGAAAACGGAACTACCCGGCTCCTCCTTCATGACTTTTTTCATAAAAAAATGGAGCAGCCATACAGAACCGACAAACTTCACCAGCCAAATAAGCATCTTTAATGCAGCATTGTCGACAAGAGCGTTAAACGAAATTAAAACCACTGTAATCAGAGATAAAAAGAGGCCGTCACGGGCAGCTTCTCTCCAATTTGAAATACTTGTTGTTTTGGGTTCCATGTATCTGTTTTTCAGTATCAATTATTGTTAGTAAGGTTGCAAAGATACGAAATAAAATCTTACCTTTGCGAGTTGAAACAGAAAATTGAACAATAACATAAATCATGATTAAGATAACATTTCCTGACGGCAGTGTCAAAGAATATCCTAAGGGTACTACTCCCTTTCAAATAGCTGAAAGTATAAGTCCCAGGCTTGCTGCAGATATCCTGGTTGCTACAGTCAACGGCTCAATACACGACCTTGAGAGACCAATCGTCGAAGATGCTACCATCAAACTCCACAAATGGGAGGATGATGAAGCAAAAAGTACTTTTTGGCACTCCTCAAGCCATCTTATGGCTGAAGCCCTAGAAATACTCTATCCCGGTGTCAAGTTCGGCATTGGCCCATCTATCGAAAACGGCTTCTATTATGACGTAGACCTCGGGGAAGAACAAATAGTAGAGGCTGACCTGGCAAAAATAGAGAAAAAGATGATCGAACTTGCCCAGCAAAAAGAGCGCTTCACCAGAATCGATGTCTCCAAAGCTGAGGCAATGGCAAAATATAGCGCTAAAGGCGATGAGTACAAATGTGAGCTCATTGGCGATCTGGAGGATGGCACCATCACTTTTTACACCAACGGCGTCTTTACTGACCTCTGCCGTGGGCCCCACCTTAGGGACACATCGGTAATCAAGGCTGTGAAACTCACCACCATTGCCGGTGCATACTGGAGGGGTAACGAGAAAAACAAGATGCTCACCCGTATATACGGTATTACCTTCCCCAAGAAATCACTCCTCGACGACTATCTCAAAATGCTTGAAGAGGCTAAAAAAAGGGATCACCGCAAACTAGGAAGAGAACTTGAACTCTTTACATTTTCACAAAAAGTGGGACAGGGTCTGCCTTTGTGGCTTCCCCGTGGCGCAGCTTTGAGGGAACAACTCGAGATATTCCTTAAAAAGGTACAGAAACAACACGGCTACCTGCCTGTGATTACCCCTCATATTGGCCAAAAGGAGCTTTACGTTACATCCGGACACTACGCAAAATATGGTCAGGATTCATTCCGACCCATTAGCACACCCCAGGAAGGTGAAGAGTTCCTGCTCAAACCAATGAACTGTCCCCACCATTGCGAGATATACAAGACAAAACCCCGCTCTTACAAGGATCTCCCTCTGCGCCTTGCAGAGTTCGGAACAGTATACCGATATGAGCAGAGCGGTGAACTCCATGGCTTAACACGTGTCCGTGGCTTTACCCAAGATGATGCGCATATATTCTGCCGCGAAGACCAAATAAAGGATGAGTTCTGCAAGGTGATTGACATCGTGCTCTATATCTTCAAAACTCTAGATTTCAAGGACTTCACCGTCCAGATTTCTCTCCGTAACCCCAATAATCATGAGAAATACATCGGTACCGACGAAAATTGGGAGAGAGCAGAGAGCGCCATCATTGAAGCCACCAAAGAGAGGGGGCTCGAAACTACTGTAGAACTTGGCGAAGCAGCTTTTTATGGCCCTAAACTGGACTTTATGGTTAAGGATGCTATCGGTCGCAAGTGGCAGCTTGGCACCATCCAGGTGGACTACAACCTCCCCGAACGCTTTGAACTCGAGTATGTAGGCAGTGATGACAAGAAATACCGCCCCATAATGATTCACCGTGCTCCCTTCGGCTCTATGGAGAGATTTGTAGCCGTACTCATAGAACACACCAGCGGAAAGTTTCCTCTTTGGCTTGCTCCGGATCAGGTTATTGTGCTGCCTATCAGCGAAAAATACAACGATTTTGCACAAAAAGTTTGTGAATTGCTTAATAATTCCGATATTCGCACCTCCATAGACGATCGTAACGAGACTATTGGCAAGAGGATACGCGAAAATGAGATCAAGCGTATTCCCTATTTGCTGGTAGTGGGAGAGAAAGAAGAGTCGACAAATTCCGTTTCCGTAAGAAAGCAAGGAGAAGGAGATAAAGGCGCAATGACAATCGAGGAATTCGTTACTTTCATAAAAGAAGAAATAGAGCAACAGCTCAATTAACTATACTATTATTAACTAATTATAGGAGGATAACACTATAGCGACAAGTTACAAACCGCAAAAACCCAAATCGCCTTACAGAGGCCCGAGACAACCTGACCGCAAGTCGCCTCGTAACAGCAGGGAAGAGGGTTTAAGGATCAACGAAGCCATAACTGCACAACGTGTAAGAGTTGTTGGAGATAATATTCCGGAGCAAGGTATTTATTCGCTTTCACAGGCTTTAGATATGGCCCAGTCACAAGAGCTCGATCTGGTTGAGATTTCGCCTAATGCAGATCCTCCCGTATGCAAGATACTGGATTACCAAAAATATCTGTATCAGCAGAAGAAAAGAGCGAAAGAACAGAAGGCAAATGCCGCTAAAATCGTAATCAAAGAGATTAGGTTCGGTCCAAACACTGATGAGCACGATTTCCAGTTCAAGCTCAACCACGCAAAGAATTTCCTCTCCGAAGGATCAAAGGTTAAAGCCTATGTCTTTTTTAGAGGACGTTCTATACTCTTCTCCGACCAGGGAGAAAAACTCCTGTTAAGGTTTGCGCTTGAGCTTGAAGAGTACGGAAAGGCAGAACAGATGCCAAAACTGGAGGGTAAAAGAATGATAATGATGATTGCCCCTATCAAAAAGAAATAATTTATTAACCAATCATATTAAAACAAGTTAACACATTTAACTATGCCAAAAATTAAGACCAACTCCGGTACAAAGAAGCGTTTCACGCTCACCGGTTCTGGAAAAATAAAAAGAAAACATGCTTACAAGAGTCACATTCTAACAAAGAAGACCAAGAAGCAGAAAAGAAGACTCACTAAATTCGGTTTAATTGACAAGGCCGATGAGAAGAGAGTTAAACTCTTGTTAGTGAAGTAATTTTATTGATGTTTAACCCGGATGTCCAGCTTTAACAAGTCTCGTATTGAGCGCTGGCCTCCAAAACCAAAATTTCATTTATGCCTAGATCGGTTAACTCGGTAGCTTCAAGAGCTCGCCGTAAGAAAATTTTAAAGCAAACTCGCGGTAACTTTCTCGAAAGAAAGAATGTTTGGACCGTAGCCAAGAATACCTACGAAAAAGGTTTGACCTACGCATATCGTGACCGCAAAACCAAAAAACGCAACTTCCGTTCACTTTGGATTGTACGTATCAATGCAGCTGCACGTCAGCATGGCATGAGCTATTCCCAATTTATGGGTAAGCTTGCAAAGCAGAATGTAGGCCTCAACCGCAAGGTTCTAGCCGACCTTGCTATGAACAATCCAAAGGCATTCGAAGCTATTGTAAATTCTATAAAATAGTTCTCCTTGACCTTTAAGGAAATATATGGGAACAAATGGGTACGGTTCGGTTTCTGGGCCGTACTCTATCTATTGTGGGTTATATGGATCCGCAACTGGTGGTGGCTGTTCGGACTAATCGTAATTTTCGACATCTATATCACCAAAAAGGTGAAGTGGGCCTTTTGGAAAAAGAAATACAAAGAGGGTGAGAAACGCAACGTATGGCTTGATTGGCTTGATGCCCTCATTTTTGCTGTAATAGTTGTAACTTTCATCAACATCTTCTTTTTCCAGGCCTTCAAGATTCCCTCCTCCTCAATGGAGAGTTCCCTTATGACTGGAGATTATCTGTTTGTAAGCAAGGTGGCCTACGGCCCCAAAATGCCACAAACTCCTGTGTCTGTACCCTTTATCCACAATGTCTTCCCTGGAACGATCAAAAAGAGCTACTCCACGATCCTGCAGTTTGACCATAAACGTATTGCCGGTTTCCGCAATGTCAGGCGCGACGATTACGTGGTCTTCTGCTTTCCACATGGTGATACTGTGCTGACCAAGGCTCCTGTTGAAGATTATTACACACATGTGAGGATGAATGGCCGTGATTACACGGTAAATACCTTTGGCCCCCTGATTCCACGCCCCACTGACAAAAAAGACCATTATGTTAAAAGATGCGTTGCCATTGCCGGTGACACTCTTGAAATTACAGATGGACAACTCTTTGTCAACGGAACACCACAAACGGAATATCCAGGCATACAAAACAGCTGGGAAGTGGTCACCAACGGCAGTGCCATCAATCCGGTTCACCTCAGGGATATTGGTATCAACTCATCCGAAGTATGGTACGACCCTACCCTTCCCGGTTATCCTCAGTTACCGCTCACAAGTGAAATGCTCTCAAAAGTCGAGGCATTGGGTAATGTCGTTTCCGTCACACCCAACGTTGATGTTTATCCACCCGACTATCCCGACTCCTACAAAATGCTCTTCCCCTTTGTGGAGAAAGGCTGGACTAAGGACAACTATGGACCTATTTGGATTCCCTGCAAGGGAGCCACTGTAGAGTTGGATGCAGACAATATAGACTTTTACAGGAGAATCATAGATGTGTATGAGGACAACGATTTCGAAGAGCAAGAGGGCAGGTATTTCATTAATGGTAAAGAAACAACCACATACACCTTCAAGCAGGATTACTACTTCATGATGGGCGACAACCGTCACAATTCACTGGATTCACGCTACTGGGGATTTGTTCCTGAGGATCATATTGTGGGCCGCCCGGCTGTAATCTGGTTCTCCAAGGATATAAACAAGTCTTTCCCAAAGAACATCAGATGGAAAAGAATCTTTAAGTTTATCTGATAAAGGCTGTTAAATTTGGATTTTAGAAGAAAAATCAATACATTTGCAGCCCCAAAAAAGATTATAATATTAAAAATAGATAACAATGGCACGAGTTTGTCAAGTAACAGGAAAGAAAAGGATGATTGGAAACAATGTTTCCCACTCAAAGAGACGCACAAAACGCGAATTCGCTCCCAACCTCAAGACAAAGAAATTCTGGTCTGAGGAAGAGCAGAGATTCATCACCCTCAAAGTGTCTTGCAAGGGTATGAAGACCATCTATAAGAACGGTCTCTCCGCTACCATCAAGAAATCACAGGAAAAAGGTTTGATTAAAGTAGTTTAATATTTACAACTATGTCAAAAAAAGCTAAAGGAAACAGAGTACAGGTCATAATGGAGTGTACTGAGCAAAGAGAGAGCGGTGTACCGGGCATCTCCAGGTATATCACAACAAAAAATAAAAAGAACACCACCCAGAGATTGGAGCGCAAGAAATATAACCCTTATCTCAAGAAGGTGACTCTTCATCGTGAAATCAAATAACACACTTATCTTTATATAAATGGCAAAGAAAGCAGTGGCTACATTTGGTAGTAGCCGTCCACAAACTAAAAACTATGTAAAGTGTATCCGTATGGTCAAATCTGAGCGTACCGGAGCATACGCTTTCCAGGAAGAGCTGTTACCTACTGACCAAGCTAAAGACTTCTTTGAAAAGAAATGAAGTTAAGTAGAGCAAACAGACAAAAAATGCGACCTGAAAAGGTCGCATTTTTTGTTACATTCCAAATAGTTTAGAAGGGTAGATCATCAGGACCATCAGAAAGAAGATCATCCGAAGAAACAAATTTGTCGGGCTGCGCAGCAGACTTCGATACCGGCTTTGCAGCACTGCTTGAATCAGTCTGTTTTGGAGCATTTACGGACTCATCCCATGCGCCATCTCTGGGCAATGTATCATCTCTCCTACCAAGAAGCTGAATGGAATCGGCCAAAATCTCCGTGATATAACGTTTCTGTCCGTTGGCATCATCCCATGAACGACTTCTGATACGTCCCTCCACATAGATCTGGCTGCCTTTTTTGATAAACCTGCTGGCCAAATCAGCCAACTGTCGCCAGGCGACTATGTTGTGCCACTCAGTAATTTCTCTGGTCTCCCCGTTACGGTCTTTATATCTTTCCGTGGTAGCCAGGGAAAATGAAGCAACAGATGCACCACCTTCAAGATGCCTGATTTCAGGATCTCTTCCTACGTTGCCGATAAGTAAAACTTTATTCAGTGCCATATCTCAAAATTTTTTCTAAATATAGTCCTTTTTGCCGAGACTGGAAAAAATATTTGAATACAAAAGAGCTTTTTGACTACGGAGCTCTGTCACCTTATCCTCCAGATAGTCCATCAGATTAAGCCCTTCTTCCATTTCAAGGCGTGTTCTGAGGCGCTCTCTCTTGTTGTAGATGCTCATCTCGTTTGTAAGGCGGAATATTGTGGCTATGGCATGTGTGGGGAATCCCATTGAAATAAGACTGCATAGCATTACATCATCCTTTGTCAGTGAAGGATACTCCTCCCTCAGCCGGCTAATAAGACCACAATGGCATTTATCGGCCAAATAGTCCATGTCATAAAAAATGTTACTCTTATCTCTGACTGTCGTCAGAAAATAAGACCTGACTTTAGAATGGAGCAAAGTAGCATTTTCCGGACTCAGGGAGATGCAGTCCATAATGCCTATGACCATCTGCATCACTTTGTTTAGAGCTTTCGCAAGTTTTGCATCGTCAGCTCCTTTGTCCCTAAGCTGCTGTGATATCTTCTCCCTTAATCGCACCTCCTTGCGCTTTACTCGGAAAAGAACAACTGTAAGAATGATTGTTGTTACAACGAAAATTAGCAGTAGTGTATAGACAACCCACTGCCCTGCCGCTGCGTGTGCGGCGGTAATAATTGGTGTTTTCATTTGTGTTGGTTTTAATGGTTAAGTGATTCTCTTTCTCTGCCTCAGAGCCTCAAAACAGATAACGGCTACAGAGACTGAGACATTGAGAGAATCGCAAATTCCAGCCATCGGTATGCGGATTTTTGCATTTGAGCGTTCCTTCCAGAAATCTGAAAGACCTCTATCTTCCCTACCAAATACAATCGCAACAGCTCCTCTCATATCGGTATCATGATAAAGTGATGAGTCCTGTAATTGTGTGGTTATAATGGAGATATTATGCATTTTGAGCCACTGAAATGCCTCTTCTGATGTGCAGCATGCACATTTTACGGTAAAGCAGGCACCGGTACTTGCTCTTATCACATTTGGATTAAACACATCAGCCAAAGGATCACAAACCAGCACACAATCAGCACCGCATGCATCCGCACTCCTAAGTATTGCTCCAAGATTGCCTGGTTTTTCAAGTGACTCCACCACTATTACCAGTGGATTATCACTGAGAGTAATTTTCTCCAGCATAAGCGACTCCATCCGCATCAAGGCAATTACTCCCTCAGTGCCACCGCGATAAGCTATTTTGTCATAAAGATCCTCAGATACTTCAAGCACCTCTACTTCATCCAAAACCTTTGGCAAGTCAGCCCTCTCCATATATGTGGGACAATAGAAGATGGATTGAGGTGTAAAGCCTGCTTTGACGGCCCTGCTGAGTTCTCGCGCTCCTTCAACCACGAAAAGAGCTCTTTCTTTGCGCTCTCTAGATTTACTCTGGAGCAGAATGAGCTCTTTTATACGAGGATTACGTGCGGAGGTTATCTTCTCTGCCGCCATCAGTTATTCAGTTTTCTTATGACTTGCCTCCGGCCTCATCTGAGGGAAGAAAATTACCTCCTGAATGGAGGTGGAATTAGTCATAAGCATAGCGAGGCGGTCAATGCCCATACCGAGACCCGATGTAGGTGGCATGCCATATTCTAAAGCACGAACAAAGTCCAAATCAATGAACATAGCTTCATCGTCACCCTTCTCCTGAAGTTTGATTTGATCATGGAACCTGTCAAGCTGATCAATAGGGTCATTGAGTTCACTATAGGCATTAGCCACCTCCTTACCATTTACAAAAAGTTCGAATCTCTCAGTTAGTGCAGGATCCTCTCTGTGACGCTTGGTAAGAGGAGACATTGCAACGGGATAATCTATGATAAAGGTGGGCTGTATCAGATGCTTTTCGCAATATTCACTAAAGATAGCGTCAATCAGTTTGCCAACACCCATTGAGGGTGACGTTGGGATATTAAGATCATCACAGGTCTTACGGAGCTGTGCCTCATCCATGCCTGTAATATCTACACCGGCATACTCCTTAATAGCAGCAATCATCGGAAGTCGTCTATAGGGTTTCTTAAACTCGATCTCATTGCCCCAGACATCGAATTTGGTCTTACCGTTGAGTGCAATAGCTATCCTTTCAACCAACTGCTCAACAAACTCCATCATCCATATATAATCTTGGTATGCAACATAAATTTCCATACAAGTGAACTCAGGATTGTGCGTTCGATCCATGCCTTCGTTGCGGAAATTCTTTGCAAACTCATAGACACCGGTAAAACCGCCCACAATCAGACGCTTGAGGTAAAGTTCGTTGGCTATTCTGAGGTAGAGTGGAATATCCAGGGCATTGTGGTGAGTAACGAAGGGTCTTGCAGCAGCACCGCCGGGAATTGGCTGAAGGATGGGTGTTTCGACCTCCAGGTATCCGTGCTCGTTAAAATATTCCCTCATGGTGGAGACTATTTTAGTCCTTTTAACAAATGTATCTCTCACATGAGGATTTACGATAAGGTCAACATATCTCATACGATAACGGAGCTCAGGGTCAGAGAATGCATCATACAATTCCCCCTCTTTCTCTTTTACTATTGGAAGCACACGTAGGGACTTGCTGAGCACTTTAAGAGATTTCGCATGAACTGAGAGTTGTCCTGTCTTTGTAATGAATGCAAAACCTTTGATGCCAATAATGTCACCGATATCCAAAAGTTTTTTGAAAACCGTATTGTAAAAAGTCTTATCCTCACCTTCGCAGATTTCATCACGTTTTATATAAACCTGAATCTTACCATACTCGTCCTGGAGTTCCACAAATGAAGCAGCACCCATAATGCGGCGACTCATTATCCTTCCTGCGATAGATATATCATTGAAATTGCCCTTTTCTGCATCATAACCTTCCTTAATCTCTTTAGAATTAGCATTAACGGGGAATTTCTCTGCGGGATACGGGTCTATTCCCAAATCCTTCAATTCTTGCAAAGCAGCACGGCGATTCAATTCCTGTTCATTAAGATCTGTTAATTCCATATCGTAAATCTGTCTGTTAAATATTCCTTAATGTTATATCCTACAAAAATAAGAATATTTATGGATAAAGGCATAAAAATTGTTTATCTTTGTAAAATTGCAGAAATCAATATGAGTATTGAAAAAAAATGGATAGTGAGAGAGCCGGGTAACCCGGCGCGTGTACGCCAGCTCACACAGGAGTTGGGTATTGATTCTGTATTAGCCAATCTTCTGGTCCAAAGAGGTATTGACACCTTTACTAAAGCCAGGGAATTTTTTCGGCCCGATCTTTCAAAACTCCACGATCCCTTCTTAATGAAGGATATGGATAAGGCTGTCGAGCGTCTTCGCAAGGCAATTGTTAAAAGAGAAACCATCCTCATCTACGGAGACTATGATGTGGATGGTACTACAGCAGTTGCTCTTGTTTATTCCTTCATAAAAAACCTTACTAACCGTGTGGAATATTATATTCCCGATAGATATGATGAAGGCTACGGCATTTCATATAAAGGTATTGACACAGCACGTGATCACAACTGCACCCTTATTATAGCACTGGACTGTGGCATCAAAGCGATTGAAAAGGTGAACTACGCTAAAAGTCTGGGCATAGATATGATTATCTGTGACCATCACTTACCGGACGACACACTCCCTGATGCTGTGGCCGTACTAGATCCCAAGCGACAAGACTGCAACTATCCTTTCGATGATCTCTCTGGTTGCGGAGTAGGCTTCAAACTGGTTCAAGGCTACGCCCAACAATATGATATCCCCTTTGAAAACATTGTCTCGTTGCTCGACCTCCTGGTAGTCAGCATCGCTTCAGATCTGGTCTCCGTCACCGGAGAAAATCGCGTGTTAGCTTACTACGGGCTCAAGCAACTCAATGAAAATCCTCGCGAGGGTCTGCAGACGATCATCAAGCTTTCGGGACTCGAAAAACACCGTATATCCATTGACGAAATAGTCTTCAAAATAGGTCCCCGTCTCAATGCGGCAGGAAGGATGGAATCGGGCAAAACTGCGGTAGACATGCTCACTTCCAGAGATGAGGACGAGTCAAAAGAGATTGGAGCAGCCATTAATGCTCACAACAACGATCGCAAGAAGGTGGACCGAGAGATCACTGAAGAAGCGCTAAAAATGGTAAAGAACATTCCAGGCTTCGAAAACAAGAAATCCACAGTAGTATACAACCCCTCCTGGCATAAGGGAGTAGTCGGTATTGTAGCATCCCGCCTGGTGGAAGCCTACTATCGTCCAACCATCGTGCTTACCCAGTCGAATGGATTAATCACAGGTTCTGCACGCTCCATCCAGGGCTTTGACCTATACGAAGCAATTGAATCCTGTTCCGATCTTCTGGAGAACTTCGGAGGACATATGTATGCTGCAGGGTTAACTCTTAAAGAAGATAATCTTCAGAAATTCACTGAGCGTTTCGAGACATTTGTGGCCTCTAAAATCGATGATGTAATTCTGACTCCGATCATTAATATTGACTCATACCTGGACTTCAAACAGATTACACCCAAGTTCTTCAGAGTACTTAAGCAGTTCCAGCCTTTTGGTCCGGGCAACCTCTCTCCTGTTTTTATCACTGAAGATGTCTACGACAATGGTAACGGGCGAAGAGTGGGCTCTGCTGAATCCGGTATGAAACATCTCAAACTCGAACTAATTCAGGAGGATGAACCATACAGATACATCTCGGCTATCGCCTTTAACCTTTCTGAAAACTTCGAACACATACAGGGCGGTAACCCCGTAGATATTTGCTATTCCATTGCCGAAAATTACTATCGAGGTATAGCTAATATCCAGCTTCGTGTAAAAGACATCAAAGAAAAAGAGCTATTCTAGTTCAATGCTGCTTCAGATAGTATATGAGATTGCTATCTATCATCCCATGCAACATCTCTCTCGGCCTTGGGTGCTAATAATCCCACTCAATAAGATAAAAGCCACGGCAGTATTTAATGAATTACTGCGTATATATAGTATGTATAATAAGCATTAGTAATTATGAAAAAATTGCTTTCTCTAGTGGTATTATCAATCATACTGGCATCCTGTAATGCTATTGAAGATATCGGGCTTCTTGAAGACATCAAGACGGAATATGCGCTTTATGACCACTGGAGAGGTTCGATACACTATAAAATATATTCTGAAGACAATGACTTTCTTATCAAAACTTTAATTTTTTCTGAAGATTGTACAAAATGCACTGTTTACACAGGTATTTCATTCATAAACTGCATTGACGAAGAAAATCTGATTGTAAGGGTAAGCGGAGAGAACCAACTCATTCTCATGGAAGAAGATAGTTACAAAGAGCTTTATAAGCTTAAGTTCACAAAAGGGATTTTCAATTCATTTGAGATGAACTGGAAAAGGCACACAAAACTTGAAATTGATCACATCCCCGACAGGTTACTCTCCGTAACGATGAATCGCGTTATTGTCAACTGACACCTTATTGGCGGTTTTATTGTAATATTGTAAAGGAATTCACGTAAAATTGTAATATTGGCAAACAAACAAAAGCCCCGGCAGCTGATGCTGTCGGGGCTTTCTTAAAGTTGGCGGCTACCTACTCTCCCACTTGGTGTAGCAGTACCATCGGCGTTGGTGAGCTTAACTTCTCTGTTCGGGATGGGAAGAGGTGGAGCCTCACCGC